>Ga0222632_1000016_pt1 | contig 210943 bp, 166 predicted proteins | sample AntAcemetageno46_FD_179828 | JGI IMG/M metagenome (GOLD analysis project Ga0222632, IMG submission 179828) | Saline water microbial communities from Ace Lake, Antarctica - #46 | ecosystem: Environmental > Aquatic > Non-marine Saline and Alkaline > Saline | place: Antarctica: Ace Lake...
GCTTTCGCAACGGGCGCGCTCGAAACGCGCAGGAGACTTTCTTCGATGGGATGGATTCTTTGCCATCCGGCGAATCTACGCGGGCATGAGCACGACCACCACGGGGCCAATTTATTGACGCTTACGGCTTGGCAGGGTAGTGGTGATTTGAAATCGCCACCGGCATTGCCCCGGGCTTGATGAGATGGTGATTGAAAATCACCACTACCTGACTTTGCCTAGCGCTAACTTCCCGAGAAATATCCGATGAGCACGGCGAAAGAATTGTTTGCGGCGTGGAGAAGAAAACACATCCTGAGGTTTCCATTTTTCATTCGGAGCCAGCCGAGGAGGAGGGAGAGGAAAAGCAGAGCAAATGAAGAGGAGTAGATTCAGCGAAGAGCCGATTATCGGAATCTTCCGGGAAGCGGATGGAAAACCTGGAAGTCTACGCTACGAGCTCTGCGGATCATGGAATTGGACGGAATGAAATCAATGACTTTCAAACCTCGACTTCCCAACCTTCGCGGTAATCGCGGCGGATAAGTTGATCAAGTTCGGGGCGGCCTTTGACCTTCATATTCTCCGCGTCCCATTCGAGCTTCTCGCCGGGAGTTCGCTGGGCAAGGCATCCGAGAAGAACGGTCTCGGAGAAGGGGCCGGCGTAGTCGAAGTCGGACTGGCCGCGCTCGACTTTGCCATTGATAGCATCGATCCACTCCTGATAATTGTCTTCGTCGGTGGCGCGGGGAATCGTCGGCTCAGGGAAATCGAACCCGTCGAGGTGATGGCTCGGTTTCATCATCCAGTTGTTTGCCCCCCGATTGAAGAAGAGTTTTCCGCGCTCGCCGATGAGGAGACTGCCGAACTTTTTGTAATCTGCGCCTTCGAGAATTTCTTCGGAGGGACGATTGAATTCCCCGGGGATGAGGCGCCAGTTTTCCTGATCGAAGGAGGCACCAATCTGACCATCGTACCAGTGCATTTTGATGCCTTTGTCTGCGAAGTCATATTCGATCGTGGAATTGATCGGTGCAGAAAGATCGGAGACTCCTTCCTGCGTTGCCTGCAGGGAAGTCGGTGATCCCAAATCGAGCGCCCAGTAGGGCATGTCCATGATGTGGCAGGCCATGTCGCCGAGGGCACCGGTGCCGAAGTTCCACCATCCGCGCCAGGCGAAGGGCGCGATGCGGGGGCTGTAATCGACCCATGCAGCGGGACCGATCCACTGCTCCCAGTCGAGACCGAGAGGGACCTCGGCTTTCTCCGGCCCCTGAGAGAAGCCCTGAGGCCAGATGGGGCGATTCGTCCAGGCGTGGACTTCTTTGATCTCTCCGAGGGCACCGGCCCTGACGAGTTCGACGACCCTGCGCATGTGGCTGTTGGCGTGGGCCTGATTTCCCATCTGCGTTTTCACACCGGTCTCGCGAGCGACCCGGGTGAGAACTCTCGCCTCCCAAATTGAGTGGGTGAGTGGCTTCTGACAGTATACGTGCTTCCCGGCCCGCATCGCCTGGAGGGCGGCGTGGAAGTGATGATGATCCGGCGTTGAAATGGTGACGGCATCGATCTTGTCGCCCATGTCAGCGATCATCTCGCGATAGTCGGTGTAGAACTTGGCATCGGGAAAATTCTCGCGGGCTTCGGTGATCGATTTGAGCCGGGACTTTGTGCTCCCGTCGGCTTCAGATTGGCTGTATTTTTCGACATCGACGATGTCGACGAGGGCAGCGCAGCGCATCCCGGCTTTGACGGATCCATTGATGTCGGCTTGACCTTTTCCGCCGGAACCGATCGCGCCGAAGTTGAGGCGCTCATTGGCGCCCCAGACGTGAGAGGGCACAAATTGAAATCCGAATGCGGAGGCGGCCGCTGTCTTTACGAAATTCCGGCGGGTTGGTGCCGTGAGGTTCTTCTTTTCCATGACGGAAGGATGGAGGAAGTATCGCCGTGAGTCGATGACGCAATCGTGCGGCGTGAGGCTGCAGGTCGGGCAGGCAGGAATTCGCCCAAGTCCCGCTACCTTTTCAAACGAGGACAAAATCGATGAAGCCGCGGATGTGATCGACCCGGTGCAGACGCACTTCGACGCGTTGCCCGATCGTGAGGGTCGGGCCGTTTCGGCGGCTTTTGAAATACTGCCTCGGTCGGTCGAAGAAATACTCGTCGCGGGGCGGAAGGTCTTCTCTGCGAAGGAGGCCTTTGACGAGTAATTCGTTCAGCTCAACGAAGGCGCCAATCGCCCGCACATCGGTGACGGTTGCCGCAAAGGAAGCGGCGGGATCTTCGGCGCAGACCCGCTCGAGGTATTCGATCATTTTCAACTGCTGCGTCTCTTTCTCGGCATCAGCGGCGACGCGCTCGGTCTTCGAAATGTGCTGAGCAATCTCGTTCATTTCCTGAACAATTGGGGTTTTGTCAGGAATCTCCGGAGCGGTTGCTTCGTGACGTCGGGAGAGGATTTTTCTCAGGACCCGATGCACGACGAGGTCGGCGTAGCGTCGAATCGGACTCGTGAAATGAGTGTAGTTCGTCTTTGAGAGCCCGTAGTGCCCCAGTGGATCTGTCGAATAAGCCGCGCGGCGCAGGCTCTTCAGCAAGGCAAGCTTGACACTGTGTTCTTCGAGCTTTCCGCGAACGCCGGCGAGGAGCTTTTGCAACTCCGGACGATGGGTGACGTCTCCGACCCGGTGGCCGAAACTCCGGGCGAGATCGGCAAATTCCTCCAACTTGGCGAGATCGGGATCTTCGTGAATGCGATAAATCGACGCGGCGGGCGCGTTCTTTGTTTCGAACGCGACGGCCTCATTCGCGGAGAGCATGAACTCCTCGATGAGCTGATGACTCTCATCGTAGATGCTCTTTTTCACCCCGACGGCTCTCCCCTGCTCGTCGAGAACAACGCGGACTTCGGGAAAATCGAGATCGAGCGCTCCGTTCTGAAATCTCCGCTCGCGAATCATGGCGGCGAGTTTCCACGCGCGCTTTAAATGAAGGGCGAGACTCCGGTCTTTTTCGGTCTCAAGAGAGGCGATCGCGCTGTCACTGAGGAGCATGACGGCATAGGCCTCTTCATAACTGTAGCGCCGGTGACTCCGAATGACGCAGGAGGCAAACCGGGAGGCGGTCATTTTTCCAGCCGCATCGAATTTCATGACCGCGGCATGGGTCAATCGTTCGACATCCGGCTTGAGGCTGCAAACGCCATTGGAGAGTTTTTCCGGGAGCATCGGGATGACGCGGTCCGCAAGGTAGACACTGTTCCCTCGTTTCTTCGCCTCTTTGTCGAGTTCAGAGCCGGTCTTCACGTAATGCGAGACATCCGCGATGTGGACGGCGAGTTCAAAGGAGCCGTCTTCGTTTTCGATGACGCAAATGGCGTCGTCGAAGTCTTTCGCATCTTCCGGATCAATCGTAAAGACTTCGCGCTCGCGCCAGTCTTCACGACGTTCGATCTCCGCAGCACTGACCACTTCATCAATCAAATCGGCCTCGGCAAGAACTGCCGACGGGAAGTCGATAGGCAGTCCGAAGCGATGAATCACTTTCAGGATATCAACGCCCGGTGCATCCTCACGACCGAGGACCTTCACCATTTCCGCCATCGGCATGAGCCCGGGGTCAGTCCATTCGTGAAAATGTGCCACGACGACATCGCCGGGATTGGCCTCGGGCAACACCTTGATGAGCTGGAATGAGGGAGGTAGGCGCCGGTCATCCGGCGAGAGGCTCGCGCGCGATCCTTTTTCGTGAAAAATGCCGACGATCCCCTGCTCGCTTCGTTTCACGATCCGGATCACTTTTGCCTGCCAGAAATCGCTTTCGAATTTCCCGCCCTGCCGGTTCCGGTTCGCATGCTCCTGCCAGCGGGGCGGCTCGCGCTCGATCATCTCGACTTCGACGAGATCGCCATGAAGGGCGGTCCCAGCAGAATGGCCCGGCACAAATGCTTTCGGCCACTGCATGCCTTGAAACGCGCGATGAACGCCCGGGTCATCAGGCACAAAATGGACGACGCGGCGCTTGCGATCCGGAGAGCATTCGATCCTGCCGGTCGCGGTCTCACGACGCCCGGAACGACCCGGCAACTCGAAGCGTCCTTTCCGTCCCCGAACGATTTCCCCTTTCCGCTCCAGAGAGACAATCGCGTCCCGAAACTCCGCCCGGTCTTTCGACGCCACCTGAAGGGCACGCGCCAATTCCGATTTGTTCTGCGGTCGATAATCCTCACTGCCGAGATGTTCTCGGAGCAAGGGAATAAATTTCTCCTTCAAAGCCGGGGATTTGTCATGAAAAAGGCTGGACTGACCAGTTCGTGATGTGTTTACATTGTATTCGTAATCGCCCAACGCAGCTTGGGGCGCGTTTTTTCTCGCCTCCTACTGCAAAACCTATTAAACATGCCCCGAATCATGAGAAAATCATCACCAAAACTATCCCCTCTGCCTTTGGGAGGCTTCACTCTCCTTGAACTGCTGGTCGTTATCGCCATCATCGGAATCCTCGCCGGCCTCATGTTTCCCGCTGTAACAGGAGCATTGAGACGCGCGGAGGTTGTTAATGCACAGAACACTGCTTACAACGTGAAGAATGCAGTTTCATCCTATTTCACTGAATACAGAAAGTATCCTGTGGATAGCCAGACTAGAACCGACGAAACGCAGCCCCTAAGAACTGATGAGGAACTGATGGACGTTCTCCTGGGCGCGGATTCAGAAGCAGAAGAGGGTGGCTTGAATCCCCGAAAAGTTGCCTACTATTCGGGGAAGCAGGCACGTCAGAAGGGTCCGAATGAGTATATCAAGGGAATCGTTCTTCAAGACGACGGCGGCGGGGAACTTTGGGATCCGTTCGGTGAGTATTACTACGTGCGTCTTGATCTCGATTATAACAATCGTGTGGAAAGGCCTGATTGGGATGATTCCGGGCAATCAAGATTTTTACCTGAGTCAATTATCATTTGGAGTTCAGGAAAAGACGAAGACGAAGACGAAGACAGGGATAATATTAAAACCTGGTAACTGCGCTGAAGTGCAATTCCTGCCCGATTTGCCCCGGTGAACTACAAGCGCCCCTAACGGAGTGGACCTTTATTCGACCACGAAGTAGGGATTCAGCAGATTTTCTTTGTTATAACAAAGCGGCTCGCCTGAGTCGTGGCGAAGGACTTGACGACCGGCCTCCAAAGCGATGGCGTGCGCCGCGCCGGTATCCCATTCCATGGTAGGACCAAGGCGGGGGTAAACGTCGGCCTTTCCCTCGGCAACGAGGCAGAGCTTGAGGGAGCTGCCTGCAGAAAGGAAATGAACCGTCTTGCCGCCGGCCTCGAGATCAACGACGAATTGTTTCACTTCATCCGTGAGGTGCGACCGGCTCGCAACGACGTGGACTTCATTTTTGACGCGGTAGTGCTCGCCGCCCTGAAGTTGCACCGGATCGCCGCCGGAAACTGACTTCCACGCTTTTTCTCCTGCTTTGGCCCAGTAGAGATTTTCGCCCACGGGCTGATAGACGATTCCAATGACGGGCTTGCCCCGATGGATCAGGGCGATGTTCACGGTGAATTCGCCGTTCCGCTTAATGAACTCTTTGGTGCCGTCGAGCGGGTCGACGAGCCAGAAATATTCCCAGTCTTTTCTCACCGCGTAGTCAGCGGCTGCCGTTTCCTCGGAAATGATCGGGATGTCAGGGTATCGAGACTTTAAGGCTTCGACGATCACCGCGTTGGCCCGTCGATCCGCCTCCGTGAGCGGAGACTTATCCTCTTTGACATCAACTGAAAACTCAGAACCGTAAACCGAGAGAATTTCCTCGCCGGCACGCTTCGCAATTCCCTTTAGATCGTCCAGTTCAATCAGTTCCAACATGCTCGCAAGGAAGCGGCTGCAGGAAAGATGTCAACCTCCTGAAAGCGAACTCTCTTCCGGGTCACTGGAGACTGCGAAGCTGTTCCGAAGTCCATCGGACCGCCTGCTCCGCATCGGAATCTTCGGGATTGGAAGCCATGTAGTTTTCCCACTCAGCTTTCGCGAGTTCAAGATGCTCTTTCGCCTCTGACTTGTCTCCCGATTTGAGACAAGCAAAACCGGCGAGACCGCGGGCTCTCGCGAGCGCCCGGTTATACTGAGCGAGCGCTTTGTCAGAGCGGGAAAGTCTTTCAAGGACGACGATTGCTTCCTGAAGAGGGACGCGGGAATCATCAAAGTCCCCTGAGTCACCCAGCAGCTCAGCAAGGTGAGCAAGTCGCTGCGAGTAGGAATACAGGACATCAGGGGGAACTGTGCTTGGATTCGCCCGAATGATTGGCTGCAGGATATCAATCGCCTCCTTTTCCAACTGAATCGCATTCTCCGAGCGACCGCCGTCGCGCTGATTCCGCGCGAGCACCCCATAGACATCGGCGAGCGTCTTCTGGTAAGCGGCCTCGTAAGGATTGGAAGCAATGACCCCGCCGAGCACCTCGACCGCTCCTTCAAGCTTTTCGATGTCATTCTCAAGGAGACCGACCCGGGCGAGGCTGTTCCCCAGTCCAAGTTGATAGGCATCAACCGCAGCATTCAGTTTCACCGCGCTCGCAAAGAGATTCCCAGCCTGCTGAAAGGCTTCTTTGGCGAGTTCCCCGTCACCGTTCGCTTCGAGAATGCGGCCGGCGAGGGAGAAGGACTTACCCAACGCTCCAACGACGCGATGGTTATCCGGATCCTGCTCCTGAAGTTTCAGCAACTGCGCGCCAATCGAACGAGTGCCATCAAGAGCGGCCTCGAGCCGGTTGATTGCAAATTCGCATTCAACAATCAGGAGCGAATTTTCATGAATGCTGATCCCGGCATCGATGGCATCGTCTGAAGAAATGGCCCGCACCTCTGCCCAGTAACGGGAAGACTCCGTGAAATAGTGGCGCGCCGTTGGAAATTCGGCGTTGCCAAAGGCAAGACCTCCCAGGGCATTTTTTGAGATCGCCAGATTCCGCACAAATTCGACCTCCGGGTCATCAGCATCTTCAAGGAGCGCAACGTAACGGCGCTCCGCTTCGCCAAAGGCAGCTAGTGACTTTCCAAATTCACCCGTCTCCCGATAAATTCGCCCGAGGTAGAACAGAGCATTTGCTGTCGAAACAATAAAGTCCGGAGCGTCACCGTAGACTTCAATGAGCCGCTCGTAGTGACTGCGGGCATCCGTCATCGCGGCGGCCCGCTTTTCCCGGAATCCGGGCACATCAGTGTCGCGATTGTCGAGGACAAGGCGGAAAAATTCATCGCCGTTGTCCTGAGTCTGGCGCAGAATCTGCCGCGCGAGCTTAGCCTCCCCCATGAGCCGGCTCCTCGAACCCTCAACCTCATTCAACTCCGACTCAAGTTGCTCCTCATTCTCCTGCGTCTCAGTGAGGACACGGCGATAAGCATCGGCCTGCTTCTCCACACTCGCCTGAAGCTGAGATGCTTCAATCGTCAGATCCCGCTTCGTCTGGTCGGCTTCCCACATCAACCCGGCAGCAAAGAGCAGGAGCGCGAACAAGGCGGCCAATGAGGCAATCGTTCCAATCTTCCATTGGAGGTGGGGATGCTCGGCAAAATAGTTTCCCACCCGCGCTTTGGAAGAATCGATCCAACCGACTCGATCAACGACGACTTCATCGAATTCGTCGTCCACGGTAACGACGGCATCGTTTTCGGAAGCCGTTTCAAGCTTTTCATTTTCCGCAGACGCGTCCGAGGTTTCAAAGGTGGTTTCCTCCTCGAGGTCCGCAGACTTAGTCACCGTGATTTCTGCCACCGGCTCTCCGGTATCGGATATTTCCGACATTTCCGCAGACGGCGAATCCTCATCGAGTTGAATAGGAGCCTGATCTGAGGGGGAAGTCACCTCAAGGTCCGCAAGAGGAGCCATCGCACTTGTTTTGACGACTTTAATCGGCTCAGTCCGGGGACTGGGCAGCGCGGCTTTCTTCAGCGCTTCGGCAAGGGATTCAGCGACTTCCCTCATTGACGCGGGCCGATCCCGATGATCAAACTCGAGGCAGCTCTCGATCACTGCGCGGACCGCTTTTTCTTTTTCATCCGAAGGTGAGTCAGGCCATTCGACCGGTTTCTCGATTTCAAGTGCCTGCAGAAAATGCTCCGAGGTCGGGGTCAATCCTCCATAAGCGATCGCCGGGGTCTCATCGAGCAATCCGGGATGTTCGAGGCATTGCTGCCTAAGCTGATCAAGACGGGGCAGATGTCCTGTTAGAAGTTGAAAAGCGACGACACCGAAGGAATAAATGTCCCAGCGCTTCCCAAGATCATTTGAAAAATCTCCATTTTCAAGCTGCTCAGGACTCACGTAAAAGAGCAATTCACCCGCTTCGAGATACTGAAGCCCGCCCATGAAAATCTGGCCAAAATCGGCGATTTTCACCTGCTGATTCCCGTCATCATCTCCGGTTAGGAAGATGTCACCCACCTTGAGTCCACCGTGGAACATCCCCGCCTCGTGAACTTCGGCGACACAGACCGCCAGCTTTCGAATAATCTCCTCCCCCTGTTCGGTCGGGAGTAGATGCATGAGCCGCTTGAGTGAGGTGAGCTGCCACTTCTTATTTTCCTTACCCCGCCAACCGTAGAACGGCATCGAATAGGCCGCCGGAGAATGCTCATCACCAAGGGTGTATTCGTAGACGGCCGCAGCGCCTTTGATCACTTCGTTGCGGTTGGAAAGTCTCGCAAAATACTGCTCAATAAGTGAGGCACTGGTCGCCTGCGATTTCAACACCTTGACGACTCGCTGTTCCGAGTCCCCGTAGGTGGTGATGAAACTCCATCCGAAGGGATCTTCGCCAAGAAGGTCTTCGTAGGTGTGTCCTGGTAGTTCAGGTAGCCGCATGCTCGCCCTTTTAACGAATTGATCGTTTAAAACTTATAAAAATTAACCCTGAAGTTGTGATCGGACGATCCGCTCCCACTCCGTCTCGATATTTTCCTTCGAGATCGGAGGCTCTCCTGCCAACGAAAACCAGTAACCGGCATTACCAAAATCGCCTTCGATGGCATGGAGCAATCCATGAATCCACGAGCCTGTTTTTGTCGAAATGCCTTCAGCAATATCATGCGCTTTCTGCCAATGACCGGCTTTCGTGAACCAAAGCGATTTCAACTCCGGAGAGAGCTCCGCCGACGGCGCGGTCTCATTTTCGACTGACTCCAGAAATGCTTGAAACGTCATATTGCCTGATAGTTCGTATATCTTTGGTAATTCTTACCGCAGAGTTATACCAGACATTATCGGTGATTTCGAGCACGTTTTTCGGCATTGCCGGGGATGGGAACAGCGGCAATGAGGCGCTTCGTGTAATCCGACTGGGGATTCTCGACAAGGTCGATTGTCGGCCCTGCTTCGACGACTTTCCCGTGGCGCATCACGACGGTGCGGTCGCAGATGCGTTTCACGACACTAAGGTCATGAGAGATAAAGAGATAGGAAAGCCCAAGTTTATCCCTCAGCTCCATAAGGAGATCAATGACCTGGGCCTGAATCGTGACATCGAGGGCTGAGACCGCTTCGTCACAGACGACGAACTTAGGCTCCACCGCAACCGCCCGCGCCACGCAGATTCGCTGGCGCTGCCCACCGGAAAACTCGTGCGGGTAGCGATTCATGACGTCCGCCTCCAATCCGACTTCTGTCAGCCAGTGCGCGGCAACCTCACGACGATCACCCTTCAAAATTCCGTGCTCGATCAATCCTTCGGTCAGAATTTCCAGCACCGTCAGCCGAGGATTAAGAGAGGAAAAGGGATCCTGAAAGATCATTTGAAGATCTTTTCTCATCGGACGCATCGCATGATACCCCAGCCCCCGGATATCGGTGTCTCCATAGAAAATCTCCCCTTCCCGTGATTCATCGAGCCCAAGAATGGACCTTCCCAAGGTGGTTTTGCCGCTGCCGGATTCCCCCACGAGTCCGAGACATTCCCCCGGCATGATTTCGAGCGAGACATCATCGACTGCTTTGACCCAGTCCACGGTTCGGGCAAAGACTCCCCGCTTTACCGGGAACCACGTTTTTAGTGATTTTACCGTGATGAGTGGCTCGGCATCCTTCTCAAAAACAGGGTGGGCAATTGGTTCATCCGTGAGCCTCGGAACCGCCGCGAGAAGTTCTTGCGTGTAAGCCTCTTTCGGGTTCGCAAAAAGTTCCTCAACAGGACCCCTTTCGACAACCTTACCGTCGTTCATGACAAGAACACGGTCCGCCAGCTCCCAGATCACCCCCATGTCGTGGGTGATGAATAAAATTGAGGTATCCTCCGATTTCATCTCGAGGATGAGATCGAAAATCTGCGCCTGCAAGGTCACGTCAAGCGCTGTCGTAGGCTCATCCGCAATGATCAGCTTTGGCTTCAAAATCAAGGCCATCGCGATCATGACACGCTGCCTCATCCCGCCCGAAAACTGGAACGGATAAGCCTTTGCCCGCTCTTCCGGATCGGGGATCCCGACTTTATCGAGCCACTCGACCCCCTGTGCCCAGGCATCCTCTTTCGAGATCGACGGATCATGGATTCGCACCGTTTCCGCGAGCTGCTTTCCAACGGAATGCAGCGGCGAAAGGGCCGTCATTGGCTCCTGAAAAATCACGCTGATCTCTTTACCCCGCAACTTCCGCAATTCCTCGATCGGCATCGAAAGAAGGCTCTTCCCCCGGTAAAGAATTTCGCCTTGATCAACTCGTCCCGGGGGACTCGGGACGAGGCGAATCGTCGACATCGCCCCCACCGTCTTGCCGCTGCCGGACTCTCCGACGAGGCCGACGATTTCGCCGGGGAAGATGTCGTAGGAGACATCATCCACCGCCGTGATCGTGCGCCCTTCGACATCGAAGGACACCGTCAAATTCTGGACACTGAGAAGAGGTTCGGCCATGCGGTTACTCAAGCTTGGAATTGGTTCGCGGGTCAAAAGCGGCGCGCACTCCCTCGCCAATGAAAATACCGAGGAGACTAACGATAAAGAGTGCCACTGACGGGTAAAAAATGAGCCACCACGCGTAAGGCTGAACCTGCCCCTGATCGAGGAGATTGCCCCAACTCGGCGTTCCCGGAGGTAAGCCAAACCCGAGGTAATCCAACGCCGTGAGCATGAAAATCGCCCCGACAAGCGCGAAAGGGAAAAACGTGATGACCGGCACGAGTGCATTCGGGAAAATGTGACGGAACATGATCTTCCACCTCCCGATTCCCATGACCCGCGCCGCCTCCACGAAAGGCAGTTTCCGGAGCCGGAGAAATTCGGCGCGGATGTAATAGGAAATCCCGATCCAGTTAAAGATCCCGTAAATCAGTCCCAGAAGGAGGAAACTCCGCCCGTAAATCGAACTGAGCAGGATCATGATGAGAAGGAACGGCATCGACTCCCAGATTTCACTGAGTCGCTGACCGAGCATGTCGACTTTTCCGCCAAAATATCCCTGCACGGCTCCGAGAAAAATGCCAATGGCGTAGGTGAAGACGACGAGAATCGAGGCAAAAAGCAGCGCGGTACGCGTCGCATAAAGGATCGTCACCCCGACGTCCCGACCGCTGTTGTCGAGGCCGAAGGTATGACCCTTCACGGGGCGGAACGGAAACTCGACCGTCTCGCGCTCAAACTGGACCGAAAATTTCCCTTCCGGGCTGGAGACGGCGAGATTCTCCTGCGGGACCTCCATCGCCTCTTCCGCGCGGATGAGAATTTGTGATTTCGCCTCGTCGGAAAATTTCTCCCAGAGCGGCGGCGGAGCATCGAGAAATTCCATCTCCGGGGTCAGCACGGCCCGCTCTTTCGACGACTCTTCGGCGCGGCGCTCGACGGAAAGCCGGACGAGCTTCGGAGCACGACTACCCGGCGTGAAGGCATCGAGTTCAAAAGTGATCCCCTCCGCATTTTTCTCCTTCACTGCCGGAGCCGCTTCGTTCGCAAAGCGCTGCGCCACCCCGCTGCGGACCGCCTCAGGGACGGAGAAACCTTCTCCCGCGAGCGACTTCCGTCGGAGCGCGGTTTCGGAAAGCTCCCGGTAAAACCCGGCCGCGCCGCGACTCCGCTGGATCACGAGCGAGCCATCGACATCGATTGTCGCAATCTGATCCTCGGGCGAAAAAGTCAGGGTCAGGGTGGGATCGACCTCGATCTGGGAAGGACTGAGCGATTCCTGCGGACCATAGCGAACCGGCGGCCAGAGCATCCAGTTGTCCTCATTTTCCGCAAAGAGCGGCAACTTCTCCATCTCCTTGTAACGCGGCCGGGTTTTCACGTTCGAACCGGTGAATTCGTTCTCCGGGTAAAACTTGAAAACGGGCACGTAGAGTTTGCCGTTCGCCTTCACGAGGAGCGGCTTTTCATTCGCGATAAAGTTCGCGAGGAGGCTGATCAGGAAAATCGTGAGAAGGAGAATGAGCGACCACTTCGCCCGCTTGATGTTCCCGAAGCGCTTGAGACGGCGACGGGTGTTCGGGTCGAGGATCGTGAACCACTTGCCTGCCATCATGCCTCCTTTCCAAAGCTGATCCGCGGGTCCACGAGGACATAGCAGAAATCTGAGAGAATCCGCCCGACGAGGCCGAGAATCGACGTCAGGGCTAAAGTTCCCATGAAGACCATGTAGTCACGCCCGACAATCGCATCAAGGGTAAGAAGGCCGATGCCGTTGATCGAAAAAACGCGCTCGATGAGAACCGACCCCGCGAACATGATCGTGAGAATCCCGCCGATTCCGGTGACGATGGGCACGAGCGCATTGCGCAGCGCGTGCCCCCAAATCGCGCGACGCATCGTCCCGCCTTTTGCAAGGACGGTGCGGATGTAGTCCTGCGAAATCTGATCGAGGAGCGAGTTCTTCATCAGGATCGTGAGGATCGCGAAGTTGCCGATGACATAACAAAGCACCGGCAGGAACATGTGATGCGTCTGGTCCTTCACCTTGTCCCAGGTCGAGAGCTCCACCCAGTTCTCTGAGCGGAATCCCCCGATCGGAAAGATATCGAAAAAATTGTCGGAGGTTCCCGAAAACACGGTTTTCAGAATCATGCCGAACGCAAAAGCGGGAATTGCATAGAGCACGAGCACGACCACCGAGGAAACGACATCGAAGGTCGCCCCGTTTTTCAAAGCCTTGCCGATCCCGAGCGGAATGCAGATCAGATAGGTGAGGACAAATCCCGTGATCCCAAAGGTCAATGAAATCGGAAAGCGCTCTTCGATGAGCTGCCAGACCGTCTTGTTGTTGTATTTGTACGAGATCGAATTCATCCCGAGACGATCCGTCACGAGCCATTTCCAATAGCGGACGAGAAAAGGCTTATCGAAGCCGAACTCCTTCTCGATTGCGCGCCGCTGGTCCTCGGTGATGCTGACGTTTGACCCGGCATTGCCCCCCGCTTCGCCACCGCCGCCGAGTCCCCGCATCTGCGCGATCTGCTGCTCGACGGGGCCGCCGGGGACAAATTGGATCAGCGCAAAAACGAGAAACGTGATCCCGAGGAAAGTCGGGATCACGAGAAGAAGCCGGCGGATGAAATAGCTGAGGCGCTCCATGATCGAATCGGTCGCGGCAGGAGCGGCTTACTGAAGAGGTTCGGTCGCGACCGGCGCGATTCCGGGCACGAAGACTTCGTCAAAATAAACATCACGCGGCGGCGCAGGCAGCGTCTCCCCGGCTTCCACCGCCGCTTTGAGATCGTCGCCCTGGAACTCATCCGCCCACCAGTAATCGACCGCCGCCCACTCATCGGAATATTTCCCGAGAATGTGATCCGGCATTCCGAAACGGTTCCAGTAAAGGAGGCGGACATAATCGATGTTCCAGAGGAGCACGTAGGGCGTCTCTTCGTAAATGATCTCATCGATCTCACGAATCACCTCGTGACGCTCTTCAACACTGAACATGTCGGTGGTTTTCTCGATCAACTCATCGACACGCTCATTTTTAAACCCCGTGATGTTGCTACTCGATTTGACGTCCGCATTTTCCGAATGCCACATCGTCTCCGGATCCTTGATCGGACTCGCTCCCCACGCCGCCCAGGTCATGTCGAAATTGAACTCGTCCATGTCGCGGGTCCATGCCGCCCAGTCCTTTTGATCGATCTTCAGCTCAATCCCGACATCGTTCAGCGCCTCTTCATAGATGAGCAAAAACTTTGACGAACTCGGATCACGGGAGAGAAAATTGATCACAAACGGTTTGCCGTCTTTTTCCAGCTTACCGCTCGCCGGGTTCACCGCCCAACCCGCCTCTTTGAGGAGCGCGCGCGCTTCGGCGACATCGAAAGCGATCAACTCATTCGGGCAGGGATGAGACGCGTCCCACAAGTCCGGCCAGAACGACTGCGTGAGCACATACTGATTAAACATGATCGTTTGATTCATGCGCTCGCGATCCAGCAAATGCGCCAGCGCGCGCCGCACCCGCTTGTCAGAAAACGGTTCGCGTCGCTGATTCATCGCGAAACCCTGAAAGCCGATCGGGTTGTAATTGTGAACCGACTGCTTCGCGATCCAGTTTTTCTCAAAGCGATCCCCTTCCGTCTCTTTGATCCAGCGGCTCGAGGTGTAGACCGCAAAAATATCGAACTGATCTTTCTTGAACGACTCGAACGCGACGTCTCGCTGGGAGTAAAAGCGATATTCGATCGTGTCGAAATTCAGAATACCCTCGGTCACCGCAGAGTCGGCACGCCAGTAATTCTCGCGCTTTTCCATGCGGGCGAAGTGCGGTTCACTGACCTCTCCAAGCGCGTAAGGCCCCGAAACGACGGGGAACTCGTAGTTCACCTTGTTGAAATCCTGATCTTTCCACCAGTGGCTCGGGAGAATCCGGAACGCGGTGCAGGCCTGGAGATTTTTCCAGTGAACCTTCTCGGCGTGAATCGTCACGGAGCGGTCGCCCGTTTTCTCAATCTTCACGAGACGGTTCATGATTGACTGGAACGGGCCGGTGAGATGGTCCGGATTTTTCACCGCCTCAAAACTCCAGATCACATCCTCCGGCGTGATCGGCTTGCCGTCGCTCCACATTGCACGCGGGTCGAGATGAAACGTGAACGATTTTTTGTCCTCGGAAATCTCCCACTCGCTTGCGATCCCCGGCATGTCCTCCAGCGTGATCGGGTCCGTGTCGAGGAGCGGCTCGAACATGAGACGGAAGATCTCCCGCGAGAAAACATTGTTATCGATCTGGTAATTAAAGCTTTTCGGAAACTGCGACGCATACATCGAGATCTTTCCACCGGGCTCGGCGAACTCAGACGCGAGCGGGGAAGGACTCTCAGTCCAGCCTTCTTCAGGGTAGCTCTGAGCGTTGGCCTGAGTGCTGAGGAAGCCGAGCAGGCCGAGGAGTGTCAGTCGTTGAAAATGCGTCATGGTTGATATTACGAATGGCAACAACTGCGAGGAATGAATCCCCCGCAGCCAGCGTTGCTGGTAAAGCGCCTCAAAATGCTTCAATTGTTCGGAAATTCGAACTAAATTCTGAGGCGCATTCCGGCAGAGAAGTGGACGAACCCGCCTGCGGTTCAGTTCGCAAGGGCAACACGCTCCGTCTTCTCAGTCGCCCGACCGGTGATGTCAGGGGGCGAAAGCCGGCGAGGCTTAATTTCGGAGCGGATCTGGGAGACGACATCCTGCGGCAACTCGACCGCCCCTCTCGCCGCGAAAGATGGCACCGGCGGACGCGAAGCGGAAAGTTCCACCGAACGGGTATGCTTCAAGGGCGTTGTCGGATCAACGGGCATCGGGATCGTGAGATGCTCGGCACCTCGATGAATCGGATCGGTTTTCGCTTTTCTCAACATTCCGATCGTCCCGATCACCTTCCGGTTTTTATCCAGGAAGGGTTCCACCGTGATTTCATAGGGCTCCTTCCTCCAGGCGAGATCGGCATGCAAAGTCAATCCCGCCATGGTGTCGCAGTAATCAATCTGATGAAGAAACGGCGGGACGAGATGGCACTGCGGATTGCTCAGATCAGCTCCTTTGATCGCATCGGTGTCGATCTTCAGCTCATCCCAGAGAGAACCGAATGCTTTGATGATCCGAAGACGCTTATCGGTGCGAAACGCCGCGACCGGCAGACCGGCAAAAAGTAACTCCGACGCCTGACGCTCGGTCTTTTTAACATCGCCCTTCTGCTTCTGCTCCTCGCGAAGGATCATGTAGAGCAGGTATTCTCCGTTCTCTCGGCGGCTTCTGACGACGCGGGCATCAAAGGGGCGTTCCCCCCGCTTCGTTAAGAGCGAAGCACCAAATCTCAAGCCGCCCTGCTGGGATCGGATCAGCGTCTGAAAAGCCTTTGAGGCATCCGGCCTGTCTCCTGCCGGAAAAAAGCTCATGAAATTCTGCTCTTCATAAGTCCCCCCAAAGTGCCCTATCCCGCGGATAAAGCCCTGGTTGTGATAAACAATATCCATCCCTTCATTGCAAATCACGACCATGTCATTCGTGATCCGAAGGAGTTGTTTTCCCCATTTTGCAACTGCATCCTCCCCCATCGCGCAGGCGAACGCCGCCTTCCATTTTGCAGTGCTCGGCTCAGGCTGCGGTGACAAATCACCAGAGCTTGATGCAACTTGTGCCGGAGGATGATGAATAGAGCTGTCCATTAATGAAAGTTAAATTAATGAATTTATTATAATTTCAATAAAGTATTCGTTCAAGGCTTAAATTCCAACTTAAACAGGGTTAGGCTGCAGACAAAACAGGGTCGCACTGGCGCTATTCCGCAAACTCCGCTATGAGAATCCATGAGCGAGTCTGATCGGAAACTTTTCAAAGACTGGTTCGACGAAGAAGCGGCATCCCTCCTCGCCACGCAAGTCGGACAGTCGAAGCAGTTCGATCGCGAGGCGTTTCTCAAACTTGCCCTCAAAGATCTTCGCCAGCTTGAGATGCAGGGACGAGTGAAGCAGTTCTCGCACGCGCTCGCTCATGCCCTCCCTCAGGACAAAGAAATTGCTCTCAGTATCCTCAAAGAAACGCTTCCCCCCGCGCAGACTAATTGCGAATCGATCACCAATGGCTGGCTGCAATGGCCGATTGGACAATTCATCGCCGATTACGGGATCGGACATTTCGAGGCAGCCTTTGCCACCATGATCGAACTGACGAAACGCTTCTCCTCGGAATTTGCGATCCGCCCCTTTTTGGAAAGCGAACCGGAGAAGGTATTTCCACGGCTCCTCGCCCTGACGTCCCATCCTAATCCCCATCTTCGGCGCTGGTGCTCGGAAGGCGTTCGGACACGGCTCCCCTGGGGTCGAAAACTGCACCTACTCATTGCAGACCCGTCCCCAATCTGGCCCATCCTCGAAGCGCTTCGGGACGATGAGGAGAAATATGTTCAAAAGTCGATCGCCAACAATCTAAACGACCTCTCAAAAGATCATCCGGGAGAAGTCGTTTCCCTTTGCCGTCGCTGGATGAATGATCCCACGCCTCAGCGAAGATGGATCGTCAAACACGCGCTGAGGACGCTTATTAAAGAAGGAAATCCTGAGGCACTTGCCGTCATTGGCTACGGCGAACCGGTAGATCTTTCAGTCGAATTCCTCACCGGGGTCGATGCCATAAAAATCGGTGAATCCATCGATCTCACGGTGGCTCTCGGGTCAGGATCCGGAGAACCTCAATCCCTTATCATCGACTTCCTGGTTCACTACGTGCGACAGGGCGGCAAAACTTCTGGCAAGGTCTTCAAATGGAAGATCATCGACCTCGCGCCCGGTGAACGCATCACCCTGACGAAGAAGCACTCCTTTCGTCCAACTTCGATCCGGGCGCTCTATCCCGGCCATCACCGAATCGAAATCCAGGTCAATGGACACCGCCTCGCCGAATCCTCATTCGAGCTGATGCCCCCCGGGGGCTGAGTTTCCTCAAACTTGTCAGTTGTGAAGCCGTCGCAACCGTGTAGAGGGTGAGGAAAATCATTCACCTGCCATGAAAGTTAAAGCCTTCCCCTCTCTCGTTCCCGCCCCCGGCAAAGCCGCCACGATCGCCTCTGTCCCCTACGATGTCGTGAACACCGAAGAGGCCCGCGCTCTTGCCGGCGACAATCCCCACAGCTTTCTTCGCGTCGTTCGCGCCGAGATCGAATTTCCCGACGGCACGAACCCTTACGGCGATGAAATTTATGTCCGCTCCAAGGCGAACCTCGACAAGCTTCAGTCCGAAGGCCTCCTCGTTCGCGAACCCGTCCCCTGCGTCTATCTCTATCGCCAGATCATGAACGGCCACGCTCAGGTCGGGATCACCCTCGCCTGTCACATCGAGGACTACGAGAACGACATCATCAAAAAGCACGAGAAGACGCGTCAGGTCAAAGAGGACGACCGCACCAAGCTGACCGACACGCTCAGTGCCAACACCGGCCCGGTTTTTCTCACCTATGAAGATGTCGCCGGGATCGATGCCTTCGTCGAAAGCTGGATCGCCGAGCACGAGCCGACGATTGATTTCGTTGATGACGTCAACGTGCAGCACACCGTCTGGCGCGTCGAGCAGGCCGAGGCCGGCACGATTCTCGACGGATTCGGTAAGGTCCCCGTTTCCTACGTTGCCGACGGCCACCACCGCAGCGCCAGCGCCGCCCGCGTTGGCAAAGAGCGCCGCGATGCGAATCCGAATCACACCGGCGAAGAGAACTACAACTGGTTCCTCGCCGTGCTTTTCCCCGCGAGCCAGCTTAACATCCTTCCCTACAACCGCGTCGTCAAAGACCTCAACGGCCTTTCCACCGACGGATTCCTGAAAGCCTTGAATGAGCGCTTCTCGCTCGATTCCAACGGTCAGAAGTCACCCGACGCCCCGGAAGCTATGTGCGTCTACCTCGACGGAAAATGGCACAGCCTGAGCTGGGGTGGCGTCGAGTCGGCGAACCCGATTGACCGCCTCGATGTCTCTGTCCTGCAGGACAAAGTGCTCACCCCGCTCCTCGATATCGCCGATCCCCGCACGAGTGACCGCATTGATTTCATCGGCGGCATTCGCGGAACCGCCGCCCTTGAGAAGCGCGTCGACAGCGGAGAATGGTCCGCCGCCTTTTCGATGTTCCCCACGACCGTGCAGCAGCTCATCGACATCGCCGACGCCGGCGAGATCATGCCGCCAAAATCGACCTGGTTCGAGCCAAAACTGCGGTCGGGCCTCTTTATCTACACGCTCGGCGAGTGAGGGGCGGCGGAGGCATCGCGGGATTTAACCACGGAATACCCTGAAGACACGGAACCCGGAGCAGTGCAGAAACCTCTTTTCCCTTTTCCTAATCCTTTTCTTTTTCCCTCCGAGCAGCCTTCACCTCACCTCAAAAGCATCGCCGCCCATTCGCGTGTTCAGCTGCGAAGGCAGCGCGACAACGGCAGGAATGCCGTCGCTACAGGCATTGAAAACTCAGGCCCTCTTCATCCCCTTTTGTGTATTCCGTGTTTTCTGTGGTTCAAAAACGGCGAAAGCACTGCAGCATTTAACCACTGAAGACACAGAACTCGGGGCATCGCACCCCCGCCCTTTTTCCTTTTCCTAATCCTTTTCTTTTTCCCTCCGGTCATCACCCCACCGCTACCCGCAAACGCCTTCCAAGTAACACCGCGCCGATGCATCCTGCGGATTTGCGAAAACCTCTGCGGTCACTCCCTTCTCAACGATGGTGCCGACTCCGTCGCGGATCCAGAAGACGGCGATGCGGTCGGAAATGCGCCGCGCCTGGGCGAGGTTGTGCGTCACGATGACGACGGTGACGCGCTCGCGCAGGGCCGCGATGTGATCCTCGACGACGGAAGACGTGATGGGATCGAGCGCACTACACGGTTCGTCGAAAAGGATCACTTTCGGGTCGAGGGCAAGGGCCCGTGCGATGCAGAGCCGCTGCTGCTGACCGCCGGAAAGCTTCATTGCACTGCGGTCAAGCCGATCACGGACCTCCTCCCAGAGTCCGACATCGCGGAGGCATTGCTCGATGATTCCCGAAACCTCTTTTTTCGGCACGCCATGCTCGCGCAGAGGGATTTCGAAATTCCGGCGGATCGATTGCGGAAACGGATTCGGCTTTTGAAATACCATGCCGACCTTGCGCCGGAGCGCGAGGACATCGATGCCACGCCCATAAATCGCTTCGCCCTCGCCAAAGCAAACCGATCCCGCGACCCGGCAGGTCGGGACGAGGTCCGTGAGGCGGTTCAGGGCATGAAGAAAACTGCTTTTCCCGCATCCGGAAGGGCCGACGAGAGCGGTCACGGAACCGGCTTCGATCTCGAGATTCACGTCTTTGATCGCTTCGAAGTCCCCGTAGGATATTGAAAGATCGCGGATCGAAATCGCGGTGCCGCTTGACGCAGGGTTCGTGGACGAGGTCGAGAGGGTCACATTTTTCATGAAAGGGATCGGGTTTTGAGCCAGCGGTCTGCGAGCAGGGTCGCGACGAGATTTACCGCAAAAATCATGAGCAAGAGGACGAGAGCACTCGCGGAAGCTTTTTCGCCACCGTTCGGAATATTCATCGCAAGATCGTAGATGTGGACCGAAATGGCGCGGCCCGAGTCATGGATCGTCTCCGGCCAGCGGGTCGCGTATCCGCTCGTGAAGAGAAGCGCCGCCGTCTCGGCGAGGGCCCGTCCCACGCCGAGGGTGATCCCGATCATGATCCCCGGGAGCGCTGCCGGGAGCAGGATTTGCCCCAGCATCGTCGCCTTCGTGAGTCCGAGCGCTCCGGCGGCGGGGCGAAGATCCGGCGGGAGCGCATTCATCGCCGAGAGCGTCGTCCGCACGAGGATAGGCAAGACCATGCAGGTGAGGGTGAGTCCTCCTGATAAAATCGAGAATCCGAGTCCGAGGAACTGGCAGAAAAAAGTCATCCCAAAGAGTCCGAAGACAATCGAAGGGACGCTCGCGAGGAGATCGACCCCGCCGGTGATCGCCCGCGCGACGCGACTCCCCCGTTGCACATACTCAGAGAGCCAAAGCGCACACCCGACCCCGAGCGGAATCGCCGAGAGGAGACAACACCCGAGAATGAGAAGCGTCGAAATGATGATCGGACCAATCCCGCCTTCTCTCCCCGCTGATTTCATGTCGCCGGTGAGAAATTCGAAGGACAAATGCGGCAGGCCGAGGCGGATTAAATCGAAGAGAAGCCATGTCAGCGCCCCCAGCGTGACGAAACTCGCGAGCGCCCCGGCCCCGCCGATGAGCCAGTCGCCGATCTGAGCGCGACGCGTTTTCGTCGTGGATGGGGTTAAAAATGAGGAAGCCATCGTCTTTTCCGTGCCTTAATTCACGGCATCATGGTCGAGGTTTTTCCGAAACGAAAGCCAGCCCACGAGAAGGCCGACGACGAGGACGAGAATGAGCCCTGCCGCGTAGAGGAGAGATTTGTGCGAAGCCGTCGCGTAGCCCATTTCCAGGGCGATCGTCGAAGTGACGGGCCGAATCGGGTCGAAGAGACTCCCCGGAATTTGCGCGATATTTCCGCAAAGCATGACGACGACGAGCGTTTCCCCGATGGCCCGCGCCAGCGCGAGGAGGACGCCGGCCCCGATCCCCCTGCGGGCCATCGGCAGGGCGATCTTGAGAATTGTCCCGGCCCGCCCGATCCCGAGACCAGCGGCGGCCTGCACTTGACTCAGCGGCACCGCCGCGAGTGCCGCCTGCGTCGTCAGCGCGATGATGGGAAGGATCATGAGCGCAAGCACGAGCGCCGCCGCGAGAAGGCTCTGCCCCGGAGGCTCGATCCGCGCGATGGCAGGAACGACGACGGTGAGTCCCCAAAATCCGAGGACCACCGCCGGCATCCCCGCGAGGAGCTCCATCGCGCGGAGGTTCCACTTCGCAATCTGCCTGGGAGCATAAAAATGATGAAAAACCGCCCCAGCCACCCCGAGGGGCGTCGCGATGAGGGCGGCGGCAACCGTGACCAGAAACGACCCCGCCAGCATCGGGACAAGGCCATATTGAGGATCGCGCACCGAGCCGGGCTGCCAGTTCGGATCGCTGAAAAAATGCCCGAGGAGTCCCGAATTGATCGCCGGCCAGGCCCCTTGGAGAAGGGAAAAAATCACGACGACGACAAGCCCGCCGGCCACGACCGCAAGGACCCCGAGGAGATGACGAACGAGCCAATCAATGCGCAACCGGCACATAGAGATGGGTTTCGATCAGGTCATTGATTGCCGGTGTCTTCAGGTAATTAAGAAACGCGGTCGCCACCTCTGAGGTCTCCGCATCGGTGACGATCTGGAGCGGTCGCGTGATCGGGAACGTTCCCGCCGCAACGGCTTCAGTCGTCGGAGCGATCCCCTCACAACTCACGAGTTTGATCGGCGTGCCGCTCTCTGATTCACTCCCCGCCGCGCCAATCGAGACATAGGCGATCGCATTGACATTGCCGGCCACGGTTTTGATCGCATGCTGATTTTCACCAACAATGACATCCGCCCGAATGTCCGCACTATCGAGTCCGGTGTAGCCGAGGAAGACTTCCAGCGTCGCGCGGCCCTCCGCCTTGCTCGCGACGAGAATTTCACCGCTCCCACCGCCAAGTTCCGACCAGTTGGATACCTTGCCGGTATAAATTGCGATGAGCTGATCTTTCGTAAAATCGCTCACCGGATTGTCACGATGCACGATGACACAGACGCCGTCCATCGCGAGACGGTGCGCGGTCAGCTCGGTCTCGCCTTCCTTGAGATCACGGGAAATCATTCCCATATCCGCGAGCCCGGAGAGCGCATCAGTGATCCCACGGGAGGAGCCGCCGGTTTGAACGTCAATCCTGACCTCGGGATGGAGCGCTTCGTAGCGAGCCGCCGCGTCTGCCACGATCGGAGCGACGGTGCTCGATCCCGTTATAATAAGGCGGTTCGCTTCATCCTGTGGTTTACCGCAGGCAGAGAGAAAGACTGCCGCCGAAAGAAGGAGTAATTTTCTCATGAAACTCAACAGCAAGTAGACTGGAACGAAAGCTGGCAGCAACCTAGATCGAGCGTCCGCCCATTGCGATAGCTCTCGACGGCGGCCGTGAGCCGATAGATGACCGCCTTTCCATCGCGCTCGGATTCGACGATGCCCGCCTTGCGAAGGAGGCGGAGATGATGAGAAAGAAGGCTCTGCTCAACTCCGATTCGGGCCTGCAATTCACCGGCATGCAGCGGCTCCTCAAGGAGATGTTTCACGGCGAGGAGGCGCGTTTCGTCCCCGAGAGCCTTCAATAATTCAGCGCAACCCGGTTGGATCATCGTTTTTGTTTCTGCGGTCATTTGAAATGAATATATGTTGATATGAAATTTTATTCAAATCAAAAATTCGGACTTAAGAGGGTTAGGTCGGTGATTCAACCCTGTTCAGTGGGGTTGAGGCGCTGTGGCGGGGAGTCTTTCTTTTTTCCCCTCAGAGAGCCCCCCGGGGAAAAAAGGAGTAAGAAAAGGAAAAAGAGGGTGGGGTTAAGCCCCTGGAAAGTCGCTTCCTTCGCCGTTATCTTCCATCTTTTTGAGGACAATCGACATGTCTTCGACAGCCTCCCACACATGCTTCGCGACAAAAATGGGGGCGTCAGCCGCCACCGCGAGAGCGATGGAATCGCTCGGACGGGCATCAATTTCGATTATTTTTCGCTCCTGAATTTCATTTTCCGCCACGATAATGAGGCGGGCAAAATAAACCGTATCAGCAAAATCGTTGATCACAATTCGCTCAACCCGCGCGCCGAGAGCAATTAAAACGTCCCCGAAAAGGTCGTGAGTTTGCGGCCTTGGCTTCGGGGTCCCATGCAAAAACATATTAATCGCCGAGCCGACGGAGTGGTCGACGTAGATGACGAAGACCTTCTCATCGTTCCCGAGAAAGACGGCGGACCCGGCACTCGTGGCGAGCACATTTTTGACTTCTACTTCAACAACCGATTTATCCATCTGAAAGGGGATTGACAGTATCGTGATCGTTTCGGGAATAATCAAACGACGAGTCCCAGCCCTTCCTCAATTTTCTTCCTTAAGGTAAGCCTGATGCTCACGTGAAACCTGAATGTATTTCTCTGCCCAGTGCCGAATCCCTTCCTGTTCTGCTTCGCTCAGACAACGCATAATACGCGCGGGGGAACCCATCACGAGAGACCCCGAAGGAACCTCAAAGCCTTTCGTCACAAGGCTTCCAGCCGCCACAATGCTCCGCGAACCGATCTTCGCGCCGTCCATCACAATGGCCCCCATGCCGATCAAAACCTCATCTCCGATCTCGCAGGCGTGAAGCATCGCCTTGTGGCCGACGGTAACATCCCGCCCCACCGTCGTCCCGAGGTCGCTCGCGAGATGAATCACGGTTCCGTCCTGAATGTTACTTCCCTCACCGATAACAATTCGCTGGATATCGGCGCGAAGGACACATTGATACCAGACGCTGGCGTTCTCCCCGAGAGTGACATCCCCCATCACATCAGCGCCGGGAGCCACAAAAGCAGTTGGATGAATGTTAGGCATTTTCTTTAGGTGAGTGCAGACTGGATTAGGATTCATGTTAGGGCTGTTTGAGCATAAGTGAGATCGAAAACTGTAAAAGTTTACCGTAAATTTAAGCTTGCTAAACCAATTTTATGTCCTTAGTAAGGTCTGAAGACAGAAGCTCAATCCGTTGATTTACGGTGGTTTCAGGCTGATACCATCGAAAAAACGGCTTTACTAACTGTATGACCCAAACTACCAATCCGTAATGAACAAGGGAGAACTAATTGAAGCAGTACAAGCAACACTCGGTGGAGAAACCTCTAAAAAAGCTGCTGAGGAAGCAGTGAAGGCCGTGCTTGAAACAATCGCCACAGGCGTCAAAAAAGACGGAAGCGTTCAGCTTCTCGGATTTGGCACTTTTGAAGTCCGCCACCGTTCCGCAAGAACCGGTCGCAATCCAAAGACTGGCGAGGCCATCAAAATCGGGGCATCCAAGACCGTCGGCTTCAAGCCGTCTTCTGCTCTTAAAGGCTCCCTCTAAGGGATCCTGAGCTGGAAAATCCCCACTTAACTTTAAGAACGCGGCAGGAGACTGTCGCGTTTTTTTATGCCCGGGTGGAACTGACCGTTCCGTCCTACTTTTCGTCTTCAGGCAAACTTGAAATCGGCACAGGAATCGCTTCGCATTTCTCGCGCCAGCTCGGAAAGTTCCACTGATTGGGGAACCCGCGGCACAGGCCGGGCTTCACCGCCTGGATCGTGCAATCGATTCCATCGAGGAAGATGCACTCTCCGTTCGGCTTATCGATGAGCGTAAGCCCGGCACGGTTACGCCGGATATCGGTGTAATCCGCCACAAAATCGTAAAGCGGCTTCCCGAGAAAGTCCGCAATTTTCCGGACCTCTTCATCCGTCACAGGCACTTCACCATGCCAGCGACAGCAGTTTCCACATCGCTGACACTGGTAATGAATGCCCTCTTCCATGTCAAAAAGGCTCACGGGCTCAACATCGCCACTTTTGGTGAATTGTCAGTGCTTAGAGAGGAAAAATCTGAATATTTCCACCTTGCGATGAGTTTTTTGTCTTGGATTGTTTCGCTCAGTGGAAAAAAAAGGGCGGCGTGTTATCTTCACCTCCTTTAAAAACCGCGTTTTACCGGACTCATTCGATGAGTGAGTCCAAACCTTTTGTGACCAATTTTATATGATCAGTAAAATCATCGGAGCTTTCTCGAGCGATATCGGCATCGACTTGGGAACAGCCAATACCCTGATCTACGTTCGGGAACATGGTATCGTCCTCCGCGAACCATCCGTTGTTGCGGTGAAGGCCGGAACCAATCTTGTCCTCGCGGTGGGGGACGATGCCAAGCGTATGCTAGGGAGAACCCCGGGGAACATTGTGGCGATCCGGCCGCTCCGCGATGGGGTGATCGCCGACTACGAAGTGACCGAGGCAATGCTGCGCCACTTTATCCGAAAGGTTCACAACCGTCGGAACTGGATCCGTCCCCGCATCGTCATTGCCGTTCCCTCCGGCATCACCGAAGTGGAGAAGCGCGCGGTGAATGAATCAGCTGCCGCTGCCGGTGCCCGTGAAGTACACCTTATCGAGGAACCTATGGCCGCCGCTATCGGGGCCGGATTGCCGGTCCAGGAGGCCGCCGCGAACATGATTGTCGATATTGGCGGCGGCACCACCGAGGTCGCGATCATTTCTCTTTACGGCCTCGTTTACAGCCGCAGCGTTCGCGTTGCCGGTGATGAACTGGATGAAGCGATTATCCAGTTCATGAAGCGGGCTTACAACCTCATGATTGGCGAGCGTACCGCCGAGGAAATTAAAATCCGGATGGGCTCCGCTTTCCCCCAGCCGAAAGAAACCTCCGTCGAGGTCAAAGGTCGTGATCTCGTCGCCGGCCTCCCCAAGACGATCAAAGTGACGTCTTCGGAAATTCGCGAAGCGCTCACTGATCCGCTCAATATTATCATTGAATCGATTCGCGTCACCCTCGAGCGCTGCCCGCCGGAACTCTCTGCTGATCTCGTTGACCGGGGCATCATGCTGGCGGGTGGAGGAGCTCTCCTCAAAGGTCTCGACAAGCTGATTTCGGAGGAAACCGGCCTTCCCGTTCATGTCGCTGAAGATCCTCTCAGCGCAGTTGCCGAGGGGACAGGACGACTTCTCGATGAGCTTGATTTCCTCAAGAAGGTCTCCCAGCCGGGAAGATCCTAATATTTTCACCCCTTTCATCTGCCAGCTAACGCAACATGAGTCGCCTGAATATTATCGCGTTGATCGTATTCGCCGCACTCTTGATATGGGTCACGCTTTTCCAACCGGAGGCCGTCTCGAGAATCCAGAGTGGGGCGATGGTCGTCTTCGAACCTTTTATGAAAGCTTCGACCCGGCTTGAGTCCGGCGTGGAAACGGTGGGAACGGAGGCGCTGAGCCCGGTCCAGATGCAGAGTCTCCTCGCCGATCTGGAGCGAGAGAGGGACCGCCTCAAGCTTGAGGTGATCCAGCTCGATGAAATCGTCCGCGAAAACAACCAGCTTCGCCGGGCGCTTCAGTATGTAGAGAAGGCGCCGCTGGAGGTCGTCGCGGCCCGGGTCATCAATCGGAAACCGTCCAACTGGTACAGCACCCTCGTCATCGACAAAGGCCGGAGCCACGGCGTTCGGGTCGACAGTCCCGTGATCGTTCCGGTCGGGGAATCGGCAGGCCTTGTCGGCAAAGTCTCTGAAGTGATCGGCGAAAACTCGGCGCTCGTCCTTCTCCTCACCGATGAGATGTGTCAGGTTTCCGCAAAACTCCAGAACAGTCAGGAGCAGGGAATTCTCGGCGGCCAGCGTGGCGCCCTCCGCACGATGCCAAACCTCAGGCTTCGCTACCTTTCCAAGGAAGCCGAAGCAGCCTCCGGTCGCAAAGTCGTCAGCTCCGGAGCCGGCGGCCTCTTCCCGCCCGACCTCCTTCTCGGTGAAGTGATCAGCTTTGAAATCGGGGCGATCGACGCAGAGGCAACCGTAAAACCGAGCGTGAACTTTGAGGAGCTGATCGATATTTTTGTGGTTCTCCCCGTGATGGCAGAGGAAGAAGCAGCGGCAGAAATTATCGAAGAAACCGCAACTCTCCCCAAGGAAGATTCATGAGATTTTTCCTCCTCGTTCTTACTTTGCTCGCCGCCTCGTTTTTTCTCCAGGAGTTCCTCCCGGTCTTCGACTGGGCCTATTCATCTCGCCTCCTTCTCGTTCACACCGTCTTTTTCACCATCGCGATCGCAGTGCCTTTCCCGGTCATGCTACTCCTTGCCTTGGTGACCGGATTCGTCTGGGACGCACGCTATCACGTGCCGGTGGTCTCACCCGAGGCGGCGGCGGACGCGATTGCCCAGGCAGAACTTCCCTTTGGATTTACAATCTTCATTCTCGCGGTCACGGGAGCACTCATCCAGGGAGTGAGACCCCTTTTCCGACGCGGACGCTGGGAACTCCCCGTCTTCATGATCGGCCTTTGCACGATTCTTTGCTTAGTCCTCCAATATTTGGCGATCAGCTTTCATCGCGGCGGTTTGGAACTTCCGCCCGAACTGCTTTGGAAATTGGTAATGACGGGATTGTTTTCTGCTCTCATTTCCCCGTTTTTGCTGCTATTGTTGACACGCCTCGCAGATCGAACGCGATTTAAAATCCGGTCCGAAGATCGAAAGCGAAAGCACAGCTACGATGGTGACACAATTTAGAGTTCGTCTTTACCTGCTGGCCCTCCTCGTGTTGGCCGGGTTCAGCCTGCTTGTGTATCGCCTTTATGAGATCCAGGTCGTCGAGCACGAAAAGTATGCGGCACGGGTTCCGGGTAGTAAATTCGAGTCGGTGAGAATTCCCGGAATTCGTGGAGAAATCCGCGACCGGAATGGCGTCACCCTCGTCGACAGCACGCCAAATTACGAGCTCCGCCTCGATTTGCGGGAGCTGGTGAACGCCTACCTGAAAGACAACGACACCCTTCCGAAATACACCTGGGAGCGCTTCGACAGCTACGGGCAGCGGCAGAAAAAGACTGAGACAGATATCGTCAAAGTCTTCGAAGAAACCGCTTTCAAAGGCCTTCAGGATCTCGGATTGCTCGCTGACTACAGCTCAAGCTCGATGCGGGTTCACTATCGATCGACACGGGGCGTCGTCCCTTTCACCTATCGTCGAGACCTCAGCTTCAAGGAATTCGCCCGCTTCGCCGAGAATAACATCGGCATTCCCGGCGTCACCGTGACACGGACGGGACGGAGACGCTATCTTTACGACTCCCTTGCCTCTCACATTCTCGGCTACATGAACCTGGCTGACATCGACCAGGTAGCCAAAGAGAAGAGGGACGAATTCAATTACTACGTTGGTGACGATTACGGAGTTATGGGCGTCGAAAAGACGATGGACCATTACCTCCAGGGCAAACCGGGGAAGCTGGTGATCGAAAAAGACGAAAAAGGTAAGATCGTTGGCGAAGTCAGTCGGACCTCGGCGATGCCGGGATCGGATGTATTTCTGACGATTGACGCCAGACTCCAGGCTGTGACCGAGCAGAGTCTGCGTAAGATCGGCCGCGGTGCCGCCGTGGTCATTGACCCCCAGACCGGGGACATCCTTTCGATCGCTTCCGTTCCGTCCTTCAATCCTAATGTCTTCATTCCCGAAGTGAGTGTGGACGACTGGAAACGCTACACTGAGGACTCGACCAGCCCGATGTTCAGCCGCGCCGTGAACCCCTATTCCCCCGGGTCGACTTGCAAAATACCGATCGCACTCGCCGGGTGCCTTTCTGACTCCTGGAAATATCGCTTCAGCTGCGGGGGTGGCGCGCACTATGGCAACAAATTCATGAAATGCTGGTCCTCCGGACATGGCTCAGTCGATGTGAGCACGGCGATTAAAGTGAGCTGTAACGGCTTTTTCTACCGCTACGCCAACCACACAGGTATCAGGAATATTCAAACGATGACCAACCTGCTCGGAATGGGCAAGAAAACCGGCATCAAGATCACAGGCGAAAATCCGGGGAACATCCCGAATCCGGAGTGGCTCAGGATGCAGGGCTTGCTCTGGAGCGATGCCTTCACGGCACTCGTTTCGATCGGACAGGGGGCCACCGAAGCGTCGCCTCTCCAGATGGCTTCGGTCACTGCATCAGCCACGAATGGTGGTCGCGTCTTTCGTCCCCGCATCATTAAAAAAGTCATCGAAAAGAACGGCGAAATTGTCTGGGAAGAGCCTCCTGAGCTCAGAGCCGACCTCACGAAAGAGGGCATCACGGCTGAGCAGATCGAAATCGTGAAGCGCGGGATGTGGCGTGTTGTCAATGAAGGCGGCGGAACCGCCGGCCGCGCCAAATCCGACTTTACAGTGCTCTCAGGAAAAACCGGCACCGCCCAGACTGCCAACCCGATTCAACCGACCAACGCCTGGTTCATCGCCTTTGCCCCCTATGACGAGCCAAAGTATGCCGTCTGTGTTTTCGTTGAAAATGGAAACTCCGGAGGAGGAGCGGCCTCGCCCATCGCCAAAAACATCATCGACAGCGCCGTCCTCATGGAGCAGGGACGTGAAATCGAGGTGACGGCAATTCCCGAAGCGATTGGTCGCACCGACCGTGTCATGAGCGTTTCCTTCGACAGTTCCAGCCTTGATGCTTTTGTCCTCGCAGATGAGGACGCGGAATCCGCCGTTGATGTGGCTGCCTTTGTCCCTGAATCTCTGCAAGAAAGGAACTACCGTCCCATGAACGGCGTTCTCGCCCGACCCACCATCAAGCCGAATACAGATAGTCGAGGCCAGGTAGGGGGCATGAACTCCAGCCCCAAACCCACTTTTCGACCTTTCCAATGGCTCAAACGGAAGACGCAACGGTAATCCATCGCCTCTCCATTCTTTTCCATCGCCGTCCTTTTCTCCAAATGAATCCTTTTTGCGCCGCCTTGTTGCTTCAAGCAATCACTGACCCGGCGCTATCCAACACTTTTAACCCGTCTTTTAAACAATCATGTTCAGTAAAATCCGTAAGTTTTTTGGTCCCAAGAAGTTATCCGAAGGAAACAAAATAGTCATCAACTGTGAGAAACTTGAGACGCGCGTCGCGCTTCTCGAGCATGGCTCACTCGAAGAATACACCGTCGAACGCTGTAACGATGATAACATCGTAGGCTCCATCTTCAAAGGCATCATCCGCAACATCGAACCGGGCCTCAATGCCATGTTTGTGGACATCGGCCTTGAGAAAAACGCCTTCCTTCATTTCTGGGATGCCATTCCGGAAGCTCTCGACGCCGGTCTTGAAGAGATCCAGCGCAGCCGCAAACAGAATCAAAGCGGTGGCCAACAACAGGGTAAGGGGAAAGGTAAGGGCGGCAAAAGCAAGGGTGGTCGCATTCAATCAAAAGACATCCCCAATCTCTACCCGGTTGGCTCCGAGGTACTTGTGCAGGTCACAAAAGGACCGATCGGAACGAAAGGACCCCGTATCACCACGAATATTTCCCTTCCCGGTCGCTACATGGTTCTCATGCCGCGGAACGACCAACTCGGGATTTCCCGCAAGATCGAGGATCCCAAAGAGCGCGCCCGCCTCCGGAAAATCATGGGCGAAAAACTCACCATTCCCGAGAAAATGGGCGTAATTCTGCGCACCGTTTCTGCCGGACAGAAAGTCCGCTACTTCGTTCGAGACCTGGCGATCCTTCTCGACGAGTGGGAAGAGGTCGAAGAGGAGGCCGCTAACTGCAAAGCACCTGCCTGCGTCTTCCGGGAGCCGGATCTGATCGAGCGAACGGTCCGCGATTTTCTCACCGACGAAATCGACGAAGTTCTCTGTGACAGCGAAGAGGCTGCCAACCGAATGAAAGATCTTATCGGGATCATTTCCCGACGGTCGAAGAAGCGGATCCAGTATTTCCCCACGCAGACGCCGATTTTTGAAAAACTCGGGATTCAGCGGCAGATTGACGACGCCTTCTATCGTCAGGTTTGGCTTCCGAGTGGCGGCTACCTCGTCATTGATGAGACCGAAGCGATGATCGCCGTCGATGTGAACACCGGTCGAGCCAAGAGTCAGGACAAGATGATTCTTCAGACCAATATCGAAGCAGCCGAGGAAGTCGCGCGACAGCTTCGCCTTCGAAACATTGGTGGCCTTATTGTGGTCGACTTCATTGACATGCGGGCGCGCCGGGATCAGATGGCCGTTTATAAGGTCATGCGCGAGCGCCTTCATGCTGACAAAGCGAAAACACAGGCGCTCCAGATTTCTCAGCTCGGCCTCATGGAAATGACGCGTCAGCGTCTTCACGAAAGCCTCAACATTACCGTGAACGAACCCTGCCATTACTGTCAGGGACGCGGCATGGTGAAAAGCGCCGAATCGATGAGCGTGGAACTTCAGCGGCGTCTCAACGGGGTCCTCGCGAGAGAAAACGCGCCCAACGAACTCATCGTCATCGTTCACCCCGATGTCATGGAGCGCCTCCGCACCCACGATGGTGAGCTTTTTGTCGACCTTGAGCGCCGTCATAACTCGCGACTCACTTTTCGAAGCGATGCATCCTATTACCGCGAACAAGTCGTGGTTGCTGATGCGAAGACGCAAAAGGAGATTCGTGACTAGGACCGCAACTCGCCATCAGGGGCAGATTTGCTTGCCCTTCTCGCATAGGGCGATAGAATTTCTGAATGAAACGTTTGCTGGAACGTCTTTAGTTTGAATAGGGGCGTGATTTCGCCCCTGCTATCCCCCGAATCCACGATGAAATCCCGGGCCTTTCTTCCTCTCATCGCCATAATCCTGTGCGGAGTTACTTCCGCCGACGCTCAACTGCGCCGACCCGGAATTGTTATGGTCGAAAGGGAAGATCGCACTTCAAGCCGCTTAAATAAAGAAGAGGGCGCGATCTACCTCGAGGAAATGATCGAGGATCCTGTTCCAATAATCATTACCAAACAAGTGAGAGCCTACTCCAACCTTTCCGGGGCACGCTGGCTTGGAAATTTAATTCCAAACCAGAATGCGGTGCTCCTTGCGGTCAGCGAGAAAGCCTACCGGGTTCGCGCTCAGGCGAAACAGGGACAAATTGCCGGATGGATCAGCAAAGCATCAGTTGAAGGCCTTCCTCCAGAGTTTGAGGAAAACCTCCGCCTTTTTCATGAGCGATATGAGATCGTGAAGGAATTGATCGATAACCAGCAAGTAGCCCTCGGAATGACAGTAGGCGAAGTTACAGCTTCGATCGGTCCGCCGGACAAACGCAGTTCCAAAGTGACTCAGGAAGGCCGAACAGACTCGCTCGAATACATTTCTTACGAACGGGTCCCCCAATCATACGTGACTTATGACGCCTTCGGGCAGCCTTTTACCAGCACCCAATACATCGAAGTCGAGAACGGACGGGTCACTATCGAGTTCGTTAATGATACCGTGACTTCCATCGAAGAAAGTAATGGAATCGACTTTGGGACGGGACGAGGGAATCGTAACGTGCCTCTGCCAATTTTTCTTTTCTAATCTTGTCGAAGGAATTGGAAATTTCAGTGATTGCAGAACTTCCCCTGCAGGCAAAATGACCGCGAAATTTTTGGCCAGATTCCGCACTCGCGTTCGTAACCCGCTTTGACAATTGAGAGCATTGGTTTCTCATTGAATACCCCGGTTTGTGAACCGGAATCTAATTCGAATTACGATCAAAAATGGCCTACGAACTACCCGCCCTCCCCTACGCACCTGCTTCCCTCGAGCCGCACATCGACTCTGCGACGATGGAAATCCATCACGGAAAACATCACGCCACCTACATTGCCAAGCTTAACGACGCCATCGCCGGTAATGCTGACCTCGAAGGCAAGTCGATCGAAGACCTGATCTCTGATCTCAGCAGCGTTCCTGAAGGAATTCGCGGAGCGGTTCGAAACAATGGAGGCGGTCACGCCAATCACTCGCTTTTCTGGTCCATTATGAGTCCGGACGCAGGCGGAACCCCTTCCGGCGACCTCGCTGCTGCGATTGACAGTGCTTTCGGGTCGCTCGATGCGATGAAGGAGGCTTTCAAAGCCGCCGCTCTCACTCGTTTTGGTTCAGGTTGGGCATGGCTCGTGAAAAAATCTGACGGCTCTGTCGCGATCACCAGCACTCCGAATCAGGACAGCCCGCTCATGGGTGCCGCCGCCGACTGCGACGGAAGCACTCCCATCCTCGGTCTCGACGTCTGGGAACACGCCTATTATCTCAACTACCAGAACCGCCGCCCTGATTATGTCGACGCATTCTGGAATGTCGTGAACTGGGATGCCGTCGCTGAGCGCTTTGCGGCAGCCTAACGAACCTTTCTCCGGCTCCTCACGAGGAGTCCAATTCGGGGTGAACCTCTTCAGGTTCACCCCCTTTTTTGCCCATTTACGACAGATTGCCTGATATTTACAGGAAATATTGAAGTTCAACAATTCCGAAACGTTTTTGAACTCGTTTGGCAGTGAAATCGCTATTTGACTGTTGAAAGGAAAATAAATTCAACATTTCTGCCAAAATCATCTTGCGATACCACTACATATTGTGCATTTTAATCAACGACCACCAGATATGGTATATTTCACCTCATATTCTTAGTGTTCCAACCTGCTTGTTTTTATCGTTTAGAATAGTTTTTAGCTTCTTTTCTGGAAATTCCAACATAGAAATACTTAAGCATTCTAAGCCTTCTACAAATCCGTTCCAAATTACCCAACCACCGCAATCTCAACAACTGTTCCATGGATAAATCATTCACAATCGGCAACCGGACCTTCGTTCTCGACCAGGACAAAGCTGAAGAAGCTTTCGCCGCCAAGCGCGTCATCAACGGGCGCGACACCGAAGCTTTCAATCTCCTCCCGCTCAAGTATTCCTGGGCCTACGACCTCTACGGAACAATGAAAGCCAACCACTGGGAGCCTGAAGATATCCAGATGCAGAAGGATATCGAGCAGTGGCAAGGGTCAGAACTCAGCGACAGCGAGCGGTGGATCATCCGCATGGGAATCGGCTACTTTTCCGCCGCCGAAGGCATCGTCGGAGACAACATCCTTCACGTTATTCGCGAAAAGGTCACCGCTCCCGAGCTTAAGCTTGTTCTCGGTCGCCATGCTCACGAAGAAAACATCCACGCTGACAGCCTCCTTTATATGATCTCCAGCCTCGGCATCAACCCGCACGAGTGCGAGGCGATGTTTGAGCAGATCCCGACAATCAAAGCGAAGAACGAATTCGTCACCGGCGTTTCCCGTTCACTCCGCCGTGACATGGACCTCACCCTAGTCGAGAACAAGAAAGCCTTCGCAAAGAACATCTTTCTCTTCGGCCAGTGTATGGAAGGAACTCAGTTCTACGGTCTCTTCGGCATGATCCTGAGCCTGTATCGTCAGAACAAGTTTCCCGGGATCGGACAAATGTTCCGTTACACCCTCCGTGACGAATCGAACCACATCGAACTGCTGCGAAACCTTTTCATGGACCTCGTCAGCGAGAACATGGAAATCTGGACTCCCGAGTTTAAGGAGGAACTTGCCGACACGATGCGTGAAGCAGTCCGCCTTGAGAAGGACTTCATCAACGATTGCCTTCCAATCAGTCAGGTCGGCTTGAACTCCGCAGAGTTCTGTCAGTATATCGATTACATCGCTGATCGTCGCCTCGAAGGAGTTGGATTGAATCCTATCACACCGGGCGTCACCAACCCTTTTCCATGGCTCGCTGAGACCATGGACATTAAGAAGGAAGCCAATTTCTTCGAACAGCGCGTCACTGAGTATCAGAAATCGTCCGTTCTTGCGAACGCCAACGATGATGATCTCTAGTCGCCGCTGAACCCCACCAAACAGGGTCAGGTCATCGACCGGCCCCTGTTTGGTGGCTCCCTGTTTCCGTTCCCCGTTTCCCGTCCCCACCCGCACACACACCATGATTACCCGCAATTTTATCGAACAAGACATCGAACTACAGCGCTGCGCTGCCACTCCCGAGAACATGAAGCCTCGCTTCAACTGGAGCGAACTCGCCGATACTCCGGAGCCCTTTTCCTCGCGAATTCAGGTTCAAGTCGGCGATGAACAGTCCGAGTTAAGCATTGCTAGAATCGCAGAAACGGTCGGGAAGGCAGTCACGGATCTCGCCCTCTCACGGAAGCAGGATGACATTTACACCGACAGCAACCGTCAGCTCGTCTCGAGCATTGTTTCTTCAGTCACCGAAATGCTTCAGGCGAAGGTGCAGGGAGAGGACAATGACACGCCGGTTCTTCTCTCCGCCCAGGAATTGGCATCGATCATCGAAGTCGCCCTTGTGAAGCAAAATGCGCACGACGTCGCGAAGAGCCTTCTCTTTCAGCGGAAGAAAGCGACGACCGACCTCGGATTAATTGAAATGGGACTGGAGAAACCGCTCTGCCGCGTGATTCGACGCAACGGCGAGGTCGTCGCCTGGAATCCGAACAAGATCGAGGTGGCGGTGCGCAGTGCTTTCCTCTCTTTAGGAATGGACTCTTCACCGGCACGGGAAATTTCAAAAGGCCTCACCGACCGCATCGCACGCAGCGGCCAGGAATTTATCCGCATTGAAGAACTTCAGGACCGCGTTCAGGAAGAACTCATGCGTCAGGGCCACTTCAAAGTCGCCGAAGCCTACATTCTTTACCGTGCGCACCGTTCCACGAACCGCCAACATGACGAAGACGTCGCGACCGCTGAGTCGGAATCGACTCAGGAGTCGATGATCGTTCTCAATCGCGCCGATGGTTCCAGCGACCTCTGGGACGGCCTCGATCTTCGTAAGCGCATCGAGTTCGCAGCCACCGGCCTCGACCTCTGCCTTACTCAGGACGAAATCGAGCACGAGCTTCGCCGCGCGTTCTTTAACGAAATGACCGAGTCTGACCTGAAAAAGACCGTCATTCTCAACGCAAAGAGCCTCATTGAAAAAGACGGTGACTTCGCCAAGTTCGCCGGCCGCATCCTTCTCACCTACATCTACGAAGAGGTTCTCGGGTGGGACATCGTCCGCGACGGCATGGAAAACCTTGGTAATTTTCACCGTCGTGCTTTCAAAGCGAACCTCGTTCGCGGCGTCGAAATTGACCGTATTTCGCCCCGTCTTCTCGAATACAACCTCGATAAGCTCTCCGACGCGATCAGCCCGACCGCTGACCTCGACTTCGATTATCTCGGGATTCAAACGCTCTACGATCGCTATCTCATTATCGATAAGACCAGCAGTCCGCACCGACGCATCGAGACGCCACAGCTTTTCTGGATGCGGGTTTCCATGGGACTCATGATTGGTGAAGAAGAGAACGCAGAAGACAAGATCATCGATCTCTACCGCCTCTACTCGAGCCGCCGCTTCTGTTCCTCAACGCCGACCCTGTTCAACGCGGGAACACTTCACAGTCAGCTCTCCTCCTGTTATCTCTACAAAGTGGACGACAGCATCGAGTCAATCATGCAGCGCGGGATCGCTGACAACGCCTACCTTTCCAAGTGGGCTGGCGGGCTCGGTGGATCGTGGACTTCCGTTCGCGGTACCGGCGGCTACATCAAGGGCACCAACGGCGAGAGCCAGGGTGTGATCCCTTTCCTCAAGCTTCACAATGACCAACTCGTTGCCGTGAACCAGGGCGGCAAGCGTCGTGGATCCGGCTGCGCCTATCTTGAGTCATGGCACAACGACATCACCGACTTCCTCGAATTGAGAAAGAACACCGGTGATGAGCGCCGTCGTGCCCATGACATGAACACCGCGAACTGGATTCCGGACCTCTTCATGCAGCGCATGGAAGCTCGTCAAAACTGGACCCTGTTCCGTGCGAACGAAACCCCGGATCTCCACGAGCTCTACGGCAAGGCCTTCGCAGAACGCTATGCGCAGTATGAAGCCGACGCGAAAGCAGGAAAAATCTTCGGTCGCGAGGTGCCTGCCCTCGACCTTTGGAAGAACATGCTTAAGATGATCTTCGAAACCGGTCATCCCTGGATCACTTTCAAGGACCCCTGCAACGTTCGCAGTCCTCAGGATCACGCCGGGGTCATTCACAGTTCGAACCTTTGCACCGAGATCACGCTCAACACCTCAGCCGATGAAACGGCGGTCTGTAACCTCGGCTCGGTCGTCCTTGAAACCCACCTCAAGGAAGACGGCCAACTCGATCTCGAAAAGCTCCGTGAAACGATTCAGGTCGCCGTCCGGGCGCTCGACAATGTGATCGACATTAACTTCTATCCGACCGAGTCGGCGAAGAATGCGAACAGCCGGCACCGCCCCGTCGGACTTGGCGTCATGGGAGTCCAGAACGCGCTCTTCATTCGCAACGTTCCCTTTGCGAGTGATGCCGCCGTTGAGTTCAATGACGAATTCATGGAAGCAATCGCCTATTTTGCCTACGAGGCGTCCAGCGACCTTGCCGCCGAGCGTGGCAGCTACTCTTCCTACGAAGGCTCGAAGTGGTCCCGCGGGATCATGCCGGCTGACACCGTCGATATGCTCGAAGAGCAGCGCGGCGAAGCGATCGAAGTTCCCCGTGGTGGAAAAATGGACTGGGATGCTCTTCGTGCGAAAATCCAAAAGCAGGGCATGCGTAACAGCAACGTCCTCGCGATCGCTCCCACCGCCACGATCTCGAACATCATGGGTAGCACTCCGTGTATTGAGCCGACCTTCAAGAATCTTTTCGTGAAAGGAAATCTTTCCGGAGACTTCATCGTCCTGAACCAGTATCTCGTCCGCGACCTCAAAAAGTTGGGACTCTGGGGACCGGACATGGTTGAGCGGCTGAAGTATTTTGACGGGGAACTCACCGACATCGAAGAAATTCCGGACGAGTTGAAAGAGAAATATTCGACCGCCTTCCTCATCGAGTATCAGTGGTTCATTCAGGCTGCTGCGCGTCGCCAGAAATGGATTGACCAGTCTCAGTCCGTGAATCTTTTCCTCGCCACTCCGGACTTGAAGACTCTGTCTCACATGTATCGCGATGCGTGGCACAAAGGGCTCAAGACGACCTATTACCTACGCACCCTCCAGGCCTCCAACATTGAGAAGGCTACGACGAAGGTAAATAAGGAGGTTCGCATCTCTGCCGGCGATCCCGTTCCGGCCAAAGAATTCACCGAGGCTGAAAAGCAACAGTGCTCAATCGACGCTCTCATGAACGGCGACGAGTGCGAAGCCTGTCAGTAAAAGCTGAGAGCACTCCAACTCTATTCCAAAAAGGGCGACTCACTTGAGTCGCCCTTTTTCGTTGCCCGGGGTCAATAAAATCTTCGATTGCGACACGCTCTCCCGACCGGTAGCCTCCGGTTCCATGTCGCTCTTTCTTGCTTCCATCTTTCTCGGAGTTGTGCCGATGGTGATCTACGCCTTCGTTGTTTGGCGAATTGACCGTTGGGAGAAAGAGCCTCTCCCTCTCCTTTTGGCCGCGTTCCTCTGGGGAAGCGTCCCTGCCGTCATCTTCGCGATCATTGCGCAGGTCATTATGGAGATTCCGGTCAGCGAGCTTTCGGAAGAAGTCTCGCTTTTCGGGGAGCTCTATCAGGCCAGCTTCGTGGCACCGGTCACGGAAGAAATCACGAAAGGGCTTGGGCTTCTCCTGATTTTCTTTTTCTTCCGCCGTGAGATCGACTCGGTCCTCGACGGTCTGATCTATGGAAGTGTGATTGGCTTTGGATTCTCTGCCGTTGAGAACGTTCTCTATTTCGCCGGGCAACCCGACGTCGGCGGCCTGATCTTTCTCTTCTTTCTCCGCGCTTTCGTCTTCGGCATGCTCCACGCCCTTTTCACGGGACTTTTCGGAGTGGGCCTCGCTCTCGGAAAGTTTACCTCACGACCGATCATGAAGTTGCTCTGGCCTCTCATTGGCATCGCCCTCGCGATGACCACCCATGCTCTCCACAACTATTTTGCAACTCTCGGCGGAGAGCATCTTTTCTACGCCGTGATTGGGATCATGATCGGCGTGGCATGGTTCGTAGCCACCATCATCATCTGCCTTTCTCATGAGAATAAGTGGATTCAAATTCATCTCGCGGATGAGGTCGCCGATGGAGTTCTTTTTGCTGAGCAGGCGATGGACACAGCCCGTTTCTGGACTCGCAGTAACCTGACCGTTTTCACCCAGGGTTTCTCTGCCTGGAAGCGAAAGCACCTTCTTCACGAAGCAACCGAACTGGCTTATGAAAAACAGCGTCAGCAGCGCACTGGAGTCACCGAGGCCTGCGCGCTGCGTCTTGATGCTCTTCGCTTGCGGGTTCGAGAACTCAGTCGTGAAGATCCCCATTATATTTCGGGTCGAATCCAGCCGGGCAAACTGCTTCCTCCGCCCCTTCCTCCGACGCGGAGAACGCCGCCCCCTCTTCCGTAACGGAAGCCGCCGGTCTTCCGACCGCGTTGTCCCGGCGAAGATCGCGTCTTTCGGAAGCTTTACAGCATCCGCTACATTCCCGGGAAAACCGCACGTTGAGGAAGACCGTAGCGGAAGGCGTCAAGCCTTCCGTCCGCGTTGTCCCGGGGAAGACCGCGTCTTTCGGAAGCTTCACAGCATCCGCTACGTTTCAGAACCTGACGTGCTTTTCGTTTCTGGAAACGTTCAGCCTAACACTTCGAACTGCTCCAGAAAATGGCTCCATTGCATCGGCCGCATCGCATAGACTCCCTGAGAGTGTCGTCCGATCCCGGGATCGAAAATCTCCCAGCCAAACTCTGAGTCACGACGACCGTAATCGAGGCGGCGAATCCAGTTCCCCCATTCGTCTTTGCGCCAAAGATCAGGATCATTTCCCGGAATGATTTCTGCAAAGTTCCAGACGTTTTCAATGACCTCACGCTCGTAGCCGCGCCCGCCTCTCACCGAATACTGAGCCGATGCCGCTTCAGAGACGATTCCGCCCATTTCCATGCCGTCATCGCCACTGTCACCCTCGCCACCATCGAAATCGACATCGGAAGACAGAGCCACATCTGACGGCGCCCCCTCATCAATGAGACCGCGCCGATCTTTGATCGACTCATCAAGCACATCCCACCAATTGGGAAATTCAAGTTCTTCGCTATTGTGATACATGAAACTATTCCTTTGAACAGCAGTATCATAATCCTGAATTTCAGGACGCCAAGCAATTTTTTTCGACTCTCGTCTCTCCTCGATCAATTAACCGGGATGATACTCTTGCAGCGCCATCACCCCCATCTCCGAAGACTTGAGAGAACGGATCGAACGCACACTGGCGTGAGCCGCTCTCAACGTCGTGATGATGGGGACACGGTTCGCGAGCGCCCCACTGCGAATTCGAACTTCGTCCCGACGCGGAATTCGACCGCTCGGTGTGTTAATCACCATCGCAATCTCACCGTTCTTGATCATGTCGAGCACGTTCGGGCGGCCTTCAGCCAGCTTGTGCAGACGATGCGCGGGAACTCCGGCTTCAGCAAATCGATCCGCTGTTCCCGATGTCGAGAAAATCGTAAAACCCATCTCGCTGAACTCTTTCGCCAGTTCGACCGCCTGTGCTTTATCACGGTCTTTCACGCTGATGAAAATATTGCCCTCGAGGGGAAGTTGAGAGGAAGCCGCCATCTGCGCCTTCGCGTAAGCCATGCCGAGATCCGCATCGATCCCCATGACTTCACCGGTCGATTTCATTTCCGGCCCGAGACTGATATCAATACCGGGAAACTTGGAAAACGGAAAGACCGCTTCTTTGACCGAATAATGCGTCGGATGGACCGTTTCGGTAAATCCGAGATCGACCAGCTTTTCGCCGGCCATCACTTTCGCCGCGAGCTTAGCGAGGGGAACTCCGATTGCCTTTGAGACGAAAGGAACGGTTCGCGAAGCACGCGGATTTACCTCAATGACGTAGAGTTCTTCGTCTTTCACGGCGAACTGAATGTTCATGAGACCGCGAACCTCCAACTCCACCGCGAGTGCCTTGGCTGCGATCGAGATCTCTTCACGCATCGAGTCCGTGAGTGAGAAAGACGGAATGACACAGGCACTGTCTCCACTGTGAATTCCGGCTTCTTCAATGTGCTCCATGATCGCTCCGACCACCGTGGTCTCGCCGTCGGAAATACAGTCAACATCCACCTCAGTGGCATCTTCAAGAAAGCGATCCACGAGAACGGGACGATCCGGGCTCACATCGACCGCATTCTGCATGTATTCGCTGAGTTCATCATCATCGTAGACAATCATCATGGCGCGACCGCCAAGGACAAAGGAAGGGCGAACGAGAACAGGATATCCAATGCGACCTGCGATCACGACCGCTTCTTCGGCGGAAACAGCAGTCCCGGCCGGAGCCTGCTTCAGCTCGAGTCTGTCGAGGAGAGCGGAAAAGAACTTGCGGTCTTCCGCCTGCTCAATGCTCGTCGGTGAGGTGCCGATAATGTTGCAGCCATGCCGCTCCATGTCGGCCGCGAGGTTGAGAGGCGTCTGCCCGCCAAACTGGACGATTGCTCCCCAGCATTTTTCCTGCTCATAGATGTTCAGGACATCCTCAAGCGTAAGCGGCTCAAAGTAGAGCTTGTCACTGGTGTCGTAGTCGGTCGAAACCGTCTCGGGGTTGCTGTTCACCATGATGCTCTCGAACCCAAGTTCCTTGAGCGCGAAGGCCGCGTGAACACAGCAGTAATCAAACTCGATCCCCTGCCCGATCCGGTTGGGACCGCCCCCGAGAATCATGACCTTTTTCTTGTCACTTTCCCGGGCCTCATTTTCGATTCCGTAAGTCGAATAATAGTACGGAGTGTAAGCCTCAAACTCAGCGGCACAGGTATCGACGAGTCGATAAGTCGGGATCACGCCCGCTGCTTTCCGCTTGGCACGGACTTCGTCATGATCGACGCCGGTGAGGCAGGCAAGCTGGCGATCGGAGAAACCGAGTTTTTTCGCCCGCTTGAAGTCCATCGCATCGATGTCTTTCCCCAGCTCACCTTCAGCAATGATGATGTCTTCGATGTTCTTGAGGAACCAGGGGTCGATCTTCGAGAGATCAAAAATCTGCTCCAGCGTAAGACCCGCCTCAAAGGCAAGGCGGACGAAGAAAATGCGCTCGGCATTCGGCGTCGCGAGACGCTCGCGAATGTAGGAAATGTCGGGATTTCCGTCTTTTCCGTCGCTCCCGAGACCGGCTCGCCCCGTCTCCAGAGAGCGGAGCGCTTTCTGCAACGCCTCCTTGAAAGTCCGGCCAATCGCCATCGCCTCACCGACGCTCTTCATTTGCGTGGTCAAAGTCGCGTCGGCATCGCGGAATTTCTCAAAGGTGAAGCGCGGAATCTTCACCACGCAATAGTCGATCGTGGGCTCGAAACTCGCCGGGGTTTCACGCGTGATATCATTCGGGATTTCATCCAGCGTGTAGCCTACTGCAAGCTTCGCTGCGATCTTGGCGATGGGAAACCCGGTCGCCTTTGAGGCCAGCGCCGATGATCGTGAGACCCGCGGATTCATCTCGATCACGATCATGCGACCATTCTCGGGGTTGATCGAAAACTGAATGTTCGATCCTCCGGTTTCAACACCGATTTCGCGGATCACGGCGAAGGACGCATCGCGCATGTGCTGGTACTCGCGGTCCGTCAGGGTCTGGGCCGGCGCTACCGTGATCGAATCCCCGGTGTGCACCCCCATGGGATCGAAGTTTTCGATCGAACAAATCACCACGCAGTTGTCGGCGTGGTCACGCATGACCTCCATTTCGTATTCTTTCCAACCGAGCAGTGACTCTTCAATCAGCACCTCAGTGACCGGGGAAAGATCGAGACCGCGCCGCACGATGACATCGAAGTCTTCCTTGTTATACGCAATTCCACCACCCGTTCCTCCGAGCGTGTAGGCAGGCCGAATAATGAGAGGAAAAGTTCCGATCTCAGCGGCTATTTTATAGCCTTCGTCAATCGTATGAGCCACTCCGGAAACCGGCATGTCGAGCCCGATCTTCGTCATCGCCTGTTTAAAAAGGAGACGATCCTCACCTTTTTCAATCGCCTCGGCATTCGCTCCGATCATGCGGACACCGGCCTTTTCAAGGTAACCCGAATTGAACAGCTCCATCGAGGTATTAAGAGCCGTCTGACCACCCAAAGTGGGGAGGAGTGCATCCGGTTTTTCCTTCTCAATGATCTTCTGAACGACCTCGGCAGTGATCGGCTCCACATAAGTCATGTCGGCGAACTCAGGGTCCGTCATGATCGTCGCCGGGTTGGAATTCACCAACACCACCGAGTAACCCTCTTCGCGGAGTGCTTTACAGGCTTGAACACCTGAGTAGTCGAATTCGCATCCTTGACCAATGACGATTGGTCCCGATCCAATCAGAAGAATTTTTTTAATCGAAGTATCCCGAGGCATAAGGTTCCAGCTTAAATTTCTCACTCGTTGCATGGCGCGGGTGGATTCGCAAACAGGGAAACGTCTTTTCGCCACGTAATTTCTCCGCAGATAGGGTTAGGTCAGTGATCAAACCCTGTTTGGCATCCCGCAAAGCCGAGGCAGTCACCCTGAAAAAGAGAATCCATCACGCCTCAGATTCCACTTGAATTCATGGGGGTTTCTCTCAACTATGAGATCGGTACCATTCACACCTCATGAAATTTCCCGCTGTCCTCCTTGCTCTTCTTTTTGCTTTGCCTGCTTTCACAACGGCTGAGCAGTACGGCGACATCGCTCCGAAGCTGAAATGCCACTACGCCAGAAAGGACCGCAGCTTTTGTAAGCTTTTCCCTCAGTTTTCACTCAAGCACAATATCTGCAGACCCAGCCCCGAAGTCATCGGAAACATCGAATGGTGTCGCGAAGACATCAGCGTGACTGAGAGAATGGAGTGCGGGAACTTTGAAACCTACGAGGCCGTTTCCATCACCTATCGCCCTGTCTACTGCAGCGGGGCCTGGGGAGAGAAGTTCACGAGGACCTATCGCAAAGAGGCGACCCTGATCGTCCCTCCTCTCGCGAAGAACTCGATGAAATAGATCGACGGTTCGGAGAGGTCTATCGAAATGGAGTTTGATCTCAACGGCGCAGACAAGCGCTACGCCTACAAACTGCTCGCCGGGCTCGTCACCCCGAGACCAATCGCCTGGGTCACAACACAGGATGAAAATGGCATCGTCAACGCAGCGCCGTTTTCATTCTTCAACGTCTTTGGAACTCGCCCTCCCATACTCGGCTTCGCCCCCGGCGATAAGGAACCGGGAATCCCGAAAGACACCGCGCGAAACATCAGACGCACCGGGGAGTTTGTCGTCAACCTCGTTGATGAAGCATCGGCGGAACTCATGAACCAGTCTTCGCAGGAACTCGATCACGGGATAAGTGAGGTGGACCTCCTCAAACTCGAAACCACTCCCAGCGTCGGCGTTGCCCCACCGCGACTCACCGTCGCACCGGTAGCCCTCGAATGCCGCGAATGGTCGACGCTTGAGATTGGTCAGAACCGCCTCGTGATTGGCCTCATCGACCGCATCCATACCCGCGATGGCGTTCTCGATCCGGAATCCCTTCTCGTCATTCCCGGGGCTTTTTCTCCGATCGGAAGAATGGAAGTCCCCTCCGGATACTGTCGAACCAATGACCGATTTCAAATGCCCCGTCCCGACTGAATTGCGCAGCTAAGACGCAGACGCGGGATCCCTGTCATATTTAATTTGGCAAAGTGAAATAATTCGCTTCATTCAGAAGAAGGTGTGCGACCATCGAAGCTCAACGTTTCATTGTCGCAAATTACCAAATTGACCCGCCAAAATCGTGGCAGACTCTTCCACAGAACTTCTCGGTAAAAACTACTTCCAGACACGGGAGAAGCTGAGTGATGCGATTCAGTCACTGAACGGTCTCGGCAAAGACAGCGGGATTGATCCAGCGCGGGTCGCTCTCCTCAAGAATCTGCTCGCCAATCTCGAAGATCCTTTCCTCTTCGTCGTCGTCGGCGAAGTGAATGCCGGTAAATCGACGCTGCTCAACGCTCTCTTCGGAGAAGACTTCTGCAATGCCGACGTTATCCCCACGACAGATCGGATCGCTTTTTTCAAATACGGGGAGGAATCCCACGAATTCGATTTCTCCGAAGACATCGTCGAGGTCTTCCGCCCTAATCAATTCCTGAAGGACTTCAATCTCGTTGACACTCCAGGCACTAATTCGATCGAATCCGATCACCAGCACATCACCGAGCAGTTTTTGCCGATGGCTGATCTCGCGATCTTCGTCTTTTCAGTGACGAACCCATGGGGAGCAAGCACCTGGGACTTCATCGACCGAATCCATCATCAGTGGAAGAAGAAAGTCATCTTTGTTTTGCAGCAATGCGATCTCCGCACCGATGAGGAGGTCGCGGCTATTTTGGAGCACCTCCAAAAGACCGCGCATCACCGCTTCGGACAGCACTTTCCGACCTTCGCCGTTTCAGCAAAGCAGGCCTTCCTCGCCAAGACCTCCGCGACCGGAAACGAGGAGCTTTCTGAACACAGCCAGATCGCCGGACTCGAACGTTTCATCTCCGGTGTCGTCGAGTCATCCGAGCCTCGCCTCATCAAACTTATTCATGCCTGGCGCGCCGCTTGTTTCGTCCTCGGAGAAATCAAAGAAAAGCTTGGCGCTGCCTCCGAAATCATCCGTGCCGATGACGAGCTTCTCAGCGAATTAGAGCCTGCCAGCAAAATTCAGCAGGAGAGAACTCTCAAAAAGTGTGAGCCCCTCTTCGAAGCCTTCGATCAGAGTTTCATGGCGGCGGGACTGCAGGCCGAGCCGCTTCTCGACTCGGAATTCCGTATCACTTCAGCTCTGCTCCCGCAGCGGAAAAGTGCCGAGGAAATCGAAGGGCTCATTTTTGCCACGACCATGAAAGCGGTCCGGCGCAGTGTCGGTGCCGGTTCCAACGCGGTCATGGAAGATGTCCAGCATCTCTGGGAGCGGGTCTCTGAAGAAATGGAGCAGCATTTCAATCTTGAACTCAGTGTCGGGGAAGATGGAAGCCCTGACTGGACCGCATCGCACGCCAGAATTCAGGAACGGGTCGAGGAAGCCACCGCTGAAGCGCTGCGGAAGCTCAATTTAAAGGATGAACTTGGCCGCCTCTTCGCCCGCCGCAGCCGTTCGATCTGGAGCTTTATCTTTTCAGCCGTCCTCGCCTTCCTCGGAGGAGTGATTCTTTCCATGGTCGAGCTCAGTCCATGGAATGCACTCGCCTTCGGACTTGCCGCGATCTTTCTTGCGCTCGGAGCAATCGTCGGTGCGCAATCCGTGAAGCGGACGCGCGCTTTCTATTCAGGCGTCATCGAAGAACACCGGGAGAAAGTCGCGAAAACTCAGCGCGAAGCTTTCGCCAATGCGACCGCTGAATTCTACCGCGATTTCGTGAATCTCTTTGAGCCGCTCCGAAAGGTCTGCCGCGAGCATCGCTCGAAGTATGAGCCGCAACTCGCCGCGATCAAAACGACCGAAACTGCACTCGCCCAACTCGAACAAATCCTCTCTCCTGTCGAGAAAGCGCTTAACTCCCGGAAATAGCGGAGACAGTTTCGCCAAAGGCAATCTCGCCTAGATCACAAATGAGGTGCCCTGCAATCAGGTGACACTCCTGAACGCGGGCCGTCACCTCAGAAGGCACCGCGAGTGTCAAATCAGCCACTTCGTGGCAACGTCCGCCGCCAGCGCCGGTGAAAGCAAAAGCAGTGACTCCGGAAGCCTTCGCGATTTCGAGTCCCTTCACCACATTCGGACTGTTTCCTGAGGTGGAAATTCCGACGACAATATCCCCCGGTACGCAGAGCGCTTCAACCTGACGGGCAAAAACCGCCTCAAAACCAAAATCATTCGCACACGCGGTAAGCACCGAGGAGTCAGTCGTGAACGCGAGCGAAGGCAGTCCTTTCCTGTTCCGGGTGAAACGCACCACGAATTCAGCCGCAAAGTGCTGCGCATCCGCCGCACTTCCCCCATTGCCGAAAAAGCAGATCTTGTTTCCCGCTTCAAGCGCCTTCACGCATTGCGCGGCCATTTTATCAATGACACCGGAGCAGGCTTCTTCGAAAGCGGCCACCGTCGCGGTGTGCTCGGCAATTGTCTTTTGGATCAGTTCAGAGGGAGAAGACATGAGAGATAATGGGGTAGTTTAGGAGAGCGGGATTCCGCCGGGATATTCGCGCTCAATGGAATCGAGGAGTTCTACTTTTTCGATCGGACTCGTCCCCAGTTTTCCGACGACGATGCTACTTGCCAGATTGGCGATCCCCGCAGCCTTTGAGGCCGGAAGCCCGGCACAGAGACAAAGCGTGTAGATTGCGATCGCGGTGTCGCCAGCTCCTGAAACATCAAAGACCTCGCGGGCTTTCGCCGGCATCAGGACTGGTTCTTCACCCTCGGAAAAAACCAGCATTCCCTGCTCCCCCAGCGTGAGGAGAACCTGGTGGCAGGCCCACTTTTTGAGCAGGCCATGACCGACTGCGAGAAGCGGTTCATCTGCGAGAGGATCCAGTCCGCTGTCGCGATTAATATCTTCAACACCGGCGCAGGCGAAAGCCTCGGACCGATTCGGCTTCACCGTCGTGACGCCGCGCCATTCGATCGGATTCCCCGGCTTCGGATCAACAGTGATGACAAGACCGTGCGGCTCCGCCGCCTTCAGAAGCGCCTCGACCAGCTCAGGAGTGATGAGTCCTTTCCCGTAATCTTCGATGATGATTCCATCGAGATCCGGCAGCACGGACTGGAGTTTTTCCATCAAGGCCGCGACCTGTTCGACTGAAATGAAACGCCGTTTCTCGCGGTCTATTCGGACGACCTGCTGGTGCCGTGCCACGACCCGCGTCTTGGTGATCGTTTGCATCCCTTCGTCCTGTAAACAAAGCCCGGTTCCGATCCCGCATTCCCCGAGAGTCTCCGAAAGAAGCGCCCCGTTCGGATCCGTCCCGTAGAGACCGGCCAGTTCGATCCTCGTGCCGAAAGGCGTGATGTTTCGCGCCACGTTCGCCGCCCCACCGGGATATCGCGACTCGCGCTGCACTTCGACAACAGGCACCGGTGCTTCCGGGGAAATCCGGGCAACACTGCCCCAGATAAACCAGTCCAACATGACGTCACCGATCACCAGAATATGCTGCTCCGAAAACTTCTCGAGCAGTGACTCCGGCGTGATGAATTTTCCTTCCATGATGGCCGCTAGGCTAAATTGGGCGCTCGCGGATTGCAACCTATCGCTCGCATCTGCGTCCACCGTAAAATTTCAGAAAATTCACCTCGGTGGCCCCACGCCAACGACATCCTTCTGCAGGACTGCTTCAATAATTTAGCGGAAGCTGAAGATTATCCCGATAGATTCTCAGTGATTAAGATCGTCTCTCATCAACGGCACCCTTCGAGTCAGGCCCTCTTACTGTTACTGCCGAAAAAACGCGCTTTTGAGACTGGTTCTATTCTAGGTCCACTCCCCACTGTTTCGGGTCACGCTTGGCACCTTGCATGATCTCCGGATTTTTTTGGCTGATTGCTGATACGGCTTCTCTGAATGCCTGGAGCATATAGGAATTTGAAGTGACCTGTATTTTCTCTCTTAGGATTGGAAGGGCCTCCTCGTCTAGTGACCAGACAGCACCGGGGAGAGCACAGCTTGCTACATCGGAGCTGCGATCATTCAGATAACGGCGATAAATTTCTTTCGCTCGATCATCGCGAGCAGCATTAGCCACGAGGAAATTCAGAGCTCGAACTCTTGCGTCAACGATGCGAAAAAGGCCATTATCGAACCCGTCGCAGATGAGTTGTAAAATGAGAGTCTTTTCGCCAATCCGATGAGAATAAAGGACGCTCCAAGCATAGTCACCAACAGACCTCCATTTCACCGCAAGAAGTTTCACGAGTGCCTCCGAAGACAGCTCCTTTAGCTGCTGGGATCGAACCTCACGCTCGACATCTTTGAGGCTTCGAGCGAGATCTTCAATTTCTTTATGATTCATCATGCCGTTCCTTGCTCTATCCTAAGCCCGGATCAGTCCCGATGCTCTTCAGATCTGCTACCGCACAAGTATCCACCCCTCAGCTTCCTCTGATCTCTGTCCGAATCTCCCCCGGACGGGTCACTGACTTCAACGAAACCTCGGCTTCCCGTTCCTGGCCGAGCCATTCGAGGAGGACGCGGACGCGATCCTGACCCGCGATGATTTTGGTGACCACGGTCTGAAGTCCGGACATGGCTCCCTCGGTGAGGATGACTTCATCGCCTTCCTGAATGATGGGTTGAATGACGCGAATTTCTTTTTCCTCTTCCGGAAATTCCTTCTGCAATTCCGCGATCTCCGCATCGGAAATACAGGCAAACTGATCGGCAAACTTCAAGACTCCCGTCACTCCGGAAGCAGCGTTGACGGCCCGGAGGTCATCGGCGAGATCGAAACGGGCGAAGACATAACCGGGGAAAAGAGCTTCCACGAACCAGACTTTCCCACGCCGAGTCGATTTTTCGTAACGAATCCGCGGGCAGAATACCTCATCGAGATTCGCAAAGCCCTGCAAATGACGCGCTGCAAGGTGCTCGCTCTTCGGCTTGGTCCGGACACAATACCATCCGGTCTCTCTTGGCTGGGGCACTTCTGACATAAGTAAGGGAATTTCGACCCGTGCGAATCCTGAGACTAAGGCGAATCAGGCGCTTAGGAAAGCCGGAATCCCCTGCTCGCGGCGTCCCTTGAACTCTTGCGAAACGGAAACTTCTCCCTTACCTGTCCCCTTCCCACTGCTATGGCCGAAACCTCCGACCAGAAGGTGCCTGATCGGGCGCTCGATATTGCGAAATCCTCCACCGATGAACTGGTCGAGGATCGTCGTCAAGTCTTCCGGCGCCTCCTTTCCTACATCGGCCCTTACCGTTCCCGTCTCGCCTGGGGCATTCTCTTCGGTGTCCTCGCCGGCCTCGTGAACGGGGTTTTTCTCCTCGTCCTCCAGGTCGTTTTCGACATCATCATTCCGGCGGCAAATGGAGACCCGATGAAGGAGGTCTACTACCCTTTTGCGGAGCTCCCGGTTTTTCAGGATTTTGAAATCAGGCCCCCCGCTTTTGCCGAAGGAAAAGAGTGGATTTTCGCGCTCTCAATCGCGCTGAGCCTGCCTTGCATCATGCTGCTGCGCGGCCTTTTCCACTACCTGCACGCTTACTGCATGCTCTGGATCAACATGAAGGTGCTTTATCGCCTGCGCGATGAATCGTTCACCAGCCTGATGTCGCAGTCGCTGAGCTTTTTTAATCAGGTGAAACAGGGCGAGCTGATCCAAACCGTCGCAAACCAGACGCGGACGACGGCGGACGCGGGGGCCCAGCTACTCAGTGGATTAATCCAATACCCCATCGCGATCGTCGCCATTTTGGTGACCGCTTTTCTCCTCGACCCGCTTTACACGCTGGCGGCGGTGGTGGTCTTCCCCCTGTGCATTCTTCCGGTCGCACTGATCAGCCGGAAGGTCCGGAAAGCAGGTGGAAAAGAGGAAGAGGAATCCGAAGGGCTCATGGTCACACTGCATGAGAGCTTCAGCGGAGTTCGACTTGTCAAAGCACACAGCCGCGAAGCCTATCAGCGGGAGCGTTTCAACGACGGCAACGGCAAGATCATCAAATTCATCATGCGCTGGCGCAAGGCGATGGAAATATCGAGCCCGATGGTGGAAATTGTCGCCGCCCTCGGGGTCGCCCTCGGCATGGTTTACGCCTTCGTCACCCCGATCAGCACCGCGACGTTCACGACGATTAACCTCGGACTAATCAGTCTTTACCCGCACGCCAAAGCGCTCAGCCGCATGCAAATCCAGGTGCAGAAGTGCTTCGTCGCCGCGCTCAAAGTTTTCGGCTACATCGATGCGGTGCCGGATGTGAAAGATAAGGACGGGGCAAAAGCACTCACGGACTGCAAAGGTGACATCGCCCTCCGCGACGTCGAGTTTTCCTATGTCGAAGACAAGCCGGCGCTCGATGGGGTCTCGCTCGATTTCGAACAGGGTAAACGCTATGCTCTCGTCGGCCAGAGCGGCTCGGGTAAATCGACGATCCTTTCTTTGATCCTTCGCTTCTACGATCCGGGGAAAGGCTCCGTTCAGATCGACGGGACCGACATCCGCGATTTTACCCAGCAGTCCCTCCGCGATCAAATCGGGCTCGTGAGTCAGGACACGTTCCTCTTTCACGATACGATTTTTAACAACATCCGCTACGGCCACCTTGAGGCGACGGAAGAGCAGGTCATCGAGGCCGCGAAAATGGCGCACGCGCACGAGTTCATCACCGAACAAGCCGACGGTTACGACACGATGCTGGGCGACAAAGGCTGCACTCTCTCCGGCGGTCAGCAACAGCGACTTTCCATCGCCCGCGCGATCCTGCGCGATGCCCCGATCCTATTTCTCGACGAAGCGACCTCGGCGCTCGACTCGGAATCAGAGCGGGCAATCCAGGATGCCATCAGCGAACTTTCCAAAGGCAAGACAGTCATCGCGATTGCGCACCGGCTTTCCACGGTTCTCGATTCCGATGAAATTGTCGTCATGAGCGACGGCAAGGTTCTTGATAAAGCGCCTCATGCCGTGCTCCTCGAACGATGCGAGGAGTATAAGCGCCTCTATCAACTCCAGTTCGAAGGAAATTAGCCAATCCGATATCTCACTGAGAAAATTCAGCCTTAGTGCGCCATGGTTGCGCCCTTGTCGCTCTGACTTTCCTCGGGCAGGTTTTGGGCATGAAGTTCGTTAAATTTCTCGTTCTCTCGCTCATTCTCCTCCTCGGATTCGCCATCATGGCGGATGCTCAGGAGCAAAAACCGAACATTGTCATCGTCATTACCGACGACCAGGGCTACGGCGATCTTTCGGTCCACGGCAATCCGATTCTCAAAACGCCCCACATCGACAAGCTCGCTCACGAGTCGATTCGCCTCGACGATTATCACGTCGCACCGACCTGCTCACCGACGCGTTGTGCTCTCCTCACCGGTCACTGGACAAACCGCACCGGCGTCTGGCACACAATCATGGGACGCTCCATGCTGCGTGAAAACGAGGTCACGATCGGCCAGATTTTCAAAGATAGCGGCTATGCGACCGGGATGTTCGGAAAGTGGCACCTCGGGGACAACTACCCTTTCCGCCCCGAAGATCGCGGCTTCACCGAGGTGCTCCGGCATGGCGGAGGCGGGGTCGGACAAACGCCGGATCTCTGGGACAATGCCTACTTCGGCGGATCCTATTTCCACAACACCGAGCCGGTCGCAGTCGAGGGCTACTGCACTGACGTGTATTTCGATTTCGCGAAAGACTTCATGGAAGCACAGCTTGATGCCGGAAAACCCTTCCTCACCTACATTTCGACGAACGCCCCGCACAGCCCCTTCCATTCCCCCGAAAAATACGTCGAACCCTATGCTGACCTTGGCACCGCGACGGCTCACTTTTTCGGCATGATTGCCAATATTGACGAGAACGTCGGCACGCTGCGGGATTGGCTTGAGGAAAAGGGTGAGACGGAAAACACGATTTTCATTTTCACGACGGACAACGGCACCGCCGCTGGTGATAAAGTTCACAATAGCGGGATGCGGGGCAAGAAAGGCAGCGAATACGACGGGGGCCATCGTGTCCCCTTCTTCATGCACTGGCCCGGCGGCGGCTATGATGAGGAAGTCACGATCGATACGATCACGGCGCATGTCGATATCGTGCCGACCCTGATCGATCTCGCGGGGGTTGAGGCTCCGAAAGACGTGACTTTTGACGGGGTTTCGATTCGGCCGCTTCTCGAAAGCAAAGATCAGGTCAGCGACTGGGCCGACCGCATTCTCGTGACGGACAGCCAGCGGGTCAAAGATCCCATCAAATGGCGGAAGTCAGCGGTCATGACTGATCAGTGGCGACTCGTCAGTGATGCCGGGAAAGATGGTATGCCAAAACACCAGCTCTACGAGATCGACAAAGATCCCGCGCAGAAGAACGACGTCATTGCCGATCATCCGGAAGTCGCGGCGCGTCTCAAGGAATTTTACAATGACTGGTGGGCGGAGCTGGAGCCAACCTTTGGCGACCCTGCCCGCATCAAGATCGGACATCCTGCCGAGAATCCCTCGCGCCTCACCGGGCATGACTGGATCACGACCGGTCTCGCCCCATGGAATCAGGCTCATATCCGTGATGCCGACAACAAGCCCGAGAATATCGGTTTCTGGTATCTCGACATCGTGGAAGCGGGTGACTACGAGATCGAACTGCGCCGCTGGCCGAAGGAAGGGGAAGTCGCCAGCGTTCCCCTCGTGGGAGGCGTCGAACCCGGCGAGCCCGTTCCCGGATCCCAGGCTTTTCGAACCCGCGAAGGCATCGCGATCCCGCTCAAGACCGCCAAAATGGAGATCGGAGGCGAGAAAAGGACCGCAGAGATCGGCACCGATGATACCCACGTAACGTTCAAGGTAAGCCTCGAAAAAGGGCCCGCAGAACTCAATGCCACCTTCCTCACCGGAGACGGCGAAATCTGGGGTGCCTACTACGCTTATGTGAAAAAACTCTGATCGTGATTTCAGATTCCGACACCAAACAGGATTCGCACAACGATGCTTGATCGGCTAACTTCGCGGGGTCAGACGTAAGTCCGATATCGTTTCGCCCATGCCCCGCCCGAACAAGTCGATTGCCGCTCTCCTCTTGGCAGGATTGGTCTTGTCCCTGACCTCCTGTCAGTCGGATATTTCCGTGTTTGATCGTCTCTCCGACGCGGCGGCGCTTCCCCTCTGGCAGCGGGTCACTGCCATTGCTCTGTCCACTCTCATCAGTGAGGATCTCGCCTGTATCGCCGCCGGCATGCTCGCGAGCGAGGGCGCGATTTCTTTTCAATGGGCGCTTGCAGCAGCCTTTCTCGGAATCTACATCGGCGATCTTCTCCTCTACCTCATGGGACGTATCGGTGGAATAGGACTTCTCAAGCGCGTCCCCTTTCGATGGTTCATCAAGGAACACCAGATCATTCAGGCGGAAACCCTTTTCAGAGAACACGGGGCAAAGCTGATTTTTTCCTCAAGGCTCCTGCCGGGTTCGCGGCTTCCAATTTATGCAGCAGCCGGAGTCCTCAACTATCCCTTGTGGAAATTCGCCCTTTTCATGTTCATCGCCGGTGCTCTTTCCGCCGTTATTCTCGTCAGCGTGTCGAATCAGCTTGGCGAGGTCGTCTTTCAATGGCTTGAAATTTACGAATCCTATGCGATCCCGGTCTTTGTCGCCGTCGTTCTCGCAGTCTACCTGACGGTGAAAATCCTGGAAATCCTCGCGACAAAACGAAGCCGACTGATTTTCCTGTCCCGCTGTCGCAAAATTTACTTCCGCTTCGCGGAAAAACCACAAAAGCCCTGACCGCCATGCCAAGAACGATTTTCTGGTTTCGTGCCTACGCCGTCCTTCTGGCGCTTACTTATCTTGGACTCGTTGCGCTTGGCGTTGTCTTTCTAGCCATGCCACCTGAGCAACTCGAAATGACTTCTGCCGAGTCAGTTCTTGTCGGATGGGTTTTCATTCTTCTTGGACTCCTCTTTACCGCCGCCGTCCTTCCCGCCTTCTTTCTCCCGAGGCAAGGTTGGGCCTGGATCTACGGACTCGCCCTTATCGTCATGGGATTAACCAGCGTGCTTTTCATTCCGCTTTGCATCCCTCTCCTCATTTTCTGGCTCAAAGATCCGGTGAAGGATTGGTTTGTCCCAATTGCCTCTTGAGGACCGTCCCATCAACCGGTAACAATAGCTTCTGTAACCCAAGATATTGTGAACTGGATTTCTCTGGCCCTCCGAAACTTACTCCGTAATTCGCGACGATCGATCACGACGATTGCGGCAGTTGCGCTTGGCTATTCGGCGACCAACATCTTCGCCGGATTCGCCGGCTATATGTTCGCGAGTATCAAAGAGGCTCACATTTACGAGCAGGTGAACGGGCACGTTCAGGTTTGGAAAAAGGGCGCGCGCGACTATGGCGGGTCCGATCCTGCGGCCTATCTGATCCAGGCCGACGAGTTTGAGAAAATTCAGTCCCTCGCCGCCGGGGACAAGCGCATCGAGCTCGCCGCCGGAATGCTGGAAGTGAAGGGCAACCTCGACTACGACGGCACCCCGGGCTTCTTTTTCGGCCAGGCGATGGTCCCGTCTCAGAAGGATGCCATTTTCTCCCGATCAACCGCGCTGAAGAGTGCCTCGGGACCGGGCACCATCGGCGAGAAAATCACTGACGAAACGCCTTACGCGATTTCAATCGCCCCGGGCATGGCTGAAAACTTGAAGCTTGATCCGGGAACCAATGTCATCCTCATGGCTCCCTCGATCAGCGGCCAGATGAATGCGGTCGACGCTCAGGTTTTCGAAATCGTCGATGTAGCCTCTGAAGCCCTCAATAATCGCTATGTCTTCATGCCACTCGATCTCGCCCAGGAGCTCTATGATACCGAAGGAGTCAGCTGCGTCAGGATACTTCTCAGCGAAGACGATGACACCGATGCCGTGGTCGCCTCCCTCCGGGCAAAATTATCGACTGATGAATGGGAAGTCATTCCCTGGTACGACGTCTCCCGTCTCTACCTGAGAACCAAGCGCATGTTCGACATCATCTTCGGTCTCGTCTTTGTCATCATCGCCACCATCGTGGTCATGTCGGTTTTAAATACCATCGGCATGGCCGTCGTCGAACGCACCCGCGAAATCGGGACGCTTCGTGCGATCGGGCTGAAGCGCCCCGGAGTCGTTCGCCTTTTCGGGATTGAAAGTGCCTTCCTCGGAGTCATCGGTGCGCTCACCGGCCTTATCATTACAGTAGGATTCTCGCTCTTTATTCACTGGTTGCAGCCGACCTGGGAACCACCCGTGACCGCCCGCGAGATCGTCTGGGAGATCCGCATCCTGCCGAAGTATCTCCTCATCACGCTGATGCTACTGGTTTTCTTCACCTCTCTCGCGGCGATCGCTCCGGCGCGGCGAGCCGCAAAGCAAAGTATTGTAGATTCTCTGGGCCACGTCTAAACTTCTCTATCATGAAACGATTACTCCTTCTCTGCTTTCTGATTTCCTTTCCCGCGGTGCTACTTCGTGCTGACGAAGCAGCTCTTGCGGCAGCAGAGCAGGCCCGCGGCATTTCGACCGGCAACACCGGCGTGCAGTGGACCGTCAGTGTCAGCGGAGAAAAGAGCGCCCGGTTTGTCGCGACTTCACAAGGTGGCAAAGTATTCGCGGAAGTGATCGAACCGGCCGATGCGCAGGGTCGACGCTATCTCGCCGAAGCGAAAGGGAACATGTGGTTCTGGAAGCCGGGTATCAGTCGTCCCGTTTCCGTCTCGAAGCGGCAGCGCCTTTCTGGTGACGCGGCGATCGGCGATATCGCCTCGACCAGCTTTGTTGATGGCTACAAACTCGTCGGCGAGGACTCCGGGGAGGTGAATGGAGAGGCCGCGACGATCTATTCCCTGAAAGCCAACTCTCCCGGTGATACCTATGCGATGATTAAATACTGGGTCACGAACGACAAAAGCCTCGGCAAAAAAGCTGAATTCTACGCTAAGTCCGGAACCCTCATCCGGTCCTCAGTCATGGAATATAACAACACCGCGAACGGACGCCCCTTTCTTTCCAAAATGATGATCACTGACAGCGGCAAAACAATCACCCTTCAGTTTTCGAACGTGAAAATCGGCAGCTACCCGGCAAAGATGTTTGAACGCGACAATCTCGGTGGCCCGAAATCTTCCGGTCCCGGTCGATAGTCCTCTTTCACCACCACGATTCGCTCGCATGGCCGCCCTCGAATTTTCAGCGGCAGAAAAAGAAGCCGCCGTATCGCTACTTCAGTCACTGATACGCCTCGACACGACGAACCCGCCGGGCAACGAGCGCGAAGCAGTCGAACTCGTCGAAAAGGAATGCCAGTCCCTCGGGCTGGAGACAACTCTGATCGGGACTTCACCCGAAAGGCCCAACCTCGTCGCGCGCTGGTCAGCCGGGGAAAACCGGAAGTTTGACCGACCTCTCATTCTCAGTTGCCATCTCGACGTCGTCCCTGCGAATCCGGAACAGTGGACGCACCCTCCCTTTTCGGGCTTCAACGACGGAACCTACATCTGGGGACGTGGTGCGATCGACATGAAGGGCTTTGCGGCGATGGGCCTCGCCGCGCTGACCTGGCTTCGGAAAGAGAATGTCGCGATCAACCGTGACGTGATTTTCGTCGCCGTCGCCGATGAAGAGGCTGGAACAAAACACGGCTCAAAGTGGCTCGTTGAGCATCACCCTGAACTTCTCGGCAACGATCCCGAATATGTCATCAATGAGGTCGGTGGCTTCACGGTGCATCAAAAGGGACGACGATTCTATCCGGTTCAAGTCGCCGAAAAAGGCGTCGCCTGGATTCGCCTCACGGTGGAAGGTGCGTCCGGGCACAGTTCACTTCCGACCGACGACAATGCCGTCGTCCATCTTGCGAAAGCCGTCGAGGCGATTGGCAAAACTCAATTGCCCTGGCACCCGAGCGAAGAGGCAAAGCGCTTTATTGCCGGCTTCGCCGAGCCCGAGGGAGCAGTGGCACGAGCGCTCTCGCCCCTGCTCTCACATCCAAAAATAGGGCCCATCATTTTACCCCTCGCGGTTGCCAATCCATCGAGGAGGAAATCTTTGGAAGCGATTCTCAGAAACACCGCCAACCCTACGGCCCTCAAAACCACCAACCCCATCAACGTGATTCCGTCGAAGGCGTCCGTTGATATCGATGGACGATTAGCACCCGGAGAGACGGCTGAAGATCTCATCTCGGAGCTTCGTTGTATCACCGACCGGCTCCCCGGCGTTCGTGCTCACTACGAAATCCTTGAGGAATCTGCTGCGACCTCTTTTAGCCACGCGACTCCGCTCTTCGAAGAAATGGAGCGGGCCCTTCTCGAAGCAGATCCGGGCGCGCATGTCGTTCCGTCGATCATCCAGGGGTTCACCGACAGTCGGAATTACGCCGCCCTCGGGGCGACCTGCTACGGATTCTATCCGCTGCAGATGCCCGGGGAAATCGACTTCGCGTCGCTCTTTCATGGCGTAGATGAGCGGATCCCCATTGATGGATTTCACTGGGGGGTGAAAACTCTGACTACAGTGCTGAAACGATTCCTGACCTGAGTCTTACCTCAGAAAGTAGCTGGATTCGGTAAAATTCAGCCCGTAGCCCGGTCCACCTATCGCTTCGGCGGCGCGACCTCCTTCACGAGCGAACCCTGCTCCTCGCTCATGACGAGGAGGCTGAGTTTCTCAACCTGGTCCAGCTCATTGGTGCTTAGACTGGCGTAGTCAAACTTACCCCGAAGATCAGTGTAGCCATCCTTGAAGAACTTCACCGAGCCGTCTTTCATCTTTGCATAAACTTTGATGTAGGTCTTCGGAAGCGCCGCGTCGCCCCCTTCAATACCGACCTGGAGGCGACCATATCGTTCCGACAATTCGACATCGAGCTGATTGGAATACACCGCCACCGTCTCGCGCTGACCGGCACCGACCACTTCGACGAGGACGTTCTTGCTCGCGAACGCTTCCGGAATTTCAAAGGCAAAACGATTTCCCTGATCCGGCAGGGCTTTCTCTTCGGAAAGGTTCGGGCGAATGTAAGCAAACTGTCCGCTGCCTCCGGAGACAAATGGATTGCTTGAAAACAGAAACTCCAGATCCATCTCGTAGTAATTCACCGTGACCGTTTTCAGATTCCGGAAAGTGAGCTCTGCCTCGCGATCCAGCGCCGTCAGATCCAGGAACGGATCGGTCGAGGAAAGCTGCTCGATGGAACCTGCCTCAGCCTCTCCCGCTTCGCCGCCCCCGATCTCTCTGACCTGTTGGGCAACCGTCGCAAAGCGCTCGTTCCAGCGATCCACCGGATAGTCTTCGTAATTGGCTGCGACGGCGGCGGCGGCTTCGAGATCTTCACGGTAGAAAGCGGCATAGGCGCTCAAGTAGTCGTACTGCAGCGTTGAAGAAATCCCCTCGGCTTTTACCGTCTCCTGCCAGGCAAGCCCTTCCTCAATGCGATCCTGAAGGAACAGGTAGGCTGTGATCGAGAGACGATCCTCTGCTGACAGCTCCGGCTTGTAAGTCAGGACTTTCAACTGCGACTGGTACTGCGCGAGAAATCGATCATTTAAAATCGACCGCTCGCGGCCAAGACGATGCGTCCTCGCATTGACGAGCGGAGAGTATTCGAGATGCTCATGCCAGTGACGATCTACCGGATCGACGCTCACCAATTCGCTCTCGATCCAGAGGCCGGAGGCATTGAGGAAACTTTCCTGATGATTGAGATACTCACGCGCCACTCCGGTGACTCCGTGGTAAAGACCATAGCTCCACAACGCCTCATCATAGGCATGTCGCCCGGCAATGAGTTGCGTCGCCGACTTGAAGAAATCGACATTTCCTTTCATGCGCCAGGCAATCTTGCTCAGGTCGATCAGCTGCAAATTTTCATTTCGTAGAAAGTCGAGGACCTGCTGTTCCGTTCCCTCCTGGGACAGATAATCCCAGGAAGTCTCGTCCACTTCTGAAGGGCGTTTCACGACCTGAAAAGTCGCCGTTGCGCCGGAAGCAATGACTCGCTCGTCTTTCGCGACCTGAACGGGATAGCCGGTAAATGGATTATCGCCGGAAACCCCGGGGAAATAAAATGAGACCTCCAGCTTTTCAGTCGAGAACGGAGCGAGAGCAAACGGGTAGGACTTGGTGTAGTCACTCCCCGCCACAGGAACCGCTCCCTGCGGAATCTGAACCAGCAAATCGAGACGATGACGCGACGAGGTCGGATTGGTCACCACGATCTGGCTGCCGTAAATCACGCCCGTGAGGAACTCGTCCGTGACGAATTTGTCCTCCCGCTGACCGTTCACGATTCTGAAACGGTCATTCGCGCGATAGAAATTCTGACTGACGAGGACGGGAGTCTCTTCTTCCGCCCGTTCCGATTCCTGGATTTCCTGATGAAAGAGAATCACCGGAGACTTCGCCGTGAAGGTCATTTTAATGTCATCGATCTCGATCTCGTGATCACTCGCCTCGAAGGGCAAATCCATGACACTAAGCGCCAACATCATCTCGGTGAAATTTTCTGTCGCTGCCGTGAAGTCACGCGAGTAGAAGCCGCCCTCACCGTCCCAGTTCGCGAAATCTCTCCAGAATCCGTTCACGTTCACGAGGTCAGAGAGCTGCTCACGAATCGGGAGCTCATAGTAGTTGTTCTCGGCCCATTCCTTTGTGGATTCGATCTGTCGGAACAGTCTTTGCTCGGCGGCTTTATCGCGAAGCGAAGCGAGCTCATTGGCCCCACCGCCCCCCGGTCCACGACTCATGACCATGCTGCGAGCCGCCATCGTTGATTTCGGAGCTGCTGCTGCAAATGGCATCGACTCAGCCTCGTCTGCGAAGTTATCTGCATAGGCTAAGCTTACGGCAGCAACACTAACATCCAACCCCAACTCACTCCCACCAGCCCGTCGTCCCCGAAGCGCTTGAGAAAAGAAAAACGCCTCCTGCCCGACATCTTCGGGAATCAGCTCGTGCAGGCTGATGATGTGACCAGCGGTGGAATCGCGATGATCTCCTCCCAGTCGTTGTCCAAGCAGGATTCGCTCAACGACATTCAGGCGACTGAATGCCCAGGGCTGAAGAAACGGCTCCAGATTCTCGCCGAGGAGATACAGATCCATGAAGGTCTTGTCTTTCTTATTGCTCAGATAAGGAAGAACCGTTTCCTGAAAAAAATCGGGATCTTTCCTCGCAAGAAAAAGGTGAAGCTCATGACAGGCAAACTCGGAGTAGAGACGACGTTTTTCGGCGAGCTCTTTTTGATTCCAGTTCGTGATAAACCCGAACTTCATGAGATCTGCATCTCCGTTGATCGAGAGGAGCACCGAGTAGACAGTTCCGAGCGTGTCGTAAACTTCCATCTCTGCAGAGCGCAAATCGTCGATCTCCAGAGTTTCGCCGGCGGCGAGAAGAGTGACCTGCTTCTGCTGCGTGAAAGCCTTCGCGGACTCCAGCGACTTGGTGAGACGAAGATCGCGGAAAGAATCTGACTCATCCGGAGTCGGAAGCGCAAACTGGCGGGAGGCTGCGATCGTCGAATTCAGAGCCACGACCTGCACATGCTGGCGCCCTTCGAGGAGCGACGCATCCAGCTTCACGGTGCCGTCTTCGCCCACCTCAAGATTCGCGAGAACGAGAGATGGTTGCTTTAGAAACTGAAACGCAGGGACTAAGACGACCATCGCTTCTTCCATCGGAGCCATATCCGGAGCGATCGCGGGGCGGGCGCGACCGTCTTCTTTCATCGCGGCTCCTTTTTGGTAATCCTCTCCCATTTTTGCCTCATCAACATCGGTCTCGGTTTCGTTGAGTTCCCATGGATTGAGCAGCAGTCCGGGGCGCTCCAGCATGTTCCCGGGGTAGCGCTCCAGATTGCGTCGCTCGAGGATGTAGCGATACTCTTCCCCGATGTCACGACCGGACAAATAGAGGGACTGATTGCTCCCGCGAGTGATTCGGAAGAGTGGCATCTCCTCTTCGCGCAGGAGGCTTTCATACGGATCGAGTTCGGGCAGGAATCGTGTCGCGATCAAATGCACGCGAGTGAAGGCATCCGCATTCGCGACGCGAATGACTAATTGATCACCTTCTCTCTCGATCGCAGTGAGATGCAGCGGCGTTGGGTCAGAAAGCTGCAAATGACGGCTCCCTGACAGGGCATAACCAGCCGCCTTTGCGGTTGGCTCGGTGACATGTAAATCAATCGCTTTCCCCTCTCCCCGGAGGACGACTCGATAGTCACCACGTTCAAGCCCGGTGAGAACCACTGTCCCTTCTTCGAGCGAAGCGGCGACGAATCGATCTGCAACAGGAACGCCGGCGCGCAATTCGAACACCGCCAGATCGCTGCGCGTCAGGGCATCCAATGAATCCGACAAGGGCACCACGACCGGCTCGCCTCTCTCGGCATGAATCGAACCAGCGTGAGAATATTTCCCATTCTGAATCCTCCAGTCGCGGCGTGTCGCTCCCTCGGATTCTACCGTCAGAAATGAGATTCCCGGCAAGGGTCCCAGATTCACCTGCCCTTTGGCATCCGACTTCAGGACGAGCGAATAAGGCTGGTTAAAGTCGTGATGTGTCAGGACCAGCGAAACGGGACGCTCCGCGATCGGCTCTCCTGATTTTCCAAGAACGTCGAGCCGGTAGCCTTCCTCAAAACGACTCAGGAAGATATCAAAAACCTGATTCTGCATCTCCGTCCCATTCACCAAAAATTCGTGAAAACTGCTGAGCAGCGGCACTTCGTCAGCCTCACTCACGAGGGGCAGTTTGCCCTCAAGGGAAACTTTGATGCGCTGCAAGCGATTCGGAACCTGAAAGCGATGCACCGATTCCTGAGCGTCGAACAATTCAAAACCTTCCACCTCGACGAGAGACTCGACGCCATCCGCATCCGTCGTCTGAATGCGAAGAATGGTGTTCTCCAGCAAGGTCACTGAAACCGGCTCGCCATGAAGGCTGAGTTGAGGACGAACACTCACCGAAGTCTCGCGACCTGCGAAGAGCGACTCCTGTTCGAGAAAGAATCCGGCCTCCAAGGAATACTCCTCCCGTGGAAGCTCGATATTCACGAGGCTGGAAATCGTGCCATCGCTCAGGATGACAGAAGCGCGTCCGTCGCTCGAAAAAGGCAGGAGAATTGATCCTCCTTCGTCCGCATTATACTCACGACCTCCAAAGAAAACCGTCGCGTCTTTAATCCACTCGTTCTTCTCCGAAAGCACCTGAATCAGCTCTCCACCGGGAGTCGTGTTCGAGAGAAATTGAAGCTTTCCCTTTCTCACGAGAGCGCGGGAACTGATTCCGTTCCCGATCATTTCCACGACCCAGATACCACGCTTACCGGACATGGAGTCAAAAGTGAAACTTTCCCCGTGGCGGATTACCGAAGGCTCCTCATACTGATAACGCTTCTCCTCATTGGCGACGAGCCCGTCCAGATTCAAATCCGTACTGATTTCACGCTGTTGGTCGAGGTAGTAATTATGAGCATTGATCTCATAGACTTTGACGATGAGTTCGGGAACGTTTTTCAAAGTCACTGAAAGCGAGACTTCATCCTCGCCGGTGAACGTGTCAGGATTTTCCGGAGCGAAGGAAATCTCGACCCGCTCTCTGACAGCCTGGACCTGCGCCGGGGTCAGCATTGAAAAATAATCGGCGGCATCTCCCAGTCCGAGCGTGAGCTTGGTCTCGGCAAATACCTGCTTCAGATAGTCCTCGCGGACAAAGGGGCTGAATCGCTGGATCGAGTCATCCTCAACGAAGACGGCTTCGAGGAAATGCCTTACCAGTGCCTCATCACTTCTGATCGGTGCGAAACCAGTCGTTGCTGAGAAATCCAGATTGAGATCCGCCATCGCGTTTCGCTGATCATTTCCCTGAAGATAGCGCTGCAGCATGTAGGGCGCGGGACGGGGCAGCCGCAGGTAGGCCATAAAATCATCGAGCGGAAGCTCACCGGTTTTGCGGGCCTTACTTAACTTTTGATACAGAACCGACGCCTTGAGCGAATTATACGCCGGGCTCAGTTGACTGACATAACCCCAAATCCGATCAAGGTAGGCAGTTCGCTCTTCCGGGGAATGCTCCAGAAGGACATCGCCATCGGGACGCAGACGAAGGAGCCGGGCGTCAACGAATTTCGGATTCGTGGCCAATTCCGGCATAAGACCGACCAATTCGTCGAGTTGCGCGAGGGTGAGCTGCTGATGAATCTGAAATTCACCAAACCCACGGCTTTCCGGCGTTCTCAAATCAGCGGCGATCAATCCGACTAGTTGCGGAAAATCAGGAAAGACGAGACGACTCAGGAGCTCTCTTCGCTGCGCCGGATTCAACGGGATTTCATCGCGGAGGAGGCGATCCAACCCGGATGTTTTGATCTTGGCGATGCTGTTCACCCCGATAGAACGCTGCAAAAATGAATCCCAGGTGATCAACTCAGGGTCGAGCGCAGTCGGGAAATCCGGCTTTTGATCGAGCGTGGCCCGCTCGTGATTGAAGCGCAGATTGAGCTCTTGAATCAAATACTCAAGCGATGCTTCCGCATTTCCCCCATAACTGAGAAGAGCCTTGCGGTGCTCAATCTCGGTGACCCGCGGAGTATTGCCATGCCGCTTGGTCCAGGGCTCAAGCAAGGCCGTCACGTTATCAAAACGGCCCTCCTGCAAGGCATGCAGAGACGAGTAGTAATAAAATTCCTCCGTCCCCGGAATCAGTTCATTGATCACCGCGCCGCGATCATCGGCCAGCGCAAAGCGTTCAAGAAAACCAAAGGACTCATTAGCAGCGGAGAAAGAAGGCATAAGCGGAGTGACTGAAAAGAGAAACCCGCAGAGGATACGGGATAGATTGGATGGCAGGAATCGAAATTTCATGAGGCGGTCGAGTGGGTTTGTTTCCTTTATAACGCAGAGACCGACGAATAGATGAGCCTGAAGTTGTAAAGAATTTGCAAGAGACTCGGAAAAGTCTCTTCAACGCGCCCCTCCTCAACCCGTAGCGAGGACATTCCGGTCATCTTGTCCCACAAGACAGGTCAGCACCTCTGCCGAACGCACGACGGCAGGAATTCCGTCGCTACCTGGCTTCGGGACACTCATTCCAAGCCACAAAAAAAGCGGCCCGTTGAGAGCCGCTTTCAGAGTCGAGACTGACGCGCCTCAGTTATTGGATAGGATCAGTGATTGAACATGAACTCCTTCGAGTTCAACACCGCCCAGAAGACATCGTTGAGGACGAGTTCCACCTGAGCTTTGTCTTCACCCACCGCGTTGACTTGAGCCATCAACTGCTTCATTTCCTCAGCGGTTGGCTTTCTCGTGAAAGCGCGGACATAGATGTCATCAATGATCTCAGCCGGAGTCTTCCCGGCGGCGATAAGACTCTTCACGACGCTCCCCTGCTCAATCTTGGTCGTCACGGTCGGACCGTTCAGGAGGTGCAGAGCCTGTGAAAGACTTGGATCCATCACCACCTCACAAGAACAAACGGTCTCACGAGTCGCGCGACCGAAGGTGGTGAGGAAATAGTCAGTTGTCTGCCCATCAGCGATCTGAACCGCACGCGAACCAAGAGGAAGGCCTTTAAACTTATTTTGCGTCTCAGTGACTTGAGTGATGGTATCAAGCATCACCTCAGCACGTTGCCGACGCACGCGTGCCCTCGCAAAATTGTTCATGTCATCTTTGTTGGAAGGCGTTGCCTGCGTCGTTCTCTGGTAGGTCGCTGAATTACAGATATCACGAACGAGCTGTTTGAAGTCGTAACCATACTCCCCTTCGAAACGGGTCGCGAGAGACGCGAGCAGCTCCGGATTGGATGCAGGATTGCTGACGCGAACGTCATCGACCGGATCAATGATGCCAACGCCAAAGAAGTGCGACCAGACGATGTTCACAATATTCGTCGCAAAGTAAGGATTTTCCGGCGACGCGAGCCACTCGGCCATGACGACACGGCGATCCTGGCTCTTCACATCCGGAGTTTCACCACCGAGGAACTTTGGCTCCATGTTGCGACCTCCAATGAGATGCTTCACCTCACCACTTCCACGGTTGTAAACAATCTGCTCACGCTGATCGACGCCTTCTTTGCGACCAATCTGCGAAAAGAATGCGGCCCAGCCGTAGTAATCATCCATCGTCCAACGATCAAAGGGGTGGTTGTGACACTGGGCGCACTGAAGGCGCATTCCCATGAAGACCTGAGCAACGTTCTCGGAAAGCTTCAGAGAATCTCGCTCTACCTGGTAAAAGTTCGTCGCTGGATTGGCAAAGGTGCCACCCTGAGATCCAATCAAGTCGATGACCCACTCATTGAGAGGCGTGTTGGCGGCGATCTCCTCCCGCAACCAGCCGTTGTAGAGCAGTGCCGACTTATAAGAGATCCCGAGGGCAATATTGTTGTTCGATCGAATCTGAAGAAGCTCAGACCATTTCATGACCCACATTTCCGTGAATTCTTTCCGCTCCAGAAGTGAGTCCACTAATTTAGATTTCTTCTCAGGATCTTTGTCAGCGACAAAGGCATTGTATTCCTCAACCGAAGGAAGCTGTCCGGTGATATCCAGTGAAACGCGGCGAAGAAATTCGTCGTCAGAGCACTGTCCGGAAGGAACCATCCGGAGCTTGTGCAGTTTATCATGCACGAAACCGTCGATGTAGTTATTCTCCGTCATCTCAGGTCGGGTGTAATCGAGGCCTTCAGGAATCACGATCGTTTGAATACCCACGGTCTGCGTCTCATAGCGAGCCATGATGAAAGCTTCGCCCCGCTTCCCTGCGGTAATTTTACCCCACTCGTCCACGGCCGCAGTCGGCTCGTTATTGGTAACGAAAGAAGCAAGATGAGTCACGTCGCGATCGTGCCCGTCCGAGAAGAGCGCACGAACCGTGAGCTGCTGCTCCGCTCCGGACCCTTCAAGCACGAGCTTGGGAGGATAGACCTCAAGCCCGACCACGCTCGGAAGCTCTGCTTTCACGTCGTTCTTGGCACCCTCTGCAATCCATTCGACCATCGTGTTGTATCCGTGACCACCTTTAACCATGAGCTTGCCGCCCGTGTGCGGCACTGCTTCGACTGATTTCTCGACAAGGAGAGACTCCTCAGGGATCGCAAGGTTGATTCGATAACCCGCCAACTCACGAGTAAGACGAAAGTGGTCCCCGTCGGGGTCATAACCGAAGAGGGAAAGCATAAACCCATCCTGTCCCCGGGCCGAACCATGACAGGCTCCCGTGTTACAACCCTCACGCATGAAGACTGGCATGACATCAAGGTTAAAACTGATCGGCCGATCCACTGCCGCCTCGGTCACCGTCACCGGCAACTCAACAGCATGCTCTGCCACCTTAACCGTCAGCGTTGTTGCTCCATCTTTGACGGGAATAAAATGGTTCCTCGTTTTCAGATCAATCAGCGATGCATCCGCAAAATTGAAGGTCGCATTTCTGGTTACATCAATAGTGGTGTCATCGTCATAAGTCGCCATGACCACGACCGACTGCGTGTCACGCAACTTCTCGAGATTGATGTCTTTCGGAAAAGCCTCAAGCTTCACGAGCTGCTTGCCGTTATCAGCCAATGGCTCAGCCCCCTTGAAATCATCTTCGTTTTTCGCGACAAGGACCAACTCCTCAGGCCACTGCGCCCCTTCTTTGATCCACTGACGCAATTTGGCGATCTCGTGATCGTAAAGTTTACGGCCCTCCGGCGGCATCGAATCGATGTCATCGTGAGGCAATTCAACCATCTCGATCATGAGCGAGTTGTCCGGATCCCCTTTGACGAGTGCCGCCCCCCCGTCTCCTCCTTCAAAAAACAGCGCAGCTGCGTCAAATCGAAGACCACCCTTTACCTTGGGCTCGTGGTGGCACTGAACACAATTGAACTCCAGGATCGGCTGGATATCTTTAGTGAAATCGATTTTCCCGGCAGCGCCCTCTTCAGCCGTCAATGAAGCAGCTGAAAACAGAGCAAGGAAAAGTGATAACCGAACGATGTTTTTCATGGGGATAATAAGTCTGGGAGAGGAGGAAATTTAAGAATTTACTGGGCAGCCGCTTCTTTCTGAGCTTCGAGACGGAGTTGCTCAAGGCGGGAGAGAGCTTTGGGGGCGGGCTCATTCTTCGCCACGACCTTCTTCTCCTCGACCGGCTTTGCTGCGACCGGTTCCTTAGGCTTCGGATCGACACGGAAAACTCCGCCCATCCCAACCCGGTGAACCACCGGCTCCCCGTTTTGCAATATCGTTACGGTGCAGAAGAGGTTTTTGTGCTGTCCAACTGGTGTTTTGTCGGTCGTTTGAATTGGCAATTTGAGATCAGCGGTTGCCTTATCGATCTTCATGATCGGCACAGTCGCATGGGCCGGCACGGCAAAGAGCTGCACATCAGCCTGTCCCTCAAACTCCCGGAGATTCTCCACTTCGGCGAGCATGTCGATCGCTTCGCCCTGCTTGGCGGTCGCCATCGAGAGCTTCATGCCGACGAACGGCTCTTCGACAGAAAGCTTCACAAAAGGAGAGGCGGTCATCATCACTCCTTTTCCAGCATCTGACTCGGCAACGAGGTTCAGATTCCAAGTGTTCACCTCGGCCGAAGCATTCGCATTCAGTTCATACTCAAGTTCGGTGTCCTTCTCGTTAAACGTCATGCTGGCAGGACTCGTGATCCCCGGGGGTTTCCAGAGCAGACGCACGGTGATCTTTTTATCGTACCCATCTTTCCGATGAGCACGAATCTTAAGTTTCTTCGTTCCATCACGCACGATCGGAGATTTCGGCTGGTCGATCGTGATGCTGTAAGGAAGCTCCTCAACCACGGAAATCGGAACCTTCTCGTGGTACCGGGTGTAATACTCGACTCCATTTTGCGGGCCGCGCACGAGATCAAGAGCCTGCGAAAAGGTTCCTTCGACCGGAGCTTTCTCGTCGGTATTTTTCACCTTCATCGTAAACATCCCGCCTCCGATGGGAGCATCAGGAGCAGCCTTCAACAAAATAGGAAACTGACTCACCGTCTTGGGAATCGTGCCCGACTCCCAGGTCACTCCAGGCGGAAGGGCTGGGATGTCGAAGACCAATTCTCCTGCCATATTTCGCCGAGTCGTGTTCACGACCATCGAGTAGTAACCACCACGGGGAATGTCGAACTGCTTCCGATATTGAAGATCGCGCCTGAGCATCTCAGGCATTGTCACATCGATACCCGGCGAAAAGGCCTCGGACTCGATGCGATACACAAAATCTGCACCACCGCGCTTCAACATATCAGTCACCCGAACATAGAAATCACCATCTTCAGCCGGTTTAAAGTCCACTTGGCTGTCTTTGGTGCCATTTGCATCATCAGAACCGCCCAGCGACGCAAACTTGGCATCATAGAGATTGAGCACTGGATCCACCGGAGAACCGATTGAGTTCGCATAAACACGGAATCGATAATTTTGACCCTTCTTGCCGGTGAATTTGAAGTAATCGATATCACCCTCTTTTTCCAGAATTCCGTTAAATGCCAACGGCAACGCACCCACGGACGCCAATTCCGGACTGCGCAAGTCATCGTTCTCACCGCTTTCAAGTACATTGGCGAAATCGCTCACCCTCACGAGGTTCGGCGAGGGCGGATAAAGCCCCTCGTGCTGGCCAAGTACTCCGAAGGTGCCCTCTTCCGTCGTCAGGGGAAGCTTAGCCTTCGTCTTAAACTCACCTTTGACATCGCCAATGAGCGTAAACTCGGTCTCCTCACCGGGCTTTCCACCGGCAGGATAAACCGCCGTGGGTCGAGGATAGGTCCCAATGTGGGCACGATACCGACCGCGGCCCTGGTAGGCTGAGTCCCTCACTTCGACAATGTAGTCACCGTCTTCTGGAATAATGACAGATAGAACTGACTCCTGCTTCAGCAATGCAGATCCATCGGCGGATGCGATCTCAAACCGGTCTTTGTTAAGAATCGACACGTAAGGGTCGATCGCGATGTTTTGGCGAATATTATTAATTCGAAGGCCCTCAATCTCGACAGAGAGCCGCTCACCCTTCTTCATCGAAACCTGGTAGTAATCCGTCTCCTCCGGCTTGGCCTCCGCTTCAATCGTCACATTCAGATCGATCTTTTGCGGGACTTCGAAGTCATCATTTGGCTCTACTTCCGCCACATTCGGAAACTGGGAAATCCAGAAGTTCCGCGCATAGCTCATGCCGCTCTTGCAGCGGACGCGAACATGATGTTCACCGATACGGGCGTCGGGAGCGACGACGAGCGTTGCCTCCACCTTCTTGTCATCAACGACTGTGAAATCCTTCACTGTGATGCCGGGGTAGTGAAAAATGATTTCCTCCGCGTCCGCAAGGCGGACACCGAAGAAGGTCACCTTCGTTTCCGCTCCGCGCTGCGCTCCGCGAGGAGTCGTGTTGGAAAGATCGGGAGAAGCAGCCTCAAGCGCTGATCCAGCAAAAAGGACCACCAACAGTCCGAGGACTGTCGATGCCTTCGCGAATCGTGCGATATGGGCCGCACTCTGAAAAGTCAGAATACGTTTCATAATTTTCGAGATGAAAAAATCAGAATCTTAAGCCGAAGATTTGGCGATAAGCTCCTCAATCACGGAGCCGCCATCAACGATCTCCATCGGGCGTGGACCGGGGGCGATAAGCTCCTTGTCCGCATTAATTCCAAGCTGGTGGTAAATCGTCTTCGCAAATGACTCAACATCGACCGGATTGGTGTCGGGCTCAGAAGCAAGTGAATCAGAAGAGCCGTAGACAAATCCACGCTTGATACCGCCACCGGCAAGCATCGTGGAGAAAACGCGAGGCCAGTGATCGCGACCGTCAGTCTTATTGATCTTCGGCGTCCGTCCGAACTCAGATGAAACCATAACGAGAGTCGAATCAAGGAGACCGCGCTCATCGAGGTCCGTGAGGAGCGTTGCGAGCGCCTTGTCAAAATCAGGGACCTGACGGCCGATGTTATCCTTAATCTTATCGTGGTGATCCCAGCTACCGTAAGTCATTGTGACAAGGCGAACCCCGGACTCAACGAGACGGCGGGAAAGAAGCATCCTCATGCCTGCCTGATTTTTCCCGTAACGATCCTTCATTTTATCATCCTCCTTCGTGAGGTCGAAAGCATCACGAGCCTCAGCCGAACCAATCAGGCTATATGCCTTCTGGTAGAATGAATCCATCGCATCGATCTGATCAGCCTGCTCCATGTTGCGGAAGTGACTGTCCACTGCCTCAAGGAGGGTGCGGCGACGCTCGAAACGGCCACCATCCACACCGGCCGGAAGGGTCAGGTCACGGACCTTGAAGTTTGCAAGATCAGCCGGATCACTCCCGACCGAAAATGGCCCATACATCGAACTGAGGTAGCCTGTCCCCGCAAATTCATTAGGCGAGTTTGGAACGCAAACATAGGGAGGAAGGTTTTTCCGTGGACCGAATTCGTGCGAAATCACGGATCCAAAGCTCGGAAACTTAATCGCCGGGCTTGGCTTATAACCGGTAAACATGTTGTGCGTGCCACGCTCGTGCGCCGCCTCACCATGTGTCATTGAACGGATCACCGTCATTTTATCAGCCACCTTCGCAAGGTTCTTGAAATTCTCGCTGAACTGCAGCCCGTCAACATTTGTATTTATCGCCTTGAATGGACCGCGATACTCAGAAGGCGCGTAAGGCTTTGGATCCCAAGTTTCCTGGTGAGCCATCCCACCCGGCAAGTAAATGTGAATCAAGGACTTAGCAGCACCTTCCTTTGACTCGTAGAACTTGGCCTGCGCGTTCGCTTCGACCTTCAGGAGTTCAGGAAGTGAGAGTCCGACACCGCCGGCGAACCCGACTTGAAGGAACTCGCGACGGTTAGTAAGACCGGAATTAAAGAAGCTGGAGCAACCTTTCATGATAATAGTTTGTTGGGTGATAGTTCGGAGTCGAATTAATCGTTGAAACCCTTGTGTAACAAGAGGCGTCTTTGCGTAGAGGCGGGACTGCGGTTGATTCGGACGACCCGAAAGGGCCCCCCGATCCGCGCGATATCGCCATCCTTTAAACTGCGACGCACGCTAAAAAGATCGTATATTATCCAAGTTTAACAATAGGATAAAATCCTTTACCCTCGATTTCGGATCGTATCCCTTAATGGATTATTATGAAGAGACTCACTGCTCCCCTCGTGCTTTTCGCAGCGGCAACGGCCATTCCCGTCTTCGCCGCTGATGAAAAGGAGAAGATCACTTACGCTGATCATGTCCTGCCTATTCTCGAAAATAAGTGCGTGAACTGTCACAATGCGGACGAAGCCAAGGGTGGCCTCGATCTCTCTACCTTCGCCGCGACGATGAACGGGGGCTCCGGCGGCGATGTCGTGACTTCCGAAGATCCCGGCTCGAGCCGTCTTTTTACCCTTTCCGCCCACACCGAAGAGCCATTTATGCCGCCCAAGGGCACCCCGGCAAACGAAAAAGAACTCAAAGTCCTTTCCGACTGGATCGCCGGCGGCCTCCTCGAAACCTCGAGCAGCAAGGCCCGGAAATCCGATAAGCCGAAAATTGACCTGAATTCCATTTCCTCCACCGGCAAGCCGGAAGGTCCTCCCGCGATGCCTGAGCACCTCATCCTTGAGCCTGAAGTCGTGACCGAACGCCCGAATGCGGTTCCGGCAATGGCCCACAGCCCGTGGGCGCCGATTGTTGCCGTCGCCGGCCAGAAACAAGTCCTCCTTTTCCACTCCGAAGATTATGATCTTCTCGGAGTCCTCCCCTACCCCGAGGGATTTCCCCAAACGCTCTCTTTCAGTCCCAACGGTGCCTATCTTTCCTGCGGCGGAGGACGGGCCGGTAAGTCCGGGAACGTTGTCGCCTGGGACATCAAAACGGGCGAGCGCGTCATTGAAGTCGGCAAAGAATATGACATCGTTCTCGGAGCCGATGTATCTCCTGACCTGAAAAGCGCCATCCTCGGCGGACCAAAGCGGAATATTAAAATCTGGGACACTGTTGCCGGTGAAGAAACCAGCAGCATCAAAAAGCACCCCGACTGGCTCCTCACCGCCGCCTACAGCCCCGACGGCGTCATTTTCGCGACCGGCGGTCGGAACGGCGGCCTCTATGTCTGGGAATCCGCGACTGGTTACGAGTTTTACACCCTCAAAGGCCATACCGCCGCCGTCACCGATGTGGCCTGGCGCTCCGATGGTAACCTTCTTGCCTCGTGCAGTGAAGATGGTCAAATCATCCTCTGGGAGATGAACGAAGGAAAAGAAGTGAAAAAATGGGCAGCCCACCCCGGCGGGGCTCTTGCGGTGACCTTCTCTCCCGATGGAAAAATCGCCTCCGTTGGCCGCGACAAAAAAGTGAAAATTTGGCAGGCAGACGGAAAAGAGCTCAAAGCGATCACCGCTTCGGACGACATCGTCCTCAGCGTCGCCTTCAGCCATGACAATAAGCGCGTCTTCACCGGTGATTGGCATGGAACGATCAAAGTATGGGACGTCGAAAACGGAGCTGAACTCGCCACGATCGAGCCAAATCCGCCGACCATCGAAGAGCAGCTCGCCTACTCCGAGAAGCGGATTGGTGAACTCACCGGCGCACTCCCGAAACTGGAGGAAGGCATCAAGACCGTGTCAAAAGAACTGGCCGACGCCCGCACCGCGATGGCCACTGTTGATCAGAAGATCGCAGCCGCAACCAAGGAGCGCGACGCCCAGACGGCGGAGCTGGCGAAACTGGATGGCTCCGTAAAAGCCCTCACCCCGCAGTTCGACCAGGCTCAAAAAGCGCTCACTGATCTCCAGGCGAAAACCAAAGCCGCGACCGACGCGCTGAATGCCGCCAATGCCCTCGTCAAAACAACGCAGGACGCCGCGACCAAGGCTGACGCGCACTTTAAAACCCGCGAACAAAGCTTCGTCGCCGTCACCGCTGCGCTGAACACCGCGAAGGCGGAAGCCGCCAAACCGGCCCTTGATGCGGAAAAACAGAAGCAACACGACCAACTCGCCGCCGCTCGCGTCAACGCTGAGAACGCGAAAAGGGCCGCCGACGCCGTCCTCGCGAAAACGATCGCCGAGCGCGATGCGGCCACCAAGTCTCTCAACGATTCCAAAACGGCAATATCCGCTGCCACCGCGCAACTTGATCAGTCGAAGAAGGCAGTCGTCAACGCTGATGCCCTGCTGAAAGCCGCATCTGCCGAAAGAGCCAAAGCCGACACCGCTCTTGTTGAAGCCTCGAAGGACGGTAAAATCCCCGCGATGGAACTGGTCGACGCCCAGGCGGCTGCCAGCGAAAAAGAACGTCTCATCACGGCGGAGCTTAATCAGGCCAAAGCCAGCCTCACCGCCGCCGAAGCCAACTTGAAGAAGGGCTCCGATGCGGTGAACCAGTACACCGCGAAACTCGCCGCGCTCATCACCGCGATCCAGCAGCAGACTGCCGATCAAAAAGCGAAATCCGACCTCTTTGCAAAAGCGACTGCCGCCCTCAAGCCTCTCAGCGATGCTCTCGCCGCCGGTCAGGACCGCAAGAATAAAGCAACTGCCGCTCTTGCCGTGAGAACCAAAGAATATCAGGACACCGAAAAGCTTCGCAACGAGGCGAAGGCTGGACTCGACATCGCGAAAAAAGCATTCGCTGATGCGACCGCGAAAATAGCCGGGTTGCAAACCAATCTCGCCAATGCGCAGGCCGCAGAGAAAAAAGGCTCCGAAGCCCTCATCGCCAAAAAAGCGGAACTCGACGGCGCGAAAGCCAAGCTGGTCGCCACTCAGGGAGCGCTGAAGACAGCCGAAGACACTCTCCTTGCCACCAATAAGGAGAAAGAAGGCGCCCAGGGAAAAGTTGATGCCACCGTGAAGAAGGAAGCCGACACGAAAAAATCCATCGAGGTCGCGAAGATAGAACTGAAGAACAGCCAGTTCCTCGTCAAAAAGTGGCAGGCCGCCGCGATTAACCTCACGACCAAGCAGGAAACCGAAAACCTCGATGACATGGAAATCGACCTCGAAGACATGAAAGAGGACGAAGTCGAAGCGAAAACAGAGGTGACCGAAGCGACGAAAGCCCGCGCCGAAGCGGAACAAACTCTTGCGGTGGCAAAGAAGACCATGGACGACGGAAATCAGCAGCTCAAAGAGAAGTCGAGCACCGTGCTTGAGCGGGCCCTGCAACTCGTTGCCAATCGTGCCATCGCTGAACTCAAGGTTGACGCAGGACTCGCCCAGACCGATTACCCGCCGACCGAACTGGCTGCAATCTTCAATGAAGAAGCCCCGGGGCCCCTTGTCCAGATTGGCGACATGCCCGAGGAACTCGAAGAAGAGCAAGTCATCGAGGCCGTCGCCGCAGAGGCCCTTGCCTACAAGTCACGCGACGAAATCACCGAAGAAGTCGAGTCCCTCCGCAAACGCCTTCAGGAAATCGAAGGATTCCTCGCGACCACCTACACCGCCGCCGACGCCACCAAAGCAACCGTCGATCAGGCCAGTAAAGTCGCTCGGGATACCCCAAAAGTAATCGCCGAGCGCACCCAACTCGAGAACACCGCCGCGAAAGAACTCGCTGAAGCGGAAGCGGAAAGAAAGCGTCAGGAGACTGCGCTTGCTGAACAGCAGAGCAAGATAGAAGAGCTTCGGAAGAAATATCTCGCGACTCTTCCGGAGCGGGAGTGATCCCACTTTCGGGCGACACCAGCGCCATGCTCAATCAAAACTAGCGGAACTTGGAAGAGGCTCTTGCAGAGGCTCAGCCCATATCGCTAATCCATGTAAACCCTTAAAATCCATGCAAAGATTTGAGTTAGCGTGGATTTTTAACGGGAGGAACATGTATTCAGAGGGGATTTACAATAGTCTTGGAATAGTTCCGACGCGACGGATCAGAGTAACGGCGGAATCCATGGGCTATTGGATGCGGACCTGGATCGTGCCCGTGATTCCAAAGTGTAAACCCATTCCGCAGGCAGCCTCAAAACGGTCTATCACTAGATAGGGTTCAATATTCGTGTCGTTTCGATACCGGAAGCCTTCCGTCTGTTCTGCAAATCGCCCCTTCTCCGGGCGGCGATAGATACGGAAACGACATGATCCTTGCCTATGCATTCGCGCTCGTGGTTTCGATTTTGGTCGAAGCGTTCGTTTATTCCCGCACGCCACTCGCCCGACCCTGGGCGATCAGCCTTATCGCAAATCTATTTTCTTATTTGGTGATCGTTCTAATCGATCAACCATTCGAGGGATATCTCCGACGGTAGGCAACCGCTTGTGATCAGACGTCGATGACGCGCGGATTCTTCGCGAACAACAGGGACGTTGTCCCTCCAGAATCCGCCGCCGACTTCAACGCTTGCGGGACGCGGTCCTCCGGGTCCGCAATGCACCGGCCCTCACTCCGCAAAATCCATGAGGATTTTCTTAAGCAAATTTCCAACGTAGCCATCGACTCGCGGAGCAGACTTCCCAGGCTTGTTCGGAAGGGCTTTGATCTCGGCGAGTCTCGACACGGCGAGATCATCGCAATAATCGAGGGCATTCACCGCGAGGATCGCTTCGTGAACATTTCCTTCGACTTGATTCGCGAAGCACATGAGAACGTCGAGCGCTTTTTCGCGATCTTCCTCTTTGCCGAAACGAATCACGCCTTCAGAAGCGACGATGGCGACGCTGGGGCAGTCGTCAGAGAGCGAAGCGAGAAGCGAATCATAGCCCGCCATGACGCCGGCTTTTTCCTGAATCAATAATCCGGTCGCGCCCCAGTAACGGACCGCAAGATCGTCATCCTCCAGGAGTTGAATGATCGCGGGCAGATCCTCAGCTTTCTGCGAGGTCGCGAGCTGCGCCGCGGCAAAAGCGGTATCAAAGTCGTACTGCGCAGGATCCTGCCCCATTTCGTAGGGAGTCGAACCTTCGCTGCGTTTATGGATTTCAGCCTCGGGGAGGAAGCTAAGGTCCCGGATGTCTTTCTCCCAGGCGATGTGAGCGGCCCGCATTTTTTCGAGGACCTCTTCGTGCTCAGCGGAATCAGCGAGGTTAATCACTTCGTCTGGATCGGTTTGCAGGTCATAGAGTTCCTCAGTCGGCTTCTTTTCCCAGAAGTGGGACTGCGCCTCGTTCAGCTCTCCACCGTGATACATTTGGTGCCAGACCTGCGTCGTCGCGGTCTGGAACATGTAGTCGATATACTGCCCGTAAATGCGATGCGGCATGTAGTGGCGCAGGTAAACGTAGCGCTTGCCGAGGACAGTCCGGACAAGGTCCATTCGTTCGTCCATACGCCCGCGGAAGCCATAGCTGTAATCGCCGCCTTCGACCTCAAACTTTCCGGCAAACGCATCGCCCTGCATGAACTCTTTCGGTTCGATTCCGACAAGGCTCAGCATCGTCGGAGCGAGATCAATGAAACCGACCATGCGATCGCTCTTACCGCCCACGGCATAATCCTCCGGCGCGAGTTCTTTGAACTTCTCGGGAACGCGAAGGAGGAAAGGAACGTGGAGGCCTGAATTATAAGGCCATCGCTTGTTGCGTGGCATCCCGGAACCATGATCGCCCCAGTAAATGATGATCGTGTTGTCGCTCAGTCCGGCGTCTTCCACTTCCTTGAGCCACTTGCCGATCTCTTCATCCATCTGGGTGATGCGATCATAATACTGCGCCCAATCTTTGCGGACCTCAGGAGTGTCGGGATGGTAGGCCGGAACGGGCGCTTTCGCTGGATCATGAATTCGCAGCGCGTCGTCCATCTCGTTTCGAATCTTGGACTCATGAGAAATCGTCGAATTGAAAACCGCGAAGAAGGGCTGACCATCGGCCCGGTTTTTCCAATGCGCTTTGTTGCTACTCTCATCCCAGACGTCGTCCGTCTTTTCGAGGTTGTAATCCTCTTTTGACTTGTTGGTCGTGTAGTAGCCAAGCTCACGCAGGTAGGCCGGGAACATCTTAATGTCGGCAGGTAGCGGTGCATTTGATCGCATGTGAGGAGCACCTGTTGCAGGAGGATAGATTCCGGAAATAACAGTCGTCCGGGCCGGGGCACAGACAGGAGCGTTTGAGCTCGCGCGAGTGTAAAGCAGGCTATTCGCAGCAAGAGCATCGATGTTCGGGGAGACGGCATAGTCATCGCCGTAGCAGCCGAGGTGAGGTCCATTGTCCTCTGAGGTAACCCACAAAATATTGGGCAGATCGGCGGCAGACGCCATCGCCGTTACGAAGACAGCAAAGAGAGTGATGAGGGATTTTTTCATAGAGCAAGTGGGAAAAGAGTTCTCGGACGGGCAGCTTGGCATGTTGAAGGGATTCTGCACAAAAGCAAAACGCATCTGCGGCGCAATGAAGTTCACCCCTTAAAGTCAGGATTCACTCGCGGCAGCTTTGCGGCAGTGTCATCGAGTTGCTTTAGGAGGAGCGCTTCGAGTTCCTCAACTTTGTCAGGCATTTCATCAGCCAAATTCGTGGTCTCGGAGAGATCTTTTTCGAGATCAAAAAGCTCGTAGCTACCCTCCCAAAATTTGATGAGCTTCCAGGGACCTTTCCGAATAATGGAATAAGGGCCGGGGTCATGACGGTAGTGAGGGAAATGCCAGATCAACGAGTCTCGATCAATCGCCTCCCTGCCTCCCGATTTCAGATGACTCGCAAGTGACACCCCATCGATGGCGCGATCAGACGGGAGAGCAATGTTGGCCATTTCGAGGAAGGTCGGAAAGATATCGACTGAAGTCACGGGAAGGTCACTGACCTTTCCAGAGGGAATCACTCCCGGAAGATGCACCAGAAAGGGAACCCGAATCCCACCCTCATAGGCATACCCTTTTCCACTTCGCAGCGGGGCGTTGTCGGTTGGAGACGCATTCCGGTCAAGGCCACCATTGTCACTTGTGAAAAGGATCACGGTCCGATCATCTATCCCGTGCTCTTCCAACGCGGCAAGCAATTCACCGGTTGCATCGTCGACTGATTCTACCATCGCAGCATACTTCGCATCCTTCTGCGTTTTGCCCGGATTCTCCCTGTATTTCGCCGCGACTTCTTCGATTGCCTGTATCGGCGTGTGCACAGCGTAGTGAGATACCTGAATAAAAAACGGCTCGTCCTTCCATTCGGCAATCAGTTCCGTCGCCTCATCAGCTTCGCGGTGGGTGAGATACTCACCGGGATCACGACCGGGGAGATTGTAGATCCCTTCGCGGACCGACTCGTCTTTATGCTTGGGTTGATTGAAAGGATCAAAGAAAGAAGGGGGCTGACCATAATCACAGCCACCACGGTTCTCGGCAAAACCCTGAAATTCCGGATACCAATCCGGATCTCCGAGGTGCCATTTTCCGATGTAGGCTGTCTTATATCCGTTCTCTTGCAAACTCTCCGCAAGAGTGATTTCAGAATGCTCCATCCAGAACGGATTAGGGGGACAAAGCAGCTTCCTCTTTGGCGTGCCAACGTATGCAGTAGGATTCGCTTCCGGGGTGCCGAGGCCTCCCCGCTGAAAGCGTGATCGAATCCAGTCAGTGACGCCGAGACGGTGAGGATGACGCCCTGTTTGCACCGCCGCACGAGTCGGAGAACAAACCGCGCAGGCAGCATACCCATTCGTAAACTGCACCCCTTCTCTCGCAAGTCGATCAATGTTAGGTGTCCTATAAAAATCACTGCCCTGACAAGCAAGGTCCATCCACCCCATGTCATCAACGAGGACTAGAATGAAATTGAGAGGACGATCTTCGGCCCGAAGTTGAGGGCTGAGGAAGACTAGGAGAAGAAGAATCAGGGTTCTGTTTTTCATCTTTTCAGTAAGTGGGGTATTCCCAGGGACCGCGGTAGTCGCGCGTTAAGAGAGCCGTTGCCTCGGCATCTCCGGGGATAGTTTCATTCTCTCCATCCCACTCGATGCTGCGACCGACTTTGTAGCTGATCATCCCCAGTAAACTCATGTTCGTCGCAAGATGGCCAATCTCGGCATCGGCGACGGGACGGCGGGAGCGATCCTCGATACACTCGATAAAGTCACGCCAAAGCGGCGGAACGTTGTGCCCGTCTTTCTCATTATCAAACTTCGGGTCTTCGTGAATCGGCGTTCCGCCTTTGGCAGGGTAGAAGGTCCAGCCATCGCGCCAGCCCATGTGGAACGTGCCTTTGTCGCCGTAAAAATAGCAGCCGACCTTGGACTTCTCGGCGTCGTTTCCTCCGAAGCGACGATGCTCCCAGACGGCGGTGAAGGTTTCGAATTCGTAGGTCGCGACCTGGTGATCGGGCGCGTCGCTGGTCTGCTCGGCGTCGGTCAAAATCACGGGACCACGCACGGGACGCCCGCCGTGTGAGTAAACGCGCTTCGGCTGTTTTTCATCAGTCCACCAGAGGATTTGATCGAGCCAATGGACGCCCCAGTCGCCGAGGGTCCCGTTCGCGAAATCGAGGTAGTTCCGAAAACCACCGGGATGAATGCGTTTATTGAAGGGCCGCATCGGGGCGGGGCCGCAATAGAGATCCCAGTCGAGATTATCGGGCACCGGCTCGTTCGGGGTCGGTTCCTCGAAGCCTCCCCCACCGTGGGCGAAGGCACGGACCATGCCGATGTTTCCGGCCCCGCCCTCTTTGAGAAATTTCATTCCGCTGACGTGGTGAGGGCCGATGCGACGATGCATCCCGACCTGCACGACGCGGTCCGCTTTTTTCGCCGCTTCGACGAGGGCACGGCTCTCGCCGATGGTGTGCCCGGTCGGCTTTTCGACAAAGACGTGCGCCCCCGCTTCGACGCAGGCGATTCCCTGAAGGGCGTGCCAATGGTCCGGCGTCGAGATGATGACAATCTCGAGTTCCTCTTTTTCCAACATCTCGCGGTAGTCGCGGTACATGTTCGGAAACTTGCCGGTCATGCCATCAACTTCGTCAGCGGAGACCTCCAACTCATCGGCATCGACATCACAGAGCGCGACAACATCGCAGGCTCCGTCCTCGATTGCGACGCGAAGAATATTCATCCCCCACCAGCCGGAACCGATGAGAGCGGTCTTGTATTTTTTTCCGGACTTCGACTGAGCTTTGACCCAGGGGGCGATTGACGCCCCGGCGAATGCGGTCGCTCCGGCAGCGGCTCCGAGAAAATGACGACGATTGAATTGAGATGGCATAGAATTCAGGGGGATTCGTGGAGAAAATGTTGCATGCTCGGCCCGCAGACGCGACCTACGTGAACACGATCATGAAGGTAGCTTTTTACGATGCCAAGCCTTACGACGAAGAGTTTTTCTCCCGTCAGAATAGCAACGGAGCACTGGAGTTTGCGTTCCATTCTTTCCGCCTGGATGAATCGACGGCCATCACCGCTCAGGGGTGCGAAGCGGTTTGCGTCTTCGTGAACGACAACGTCAACCGTGACTGCCTCGAACGGCTCGCCGAAAACAGGGTGCGCCTCGTCGCCCTGCGGTGCACCGGATTCAACAATGTCGATCTCGCCGCGGCCGCCGACCTGAGCATCGCCGTGACCGGCGTCCCCGCCTACTCGCCCCATGCCGTCGCAGAGCATGCCCTCGCCCTTTTCCTGACCCTGAACCGCCGCATCCACCGCGCCTACAACCGGGTGCGTGAACTGAATTTTTCGCTGAATGGCCTCGTCGGGGTTGATCTTTACGGCAAGACCGCCGGGATCATCGGGACAGGGAAAATCGGCAAACTCACCGCGCAGATTTTTCGGGGCTTCGGCACGGAGGTCCTCGCCTATGATCTTTATCCTGACGAAGCCTGGGCCAGGGAAAATGGCGTCTCCTACGCCTCACTTGATGAGATCTACGAGCGAAGCGATGTGATTTCCCTGCACACCCCGCTCACGCCGGAGACGCATCACCTCATCAATGAGGAATCACTTTCCAAGATGACGAAAGCGCCGTTCCTCATCAACACGAGCCGCGGGAAACTGATCGACACCACGGCCGTAATCCAGTCGCTGAAAGACAAGCAACTCCGCGGAGTCGCCCTCGATGTCTACGAGATCGAGGAAGGCGTCTTTTTCGAAGACCTCTCGCACGATGTCCTCCACGATGACGAACTCGCGCGGCTTCTCACGTTTAACAATGTCCTCATCACCTCGCATCAGGGCTTCCTCACCGAAGAAGCGCTCAGCGAGATCTCCCGGGTCACTTGCGAGAATCTCCTCGCGCTCCACACCGGAAAACCTTTTCTGGAAGGGACCGAAGTCGAGCGGTAAGGTCGCGACATGGCTTCCCCGACCCGCCTTCTTTTCGTCTGCCTCGGAAACATCTGCCGCTCCCCTTCCGGAGAAAATGTGATGCGTCACCTCATCGAGGAGGAGGGTCTCACCGATGCTTTTGAACTCGATTCCGCAGGCACTGCGGGTTGGCATATCGGGAAATCGCCCGACTCCCGCATGACGGTGGCAGCGAGGGCACGCGGAATCGAAATGAAAGGCCGGGCGCGACAGGTTCACCCCGATGACTTCGCGACCTTCGATCATATATTCGCAATGGATCGCAGCAACTACGCAGACCTCGTCGAAGTCAGGAAACAGTGCGAAAACCCCACCGCAAAGCTCCAGCTTTTTTGCGAGTTGTGCGAAGATCACGAGGAAACGGAAGTCCCCGACCCCTACTACGGAGGCCCGGAAGGATTTGAGAAAGTCCTCGATCTGCTCGAGGACGGATGCACTGCGTTTTTGCGGGAATGGCGGGGAGAGAACGAGCGGTGATTTTCGCCTGTGGTGGCTAACTTCCCCGATGTCCGCAGAGACTCCAGACCGATCCTGCGCGGACAAGCGGGAGCTTGCCCAGCTTCTGTGGCGTCAGGTTAAGGCCGCAACTAAGCAATTGTTAATCGTTAATTTTAAAAAAGTTACGATCCAAAAATTACTCTAGAGAATCATGCTTGCCCAGGGAGGAGCGACACTCTTGTCGCTCGCGATTCGCACGGGGCAGGGCTTGCCGGGCGGCAGGAGTGTCGTCCCTCCTTGAGTTCCTGGCTCTAGGGTTTATTCGGACGCCAAGGCCCTTCAACCCTGGCTTCGGTGAGCAATTCACCGGCAAACAAGCCGGAAACCGGGACACGAAAAAACCCGCTGACGTGAATCACATCGGCGGGCTTTCGAAATCAGCGATGAAGCCAAAAAAGATTACTCAGCGTCCTTCTCTCCCTTTTTGCCTTTTCCTTCTCCGTCTTTTGGACCTTTTCCTTTACCTTCGCCGCCTTTAGGACCTTTGCCCTTGCCGCCTTGAACAGGCTTCGAAAGCTCAGCTTTGTCGAGTTCACCATCGCTGTTGGTGTCGCGCGCTGCGAAGAATTTGTCGAGCATGCCCTCTTTGGCTTTCATCTTTTCGGCTTGTGGACCGGCGGCGAATTCCGTCTTGGAAAGCGTGCTATTGCCGTCGGTGTCGAGCTTCTTGATCATGGCATCAGCGCGTGCTGCCGGATCACCTTTGCCCTTGCCCTTACCCTTATCGCCCTCTTCTGCCTGAAGGCTGAAAGCAAGACCTGAAACGATGACTGTCGCGAGAATGAAGATTTTTTTCATGAATTTAAACTGGGTTTGATTAGTCGGGAGAAATTGTGCCTCCCGTAGACGAGTGAACGCCGACCGCTCCCAATGGTTTCAAAAAAAGATGACTATTTTTTAAGTGCTTGCTCCATGAGCTGGAATCCGCGATTCACGAGGGTGGTGCGATCATCGAGGAGTCCGGCGGCGAGGAGCGCCTGATCAAAAAGCTGACCGGCGACGAGCTTCGCTAACTCGGGATTTGACTCGCGGGCTTCCGCTAAGGCATGGATCAGCGGGTGGTGCGGATTAATCACCATCTCCACCTGAACCGGAGGAAGGGGCTCGTCGGGATTCATCGCCTGCATCATCTGACGCATCTGTGGGGCCATGCCATGCTCGGGGGTGAGAACTGCAACCGGGCTGCTGACGAGACGTTTCCCCGCCTCAACTTTCTCGACGGCTTCGCCGAGCTCCTCTTTAAGGTATTCACAGAGCGAGGTGACGGTCTCCTCCGGCAGCGCTTCCCCGGCCTGCTCGATGCTATCGTCGTCTTCCAACTCCAGTCCGGCGCTGGCGGCCGAGACGAGAGACTTTCCATCGTATTCACGAAGGTGCTGAAGCAGGTATTCGTCGATTGTGTCGGTGAAAAAGATCACTTCGAGGCCACGCGATTTGAGCGCCTCAAGATATGGGCCCGCCTCCACCGCCGCGCGGTCGGTCCCGGCGAGGTAGTAGATTTTTTCCTGCCCGTCTTTGGCCCGGGTGAGGTAATCCTCGAGGGAAGTTTGCTCGCCCTTTTCGGTCATCGAACTCTCAAATCGGAGCAGTTTGGCGAGGCCTTCGCGGTGGTCGAAATCAACGACGATTCCCTCTTTCAAAAAGCGCCCGAACTTGGCGTAGAACTCTTTGTATTTTGCCGCATCGTCTTTCGCCTCGCCGTCGAGGAACTTGAGGAAACGCTTTGTGACGACGCGATTCAGTTTACGCACGAGCGAGCTGTCCTGCATCGACTCGCGGCTGATGTTCAACGGGATGTCGGCGCTGTCGATGACCCCGCGCAGGAAGCGAAGCCACTCGGGAAGGAGCCCTTCCGGCTTGTCGTCGATGAGGACATTTTTGCAGTAAAGCGAGACCCCGGCCTCCATCTGCCCCATGCCGAAGAGTTCAGTATTTTCAGTCGGCGCATAGAGCAGCGCATTAATCTCGATCGGCATGTCGGCCGTGAAATGCATGCGGTAGCGTGGCTCGTCGAAGGCCTTGGCGGTGAATTTGTAGAACTCGTTGTATTGCTCGTCGGTGACCTCGGATTTTTTCTTCCGCCAGATCGCCTCGACCGTGTTGATCCGCTCCCCGCTCATGAGAATGGGGAAAGAAACAAAGCTCGAGTAATTTTCGAGAATTCGCTTCACACGACCGTCTTCGGCAAACTCGGCGCACTCTTCACGAAGCTTGAGAATGACCTGTGATCCCCTCTCGATTTCCTCTCCGGAATCTTCGATCTCGTAGCCTGTTTTTCCATCGCTGGTCCAGATGAGGCTTTCCCCTTCCGGCTTCCACGAGCGGGTGCGGACGACGACTTCGTCGGCGACCATGAAGGCGGAGTAAAAGCCGACTCCGAACTGCCCGATGAGCGAGCTTTCCTTCTGCTTGGATTCCTCCATCGCTTTCACGAATGCCTTTGACCCGGAGTGGGCAATTGTGCCAAGATTTTCATGCAACTCGTCGCGCGTCATGCCAAGGCCATGATCAGAAATCGTGATCGTTTTCGCCTCTTCATCGACGGCGATAGTGATGTTCAGCTCCAGTTCAGGCTGGTGGATTTCGCTTTCAGTCAGCTGCGTGTGGCGCAATTTCTCAAGAGCGTCGGAGGCATTCGAGACGAGCTCGCGAACGAAGATTTCTTTGTCCGTGTAGAGCGAATTGATGACAATATCGAGGACCTGGCTGACCTCTGCCTGGAACTCACGTTTTTCGGGTGCTGCTGTAGATGACATTGGTTTTTCAGAAGTAAATTGAGAGGCGTGAAAATGGTGACCCCGCGCCCGATGTCAAGCGATCCTGCGGAAAGGATCTGTTTTTGAAAAAAGGGAGGCGTGAAAGGCGATTCGGATTGGAAGAAGAAATAGCCCGGGAGTGATCACTACGGCACCGGTTCCCGCCTCGACTGATTCCGCTGAGGGAGAAGCTGAAACAGCTTTCGGCGGTTCGGTTCGCCTCCGATTTCCGCCTCATCGGCAGCGGGGTTTTCCCGCTCCTTTTTCGATTCACCGAAGAGTCCCTGACCGATAAGCTTGAGCCCCTCAACCGGGATATTCGTGATCTCCGTGATCGCCTGCGCCGGAATCCTACCGAGATTGGAAATGTGCTTTGCCTTCCAAACCGGCTCCTGAACCGTCCCCGTGCAGGAAAAAGTGAGGAGCTCGCTTACCGGAGTGAGGACTGCCCTCGTGATCCCGTCTCTTGGATTCACGATGGCTTCGAAATCGACGGATTGATCCACCAGCGAAACCTGCCCCGCCGCGCGCACCCGGAAAGTGTCGGTAAAAGCTTCGAGGTCATCGGTTTTGAGCACCCCATTCTCTATCGTGAGACTAGCCGAGGCCTCGCGGGCAATGCTGTGCCCGGCGTTCTCCTGATTCGGATTGGCTTTTGCAATCGCTTTCGAAAGCGGGCCGAGAACCGGAATCGCAAACAGATTTCCATTAGTGATTCCGAGTATGCCATGGCCATTGTAGGTCTCGATCTGAGCTGCATTTCCGGAGAGGTTGAACGTTCCCGCGACAGATCCCTTCACTGATTCGGTATCGGCATAAAGTTTGGTGACTGCCTCCATTGGAATGCCTGAAATCTGCATCGTCGCGTCGAAGGGGCGATCCGGCGAACGCACATTTTTTGCATCGTATTCAAGGCGCAATTCACCACCTAGAACATCCGCCCGCATCGACCGCAAGTGAACGCGACTGCGATCCACCGCGAGCGTTCCCGATGAATTCGTCAGACGCAGCGTCTTCCCGATAAAATCGTATTCGGCAAGGCCCTCACTTTCGAAGGAGATTTCAACCTTGGTTCGCCTTGGCTCATCCCCCACTTCCTCGGGGTGCCTTGAGTCCAGCGTTCCCGCAAGCCTGACAAGGGGAGGATTTTCAAACCGGTAAGCATTGAGCGCGCTCGCCAGTTTAGGGCTGAAAGCCTTTGCTCCCGCTGACAAGGGAACAGTGGACTCAACGCCTTTAACCTCCCACAACTTCAACATCATATCATGCTGAGCGACTTCGGCATCGATCCGTCCGTCTTCCCTCACTAGGGCGATGTTTCGAAACCACTGGAGGACCCCTTCACTCTCGAAATCTGCCTCCATCTCGACGAACTCCACGCCATTGAGTGCAAAGTTCCTCAGATCGATGACGCCTTTATTCTCCCACGTTTTCATGTCCCAGCTTTCACCGCGGCCCGCTGCCGCCAGGTAAACCGCCGAAGTGTCTTCAAAGCGCCACGAATCGACAAATTTACGCCCACCCTCTTCAAAGAACGGCCTGAAAATATGGGGATCCAGCTTGATCTCCGCCTGATACTGAATCGTCTCCTCTCCGCCTTCCGGATCGAACTTCAAGTTCAGAAAAGCGACGCCTGACTGGTGATCGAGTCGAAGATTCCTAAGGTAGTATTTCTCCCCCGAAAGACTGAATCCGAAATCGAGTCCCGTAAAAACCGTGCCCCGGGAAACGAAACGCTCCGCCAGGAACTCGCCCATGATTTCCCCCGGAAATCCGACCCAATTGGTCCCGAGAAGTCCGAAATTCAGATGCCCCGTCGCTTTGAATCGGGGAGGATTAAAAAACACGACTTCGCCGAGACGACGATCCTGCACGAAGAGACCTGCGAGCTTGGGGATATCAGCATCGGATTCGAGCTGAAATTCAAAAAGTCCCGACCCCTCATTCCAGTTCCCTGAAAGATTGAGTTCGCCCTGCTCATCACGAATCACCATTTCTTCAATCGAAGCAGTGCGATCTAATCCGTCGAAAAGAATTCGACCAGACAACTCCTCGATTTCATACGGCTGACCCTTTTTCCGGAAATTTCCGGACTCGATCACCGCCTCTGCCGTGATTGTTTCCAACTCATCGAGATCGCCACGAAACTCGATCGTAATCTGCGGTTGCTCCCCCATAAAGTCATACTTCCCGAGTTCGTTGAGAGTGGCGAGGAGTTGAGATCGGACATTCAAAAATCGATCCGTCTGACTCGGACTCTCTTCCGCCTCATCTCCATCGAGGCTCCGCGGAGGACGGATCAAAGTTCCCTTCAGATAGACATCAAGATCAGCGACCGAAGCCTCAACCTTGACGATTTCGATCATGCTCTCGGTAATCACGATCCGGCCCGAGAGTCCCTCCACTTGGAGGCGTCGGCCGTCCGGGTTTCCCGGCTCAAGCGGGAGTGACATCCGCGCCTCCTGAACATCGAGGGTGTTCACCGAGACCTCTTTACTGAGGATCCGGCTCAGGTCGACATCGAGATAGACATCATTCACGAAAGCGACCGGCTGGGTTCTTTTCGCATCCTGGAAAAAGGTCACATCTTCGGCGACGAGACCGCGAAAGGCTCCCAGGGTGACCTTCCCAATGTTGGTGTAATATCCGCGCTCACTGAACTCATCTTCGATTAGGTTCCGCCAGCTTTCCGTAAATCCCTGTTTGCGAGCATAGATAGCTCCCCAAATCACGAACGCTGTCGCAATGAGGCAAAAGAAAACAAACAATCGACGTATCCAACGCATCAGTGAAAAAAGCCCGGTGCCCGGGGGTGGCAATGATCCTCGAAAGCATCCTGTCTCTCCGGAAAAAAGCCAGCCCGATCCGGGTGACATAGACAATAACGATTGGAGACTGGGAATCCTTGGGATAATCTCCCCTCTTCAACCATGAGAATCATTGCCGGCGAGGCCGGAAGCCTGAGGCTCAGCGTTCCTCCATCCATCACCCGACCCACGACTGACCGGGTTCGCGAGGCCGTGTTCTCCTCCCTCGGTGAACGGCTTAGCGACGCGGACGTTCTCGATTTGTTCGCCGGCTCCGGATCACTCGGGATTGAATCTCTGAGCCGGGGCGCGGCCTCCGCCGTTTTTGTCGATAACAGCGCCGCCGCCGATAAAGCGATCGAAACCAATCTCAAAAGCAGTCGGCTTAGCGGCGGTCGCTTCGTGCGGCGCGACGTTTCCGGCTATCTCTCCACCGCTCCCGAAGCACACTTTGATCTCATCTTTGCCGACCCACCCTACGCCCGGGACGACGAAACGACTGCGCTTCTCGCCTCCATTCTCACCCACGATGGACTGGCCGGGGCATTAAAACCGGGCGGACTGCTCATTCTTGAAAGCTTCGCCAAAGCTCCCCTCCCGGAAAGCCCGCTCTGGAATGTCACCAAAGAAAAAGTCTACGGGAAAACCCGCGTCAGTTACCTGACTCCGAACTCCTGATCCCATGCCAAGAGCGCTTGTTTACCTGATCTACAACAGCCTGCTGCCCTTCGTGCTCCTGCTGGGATTTCCCTCGTTCATCATCAAGGGCATCCGTCGCGGGGGTCTGAAGCGAAATTTCCGCCAGCGCTTCGGTCATTTTCGCCCTGAGATTCACGAAGCCATCGCCGGAAAAGAAGCGATCTGGATTCACGCGGTCAGCGTTGGCGAAGTGTTTCTCGCCCTGAAAATGATCGAGGCGATGCAATCGCGCGAGCCGGAGCAACAGATCGTCCTCACGACGACGACCACAACCGGGCATGCCATTGCGGATGAAAAGACCTCCGCCACCCTTACCGTGATCCACAATCCGGTTGATCTCCCCTGGGTCGTCGCACGAGTCCTCGATCTGATCCAGCCGCGAGCCATCGTTCTCGTCGAGTCCGAAATCTGGCCCAACCTGCTTGCGGCCGCCGGGAAACGCGGCATCCCGGTGAAACTTGCAAACGCACGACTTTCCCCGCGATCCAGTCAGCGCTATGCAAAGTTTCGTCCTTTCGTTGAGCCGATCTTTTCACAACTCGAAGCCGTCAGCGTGCCCTTTGAAATTGATCGCCCTCGCTGGAGTGCGCTCGGCATTCCTGAAGAGCGGATCGAAGTCCTCGGCAGCGTGAAATTTGATCAGGCCGGTGGAAATGAAATTTCCAATCAGAAAGTCGCAGAAATCCGTGATTGGCTCACTCAAACCGGTTTTCAGGATGGCTCCCGGATTCTCCTCGCCGGCTCGACCCACGATGGCGAGGAAGCGCTCATCGCGTCAGTCTTTTCCCGACTTCGCGAACAGCTCCCTGATCTCGCTCTCGTCATCGTGCCCCGTCATGCCGAACGAGCCGGCGAAATCGCAGGGCAGCTCTCCCAGGCAGGCTTTACAACCCTGCTCAAAGCTGGACCTAACAGGGTTCAGTCATTGACCCAACAGGGTTCAGTCGATCCCGCCACTCACGTGTGGCTCGCCAACACCACGGGAGAACTCCGTGCCTGGTTTCACCTCGCCGAAGCCGTCATCATTGGAAAAAGCTTCTGCGGGGAAGGCGGTCAAAACCCCGTCGAACCGATCCTCGCGGGCCGACCTGTCATCGTTGGTCCGAACATGCAAAATTTCGCTGAAGTGATGGATGATCTCGTGTCCGTCAATGGGATCAGGCAACTCTCGTCGTCCGAAGAGTTGGAGTCTGCCCTTCTCCACATTTTTCAGAATCCAGAGGAAAGCGCCGCCATGGCTGAGCGCGGCACCGGGGCGATGGCCCGCCATCTCGGCGCCGCCGAAAGAACTGCCCGTTTTATTCTCGGTGATTCCTCCCCATCGTAGGTTTGAGCGTGATCCTGAGGTCAACAAATCCGTTGCTGGACAGAGCGGCCCATCTCCTACACTCTATCGTCTTATGCGCCCCAAGTCGGGGCGTGACTTCCATGTCTGAAATTTCCGAAATATTCTCTCAATGGTGGACTGTCCTGCTGGCTTACTTTGTCGGCGCGACGCCTTTCGGCTTTCTCGCCGGCAAAATGAAGGGCATCGATATTCGCGACCACGGGAGCGGGAATATCGGCACAACCAATGTGATCAGGACTCTCGGGAAGCCCATCGGAATCACCGTCCTCGTTTTCGACATTTTCAAAGGGATGATCCCCGTCATCATTGCGAAACTGGTCAGTGACAGCTCGGCCGTCCACATTGCGACCGCAATCGCTGCGATCCTCGGTCACAATTATACCTTCTGGCTCGGTTTCAAAGGCGGGAAAGGGATCGCGACAACCGCGGGGGCCGTGATCCCCGTTCTGACGATCCCCATCCTCGTCGCGATCACCGCCTTTCTCGTTGGTTTGAAATTGAGCCGCTATGTTTCGGTCGGCTCCATCGCCGCAGCGCTCGCGATCCCCATTACCCTCAGTATTCAGAATTTCATCTCCGGTCAGTGGGACTGGGTCGTCTTCGGCCTCGCCATGTTTGTCTGCCTCCTCGCGATCTGGAAACACCGGGCCAACATTCAACGACTTCGCCGCGGCGAAGAAAATCGCGTCGGCTCCAAATCTTCAAAACTCTGATCTTAAATTTTTATCATGGAAAAAGCCGCTGTTCTTGGATCCGGTAGCTGGGGTACGGCCCTCGCTCTCACCCTCGCCGACCGGGGGCTCGACGTCGTTCTTTACGGCAACGAGTCTTCCATCGCTGAAGATGTGAATGTGAATCACCGGAACTCAAAATACCTCCCCGAGATTGAGCTGCCGACGAATATTCGCGGCTCGGTCGATATCAAAGAGGCCGCCGCGATGCCCCTCATCCTTCTTGTCGTGCCTTCCCAAGTCGCCAGGATCGTTCTGAAGCAACTCGCCGAAGTCGGCATCAGCAAGGACGCGCTTCTCATCAGTTGCACCAAAGGAATCGATCCGGAAGACGGCAGCCTCATGCACGAACTCCTCGAGTCGTTCTTTCCCGGGAATCCCATCGCCGTGCTCTCGGGTCCGAGCCACGCCGAGGAAGTCGCCAAGCGTATGGCAACCCTTGCCACGATCGGCTCCGCCGATGAAGAAATCGCGGCGCAAGCTCAGGAAGTGTTCCGGCTTCCCTGGTTTCGCACCTACACGAGCTCCGATGTCGTCGGCATCGAAATAGGCAGCGTCGTGAAAAACGTGTTCGCGATTGCCGCCGGCGCTGCCGACGGCCTTGGCCTTGGCGACAATGCGAAAGCAGCCCTCGTCACGCGGGGACTCGCCGAGATGACCCGCCTCGGTGTCGCCCTCGGGGCCCGCGAAGAAACCTTCCGGGGACTCAGCGGGATCGGAGATCTCATCGTGACTTGCTACAGCGTCCACAGCCGGAACAATCGGGTCGGTCGGTATCTCGGAGAAGGCAAGACAATTCAGGAAGCGATCGATGCGATGAACCAGGTCGCCGAAGGCGTTCCCAACGCAAAGAATGCCTACGAGCTGGCTCGCAAGCTCGGGGTGCGAACCCCGATCATTGATCAGACCTACGAGGTCATCCATGAGAACAAACCCTGCGCCCGGGCATTGAAAGAATTGCTCTCTCGCAATCCCCGCCCCGAGCACGACTAACCGTATTTCGTCATGCGGATCTGGATACTCCTCAGTCTGACGCTCATCTTGAGCGTCAAATCGGCGCAAGCCTGGACGCATCTCTCGGGAGAGTCCATCGAAGGAAAACCCGCTGTTTTTCTCTACGAAGAAAAAACAGTGTGGTTCGCCCGCAGCCAAACGCAGGGTGACGGACAATTTGTGGCGACGAAGGATCTTATTTTGAGAGATCGTCAAAAATTCCTCATCTCATCTGTCTTTTACAACGGGTTTCCAGACAAGCCCGCCTGGCCAAAGGAAAAGCGGAACCTTGTCCTTCTCTGGATCTTTTCGCCCGTCGTCGCCCTTTATCTTGGATTCTGGATCGCCGGGATCGTCGTGACAAAAAAGCTGAACCCGGTCCGCGCCCTCGTCGGATTTTTCGGAGGATGGATCCTCGGAGTTCTCATGTTCTCCATTTACCTCTTCTTCTCCTCCCGAGTTGGTGGCGGTGCCGGAACGATCCTTTTCGGTTCGGGAGTCGCGCTGGTCCTCCTCTCTTTTTACATCTCAGCAGTCTACAGCTGCGATATCTTCAAAGGACTCCTCATTTTCCTCCTCCAGCTTTTCATCACCGTGGCTCTCACGTCCACCACCTTAATCGCGAGCGAGAAGCTGCTCGATCAACACGAAGTGGAGCGGTTTTGGAATGAAAAGATTTTCGCGCCGGTCGGCCTCATTGAAAATCCGAATCCGTTTCAATCGATAAAGAGCGACTCCAGTGATGCCTGATATTCTTCCATCCCTGCCGTGTTTTCTGCGGGAGCCCATCCCGCGAAGACTTTATCGGACTCATCATAGGGGCCGCGTTTGATCTCGAGAATGACCGTGTCGTCAGTAAGCGCAAGGACCCCGTGCCAGACTCTTGCTTCGATATCGATGACCCCGCCGACACCGATCCGGTGAACAGAATCGACGCCGCCCTCTTCGTCAAAAATCACAAATCCCATTTCGCCCTGCATCACGAGAATGGTCTCGCTCGCGAAATCTCGCGGATGCTGATGCGGTTGAATGTAGGTCCCCTTCTGCATGAAATTCACCATGCGCTGAACAAGGTCATCGGCACCACGATGCATGGGAAAGAGCATTCGTCGTCGGGGGCTAGTACGGGAGGCGACGATGCCTTCCTCCATTATCTCAGGGGAAAGGCGAAAGACCGGACCAATAGGATTTTCGAGAGCCAACGTCATGGCCACCGAACGGCGAAACGACGGCATCCGGCAAGTGAAATTCGCAGAAGGAAAATTGACCGCGATTATTTTCCTCTCTACGATCCGCCACTATGGAAACCGCAACGCCTCCCCCAATCGATCCCAATCAAGTGCCCGGACAGCCGGTGAAATGGCCTAAAACCATCGGAATTATCGCTCTTGTCCTTGGGATTTTGGGGATCCTTCAGTCAGCGATCTCCCCATTTAGCTTTTACTTTGTCGACGTCCAGATGAAAGCATTAATTGAGCAGGGCGCGGACGCTGAAAAGGTGACCCAATACCTGGAGGAGATGAAATCCCTCTCTCTGATCTCAGGAATCCTGATGGGAGTGGTTGCGATCATCCTCCTCACCGGTGGAATCATGCTCCTGAAGAAAAATGCGAAAGGACCAATCGCACTTCAAATCTGGGCGGTCTTAAAAATACTCGTCGGCGGCTATTTCACCTTTCGCAGCATGGCCCTGACACGAATCCAGATGGACTTGACGATGGGAATGACCGGCACCGGAATGGGCGGCCAGGAAGTGGAAATGATGAAAAGAGTCACCGATTACGCGGTTTATGGCGGGATGATCTTCGGAATGCTCTGGCTCGCCGCGCTTCCCGTCTTTTTCCTGATCTGGTTCGGACGCGAACCGGTCAAAGAGGAGATCGCGAAGTGGTAATGTTAGCCCGGCAAGACTGTCGCTGAATCTCCTAAAAATTCAGACCGCGCGGAGCACGGAGCTATACAGATCAGCATTCTCCCTAATCCCGCTCCGTTCAGACAATATCCCCGTCTCTACTCCGCCTTTTCCGCAGGAGCCGCAGCGGGAGCTTCCGCAGCAGGCTCTGCTTCTGCCGCCGGAGCAGCTATCGGGACCGCCATTGCGGGACGTACCGCATACTTCTGAAACTGCTCCGGCATCGAGTCTTTTCCAAAACGGATGCTGAACATGTAAGCGAGACTTTGCATCTCCGAGCTCGCGGCACTGCCGGCCGTCTCAAGCTTGGGATCCGTCGACTTGATGAGCATCGACTGTCCCATCGCCAGCTTTGAAAGAAGCGGATCATTGCCGTAGGCGAGAGTGAATGCCCGATAGTAATCGTCGAGCGCTTTCGATTTCTCTCCCGCTTTATCAAATACTTTGCCTCTCAGAAATGCCAACTGGGCGAGTTGGGGAGTGGGAAGTTTCACAAAATTCGGTGTCGCCAGCAACTTGACGTCGCCTGTTACCGGCTCTTCATAAGCGGCGAGCGCCGACTTCAACTCATCAAATTTTTCCTCCCCGAGAAGAGACCAGAGCTTCATGTACTCGAGGTCCTTCTGGTAGCGCTGATCCAGCTTCGTCTCGATCGTCTTCGCGACCGGAGCATTCACGACCTGCGCGAGGAGCGCATAGCGCCCCGAGCGACGAAGGCTCTCCGCTTGATAGAAAATCGCCTCTGTCGCAAAGTTCTGCGGCACATTCAAGATGATTGCGTATTCGCGAGCGACTTTGCCAAACGCGGATGCCGCTTCCGTGTACTGCTCTGCTGCATACAGAGCGCGCCCTTCCGCAAGTGCTTCAACACGCTCTTCAAAACGGATCAGCTTGTCGAGCCCGTCACCACGGATTTTGTCGTAAGTGATAAGTTGGCCCGCCCCACCGGCAGTGGTCGCAAAGAGGATTCCGTTCTCGTTAGAATTCTGAACGTAGCCCTGTGGATTTCCTCCCGCAGCAAGACCGAGAGTAGCGGGTGTCTCTTTGACCTGCGCTTGGAGCGCAGAGACAGCGAGAACAACCAGAGCAAAGATACAAAGTGATTTTGTTTTCATCAGAAAAGCAGTTGGAGCGAAATTAAATATTCAGTTCAAGGACGATTGCGGCCTCTTCCTCGGGAGTGATGCTCATGTCCGTTTTCATGACATCGATATCACGGCGGAGGCGACGGAGAGCCCCGGATGGCGAGTCTTCGTCCGTCCATCTTTGCCACTGGTAAAGGTACTTGCGGGTCAGCTTATAGAGCGCGAGCTGCCTTGCCCTTTTCGCCGCTATTTCAATTTCAGTGTCGGTCGGCATCTTCTCGAAGTCCTCAATGCTATTGGGAATGTATCGCTCCCATGCCTGAGTAACCCAGTCAGGGAACGCTCCATAGGCTCCGACAATCGCGACATAAGCCTGATTGGCTTCGGCAGGCTCGTCCATTTCATCGAGGACGGTTCCGAGCAGAAATCCCGCTTCAGCACGTTTCGCTCGGTCGCCCTTAAAGTAATTCTTGTTCTTATTGATGACATCAAGGGCGTCAAACGCATCGCGCCACCCCTTATTGTTGATGTGGAGCTTCGCAAGATTCAGGTAAGCTTCGGGAATGAGCGCGGCGTCTTTGTATTTATCAATGACACGGCGGAAACGCTCGCGAGCAGACTGCACCTTGCCGGGGTCTGCGGCACGCATCTCGATGATCCCGAGTTCCATCTCAGCAGCACCCTTGAAGGGGTCAGCTTCAGGATTAGTCCGCGTCAGCAATTCGTCAAAATAAGGCACTCCGAGGAAAGGGTTCTCCGTTCCTGAGAAGTAGAGACCAATCTGCTGGAGAGCGAACTCTGAGAGCTGTCGGATCTCGAACTTCTTCAGATCTTCGAAGACCTTCGCGATTTTTCCTTCCACGGCCGCATACGCCGGAGAGTCTTTCTCCATTTCCTTGCGACTTCCCTGCAAGACGATGACCTGCTGAATTTTCAGCCAGGTCAGAAGCGCCTGATTAGCCGGGTCGATCCCGGGAAAATCATCGAGAGTCGCGATAGTCTTCTCAACTCCTCTGATGCGAACAGAGGCCTGCGAATACGAACCGATTGCCTGTCGTAAGAGAGTGAGATCCTGTTGCTCCGGCGGCTGATTGCCAAGGAAGAGAATCATCTTTTCGACCTGGGTGAGGCCTTCCTCGCCGCGGTCAGCCGCTTCGAGATGCTCAAGTGAGAAAACCGAAATCTGTGGTTCCCAACGGGTTCCCGAATAGTCAGGGAAGAAAGCATCGTATTGTGCGAGTCCCTTTTCGATTTCGCCGTTGGTGTAGTACTGATCGGCTGACTTCCAGAGCCCTTCCGCGGCGATGTTCTTGTGATAGTCGGCACGGTCCGGCTCGACATTGATGGCCGATTGGGCGGATTGAAAAGCGGCGAGGTAAGAATCGAGAGCCGCTTTCTCCCATTCTTTCCGCTGCTCCTCCTGCTCTTTGCTCTTCATCGTGCCGGCCATGATGAGGTGGGAATCTCCCTCAATATTCAGGGTCCGCCCCAACGTGACCGAGTCCGGGCGAACTGCTTCCAACTGATCAGACGCTTTGATCGCAGCGGCGTAGTCCTCGAGATTAAACCGGGCCACGGCGAGATCAGCATACGCCTTGTCGAGGTAGGCTTCAGATTCCGGGTACGCTTTGATAAATTCCTCCACATACTCAGCTGCTTCGCGCATTTTGCCGAGAACGAGGGAGTTCGTGCCACGGAAATACATCACCATTTCACGAGTCTGACCTTCGGGATAGGCGGTGATGTATTCATTCATCGGCTCCGCTGCCTCTTCGTGCTTCTGGGTCGTGAAAAGAGCCAGTGCGTAATAGGAATCGGCCAACTCCCGCTCCGGAGCTCCCGCGTCGTAGCGCTCACGCACCCGCTCCGCAATGCTTTGCACCTGATCGTAATCCCTCGCTGCGAAGAGCGACTGGAGCATGAATGAGGACACATTATTTTTCAGTGGATGGTCCTCGGGAGCTTCGCGGTTGAAGGCCTCCCCGAAATACTGGGCCCCGGAATAATCCCCGAGAATTGATGAAAGTCTTGAAGCCTCATGCAGGATCTCAGCACGAGCCGCCGCCGGAGCGTCAGGAAACTGGGAAGCGAGGTGCCAATAGACGGCCCTCGCAGCGCGGGAATTCCCCATGCGGTCGTAGGAGGTCGCGACGAGACGAAGCGTCTCTGCATCGGGGTGAAACTCAGCTTGTTCCATCGCCGCAATCCGATCAATGAGCTGCTGGTACTGAGAGGGAGTGCCGGCGCCGAGAGGGAGACGGGCGAGACCAAGATTAATGTCCTCTTTCACATCCTCAAGAGTGGGGACCATCGTGAAAAGTCTCAGCGCAAGAGGGTAAAGTCCGACCTTAGAGGCCTCAAAGCCAAGAACCCGAAGCCGGTCGTAAAAACCGAAGCGAAACTTATCGAGCGGCGAAAGGCTCAACATCAGTTGGTTCTGATCGAGAAAGGCATGAGCGGCATTCGAAATCCTCTCGATGATGACGACATCACCGCCCGCTGCCTCCGCCTGCTCTACCCAGGACAGGCCGAGTTCGAGCAGTCCCTGAACAAGGAACTGAGTCGGAATGCCTTTTTCCTCTTTGTTATCGAAGAGTTCCTGAATTGAGGCGATCCCCTCATCATTCCGACCGAGCTTCATGAGCGTCGCGCCGTAGCGAAGCTTGTAGGTGCTGTAGATCTGCTCCTGCTCCTGCGCGGGAGGGTTTGAAGCCATGTATTCGTCGTAGAGTTTCAGGGCCTCTTCATGATTTCCGAGCTGGGCTTCGCAAAATCCTAACTGAAACGTTGCGAGGCTTTTGCGGGCATTCGTTGAATCGATCGGGCTCTCAACCCTCTCAGCAATCTCATCCGCCTGAACACAAACCGTGAAAGCAGCCTTGGCGTCATCCCATCGCTGTTGCGGCAACAAAGTCAGGCCGTAGTCAAAGAAGAATCCTCCGGCCTGCGCCCCGTAATCTTCAAAAAGGGTTTCCGTTCCTCCGGCGAGGTCGAACAGCTTGTCAAAAGTCTGCGACGCTTCCGTCGGCTTGCCTGACATGTTTTCTTCGACAGCTTTCTGGTAAAGCCCTTCGATGCTTTCATCATCCTGAGCAATGACAGCCCCTGAGAGGGCAATGGCGGTAATTGCTGCGGTGAAAAAGGAGAGATTCCTGTGGCGACGTATTTTCATTCTAAAAAGTGGTAAAGTCTGTTTGTGTCAGGCTACTGCGCAAACCGACAAAGATAACCGGAGCTGGATCAACCAAGCCGCCCCCTCATTGCTAATCTGAGCGGCACAAGGCCGCGGAACTGTTCAACCACCGACTGTACGGGGGAGAAAATCATTCCTCCTTAAAGCCGGTGATGGTGACATTTCGAATGTCGACATCTCTGTCTGCGAGCGCATTAAGAACGTCGACGAATCGCTGTCCTTTCGCTGCGTCATCAGCCGCGATAATCACCATCGGCTTGGAATCGGTGAGGCGGGCGCTCTCCGCGTAGGTGCGTAGACGATCTAAAAGCAACGGAACTTCCCGTTTCTCAGGATCGGTATCAAGCACTTCCTCGTTCAGGACGATGTGCCCGGAGCTGTTGACCTCGACGGTCATCTGGTCAATCTCAACCTCGCTGGGAGCGCTGGACTGACTCGTCGGCATCGTCATCCCGAGATCGGCCTCTTTGGGGTCGAGCGTCGAAGTGACAAGGAAGTAAATCAGGAGAAGGAAGCTGACGTCAATCAGGGACGACATATCCAATGCCGGATCTTCCTCTTTGGGGGCTTTTCTGCGCGCCATGTTATATTAGATTCGTTATTCGGCTTAGCGTTCAACCACGTAGCTGCCGAAGATGACGTCATTGACGCCGGCTTCGCCAGCGGCCTGAACCGCTTTCTTGATGATACGGGTGTCCACTTCTTCATCCGCACGGAGGTTAAGTCGCGTCGGAATGTTATTGTTGTCATTTCGCTCCTTCTGGTTGCGAACGTAGTCCTCGATCGCCTCCATCGTCGGAAGCTCCTGCTCGCCCTGGCCCCAAATCGAACCGTCAGCGAGGATGTTAACGACAACCCGCCCCGTCGCATTCTTAGCGACCTGGGCATTGGCAGCCGTCGGCGGATTCACGCGCTTATCAATTTCGACAATGATGAGGTGAGAACTGACCATGAAGAAAATCAGAAGCAGGAAGACGAGGTCAATCATGGACGACATATCCATTTGAAGCTCCTCTTCGTCGAGGCTCTCGATTGCTGCTTTGAGTTTTTCAGATGCCATGGTGTTTTCTCCCGGGTTGACTCACAAAATACAAATCAGCTCTCCGAGATGCCTTCCGGAACTTTCGCGAGCTGTTGATCGGCATTGACGGTGCCAACCGCATAGTCAAGACCTTCGATCGCAATTTCCTGCGCACCACTGACGAGCTTGTTGAAGCGGTTTTTGAAAATGTAGAAGCAGAAGATACTGGGGATCGCGACAACAAGGCCACCGGCAGTGGTCATGAGGGCGAGTGAGATGTTTCCGGCAAGAGCACTTGGGTCAGCACCACCGCTGAGTCCCATCGTGTCGAACGCCAGGATCATACCGGCAACGGTTCCGAAAAGTCCGATCATTGGAGCCGCCTGGGCGATCACGGAGAAATATCCGATCCAGGACATGTAGCGGGAGTTCTCACGGATTGCGAAATCGGCGATCGCATCTTCCACTTTTCCGCGACCGAGTGTCTCGGGATCAGTCGCATCGACGAGCGGATAAGCAGTCGCGACGAGACGTCCGAGGTAGGACGGGTCTTGCGCCGCAACATCGATCGAACTGCGGACTCGCACGTCGGCCATGTTTGCGAGGATTTCCTCCTTAAGCGCAGTCGGCGAAAACTTCTTCGCTGAAAGTTGCAGGGCGTTGAAGACGGCCAGCGTGATCATAAGGACGGAAAGGATTCCAATCGGAACCATGAACGCACCCGCGTCCACAATCTTGTCCATGAGGGTCTTAGTCTCCTGCACAGCAGCTTCTTCCTGCGCCATGAGGTCGGGCGCGGCAATAGAAACAAGAAGCAAAACACCAAGGGTGATAAGCCAACGCTTGGATTGGAGAAGTGACATCGTTTTTGACATAAGTAATTCTGTTGGTCTTTGGTAAAATGACAGGGGCTGTTCTTGGGATATTTCAGTAATAGTGTAAAGGAAAAAGAGAGAATAATTTAAACTTTTTCGGAGCCTTCCCCCTCTCCTGTCATTTCGAGGAAGACTTCTTCCAGGGTGAGGTCGCGTCCCTGTGACGTCTCTTTGAGAATTTCATCCACCGTGCCCAGGGCGAGAAGCTTGCCATGATTAATAATACCAACGCGGTCCGCGAGTTCCTGAGCCACATTAAGCAGGTGGGTTGAGAGGAAAACGGTCACTCCCGCCTTACTTCTCTCTTTCAATTCCTCTTTTACGACCCGCGCATTTTTCGGGTCGAGCCCGACCATGGGTTCATCAATGATAATGACCTCCGGGTCATGGAGTAACGCCGAGGCGATCGCGAGACGCTGACGGGTTCCATGACTCAGATTTTCGATCCGTTGCCTCCCGTACGGAACCAGCGAAAACTGCTCCATGAGTTTGGGGGTCTGCTCCCGTGCTCTCGATGCCTCCACCTCAAAGAGATCAGCAATGAAGCCCATGAATTCGAGGGGTGTTAGTTTGTCGTAAAATTCCGCGACATCCGGGATGTAACCGATCCGCCGTTTTGCCTCCATCGAGTCTTTCTGAATATCGAACCCGCAAATTTCAGCAAAGCCCCCGGTGGGTGCCATGAGCCCGGTGAGGAGCTTAATCGTCGTCGTTTTCCCGGCGGCATTGGGACCTAAAAAAGCAAAGAACTCCCCTTTCTCAATCTTCAAATCCAATTGATCGAGGGCGAGAAGGTCTCCGTATTGCATTGAGAGGTTCTGAATTTCAATCATCGGAGGGGACTTCGTTCTTTTTCAAATAAGCATCAAGCGGCATCAGTATTTCAGAAACCGCTTCAAATCCGAAATCGGTTTCGATACGCAACGGTTCTCCCACCTCGCTGAGAAAAATGCGCATCGATTCGCCATTTTCACCGGCGCTGACGATAAGAAGATAGGCTCGCAGGTCGCGGCCACCAAAGGTGAAATTGCCCATCCGCGCATCAATATTGAAATCAGCGAGAGAAGGATCCACTTCTCCGCTTTCCAACATCGAGGCGAATGGCAGACTTTCACCGAGGATAGAGGAAAACGGTAGCGATTGGAGGGTGCCGGAATTGAGCGAGTTCGCTGAGGAATCAAACCGGAAGATCGGAATCTCACTCATCGAAACTTGGGCCTTCGCCACCATGGGATCCCCCTCGAGGTCCATGTGGGCGCTCAAATTCAGGCCCGGAATGCGGACTGAAAAATCCCCCGAATTAAATTCAAGCTCCCGACTGAACTCAGCGGAACCCCGCCATGAAAGATCGATCCCGGGAAAGTCGTTCGACGGATCAATCGTGTCGATCGTTCCTGTCATCGAAAAGACATTCGAGAATTGCCCCGTCTTTCGATCATCGCCGGAACTTCCTCCAATCGTGATTTCGCCGCGGCGACTTCCGTTATCGAGAAGCGTCATCGTCGTTTGTTCGTTCCAGGCAAAAAACACCTCGTAGACCTCGCGGGGATCCACCTGCGCCATTCTTGATTCCGGCGGAGCCCAGACCACGGCGCAAAGCCACCCCATCGTCGCAAGCCAGAAGGCCACGATAGCGATGGTGAAGGTTCGAAAAAGCATGCCCGCAAGATTACCATGTTCAAGCCTGACGAAACAACCTTTCTTCGCCCAAGCCTCAGGAATTCGGCTGATACAAGGCTTCGTCCCGGCAGAAAGCGATGACGGAAGGGGTCATCCACGAGGCATGGGATGCTAAATTTTCCCGGATCGCGCTGGAGGAGGCCGGGTGAGAATATGGCACCGCGAGATAGTCCCAACCGGGCCGTTCCCTTACCGGTTCGTCATCCCGGGTCATGATCACAAACTTCAAAAGTTCGCGCAGCTTTTCAGGTTCAGCCCAGCGATGAATCGAATCCCACTGATCAGTTCCGAGAATCCAATGCCATTCCGTTTCAGGAAATTCCGCACAGAAATGAGTTGCCGTCTCCCAGGAGTAACTCGGTTGATCCCGATCAATCTCAAAACTTGAAATCTCGACATGCTCGAGCAGTTCATCCTTCACCGCCAAATCCAGCATTGCAGCACGCTGCAACCCGGAAGCAACCGTCCCTGATTTGAAGGGGGAAACGAAACAGGGCATGAGAATCACCCGATCCAACTCTGCTGCCGTGATCGCTTCGCTCACCATCCCTAGATGGCCGAGGTGAACCGGATCAAAGGAACCGCCAAAAATCGCGGCTCGTTTCGCGTGAGGATGAGACATCCCTCTACCGTAAAGCGAATTCTCAGACTGCAAAGGGTTTACCCGAAACTGAGATCTCCTTTACCACGGCGGCTGAACGTCCGAAACGTTCGCCCGACGACTTTGAAGGAACCCCTTTCCCGCGGAAGCGCGAGGACCGTGGGCTGGATCGCTTCGAGCGGAGCTCCGTTCTGCAGCGCAACGCGGCTGACACTGGCACCGCCCTGGTATTTCACGATCGTCTCATTGCCCCAGAGACCGTTCGCAGATTCGTAGAGCGTGAGTCCAGCGACCCGCAAACAAAAGCGCGTCACATTCAGAGTCTCGTTCGACTGATTCATGATTGTCACCGGGCAATGGATGCCGACGGCAGACGTTTCGAGCCCGGGCTGATGTCCGGCCTGCGAGGCGAGTTCGTAGCAAAGCTCCCCTTTCTGCGGCTCACCGAACCACGACTGCTCAAGGGAAACGGTCGGGAATTCTGAGAGGACCTGATCGATTTGATCTTTCACGCCGACGATCACGCTCGGGGGAATATTGACCCAGACGCGGGTCGATTCACCATGCTCCAGGGAGATCGGGATCTCGGGACAAACCAGCACACTGTGATCAGGGAAAGCCGGGCGCAGGTCGAGCTCATCTACTCCCGTGCAAACTGCCCAGCGAGTCCAGTCAATCGGAGCATCCTGCAAGTCAGGCCCCATCTCAGAATCCTCCAGAGTCGTCGAGGCAAGATAGACCTCCCCGTCCCCGGAACTGAGTTCAATCAAGAGATTCCCCCAGTTGAGGCGGGTTCTTTCCTGATCAGCAAGGGAGCGGCGTCCCCACGTGATCTGTCCGGTCTCGAATAGCATGAATAAAACATTTCACGGGAACCTTTTGAAATAAACGGCGGTATCAAGTATCCCTGAATGAGCCATAGCCAGCGGGAGGCTTTCATGTATCTCCTGAGACCGTCGGCATTTTCTCCACCCCATTGTCATGAAAAAAATTCTCCTCATCGCCGCGGCGGCCCTCCTCAGCCTCCTCGTGCTCTTGCCCCTCGCGACACGATATCTCGGACCGCGCATGATTTTCGTCGATCCACCGACAGGACAACCGATCGGTGAATTCGACCTTCCCCGCCCCGAAACTTCTCTCGTCGCGATCAATGTCGCGATCCCCGTCGAAATGATGACGACGCTCGCGAACTCGAAAGTTCCCGCTGAATTCGAAGGCGGCGAGCAGAAAGACTTTCACAAGCGCATCAAACGGGGACGCTATGCGTGGAAGGCGGTTCGCGGAGAGATCGCTTTTGAAAACACCGGGGCGAATCTCGCCTTCGCAACCCAGTTTCGCGGCGGGGCCCGGTTCCAAGGCGACATTGATGCGAAAATCGTGACCCTCCCCATGAACAGCACGGTCGAACTTGGCGGCATCGTCGGCGGAACGATGACGCCGTCGGTGACCCCGAATTGGCAAATTGATCCAAAATTTGTCCCGCAATTGCAACTCTCCGAAGCCAACCTCTCACTCGCCGGGATCGGCGGAATCGACATCAGCAATATGCTCAACAGCACTCTGAGCCAGTTCGTGCAAAAGGAAGCGGCCAAGCTCATGCCCGCTCTCAGCAAAGAACTGGACCTCCGGAGCGAAGTCGAAAAACTCTGGTCTCAGGGCTACATCAGCCAGTTGGTGAACGACGATCCCAATGTCTGGATCAGCATCACCCCGCAGGAACTCCTCATGGCTCCGATCAGCTACGCCGATCCGACCCAGATCAGCATGGCGATCGGAATTCGCTCTAACACATTCCTAACCAATCGTGATCCGGGTCAACCCCTCGCCGCCCCGCTCCCTAATCTCACTCCGCTCAACGGACCGGTCACGACTGACTTGAAACTTCCTGTCATCGTCAGTGTTGCAGAGTTGAATGAAGTTCTCGCTCAGGAAGACTTTGAGATCGATACCGGCTTCGGCACCAAGATCGACATTCAAGGGCTCGAAGCGAAAATTGGCCAGGGTGGACTCCTCGATCTAAAAATTTCGCTGCAGGCGGACAAGAGCCGTCTCGGCCGCGGTGTCGCAGGAGATATCTGGGTGAAGGCACGTCCCGTCATCGACTTCGAAGCGCAGACGCTCGGTTTTTCCCAAGTCGAGCTCACCGTGGAAACGAAAGACAAACTCACCACCGCCGCGACTTGGCTCCTCGAGGGAATCCTGACCAAAGGAATCGAAAGCCAACTCCGCGTCGATCTCGATGACTACAAAGAAGAGATCAATGAGGAGGTTCAAAAAGCGATCACTTCCGCAGACCTGCCCGAAGGACTCGATGTTTCCCTGCAGAATCTCCAGATCAATTTGGCGGACATCTACACGATCACCCGACACTTTCCCGAAGGGGACGAAGATCCCGGCGTCGTCATTGTGATCAATGCCACCGCCGACATGGAAACGAAGATCAACTCACTGATTCTGAAACCAAAAGACACGCCATGAACCGGTTTCTTCTCGCGACAGCCCTTGCCGCCTCTTTCGGTGCGGCGCTCAAAGCAGAGCCACTTCCGGGGACCCACCTCCTCGACGATGAAAGCGAAGAGTTCTCCGCTCGCCTCATGGAGGAAGCCCACGCCTTTGTTGAGAGGGAAATTCTCGCCGCAGCAGAGACGACGATCCAACTTCCCAAAGAGGCGGCCGCCCGCGATTCCTTCGTGATTGAGAAACGGGAGCAACTCAAGTTCACCCTCGGCGTCGTCGATGAGCGCCCTCCGGTTACGGCGGAATTTGTCGATAACTCGACCGTGACTCTCGACGGCATCCCCCTCGGTTCCCTCGTCGCGGAAGGCCCTGGATTTGCCGTTCATCAGATCCGCTGGACGGTCCTCCCGGGATTCATGGCCGAAGGTCTTTACGTCACTCCGACGGGAGCGGCGGCAATGCCCTCGGCACCTCCTGCAATGGTGCTCATCCCCGATGCCGGAGAAACCCCGGAGGACATCATCGGCCTCACCGCCACCCTGACAGGGAGACAACAAATGGGCCTCCGCTTTGCTTCGGCGGGGTTCCGACTCATCATCCCCACGACTCTCTCGCGCCGCGCTTTTCGCGGAGAAACCGGGGACGACGCAGCGGTCATCAAAAGTGATCAGACCAATCGCGAATGGATCTATCGGCAGGCGTTCCAAATGGGTCGTCACCCTCTCGGTTATGAAATTCAGGCAACTCTCGCCGCCGTCGACTGGCTCCGCGCCGAAAGCCTCGCCGACACGATCACGGTCGCGGGATACGGAGAAGGAGGAAGGATCGCGCTCTACGCGGCGGCGATTGATGATCGGATTGACCACGGCTTCGTCAGTGGAGCCTTCGCCCCGAGAGGAGCAGCCTGGTCCGAGCCGATTGATCATAACCTCTTCGACCTCCTCCCGAACTTCGGGGACGCCGAAGTCGCGGCGATGATCTTCCCGCGACCGCTCCTCATCGAGCACACCGATTTTCCCGTTTCAGAGACACCGAAAGGAAGCTTGGAGACACCGCCCTTTGCAGCCATCGATCTTGAATTCAATCGCATTGGCGATGTCCTAGGCACTCTCAGCACTCCTCCCGGATTCCTCATTCACGAGGCGAACAAGGCCGCGCGAGCCGATTATCCTGCCGTCGCCGCCTTCCTCCAAACCATCGGCATCGAGCGCGAGCTGAGTCGGATCCCACCCGTCGCCCTCCTTATTGATTCCCGCGTTGGCTTTGACCCCGCCGCTCGCGAAAAACGGATTCTCGACGGAATGCAGAGCCATGTTCAGCAGCTCGTTGATCAATCTCTTGAAACGCGGCGGGAGTATTATTTTCATGCGGTAGAGCCGGAGCTTCGCCCTGGAAAATGGTCACTCGACCGCGAACACAATCAGCTTTCCCCTCTCACATTCATCAAAGGCTCAGCCGAATTCCGCGAAACCTTCGAGGGGGAAATCATCGGTCGGTTTGAGGAAGAACTCGTCCCGCCCTCGCCGCAGTCCCGCCTCGTGAAGACCACTGAAAAATGGACCGCATGGGATGTCATGCTTGAGGTCTATCCCGGATTTCATTCCTGGGGAACTCTGCTTCTCCCGAACGATATCAAGGAAGACGAGCAGCGCCCGGTCGTCGTCTGTCAGCATGGACGTAATGGACTCCCACGCGATCTCATCGACGCGGGAAAGCCGGCCTACAACGATTTTGCAGCGAAGCTCGCGGAACGGGGCTTTATCACTTTTTCGCCCTTCAATCTCTACCGTGGAGAAGATGAATATCGGTGGCTTGATCGAAAAGCAAATTTGATCGGAGCGACGCTGTTTTCGTTCATCGCGGCGTCGCATGAGCAAAATCTGAACTGGCTCAAAACCCTTCCTCAGGTCGATCCGAAAAGAATCGCCTTTTACGGACTGAGCTATGGAGGTGAGGCCGCGATGCGCCTCCCCGCGATCTTCCCTGACTACTGCCTCTCGATTTGCTCAGGTGACTTCAATCATTGGACCCGCAAAGTCTCCGATCCGGATTTTCCGAGTGGATACATGAAAACAATCGAATGGGAAATGCCCTACTGGAACATGGGCAACACCTTTGACTACGCGGAGATGGCCGGACTCATTTTCCCCCGCCCCTTCTTTGTCGAGCGCGGCCACCATGACCGCGTCTCCGAGGATGAGCACGTCGCCTTCGAATACGCCCGCGTCCGGCGCCTCTACGCCGCCTTCGGCCTCAGCGGTGAGACTGGAATCGAATTTTTTCCGGGTGGTCATTCGATCAACGGGAAGAGTTCCTTCGAGTTTCTGCACAACCATCTTGATTGGCCGATGCCCGAGTAGACGACTGCACTCATCCAATTCGTGCGCCTCCGTCAGCAAGAGATGCGGAGCAAAAAATCACCGGTGCCGTAGCGTAGGGTGAGAACACCCAATTCAGGTGTCATGACGCAACGGGACTTTCATTTAAATCGCATGGAGAAATTTCTTCGCAGCCGACTGGCGGAGGAATTTCAAGGTCGCGATTTTCAGTTCCGGCCTTCGCTGACAATTTCCCGTCAGTGCGGTACCGGGACAGGCCGGATCGAACGCTCCCTTGTTGAGTATCTGGATGAAGTCGATGAATCAGCCGTTCATGGCTGGGCCGGCTTCGACCAGTCCCTCATCGGAAAGATCATCGAAGATCACAAGCTTCCGAACTCGATGGAACCCTACATGGCCGAGGAAGCAAAATTCCCCATTCTGGAAACGCTTGAAGAGGCACTCAGGCTGCAGCCCTCGAAGTGGACGCTCTTTAACTACTCAGCGGCTACAATCCGGACGATCTGTCGCATGGGAAATGCGCTCGTCGTCGGACGCGGAGGTAATTTCGTGACCTCGGATTTGCCGAATACGTTTCACGTAAGACTGATCGGATCTGAGCTGAAGCGCATCGCCTGCGTTCGCGAGCGTTTTCAGATCACGCAAGACGAAGCGGAAAAGCTGTTGCGCAAAACAGATCGCTCCCGCAGCAATTTTGTGAAGCGTTACACCGGCGCTGATATCGACGACACCGGTTCCTATCATTTGATTTTAAATACCGACAATCTCTCGTCTCAGGTCATTGTCAGGATCATTGGCGATTCGATTATCGAGTGGGCCAACGAAAAGGAGATTTCGATGAGGCAACTGAGAGCGCTGCCAGAGCCACTCACCCTGAGCCGCTCGCAGCGGTGAGCTTCTGCGTCGATTGATTTATGAGAACCCCCTGCCCAGGGCTGCTTTGCCTGTCACTTGTCGCCCTCACCATCAACGTTGCCGTCGGTGATGGACGTGCCCTTGCTCCCGTCTCTTTTGAGAACGACATCAAACCGCTCCTTACCGAAAAATGCGTGCACTGCCACAACCGCAAGACGCTGCCTGATTTGTTCAGCTTTGAATCGGCAAAACGCGCCTTTGTCACACTGAAGTCCGGACAGGAAGTGATCGTCCCCGGTGAACCGGAAAAGAGCCTTCTCATCATCGCCTTGAATTCGCCTCATGGGCATGAAAAGGCCATGCCTATGGTTGGCCCTCGTCCTACTGAGGATGACATTGAACTTCTCACCCGTTGGATCGAAGAAGGAGCCGAATGGCCAACTGGTCAGGCCGGCAGGATTCGTCCGCCCTTTCTCGCGACGGAGTGAGGATTTCGATGAGGATTTCGTTCCGGAATGACTTGGAAAAAGACGGCAGGAATCCCGTCGCTACGTGACGAAAATCCTACTGCTACCAGCCTCTTCGAAAACGCGAGACCTTGAAACCTCACGCCGCTGACATACTCGTCAGTTTCGCTCGTCCCTGATAATCCCGGAAGCGCGTCGGGGATTGACCGACATACTTCAGGAAGCTGCGGTTAAACTGCGAGATCGACTGGAACCCGACATCGAAGGCGACTTCGGTGACGCGGGCCCGGGGATTGAGAAGGCGTCGCTTCGCCCACTCGATTCGACGGCGGTTCACGAACTCGGTCAAGGTCATCCCGGCGGACTGCTTAAACACTTTGCAGAAGTAGTAAGGACTCACGCCGACATGTTTCGCGACGCTTTCGAGTGAGATTTTGTCCTCGAGATGTGCATTCACGTAGCGTTTCGCTTTCATGACCACTTCCGGCTCGGCGTTGCTTTCCTCGATGAGAAGACGGTTGAGCAAATCGGAAACCTGAAGGGCGAACGCCGCGAGCAGGGTGATCGTTCCCTCATACTGCTCTTTGCTCATGACGCGCTCAGAGCGCCATGACGTCTCGAGAGACTCGCGCTCTTTCGTGGAAAGGCTGAGTTCATCGAAGCACTCTTCCAGCGCCACCGGAACTTCACCGGGCGCAGTCGTGAAGACCTCTCCAGTGCTGAGATAAGCGAAAGCGCGCTCTCCCGAGCGAATCGGAATGAGCGATTCCCGCATCCCGGCAAAGCAGGTCCTTGTGATCGGCTTAGCTGAAGATTCACGCTTCAAAACCCGCTGCGCGTGCCGGCATTGTCCGCATCCTCCTTCACCGGCATTAAGCTTCCTGCAAAAATCGCTCTGGTGGGCGCCGGCCTCTGCTTCACGCCTGATTTTTACGTCGTCGTCAGCTGGCACGAGTGAAAGTTTCATCCCTGTTGCCGCCGAAAAAGCCTTTCGATAGGTCTGAAAGAACGGTGACTCATTCAGCTTCGTAAAAATACGTTCGTCGGCAAGGGTATTGGTTTCTTCAACATTCATGAGCATCAAGGGGTTAAACTGATGCTTGAAATTTAGGAGGTTTCCCTGAACGGCGAAATTGGCGACTGTTCTGATCTTCCTCTAACGGAATTCAGGAAGCCGCTTACGAAAATCCCGTACGAGCTAGGACTGCGATTCGACCCAGCGAATCGCCGCATGAGTCAGTTCGGCCGCATCGCGAAGACTCAGCTTTTCCTTAATGTGGGTGCGATGCGCATCGACCGTGCGAATGCTGATCCCCATTAAGCCGGCAATTTCACGGGAACTTCTTCCCTCTCCAATCGCCCGGTAGACCTCAAGCTCCCGGTCACTCAGAGAGGAAACTGAAACACTGCTCCCGCCGCCGGCGATGACCTCCATCATGCGGGCCGTCATTTCAGCACTGAGAAAAATTCCGCCACTCAACACCTGTTTCACCGCAGTCTCGAGAAGGTCCGCGGCACGATCTTTCATCATGTAACCACGTCCACCGGCGCGGAGAACGCGTTCGGCATAAACTTCCTCGTCGTGTGAGGAAATGACGAGACACTTGATGCCTTCGTGAAGCACCCTCAGATCTTTGATTAATTCAAGCCCGCTGCGATCCGGCAGGGAAACGTCGACAATCGCAAGATCGATGCCTTCCGCCTGGTCGAGCAGGTGCAATGCTTCGGTCGCAGAACCCGCTTCTCCGGCGACCTCCACTCCGGCAATTGATTTGATCAATTGAGACAGGCCGAGGCGCATGATCGGATGATCATCCACGATAAACACCCTGGATTTAGATGGTTCGCTCATGTCGTCATTACGAAGGGCAGGCGGCACCGAATTTCAGTACCTTCTCCGAGCGCAGCAGAAACGCTGAAGGAGGCGCCAACCACTTCTGCGCGACGTTTCATCGTAAAGAAACCCATTCCATCTGATTCATCGTTAGGTTTCATCCCCTTCCCGTCATCCTTGATCGAGAGCTCAAGTCTGTCATCCATCATCTTCATTTCCACTTGGATCGCATCACAATCGCTGTGTTTGATCGCATTCGAAACAGCTTCCTGAGTTATGCGGTAAAGCTGAATCGCAACATGAGAAGGCAACTGCTCGTCGAGCCCACTGCCAACAGTAAGAGCGGCACGGCATCGAATACCGTAAAGGCCCTCCTGATGTTGAACCAAATCCTCGATCGCCCGAATCAGGCCTTTTGTCTCCAGCACCGTCGGAACGAGCCCCTTCGCAATTTCCCGAGCACGAATTCCCGCCTGCCCAACCATTTCGGTTACCTGCTTGAGAAGCTCTGCCTCGTCCGGATTTGATTCGCGGAGTTGCTGTTCGATAACCTTTGTCAGACAACCAATACCGGAAAGTTGCGAGCAAAGATCATCGTGCAAATCTTGACCGATTCGTTGCTGCTCGAGTTCACTGATCCGAACGATTTCAACCTCGAGACGCTTTCGCTGGGTGATGTCAATAATCGATGCAAGAACGTAAATCTCACCCTCTTCCGGAAGGGGTGTCAGGGCGATCTCAACCGGGAATTCCTCCCCATTCTTTCGCACCGCATAAAGATCCCGACCGGCTCCCATCGCTCTCGTCTTAGGGTCTTCGTGAAACTTTCCGCGCCTTGCCGGATGCTCTTTCCGATAGCGAACCGGAACCAGCTGATCCACTGAGAGAGATTCAAATTCTTTACGTGTGTAGCCGAACATTTCTTCGGCACGACGATTCACGAGGGTGATTTTCCCACCGGGGGCTGCGACCACGATGCCGTTCGGGGCAGCTTCCACTACGAGCTGGAACCGATCTTTTGCCGCCGGGGCATGTTCATTTTCAGAAGATCTCATTTCACAAAGTCGAGAGCGCCAAAGTCCCGCCATTCACGGACGGCGTCTAATCTCACGCCAATTCATTCCCCGTCCAATCATCAAGCTTTAAAGTCTAGATAGCAGACAATAGACGCAGACCGAAGCTCAATCCACGGAGAGGCAATTCTTCAAATCTTGAGACAATGGTTTTATGGACATCAAAAAAATACTCGTACCCCTCGATGCTTCTGTTTACACCGATGGAGCAACCGAAACCGCGATTCGGATCGCGAAAACACACGGAGCCTGCGTCACTGGCGTCGCTGTTCTCGACTCTCCTGAAATTCGCTCCAGCATCATCCCGGCAGTTGGACCCTACTATCCAATGATGGTCGATGCTGTACAGGAAAAAATTCAACACGCCGATCAGATCTTGAGAGACACCCTGATTCGCTTTTCCCGCGTCTGCGAAGAAGCCGGGGTCGAGCACGAGGAGACCGAATACGAGGGGATTCCTGCGCAGAAACTGCTCGAGTCTTCGATCTTCCATGATCTCATCATCCTCGGTCTTGAGACCTCTTTCCACTTCGAAACGCGCGGCGGTCGCGGAGACACCGTCGACAAACTGATCGATCACACCTCCACGCCGGTACTTGCGGTTCCCTCAACCGGTGCCGAAAATCCAAAAAATGTTATCATCGCTTTCGATGGCAGTTTCGGAGCCTCCCGGGCCTTGCGTGATTTTATTCCCTACGCAGCCCCGTTTGATCCGGAGATCACCCTGGTTTCGGCTGAGCTTCCGGCCAAAAAATCAACTTTCCTCCTCAGCAGCGCGGTCGCCCTGCTCGAGTCTCATGGCTTCAGCAAAGTAAACTGGAACGCCAGTGAGATGACAATTGAGGAAACCTTCACCTCTTCATTCACCGCCGACGCCGATCTCATCGTTGCGGGCATCCATTCGCGGCGCCCAATCCGGGATATGTTCACCGGCAGTTTTACTGCTAAGTTGATTCGCGAGCACAACAAACCGCTCTTTCTGTCACACTAGCTTTTGCACGAAAAGGCTCACGTCTTTCGCTTGTCTGAACAGGGCAGCAAGACCCGTGAGGAATTGCGGATCCAAATTTCCGGCTACAGTCCGAGAACCGCAAGAACGCGGGCCATCTTACCGACCGAGAGAACGAGCCCGGGATGATCGTCCTCCCACTCGTCAAGATGCTCTTTCAACGAATCCCAACTTTCAGCTGTCTTTTCCTGCGCACGAACTTGCGCTGAAGTACCGCTGATCGTCTCCTGAACCCGCCCCAGAGCGGGATGCTGATCAATTTCATCGAGCGCCTCTTCAAGCGATTGAAGTGCCTGACCGGTTTCGTCGTCGTAGGCATCAATTGCTTTGAGTGCTTCGCGGATATCTTCGATTTCTTTCTTCATGGAAATGGGGGTTGTTGTAAAGAGTATCACTCTCCGTAGTCGGCAAGCGAGCCTTTGTAGGCACGATCAAGGAATGCCACAAGGTCAACCAGCTGACGGGCGCTCATGTCTTTCGTCAGATCAGGCATGAGGGCTTCGATCTCTCCGCTCAGTTCGGAGTTTGTCAGGATCGCCTTGTATTGCTCGCTCACGACGTGCTTCGGATTGATAATCGCAGTGATCAAGTCTTCGTAGCTTTTCACGAAGCGGGGATGCGCTCCCAGTTCCAGCTCGAGGATTTTCTTCCCCGGGGGCTCTGCCAGATTCGCGTCGGTGACGGTGTGACACTTCACGCAATTGAGCGCGACAAACGCCTTCTGCCCCTCTTCGACATTCCCGCCGGGAAACCGGAATGGCTTTCTTTCCCCGGCGGAAAGGAAAGCACCGGCGAGTGCAAAAAAGCAGAGAGCGCAGACGAATCGGACGAAGAGGGTTGTTTTCATTACCCTCAAGCATACCCGTTTTCTGAAATCAGCACCGCGCGTCAGTTGTGAGGATCCGGGCACTGCTTGCGAGGCGCACGAATGACAACGGACCCCGGGGCTCCTGAAATGGAAACGGAGTTCAACCGGCTTACCGCATCAGGAAAAGAGTCCTCTCCACCTAAAGGATGAGGACTCCCGTTTCAATTGACTGACTGGGGCCATCCCCTATCCGCAAACTGTCTCCGCAGAAGCGCTCTCGAAGTCTTTCGCCAACTCTGCCTCCGCAAGAGCATACGCCTTGGAAACTTCGGCAAAATCCTCTTCGGTTTCGGGGACTTCGAGAATGATGTGTTCAATCCCTTTTCTGACAAGAGTCACGATGAGATTTTTGACCCGCTCGTGACCTCCGACGAAATAGGGGCAATCCGCCTGGAAACTCCGGAAAGGAGCGAGCCAATAACCGTTGTCACTTTTGTCCTCGGTATCAGCCGCGAATTTAAGCCGCTTTTTCCATACTGAATCGGTGTTTTTCATCGACTTCTCGAGGACATACTGGCCCCGGGCATCCTCAGGGTATCTCTCTTCGGCGGCATCCCAGGCGTCGTCGTCTCTTTCACGAGTGATGAGGCCAAAGTGAATTCCACGAACGCCTTCAGGGATATCGTCCAGTTTTCCGCTGAGCATGTGCATCCCGACAGCGCCGGTCTGATCTTTAACAAATTGCGCTTTCTCCGAATGTCCGGCAATGAAGTACTCGGGCAGTAGTTCTTTCGGAATGGGAGGATGTAGAGCAAGATCTTCGATTGAGTAGTGCTCACCCTTGAACGTAACGGGCGCCGCTGAGCCCTCAGTTAGCTGTTGCACGATCTGCGTGAATTCGAGAAGGCGTTCATACTTCTCATCATGATCCAGGGGATCACAAAGCGCCGCATGCTGGCTGAGCGATGTTCCCGTGACCATGTTCAGGAAGACGTTTTTCCCGTAAAGGTAGGCCAGCGAGGAGACCATTTTGGCGACCGTGAAAGGATGCGCATAAACCGGGTTGACCGCGACGAGAGGGGAGACCCCGTAACGGTCGATCGCCGACTGCGCCGCAATCCATGGCTCCACGTAAGTATCATTCCCGGTGAGGAGAAGGGGCCCGGTAAAGTTATTCTCAGCACAAAGCCGGCTGATCGTGTCGAGATGATTCCAATACTTGTCGCGGTCAAGAGTCCTTGAGGTGATCGCGAAGTTTCGGATTGTTTTCGTGCCGTAGGTGATTTCCATGGTCTGTGCGTTTCAGGTTGGGTTCTCGATGGGTTTTCGATGGGTTCTATTGAAAAATGTGGTCTCCCTCGAAAGGGAGATCCTGCCGGTTTACATCACTCGCCGATTTCGGGAGCCGGTAAAAAAGTCTCGGATCGAATTTCCGCGTGAAGGGAGTGCTGCAAATCAGATCGTCATCGCAGGTCGCCCAAACGACGAGACTCACCGAATCAGGCAGCTGAAAACGGGATGGATATTTCGCGACGCGGGCAACCAGTCGATCAAGAAGGCCTTCCGGCGCCCCGGTTGCAAAAGCGTAATCAGCGACCACGAGGGCATCGACCACGGACTTCTGACGGACAAAGCCCAGCAAATAGCACTGGAGAACTCCATAGGCATCGCACCAGCCGACAAAGTAACGAGGATCACTTCCCGATTGAAGATACCAGGAAAGACTCTCCAGTGAAATCTCCCGTCTCAGTTGCGAATCCGGAAAGTCGGCACATGACGTCGCTTCCATCGGGTCCGTGATAATCTTACCTTCCTCAGGTAGATCTCCCGGGGAAGAAGTCAGAAGCCTTGCCGCACCGGTGGCCCACCGAACCGGATTCGAGAGCGATGCGCTCACCGGATACACATGCATTTTGGCAGACCCCCGCTGATGATAGCCAAAGCGTTCCAGAATCGGATAGATCGCTTTGTTTGGCGCGCCGTCGGTGTAATGAAAATCAATCTCGTGCCGGTGCGCTTTCATGAAAAGCGGCAGCGCTGCTCCGCGATGAGCGGCCCGGACGTACGACGTCGTTGCGATGAGTCCGCGAATCACTTTTCCCTCGTGGACATAGTCGTGCGGGATGTAACCATAGAATCCAACGATCTTTCCCTCAGTCGTCCTCACGATAAGCCCTCGGGGTGAATTCTCCCCGCAAAACGGGTTGGTTTCCCACCACCCACGAATGCGGGTGAGCCACAACTCACAGGTTTGCTCACGCGCATCGCCGGTGGGACCTTCGCCGTCGCGGATGAAATCGGCGAGAAACTGCGCGAGTTCCTCGCATTCCTCAGCGGAACCAGTGACGGGATCGATTTGGTAGCTCATGACTCGACGGGGCACGGACTTAAGAAAGTGCTTCTCTCATGGTTCGTTCAATGTCACTCAAGCTCGAAAACGAGTTGTCGGTGATCAAATCATCTGAAATCTGAATATCGAACTCAGTTTCGAGATCAAAGAGCAAATTGATCGAAGCCAGTGAGTCGAGACCCAGCTCAGCGAGATGATCATCGGGGCTCAGGCTCGTTTCAGATTCAAGAAACCGAAGATGCGGGAGCACCACGTTTCTAATTTTTTCACTCAAGGCTGGTTCGGTTGCAATTGTTGACATGTCGGTAACAGATTGGATTTCTTTGATGTAAAATTCCTAGTTTTCAGAAATGTATCAAATTCATATCTTAAATTTGATATTGAATAGTAATTTCAATAAATTCAATGTCAACACAAAAATTATGGTTTTCATATAAAGCTGCCATGATGATCCCCCGGACCTGCTCCTTTGGTAATGACAGTTGATCCCTATGCTGTTCTGATTAGACCGGTCCCGCCCTCCTCAACTCTCCATGACCGCGCGAACTCTGCTTTTCCTCACCCTGCTGCCGGTTGCAAGTGCGGGCTCACTTTTGCGGGCTGAGGAAAAACTCACGACCGCCCGGGAGGTGCGTTCCCTGACCGGAGTTGAAGCGGAAGAGGGGAAACCAGTCGAGATCACCGGCATTGTCATATTCTCGGATCCTCCCGCCACCGCCTTCCTGCAGGACGAATCCGCCGGTACCTTTTTTCAGCTCGATGGTGAATCAGCCCCGGCCGCGGGAGACAAAGTTCGCGTCACCGGTCGAACGTTTCCGGGGCTCTTCCTTCCCGGCATTGAAGAGACTGAGTTTGAAATTCTCTCCCGGGAGACGCTCCCCCGGCCCGTCAAAGCCACCTATGACGATCTTCTTTCGGGAAAGCTGCACTACCAGCGTGTCGCCTTTGAAGGCATCGTGCGAACCATCACTCCCGAAGAGGAAGGGGTCAGCCGTGTTAGTCTCGCGAGTGGATCAAGGCTTCTCGAAGTCCGGGTCCAGGAGGCCATTACCACCCTCACCCCCGACGTTGACAGTCTCGTTCGCGTGAACGGCCTCGCCGCCGGGCACATCAATCACCGCCGACAACTCGTCGAACCCTACCTGAGATGCATGGGCTGGAAAGAGTTTACAATCCTGAGCCGGGCGAAACCAATCGATGAAGTCCCCTCCGTATCGCCACAGGAGCTTCTCGGATTCAATATCGACGGCCGCGCCGAAAATCGCGTCCGGGTCGAAGGCATCGTCCTCGCGATTTTTAATCAAAAAAGGCTCTTTCTTCGAAGTGGCGAGACCGCAATCAGCGCCACCTTGTTGAATCCGGATTCAGATCTCGAGACCGGCGAGACCGTGGAAATCATCGGCTTTCCAAGGATGGACCAGTTCAGCGCGAGCCTCGCCGACGCTTCGGTGCTGAAGGTCGACACTGATCTGAGCGCTCCCCGACCGGTTCCCGTGAGTGTTGACGAAATTTTTGAGGGAACTTTCGACAATGATCTCGTCACCGTCGAAGGGACCGTCAGTGACTGGTATCGCGTGGGAAAAGGGGGTGTCATCGTGCTCAGAGACGGCGGGGAGACCCTCACCGCAAATCTGTCCGAACTGCCGATAGAACTCCAGGCCGGGGTCACCGCCGCCCTCACCGGAATCACCCGCGTCGAAGCCACGACCGGAACGGAATATCGCTCCCGTCCCGAGTCTGTCTCTCTCACCCTCCGCAGCGCGGCTGACTTTAAACTGCTCCGCGCTCCGCAATGGTGGACCCTACAGCGACTCGCGATTGCCTCAATCGCTTTTCTCGCGGCGACTCTCATCGCGGGCCTCTGGATCCTCCTCCTCCGGCGTCAGGTCAGCCGCCAGACCGCCGCCCTCCGGCAAAGTATCCAGCACGAGGCCGCTTTGGAGGAAAGGCAGCGTCTCGCCCGCGAATTCCACGACACATTGGAGCAGGATCTCGCGGGACTCTCCCTCCGCCTCGATGCCGCCGGGGCAAAAACTGAGGACGGAAAAATCCGTGAATTCATCCGCGGTTCCCGGAGTCTTGTGAGCCGAATTCAGGCGGAAACCCGAAGTCTCGTTTCCGATCTTCGTGAATCCGGCGAAGGCTTCCGCCACCTCAACGAAGCACTCGCCGGAATTCACGAAGAGTTCCCGCAAAACCTCGGGCCAAGCTTGAAATGGGAGCTGGCGGAGATCCCACCCCTTCCCTCTCGGACGGCCCATCATCTCAAAATGATGGCGAAAGAGGCGATCACCAATGCGATCAAACACGCCGAAGCCAGCACCATCACCGTGACAACCTCGATCATTGAAGGGCAGCTCACGCTGTCCGTCTGCGATGATGGTGGCGGAATCTCCCGGGAAGCGGATACCCTCGGGAAATCGGGCCACTTCGGTTGCATGGGAATCCGGGAACGGGCGCGGCGAATCGACGCTATCGTTTCCTGGGAAAGTCCTGAGAAGGGAGGAACCTGCCTTTTTGTGAAACTGTCGCTGATTCATGTCTGAAAACTCCACGATTCGTATTCTCCTCGTCGATGACCACTTTATCGTTCGAAGCGGCCTCGTCGCCTCACTGGAATTGGAAGACGATCTCAAAATCGTCGCCGAAGCAGAACGAGGGGAAGACGCGCTTCCCCTTTTCCAAACTCACGAGCCGGATCTCGTCCTCATGGATCTCCAACTCCCCGGGATCAACGGGATCGAGGCAACCTTGTCGCTCACCCGCGATTTTCCGGCAGCAAAAGTCCTCATGTTTTCCACCTTCGCCCGCGATGATGAAATCAACGCGGCCCTCGAAGCCGGAGCCCTCGGCTATCTTCAGAAGTCAGCGGAGCGCGGGGAACTCGTCGCCACGATTCGCGCCGTCGCCGCCGGAAAACTCTACCTCGCTGACGATCTTGCGGAGCGACTTCGCGATCTCCGCAGCGGTCCTAAGATCACGGTCCGCGAACGCGAGATTCTCGCTCTCATCGCCCGCGGGAAAGCGAACAAAGAAATCGCAGAGGCACTCGGAATCGCGGAAGACACCGTGAAACGCCACGCCAGCAATGTCTTCCAAAAGTTCGGGGTCAATGACCGGGCCGGAGCCACTTCGGAGGCGATCCGCCGTGGCATTGTCAAGATCGAACCGTGACCGCGCCACCCCGAAAGTGGTATAGGGCGACGGATGCAAAAAGGCGGATTTTCTGGTTCACTGCGAATGTGAAAGTCCCCCACCTTCTCAACTTCAGCCTTTGCCTGCTCCTTCTCTCTCCCCGAGTTCAGGCTGACGAGCCATTGAAACCGATCCTTGAATGGAGGTTCGACGAGACTATCGCACCCGGGATCTGGATGGGTAAAGCAGGGCATGAGAGCGAAAATGGCCCGCGCGATCCGATCTACCCCGGACATCCCGAGAACAACCTCGCAGCCCGCCTCTCCGGCAAAGACGGTTATCTTCTCATCAAGGACCATGAAAAGGGCGGCACCGGAAATGTGTGCTTTGCCGCAGGCGAAACCCTCACCGTCGAAAGTTGGATCAAAATCGAGTCGATCAGTGACGGCAGCATGGCCTACCTCCTCGGGAAAGGACGGCACGGAGCTCTCGGCGAAAAACTCCCCGACAAGAATCAAAACTACGCCGTCCGCCTCAAAGGCGAAGGAGGCGCAGCCCGGCTCGGCTTCCTTTTCTCCAGCATCGACAAGGCGAACGGAGACGTCCGCGAGTGGCACCGCTGGTGGAGTGATACCGCGGTTCCTTCGTCCGGCTGGCATCATGTCGCCCTGAGCTACACCTTCGGGAAAAGCAAGAGCCTCAGAGCCTGGATCGATGGCCGCGAGGTCAAAGGCACCTGGGACATGGGAGGCGCAACCGATCTTCCCCCCGTCACCGACGCCGACGATCTTGTCATCGGAACCGGCAATGGCCGGTCCACGGGGGAATCGTTTTCCGGTCTGATCGATGATCTTGCGATCTATCGCGGAGCCCTCGACCCGAAAGTAATCGAGAGCCGCTACCAGTTCAATCCCCCGCCGCCTCCCGTGACCCGGGAAATGCTGACAAATAACGAGGTGCTGATTCAAGTCAGCGAAAAAGGCGTTCCCGCCGCGAACCACTGGCCGGAATTTCCGAAGGTCACGGAAACGTGGAACGAATCTGCCTTTGGATTTTCGGAACTGCCTCAAAAATACGTCAGCACCGGAGTGCGCGGCGATCGGGCGAACCCCTCCCACTTTCGCGCCGCCGCACTCGTGAATCTTCCGGCAGGAGAGCATCGGCTCCTCCTCCGGGGACGGGGCGCTTCCCGTCTCTACATTGACGGGGAAAAAATCCTCGAAACGCCCTTCCCCAGTCCGGACACCGGTGGCCACGGTCATGTCTCGGAGCAGGATGAATATCTCGACCTCGGCCCCGACTTCCGCTTTGCCCCTCCCGGCAACCGCGAGAACTGGGTCACCTTTCAAAGTGATGGCGGTGAACATTTCGTGATCCTCGAAAGCATGATCGGAGGCGTTGCCGGCCGCTCTCAGCGCCGTCCTGAAATCGGGGAACTCGTCGCCGCCGTTTCCCCGGAGGGATCGGAGTCCTGGCAACTCCTCACTCCCGCTGCCACTCCGATTGCCTACACCGACGAAGGCTGGGCCGCCTATGAAGAAAAGAGAAACCGATGGCTCGCCGGGGCCGATGCCAAGGCCCGCGCTGAAAAACGCACCGAGCACGCCGACTACTGGCAGGGCCGACGCAAGGCCGCTCAAGAGTGGCTCGCGACGCTGCCTCCCCTCGAGGTTCCGCCCCTTCCCGAAGACATGCCTGCGCACAATGCGATCGATCATTTTCTCGGCCACGAAATCTCTCTCGCTGCAGCGACCGCCGAAGTCGATGAATCGAGCTCCGTTCACTACTTCGACGACGTTCAGCCGCTTCTCGAGGCGAAATGCTACGACTGTCACCGCGGTGGCAAAGCCAAGGGCGACCTCCGCCTCGACCTGCACGACCGCGCCCTCGCCGGTGGCGAATCCGACGGCCCTGCGATCACCCCCGGGGACATCGATGGCAGTTCACTGATCTATCGAATCACCGAAGACGCCGGGGACGACATCATGCCGCCGAAGGGCGATCCGCTTTCAAAAGAGGAAGTTGCCCTACTTACGACCTGGATCGAAGAAGGCTCGCCGTGGCCGCGATTTGACGTCGACCGCTTCACGCCGACTCCGCTTGCCGACGACCTCGCTTTTCTCCGCCGCCTCACCCTCGACACCGTCGGGGTGCCGCCGACCGAAGCGGAAATCGAACACTTCCTCGCCGTCCCCGAAGAGACCCGCCGCACCACAGCGATCGCTCAATTTCTCGACGACCCGCGCTGGGCCGATCACTGGATGGGTTACTGGCAGGATGTCCTCGCGGAAAACCCGAACATTATCAATCCGACTCTGAACAACACCGGCCCATTCCGCTGGTGGCTGCACGAGTCACTCCTCGACAACAAACCGGCCGACCTTTTTGTGACCGAACTGATCCGCATGGAGGGCAGCGAGCGCTTCGGTGGCCCCGCCGGATTCGGGACCGCTTCGCAAAACGATGTCCCCATGGCCGCGAAGGGCATCATCGTCTCCTCCGCCTTCCTCGGAGTCGAAATGAAGTGCGCCCGCTGCCATGACGCCCCCGCGCATTCCTGGAAACAGGAGGACCTTTTCCAACTTGCCGCGCTCTTGAAAGAATCCTCGATCGAAGTCCCCGCGACCAGCAGCGTCCCGATGGATCGGATTCACCAGACCGGTCGTGAACCGCTCATCGAAGTAACCCTTCCTCCCGGTTCCGAAGTCACGCCGGCCTGGCCCTTCGAGCAATTTTGCAGCGAAGAAACCGGGAAGGCTCTCGCCGAAAATCCCGACGATCCCCGCGACCTTCTCGCCGCGCTCATCACTGCGCCGGAAAACGAGCGCTTTGCGCAAGTCATCGCGAATCGCGTCTGGCAGCGACTCATGGGACGTGGCCTCGTGAAAAATCTCTCCGACTGGGAAATGTCGTCGCCCTCACATCCTGACCTTCTCGCCTGGCTCGGGCGGGAGCTGATCGGCAACGGCTACGACCTCAAACACCTCGCGAAAACCATCCTCGAATCCCACGCCTACCAGCGCGCTGTCGATCCGACCCTCACCGAAGCGAGCCCGCTTTTCATCGCCCCCGCACCGCGCCGTCTCAGCGCCGAGCAAATCGTGGACTCACTTTTCAGCGCGACCGGGAAGCCCTTCAAAGTCGAAGAGGTCAGTCTCGACATCGACAGCGTTCGTGCCTTGGAAAACTCGCTCAATCTCGGGAAACCAAACCGCGCCTGGATGCTTGCCTCGACCTCGAACGAGCGCGACCGCCCCAGCCTCTCGCTCCCGAGGATTCAAGCCGTTTCAAGCATCATGGAAACCTTCGGTTGGCGCGGTTCACGACAGGATCCCGTGAGCCTTCGAGACACTGAAGCGAATGTCCTCCAGCCTGCGATCCTCGCGAACGGCACCATGGGCGTCTGGCTCACGCGCCTGAGCGACGACCACGGCGTCACCCAATTGGCGCTCGAAGATCAGCCGCTCGATGCCTTCATTGATCGACTCTACCTCCGCCTCCTCACCCGCGAACCCTCTGCCGCCGAACGCGACCGCTACCGCGAATATCTCGGCGACGGATACGAGCAGCGAATCATCCCCGAAGGCGACCGCCCGAAGCCGGTTCGGGCCGATCGCAAACCGGTTCGCTACGTGAGTTGGTCCAACCATCTCGACGGTCCCGCCAACACTCTCGCTCAGGAAAAAGAAGCCGCCGCCCGTGCCGGCGATCCCGCCACAACCGCGTTGACGAATGACTGGAGGTCCCGCCTCGAAGACGTCCTCTGGGCGATGCTCAACGCGCCCGAATGGATTTATACCCCGTAACCCAACCGACCCGAATCTCATGAAAACCAATCGCCGCGATTTCCTCAAACAAAGCGCCCTCCTCGCCACCGGCGCTGCTGCTTCCCCCTTGGCCGCGAGCAATGTCGTGCATCATCCGAAAGGGAAAGCCGAGCACTGCATCTTCATCTGGCTCGGGGGCGGCATGGCGCAAATCGACACCTTTGACCCGAAGGCGAAGGGCAATTCGAAGGCATCGCCCACGCTCGCCGGCTCTGAATACGAGCGCATCGACACCTCCGTTCCCGGCGTTCAGTATTGCGAGCACCTCTCCCGCTCCGCGAAACTCGCCGAGCATATCACCGCCGTCCGCACCGTGAATCATCACGTCATCAACGAGCACGCCTTTGCGACAAACATCGTCCACACCGGTCGCATGATCAGTGGAAGCATCACCTATCCTTCGATCGGCTCCATCGTCGCTCACGAGCGTGGCGCGGCGAGTTCCGACGTGCCCGCCTACATGCTCATCGGCTACCCTAACGTGAGCCGCGGCCCCGGATTTCTCGGCGCAAAATCCGGATACGTTTACCTAACCGACACCGAAAGCGGACCCGCCGGATTTTCCCGTCCCGCCGATGTCGATCCGAAACGCGCCGCGATGAGACGTGACCTTCTCAGTCCCCTCACGCAGGAAATCGAGCCGAACTCCGTCGTCGCCTCCTACCGCGAAGCGCAGGAGGAAGCGCTCCGTCTCGCCGGTCCGGACTTCATGCAGCATTTCAATCTCAAGGATGAGCCTGCCGAACTTCGCAATGCCTACGGCGGTGAATTCGGTCAGCGCTGCCTCCTTTCACGACGACTCTGTCAGGCCGGGGTGAGATTCATCGAAGTCTCACATAACCTCAATTTCATGAACGGCACAGGATGGGACACTCACAATGAGGGCCAGCAAAACCAGCACCTCCTCATTCAGGAACTCGACACCGCGCTTTCCGCCCTCATCACTGATTTGAAGTCAAAGAACCTCCTCGACAAAACTCTCATCGCCATCGGCACCGAATTCGGACGCCCCGCCACCTACGACGGCAGAGGCGGCCGCGGCCACCAGGGAACCTGCTTCAGCCTCGTCCTCGCCGGAGGAGGTCTCAAGCACCAGGGCGCCTACGGCGTCACCGATGAGATGAGCAAAACCATTCTCGAAAGCCCGGTTTCGATTCCGGATTTCCACGCGACGATCCACGCCGCGATGGGGATCAATCCTTCGAGGGAACTCTTCGACGGCTCCCGCCCCGTTCCGATCACCGATCAGGGCACGCCCATCGCGAAGCTGTTCGGGTGAGCGGATCGATAGGCTGAGCCGGATCTCCGAACAAAACGGAATTACGCCATCCTCTCCCTTCTTGTGATTCACCGGGATTCCTGGAAGGATGGGTGCGATGACTCCAACAATTCCACTCATTCTCGCGGCGGGGCTTCTCTTCTCACCGCTCGCGAATTCTCAGGATGCCTTCCCGCTTCGCGAGGCGGTTGAGTGCACCCCGCGAGCTGGAATTCCAAATGTCCGCGCAAAAATTGAAGCCGGAAAAACCATTCGGATTGCCTATCTCGGTGGCAGCATTACCGCAGCAGCGGGATGGCGGGTTCAATCACGGGAGTGGCTCGAAGAAACTTACCCGAACGCGAAGTTCGAGGAAATCCACGCCGCCATCGGAGGGACCGGATCCGATCTCGGAGTATTTCGTCTCCGGAACGACGTTCTCCGTCATAAGCCGGATCTTCTCTTCGTCGAGTTTGCCGTGAACGACGGGGGTGCTCTTCCCGAAAGAATCCATCAAGCGATGGAGGGAATTGTCCGTCAAACCTGGAAGGCGAATCCTGAGATCGACATTCTCTACGTTTATACCATTAAACAAGACATGCTGGGAGACATGCAGGCCGGCAAGATGCCACGGGCGGCAAGCGCCATGGAACTGATCGCAGAGCACTACCAAATCCCATCGATTCATTTTGGCGTCAAAGTTGCGGCGATGGAAAAAGCGGGGACACTCATTTTCAAGGGCGAAAAGTACACCGATGCCACTGCTGAAGAGCCCCTCATTTTTTCAACCGACGGTGTCCACCCACTTGCGGAAACCGGGCACAGACTCTACACCGAAACGATCGCCCGGAGCTGGCCTTCGCTTTGGAAAATTTCAGGAAAGACCACTCCTCATCAATTATTCGCGCCCCTTCGACAGGACAACTGGGAGCACGCAAAACAGATTCAGATCTCTGAAACAATGCTCACCGGTGATTGGGAGAAGCTTCCCGGCGACGATGCGATTGCAAATCGGTTCGCGAGAAACATGCCGCAATTATTCAAAGCAAAGTCTCCAGGTGCTGCTTTGAGCTTCAAGCTCAACGGCACCATGGCTTCGGTATTCGATCTCGTCGGCCCCGACGGTGGGCAGCTTGAGATCAAAATTGACGATGAACCGGGAAAACCCGTAAAACGAATCGACGGCTATTGCACCTACCATCGCATGTCGAAGACTCAAATTTCGTCCGATTTGAAGAGCGGGACCCATAATATCAGTATCGCCCTGTCTCCCGTTGAGCTGGACAAAAGGGAAATTCTCTTCGAGCGAAATCAAGAGTTTTTCGACCAAAATCCCGACCGCTACGCCAATCATGTCTGGTATGCCGCCTCCCTCCTGATTCTCGGCGATCTGGTTGAATGATCGGTTATTCTTCCGACCGGAGTTCTGCGAGTCTTACCGTCTTCCCGAAGACCTCTTTTCCTTCCATCTCCAGAATCCGAACACTGATCGTCGTTTCCGCACCTTCCCACTGAATCTCGATCTCCCCAAAGTTCTCCAGGTGATAGGTGGATTCAGAAACTCGAAATCGATTTTCCGTTGGTGTCCCGCGAGGGTGAACCTGGTTTAAGCTACTCGAGGTAAAATCGTGAATGGGATAGGGAACATTTTCGGTGACACTTGAAAATTCAGACCAGTGCCGGTCTCCGCTGATCATGAAAACACCCTCCGCCTTCGTCTTCGCGATGACGTCAAAAAGCCTCTCACGCTCCTTCGGCAAGTTCGCCCAGGTCTCCTGTCCTGAGGCTTCAGGAATCACCTGAATTCCCGACCCGATGATTCGCACTTCGGCAGGTTTGTTGAGTTCCTCTTCGAGCCATTTCCACTGTTCTTCACCCAACATCGGAACCGATGCATCGAGCTCGGGATAGTATTTCCCACCGACCCGCTTTTCGCCGGTTTTCAGCGGCCCGCGAAAATACCTCGTATCGAGCAGGATGACCTGCACGCGCTTTCCTTCCGGTCCAAAAATTCTGGCATCGTAGACCCCGGCTCGCTTTCGCCGTGGAGAATCGGGAGGATCATTCCAGAAATTGACGAACACTTTCTGGGCCTCCTCACGCTGCTGATACTCCGCACCGGCATCGTTTTTGCCATAATCATGGTCATCCCATATCGCTAAGACAGGACAGGTGTTCAGCAATCGAGCAAAACCGGGATCGCTTTTCAGCTTTGCGTATTTCGCCCGCATCACCGCCATGTCCGAAGTATCCGCATAAATGTTGTCGCCGAGAAAAATGAACAAGTCCGGTTCGCGGTTCACGATCGTTTCAAAAATCGGCATGGGCTTCTCCTCCTTGATGCAGGAACCAAACAGAATTCTGGAAACCGCTTCGTCTGCGTGAAGCGTGGATAGAAATAAAAATCCAAAACCGAGGCCGAAAAATAGAGTGCGCATCGAATCAATGACTGCCACGGTTTTCGGGATTTGTCCCTCTCGGATTCAAGGAGAACCCAACCCGCATCATCGCCGGAGGGGCTGGAAGCTCGAAGCCAATGCCATGGAACTGATCAACTCCTGCGCTCAACTGACCGCCCCCCCGAACTGGTCTGTGACTGGTTCTCCCTCCTGAAAAGTGGTCACGCGATCGCCGGAATCGGTTCGAGCGACGGTCACACCGTCACCTTCGCGATCCCCGGTCACGGCTTAACAGGGACAGGTCATCTAACCCATGCGGAGGCTTCTCAGTAATTAGCCGGTGGTTGAGCGAAGGATGAGCGACACCACCGGATCGTCATCTCGATCCCGGAGGGATCGCAGCAGTCTCAACCGTCAGCCTCATAAATAACCTGTCTGTCTGACAAATACTGCTTCACCGCGTGAGTGCGAAGGGCGCGATGTATTTCTCGGTACGAAGGGTAACTAATTCGCCAGCAGCGCAATCTTTATAGAAAACCATAAGCGCACCCGAATCAGTAGCACTCAAATCTTCGAATTCGCGGAGATGGCGCCAACCGAGACGACGCAGGCCGTTTTCATCGAGTGCATCCTTTTCCCAACCATCGCCTTCCCCACTCTTGGTAGGAAATCGAGTGCTGACAGCGATGAATACGAGACCATCTGAAATAACTTCTATGGTCAACGTATGGCTGTGCTTTCCCGCCACTGTATATTGAATGTTTTCCAATTCGGCGGGAACCGTAACCCACTGATATTCGGCATCTGAGAAACAAAGAGCACCAATCTGTAGAGCTTTCCACTCGGCTCCCGACACGACAATTTTGGCCAGCGCACCTTTCCCCTCATCGGTCGTAAGCGCCTCAGACGGCGAGCCTACTCGAAACTGCTTTCGCGCACCAACTGAGGGCAGTGAAGCCTCGGCAATGAGCGCCTCCACTGTTTCGATTTCAGTTTGCACTTTGACCGCTTCATCGAGTTTTTTCTCTTGAGTCAATTGCTTCATCAGTCCTGCCAATTCAACTTTGTAAGCGACAGCCAAGGGTTCAAGCTTTTCATTAACGAGGTTAATCCGCGTGCGAAAAGCCTCCCCATAAATGCCCCTCAGGCGATCCAGTTCAGGAAACGTCTCACTCTCGTTCCCATAGGGGCTCTCCTTGTAGGTCTCAATTTCTGATTGCACCGCGAGAGCGCCCTTTAGATTCCCAGCGGCTGTCACTTGATCAAGAAGAAGCTCCAACTGCTTTTCATAGCTCGTTTGTAATTCGCTAATGGGTTTCATGAACTCAGAGCGCTTAATGTCGTATGCCAACTTAAGAGAACCCAGAGTCTTTGGCTGCGAAGCTTCATCAGCCCCGGCTACAAAAGGAGTGAGCAGCAATAGCAATGCAAAGAGCCTCGACTTCATTGATGAACAACTAATCATATAAACTTGTCGTGAATGCTGATCGTTTCGTTTTGAGAAGTCAAGAGGGGAGCAGAAATAGTACGACACCCCCGCGTTGCCTCCTAAATAGGGACATCTCAATTTCGCAGGGATAAAATTCTCACCACTCGTGTGTCCGATCACAACAGAAACAGGAGAATCGCGGGCAAGGTGGAACTTGCCCTTCAAAACCAACCCGCGCCGTGAGTTCACTGATGATGACTGGGACTTGGAACCTCCCTCGCAACGCCCGTAGCGAACGTCGTCAGAGACTGTTGCAAAACTCATCACGAGTTCGGGCACTCGCTAAAATTCGCATCAGCTAAAATTCGCGTCAATCCACGCCCATTTGCGTTATTTTTTCCAGAGATTTCAAAGCGAATGATGGCAAATGAGAGCAAATTTCCGCGAACCATCTTTAGCCAAGAGGTTTTGCAACAGTCTCGCCAGACTTTCGTTCCCTGCAAAAGTCCACTTTCAACAATCCGCCGAAACCCGAGCCCTCGGCTCGACGACAACTCCCTCGCTACGCGCAAGCTTGAGCGCAACAGCGTAGAGAACCGCTCTCATTCCACTCAACCTCTTGATAACAGGGACAGGTCATCTAACCCCTTGGAGGAAGCCGGCGCCGACAAAGCTCAACTCATCATCGCCTCGATGCGACGCCTCACCGACGCCCGCAAAGTCCTCAGCTTCGTCAAAGACATCCCCATCTTCGTCCGCGTCTTCGAAGACGGCGACGCCGAGGTCATTCGGAAGTTGGGAGGCACCCCGATCTCCAATTCCGAAGCCGCCGTCGAACAGTTTCAGAAATGGTTCGACGGACGGTTCCCGAAGGGGGTGGGGTAGGTTTCTTGCCCCCGCAAAGCCCGCAGCGAACGTCGTCAGACTTTCGTCCCCTGCGAAAGATCGCGACCACCGTGGCTCTGCTGTGGCCCTGTCGTTTTCATCCACTTCCACCATTTCAGGACTCGCAAAACCTTCGGGGATTGCTTACCCATTCCACGAGACAAACCGAACACGATGATCACCGGAGAAATACGCAACAAAGTCGACCAGATTTGGGACACCTTCTGGACGGGGGGAGTCGCTTCCCCCATCGCGGTCATCGAGCAGATGACCTACCTCCTCTTCATCAAAGGCCTCGACGAGGCGCAGGCAAAGAAGGAGAAACAGGCGCAGTTGCTGGGCGACCCGGTGCAGGACCCACTCTTTCCCGAGGGCGACTTCATCAATCCCGTGACCGAAAAAGCGATCCCCTACGACGGGCTCCGCTGGTCACGGTTCAAAAACCTCGAACCCCGCGCCATGCACGAGCGCATCAGTGGCGAGGTCTTCCCTTTTATCAAATCTCTCGGAGCCGAGGATTCCGCCTTCGCAGCTCACATGAAGGACGCTTACTTCATGATCCCGCCGGAAAAGGCAGGACTCCTCGCCAAGGTCGTTGACCTGCTCGGCGAGATCCCGATGGAGGACCGCGACACCAAAGGCGACCTTTACGAATACATGCTCGGAAAGCTGAGTCAGGCCGGAGACAGCGGCCAGTTCCGCACCCCGCGCCACATCATCCAGATGATGGTGGAGATCATGGCCCCGGAATCCGGTGACATCATCTGCGACCCTGCCTGCGGCACCGCTGGATTCCTCGTCTCCGTCGTCGAATACTTCAACCGCGAGGAGCGACTCCCGCTCTTTAACAAGGAGAAATTCCGCCGCCACTTTCACGACGGGATGTTTCACGGCCTCGATTTCGACTCGACGATGCTGCGAATCGGTTCGATGAACATGCTCCTGCATGGTGTCGAGAATCCCGGGATCGTCAATCGTGATTCCCTCTCCGAAGACCACGCCGGAGAAGAGGAAAAATACTCCGTCATCCTCGCGAACCCACCTTTTGCGGGAAGCCTCGACTACGAAGCCTGTGCCAAGGATCTCCTCCAGATCGTGAAGACGAAAAAGACCGAGCTGCTCTTTCTCGCCCTCTTCCTCCGCCTTCTCAAACCCGGTGGACGCGCCGCCGTCATCGTTCCCGATGGCGTTCTCTTCGGATCGAGCAACGCGCACAAAGGATTGCGGAAAATCCTCGTCGAGGATCAGAAACTCGATGCGGTGATCAAGTTGCCAAGCGGAGTCTTCAAACCCTACGCCGGAGTCGCCACCGCGATCCTCGTCTTCACGAAGACCAATTCCGGTGGCACCGACAAAGTCTGGTTCTACGACATGCAGGCCGACGGCCTCTCGCTCGATGACAAACGGAATCCTTTGCTGGCGCAGGAAAAACTCGGCCCCTTGCCGAAGGAGGAACTGAGCGAAGAGGAACACGCCAAGAACAACCTGCCAGATGTCTTGAAACGGTGGCAAAATTTGAAAGGCGAAGCGAAACGGAAGCGGACTGATCAAAGCTTCTTCGTCCCGAAAAAAGACATTGCGGAGAATGATTACGATTTGTCACTGAACCGGTATAAGGAGGTCGTGTATGAAGAGATCGCGTATGATCCGCCGACAGAGATTCTGGATCGGATTGAGAAGTTGGATCGGGAGATTTCGGACGGACGTGAGAAATTGAGGGGGATGTTAGGATGAGTTGGCCACTTCAAAACATTGGAGAAGTCATCGCCTTCAAAGGTGGAGGCACGCCCAGAAAAGATGTAGACGAATACTGGTCGGACGATATTCCGTGGGCCTCAGTGAAAGATTTTAAGTCGCTGGAGATTTCAGCCACCAAAGATCACATCAGTCAAAAAGGTTTAGAATCAAGTGCGGCAAATCTAATTCCGAAGGGTAACGTAATAATCCCGACTCGCATGGCTCTGGGTAAGGCCGCAATCAACTCGATTGATGTGGCAATTAATCAAGATCTCAGAGCACTAATTCCAAAGATCCCATTTGATTCAAGGTTCCTTCTCCACGCAATGATTTCCCTTGCGCCTCAAATTGAGAGGCAAGGATCAGGAGCAACTGTAAAGGGGATAACTCAAGCAAGGTTGGCAGCCATAAAAATCCCCACACCCCCCATCGAAGAGCAGAAGCGGATCGCGGGGATCTTGGATGCGGCGGACGAACTGCGGACGAAGCGCCGCGAGTCCCTCGCCCAGCTCGACGCCCTCCTCCAGTCCACCTTCCTCGACATGTTCGGCGACCCCGTCACCAATCCGAAGGGGTGGGATGTGGTGACGCTAGGAAATATAGCAACGCGAATCACAAAGGGTCAGTCGCCTAAATGGCAGGGATTTACCTACCAAGATGAAGGTTTACTATTCGTCACCAGCGAAAATGTGAGAGACGGGTTTCTCGATATTGCCAAGCCAAAATTTGTGGAATTAGAGTTCAATGAAAAGCTGAAAGGCTCAACACTTCGAAGTGGTGATCTGTTAATTAATCTTGTTGGGGCATCGATTGGGCGGTCGTGCATTTTTAATGGGTATCAAGGATTAGCAAACGTGAACCAAGCTGTAGGCGTAGTTTCTCTGGGGGATCCAGTTTTCGCGACATTTGTAATCCAAATGCTCCAGACACAACAAGGGCGAGCGCTGTTGACTGGTCGTATAGTCGAGGCTGCACGAGCAAACATAAGTCTTAAAAACCTCCGGGAGCTGGTCGTTCCTGCACCTCCGCTTGAACTTCAATCCGAATTCTCGAATCGAGTGCTTGAAATTCAAAAACAACGAGATCGCAATAATGCCCAACTCACCGAACTCGACACCCTCTTCGCCTCACTCCAATCCCGCGCCTTCCGTGGCGAGCTGTGAGCACTTAACCCTGTTGAGTCGATGACCTAACCCTGTTGAATCATCCCATGAAGTACTTCGCCTACGGCTCCAATCTCTGCGTCCCCCGCCTCAAACAACGACGTGCCGACCCGACGAATCCGAGACTTGCCTCGCTCCCCGGCCACGAACTGCTTTTCAACAAGGGTAGCATGGACGGCTCAACCAAAGCGAACATCAACCCAGTCTCAACTGACTCCGTCGTCTGGGGCGTTATATTCGATATCAGCGACGACTGCCTCGAGGGACTGCGTGAAGCTGAAGGCCGCAACATCGGCCACTACACGGAAGAATCAGTAAAAGTGCTCATTGACGGTGAACTCGAAACCGTCACCACTTACATCGCCGATCCTGATAAAACCACCGATACCGGCGATCCCTACGATTGGTATCTGGACCACATCGTGAAGGGGGCGGAAACATTCGGCTTCCCGGCTGACTACCTCATCAACCTCCGAAAGGTAGAGAGTATCCATGATCCGGATGCCGACCGGGCAGCAAAAGAACGCGCTTACTGGCACGGGCCGCGCGACGGCGATGCCTGCTCCTAGCCTATGATGACCGAAAAGCCGACCCTCCATTTTTTCCGAACCGTTCCCGAGGGGTTGATCGACCGACCACCACTCGCCAATTCGCTCCAATCCTTTGAATCGAGTCTCATCAGCCTGCGACACGACCGTTTTCCGGAAGCACTGATTCAGTGTGTCACCGCGTGGGAGAGTGCTTTGAAGTCGTATTTTAGAATTCCAAATAAACATGGAGAAAAAGGACTCAATCAGCTTCTTCACGATCTGAAGAAGCAAGAGGCATCGTTGTTCTCGGTCAGCTTTGACGAGGCGGTCGAGTGCGCTCGTCTACGCAACAGCATCATCCACTACGGCTACACGCCAGAGGATGATGGAAAGTCAGCAGAGATGCTCCTCCGTATCGGCTACCCTTTCCTCCAACAGTTGCATCAGATCTGTTTCGGCATTGATTTGAAGGATTCGCTCATCCTTGAACTCGGTAAGATGTTTGCGCTGGCTCAGGAAATGTATGCGAAGAGCCCGGAACCGGCTGATTCCCGGACCAAAGCGCAACTTGCCTTTCAACCGCTGAGTCACTTGATCAAAATAAGGTTCGATAACCCCGTTCCGGCAGCGGATGTGGAACTGTTAGAAGATGATGATCTCACCTATGGGCTACGGACCAAGGCCGCCTCTAAATGGGCTTCGAGCAGTGGACGCGAGACAGACCGTTTCTCCTGCCCGGTGTGTGGCGATCTTTGGTTCGAAGCGATCCGGGCGGGGGAAGAAGAGAACGATGAAACCCACTGCGGCGGGATCTGTTTTGCCTGTGATTTTGTGATTCGTGAGGATTTGAAATGGCTGACGGAGCGACTACTTTCGGATGAAATGCCTCTGCCGTAGAGTCGGCTCCAACTCACTCAGTTCCGATGGCCGCTCGACGATCTCACCCCAAAGTCCGCCCCGCGAAAATCATCGGGTACTCGGGGAAAAGAATTGTTTCTCATCCCTCGATCGAGGCGGCGAGAAATGGGTTCTTCAAAAAGGAACGAAAGGCAATCGACGGTGAAGCCCCGAAGGATTTTCTGCGGATTTACGAATACGGAGAGGCCCGGAAATTGTCCTCCGACAAGTGGCCCGCCTATATTGCCAAAGTGGGCCAGAAATGGTATCCGAATGAATCGATCACCGAGCATCTCCTCACAAGAATCGGACAGTCTTTCGGCTTCACGATGGCCGAGAGCCGCCTCATGTGGGTGAAAGGCCAGCTTCGATTTCTCTCCCGCTACTTTCTGAAGTCGAACGAGAGCCTTGTCCACGGAGCCGAAATTTTTGGCAACTACCTCTCTGATCCGAAATTTGTTGAGGAAGTGGAAGCCGAAAATGAATCACGGAACATTTTCACCTTCCAGTGCGTCGAGGATGCCATTCATTCGATTTTCCCTGACGAGGCCAGGGAGATCATGGGGCAATTCGTGCGGCTTCTCGGATTCGATGCGCTGGTAGGGAACAATGACCGCCACTTCTACAACTGGGGAGTAATCGAAGATGTTCGCGGAAAGAACGCCCCGAGACTGGCCCCGATTTATGACTCGGCCCGAGCCCTGTTTTGGAACAATCCGGACCAATTTCTATATGAACAGGCTCACTCAAAGGATCTAAAGCGACGTGAACATTTCATGAGAAAGTATGTCGAAAACTGCCAGCCGAAGACCGGCTGGGACGGCATGGGAGCTCCCAATCATTTCGAATTGATCGAAAACATCGCGAAACGCGACGAGCATTATCTGAAAATTTTAGAATCCGTGATCCCTTCCTCGATAGAAAAGTCGTTAATTTTCCTTTTTGAAGGGGAATTCAAAGGACTTCTCAGTTCCGAACGGCAAAGTTTTATGGTAGAGTGTCTCGTCGAGAGGCGGTCCCGTCTTCGATCTGTCCTCGATATTCTCTCATGAACAAGTGGCTTCGACATCTAACTGACTGGCTTCCCAAAGGGCAGATCGATGAAACGAAAGAGATCTCTTTCCGTCTCTACCTCGACCGTCTTCTCGTAGGCTCCCTGCGCCGGGAAGAGGGCCTGTGGAAATTTGCCTACTCGGAAGAGTTCAAAGAGCAGCATGTGATCAAGCCCATCACCAATTTCCCTGATGTGGAGAAGGAATATGTCGATGCTGATTTGTGGCCGTTCTTCGCAATTCGGATTCCATCACTTGCCCAGCCGGCCGTGCAGAAATATCTCCATCGTCATCAAATCCAGGATCCGGATGAAGTCACGCTACTGCGGAAATTCGGGGAACGCTCTGTCTCGAATCCGTTTCTCCTGATGCCTGCCTAGCCTCTCAGCCGGCACCTTGTTCATCGACGCTTAGCTCATGTCCAACTTTGCGTTTTTAGAAAAAGGGTTCAAAGACCTCTGGGACTCCGCCCGCCGGGTCGAGGCGTTTGCGATGGCAGATTCCCGCGCGGCCTGCTTCTACGCGCGACGCACGACGGAACTGCTCGTGCAATGGCTCTACCTCCATGACCGGAACCTGAGTGAGCCCTACTCCATCAAGCTCGCGGCCCTTCTCGAAGACCCTTCATTCTCCGAGGTCGTGCCGCCCGAGGTGCGCTCGAAGATGCAGATGCTGCGGCTCCTCGGCAACCGGGCGGTGCATGGCGGACGCGCCCCGACGCAGTATGATGCCCTCCAGGCGACGCGGGAGCTGTTCCACTGCTGCTTCTGGCTCGTGAGCCAATACGCCCGCAACAGCGCAAACCTGCTCGAAGGGGTTTCCTTTCAGCCCGATCTCGTCACGCAAGTTCCCGCGAAAGCACAAGAGGCTTCGAAGCCTCCGCAAACGCCGGAAGAATTCCAGCAGCTCGAAAAGGAGCTCTCAGCGCGGGACGCAGCACTCTCCGAAGAACGGGAAAAATCCGAAAACTACGAGGCGGAGATCAAGCGGCTGCAGGCTGAAATCGCGGCGACGCAGAAGGAAAATGAATCCACGCCGATCGAACATGACTACGATGAAGCGGCAACGCGGGACAAGTTCATCGATCTTTTGCTGGAGGAAGCAGGCTGGGACCCGAATTTTGACGATGGAGTTCACCAAGTCCGCGAGTTCAGGGTCAGCGGAATGCCCAATGAAAGTGGCGTCGGCTTTGTCGATTACGTTCTCTGGGACAAGCTCGCCAAACACCCTCTCGCGGTCGTCGAAGCAAAGCGCACGAAGAAGGATGCCCGTATCGGCCGCAAGCAAGCTGAGCTGTATGCCGATTGCCTCGAAAAGCAGTATGGAGTGCGACCGATCATTTTTTACACCAACGGCTACGAGCACTGGATCTGGGATGATGAACGATACCCGCCGCGGGCCATCCAGGGATTCCTGAAAGAGGAGGAACTCGAACTGATGATACAACGTCGCGAGGATGCGACGGAACTGGCGAAGGCCACGGTCGATAAGGGCATCACCGACCGCTATTACTCGGAGCAGGCGATCCGTCATATCACCGAGGCAATGACTCAAGGGCAGCGAAAGACCCTCGTCGTCATGGCGACCGGCTCCGGGAAAACGCGCATGGTCATCGCTCTCGTCGATTTATTGCAGCGTTGTAATTGGGTGAAGCGGGTTCTCTTTTTGGCCGATCGCGTCGCTCTTGTGAAGCAGGGACTCAATGCCTTCAAACAGCATCTCCCCCACAGCAATCCGGTGAATTTGGTCAGTCAAAAAGAGGAAGCCACCTCCCGCGTCTACGGCTCGACCTATCCCACGATGATGGGGCTGATCGATGACACAAACGAGGACGGCAAGCGCTTTGGCGTCGGGCATTTTGATCTCATCATCGTTGATGAAGCTCACCGCTCGATTTACAAAAAGTATCGGGCCATTTTTGAATACTTCGATGCCTGTCTCGTTGGTTTGACGGCAACTCCACGGGAGGAAGTCGACCGCGACACCTACTCTCTCTTCGAACTGGCAAAGGGAGTCCCCACCTACGCCTACGAACTGGAGCAAGCGGTGGAAGACGGTCATCTTGTCCCCCCAAAACTCGTCTCGGTTCCGATTCGTTATCCTCGTGAGGGAATCAAATACGATGATCTCCCCGAAGATGAAAAAGAAGCTTGGGAGCTCATCGACTGGGGCGATGAGGACGAACGCCGAAGGAAAGAAGTCGAAGCTGCCGCCGTCAACAAGTGGCTCTTTAACAAAGATACGGTCGATAAAGTGCTGGAGCACGTCATGCGCGAAGGATTGCGGATCGACGCGGGGCAGCGCATCGGGAAGACGATTTTCTTCGCGAAAAATCACCACCACGCCATTTTCATTCAAGAGCGTTTCGATGCGAACTACCCTCACTTGAAAGGCAAGTTTGCACGAGTGATCGACAATCAGGAATCCTACGCGCAGGACTTGATCGACAAGTTTTCGATTCAGAAAAATCCGCCGAAAGACGCCCCACAGATCGCGATCTCAGTGGATATGCTCGATACCGGAATCGATGTCCCCGATGTCGTGAACCTCGTGTTTTTTAAGGTGGTTCGATCCAAGACCAAATTTTGGCAGATGATCGGCCGAGGCACGCGGCTGCGGGAGGATCTCTTCGGCGACGGTTGGAATAAGGAGTTTTTCTATGTCTTCGATTTCTGCGGCAACTTCGAATATTTCAACGAGAACCCGGAAGGGGTCGAAGGCAGCTCGCAGGAATCCATCACGACTCGAATCTTCCGGACCCGGCTTCAGCTTCTGCAAAGCCTGCGCGGACCAAATGAAGGCGAGGGTGGATCAGTCCTCGTGGCTGATGACGGCGAATCCCAGCTCGAGGAAGTGCAATCGGGTCTCGTCGATTGCCTTCACACGGATGTCGCCTCGATGAATCTCGACAATTTCATCGTTCGCCCTCAGCGCAAGTCGGTCGAAACGTTCCAGCAGCGGGACCGTTGGGAATCGATCTCCGCCGAGGACCACGCGGAACTCCACAATGTCATCGCTTTGCTGCCCAATCAGCAGGAGCCCGAGCATCCTACCGCCAAGTATTTCGACCTTTTACTGCTCCGTATCCAACTGGGCAAGCTGGAGGGCGATCCCTCCGTGACGATTCTGATCACGAAGGTGCAGGAAATCGCTTCGAAACTGGAAGAGGTCGAGCGCATCCCCGAGGTGAAGAAACAGATTATCCTGATTCAAGAACTGCAGGGCGATGACTATTGGGAAGGCGTCACCCTCCCGATGCTCGAGAGAGTGCGTCTCAACCTTCGCGGTCTTCTCCGCCACATCGAACGCGGCAGCCGCAAGATCGTGATAGCAGATTTCGAAGATGAAATCGGTGAAGGAACGGAAGTGACCCTGCCCAATCTGAGCGCGGCCCTCGACCGTGCGCAATACAAACGGAAGTTCGAAGACTTTCTCAAAAGTCACGAAGACCATCTCTCCCTGAAGAAAGTAAAATACAACGAACCGCTCACGAGTCTGGACCTGGAAGAGCTGGAACGAATGCTGTTCGAATCGGGTGAGGTGGGCCGTCGCGAAGAATTCGAAGCCTGCTTCGGGAAGCAGGAGAGTCTCGGCGTCTTTATTCGTCGACTTGTCGGCCTTGATCGAGAGGCCGCGAAAAAAGCCTTCGGCGAATATCTCGACACCACGGCTTTCGACTCCAAACAGATTCAGTTCATCAATCAAGTCATCGACTTCCTCACTCAAAACGGTGTCATGGATCCGAAAATGCTCTTTGAGCACCCGTTCACCAATCTCAGTCCCGGGGGCCCGACCTCATTATTCAAGGACGACGATGCGTCGAAGATCGTGAAAATCATACGAGAGATCGGCTCGAACGCCGCAGTGGGTTAGGTGGAATTATTCACAGGGAATAGGGACCACAGGGAATAGGGACAGGTCAATGGTGCAATCCTTCACCGAGCTCAAAACGCCGACCAACGAAACCGTGGCCATCCGCGCAACGGCAGCAATCCCGTCGCTACAATGTCTTTTTCGGGGCAAACGGTGAGCATTCAACCCTGTCGAACGGATGACCTAACCCTGTTACTCCGCAAGAAATGAACAGCATTTAACGGCATCGCTCCAGAATCCAGTCTCTCAGGCGAGTTTCAATTCTCCTGCAAAGCCCCACTCACTTCTTCGTTGAGACTTTCGCCATTTGAAGTATATTTTTCAAATAATAATCCCAATCCGTTTATTTTAAACGCATTGCATAATCATAATGCCTTCATCAAGATCTTCGCTATGAGCCAAAAAGAAGTCCACCGAGCGGTTACCGCGATGGAGCCGATGCTTCCGGACTTCCGATCTGCTGAACTGGCGGGTTTGACCCAACAAACGACTCTGGCGATTGGCGAGCTGAATGCCCATTTGACTTCGGCTTTCGTAAGAGGCCGCGTGAGCCAGTTGATTCGGCAGATGAATTGCTACTACAGCAATCTGATCGAAGGCCACAAAACGCTCCCCCGGGAAATGGATGAGGCAGGGCGGAGGCAGCTTGCAGAGGGACCTCAGGAAGAACGGGACAAGCAGATTCTCGCAGAAGCCCACATCATGACCGAAACGGCGATGCTGAACCGTCTCGATTCGGAAGAAGATCTCGATGTTTACGCTCCAGAATTCATTCGCTGGATCCATGAGACCTTTTACGGGCAATTGCCGGAATCAATGCATCTCGCGCAAACCCTCTCGGGCGAGAGCTACGAGATCATTCCGGGGCAACTGCGTGATTTCATGGTCGATGTCGGAAGGCACACGCCGCCGGATCATGCCGCACTGACTGACTACCTGGAGCGGTTCCGGCTTGTTTACAGCAGCCCGGAGATTCTCGCCACGCAGCAACTCGCGGCGATCGCGGCGGCGCATCACCGTCTCGCCTGGATTCACCCATTCGGAGACGGGAACGGACGGGTCATCCGTCTTCACTCCCACGCCCTCCTACACCGTCACGGTCTGCATGGGCATGGTCTGTGGACGCTTTCCCGCGGACTCGCCCGCCATCGTCAGCGTTATTTCAATCGACTGCAGGGAGCCGACCAACCCCGTGAGAACGATTTCGACGGGCGGGGAAATCTCAGCGCCCGTCAACTGTCCGGCTTTTGCGTGTTTTTTCTGGAAACGCTGCTCGATCAGGTTGGGTTCATGAATGGCTTGCTGAACTTGACGGACTTTCGGAATCGCATCGAAAAGTATTTCCGATACGAAGCCCTGCACCTCGGTCGATATCAGGAAGCGATCAGCGCTATCGTAACGACGCTGGTTTATGAGGGCGAAATGCCACGAGAGCGAGTAAAACTCGTGACCGGACTGGGAGCGACGACCGTGGCGGGGATCATCAAGCTGGGACTTTCCGAAGGCTATTTCACCTCTCCCTCTCCGAAAGGCGTCCTCCAATTCGCCGTCCCGGAAAAGACGTGGTCTTCGTGGTTCCCTCAATTGTTTATCGACCTGCCGATAGAGGAATAGCGGACACACGAACTGCCACTCGATGAATTGATCTATTCACTTGGTATTCTGAGATCACGGTATTCCGAGCTCAAAGAAGCAATAGTAGGAGGGGGGCAAATACAGCGCCGAAGATATATGCTCCATACCAGACTGCTCGTCTTAAGCGTTTTCCGTCCGGTAGATAGAGCCACTGGATAACTTCGAAAATTGCACTCAGACCAATGAAGATTAGGAGTGGAGCTACCCTTCGAAGAATAGATTCTAAGTCTGCATCCGATGACGCAGGACCCAGCAAGTAAGCGCTAGTTAATGCACCCAGTGACCCCAGACAAAGCCCAACGAGATTAAGCATAGGAAATCGCCTGAAAACTTCTTCGATACTTATCATGAAACGGCTAGTCTTGGTCTTACGGTCGGTGACCTCATCTCGTGAAAGAGTATAATCCTATTTACTCACAATCCAAAATACTAGAGTCGATTTCACATGGTCGGTTCGTCTTTGCGCTCCTTCACCGCGCCCAACATCCCGACCAACGAAACTTGGGGCATCCGCGCAACGGCAGGAATCGCAGCGAAGCGAGGCAATCCCGTCGCTACCATGCCTCGCAAACCCGAAGTGGAGAGAAAATTCGCAGGGAAGAAAATTCGCAGCGACAGGTTGTCTGGGCGCACAGAAAGCCTCGAAACTGCTTAACTGTCCCACATAATTTATTCGGAAGGGCGGACCACCCGCAACAACTGACCCTCAATCGAGTCGACCGAATGAATCGCTGCATCGATTCTCGCAGCAAACCGAACCGGGTCCGCATCATCTCGTGTGCAGGCAATGATCCCGGCATGATCTCCGGCAGTGTCCCGATGTAGTCTGAAAAAATCGAGGCGGTTGAGAGTCACCACAGCTCTCCCCTCTTCGATAGCGAAACGCAGCACTTCGTCGTCGGGGACCATCTGATTAGCGCGACCAGCGTCTAACGAAGTGAGCACATCATGTCCCAGTTCTCTGAGGCACTCCACGACTCGGCGTGGAAAATTTTCGTTCGCATAGAGTGCAGCCATCAGGCATTTTGGTTGGCATCAATCGCCGAATCAATTTCTTCCCGATGCTCAGAGGCATACTGTTTTGCGGCAACAAGATCGTCCTCAGTGAGATCCGGATAATCGCAGAGTAAGTCTGCGTCGCTAACTCCGGCACGCCGCGCATCTTCCAACATCCAGACGGCGACTCGGGTCATGCGGATGCAAGCTTCGCCGCCGCAAACGCCAGGTGTCCGCCGGATGGTAGAATCCGCATCAGCGCTATTGCGCCGAGACTTAACAAAAAGCACGAAGTCGAGTACTTCCGAGAGAAGTGGCTCCGGCACAGACTCGATCTCACGGGAAATACGCTCAGTGAGGATGCTCATAACCCTTAATCTAAGTGAATTGAAGCGGAGTTCAAGATCAAGGCAGAACGAATATTTTGCCTCGACCAGACTGGAAGAAGCTACCTCAGAAAGAAAATCCAATGGCACACTCGGAGGGATTCGAACCCCAAACCTCCTGATCCGTAGTCAGGTGCTCTATCCAGTTGAGCTACGAGTGCTTTTGCCAAAGGCTGGCCGATCCCTTCGGATCGAGCGGACGGTAATTTGCGCGGGATCGGAGCTTTGACAAGCGAAAATTCCCGCCGATCCGGGGTTCAATCCGCCGCTTGAATCCTTCCGCTTTCAGTGGGTTTATTTCTGCGGCTTCATTTCATGAAAACTTCCCCCTTGCTCACGTCTGTTAATATTGTTCTCGCTCTCATTTTCGGCGTCTTCGCCTGGTTTCAGCGAAATGACATCGATCCGGCGATCTACTACAAGCCGTCCGGTCTCGATGCGACGCTCTGGTTTCTCTTCTATTCGCTCATCGCGGTGCTCTTCGTCGTCGCGATCTTTGCGCGGATTCCGAACTGGCTTCTTATCGTCTCGATGGTTTTTTGTCTCATTGAAATGATCGTGACCGGTCCGGGGCTGGTGCAGAATCTGTTTGGAGAAAAGGACTTTTCGATGACCCAGGTGAGCATGTCAGCGGAGGATCCACGCGTGGAACTTTCGAGGGAGTTTTTCGGAGCCTTAATCGCCCTCGCCGCCGTGGTGTTTTTGTTCCTTCGGGAGAGGAAGAGGCTGGAGTGAGTTCTTCAGGCCTTGGCGGAGCGTCCCGGGTTAATCGGAAAGGGCTGAAGCCCTCACTCCAACTCTTGATGTAATGGATTCTTCGGCGAAACCCGATTTGACCATTTCGGCAGCGACCGCTGAGATAAGTGCGTGCGTCCCGCGCGCCCGATCATCGCTCTCCTGCGAGCGGGACGCTCGCGGCTACCTGCACCGCTTGGGGAGATAAAGCCCACGAATGGACACGAATTTTCACGAATTCATTTTCTTCGCCGAAGCCCTGATTAGTGTTCCATCAGTGAAGATAAGTGGTTTAACCCATCCCGGAGACCGTGCCGTCTCTTCACAACCCGTTCAAAAACCGCTCGGCCTCTTTCAAATGCCCTTCCCTTTTATCGTCGGCCATCTTGTTGTAGGTCGCGACCATCATCCCCAGGCGATGCTGGCTTTTGAAAAACTCCAGGTGCCGGTCGATGAAGTTCCAGAACAACCCGTCCCAGGTCGCACACCAATCGCCAGTCGTGTAATCGGACATTTTCTTCACGTAGTTTGAACCGGAGATATACGGCTTCGTCGTGAAAATCCCGCCGTCGGCGAATTGGCTCATCCCATACACGTTCGGAACCATGACCCAGTCGTAGGCATCGATGAAGAGTTCGGTGAACCAATCGCAGACCTGCTCGGGCTTGAAGTGGCTCAGGAGCATGAAGTTCCCGAGGACCATGAGCCGCTCAATGTGGTGCGCGTAGCCGGTCTCGAGAACACGATCGATGACCAAATCAATCGGCGGGATTCCTGTCTCTGCGGTCCAGAAACTCTCCGGAATGTGCCGCCGGTGATTAAAATGGTTTCCGTTCCGCATTTCGACGCCGTGCCGGACATACATGAGATACATGAACTCCCGCCAGCCGATGATCTGGCGGATAAATCCCTCAAGCGAGTTCATGGGGACATCGTGCTTCTTCGCAAATTCGAGGGCGCGGTCCACGACTTCCTGCGGCGTGAGCAGGCCAATGTTCAGCGCGGGGGTGAGGAGGCTGTGAAAGAGCGTTCGCTCGTTTTCGGAAATGGCATCTTCGTAGGGACCAAAGAGTTCAAAACGATCGACGAGAAATTTCTCCAACCAGTCCCGCGCGTCCTTCGTCGTCACCGCGTAGGCGAACGATTCGGTGCGCCCGGGGTAGTCGGCAAAGTGTTCCTTCACGTAGGCTTCCGCCTCGTCGACTTCCTGACGTCGCGGTGCTCTGAGGTCTTCGGGGGTGTCGAGTCCACGCTTCGGCATCGACTTGCGATTGTCTTCGTCAAAGCTCCACTGCCCGCCCTCAGGCTGACCGTCGGCGTCGACGAGGATTCCCATCCGCTTGCGCTGCTCTTCATAGAACTTCGCCATGAAGGGCTTTTTACGCTTTCCGAAATGCTCATCCGCCCAGTCGCGAGGCGTCACGAACATTGGCGTCTCGGTGATCGTGAGCGTCACCCCGTTTTTTTCGGCGAAGCGGTGGAGGCGTTTTGAAAGGAGGAAATCGGTCGGGTCGGCGACGACGATCTCGTCAATCGTCTCATCCCCGTGGATCGATTCCAGAATCTTCCCGATCGTCTTTTCGCGATCATAGTCGAGGTAGGTCACGTCATAGCTCAGCCCTTTGAGACGTGAAACAAAGGCCTTCATCGAAGCGCGATGAAGGAGGACCTTTTGCTGATGAAACCGCCCCGGCGAGGCGTGAGGGTCGCCAAAAAAGAGCGTGTCCTCGATGAGGAACACCGCGCGATCTTTCGAAAGCGCAGGATGCCTCTCGAAGAGCTGATGCGGGAAAACGAGGGAAATGGAACGGCCCATGAATTAGAGCATTTTCAGTGACGAAATGCCTCCATCGATCTGAAGGATCTGTCCCGTGATGAATCCTGAATCGTCCCCGAGCAGAAACGCCGCTGTCTTCGCGACTTCGCCCGCATCACCGATCCGCTTAAGGGGGTGACGGTCCGCTGACGCTTTTCGCTTTTCCTCACTGCCAAGCAAATTACCCGCGAGCGGCGTATCGGTCAGGGAGAGGGCAAGGCAGTTCACGCGAATCTTCGGAGAAAACTCAGCGGCAAGAGATCGCGTCAGTCCTTCGACCGCTCCCTTCGCTCCAGAGATGCTCGCGTGAAAAGGAAGCCCGGTCTGAACTGCCACCGTCGAGAAAAGCACGATCGACGCCTTCTCTGCCTTTTTCAGCGCCGGCTGCGCCTGACGAATTGCCCGGACTGCGCCGAGGAAGTTCACTTCGAGTTCCTGCTGAAAATCCTCGTCGGAAAGACGGGCGAAGGGTTTCAGGTTGATCGTTCCGGGGCAGTAGACGACACCATCGAGCGTTTCAGGAAGGTCGAGTGTCGCAGCCGGATCGGTCACATCATAGGACTGGTAGTGGGCCGAGGCCCCGAGCGGCTCGCCCTCGTGCCGCGAGGCGAGATACACGACATCGCCTGATGCCGCTAAATTCACTGCCAACTCCCGTCCGATTCCCGAACTGCCCCCGATGATTAAGATGTTTCGTGCCATTACTCCGGTTTACGGTCAGGTTCGATTTTCGGAGACAACGAAGTGGTGAGATATCGGTTTTGAGGGGAGTCCTGAGAGTGGCTTTCCCACTAAAACGGAGCTATCTTCACTCATGGATCAAGGAGATCGAGAGAGTGTCGAAGAGCCGATAAAAAAATCGGTGGGCGGCGACTTATCCAATATTCCGACTTTTCAGCGACTCGAGATGCTGAAGCGAAACGCGGATGCCCTTCTCGGAAAACAATGGCGTGGAAAAGACGATGGAACCATCATTCGAAAAACTGTTGGCGCATCTCGCAGCCAACGAGATTGATTTCCTTCTCGTAGGAGGTCTCGCCGTCGCACTAAACGGCTACGTACGCCTCACTGAGGACGTCGATATTTTGATCGATACGGACTCGGCGAATATTTCACGTTTCCTCGAAGCGATGACGCACTACGGCGAAGGTCACGGCGGCACTTTCCGCCCGGAAGACTTTGACGAAAGTCCGGGTGCCCTTCGCCTCATCGAGGAAACCGAGCAAAGCCAGCTCGATATCTTCACGGTGATGGATGGTCTCAACTATCGAGATCTCGCTCCGGAAGCAGAGAGCTATGCACTTGGAGAACACACAATCCGATATGCTTCACGCTCGATGTTGATTCGTTTGAAGTCCTCGTCGGTCAGGGAGAAAGATCAGATCGACGTCTTTGCGCTTAAACGGCTCGAAGAAAATTGATTTCTACTCCACCCGAATTGTTGCAGAACGGCCGTGGGCGTCGAGGCCCTCGACTTCGGCGAACACTTCGACGATAGGGGCCGATTTTTTGATCGATTCCCGATCAAGCTTCACAATGCTCGTACGCCGCTGAAACATGTCGACAGTCAAACCCGGGAAAGATTTGCCTGCTCCGCCCGTCGGCAGCTCGTGACTCGGGCCGGCGAGAAAATCACCGACCGCGACTGGCGAATAATTACCCAGAAAGATCGCTCCTGAAGTAGTGATTTTTGGAACGATCGTTTTCTCGCGACGCGTGATGAGCGAAAGGTGCTCAGGCGCGAAATCATTAACGAGGGCGATCCCGTCTTCGAGCCTTTCGACAAGAATCATCCAGGCTCCGTCCTTGAGAGCTTTCTTCAGCTGCATCTGACGGCTCAAGGTCTTGATCTGTCGATCGACCTCCGCCTCAACCTCACTGAGCAACTTCTCGGAATCAGTAATGAATCCCATGATGCTGTCCCCACCGTGCTCCGCCTGCGCGAGCATGTCGGCGGCGATGAAACTCGCCTTGCCACTGCTGTCTGCGAGCGTGACGACCTCACTCGGACCAGGCAGCAGATCCACGGCAACAACACCGAAGAGCTGACGCTTTGCCTCGACAACGAAAGAATTCCCCGGTCCGTAAACCTTCAGGACTGGCTTGATCGTTTTGGTCCCGATCGACATGCCGGCCATGCCCTGAGCGCCGCCCACTTTGTAAACTTCGGTCGCTCCAGCCTCTTTCAGCGCATAGAGAAGCGCTGGATTCACCGTGCCATCAGGTCCCGGAGGAGTCATCACCACAATCTCCGGACATCCTGCCGCAGCGGCGAGGCAGACCGTCATGTTCGAGGTCGAAACGAGTGGAGCACTCCCGCCCGGGACGTAGATCCCGACCCGCTGGAAAGGCAGGTAGCGCTCTCCGACTTCCGCGCCCTGGGCATTTTTACCCATCCAGTCTTTACGCAAACTGCGCTTCGCAAAAGCGATCACATTTTTTCTCGAAGCAGCGATCGCCTTCTTCGTTTTTGCATCGACGGCATCTCCGGCCGCCGCCAACTCAGCGTCAGAAACGCGGAGATCCTTCGCCGTTTTGAAACCGGCTTTGTCGAACTTGTTCGACAGTTCGATGAGCGCCTTATCGCCGCGCTTTTCGACATCCGCGATGATGCCTTTCACGATGGCCTCGACCCCGGCAGGAGGAGCGGAACGGCGGTCCAGCTTCCGGATTTTGGAAGCGTAAGTTTTGTCCGTGTATCGAATGATGAGCATGAGCTTGAAAAAATAGGGGGGCGTCTAACCAACTACAACCCAGAGCGATTTCAAATAATCGTCTCCATGGAACTCGGGAGGCATCGCAAGGGGTTCGGCGGAATTTACGACCCTCCCCTTTCGCTTGATGCCGGAAATGACGTCCTTTTCAAACTGTCGCGGGTGAAGCCGGTGCGTGTTTGCACAGCAGAGAATCCAGCCGCCCGGCTCGGTGATCGACGCCGCAAGGCCCGCGAGATCGGCGTAATCCGTGTCGGTGCTGAAGGTCGCTTTTTTATTCCGCGAAAAAGTCGGCGGGTCGAGGACGATGCCATGAAAGGCGCGCTCCTTTTTCGCAAAAGCCTGCATCCACTCGATCGCATCGCCTTTGACGCCGAAATGAGCGTCAGGGTCGAGTCCATTGGCGGAAAAATTGTCCCAGGTCCAGTTGAGGTAAGTCTTCGAAAGATCCGCGGTCGTCGTCGTCGCTCCGGCGCGAGCCGCCATGACTGAAAATCCGCCAGTGTAAGCAAAGGTATTCAAAATCCGCTGGTCTGGTCCGCTTGATTCCCCGACGCGGCGGCGGTTTAAACGCTGATCGAGAAAAATACCTAAGGAATACCCCGCCCCGAAATCGATCCAGAAAGAGCCTCCATTTTCCTCAACGAGAAACCGCTCCGTCACCTTTTCACCCCAGATCCATTCCGGAGCCGTCGAAGCGGCTTTGTCCCGCGGACGCCAGTAAATCGAGGTCGCGACGCCCTTAGCGAGGTTCTTCAGAAACTCCGGAAACCGGCTCGACTGCGTCTGAACAAGCCATCGCCCGTCGAAATGGTCCACCCACACGCCGGCCGAAGCGTCATGAAAAATGCGCCAAGCCGTCGTCTCGGGACCAGGTTGGGGAGAAAGCGATTTCAACTGTTACGTTTGTTGCATTCTTACTACGCCTTTTCTAGGATGGGTCACGATGAATTCTGAACTTTCCACGCAACTCGACACGGCACTTTCGTCCGGAGACCTCCTTCAAAGCAGCTTTGACAACATCCACGAGTTGCTCGGCAGTTCGGAGAATCCGATCTACGAAAATTCCGTCGCGGAACTTACCACCGCCAGGGAGTGGTCGGAACTGAATAACCGCTTTTTCAAAAAGCTCGCCTTCGGCACGGGAGGACTTCGCGGTCGCTCCATCGGGGAAATCGTCACCAGCGCGGAGCGCGGCAGCGCCAGACCGGAAGAACGCCCTGAGCATCCCTGTGTTGGCACGAGTTCGCTGAACTTCTACAATCTCACCCGCGCCACTCTCGGCCTCGTGCGTCAGTTGAAAAAATCCTTCACCGGCGAAGGCAAACCTTCCCTCGCCCTCGCCCGCGACACCCGCTACTTCGGCAAAGCCTTCGCCGACTGCGTCACGAAAGTGGCAGTCGAAAACGGCGTCGATGTTTACCTTTTCCCCGTCCCCCGCTCGACGCCGCATCTCAGCTTTGCGGTTCGTCATCTCAACACGACTTCCGGGATTGTCCTCACCGCGAGCCACAACCCGCCGCACGACAACGGCTACAAGGTCTACGGCAGCGACGGCGCACAAATCGTCGAGCCGGAGGCCAGTCAGATCATTGCGGAAGTGAGTCAGGTCAAAGGGGAAACCTACGACGTCCTCCCCGCCGGCGAGCAGGGCACCGTGACCGAACTCGGCGCGGAGATGGATGAAGCCTACATGGCGCGCCTCGAGTCACTCCTCCTCGACCCCGAGATGGTCCAGTCGCAGAGCGATCTCAAAATTGTCTTCACGAACATTCACGGCACCGGCGGCACGATTGCTCCGCAAATGCTGCGACGCCTTGGCTTTCATTGCGACACCGTCGCGGCCCAGGACACCGAAGACGGCGCTTTCCCGACCGTGAAATCACCGAACCCTGAAAACGCCGACGCCCTTCAGATGGGGATCGATCAGGCGGAAGCCACTGGCGCTGAGATCGTGATCGGGACCGACCCCGACTGCGACCGCATGGGAGTCGTCGTTCGAAACGGCGATGGTAAAATGACGCTCCTGACCGGCAATCAGATCGGCTCGCTCATGGCTTACTACCGGCTTCTCAAATTCACCGAGAAAGACATCATTAACGACGGCAATCGCGACCACGCCATCGTCGTGAAAACCTTTGTCACGACCGAACTGCAAACCGCGATCGCTGATTCATTTCAGGTCGGCGTCGTCAACACCCTGACAGGCTTCAAATACATCGGGGCGAAGCTTCGCAAATACGAGGCCGCGATTCCTGCCGACCTCCGCGCTGATTACCGCAATCTCTCCGACGAAGAGACCCGCGCCCTCCGCCTTGAGCATTCCAAATTCTTCGTCTTCGGCGGCGAGGAAAGCTACGGCTACCTCGGCGCGGATTTCCTCCGCGATAAAGACGGCAACGGTGCCGTCGTCATGTTCGCCGAGGTCGCGGCCTACGCCAAGTCACGCGGCGTCACCCTCGTCGAACTCCTTGACCAACTCTACTGCGAGCATGGCGTCTACCTCGAAGGCCAGCACGCGGAAACGCTCGCCGGAGCCGACGGGGCCGCGCAGATCCAGACGCTCGCACAAAGCTACGTCGAGTCTCCGCCCACCGAGATTGACGGGGCGAAAGTGACGAAGGTCCGGGACTTTGCGAATGAAAACTTCGCCGACGAAGAGGGCGACGAAATCCCGAAGGAGAAAATGATCTTTGTCGATCTCGAAGACGGGCGTGCTTTCGCCGTTCGCCCCTCCGGAACCGAGCCGAAAATTAAATATTACATTTATTATCGTCCCGGAGCCGGGGATAACGGAGTCCTCATCCCCGAGCAACTTGAGTCCGCGAAAGCAATCGCACAGGAGTCCTTCGATTCACTGAAAGCCGCGATCGTCGCTGACATGAGATCCCGGCTTGGATGAAGTCCACTCTCACGAATTACTGGCCCTGGCTTGCCGCCGCTCTGAGCGGATTCCTCCTCGCGATTTGCTATCCGCCCTTCGACTCCGCCGCCTTCGTGTGGATCTGGCAGGGTCCACTCCTTGCCGCGCTCTGGTTTGCGAAACCTAAGGTGGCCCGCTGGAAACACGGCCTCCGGCTCGGCTTCGTGAGCGGGTTCATCTTTTTTCTCATCAACATTTCCTGGCTCACCGAGATCTCCCGTGTTGCCGGGACGATCTGGGCCGGGGTCGGCGCGCTCGTCGCCCTCTCCTTCTACCTCGCCCTCTACTTCGCGGCTTTCGGTGCCTTTGCGGCCACGGCCGGGCGGTGGATCATCCGCGAACCTGACAAAGACAAAAAAGATCTCTTTGGCCAATCGCTCGATGTCATCAAAGTCGCTTTCCTCAACGGCGCGGCCTGGTGCGGTCTCGAGTGGCTGCGCGGAATTCTTTTCACCGGTTTTGGTTGGAACGGTCTCGGCGTCGCCTTGAAAGATCAGCTCCTCCTCGTGCAGTTCGCTGACGTCATCGGAATCACCGGTTATGGTTTTGTCATGATGTTTGCGGGCATCATCGGCTTTGCGACGCTCGTCCGACTCGGTCTCGAAGTGAAAGAACGGAAACGCCTCCGCCCCCACCTCGATTTTGCCCTTGGCGTGGCGATGGTAATGGGACTCTTCCTCTACGGCATCCCCAAGGTCTCGGTCGCCCCGGAGGAATCGATCGACCTCAACGCGCGCATCATGCAGCTGAACGTCGACCTCGAGGACAAATGGTCGGAGGACATTGCTCTCCGTCAGAAAATCATTTTCGACTACCGCGACCTCACGCGCACCTTCGTCGAAGTCGCGCCGCACGACCTCGTCCTCTGGCCCGAAACCGCGATCCCCGGTCATTTCAGTTTTCCATGGGTGCAGAAATATTTCAACGAGCACGTCCTCCAGGGCGACGACTTCTATCTCCTCACCGGACTCGAAGACAGCACGCTCCAGGGCGATGAGATCTACAACACGATCACCCTGATGAAAGGCGACACGGAGTCCTATCAAATGCATAAGAAGATTCACCTCGTCCCACTCGGTGAATACATTCCCTTTCGGAAGAGCTTTCCGATTTTCGAATGGATCGCAGGTGGAATCATCGAAACGGACTTCACCCCGGGCACTTCCTACGGCCCGCTTGAAATTGAAAAGGACGGCCAACGGATCGAAATCATTCCGCTGATTTGTTTCGAAGACACCGTCCCTCGTCATGCCCGGAAATTTATTAGCGAGGCCCCGCAGGTTTTTGTGAATGTCACTAACGACGGCTGGTTTTACGACAGCGCCCAGCCAACCCAGCATTTTTACAACGCGATCTTTCGCTGCATCGAGTTCCGCCGTCCCATGATCCGCGCCGCGAACACCGGAGTGAGTGGATTCATCGACACACGCGGGAGCATTTTTGACCGTCGCGGCCATGGCGATGACAACCCGAGAATTTTGCAGGATGAAGTGACCGGCTCGACTTACATCCGCGGCAGCCTCCCCGGACGGGTCGAAATCGATCTCAATCCGCCGATGACGGTTTACGCCCGGTATGGCGATGCCTTTTCCGTGACCCTGGGAATCATCGCGCTTGGGGTGGCGTTGCTTGGGATCGGTCGAGCGTGGCGACTGAACAGGGTTAAGTCCGTGACCTGACCCTGTTGGGTGCCGGGTTTGATGCCGGCGGTGCCACGAAAAATGAGATAGCGAAATGACGCCCCCTTGCGAATCGTCCGAATCCAACGAAACTGGGTTCAGTATGAAAAACTATCTCCCCCTTTTGTTGATCGCCACCTTCTTCGCCTCTGACCTCCGCGCGGAAGACAAAGACACACTCATCGTAAGCGAGTTCACCTTTAAATTCAGCGATCCCTGGATCAATCAGCAGGTCTCGAGTCCGATGCGGGCCGGCCAGCTTACTTACGATCATGCCGATGAGAATCTCGATGACGTCGATGTCATTCTTTACTACTTCGGCGAAGGCCAGGGCGGTGGGACTCAGGCGAATATCGACCGCTGGATCGGTCAGTTCGAAGGCACCCCGGAGTCGAGCACCGAGGAAGTGGATGTCGGCGACCGCAAAATGACACTCCTCACTGCGAAGGGCACTTACATGGAATCCGCCGGTGGCCCTTTTTCCGGCAACAAGACGGCAAAGCCAAATTACACAATGCTCGCGGCGATTCTCCCGAGCGACAAAGGGGCGGTCTTCCTCAAGCTGACGGGACCTGATGCGTCCGTCGAAGCGATGAAAGAAGCCTTCATCGAATTCTCGAAGAGTCCCTTCGGCGAGTGATCCCGCTCTGAACTCAGTCAAATCTCGAAAGGGCCGGGCTTCATCCCCCGGCCTTTTTTTCTTTCAAAATCTGGATCATTTCCCGCATCGCCGGGGTGATTGCTTTGGTTCGGCGACGGACGATCCCAAGCGGACGCCAGATGAATTTTCCATCGATCGGGATCTGCACGAGCGTCTTGTTTTCGACCTCACTGCGGACGCTCTCACTCGGAACAATCGAGATCGCATTTTCAATAAGGACACCACGCTTCACGGTTTCGATATTATCGAACTCGACGACTTCCTTCACCTGGATCCCGGCGTGGGCGAACATGCCGTCGATCGCTTTTCGCGTCGGGAGATCCGGCTCGAATGAAATGAAGCGCTCTCCATTGATCGCCTTGAGATCGAGGGAAGTTTTCTTCGCGAGGGCATGGCCCGGCGGGCAAATGATGACGAGCCGATCCTTCCACGCAGGTTCGATCTCGACGCCCTTTCTTTCCTGCGGATACGCAACGAGTCCGAGGTCCGCGAGGTTATCGGAAACATCGGCGTAAACCTGCCCCGAACGGCGGTAGTGAACTTGCAAATCGACCTCGGGAAACTTCTCACGGAAGTTTTCGAGATAAGGCGGAAGCTCGTGAAATCCGATGCTGTAAACCGTCGCAATGATGAGACGACCCGCAACGACGTCCCGCATTTCGCTGAGTTCATCCTCAATCGAGCGGTAGGCGTCGATGATGTTTCGCGCCGTCCGGAGAAAGGCCTCGCCTTCCGGTGTCACCGAAAAATTCCGCCGCCCGCGTTCCACGAGGGTGACGCCGAAACGGTCCTCCAGCGTCTTGATTTGCTGGCTGACGGCGCTCTGACTGATCGAGTTTCGCTCGGCCGCTTCCGAGAAGCTGGTCGTCTCTACAAGATCGCAGAATACCTGGAATGTCTCAATGTGCATGGGTGAACCGGTAACGATAGATAGACGATGGGGAGGTAACTTCGCAAGCCCCAACCTGTTTCGGTCGTTTTTGGAATCGCGCTGGATCCCTGACTGCGCCTCGCAATTCATGTTGCGGGTGTCAAACAAGAGGACATGGTTTCGTTTGCAATCAATCGCAACCCCCAAGGACATGATTCGTTTTTACCTGAGCCTTTCGGCAATTCTCCTTTCACTTCACCCCGCTGAAACATCGGCGCAGGAATGGTCAAGATTTCGTGGAGAAGCCGGGACCGGAATCGGGCGCATGACGCATCTCCCAGGTGAGTTCACGAAGGCTTCCTACGACTGGGCGATCAAGCTCGGCGGCGTCGGCCATTCCTCACCGGTCCTCTGGGGCGATCAGCTTTTTCTCACGATCAGCAGCGAAGGAGGCACGGACCGGCGCATCGAATCCTACGACGGCAAGACCGGCAAGCAACTCTGGACCTGGTCCGCGCCCCTCGAAGAACACAACCTGCATAAGCACAATAATTTCGCCTCCTCGACTCCAGTCGCGACGGCCGAGGGTGTCTTCGCGGTTTGGGGTTCCGGCCACAAGACCGAAGCGGTCGCGCTCGATCACGAGGGGAAACTCCTCTGGCGCCGCGAGTGGCCATCCTTTTCCTCCGACCACGGATTCGGCGCTTCGCCGGTCGTGAGCGGCAACACGCTCGTGCTTCACACTGATTCGGTAGAGGCGAAAGTGAGCCAGGTCATCGGGCTCGATCTCAAAACCGGCGAAACGCTCTGGGAGGTCGAGCGAAAAACTCTCGGTGAGGAAGAGAAACATCTCACGGCCTACAACACACCGACGACGATTAAGAGAGACGGTCAGGAATTGATCGTCGTCCTCCAAACCAATGATGGATGGAAGGCTCTCGATCCCGCCACCGGCGAGGTCGTCTGGGCTTACGAAGGGGACTACACGATGCGGAGCGTCGGCTCGATTGCGTCCGGCGAAGGGCTTCTCTTCGCGACCTTTGGATCCGGCGGAAATGGAAAACAGGCCACGGCACTTCGTCCCACCGCAGGCGGCAGTCCGGAGGCGGTCTACGAACTCGGAATCTCCGATGGTCTCGGCTACGTCCCGACGCCAATCATTCATGAGGGCCTGCTTTATCTTTGGGGTGATGGCGGCGTTCTCACTTGCCGCGACGCCGAAACCGGAGCGGAAGTCTACCGCGAGCGTGTCGGCGGAAACTTTTTCAGCTCCCCCGTCATCGTCGACGGTAAGATCGTCTGCGGCAGCCGCGATGGCGAATTTATCGCGGTAAAACTCGGGCCAAAATTTGAGGTCCTCGGTCGCTCACGACTCGACAGCGGCATGAACGCGACCCCTGCGATTGCGAACAATCGACTTTACTTGCGCACCGATACCCACCTTCTTTGCCTCAAAGGAGAGTGAAGAGATGGAGGTTCTCAAAACACGAAAAGAGCTGAGCGATTGGATCGCAGAACGTCGGCACCGGGATCGGGTTCTCGTTCCGACGATGGGCGCTTTGCATCGCGGTCACACAAGCCTCTTTGATCGCGCCGCCACTCTCGCCGGGGAAAGCGGGGACGTTCTCACGACGATTTTTGTAAACCCGACCCAGTTCGGGCCGAATGAGGATTTCGACGCCTATCCCCGCCAGCTTGAGGATGACTTGGCAAAGTGTCAGGCTCATGCTGTCACTGCCGTTTTTGCGCCGACTCCTGATGAGGTCTACGAGGTCGATGCCTCAATCGCGATCACGGAATCGAAACTCTCCCGCCACCTCTGCGGAGCAAGTCGGCCCGGCCATTTCGACGGGGTCTGCCTTGTCGTCGCGAAACTTTTTCTCCTGACACAACCAACTGCGGCGATCTTCGGGGAGAAAGATTTCCAGCAGCTCGCGATCATTCGTCGCCTCGTTCGTGACCTCAATTTCCCCATCGAGATCATCGGAGCCGAAACGGTTCGGGAAGCGGACGGCCTCGCGATGAGCTCCCGAAACGCCTATCTCTCGGCAGAAAATCGGGAGCAGGCACCGATGATTCAGCAGACCCTCGCCGCAACCGCCCACGCCATTGCGCTGGGTGAAGTCAAATCACCAGTGGAGGCACTCGAGAGGATGCAGTCTGAAATCGGGAACGCGCCGGGAGCAAAGATCGACTACCTCGCCGCCGTGGACGCTTTTACTCTGGAAGCTCTCACCGAATTTGGAGACGCTCCGATCCGACTTTTCGCCGCCGTTTTCTTCGGAAAAACGAGACTGATCGACAACGTCGGCGTCGCTCGTTAGCCTCTTCGTCGCGACCCGCCGGGCAAATCAATCGGAAACGAGGCTTGCCACTTTTTCCTCAAAGACGTAAGCAGACTCAGTGAAAACATTTGATTTTATCGTGGTCGGAAGCGGAATTTCCGGCCTCAGCTTTGCTCTCCGGGCGGCCGAACATGGCACCGTGGCCGTGATCACCAAGGCGGAGGCGGCGGAGACAAACACCGCCTGGGCTCAGGGTGGAATCGCCTGCGTCCAGAGCGAAGAGGACTCCGTCGACCAGCATGTCGCCGACACGCTCGACGCCGGCGCGGGTCTCTGCCCTGAGCCGGTCGTGCGCGAGATCGTCGCGAAAGGCCCCCCGGCGATTCAGGAATTGATCGACTGGGGCGTCGAGTTTGACGAACACCTCGACGAAACCGGAGAGGCCACTGTCGCACTCGGCCGCGAAGGTGGCCACACGCAGCGGCGGGTTCTTCATCACAAGGACACCACGGGGCGCGAGATCGAAACGAAGCTGCTCGCCGCCGCGCAGAGCAATGATCGCATCACCTTGCTCGAACATCATTTCGCGATCGACCTCATCACCACGGCGAAGCTTGCCCTCGCGACGCCACCGCGCTGCATCGGCGTCTACGCGCTCAATGAAGACAATGGGGAAATCCTGACACTGCGCTCTGACCGCGTCCTTCTCTGCACCGGCGGGAGTGGGAAAGTCTATCTCTACACGACCAATCCCGACGTCGCGACAGGCGACGGCGTCGCGATGGCGTGGAGGGCCGGGTGTGAGATCGCGAACATGGAGTTTGTGCAATTTCATCCCACCTGCCTCTACCACCACGAGTTAAAATCGTTTCTCGTGACCGAAGCAATGCGAGGGGAAGGCGCGGAGTTGATCGATAAAAAAGGCCGCCGTTTCATGTCGGAATATGATGCTCGCGGCTCGCTCGCCCCGCGCGACATCGTGGCGCGGGCGATTGACCGGGAGATTAAGAAAACCGGGGAGCCCTGCGTCTTTCTCGACATCACGCATAAGCCGGCTGATTACATCAAGGAGCGCTTTCCGAATATTTACGAGACCTGTCTCACCGTTGATATCGACATCACGAAAGTGCCGATCCCCGTGGTTCCGGCAGCGCACTATCAATGCGGTGGAGTGAAGACGGATGTGAACGGGGCCACTTCCATGAAGGGACTCTGGGCGGTCGGCGAAGTCGCCTGCACCGGACTTCATGGAGCGAACCGTCTTGCGAGCAATTCGTTGCTTGAGGGCGTCGTCGTCTCGAAAAACGCCCTTGCCGACACCCTCGTGAAGATCCCGCTTACCCATGAGTTCGAGGCTCTCGCCGTTCCTGAGTGGGAATCCGGCGATGTCACCGATGTCGATGAGCTGGTCGTGATCTATCACAACTGGGACGAAATCCGACGACTAATGTGGGACTACGTTTCCATCGTCCGCACCACCAAACGTCTCCAACGCGCCGCGACGCGACTTCACAATTTGCAGCGCGAGGTGCAGGAATTTTACTGGAATTTCCGGGTCACAAGCGAGCTCCTCGAACTGAGAAATCTCGTCGAAGTTGCCGCATTGATTGTCGATTCAGCGGCGCGACGCAAAGAAAGCCGCGGCTTGCATTACACCCTGGATCACCCGGAAAAGGACGACGAGCATTGGCAGAAAAATACGGTGATCACGAAGTAATTTTCGACCTGTCTCCGTCGTCCCCAACCAAAAGTAGGATGGGTTGCCTAACCCGCCTCCACTTACCCTGCGGCTCCATCGTCCCTGCCAACGCCCGGAAGGCTCACTCCATCCGCTACATTTTCCAGGAAACGAGAGAGCTACCCCACCAGCGCAACGCTCCGTAGTTCCTGGATCGCATCCGCGAGCTTGCGGCCACGGTCTTCCCAGCGGAATGACTCCTCGCATATTTCGAGAGAACGGCGGCGCATGTAATTGAGTCGCTCAAAATCATCAATCGTTGCGCTGACCCCGGCGATCAGAGACGGAATATCAGGCGTAAGGAGGATCTCTTCAGGACTGCTCAGCGGCAGCCCCTCGACGGCATGATGCAAACCCGCGAGCGGGAGACCGTGGAAAATGTATTCGAGCGTTTTCAGCTTAAAACCGCCTCCAAACTCCTCGACGATCAAACCCATGCGGGCGTTGAGGAGGTAGGGCTCCATCTCGGGAACCCGACCCACGAAATCGACTTCGGGGAACTTTGCGATCATAGCGAGACGAAAGGCTTCCCCGGTCTTCCCGACAATCTGCAATTCAATTCCGGCTTCGGCGAAAGGGCGCGCCGCGGTTTCCAAAAAGCGCTCCAAATTGATCCGCTTTGCAATCCACTCGAATGAGCCTGACATGACGACACGCCTCGGAACTTCAGGGAGAATTTCTCTCCGATGATGAGCGACTCCTTCGTAACCCGGAGTCAGTGAAATGTAACGCTGGGAGGGGAAATTTTCGCGATAAGCGTCCACCTCCGTCTCAGTGATCGCGGTAACGAGGTCAGCCTTTGCGCAGAGTTCCTCCTCCTGCCGGGCGTATTTTTCCGCATCGAGGTGCAATGCCAACTTCTTCGGAAGGGATTCGTTGGAATTCCGTGCAATCTCCCGTCGAATTTTTGCCTCGTGATTATGGGACACGTAGACGATGACCGGATCGTTCGTGATCCCACCGCGGGCACGCTGTTCGTTGATCGGACTCAGCGCCCAGCCGATCGCGGCATGATCAATGATGATCGCATCCCACGCCTCATGCTTCAGGGCGGCAACGAGACTGCGTTCCGGCCCGCCATTTTTAAGGCGATAGGAGTCGCTTGGAAAACGAGTGAAGAGACTTCCAAGGCGGGATCCCAACTCAGGGGAGCCAAGGCGCCATTCCACCTCATCTTCATCGACGTGCGCGCTGGACTCACTGCCATCGCCCACTGGCGTCTCATCGTTGTCATGGGCCAGAACCGTGAGTTTCACTCCGGTCGCGGCGAAAGATCGAATCAAACCGTTCGAGTAAATGAGCTCTCCGCTGTTGGAGGGGCGCGGATATTTTCGGGTTAGCCAAAGGCACTTCATAACAGGATTCGATTTAGATAAGAGCAAGATCGCCCTCAATCGGAAGGCAGCGTTTCGAGGCGGGATCGATCCCGTCAGGAAGGTGAAAATAGAGATTCGAGTTGCGACGGAGCCCCCTTTGCGGAGGTTTTTCGGAATTCCCCAACACTGAAAGGGCGAGCGCATCGGTGTCGCGGGCAACGCCACTTCCGATCGGATCTTCCATGATCATGCGGATGAGTTGCCCAAGACCTCCTTCATTCGGTCGAAAATCGACGTAGTCTTCGAGAAGACAGAAACAAAGTCCGAGCTTCCTTTTGTAAATTCCGACCGCATAGGCCACCAACTCACCTCGCGCATCACAGCAGCCAAAGAATGATCTTTGTCCTGATCCGATCCGGCAAAGCCACTCCAGAGATTCGCGCGTGATCCGGCGTCGGAGCTTTGCATCATTGAGCTCCGGAACGATCTCGACTTCCTCAGGGGAAGTCGCGAGATAAAACGATGGCGAAATCTCTGTCCGCTGGGGAAGTGACAAAGAGAGCCCTGCCCGCTTCAGAAACGATTGCGTGGCGCCGCCTCCAAATCCGGTCAGCGGGAAATAATACTGGAACCGCTCCCCGGCATGTTCGTATCCCAGTTTACCGAGGAGCCGTCTCATTTCGGGCGAAGGAGATCCGTCGATGATGTGATAGTGTCGGCCGAGAGAGCGCTGACGACTGACCAGTCCCATGACCGCACTGCGATGCGCCTCAGAGACGAAGAACGTCGTCGCCATGAGCGTGGGAATAATTTCCCCATTCATCTCATAATCGAAAGGGATAAACCCGCTGAAACCGACGATCTCACCCACTTCAGTCATGAGGAGATACCCACGCGGAGAATCTTCACGGCAGAAGGGATTTTCATCCCACCACCAGGTAAACCGCTTCAGCCAAACCTCGGCCTGATCGTCTCCCGGCTGCGGTCGTCGCAGCCCCCCGCCCCGAACGAATGACGCAAGAAAGTCGGCCAACGCAGTATTTGCGAGGGCATCTCCTGAAACTTCCTGAACGGTATACCCCATGAGTAGTTTTAGCCTTGAAGGCGGGCGAGAAGCTCTTTCCGATCAATTTTCCCGTTCATCGATTTCGGCATCTCTCCGAGGATGATGACAAATTCGGGGACCTTGGCCGGTTCAAGCGTTTCACTGAGTTGACGCAAAATCGCATCCTTTTCCATCACGTGAGAGGTCGTCACAAAAAGATGCAGTGTGTCATCAGCGTCCCGCTTGAGGAGACTTGCCTCAACGATACCGTCGAGGGTGCAGGCTTCGTTTTCAATTTCGACCGGGCTGATGCGATTGCCGCGATGCTTTAGGAGATCATCGGCCCTCGCTGAGAAATAGAGAAACCCATCGGCATCGACCGATCCCGAGTCCCCCGTGAAAAGTTCCACCGCTGATTCCGGGGCTCGCTTTTTAAACCGCTTCGCCGTTTCCTCCGTTGCTCTCCAGTAGCCGTGAGCAACATGACGACCCCGCACGACGAGCTCGCCCACCTCGCCGGGCGCGAGGCGATTTCCGGCGGGATTCACCGCATACACTTCGGTGCCGGCGAGAGCGCGCCCCACGGAATCCGGGTGCGTCATGAGTTCCGCTGGCGTCATGATCGAGACTCGCTTGCACTCAGTCAGTCCATACATCACGAAGACATCGAGGCCGGAAAACATGCCCTGAAGCTCTTCAATATACGACAGGGGAAGCCGTTCCCCTGTATTCGTGATCGCCCGCAGATCCGGTAGATCGAGAGGACGGCGGCGACCAAGCGCGATCAGCGCTGCGTAAACCGAGGGCACGCCCGGCAGAACCGTGATCCCCGCTTTCTTCATGATCTGAGGAAGCCTTGGACCAACCTGCTCGGGATCGCCAATGTAGAGTCGGGCTCCTGACTGGGCCGCCAAAAAGATCTGATAGAGCCCGTAGTCAAAGGCGAGAGGGAGAAAACATCCGATCGTGTCCTCGGAGCGGTAATGCAGGCGTTGTTGAATCGCCCCGACGACATAACAGATGTTGTCGTGGGAGAGCGTTACGCCACGCGGATTTCCGGTCGAACCGGAAGTGAAAACGAGACAGGCGGCATCGACGTCGAAGCCCTTCCACTCGCCATCGAGCGGAGGCTGAGAGATCGCCTCCGACCAGAGAATCACGTTCTCCTCAGCGTGTTCCCCAACTTTTACACGAGTTGGAATCCCCTCAATCCCTACCAGATTAGGCGCGGTGGAATCGTCGAAAATGATTACCGCCGGCTCCGCCTGATCCAGGATCTTCGCAAGACCGCGCGGTTTCAGGCGCGAGTTCAGCACCACATAAGCAGCGCCAGTCTGGGCCACGGCGAACAAAGCAATCGCGACTTCGACCCTATTTTGAAGGTGAATAGCAACTCGATCCCCTCGCTTCACACCAGATTGGGTGAGAAAACCTGCCAGAGCGCGAACCTGAGTCTCCGCTTCAGAAAACGTCACAACGCTTCCGTGCCGGTCTTCGAGAAAAACAGCATCAGGACGGGCATGGGCGGCAGAAAACAAAAGCCCAGAGACTCCGCTTCCGGCCCGCCAAGTCTGCGCCAAGGTAGGAATTTGACTCATTCCCTTCAATTTAGGACGAAATAATTGTAATTTCAATAATTATAATATTTAAGGCATGAGCTAGATCCCTTGCCTTCAGCCGCTCGAAACCGCACCCTTCGAGCCATGAAGACACGGCGACGAATCTCTCTGATTTTTCTAATTTCACTCTTTGGAACTGCGGCTTCAGCAACGGACATTTACATCGTCGCGGGACAATCCAACGGTTGGCGGCTCAGTAGTATTGCAGGCATCGCAGGAGAGCAGGCCGATTCGACTCTCTATTTTGGCATGGCCTGCGCGAGTCGTCCGGAAAAAGCGAATCTCACCGTGATCAAAAAACTTCACCCCTCGACCTCCGGCTCGGGGCTGGCCGGAGCCTTACGCGAGCATTCAGGGAAGGACATCGTCTTCATCCAATACTGCGTCTGTGGATCGAGCCTCGGCGACTTCGCGAACTGGTATCCGGGCGACGACCCCGCCGCCGGCCTCACCAATAATGACGGAATCTACGGGTCGTTTCTCCGCTATCTCGCCGATGTCCGCCTCCAGGTCGAGGCGGAAGGGATCGAATGGAAAATGGATGGCCTTTTCTGGCATCAGGGCGAGTCTGATGTGAAACGCAGTTCCGCTGAGCATCAGAAAAATCTGACGAATCTGTTTCATCGTTTTCGAACTGATCTGGGCGCGGGCCTCCCCATCGTTGCCGGTCACATCCGCCACCTCGATGAGGGCAGCCGGGGCATCAATGCCGCGATGGATACCGTCGCCGAGTCAGATCCCATGATGAAGACCGTCCCGCTCAAAGATTTGCCCTACGAATCGGCGACCGACGTTCATGTGAAACCCGAAGGCTGTATCATCCTTGGAAAGCAGATGGTGGAGGCGTTTGTGGAGTTGAAGATGTAGCGACGACGCTTCCATCTACCTGGGGACGCAGGCGGCGACCTCGTCAAGGGAGGGTAAGTTTCCCCTCCCGCCCAGTGCGGTTGCGCTCAGAGCAGCGGCAGCGCTCGCAATCGCGGCGCACCGCCTCCAACGCTCTCCTGCGGTGACGGCATAAAGAAACGCACCGTGAAAGACATCTCCGCACCCGGTCGTGTCGATGACGTTTTCCATTTCAACCGCAGGTTGATGAAAGGTCTCGCCTTCCGCGGTTCGAAACCAACTCCCTTTGATGCCCTGCGTCATTCCCACGATCCCTGCTCCATCGCGGGACAGCGCAGCTATCTGCTCATCCAGATCATCCGACTCGGAGTGCATGGCTGCAAACTCCCGGGCAACGATGAGAATATCCACCATCGGGAAGAGTTCAGAGAACTTCGGATCGTAACGGTTTGCTCCGCCATCAAAAGAAACCAGTCCGCCCGCATTTTTAACCATCGCCGCCGCCTCAAGACAGGCAGGCCAGTGGCGACCATTGAGATGAAGGATTTTGCATTGTTGGAGAGCTCCCGCAGAAAGTTCGCCCCCAGTCAACGGACTAGCAGTTCCCTGCTGAAAAATGAGGTGGCGCTCTCCATCGGATTTCCTCACGAGGACGATCCCCAGGCTGGAACTCTGTTCTGCCTCTTGAGAAAACCAGGTCAGATCAACGCCGAATTTTTTGTAGTCGCGGGCAATGAGATCGCCACGCCAGTCATCACCGACCCGGTCGATTATCGCTGTTTTGGCACCCAGTCGTGAAGCGGCGCAGAGAGCGGTGGGAACAGGGCCTCCGCCCATTGAGGCGGACTCACGAATTTCGGTGACACCACTCCCGGAAGGGAAATGATCCACGACTTGGATCGTATCGAGAAGGGACATTCCTAATCCAAGAATGTCCATGCCGTAAGAATCGGATCAACCGGGGTGCCGGTTCAGCCGGAGTGCCGGTTCAGCCGGAGTGCCGGCTCAGCCGGAGTGCCGGTTCAGCTATGATGCTCTTTGATCCAACCGACGACTGCGGTGGTCATTTTTTCAAGCCCATCGCCGCTGTAAACGTGATCGACCCCTTCGAGAATCACGAGATCTTTCGGCTCGTAGGCGGCGCGGTAGATCTCACGACCCTCATCGACCGGAACGACATCGTCGGCGTCTCCATGAAGGATGAGCCATGGCACTTCGATCTTCTCAGTCTTCGCAATGACACTGTCGATTTTCGCCATGTCATCGACGAAAGCCTGGGAAAGTGGACACTCTTTGTCGTCCCACATGAATCCTTTGCCCGGCTTTTGGTCGCCAAACTCAGTTTCACAAAACTTTTTCGTGTGCACCATTCCAGAAAGCGAAACGAGAAGCTGAATCCGCTCGTCTTTCACCGCTGAAAGCACACCGACGGCACCGCCCATGCTGTGACCAATGTAGCAGACGCGGTGATAGCCTTCGTCATCAGCCGCATCGACGATGGCCTTGAGATCTTTGACCTCTTTGGTAATCGTGCAGGCCGCGAAATCACCCTCGGATTCACCGTTCCCGGCAAAGGAAAAGCGAAGCGCGTTGACTCCTGCTTCTTCGAGGGCAGTAGCCAGCCCCAGCGCCCAGGGACGATCCTTATTCCCGGTCACGCCGTGGCCGATGATGCAGAGCAACGAGGTATCCGACGGATCGCCGTGGAATTCGTAGTCGAGCGTCTCTTTGGAAGAGTTTTGAATTTCGAGGTGCATAGCAGTAACGGAGAATACTGTGAGGGTCAGTCGGAAAATGTCTAAGCGAAAAATGCGTGATCGCTAAAATTGCGAGTCGAACACCCGAACCTCTTTAAACCACGAGCTGAACTGGTCAACAAAGACGTGATGCTCATCATGAATTTGATAGGCGTTGTGCTTCTCGACGGATTCGAACTCAAGGACGAGTGCATAGTCAAACGTGTTATGAGTGACCGGCCGCTCCGGCGTTCCTGCGGCCTTACCAAATTTTCCGGTGCTGACGACATCAATAGCAGCAAGCGCTGCCAGCCCACCTTCGAACTCGACTCTCTGATTGGTGGTCAGCGATTCGTCCAACCAGAAATAAACATTGTGTCTCACCATAATCGCTGAGACTAGGACAACGATTCCGGATAATCAAACGGCGACTCTGCGAGTCGCGATTTTTTATGCCGGTCAAGCTCCCTGCTCAATCGCGTTTTGGAGCATCACCTGGATGTGCGGCGTGTAGAGTTCAGGCTCGAGAAGAAAGGAATCGTGCCCTTTTTCCGAATGAACCGTGAGAAAAAGATGGGGCACGTCGGCTTCCTTGAGGAGATGCACGAGCGCGGCCTGCTCTTCCGGATAGAAGCAATAATCCTCGTCGATGCTGAAAATGAGATACTGATGCCCCGCCTCGCGGGAGCGCGCAAACAGGTCCAGAGGATTTGCCGCCTCAGCCTCGATCACCGGATCGTAGCGGCTCCACATTTCACAAATCCGAAGGTAGGTGTTCGCATCGAAGCGGTCCGTGAATTTCTTCCCCTGATGCAGCATGTAGCTCTCGACATGGTCGTGCGCCTGATACCAGGAAAAGCGGTCCCCGGGCTGAATCACGTCCTTACTCGCACGGCGCTCGATCGCATTGAGATGGACGAAGGTCTTGTGGCTGATCATGCGGGCGAGGCTCAATCCCGTCTTCGGCACCCCGGTTTCATAGTATTCCCCGGCTTGAAACTTCGGGTCATTCTCAATCGCAAGGATTTGCTCGAGGAGGATGATGCGGTTGAGCACCGTCGTTTTCACCCCGGTCGCAATCGGAATGACGAGGCGGGTTCTCTCCGGAAAAAGCGTCGCAAAACTCACGCAGCCGAGGCCGCCGGTCGAAGGTCCGATCACGGCGAGCAACTGGTCAATCCCAAGCGCATCAAGGAGCAAAGCCTGACCGCGCACCATGTCGTTCACAGTCACATTCGGAAAGGCGGCGCCGTAGCGTTTCCCCGTCTCCGGATTGATCGAGGACGGTCCGGTCGTGCCGTAGCAGCCGCCGAGATAGTTGGCACAAATGATGAAATACCGGTCGGTGTCGAGAGCCTTCCCAGGGCCGACGAATAAATTCCACCAGCCCTGTTCGCATTCGCGGGTCCAGAATTCGCAGCCCACCACCGCAGGATTGAACCCCGCCGCATGCTGACTCCCCGAGAAGGCGTGAAAAAGTAAAACGGCATTCGAAGCGTCCTCATTCAGCGTCCCGTAAGTCTCGTAAGCGACCTGAACATGGTCGAGCGACGCGCCGCTGCGGAACACAAACGGCTTCTCCGGCGTGGCAATGATTTCAAAGAAAGTTTCGACCTGTCCTATCTCACTCATTTTAGGGCGCACAGGCTAACCCTGAAAACGATTCTGTGCTACCCCTTTGCGCGTCATACCGGCGCAACCTATTGTTCGAAGCGCCGCCTTTGCGACCATTTCCCCGAAAAAGTAGGACGGGTTGCCCAACCCGTCGATCGCAGGTAGTGCCCACAGTTCTAGGGCCAAAAGTTCCCCGGCAAGTATTCACCGAACGAAAACGGAGGTCTGCGGGCGATCTTTCAGGCCGCTTTTTTGCATTGCGAAAACCCAGCCGTGAACAACTGGGCTTTGTGCGGGCGAGCCTTCAGCCCGCTTATCCCATTTACCCTACACCGCATGGGTCGCCTCACTCAGAACCACAGCCCCTCACATCCGCTTCAAAACAATCCAGCAGAGGCAGGTGTTTTTCCCACTGTCGCTCCGACCGATCTTCAACGAGATCCGGCCATCCCCCGCCTGCACCATGATCGATTTTTCAACGAACGAACCCGCAATCGTCGCGACATCTTCGATCAGAGTTTCGCCCTCGACCTCGACAAACTGCCCCGGCTGATCGTGGCCGGCATCGCCGATGCAAACGGTCACCTCGTAATCGACGCCACTTTGCACCGCGACTTCCCAGACCGATTCCTCCCGCGTGAAGAGAAAAGAATCCCGAGAGACCTCCGGGTAAACCGAGCGACTCCGAAAGTTCTGAGTCATGTCGGTATTCCACCCAAAACCACGCCCCTCGCTCCATAACTCACCACGATCCCACTCGGCTTCACTGCTTCCTGTGCCTGAAAAATCGAAGCGGCGTTCGAGTCCGGTTCTCTCCTCTGGCCAGAGCCCGTCCGTTTCCGGAGTGAGCACAGGAGCACGGATCCCCCAGACGATCATTTCATTGGGAGTGAAAATTAGCGCGTCATCAGCATTCAGGATCCCGTCTCCATCGGCATCATTCTTCGCGACTTCAGGAAAGGGACGCGCAGTTAAGTTCGCGTTTCCAAGGGCTTTCCACCAGGCCTGAGCGAAATCTCCCCGCGTTACCGCCTCAGGAACACTGAGCGAGACCGCGCTGGGAAATTCCTGCCTCGTGAGGCGGATGACATCCTCCTTCCAACCCGGTGTTGCCGTCTCATCCGGCAGAAAATCGACCGCCTCAGACTCCATCGGAAGACAGCCGAGCGCGGAAAGTCGGTTGATCGCGACAAAAGCATCATGATCCGTCGAAAGATCGCGCCACGGCCAAAGGAGGAGCGGCCGCCCCCAACTTCCTCCGCAAAGATGATGCCGGACTTTCTCGAGCAATTCGCGGTTCATCGGAATCTCACGCGGATTGATTTTCTCCTTCAAGGCTACCGCAGCAAGAGCCGCCGACGCCTGCCCCACGTGGATGCATTGATCGTGAAGTCGAATCGCCGCGCTCACCATGCTGCTGTATCCCAGATTTTTCTGCGCGCCGAGGAGGCCATCCATTTCAACAGGAATCAAACTGCGAGCCGGAAAAACGGAGCGGTCGCTGAGATAATGAGTGTTTCGCCCCGGCTTTTCGCAGTCGATCCATGGCCCCTTATCCCCTTCCGATTTCAGATAAGTCCGACCCGTGCGATGAAAATCGTAGTGAAATTGCCAGGCAAAGAGACCGTCCGGATACATCACTTCGCTGAAGCGCTCTTTTGCCGAAGTTTTCGTTTCGCCATCGCGGTTTCGTCCGTCCTGCTCCCGCATCATGTAAAGCGCCTTGAGGCGCAGGGACTCGCGAATGTAGGGCTTCGGCGGGAGTCCGTCAGCCGTTCCGAACTGATCACTGAGTTTAAAATTCCGGAAGGAGTTCGCTTTGTCCGGTGCTGCCTCATGAACAAAATTCTGCAAGTGATAGAACAATTTCAGAGAATGATTTTTCGCGTCGTCAAAAATGATCTGACGCTGCTCTCTCGTCATTTCCACGATGTTTTTCTCTGAAGCTCCAGGCTCCGTTTTCTCCAGCGCCCTCACAACGGGATCGGGCAGTCGGGTCAGTGGATAGTCCTGCCCGTTCATGTAGGCGAGGAGGATGGCCGTCTTCTCCCCGGGACTGGAAGGGCCATCGATAATCCGTCGCACCGTGTAGACTGAGAGCTGACGGGGCGATTCTTCTCCCTCGTCCGGCCAGTGGAGGATGGTTCCCAGACTTGTCTTTTCATCCCACTCCAGAGACTTAAAATGCTCACTGCTCAGCTTGGTGGCTCGCGCGAAGTATCGATCATCAAATCCGGGCGGTTGTGCGATGGGAGAAGGTTCATCAGACTCCTCAACGATCATCGCCCAGGTGATCGGGTTCATTTCGTTACGCGAAAAAGCGGAAAGATCCATGGGCGCGCTGGGTTCACCGTAACGGGAAAACGGATCCGGCCCGACCTCGTAGGCCGTCCCCGAAAGTTGGATCGCTTCGCCCCAATCCGAAGCATCAATCGTGAGCGACGCCTTGACTGCCAGATTCGGACGGGATTTTCCGGCATCAGAAAAACTCATTCCCGTGAGCCGCGGTCGCGCCCCGCTTTCATCGACCTGCGCCGCTTCGGGCAGATAATTCCAAAACACTTCGATCCTCCCCGAGTCGAGGTAGGGCTGGATGATTTTCCGAAAAATCGCCTCGGCCTCGGCCGGCTGAAAGGTGGACGGGCCATGATAGGGACGCCCCGGCATGCGGGATCCGTATTTCGCCGAATTCCCCCATTCGATCTGATCCATGACTTCGCGAAAAAGTCCGCTCCGGTGGAAAGATCGCTTCATCGGATGCCAATCGACCCCCCAGCCGACTTTGCCGACACCTTTATTTTCATCGACGCAAGCGAGCGCCTGCTCCGTGAATTGCCCGCCAAACCAGACGCCGTCATGAACGATGACCGTTTTTTCTATTCCCAGCCGCACCGCCATGATCGCGGCCGCCCAGCCGGATTCCGTGGCTCCGACAATCAGTAAGTCAGCCTCGACCTCACGGTCCTGCGCCTGAATCGGGAGAGACAGGGAAAAAAGAAGCAAGGCGAGATATATCCTCATCACAGGGCAAGGAGACGCCGAATCCACGCGCCTGACAAGCTCGAAAAGACACGCGATTTGCGGATCAAGGGCACTCCCAACAGGGTTGAATCAAGGACCTAGGGTTGAATCAAGGACCTGACCCTGTTAAGTTTCGCCGTGAGCCTGCTTGATCGTCTATTCTCCCAAATCGAAGAGGAAATGCCTGCCGAAAACGGTCAGATCAGGCTCGTCGTCGGCCTTGGAAATCCGGGGCCTGAATATGATGGGACGCGCCACAATATCGGGTTTGACCTTGTCGATCAGATCGCCGCCAATCGCTCCCTGAAATGGAGCCGGGACCGGAAATTCCGGGCCAGGACCGCGAGCGCCGGAGGCACCTTAATCCTCGCGAAACCCATCACCTTCATGAATCTGAGCGGAAACGCCGTCGCGAGGCTGTGCAAATTTTACAAGCTTAAGCCTGATCAAATTCTTGTCGTTTACGATGATGTGGATCTCCCCATCGGGAAAATGCGCTTCCGTGCGAATGGATCGGCTGGTGGGCACAACGGCATCAAATCTCTCATCGAATATCTCGGGACAAATGAATTCCCCCGACTCAAGCTCGGAATCGGTGCTGCCGGGCATCCGGGAGGCATGGTTGATCATGTTTTAGGCAAATTCTCGGCAGAAGAAGCAAGAGAATTGGAAAAAGTCCTCGCCATTGCTGAAGATGGAGTAAATTGTGCGCTTTCCGCCGGTTTGTCCGCTGCAATGAATCAGTACAACTGACGGAACTTTATGGAGAGCGGGTAGGGTTACCCAATCGACAATCCCCCAAGAAACATTTCATGAAACGAAAGTACGAAGGAGTTTACGTCCTCAAGATGCAAGGTCAGGAAGAAGGCATCGACGAGATGGTGTCTAATATCACGAAAGAACTGGAGGCCAAGGGAGCATCTCTTGAGCAGATTGACCGCCTCGGTCGTCGTGAGTTCGCCTACCCAAATCATGCGAAACAAAAGCATGGCTACTACGTGCAGTTTCAGTTTATCGCTGAGCCGGCAGTCGTCGATAGCCTCGAAGCCAGCTTGAAGCTAAATGATCAGGTGATGCTTCAGCATTATCGCCGCATCTAGTTTCACTTCACGGCTTCTCCGGAAGCCGGACTTTGGAGTTTGATGCGTCATCGACAGCATCCTCTCCGCAATCCCGTTGTCTCACGACCTACGGGATTTTTCGTCTCGACCTCTTGACAGGGGAACAGATTTTCATCTCATCTAAATACTTCCGCCGGGCCTTGCGCCGGGTTCTTTTGGAAGCACTCCCACCCTCTCTAACGCCTCCTGTTTTTCCTCCTTCCTTATGAACGTTGACCGCGCGACGCTCGATTTCCTTAATGCTTTTTCAGAAGATGAAAAGAAAGAGGGACAACGCCTCCATGACGAGGGAGCTGTCACGCAGATTTTCGGGAATCACCTGCTGATTCAGGGCAGGATTGAAGATAGAGAGTGGTCCTGCCGGACGCGCCTCCAGCTCCAGGGCAACGAATGGAAAGGCGAGGCAGACGAGAAGAGTGACTCCGGTCGAGCTTCGCTCTACGCCACGATGCTCGAGAAGATCGCCCGCAAAGGTGAGCTTCCCGAAGTACCGAACGAAGTGGGAGAGCGCACTCTCACTGAAATCATCGAGGACAAACTCGGGCGCGCCCTCACCGGGGAAGAGGACGAATACCTCGGTAAACTTGAGCGTCGCTACCGCCGTTTTGAGCTTGAGCGTGAGATCTTCGACTCAGACCTTGTCCGTCTCAACCCGCGCTGGCCCGTCGATTCATTTGATCCCCTCACGCTCTGGCCGACTCCCCCGAACGACATTCTTGAGTTCTGGAACTACCTCGCGCACGCCTTCGAAAAAGGAAATTTCGAGTATCCGGAGTTTCTCGAAATCGTGACAGATCGGGAGTGGACCCACCAGCGCATGGCCGAGTGGGAACGCCGCCGCGAAGAGAGCGAATGGCGCTACCAAGTCGAAGTTTTCGAAAAGCGCCCTGCCGAAGACGGAGTCGAAAACATCGAGTTCCGCCTGCGCATCAGCACCCGTGAGGCCCGCCTCATGATCAAAAAGAGCTCAGATGAAAATTTCGAGCGTATCACGGATTCCGAGGGCTACGAGCATCTCCAGGAGCGCTATGCGAACGGTGGACTTCGCATGGAAGCCGCCTCAGAGATTCTCTGGAGCAAATTTCTCTACGCCGCCTCACACGAGGACGACTCCGACGGCGGGCTCTCGCTCGACCGTCTCGACAATTGCCGCTTTTTGAACCGACTCTTCCACCAGCCGGAGTTGGAAGGCCGTATCGTCAATCTTGACGAACAACCTTTCCGCATCAGTGAATTGCCTTTGCGCTGGATCTGTCGCACCGACACGATGGGCTCCGCAGATTACGAGCTTCAGCTCGTGACCGGAGATGACCGTGACGTTTCCCACACCGTCCGCCTTCTTCCCGGCGACGAGTCGCTCTACATGAGTGACGAAACCGTCTTCCGCGGTCCCGAGCACTGGGTGAAGAACGAGACCCTGATCGATCCGCGCGTCGTCATTCCAACCTCCGTCGTCGAGAGCGAGTCGGGAGTTGCCTTTCTTCACCGTCTCGGATCTGAGGTGCCGGTGAATCTGAGCAAGCGGATCAAAGAGGAGTCGCTTGAGATTATTTTTAATTTGAGCATCTCAGGCAGCGCCACCGGTGCGAGCAGTGAACACATGCTCATGAACATCCTCGCGAAGAACAGCGACGGAAGCCGCGAGGAAGAGCTCGGGCGTGAGGGCTGGGACGTGAAGAGTCGCCCTGACTCCGGAGGGGAGGTCCTTTACCGTTACGATCGTTCTCTGCAGCGGCGGGTTGGCATGCTCATCTCGCCGATGCAGCCAACTTTCGATGGAAACCTCGGATGCTATCGCGCACGGGTGACCAAAAACTTCCCGGACAAATACGCCGAGTGGATCGAGTCACTTCCAGAAGAAATCAAAATTATCGCGGATGGAGATCTCGCCACGCTGGAAGCTGACCCTGTCGAGGCCCAAGTCTCTTTTGAAGTCGTCAACGAAGAGATCGACTGGTTTGATCTCAAGGTCGTGGTGAAAGTCGAAGGCATGGATCTTTCTCAGGAGGAGATTCGCGCCCTTGTTCAGGCTCGTGGTCAATTTGTCCGCATGGATCGCGGTGGCTGGCTTCGTCTGAAAATGAATCTCGACGAGGCGCAGCAGGACGCCGTTTCCCGAATCGGTCTCGATCCTTTTGACCTCACCGGAGAAGTGCACCGCATGCACGCCCTCCAGCTCGCCGAGCCGATGGCGAAAGAAATTTTCGATGCGAAAGCCTGGGAAAAAATCAACGACCGCGCGAGTAACATCAAGCTGCAGGTCCGTCCCGAAGTGCCTCCCGGCCTGAACGTCAATCTCCGCCCTTACCAGGTCGAAGGATTCCATTTCCTGGCCTACCTCGCGACGAATCGATTTGGCGGAATTCTCGCCGATGACATGGGTCTCGGTAAAACGATTCAATCCCTGACCTGGCTCCTCTGGCTCAGAGAACAGGCCGGTGAAGATTGCCCGCCAAGCCTCGTCGTCTGCCCGAAATCAGTGCTCGATGTCTGGGGAGATGAAGTGAAGAAAGCCGCCCCCGCAATTCGCGTGCAAGTGCTTCGCAACAAGTCCGAACTCGAAGTCGAACGACTTGGCAAAGACGTCGATCTTCTCGTCGTTAACTACAGCCAGCTTCGCACCTGTGCCGACGAATTGAGGCCAATCAAATGGCTCAGCACAATCCTCGATGAAGGGCAGCAAATTAAGAACCCGGATTCCAAAGCGGCCAAGTCCGCCCGGGCGCTCAACTCCAACAATCGTTTGGTTCTCACCGGAACACCGATCGAGAACCGACTCCTCGATGTCTGGAGTCTCATGGGCTTTGCGATGCCGGGGATCCTTGGTGATCGGAAGTATTTCCGTGAGCACTTTGACCGTCGCAAAGACACGCAGTCGCAGACGCGCCTCACGGCCCGCCTCCGACCTTTCCTCCTGCGCCGGACCAAAGGCGAAGTCGCGCTCGACCTGCCGCCCAAGATCGAGGAAGACGTCTTCAGCGAAATGGAAGACGTCCAGCACAAGATGTATCAGGCTGAACTCGAGCGAATCCAGAAAGTGCTCCTTGGCATTGAAAATGATGACACGCTTCGCAAGAACAGCTTCGTCATTCTGCAGGGGCTCATGAGACTGCGACAGATCTGCTGTCACCCCGGCCTTATCGATCCAAAGCACAAGTATGAGCAGAGCGCGAAAATGAACGCGCTTTTCTACCTCCTTGATCAGCTTCATGAAGAAGGCCACAAGGTCCTCGTCTTCAGCCAGTTTGTTTCGATGCTCGACATCATCAAAGAAGAGCTCGAAGAGCGCGATCGTCCGATCAGCTACCTGACGGGACAAACGAAAAACCGTCACGAAGTCATCAGCGATTTCCAGGAGAGCAAAGATCCGAAGGTTTTTCTCCTTTCGCTGAAAGCGGGCGGTAGCGGCTTGAACCTCACCTCAGCCAGCTACGTTATCCTTTACGATCCATGGTGGAACCCTGCCGTGGAAAATCAGGCGATTGACCGATGCCACCGTATTGGCCAGGAGAGCAAGGTGAACGCCTATCGCCTCCTCATGCGCGACAGTGTCGAAGAGAAGATCCGCATCCTTCAGCAGCAGAAGAGCGCCATGATGACTGGCGTCCTCGGTGAAGAAGGATTCACGCGGAACCTGGAGATGGACGATTTGAAATTCCTCTTCAACGCCGGCCACGTCGAGCAAAAGCCCGAGAAGAAATCGAAAAAGGGTTAAGCAATGCCTTTGGAGGGAGACCTTCAGGGCTTGGCGAAGAATTCCGGCGCGCTGAGAAGGGCTGAAGCCCTCACTCGAATCCCTTCCTTTGCGGAGAGGCTATGTCCGAAAATCCGACGACTTCCCGCTACCGGGAAAGGTCGCGGCAACCTTTGCGCCGCTGTGGACCCGCCTACTTATTCTTCAGCTTCCTCAACTCCATGTCAATCGTCGCGAGGTAGGCAGAAGTTGCCTTGAGGCGCTTTGTCGTCAGCTTGGCGATGAATTCATAAAGCGCTGCGTAAAACGGAGCGTTCTCTTTCTTCGGCATGACGTGCTCGAGAAATTTCTGGTCAACCGCGAGACAAAAGGATTCCTGAACGGCAACGATTGACGCCGATCTCACTTCATGATCGAGGGCGGCGAGCTCTCCAAAGATATCCCCTGTCTGATTCATCGTCACGAGTTGGTCCCCGCCTTTGACGACCGCCACCTCCCCGGCGAGGAGGATAAAGATCCGCGATGCCTCATCGCCTTCCGCGATGATCACATCTCCCGGATCGCATTCAATGAACGCCGAAGCATGGAGAACCTGATCGAGGTGATCTTTCGAGAAGGCCTCCAAAAAAGGAACCTCCATGAGCGTTTCCGGAACGTTGTTCTCGTCGTGGATATAAGCGAATTCTTGCACGGGTAGATTATAGGATTCCGCCTGTCTCCTGTCGAGCGCAGAAAGCCTCCTTGTGTGAATGAAATTGGCGCCGCAACCGCTCCAATTACCGATTTATCCTTCATCTGCGTACAAGAAAAGAGCGGTGAGGTTTTCACCTCACCGCTCTCACTGGTCTCACTAAGAAACTTTTAAATTATTTGGATTACTGGATGTTGTAAGCAGGCGCGCCGTGCTCAGCAATATCAAGTCCTTCAGCTTCTTCTTCCTCGCTCACGCGAATTCCGATGGTGACCTTAAGGATAAGGAAGACCACGAAGGAGAAGGCGAAGGCTGCGCCGGCGACTGCGAAGACACCGAGGAGCTGGCCACCAATGGTGAAACCAGAATCAGTCGTGTCGAAGAGTGCACAGGCAAGGATACCCCAGATACCGCAGACACCGTGAACGGAGATCGCACCGACTGGATCGTCGATCTTGATCTTGTCGAACATGATGACGGAGAACACCACGATGATACCGGCGATGAGACCAATGATCATGGCTCCGGTAGCGGAGACGATATCAGCGTTAGCAGTGATACCGACGAGGCCGGCAAGGAATCCGTTCAGAGTCATGGACAGATCAGGCTTCTTGAGCACGATCCATGCAGTGAAGATCGCTCCGATCGCACCAGCAGAGGCAGCAAGGGCAGTTGTCGTGAAGACAAGTCCGAGAGGCCCGGGAGCAGCCGAGAGGACAGATCCACCGTTGAATCCGAACCAACCGAAGAAGAGGAGGAATACACCCACAGCGGCGAGTGGCATGCTGTGACCGAGGATTGGCTTGATGCCATCCTTCGTGTATTTGCCCTTACGTGCTCCGAGAAGGGTAACACAAGCGAGCGCCGCGAAACCACCGAAGGCGTGGACGACAGCAGATCCTGCGAAGTCTTTGAAGCCAGCCTCACCATTGAGGCCACCCATCCAACCACCACCCCAGTGCCATGAACCGACGACAGGGTAAGCGATTCCCACAAGGAGAACGGCGAAGATCATGAAGGCAGGGAGCTTGACGCGCTCTGCGACAGCACCCGAAACGATGGTAGCTGCGGTCGCAGCAAACATTGCCTGGAAAATAAAGTCACCATAACCGGTCATGGCAAGTCCAAGACCGCCATAGCCCCATCCGTCGCCGCCGTCGGCATTCAGGTCACCAATCGGTGCCCCGAAGGAAATCCATCCGTTGAAGTCTCCCGGATAGTGGGTGTTGAAGCCGATCAAGGCATAAGTGATCAGGCCGATCGCGATGATGAAACTGTTTTTAAACAGAATGTTCACCGTGTTCTTCGATTGAGTCAGGCCGACTTCGAGCGTGGCGAAGCCGAGGTGCATGATGAACACCATTGCTGCCGCGATCACCGTCCAGAGCATGGAGGTGGTGAAGAAGTCGAAGGCAGGCGCATATTCTGCACCGGCCGCGTCGACCATTTCGAGATAATCATCAACTGGACCGGGCTCGGCTTCTGCCGCTTCCTGACCAATCAAGTTACCGGACATCAATGGCACCACCAGACAGGCTGCCAACAACATTAGTTTCAGGTTGAATGTATACTTCATATTTCTTTTGGTTAGTTCACAAGCGTCTAAGGATTAGGCCACTGCTCACAGGTTGAGAGCCTATTAAGCACCTTGCGTGCCAATTTGTGAAAAATGACGGATTTTTCTAATTTTGTCCTCTAACGCCCGTTTCATCAGGGCTCCCGGCGTGCCCAAGCCGTGTCGAAACCGCCCGCTAACCCACTTGAAATGAGGGAGATGGAAGAAATCGGGCTGTTTTCCGACCTTGGAAAAACTCGCTTCAATTCCGATTCACCACTCTCCAACTCTTGAATGGCACCTTTGAGAACGCCCCTTCAGATCTGCGAATGAGGTGCGACCCTGTCAGCGATCTGCGGAAGGTGGAAAAGAAGTCGCGTGCGGTAGGAGTGAGCACATTCTGCGCACCGGACGCACGCCGCTGCCAGGCACCTGAAACGGGTTGGAACGTATCTCCCGCGCCTTCGCCATGCCGACCGGGCATGTGCCTCCTCGATTCACCAACGGGGACTTACTCCGCGTTTCGATCCACTTTCCCGCCAAGAGAAAGGATCCGCGCCTTGCCTTTGGCATCCTCCGCTTCCCCGATCTGCTGATCCTGCACATACATCTGCGAAAGTGCGGTCCACGCAAGGAGGTCATTGGGCTTCAACGTTGTCGCTTTCAACCCCGCCCCGATCGCTTCTTTGATCCGATCCGTTTTCATGAGAGCCATCGCCAAAGCGTGCCACCCATCAAAAAAATCGGGGTCGAGATCAACGCATTGCTGATACTTCACGACGGCACTCTCAAGATCCCCAACCGCGAGGTCGCCATTGGCATCGTCAAAAAGATCGTCGAGAGAATCACTCAAAACCGGAAAGATTAGCGAAGCGACTGAGATTTAGCCGCCCGCTGATTGAACCAGGCTGAGAAAAGAAGGCGCTTCAGGCCTGTTTCCGTAGAAGCCGTGATGGAACGTTTCGCGTTCTCCTCTTCCTCATCCTTGTAGATCTCAATTTTGTCGACATACACCAGCATGAAGCCTTCCCCTCCGGGGCGCTCAATCACCGTCGAAACTTCTTTCTCCCCGATTTCCTGGGCATTTGCGACGATCAATCCAGCCTCAGGGATGTCTGCAGGCGGCTCACTCTCGGAAAAATTGGGGAGGGCTACCGGCTTAAGACCGGCCTGTTTTGCGGCAGCAGCAAAAGGCTTCCCGGCTTCGAGAGCTTCCACCAGCGTCGCACGCGCGGCGCTCGCCGCATCGTTCACAGCGCTGTTTGACTCCATTGCCACCAGCGCAATCTTGATCGCCGGAGTCGCTTCTTCAAGCGTCAAAGGACGCGGCTCGACGAGTTCATCGTAGTGGAACACATAGTAACCACCGTCTCCGGTCGAGACCGGCACCGTGACATCATCAAGCTGAAGCGCCTCTGAAAAGAGAATCGCAACCGTGCTCTCAAGGTCCTTAAGCGCTTCGGGAGGACTCGGTGCCGCGAAGGCATCGAACTTTCCGGACTCCATCGTGAAATCAGCTTTCTTCCCGACATATTGCTTCGCGACTTCGATAAAGTCAGCTTCCTCGTCAGCAAGATCGGAATACGCCCGGTTCACCGCGTTGGCAAAAGCCAGTTCCGCTTTCGCCTTTGCTTCGTTGGTCGCGTCTTCGGCGAGGGCCACCGGCGTAAATTTCACGTAATCAAAGCTGCGCTTCGGATCAGAGTTCAAATCCCCGGCATTCTCGTCGAAGTAGTTTTTGACCTGTTCGTCGGTGATCTTGAGATCCTTCGAAAAATCGCTCCGATCAAATTTGATGAGCGAGGCGGTGTAACGCTGATTCCCCTTCGTGTAGCGGAGGTCAGTCTCGCTGGAGACCGCGGCAACGCCTGATCCAACCAGCTCCTGCAACTTCTGGAAGGAAAGGTAATCCTTCACCAGCTGCGCCAAGTCACCATCTGTAAAACCGTTTGGTCCGAGAATTCTATTCTCAACGTAGTCCGCATTCACCCACGGCTGCTGGAAGATCGGGAGAGATGGAATCGCTTCCTTAATCTCTTCGGCAGTGGGAACGACGCCGAGCTTTTCAGCCTCCTGCCGGAGGATCACGAGTCGAAGCACGAAATTCGTCCGGTCCTCATCCATGCGATTCTCGCCAAAGAGCACAACCGCGAAGTCATACATCCCAAGCTGCATTGCGACATCATAGGAAGTGGCCAATTTCTGAACCTCTTTCCCTCGGTAGCAGCGATTGTAAACTTTAACGACGCAGTCCTGCTGACCCACGCCCGGCTCCGAGCTGAAATCCCCCCACGCTGCGAAAGCGATAACAATGATGATCGTCACCACGATGAGGACGCCTTTTTGAATGTGTCTAATTTGGGTCAGCATGAAATTTTCCGGGTTTTCCGAGAGGGGAGCGAAGGTAGAGAGAAACCGGGGGCCAATCAAACTGTTTTTGGACCCCGCATCGCCATAAAGAAGCCTCACGGAACAGCCCGTCGGATGTCGCGATCTCACCCCGATCTCACCCCGATTTCATCCCCAACCACCGCGTCCGCTCGCTGCGATCCAGCTTTTCAATCGAATAACGCAACATGACACGTGGCATCACCCCGGCATGCTCCTGCAAAAAAACGCGAAGCAGTTCGAGATCCCGTTTCCCCGCCTCTCGCAGCATCCAGCCCAGTGCCTTCTGAATGAGGTCATGGGGATGCTCCATAAAACTCTCCGCCAGCCAGAGAATTTCGGAAAATTCGGAACGCCGGATCAGGGGAAAACAAGCAACCACCGCCACCCGCTGCCGCCACCAATCCGCCGACTCCGCGAGCAATTCAAGGGTCGCGCGACGCTCCACAAGCGGGCGAGCCACGAGCCATTCGCCGAGGATCTTGTGCGCGGAGACATCAACCAGATCCCAATAATTCACCGCGTCGAGATGAGCGAGGTAGAAATCTTTCAGTTGCGTCCTTTCTCTCTCATCCCGTGACCTCTCGAACCGTTTCACGAGGATGATCAACGCGGTCAATCGAAACTCATGGGTCGTGTCGGCGAGCAGCTTTTCCACTTCCTCCAGAGGAAGATCCCGAAATTCTGAGGCGACGTTGCGCTGCAAAGGAACGGTCACGCCAAGAAACAAATCGCCCTCATCTGGATTCTCCGGATCACTTTTAAAGAAACGGGGGAAAAACTCAGCCTTTTCCCGATTCGAAAGCGCCCGCAAACTCTCGCGAACCGCCTCCGCCGAAAGCGTTCTCTTTTCTCCCTTCATCGCCATTTTAATTCCTGCTTTCACGGTGAGGACGGGGTCCCGGCGCCGGTCAACGCATTTTCAAAAGCCGCCGTGCCTCTTCGATCACCTCCGGCTCGCTCAGCATGGCGTGCCCCGCCGGAACGATCGCTTCCGTTTCCGCCTCGCTCAAATGACTGCTCCAATAAGGCACAATCCCGTCCGAACTCTCTTCAAGCGGCCCTTCTTTCCCCCGGTCACCGATGATGCTGTGAATCCTCGGTCCATACCCAAGCGGCAAATCCGCGAGAATTTTCAGCGTCGGCTGCTCCGGCGAGAGCGCCCCGACGCTATCGAGCCGTCCCTCCCCCAGGTCCGCATAAGCGTCCGTGAAAGCCCCCGGATTCGCTGAGGAAACGCGTTCATAGAATGCGCGGAACTTATTCGGTGGCTTCACGAGCGCCTGCCCGAGCCGCCCGACGGCATTGTCCGCGTATTCGCTCCCCCGATGCGGCACCGCAATGAAAATGACCCGCTTCACGCTCGGCTCCGGCTTCCACATGAAAGCATCCACCAGCGCCGCCCGGTCTTCTGTGCTCAGGGTCAACGAAGAAAGCGGCCTCGTAAAACCGGCATCCCAAAACGCCATTCCCGGATCGGTAATGAGCCCTCGCGCGACAAGCCCACCCATGCTGTGAGTCAGGAGCGTCGTCTTTTGCGAGGCCCGATCATTCAGTCCCGGGTCAAATTCCCGCTGCATCTCGCGGTATTGAGTTCTCAAAATTCGACCGGAATACAAAGCAGGAGCCGAGGTGTTATAAAGGTAGTGCCAGATTTGGTAGCGACGGCGGATCTCCGGATCCGAGCGCAGCTCATTGGTCAGTGCCGACCACGCGAGCGGCGAGTCGAGGAGGCCATGAATCATGATGAGATGCTCCTTGCCCGGGTCATACGGCTCCATGAGATAGAGCTTCGGGTCGCGATTCGGTCGGTTCGTTAAGAGATCGCCCACTTCCGAGCGGCTCAGATTTTTCGCCCGCTCCAACAAGCCTGCCAGCGCCACCGAATAATCCGCCGCCAACTCTTTCCTCCGCCCTCCGACGACGACATTCTCATGGGAAAGCGTGCATAGCATCTCGATCTCAAGATGATGAAACCCACCCCGCTTTCCCCGCGAATGAATCACCGCCGTAATCTCACGCGTGATCGCCTCCGGAGGGTAATGCACTTCGATTGCCTCCCGCCCGAGGTTTTCGCGCAGCGCCTTGAGCGGTGCCCCGACGCCTTCCTTCGTGAATCGCTCCAGCTTCTTCACTTTAAAATCCACCGCCGGACTGATCTCGTCAAAATACGCAGGGAGAAACTTGGCCCGGCCATTCGCAATAAAGCGGACCTGAAACCGCGTCGACCCCGCTGAATCCTTCCCCGGCTCGACGATGCCGCTGCTCGCCTCCCCGAACTCCGCTCGCCATTCCTCGACGACATGCCCGAGCGCATGGGCGGACTCGCCTTCATTCGGCGTCACAAGAGAAAGTTCGAGAAGTGAATGGAGGGATTCCTGAGCAAAGGGACATCCCCGCTGCCCGAGCGCATGGGACCGCTCCAACTTCGCCGGCACCATCGAACAAGACGAGAGCAAGCCCGCCAGGAGAACGAACCCCGCCGTTAAAATAATCTTCCCACCTCTCATTTCGTCTCACCCTAACATGACCGGTCGGGATGAACACCGGAATAAGATTTCACCCTCCAACGAAGCTTCGCCGGGATTCCATCTTCTCCTTAATCTCCATTTGAATGGTCGAGAGTAAGAAGAAGATTAAGATGAAGAAGAAGAGACCGGCCTCGCCATGAACCAACTACCCAAAGTCGTCATCACTGATTTCATCGACGAGCCACTCGATCACGAGCGGAGAATTCTCGACGGGCACGCCCAAATCACGGCCCTCAATGCGATGACCGAAGCCGATCTCACCGGTCAGATCGAGGACGCCGATGCGATCATGGTCTATCACTACTTCCGCTTCACGCGGGCGAGCATCGAGCGGCTCGAAAAGTGTAAAATCATCGTCCGCCCCGGTGTCGGCTATGACGGCGTTGATCTCGACGCCGCCCGCGAACACGGCATTCCCGTCTGCAACGTTCCCGACTACGGCACCGAAGAAGTCGCCGACTCCGCTCTCGCGATGGCGCTCTCCCTCACGCGAGGCTCGCACTTTCTCAACAGCCGCCTCCGTCGCGGACTCGGTCACTGGAACGTCGATCAGGGCAAGCCGATCCATCGCCTCCGCGGTCGCGTTTTTGGAATCATCGGCTGCGGACGCATCGGAACCGCCGCCGCGCTGCGTGCCAAAGCCTTCGGGTTCGACGTCGTTTTTTACGATCCCTATCTCCCCGACGGAGTGGACAAAGCGCTCGGGATTCGCCGTGTCGATTCGCTCGCAGAATTGTTGGGCGAAGCTTTCGTCGCGAGCCTGCATTGCCCGCTCACGGAGGAAACGAGAGGGCTGATCGGAGCCGCCGAAATTTCGCAGATGAAGCCGGGAGCGTTTCTCATCAACACCGCGCGCGGCGGAGTCGTTGATACCGCTGCCGTCGTCGATGCGCTCGCCGAGGGTCATCTCGCCGGAGCCGGTATCGATGTCCTCGAGCAGGAGCCACCACCCGCCGACTCTGCCGTTCTCACCGCGTGGCGGAATCCGGATCATCCTGCGCACGACCGACTTATTCTCAATCCTCACTCCGCTTTCCATTGCGAGGAAGGAGCCGCAGAATTCCGCACCAAAGGCGCTCAGGAAGTCCTCCGCGGATTGCGGGGCGAACCGCTTCGGAATCAGGTGAATTGAAAAACTTCTCTCACGGTGCCGGAAACGCCCGCCACGCTTTCGGGATGAAAATCCATTTCCCGTCCACTTTGAAAAGCCCGTCGAAGGCCATTCCGATGGTTTCGCCGGGAACGACATATTTGAAACCGTAGATCGCAACGCCTTCCGCGAACTGATCCCGAACTCCACCATAGCCACCGGGAAGCTCTGCCAAATCAGGCCCCCGCACGAGCGTCTCGGTTTGGCCCTCTTTCGCGGTCGAAGCGTTCGGAGGAATGCTTGCGTAGACCCCGACCGCCCAGGCGCTCAGCTTTTCCGCCGCCTCCGGCGTCGCCGTGATTTTGGCAATCTGTTCGGCGGTCGGCTCATACTCCCGCGCGAGATCCATCCCGCCGCGCAGCTTGTCAGCGATCGCTTTCACCTCCGCCGCTTCGTCCTCTCCTCCCATCGGTTTCGACGCAGGAACCGCTTGTCCGAAAATCGTCGCCGTCGTCTTGGCCTGAAGCGCGAGATAGTCCGCCGGAATCTCCATCGTCTTTTCGTGGATGATTTTCTCCATCGCCTTCGCCTGCTCAATGAGCAGCGCCGTGCCTTCCGCGATGCGCGCCTGCGCTGGAGTTGCCGACTGCTGACTGACGAGACGCAGCACCAGCTCCGACGACTCCCGATAGCTCGTCGCCAGTTCCATCACTTCCGTTTCCGGAAAAACCCCGCCCGCTCGAATCGTCGGAAGCTGATTCACCGCGTCGTGCGTCGAGAGCAACGCATTCCCCGCCTGATCACCGACCGCCGCAATGATCGCCGCCTTTTCTGCGTCAGTTTGGCCGAAAGCAGTCGGCACCGTGAGAAAGCAGGCACCGAAGAAAAGGAAAAAGTAGGCACGTTTCATCATTGAAGCATGAGGCCACCCTTGGCTTCCGAGGTCAAGGCGGAAACGAGAGAACACGCCCGCTCAATCCACCTTCAAATACTCCACTTCCAAATCTTCCGGCAGCGGCGTGACATTGTTCGCCGCCCCCCACTCATCCCATTTCGCGGATAGCTCAGCAACGACCTCGGGTTTCGCCGCCGCGAGATCATTCAGCTCGCTCCGATCCGTCGTGAAATCGTAGAGCTCCCACGCCTCCCCGTCGAGCGCGACGAGCTTCCACTTTCCGGCCCGGACGGCGCGATGCCCTTCGTGTTCAAAAAAAAGAACCCGCTCGGCAGTTTCCGCCGCGAGTTGTTCGATGATATCGTCGCCGACCGGCTTCATCGCGCCCGCCGCTTCTTCACCCAGCCCCGCCAACTCCAGCGCCGTCGGGAGAAAATCGATGATGTGCATCGGCTTCGCAGAAATCGTCCCCGCCAGCTCATCCAGCGGCCCCGCCGGCCAATGCACGATGCAGGGCGACGCGATCCCACCCTCGTGATTGAAATGTTTATACAAGCGCCACGGCGTATTCGCCGCATTCGCCCATCCTGATCCCACGCTGTGATACGAGTCCGGTCCTCCCATTTTCTCCAGCGCCTCCCCCGTGTGGAGAATGTTTTGGTTACTCGACTTCACATCAAACCCGCGGGGATCCCACTCCGCACAGGCCCCGTTGTCCGAAGTGAAAAAGATCACCGTATTTTCGAATTCGCCCTTCGCTTTCAGATCCGCAACGAGCCGCCCGATCTGCTGATCCATGCGATCCACCATCGCCGCGTAAATCGCCATGCGCCGCGCGAGATCGAGCTGTCGCTCCTTCGATAAATCAGCCCAGGCAGGATTCGTCCCCGTCCCGGTTTCCCCGTAATTCCAGTAGTCCGAGCGAGGACTTAACAGGGTTGTGTCAGAGACCAAACCCAGTTGAATCATCCGCGCGAGACGCTCTTCGCGAAGCGCATCCCAGCCTTCCGCATAGCGGTCGGAATACTTCTCGATCTCCTCCTTCGGCGCATGAAGCGGAAAATGCGGCGCGTGATAGGCAAGGTATAAAAGCCAGGGCTGCTCCGGCGTTTCCCGCGCCAGATTCAGAAAGTCGATCGCATGATCCGTCACTGCATCGGTCGCGTAAAATTCGCCCTCTGGATACTGACGTGCCTCGCGTCCCTCCGGCATCCGGAAAAGATGGGTCGGATCAAAGAAACGCTTCGCACTCGTGAGCGTGCCGTAGAATTCTTCAAATCCATGCTGCGTCGGATCATCCGTCCCGAGATGCCATTTCCCCGAAATGAAGGATCGGTAGCCCGCCGGGGCCAACACCTGAGCAATCGTTAGCGCATCCTCAGAAACGCTCCCGCGAAAACCGGGATGCCCGATATCCTGCGTCATGTGGCCGAGCCCAACCCGGTGAGGATATTGCCCTGTCAGGATCGATGCCCGCGAAGGACAGCAACGCCCCGTGTTATAAAACTGCGTCAACCTCACCCCGTCCGCAGCGAGCGCATCCAACACCGGCGTCTCAATTTCTCCCCCGTAGCAACCGAGGTCACTGAACCCGAGATCGTCCGCGACGATGAGAAGGATGTTCGGCTTTTCGGCACTGATGCCGGGACCGGAGAGGAAAAGAAAAACGAGGACAAGGAAGCGACCAAAACAATTCATAAGGGGATTCATTGAGAGAACACAAAAAACGCACTCAGAACAACTACACATAGCGCTCAACCGTGAAACTTGCCGCTTTCAGGAACATTTCGTTAGAATTCCCGCAAATTTCCCTCCTCACTCGCTATCTAAGAGGCGATGCACCAGCAAATTTCCACCTTCATAACGCTTCCCCGATCTTGAGCTTTCGAATCATTTTCTCGCCCTGTCTCTTTCCAACCCGGAGGAAAGCGTCGCCCTGCAAACGATCATCACTCTCGGAGACCTACAGATTCCGCAGGAGAATCGATTTTCACTCCTGACAAAACTTCTCCTCCCGAGAATCACCGACCCTCTCTTCCGCGACGCCGCAATCAGTAGCCTCGATCAACGCGAAGCGAGATTCCTCGACGCGAGCTGGTCACAACTAGGCAAAGTCTCCAACCCCGGTTTCGGCGCTGCCTTTCTTGTCGAAGCGATGAGTCAGGCCGCGTTGCATGGAGGGGATCCAGTCGATGCCGCCACGATCCTCGCCCTTCTCGACGAACCGTCTGCGGACTGGAGACACGAAGCTCTCCTCGCCGGCATCAAGATGATCGAACCCCGGTTGGTCAAAGAACCCATCGCGCTCACCACCGCGCCCGGGGGCATCGACCGTCACCCCCTGCTCCTCCCGCTCTTCGCCTGGCCAGGGCACACCCCGGAGCCACCCCCCGAGTCCCCAGTGCGATCGCTGACGAAAAGTGAGCACAAACTTTTCGTGAAAGGTCGTCAGATTTATCTCACTTCCTGCGTCGCCTGTCATGCCGCCGACGGGAGCGGCACGCCACTGCTCGCCCCTCCTCTCGCCGGATCCGATTGGGTGCTCGGCAATGAAGAACGACTCGTCCGGGTTCTCCTCCACGGGCTTTCCGGCCCGATCACCGTGAGCGGCAAACATTACACCGTGCCTGAAATCCAGCCTGAGATGCCGCCACTCGCGACCCTCGGCAACACCGAGATCGGAGCCGTCCTCACCTACCTCCGGCGCGCGTGGGGCAACGCCGCCGACCCGATCACCTCTGGCGACCTGAACCGCATCCGGATCGAGTCACAGGGCCGAACCACGCCATGGACAGAAAAGGAACTGAAACCATACGCTGGACTCTCGCCCGAAGTCGTGAAAACCCCCTGACATTTACCTTTTATGAATCGCCGACATTTTCTCTCTACCGCAACCCTCGCCGCGGCGTCACCCTTGGCGAGCGCAGCTTCTACGTCTCCTCGCCGCATGGGCATCACGATGGCTTCCTACATGATCCGATGGGGAAACCGAAAAGAAAGGATTCTCCAACCGGGTTGGGAAAATGCCCTCGACGTTCTCGATCATTGTCAGGATCTCGGAGCAGGCTGCCTCCAAATCGGTGTGCGCGGGTGGACCAGCGACTTTGCCGGTGAAGTTCGCAGAAAACGCGAGTCCCTCGGGATTGCACTCGAAGGACAGCTTGGCCTCCCATGGGATGAGACATCACTCAGCAAGTTCGAGGAGGAAGTCAAAGCCGCGAGAGAAGCCGGGGCGACCATCCTCAGAACGACCTGTCTCGGTCAGCGGCGTTATGAAAAGTTCGAATCCCTTGCCGAGTGGCAAGCTTTCACGAAATACTCGCGCGCCGCCCTCGAACGTGCCGAACCCATCGTCGCGAAACACGGCATGAAACTCGCCTTTGAGAACCACAAAGACTGGCGCATAGAGGAACAGCTCGACCTCCTCAATCATCTCGGAAGCGACGTCATCGGAGTCACCTTTGACTTCGGTAATAACCTCGCCCTTCTCGAAGATCCCCTCGACATGGTCAAAGCCCTCGCCCCCGCGATCATGAGCACCCACCTCAAAGACATGGCGATGGCGGAATACGAGGACGGTTTCCTTCTCAGCGAAGTTCCCCTCGGCAAAGGCATCCTCGATCTGAAGGAGATGATGGAAATCTGCACGAAGGCCAACCCCTCCGTTTCGTTCAACCTCGAAATGATCACCCGAGATCCCCTCGAAGTCCCGGTTTTCAAAGATCAATTCTGGACAACGATGCCTGACCTAAAGGCATCGGACCTCGCGAAGACGCTCAAGCTGGCGAAGTCAGGCAACGCCAAATCATTGCCCAAAACCGAAGGTAAAGATCTCGCCGCACAGATCGACTATGAGGAAGGCCATATCCGGGAAAGCTTCGCCTACGCCCGAACACATCTAGGCTTCACCTGACCGCACAAAACAGCTTTGAAAAGTAGCATGGGCATCCTGCCCATGATCCGGGGTCGACCGCTCGAAGATACCTAAGACCCTAACTCGCTTTCCAACCTATCGACCTCACCCGCCTGAGTCATTCGGACGACCACCCAAAAAAAACATGGGCAGGATGCCCATGCTACTGTTTCAACAAGAACACGAAAATCCCGATAAACTAACATGCACACTAAAAAACACCTTTCAACGCTCGTCTGCGGACTGAGCTTGCTCTCACTGACCGCATTCAGCGAAGACTCCGACCTCAGCGAAACATTTTCGACGCGAGGCTACGACCTCTCAAACCTCACACTCCCTGACAAAGACACTTCTTTTTCCACCGAGGCCCTGCAAAGCATCGAGTTCACCAAACTAACCGACACCGAACTCTTTCCGGAGGGACCATCCTACCGGACCTCAGACGGGTCGTGGTTTTTCGCGGGAAACCTCGGCCTCACTCGCGTTGATCCCGATGGCAAGATCCACCCCATTCTCGGCAAACCCGGAGGCGGCGGCACCCATGTCTTACCAGACAATTCGATTCTCCATGTCGGTTCCGTCGGACTCCGTCGTTTCTTTCCCGACGGACGAGTTGCCCTCCTTGCTGACGGCGAAGAAATCGGCGGTGCCAACGACATCACCATCGGAAAAGATGGCGAAGTCTACTTCAGCGTTCCCTCAGCCGGAATCTATCGTCTCACTCCGGGACCAGAAGGTCGTCTCGAACTCGCGTCTAAAAAGAAGGCCAACGGTCTTGAAGTCGATCCCGCCGGGAAGTTTATCTATGTTTCCGGCACCGCTCTGGAGCGCTTCGCGATTCAAGGGCTCGACCGTCCGCTCGGCAAAGCGGAGAAGGTTTACGAGTTTGCCAAAGGCAAAGGTGGTGGCGACGGCTGCACCTTCGATGTCTGGGGAAACTTCTACACCGTCCTTTTCAAAACGGGAGTGATCCGCGTGATTGATCCGGCCAAAGAAAAACTCATTGCCGAAATTCCGACCGGAGCCGCGCCCGCGAGCAACCTCACCTTCGGAGGCCCTGACAATACCACTTTGCTTGTCACCGCCGGTGCTCCCAATTTCAAAAACTGCCAGCTCCTCATCGCGGAGACCGAGGTGACCGGGTTCTGCAATCACCCCGGCGCGACCGACTACCCCGTCATTCGCTGGCTCGATGACCTCACCGAAGCGGAAGTCGCGGCTCTCAACGGATATTGACTTCCCCCGTCTGAGCCGCCCCTCCCGTAGCGAGGACATTCCTGTCCTTGGCCCACAAGCCCCGCCAATGCAACCGGGGCCAGCGCACGACGGCAGGAATCCCGTCGCTACGATTCTTCGTCGCCCCCCCGTAGCGAGGACATTCCTGTCCTTGTCCCACAGGCCCTGCCTGGCAACCCTCACTTCCACTGAAAAGCGTTCTGATCCGGAAACCACTCCTGACGATGCTTCTCAGCCGTCTCGATCAGCCGTTTCGCGACCTCGGGATTCTCCTTGATGACATTCGTGGATTCTTCAGGGTCCTTGACCATGTCGAAAAGTGCATAGCCGATCTTCGCCTGTCGATACTTGCCCTGCAGTCCGTCTTTGCCCGGCGTCGAACCCTTCATCGTCCGATAGCCATGCGGGACGTGCAGCTTCCATTTTCCATCGGTCGTGATGATTCCCTGAAACTGACTGCCAATCGTTTGCTCGATGAACGCCGCCGGATGCGGCTCGTCGCTTCCCTTCGCGATGATTGACCAGACATTGTGTCCATCGAGATCAGCAGCAACAACGCCCACCCCCGCAAGCGCGGCAAAGGTCGGAAAAACATCAACACTGCACCAAGTGCGGGTCGAGCGACTCCCTGCTTCGATCTCTCCCGGATAACGAATGATGCAAGCGCTGCGGCAACCGCCATCAAAACTCGTCGCCTTCGCTTCGCGAAACGGAGTGACCCCGGCGTGATCTCCGTAGCCTGCCCACGGACCATTGTCCGACGTCAACATAACAACCGTTTTCCCGGCAATGCCATTTTCCTCCAGCGTCTTCATGATTTCACCGACCGACCAGTCAAGTTCCATCATGACATCGCCATACAGTCCAGTTCCTGACTTACCCCGAAACTTATCACTGACATGCAAAGGCACATGGGGCTGCGGATGAGGGACGTAGCAGAAGAACGGCTCGTCGGCGTTTCGGTTGATGAAATCAACCGCCCCTTCCGTGATCCAGGTCGTGAATTGATCCTGTTCTTCCAACCCGACATCCTCCGCCTTGATCTCCTTGTTCACATAATAATTCAGCGGCCACTGCCCCCAGAATTCAGGGTCGACCGCATGGTGTTTCCACATGTCATTGGAGTAGTAAATGCCGTGATGCTCATCGAAGCCGCGGTCAAGCGGCCGCTGACCATCGACATCGCCGAGGTGCCACTTTCCAAACATCCCCGTCGCATAGCCATTCGCCTGCAACAGTTCGGCCAGAGTCGTGAACTTCGGGTCGAGCCCCAATCCCCCCGGCTTATGAGCCCCGAAGACCTGATTGCGACTCGGGAAAGTCCCGGTCATGAGCGCCGCCCGGGATGCTGAGCAAATCGCCTGCGGCACATAGAAATTGTCGTAGCGACACCCTTCGGCAGCAAGCTTCACCACGTTCGGCGTCTTATAGGCAGGATTCCCAAAAGGGTGAAAATCCCCCCAACCCGAGTCGTCGAGAAAAATAATCACAAAATTTGGAGTCTCATCCGCCTCTAGATTCGAAGGGATCAAGGCGCACGCGAGAAGGGCACCGACGCAATGAGATAGAGAACGAAATGAAAAAGTCATGCCTACCGTGGCCGCGTTTCGAGCATTCGCAAACAGCGACCTCTGCATCAGCCCCCGCCATTCCGGCGGAGAAATCTCCCAAATATCCCCGTCTTGTCACCTGCGGATTCCAGGACCTCGTCAATGGTGATCTCTTCCGGCTTCAATCCTTTCGCATCAACGGCGAGGCGCACCGGAAGAGTGCGGGGCGTCGCCGTGCTGATTCGCCCGGGATTGCAACCTATCATAAGGCCGCGAGCGATGGCGTGCAGACATGAACGACAACATAAAAGCCGTCAGGCACATTCCCTCCTTCGCGATTTGATTAAAATGAGGAGTCGAAACAAGGTCATCACCAAAACAACCTGGATCACCGTATCCTCGATCATCGGTAAAGATGCCAACAAGGTTGGGCTTCTATTCGTTCAGGATATCCGCCTCGGTTTCTGCGATATGTTATGGCTTCATTAGCGATCCTTTCACCGAAAAGTCATCCACGTTCAGATGGCCCCAGCCTTCGATAATCTCGTCAACAACTCGGAAACGCACGCTTCGTCCAATCCACCGGGATACATCCCAAACTACACGACGCATTTGGTGGTCATTCTTACCACCCGAAACCACCAAAACCTCTTCAGACTCTGCATCGACCAATGCCACATGGAGCCGATCTTCGTGAAAACCACCCGCCACGAGAAAGGCCGCCTTCTCTCCCTCCAACTTGAAAACGGGCGACTGAACAATTCCGACCTGCTTGTCAGAAACCTGATTTTTTTCCTCCATCAAGGTCGACAAGTGATAGCTGCCGTGCCGGGCAAACGGTGATTGCGAAGCACGTAAACTCCCCTCGGTCGTGATCGGCTGACCGAGTTTACCGGCAACCAGTTTCCAGCCGTCCATGTCTCCCTCTTCGAAACTGAAGCGAAGATTTCCGACTGGCAAAAATTCATCATATCTGGGAGTCGCCGAGTTCACGACCTCACCCTGTGTCGCAGAACGAAATCCTGGAATCTTTCGCGGGCCCTCGTCGAAGAAACGTGCCCCTACTCCAACAACATCGATGTCACCCAGTTCAGCCCTTGCTTCCGAGATTCGCGATTGGAGATTCGCGACAACGTCAGGATGATTAGACGTGACGCTCGTCGTTTCGCCGGGGTCAGCATCAAGATCGAAGAGTTGAACTTCGCTGATCTCTTCCAACATGCGCCCCCACCAACCGGTCCCGGAAGGTTTCGCTTCACGGGGAAGAACCAATTTCCAATTTTCGTGGCGAATTCCGGTGAGAAGACAGCCCGAGTAGTAAAAATAGTCATCCCTTGGACTCGTCTCAGATTTTCCAAGAAGAAAATCGGTCGCGTCGTGACCATCGAGCTGCCGGTCAGCAGGTAGCTCTGCACCGGCCAGATTCGCAAAAGTCGGAAGCAGGTCCATCGTGCTGAGAATTTCCGCACTCTCACTCTCTGCGGGAATATGCTTCGGCCATCGCGCGACAAACGGAACCTTTGAGCCTCCTTCCCAACTCGACATTTTCCAGCCTTTCAGCGGCGCGGCCGAACCGGAATGGTCACGTGGAATAAATGCTTCTCCATTCGGGTCCATGCTTCGAGTCGTCTCGACCCATGGGCCGTTGTCGGACGTGAAAACGACCAAGGTCTTTTCATCGATCTCAAGCTCCTTCAACTTATCGAGAATCATTCCCGTCGACCAGTCAATCTCTTCAATCGTGTCGCCGTAGGGTCCGTATTCGGATTTCCCTTTGAAATCCTCCGAAGCTCCAACCGGAATGTGAGGCATGTTGTGAGCAAGATAGAGAAAGAACGGATTCTCTTTATTCGCCTCAATGTAGTCGAGCGCCTCTTCAGTGTAGTCGGCCGTGATATTATCCCAACTCTCGACACCTGGATTAACGACTTCGTCGTTGCGATAGAGCGGGACTCGCAGCGCTACATCCTCCACATAAACCGTGTAGCCGTTGAAAACGGGCGTCCCGAAAAAGTAGTCGAAGCCCTGGGCGTTGGGCATCGTCTCCGGATCAAATCCGCCCGGCCCGTCGCCTTTCGCGGTAAGATGCCATTTCCCCAAAATCGCCGTTGCGTAACCGGCTGATCTCAACACCTCGGCCATCGTGACTTCTTCAGGATGCGGCACCGTGTGGAGCTGTTTAATATTTCCCGGCTCTCCCACTCGAATCGGATACGAGCCGGTCATCAGTGCGGCTCGCGAAACGCCGCAGACGGGCTGGGCATAGAAATTGGTCAGCTTCAACCCCTCGGCCGCCATTGCATCAATGTTAGGAGTCTTGATAGCCGTCGAACCAAAACACCCCAAGTCTTCGTAGCCCTGGTCGTCGGTAAAAATCAGGATGATATTTGGCCGCTCGCGAGGAGAGGCACAGACAAAAGAAAACCCAACTGAAAACAGTGAGATTAGAAGGACAATTATTCTCCGCGTAACATTCATCGCAATCGAAATAGCTAGTAACTTAAAGTCGCACCTTTCATGGGCTGATTCTTTTCACCCTCCCACCACTCATTTGGTCCTTCCTCGACGATGTCTTCCCAGGTTTGAAAGAGGATCCGTTTCATCTCTTCGGTCTTTTCCGACATCGATTCGGCAAGGTTGTTTTTCTCCTGCCAGTCTTCCTCCACATTAAAGAGTAGAAATTTTGTCATGGTGTCGTCCGCTACGATCTTCCAGTCACCAATCCGCATCGCGACCCGATCTTCCGATGGCGAAACATGTGTTCTCCAAAAGAGAGGAACCGGACGCTCCACTGACCTCCCTTCAAAAACCGGAAGCAGGCTCACTCCGTCAATCGTCCGGTCTGTTGGCGGTGAGATCCCCACCACGTCTAACACCGTCGAAAAAATGTCAGTTCCAATCACAGGAATGGTGCAAACACTTCCAGGTTCAATATAACCCGGCCATCGCACCAGAAACGGCACCCGGATGCCACCTTCAAAATCACTTCTCTTAATTCCCCGCAAGCCTCCGCTGCTGCCGCCCTCTGAAGCAACGGGACCGTTGTCCGAGCTGAAGATGATGAGTGTGTTTTCACTGACCCCCTCGCTATCGATCGCCTCCATAACCTGACCCAGAGCATAATCCATTTGAGAGATGTTTCCAAAGTAGATCGCGTTCTGTTCTGTTTCATCCAGATAGAGATCAGAAAACTGGAGGTCCGTCGCGATCGGCTTGTGCGGCTCGTGAAACCAGACCGAAAGAAGAAAGGGCTTCGTCTCATCGCGCACTTCGGTTAGCCAGTGAATCGCTTCGTCAGCAACGAACGGGGCAGAGAACGCTTTCACCTCGCCGAGCGGTTCATCATTTCGGATAAAGTTCGTCGGATTCCGGTGACTCGGTTCCGCATTGTTGTGAGTCGCCATCCAGTAATCATAGCCCCCTTGTTCTCCCACTTGCGGGAATTCAGGGTTTCCAAATTGTTGCTTTGATAAGAGATGCCACTTTCCGACATGGCAGGTCTCATAGCCAACCTCGCGAAGCAATTCCGGATACGTGATCTCACTCGCTCTCAAATGAGCTTCATGAACACCTGAAAGGTGACGCCAAACTCCATTTCGATACGGCGTCCGTCCCGTGAGAATGGCCGCGCGTGAAGGAGAGCAAACACCTGCAGCGGAATACCCCTGAGTGAACATGACTCCTTGTGAAGCGAGCTTGTCCATATTCGGGGTTCGGATGACCTCATGCCCGTAGGTGGCTGAGTCTCCCCAGCCCATGTCATCTGCGAGGACAACGACAATATTGGGATGGTCACTCCGTTCAGCCGAAAGGGAAGATGCCGACACTGACAAAATTGCCAATAGGAGAAGGGGCAGGAGTCTCAAATTCATAATCAGTCGGATAAATGCTTCGCTAAAAACTCGACCGTCTTTTCAATAACGACTTCCCGTGACGGCTCGATTGGACTCTTCCCGTCAGCCATCCGCCAGTTGTGCCCGGCGTTTTTGACAATGAGAATTTCAACAGGGGCCGAAATTTCGTCTGCCCTCTCCTTCATGTAATGTGCGTGATGCACCGGGATCGTTGTATCCCCATCTCCCTGAATCATCAGAAGCGGGGGACTGTCCGAACTCAGAAAATTGATCGGGCTCATCTCCCGATAAAGACTGAGCTTATGATCCTCATCATAGTCCGGCTTCAAAATTCGCGGTCCAAACCGGTCACGGAAATTAGCACGGCCATCGTGATTGAAGAGCTCAGTCTTCTCGAAATCACACGGCCCATACCAGGACACACCAGCGATCATCTTATAGTCCTGATTGGCAAGTGCTTCATCGCCTGCCAATGATTCCGGCGATGAAAGCAACAGCATCTGTGCAATCTGCCCCCCTGCGGAATCCCCGAAAGTGAAAACCCTCCGGGGATCGATCTGATACTCTTTGTAATTTCCAGCGAGGAAACGGATCGCATCTTTACAATCCGTGACACAGTCTTTGATCGTGATCTGCCCGCCCTGCTTGTATAGACGGTATTCGACCGAAGCCACGCAGAATCCGCGGGCGGTCAAGCCTTCGACTACTTTTTGCATACTCCCGCGTTTCGCGGCATCCTTGCTACCAGCTGCCCACCCACCACCGTGCGTGTAAACGACAAGCGGCAGCGCCGAAGGCTTCACGCCGAACTCAGGATAGTAAAGATCGAGTAGGAGTGAACGTTTCGCGGAGACCGCTTTGTAGGCCACGTTTTCCCTGTTGTTGATTCCCTGTGCGTCCGCCAGAGAGGGGAGGCAGATCGCCGCGCAAAAGAGTAAGGTGTGTGTCGTGCAATTTATTCTCATGAAAAAAGACCTGGAATCGATTCTCTACTCAATCAAATGCTTCGGAAAATCGGCGACCTTTTCGCAACCGACTTGCTCCATGACCTGCTGAAGCTGTTTCTTCAACATAGCGATGGTGTGCGTTCCGCCTTCACTCCCGAGGGCTCCGACGCCATACATGAAGGAGCGGCCCATGAAGGTGAACTTCGCGCCACTCGCGAGGGCATTGGCGATGTCCGGACCGGCGCGGAGGCCGCTGTCGATCATCATCATGGTTTTGTCGCCAAATTCTTTCGCCAACTCCGTGAGCGGCTTGATCGTTGACTGCCCCGCGTCGAGTTGACGACCTCCATGATTGGAAACGATCATGCCATCGACCCCGAGGCTGATCGCTTTCTCCGCGTCCTCCGGATTGACGATCCCTTTAATGACGAGCTTGCCTTTCCAACGGTCCCGGATCGCGGCGATCTTGTCAGGATTCAAGCGACCGGAGAAAGTCTTGTTCATGAAAAGCCCGAGATGTTTCATGCTAAGTCCCTTCGGGAGGTAGGGCGTCATCGTTTTGAACTCGGGCGCACCCGCCGCCAGCTGGCTGAACGACCAGGTCGGGTGCATTATCATTTGAATGACATTGCTGAGCGACATCTGCGGCGGGATCGAAAGTCCGTTTTTTATCTCCTTCGGCCGGTAGGCGAATGTCGGTGTGTCCGCGAGGATCACGAGGGTCGGGAGTCCCGCCGCAGCGACGCGGTCGAGCAATTTATCGCGAAGGTCATCCTCCGCCGGGTGGTAGAGCTGAAACCAGGCATTGCCCTCCGTGAGTTCCGCGACTGTCTCGATGCTCGCGGTTCCGACGGTGCTGAGAATGAACGGAATGTTATGATCGTGCGCCGCCTTCGCGAGAATCTCCGTGGCGCGAGGCCACATCAATCCCTGAAGTCCTATTGGTGAAATCCCAAAGGGGGAATCATAAGTTTTCCCGAAAAGCTCGGTGCTTTGATCGGACCCCGGGTACTCCCGGAGATACCAGGGCTTCAACTGAACCTCGCGAATCTCGCTGGTATTTCGCCGCAAATTAATTTCGGAATTGCAGCCACCTTCGAGATACTCAAACGCAAAACGCGGCATGCGCTGCCGCGCCCTTTCGCGAAGGTGTTCGATGGATGGATACTTGGAATTAATCTCGTCACTCATGGAAGTTTTTGTCCTCTTTTTCGAACCACGTTTAGACACTTACGTTCTGATTACCGGCCAAGGCCTTTAAAAACCGGCTTTTCAGGTCGCGACTCGAGCGGGTCAAAGAAGCGCATATTCTCACCGACCCGGTCATGATCACCAATATCGGCTCGCACCGCTTCCGCAAGAGCAAGAAGATGTTGAACGATTTCGGGATTGCCGGCTGCTGCATTAATCATCTCACCGGGATCGGAGCCTAGATCCACGAGAAACGGGGAATCAAATCCCAGCCAATCCTCAGCGGCAATATGACCGTTCCTCGAAAACTTGCCTAACCACGGTGGATTGGCGGGACGAGGTAAATGCAACTTCCACCTACCCTGCCGAATCGCCTGCAGGCTGTTAATAAAATAGTAGGCAAAGAATCGATCATCATCTGCACTCTCAAAATCTCCTGCAAAAAGATGACTGATATCGACACCATCGAGGATTCGGTCCGTCGGCAAATTCGATCCTGACAAAGCTGCAAAGGTCGGGAGCAAATCGATCGTCGCTGCGATCTTGTCGCACTCCGCATTTGCAGGGACACGCCCGGGTGCCCAGAGAATTGTTGGAACACGAACCCCGCCCTCCCATGTCGATACCTTTCCACTGCGGAGAGGTCCCGCCGAACCACCGTGATCATCAGGAGACACTCCATCTCGTTTTCCCTGATTCTTGATCAGCCAGGGTCCGTTATCACTCGTGAAAAGAAAATAGGTAATCCCAACGAGATCGAGCTGTTTCAGTGTGTCGATGATTCGACCGCAATGGTGGTCGATTTCCTCAACCGCATCCCCATAAAGTCCTCGCGCGGATTTACCCTTGAACTCGGAGGAGGCATCCAGCCTCGTATGGACCATCGAATAAGGAACGTAAGCGAAGAAAGGCTGCTCCTTGTTCCGCTCGATGAAGCGGATCACTTCATCGGTGTGGCGCTTCGTCAGAGTCCCCATGTCAGCCTTTTCCTCGATTAGCTCTTCGTTCCGATAGAGATTTACAAATTGGTCGTTACTTGACGGAGTACCAAAGAAGTAATCAAAGCCCTGATAATTCGGCATCAACTCTGGATGAAATCGTGTCTGAGAATGCCCCGCCATGTCCCACTTTCCAAAACACCCGGTTGCGTACCCTTCCGCCCTTAAGATCTCGGCAATCGTTATCTCGTCACGATGAACAACGGGATGAACTTCTTTTACATTGCCTTTCTCCGCGACGCGAAGCGGATGGGATCCAGTCATCAATGCAGTACGCGACGGACCACAGATATGCTGCGCGTAGAAATGAGTGAACCGCATCCCCTCTTCAGCGAGCGCGTCGAGTCTCGGTGTCTGGATATCTGGCGAGCCGAAACAGCCCAAATCCGAGTAGCCCATGTCATCAACAAAGACGACCACGAAATTCGGTGGACGCTCAGCTGCCACGGAACTTGAGGCAGCCAGCCAAAATATGAGTAAAGAAAACAGAATTCGAAACGTCATCATCACATTCAGAAAAATTAAAATTAGGTATTCCGCTCCAGCTCATACGAACGAATCTCAGCACTTTCGCCTTCTTTGATTCCCAGCATGATCATGAAATCCTCACCGTAATCAAATCGGAAGTGCACGAGCGGAACGACGCGCCCGTTACGCTCAATCGAGATTCGGGTGCCGCGTCGGCTCAGGGTGAAGGTCTCGAAATCTTCCGCTCCCGCCAACTCGACATAAAGCATTTCATCTTTCCCTTCCCGATTGAGAAAACCCAGCTCGTAGCCACCTTTGAGTTCAAGAGTGAAAGTGAAGTCACCCTCCAATGCCGCAGGAAAGACAAGATGAGCGTGCCGATGAATTCCACTCGTGTTCGTGATCTTCGTGACGCCTTCGCTTTCGGTTAGAGTGATTGCTGACAAACCACGATCCGTCCATCGCTTCGCCTCTCCATCCCAGCAAAGCACGCTCCAGTCCTCGTCGTCGAAGGCCGCCGCAGAGAAGGACACGCCGAAAAGAGCCAGGGCCATCGCGCCGGCGATACGGAGCGATTTGAACTTCATGCAATTCATTATTTCACCGCCCCTTCCGGATCACCATTCGTCGTCAGGACATGAATTTCGTGAGCTTTGACTTCCGGATGGAAGAACTCCCAGACGACTTCTTTCTCCGGCGTGATCTCAATGAGCTTTGGCATTTCCGGATTTTTCTGGCCATAACTACAGACGATGGTGTTGCCGTTACTCAAGCGTTGTCCGCCGCACGGGTCCGCAAAACGTCCACCGACATCTTCATTCGTCACGACCCAGGCCACTTTACCTTTTGCATCGAACTCTGCGATCTTGTTGCCGTTGGTGAGGTTCACGAGAACATTTCCGTTCTCGAGAAGAATCGCGGTGAAGGGCCAGTTCTTTGCCTCGCGACCACCGAGCTCTTCCAGGTCCGTTTTGATCACTCTGACAATCTTCCCGTCGGGCTGATACTCCTTCACCTTAAAAGCGAGAAGATGAGGCACAAGATAGTTACCGGAAGGAAGCTTGCGCGCCATCCGCGTCTGCATGTGCGCGTTGTCGGTTTCCGGTTCCAGCGGTACTTCGATTGCGATAGTGCCTTCGCTCGTCACCTCAAGCAATCGTGGTTTCGGCCCGCGCTCGACGATAAGCGTATTTCCGTTTTCAAGCCGCACCGCCGTTCCCAGTTCTTTGTTTTCGGGAGAAAGCGGATAGCTCCAGACATCCTCGCCCGCCAGTGTGATTTCGCGGGCGACATTGTTGATCGAGACGAGGACATTGCCGTTCGCGAGCACGAAACCGTCACGCGCTTTTCCTTTTGTCTCCCAACGGACCTCTCCCTCCTCGCCAACGATCACCGTTTGATTACCGGCGATCAAAAAGGAATGCCTAATTCCGGAAGTCGAGACCTGCTTTCCAAAGGCTTGCACGGCACCCGGAACCCATTCGATCTTCGTGATCACCGTGGCATTGTCTGGGTCACGAAACTGCAAACTCTCTTTCGCTTCGCCGTCATAGACTTCAAACGTAAAGGTTGCGATGTTTGTCCAATCGGTCATTGGCTTTTTCTCACGATCCACGAAATCAGAAGCCTTCAGTAAAATTTCCTGCACTCCGGTTTCTTTGACTTCCCGCGAAACAGAGTAGTTAGCGTCCGGCTCCTTCACCCCGGTGAGGTACTTATTTTTCGTGATCCGAAAACGATAACTGAGCCGTTCTCGCGGAACGTTGACAAGCACCTTCATGACGGTGTCGGGCGAAGGTGTCGCCGCACGAGGGTCCCGAAACTTGTAGGTCGAGATTCCACTGCGGGAACTAAGCCCCCAGTCGCGGAATCCGTCTTTCTCAAAATCGGTGAACACCGGCTCCGGCTTGGCTTCCTCGAAGAGGCGCTCCGGCTTGATCACTTCCGGGAGATAGACACCCTGATTCGAGGTGATCGAGATACTCGTCGCAGTCCCCTGAAAGGAGTTAAACTTATCGCCCAGCGAATAGGTGCATTGTGCAAAAGCATAAAGCGGAAGCTCCTCCCGCACCGGAAGCGTCGCCGACCAGACGCCGTCGTTCTCCGTCGCCTTGGTAGAGATCCAGAAGCGGGATTTCGGATTCGAATCGTGAGTGTAGAAGATCTCAACCCGCTCTAAACCCGCCATCTCCTCCTCACGATCAGGAGTCACCGCAAAACTCGCCTTTCCGCTGCCAGAATCGACCTCCATGACTGCCGTCGGCGTTTTTGGAATCTCGATGCTTCCATTTTTGAGATACTTGTCGAACCAGAGATTCATGAGAATCCACTGCTCCGGCCCGAGATTATGACTCAGGTGCATGTGCTGACTGACCCGCCACTCATCGTGCGGGAGCGCATCCATGCACTGATAGATAAACTCAAAGCGGGAATGGAAATCATTACTCGCGCTAAGGAGGAGAACCGGACAAGTCGTGTGCGGGTAATAGGACTGAGACTCCATCGTGTCTGCAAACAGCTCGACATGATCCTTGAACGCCCGCGCCATCCCGGAGTCTGGAATCCCGGGCGAATCGGCGGTGATATATCCTGCCCCGCCGACCATCGGCACGACCGCTTTGAGCCGTGGATCAATCGACACATAAGAAGTGATATTTCCACCCATCGAGAATCCGGTGAATCCAAGCTTCTCCGCATCGACTTCCGGCTGTTGCTCCAGAAACGTGATCGCCCGCCGCCCCGCGTAAGCGAGCATGAACCAGTTTCCATTCCGGGGACTGAGGACAGGATCGATCGTGAACTCGTCGGGAAGGAGATTGAGCTTCGTTCCCTTCCGCTTCGCTCCGGGATAAAACTGCGGCCCCTGACTCGGGTCAATCGCTCCCCAGTCAGTATTCTTTTCCACCCCTTCAAGAATCTCGCGACCACCCCAGTTGATGTCGATCATCGCGTAGCCGTTTTCGGCGAAATATTTGCCGTGCTCAAGCTCGGCACGCTGTCCACCGCCGTGAGCCCAGACGACTGCGGGTGCCCTCGTGGCCCCTTTGGGAAAGGTGTAAAATGCCGCGATTCGGGAACGCTCTCCTTTGAACGTTCCCACTGTGAAAATCACATAGCGGCAGACGACCCCGTCTTCGACCCACTCTTTGACGACCTCCGTTTCCAGATCGTCTTTTCTGAAATCGATGTCTTTCCAGAGATCCGTGACATTATCGGGAACCGCCGCCTCCTCAGGATAGGGAGCGAGCGAGTCTTCAGAATGAACTGAGAGCGAGTGAAAGAGGACAGCAGCGAACGCAAGATTTAGAAAAATCAGTTTCATAGGGGTTTTTAGTAATGTGCCGGATCTTTAGTTTCTTACACTTTAATCGCGGAAATCTCAGCGGAACTGTCAGCAAAGCGCTCCATCCCCAGGCCCATCATCCGTGCTTGCGTAAGCCAGAGGTTGGCGAGAGGCGTCCCCTCAGACATATTGATGTGCTGACCCGTCCGGGTCTGTTTTCCACCGCCCGCCATGATAATCGGAAGGTCGTTGTACTGGTGCGTCGAGCCATCACCGAGGCCGGAGCCGTAGGTGAAAAGAGTGTTATCGAGCAGCGTCGTCCCGTCGGACTCTTCGATCCCGCTCATCTTTTCTAACAAATACACATATTGCTCCATGTGAAAGCGATCCACTTCGAGCAATTTATCAATCATCCTCGTCTGATTGTGGGACATCTGATGATGGCTCAACGGCTTGTCAGAAATTGCCTCAAAGAGATAAGGTGTATCCCAACGCTCCGGCCCGACCATGAAAGTCGCCACATTGGTGAGACCGGTCTGCAGCGCCACGACCATGAGGTCTCCCATCAATCTAATGAATTCACCCCGGGGGAGATAGGCTTCAGCGGGTTCTTCAAAGGTGACTTGCGCCAGCTCGGCCTTCATTTTTTCAAGGCGATCCATCTGCACTTCGATGGTCCGGATCGAGTCAAAGTATTCAGCAAACTTCTGTCCATCAGTGTAGCCAAGATCCCGCCTCAGCGAATTGGCATCTTCAAGAACCAAATCGGTGACATCGCGATACTGCTCAATCTCACGAGTCGAAAAAAGTCGCCGATACATCTTCCCCGGATCACGGATCGAAGGTGCGAGATGGCCCGTTCCATACCAGGAGATATTATCAAAGTAGATCGACTCTTTGTTGTCCTTATGCGTGTTACAACTGAACTCAAGGGTGCGAAACGGAGTTTCAGAACCGACCTTGTCCGCGACGAGATGATCAAGCGTCCGGTCGAGCGGCCACGCCGTTCCTTTGATCGTGTAGGGCTCCGCGCTGCTGAGATAACATGAGGCGCACTGCGCGTGAACGTCGGTGCCCTGCTGAAAAGTCCGGTCCATCCCGGTGATCAGGTTGATCTGATCTTTGAAGGCCGCGAGAGGCTCCATCGTCGGGGTGAGATCTCCGAGAGGTTTCACAAAGTAATTCGGGTCCTGCTTCCCTAGCGACTTCATGACATTCCCAAGATTTCCGTTCGGAATCACACTGTCCTGTTCCCCCGGAAAAAATCCGCGCCTCACCACTCCGATCGGAACATAAAAATGAGCCATACGCTGAGCGACAGGCTTCGTCGCCTCCGCCGCGATGCTTTCCAACCACGGCAGCGAAAGTGCTGCGCCGCCGAATCCCCTGAGAAAATTTCGTCGTGTTCTTGTTTTCATGTCAGGGCTAAAGTGCGCTCAAGATTAAACAGGGTTAGGGGATTGATTCAACCCTATTGAGTCAGGGCAACCCGGATTTCAGCAGGAGGATTCGTTTTCGTCTGAAAAGGTTCGCTGAGAATGACCTGCTTGAGCAGAGTTTGAATCCGGTAGTCTTCCGCCACCGTGGCTTCGGCAATGTGATCGAGTGCGATCTGATCCGCCGGACCGAGTTCACGCGCAAGCGCGAAGGAAAGGAGATGTCCTGCCAGTCCGCGCGCGAAGCGATCCTTCTCCGCAAGAATGGCATCTTTGAATCCAGCGACATCAGTAAACTCATGCTTTCGAAAGAGCGTCCCTTCCATATCGACGTCTCGCTCATTTTCATAGAGCGTGCGCCAGTTCCCGATTGGATCATAGTTTTCGAGGGCAAACCCGAGCGGGTCGATTTGCTCGTGACATCCTTTGCAATCAGCGCGCTCGCGGTGTTTCGACAAGCGCTCCCGCAAGGTCAGGTGCTCTTCACCTTCGGCTGGCTTTTCCCCTAACGAGGGCACATCAGCAGGCGGCGGTTTCGGTGGATTATTGAAGATGACGGAAGCAAGCCACGCCCCCCGTGTGATTGGCTGAGTGCGCTCAGGACCGGAAGTCATCGTCATCACCGCTGCGTTTGTGATGAGCCCACCATTGCGCCGATCTGTCACGGGGACACGGTCAAATCTCAACTCAGTCACTCCTCCCCGATTGACTCCGGTGCCTACGATTTTGGCAGGGTTCACGTCGGTTTCGAGTTCGCCGTAAGCTTCTTCGAGAAGACCGGAGCGATAGGTGAAATCGGAGTCAATGAACTGGGTGATCGGCTGATTCTCGATCAGGACCGTTTCGAAGAGAAGAAGCGGCTCCAGCATCATGTGCATGCTGCCGCGATACTTGGAAAAATAAAAACCCGGGTAGCGATGCGGATCCGGAACTGAGGAAATGAGGCGATCAAGCTGCAACCACTGGGCGGGAAAGCTGTCGCAGAAGCGTTTCAGTTTCCGGTCTTTCAGCATCCTTTCGAACTCCGCACCGAGGATCTTCGAATCGCGGAGTTCCCCTGCCGCGGCGAGCTTCAGTAGCTGCTTGTCAGGAATACTCCCCCAGAGGAAAAAGGAAAGGCGGGACGCCAGTTCGAAATCATCGACCGGCCCCGCTTCCTCACCGGCTCCGCTTTTGTCGTAAAGATAGAGAAACTTCGGCGAGGAGATTACCGCAGCTGCGGCTGATTTCATGGCCGTGGTAAAATCGACTCCGGAAGTAATCTCCTGAGACACGTAGCCGACATAGCGATCAAGAACGGCACGATCAACCGGCCTCCGGAAAGCTCTCGTGAGAAATGGAGCGAGGCGGGCCGCGATCACCTTTTCGGCATCCAGGTCCGGGCGGGGCGCTTCAAAAAACGTCTTCCAGATTCCGACATTCTTTGGGGCGAAATCCTTGCTCCCCGTGATCGATTGCCCAAGCTTCAGAAACTCCTCCATCAACAGGGGTGACAATGACAAGTGATCAGCCTGATTGTCATAGCCGTGTTCCGCCCGGAGATCCTGAGGAAAAGCCGCCACTCCGAGAAGTCGTGGCTCAATCATTTGCGACTTCCCGAGAGGTCGGTTCCCGACATTGACGGTCTCTGCCATTTCCCCCGTCTCCGGCCGAAAGTAGGTCTTGTGATCCCGCATCATTCGCTCAGGGAGAGTGAAGACGATGCATTTCAATTCGAACAAATCGATTACCGCATTGTTGTATTGAAAGCGATTCATCCGCCGGATCGGTGTGTGCGTGAAACCGTTGCTCGCGGACACAGATTGCTCGAGAAGCCCCTCCAGTTCCGCGAGGAGTTGCCGACGAGCTTCGGGCTTCAACTGCGGCTCGTCCTCGGGAGGCATTTCTTCAAAGTCGATCACCGCGACGAGTTCCTCCAAAAGCTCAGGGTGATCGAGCAACGCTTTCGTGCTTTCGATCTCCAGCAGGTTGACTTTCCCCTTCACTTTGCCGTCTTGACCATGACAGGAAATGCAATGTTTTTGAAAAACACCGCTTAGAAATTCATCTTTCTCCTCAGCACTGCCGATCGACCGTGACGAAATACCCAGCAGCAGGCTGCAAAAAGCGATTCCAGTTTTGAGGTTCAAGATCATGGAGGAGTTACGAAGGAGGAGAACACACTGACATCACCACTGTAAACTCTCGCGAGTGACGCATTCGAGGAGTCCCAGCGGTCTAATCCAGCGCTGACAACTCCTCTTCGGCATCACGTTTTATTTCAAGAAGCTTTTCGTCCTCCGGCTTCAGATTCAGCCCGTTCTCCGCGAGTTCCAAAGCACGTAGCAGATTCCCCTGGCTCAGGTGAGACTCAGCGGCTTTTCGCACGATCCAGACCTTGCCCGGTGCCAGCTCCACTTCCAATTCCATTAGTCTGAGCCCTTCCTCGATCTTTCCTTCAGCGAGAAGCTTATCGGCAAGCGCCATGTTCGTGCCGCCCCAGGCTGCCTTCTTCCCCTTCTCCCGAAACCACGCGATGGCAGATTCGATGCCCTCTTTCCCGATCAAATCATAAAGCCGCCGATCCTGCGAGATTCCCGGCTTCCGCGGCATGCGATACGGCTGCCCTGTGACGACGTGAATTAACTCGTTGCTCAGATTCACGACCGAGTTCCAAACCTCCGAACCACCAAAAGCATCGCCCTGATTGCAGAGGACGATGATGAACGCGTCATCCTCGACGAGCCGATCCTCCATCGCCCGAAACCCAACGATTGCTCCGCCATGATTGATGACCTTCGTCTGCCGTTTCGTCACGGGATGGGTGCGGGTGTAAATCTGCCACCCATACCCATAGCGACTCTGATGGCGCCCACCCGCCGCTTTTACTTCAGGGACGTCGCGGTTGGGCGTGAACATTAATTCGAGACCCTCACGACTGAGGAGTTCATCGCCATAGAGGGCACGATCCCAGAGAAACATATCTCCCACGGTCGAGTAGAGCGCACCGGCAGCTCCGGGGGTGGTATCCATCTCAAGGTAATCGGCATTCGTGTATTCAAACGTCCCGCGCGTGTAGCCACTGGCCCGTTTCTCCAGAATGACATTGGGGCGGTCATACCCACTGCCGTTCATGCCCAGCGGCTTGAAGATCCGCTCGTCCACGTTCTGCTCAAAGCTCCGGCGAGTCACCTTTTCGATGATTCTTCCCAGCACCGAATAACCAGCGTTGCAGTAAGAGTAGAGAGTTCCCGGCTCATTCTCAAGATCACTACTACAGTGGAGCTTGATGAATTCGTCAGGGTCGATAGAAAGGCGGGAGATCGTTCCGCGATAGTCATAGTTTGACGTGTAGTCCTTTAGGCCTGACTGATGCGCCATGAGATGATGAATCGTGATTTTCTCTCCGGTGTCCTTTCGGTAGTAGCTGAGATGATCACTGATCGTGTCGTCGAGATTGAGTTCGCCCTCTTCAACCAGTTGCATCACGACCATCGTGCAGAACTGCTTGCTGATGGAGGCGAGGCGAAATTTGGTATCGGTGGTGTTGGCGATGCTCCATTCTCGATTGGCAAGTCCGAAGGCTCCCTCGTAAATGACCTTGCCCTCATCGGCGACAAGAACGGCTCCCGAAAAAAGTCCCGTCTCTGCAGTCGCCTCACAGAGCCCCCTGATCGCAGCGACTTTGTCAGGGCTCGCTTCGCAATATCCAGCCGGAAGCGCAACCTTATCATCCTGAGCAACCGCGCCAATCCCCAGCAACATAGAAGCGGCGAGCAATCCTAAGACGATTGTTGGTTGAATCCCCATTCTGATGATTCTACGCCGGTCCAGCCGAAGCTGTCGATGCGAGACTGCACTCCATCGCGCTCTCCCTTTTGCCAAAGCTTGTTTCCCGCTCCGAAATAGGATTGAATCAGGGAATCCGTTTCATGAAAAAGATTCTTACTTCGATCCTCACCTCATTTGCTCTTATTCTCTTCCTCGGGGCGCAAACCGGACCGGAGAGCGACGACAGGTTTGACTCAAGCGTGACGACTCCTCAGAAACCGTGGACTGACAAAGCATTCAAAAACGACCCGAAAGATTTTCAGTTTGCGATCGTGACCGACCGGACCGGCGGAATGAGGCCCGGAGTATTCCCGCGCGCCGTTGCGAAAGTGAACGAACTTCAGCCGGAATTTGTCATCACGGTCGGTGACCTCATCGCCGGTGGGAATCACCAGCGCGATGAAAAGAAAATTCGGGAGGAGTGGGATGAATTCAACGGCTTCATCGAAGGATTCGAAATGCCGTTCTTCTACCTACCTGGAAATCACGATGTCAGCAATGCCGTCATGGATCGGATTTGGGACGAAATGTATGGGGTTCGCTACTACTCCTTCACTTACAAAGACGTTCTCTTTCTTTGTTTGAACACCCAGGACGGCGAAGGCTCCGGTCCCTTCCTGGGAGAAGAGCAAATCGCCTGGGCGAGAGAGGAAATCACGGATCACCCCGAGGTTCGCTGGACAATGGTCTTCATCCATCAACCTCTCTGGGTCGTGGAGGAAGGGTCCCGTCCCGGCGAAAACGCAGAACCAGCCGCCAAACAATCAAAAACAGGATGGCCCGAAATCGAAGCAGCACTCTCAGGAAGAAAGCACACCGTCTACGCGGGACATGTCCACCGCTACGCGAAGTTCGAGCGGAATGAAGCGAACTACTACACCCTCGGCACGACCGGCGGCGGCAGTGCTCTGCGCGGCAGCGCCTTCGGCGAGTTCGACCACGCCACCTGGATCACGATGACAGACGATGGCCCCCGCATGATGAACCTCACTCTTGACGGCATGCTGGAGGAGAACATCACGACCGAGGCGAAACAAAAATTCTGGCGCGGGCTGAAATTCACGGAGAACTTCCGAGAGACTTACCCCTTCCGGGATATAACCCTGACACTGCCACTCTCAAACCCACTTGAGACATCCCTCTCCGGCCAGTTCGCGTGGATTCTCCCGGCCACCGATTACTGGATGGTGAGCCCGCGACGTGTCCAGCTCGATCTCGCTCCCGGCGAAACGACGGAGATCAAGTTCACGGTCAGCCACGAAGGCGATCTCTCCACCTACTTTCCACTTCCCCGTCTCGACTCTCATTTTCACGGGAAGGAGGATGGATTTCATCTCGAGCGGGCGATCAACCTCCCCCTCGACCTGACCGAGCATGTCAAAAAATATCCGGAAAAAGCACAAATCTCTGCTACGACCGACCCGCCAGTGATCGACGGAAAACTCGATGATCTGCTCTGGAAGAATCCGTCCACGATCACCCGCCTCATTCCCCGACAAGCGGACGGGTATGCTCCTGTCGAAACGGAAGCCTGGCTCAGTTACGATGACACTTCAGTCTATGTTGGAGTCCGATGTCACGAACCCCTGGTTCGTGATGTTCTCAGTGAGGCAACGACGAGGGATGGAGCTGTCCTCGAAGACGATGCAATTGAGATTCTCTTCGACACGAACCGGGATAAAAAATCGTTCCGTCACTTCGCGGTGAACCCGGGCGGTGTCCTTTACGATGCCAGCGAAAGCAATCCTCAATGGAACAGCACCGCCACCGTGGTGACGGCCAAAGAAGACGATGCCTGGACGCTTGAAATGTCTATCCCCCTTGCAGAACTGGGCGCCGACCTCGATGCCCACCCGGTCTGGGGTTTTCAAATGGCCCGCCATCGACCCCGCCTCGATGAAAGGAAGTCCTATCAATGGTCTCCAACCTTCTGGTATGGAAACACCCTCCCGAGCTTCTTTGGAGAACTGGAAGTTAAGTAAGGCAAGGTCGGCTACTTTCTACCCGGAGAAACAAACTCCTCCCGAGTGAGGTTGTCATTACTATCCTGATCGAATCGCTCAAACCGCGCCTCAAGATCCGACGACGGTGTCATGCCTGCCTTGTATTCCTCGCGGGTCATGAGGCCGTTGCCGTCAGCATCGAGTCGAAGAAAGGCGCGGTCGCGATCCACCTTTGGCTTCGCGATTTCTTTTTTCTCCATCGCAGTCGAGGGCGGGCCCGTCGCGACTGAAATCGCAGAACCGGCAAAGGAACCCTCCTTTCTCTCTACTTCTGGATAGCTGCGAAGGAACCCATTTTCGTCAATCAGGTTTACGTAATAGTGAGTGGACTCGGCAGGCAAAGTCACGACTGCTCTTCCCTCTCCTTCCAGAGCCGCGGGGAGGCGAAACCACTCTTCATATCGCGCCGTGGCATTCGGCGTAAAAATGAGATCGGCGCGAACGACTTTTGCCCCGCCCTCAGAAAGGATGACCGTGACAATACCATCGTCCTGCGAGTGCGAGACCACCGTCGGGACCTGATCGCTTTTGGGCAAGGGGGTGGAAGCATCCGGATTGTAATAAGGGAAACTCGCTTCCATTTCCTCAAGTTGCGCTGAGAGGAGATCATTCAGTTCCGCGGCGAGTTCGGGCATGGCTTCGACGAGATTCTTTGACTCTTCGATATCCACCCGCTTCGTCTCTCCACTCGAAGTGTCGTAGAGTTGATAAAGTTCGAGGGGAAGCGCCTCCGGATTGCCGACGTAATCATAGTTGCGAACGAGCTTAAAATCACCCCGCCGAATTGTGCTTTCCAAGGCTACCCCATGAGGGAAATGCCACATCATCGTGTCGCGAACGGTCCCATCAGAATTTTTCACGAGACCCGGGTCGGTCGGATCCTTGAGGAGAAGCGGTGAAAGGTCGCTGCCGTCGAGCTGCTTGCCTTCCGGCTTTTCGATTCCTGCGAGCGATAAAATAGTCGGGTAAAAATCGAGGCCGTTCGCGATCACATCGCTTTCCTGACCTGCTGTGATTCCCGGCCCCGTGATAATGAGAGGGACACGAGTGCCGCCCTCCATCGCAGAAATCTTTCCCCGGTCGAGCGGGAAATTGTCGGTGTAGCGCTCCTTGGGTCCACCTTCCATCCCACCATTGTCGGAAGTGAAGATGATGTAGGTGTTCTCGCTCAACTTATGTCCCGGCCAGCGCGGGTCCTCGGTATTTTCAAGATAGTCAAAGACCTGCCCCACGTAGTAGTCGAGCTCCTCTACCATCGCACAGTAAAAAGGATTAATCTGACCCTCCGTCTCCCGGGTCGCAACATTGGCTGGATCGACTCCTAATTTTTCGGCATACTTCTTCAACCTTTCTTCCGATCGAGTGTGCATCGGTGAGTGCACGAGCCAGGTCGCGTAGTAGAGGAAGAACGGCTGGTTCTGATACTCGCGAAGGAAGGTGAGCGCATCCTCATTCGTCTGGTGGAAAGGGAAACCGTTCTCATCGAGCCGATAAGGGTCGTCCTCCCCTTCTGTGGCGAAGCCGGTGAGACGATCTTTCATCGACGTTCGCGAGCCCCGATCCGAACGGGTCCAGTCGAAGCCCTGATCTCCCGGTTGCGGAAACGCGTTGTGATCAATCGCCATGTGCCACTTTCCGGAGTGTCCGGTCGCGTAGCCATTCTCTCGCAGGACCTTGGCAAGCGTCAGCTCATCCTCCGGCATGCGACCACTATACCAGGGGTCCATCATGCGGAAATGCTGGTTAATCGGAGCAGGTGGTGCACCGCCGACAACGTGGGTCTTCTGTGCACGAGCCGGATGAACTCCACTCATGATCGCGCATCGGGACGGCGCACAGGTCGGCGCGGGAGAATAACCCTGCCAGAACATTACTCCCTTCTTCGCGAGCGCATCAATGTGAGGCGTCTCCATCGGAGAAGGCTCATCGATGTCGTAGCATCCGACATCCTGCCAACCGAGATCATCGGTGAGAAGGAGAAGAATGTTAGGCTGGGGCGGTCGGACATCAGCCAGAGAAGACCAGGGGCAGATAAGGAGCGTGATTGCAGAAAACAGAGAGAAAAGCTTCATCCAAAATGTAATTTAGCCTTTACCGTTTAGTCATTAACTCACTTGTTGCAACCCTGATAAGCAAATCTCTCAGACGGTAGTCGTTCGTTGCAGACTCCTCGACAATTTTCTCAATCTCCGCGAAATCAGAGAGCCCTAATTTCCGACCTTTTCCATACTCAGCGAGCTTGATCGTGAGATTTCTCGAGAACGGTCTCAGTTGGGTCAGAAGGATCTCTTTCAAATCCCTGACATCCTTAAAATCTCGACCCAGATACGTTCCGTGGGTTGTCACCTCCTGTGTCTCCGAGTAGTCGGTGCGAAATCGACCAATCGGATCAAAGGCCTCCAACGCCATCCCCAACGGATCCATCTGGCGGTGACATTCGACGCAGGAAGCGTCACTTCGATGCCTCTCCAGCAGCTCCCGAACGGTATCAACGCCGTTCAGATCAGGAACAAGGGCCGGAACCTCTTTCGGCGCTGGTGGCGGCGGAGTTCCTAGCAATTCATCGAGAATCCAATGTCCCCGCACGATCGGTGAAGTCTCCACCCCGTTGGAAGTGAGCGCGAGGATCCCTCCCTGCCCTAAGAGACCGCCTCGAATCGAACCCTCAGGAAGCGATACTTTGACGACTTGCTCACTCCCCTCGTGCGGGACGTCATACAACTTGGCAAGGCCTTCATTAAGGAAGGCGTAGTCTGAATCAAGAAAATCGCGCACACTCAGATTCTCCTGAAGAATATGATGGAAAAATTGCCGCGTCTCTTCCCGCATCGAAGCCTCAAGGTTATCCCGATAGTATTCGCGGAACTCTCCCTTTCCATCAGGCGGCATCGTGCCAAGGATATCGAGCGAGAGCCACTGATCGGCAAAACTATGACTGAAGCGAAGAGATCTTGGATCGCTTAAAAGTCGCTCTACCTGCTCTGCCAACACTTCCGGCTTCAGGATATCACGTGACTCTGCCAGTTCAAAAAGCTCCCTATCCGGCATCGTGCTCCAGAAGAGATACGATAAGCGATTCGCAAGCGAGTAGGTATCAAGACGAGCCCCTTCACCTGACCCTGTTGGTTCACCGACTGAACCCTCTTGAGAAGGGATCGTATCGGACGTCAGATATAAAAAGTCGAGCGATGCCATCATCGCGGCAAAGGTACGGATCGTAGACTCGTGCCAGTCGTTCGTCGTCTCATACTGCTCATCCCAGTATTCCAGATAGGCTGCGATCTCATCCTGACTAACGGATCGCCGAAACGCCCGCTTTGCAAAGCGCATCACCGTATCTGCCCGCTCCGATGGATTCTCCAAATCGGGAATCGTGGCCAGATCATAGGTAACTTGATAAGCTTTCGGTGGCCAATCATCATTAAACGGACCTTCGATACGATACTGCGTGATCCGAATCCCGGGCCCCCGGTATTCACTCATGGCCGAGGCCGGTAATTTTCGCTGCCTGATATTGGAACGAATCTGAGTAATCGGCTTGCCGGAGGCATTGAGAAACGCCAAGTACGGATAGTGATCTTTGTCGATCCAAGTCTCAAACGCAAAGGTTTGCTCCCCCCCTTCTTCCAACTCAAAAGTTTGCAGTAAACTCCCGCCGCTCGTAACGCTCTCTTCTTTTTCAGCGATGACTCCGATTCCCAGTTCGAGGGGGCCTTCCTCAGGCTGAAATCGAACAGGGTAATAGTCGCGGTCGACGCTCGAAGCCGTCACCGTAATTTTATACCGCCCCGGCGATTTCATCACTTTATCGGCTCCTCCATCAAAGATTTTGGCGTTTCCACCGACTCTGAGAATCGCATGTTCTGCATTGAAAGTAACATAGCGACCTGAACCTCCTTTCATGCGCTGCGTTGCCACATCGATGACCCGGCTTTCAGGCTGTTGCGTTTCGGGGGAAAACAGTGCGAGGCGTAAACTTGTTTTCGCCGCCTCAAGATATTCAAGAAGAAGCTCGTTGGAGATGACTAGTGCCTCCGCTTCCGTGTCAAAACTTTTGCCCACCTCATCTTCGTAAATCGAATCACCAGGATCGTAAACCCCGTTCCCCAGCCCTAACAAATCACGAACCGTATTTCCATATTCACGTTTATTGAGGCGGCGAAAGCCCGTTGTCCCGGCGCCAACATCACTCTGCGCGTAGGCGAGAACGAAATCGAGGACCTTCTGCCTCTCTATTTCAGATGGCTGAGGTTCGTCGTCAGGAGGCATCTCCTCGCTCGCTAAAACTTCGAAGACATCTTTCCAGAGTCCGGCATCGATTCCTGAGATATCATCTAGTCTAACCTTTCCTTTTTGCTTTTCCTCACCATGACATTGAATGCAATGTGACTCGAAGAAGGGTTGAATGGATTGATAGTCTTCTGCGTGAGCAAGCGTGAACGTCACTAACACTGGAATAAATTGATGATAATAAAATCGATTCATTGAATGATATAATTAGTAATACCGCGTCGTGTTTCCGAACAGGTCAACCCTCCTCTTTTCCCGCCTCCAATTCCTCTGAAATGTATCGAGCTACTTCCGTCGCTAGCGCATCAGACCCTTGAGGATGTAAATGAACATTTCTTTGCTTCTGCCAATCCTTCAGATGAGGGGTAACTATTCAGGTCAGTTGCACCATGCCGAGTCCCATGGTTTGAGACAAGCTCTTAAGAACTGCTTCAGTTCTTCGCGCCGTCGACGAGCGATTCGCCGAGAGCACCGGGCGCGCGAAGCATCT
>Ga0222632_1000017_pt1 | contig 205625 bp, 162 predicted proteins | sample AntAcemetageno46_FD_179828 | JGI IMG/M metagenome (GOLD analysis project Ga0222632, IMG submission 179828) | Saline water microbial communities from Ace Lake, Antarctica - #46 | ecosystem: Environmental > Aquatic > Non-marine Saline and Alkaline > Saline | place: Antarctica: Ace Lake...
TCTTCTCGTTGGGGGCACCTACAAATAAGATATTGCAGAGGCTCTCATAGCCTTGGAAAAAGGCCACTTCATCTTTGCGCAAATACGATTCATTGAAGCCCATTATGATTAGATCAGCTTCGGCGCTGGTTTGCCTCACGAGGTCGCGCTTGCGCTGATCTGCATTCATCTTAAAGAGTTTTAGGTTGGAAGCAGAAACGGGTAGCCTTCCTGATACAATGAGCTGATTGAGCTGTTCTTCCTGCTCATCAAACTCCTCCTCCGTAAAGGCAGCGTATACCTTAATCTGACCTTGATGCCAATCGTTATGGCCAATAATAATGTAGCCGAGTACAATGGTAAGGTTGGCATTCTGAAGATCGCGCGCTGTTATCCAAACATGCACATCGCGTTGAAATCCGAAACCCTTCTCGCTGGTTCTCAAAAGACATAAATCGAATTTTGCTGCACGAATAAGTCCAACGTTTTCGATGATTCTTTTCAGGTTTTCGGTTTGATCGTCTGTATATTCAAACAAGATCATATTGTTGTCTTGACCTGATATTCCAGGCAGCTGAACCAATTGGGCAATGGCGCTGGTATAGCTGGGACTAATCAACGTATCGATGTAGAAATTGGATTTAGAGACATTACTCATCTTGATGAGTCGCTTTAGGTCTTTCTCCGCAACCAATTGAGTATCATTATTAAAGTATCCATTAATCATATGGATGTAGGTTCCAAATCCGTATTTGTGGCTTATCCACTTTAGGGTGTTGAATAGCGCCAGGCTTTGAAAAGAATTCTGTGAAAGGCAAATGATGGCAGGCCTCCAGCTTTCGTTGCTCTGTGCCTTTTCTGCCTTTTGCAGGAAGACCAGCATTCTGCGCGTAAACTGGGTAATAACTCCCTGGAACATTACGGCAATGCCCTCTTTCTTATCGGTTGAATAAGTTATAGCAAAGTAGTTGATTACCATAAACAGTATGGCCAAGAACGCGTAGAGCGAATTCATTTGGAACATCAGGTAGAAACAGAGAATACCACCAAAAAGGGAGATATACCATTTGCTTCTGAAGGTAGGACGGTAGGCGGGGTCTCCAGAGAAGTGTTGGAAGAAAGAGATGAGGCATAAAGAACCATAGGTTACCATAAAGAACATAGAAATGATCTCTGCCACGAAGTTTACATCGCCAATAGCAACAAAAACAAAAGCCAATAGGGCGGTTAATACACTGGCGTTGAAGGGCTCGTTTTGTTTTCCTTTTCCTCTACTCAAGAATTCCATAACGCGGGTAGGAGCCGGAAAGACCTTATCCCTTGCCATGGCCTGCAGGGTTCTTGGAGCTACAAGAAAAGAGCCCAAGGCACTGCTAATGGTTGCCGCAGCCAATCCGATTGGAATAATAGGACCCCATAGGGCAATGTTTCCCATTATAAGCTGATTGTCGTTGAGGTCGTTTGGACTGGCAGAGGAAGACAACTTATAGGCAATGGCTACATAGACGAACATACCCAAAATGGTGGCACTTAAAGTTCCGAGGGGAATGGATTTACTGGGATCTTTGAGATCTCCGGATAAGCCCACACCGGCTGTCATGCCCGTAAAGGCCGGAAAACAAATGGCGAAAACAGTAAAGAAGCCCACTGGGCTGTCTATTTTTTCGGTGAGCATAGAAAGTCCGAAGCCAGTATTATAGGAGGTGGTTCCAACAAAAAAGAAAACGATGGAGATAATCAGAATGCCCACCACCACATACAATAACTTCATTCCAATATTGGCGCCCTTTGTAAGGATGAGTAGTGTAAGCAACAATAAACCTGGAATACTGAAGTAGCGGTTGTTTATGAGCTCTGGACTGATATTCAACCATTCGCTCAACCAGGGTTTTAGCACCGCAAAGGCTTCGGCAAAGGCAACAATATAGAATGCCACCGATATAGCCTGACTTAGATACAAGGAGAAGCCAATGGCCGCACCAATATTCAATCCGAAACTCCTTGAAATAATATAGTATTCGCCCCCGCCTTCTACTTTCTGATTGGTGGCAATCTCGGCCAGCGCCATGGCGGTAGGAATGGTAACCAAATGGCCCACGATTATAATAGCCAGTACTCCGTAAAAGCCCACATTGCCCACTGCCCAACCGAAACGCAGAAACATTACTGCACCTAATATCGTAGAAATGGCTGTTAAGAAAACCGGCAAAGTGCCAAATTTCTTAATATTCTGACTGCGTCCTTGCGGCATAAGGGAGAGGTAGCTTATTAAAAGGTGAAGTTAGCTTTTAATCTATATAACCCAGAACATCCATTAGAGAATCTATTAGCGTTTTAACTCAATCAAATCAGCCGTTGCGCTTCGTTTCCTTTCTCACCTTATCGATGCTGCGCTTTCGAAACGAAACTTCCTGATTTATTGTGATTTAAACTTTCATTACGATCTATTATGAATAATCTGGCTTTGATTCAAGTGCATTTACAATGGGAATATCAGCCTCAGACCAATTGAGTTTGGGCAATTCATCTAAAGAAAGCCATCTGTGATCGCGGTGTTCTGTTCTTTGGAGTTTTCCGCCCTTTAGGGTGCAAACAAAGGGAATGAGTTCAATCTGCAATTCCTTGGAATAGCGGTGTATGTTGGATGCTAACTTCTGCTTGGCTTCAATCTGCAAGCCCAGTTCTTCCGCAATCTCGCGTTCTATGCATTCCTTTTCGCTTTCGTTGGGATTGAGTTTTCCACCTGGGAACTCCCACTTCAGGGGCTGGCTCATATGCTCGGCTCTTTGCACCGCTAGCACTTTTCCTTCTTTGATTAGAATAGCGCAGCATACTTTTAGAAGGACCATAGAGAATAGGGTGGAAGGGAATGAGAAGCACGAAGCTAAGAAAGTTTGGAATGAGAAGAACGGTATGCATTTTTTAAATGCAGCTGATTGAATTATGGATTGTTGTGACGCACGGCCGTGCGTCACAACAATCATTGGTGGCCTATCAATCATTATTAAATCAGACTTTCATATATATGTAGGAATTTATTTTATTTCTAATTATGGAGGGGCACATTGTTGGGAGAATATTGTTGGATAAATATTGTTGGGAATTAATATTGTTGGAATTAGTATTGTTGGATGAATATTGTAGGGAGAATATTGTCGGATAAATATTGTTGGGAGAATATTGTTGGGAGAATATTGTGGGATAAATATTGTTGGGAGAATATTGTTGGGAGAATATTGTCGGATGAATATTGTTGGGAGAATATTGTTGGGAGAATATTGTTGGGAGAATATTGTTAGATGAATATTATTGGGAGAATATTGTTGGGAGAATATTGTTGGGAGAATATTGTCGGATGAATATTGTGGGATAAATATTGTTGGGAGAATATTGTTGGATGAATATTGTTGGGAGAATATTGTTGGATGAATATTGTTGGGAGAATATTGTTGGATGAATATTGTTGGATGAATATTGTTGGGAGAATATTGTTAGATGAATATTGTGGGATAAATATTGTTGGGAGAATATTGTGGGATAAATATTGTTGGGAGAATATTGTGGGATAAATATTGTGGGGACGCACGGCCGTGCGTCCCAATCACCATTGGCGGCATATCAACCATAACTAAATCATATTTTCTTATATATGTAGGAATTTATTTGTATTTTTAATTATTTAAATTGTACGGGCTTATGGCTTTGATTCGCCCTGTATTCCCAAGGAATATATATGGTGTTTCACACATGAGGTATAGGTTGTCTCCGGGTATTAGGCAGTTGACTGTAATTAAAAGGATAAAATAAACGGGGAGGATACGCTTAGTATAATGACAAAATTTCAAAACAAATACCGCAATGAATCAGCACGGGCGCAATGGTGGGATTATGCCAATGATGGGGCGTATTTTATAACGGTATGTACGGCTGGTCGTGAATGGTTATTTGGTGAAATAGCAAATAATGAAATGAATTTATCGCCCCTAGGCGACATCGTATATCAGGAATGGAATATTTCATTTGATATACGTGCAGAATTGTTTTGCGACACATTTGTAATCATGCCCAACCACATCCACGCCATATTGCGAATCGATAATAATGTTGCTGGAGCGAATGGTGCTGGGCCCCGCGTGGTGGGGACGCACGGCCGTGCGTCCCCACCATCGTCAAATCAAAATACAGGGGTTGCGTATCGTTCACCAAAATCAATATCATCGTTTATGGCAGGATTTAAATCGGCAGCCACAAAACGAATAAACCAATTTCGTTGGGATGCGGTTCATTGTGGGAACGCACGGCCGTGCGTTCCCACAATGAACGTTTCCACAGGTCCCGTTTGGCAATCCCGTTTTCACGATCATATCATTCGCAGTGATGCGGAATATCAACGAATTCATAGGTATATAGAATCTAACATTCAAAATTGGGAGAAGGATCAATTTTTAAAAAAATGAATCAATATGAGATGACGAGCCGCGCGTTGTTGGGACGGAACCAGTTGGTAAGTAGGTTATTGTGACGAATATTGTTGGGACGAATATTGTTGGGACGCACGGCCGTGCGTCCCAACCCCACCATTAATATAAAATCCATCATCGTCAAATCGGAGTACCAGGGTTGGGTATCGTTCACCAAAATTCATAGGATCATTTATGGCAGGATTTAAATCGGCGGCCAGAAAACGAATCAACAAAATTGGAAAGGACGGGTGTTGTTCAGATGCGGGTTGTGGGGACGGGTTGTGGGGACGCACGGCCGTGCGTCCCCACTGGTTTCGTTTTCATAGCCATATTATTTGCAGGGAGGATTAGGTTAGTAAGAGAAACTGGTTTTTCAGGAGGCAAATGAATGCAGACACATCTGATAGCAGAATTGCCGAGGTTATGGGTAACCAAAGTCTAATAACCGCTGACATTAACCGAGCAGGAGAATAGTTTATTCATCTAGTAAAAGGTGACATTGTATTCATTCACAAAGAAGTGTAACCGTTTTAATAGGTAAAAGTGAAAAGCAACATTGATGAGGTTAAATGGTCAAATAATAGTTTTGGAATATGCAGTTCAAATATGGAGTGAATACCATGAATTAATAAGACAAGAACAAAATGAAGTTTAAATGATGCTAGTCTATTTTTTTTAATGCCATGGATCCTAAATCCAGTGAATGTATTTTATGAGGATGCGGACTTAAAGGATATAGACTGAAATCCAGTGGGTATAAGGACGATATGTGAGAAGAGAAAGAAGGAATTCCATTTTACAATGTAGGAATGACTTTGTGTTTAAGATGGTGGAATTTGGTATCTTGTAGGGATTGTTTAGGATTTGTGAAATGGTGTACTAATTGTATATTTCAATTTTAAACATTGATTGGAAATCGAGATCCTTGAATAAATGTAACCTGATAAACAAAATGCAAATGGCTCCATTTATGTAAATACTGTTCATTAAGGATATGAACTTTTAATTGGTAAAAATTAGCGAGAAATTCAATAACAATTATGATTAAAATGCTTAAACAGAATCTAGTTTTGGCATTTTTTTATTTATTGCAGCTTGTTCTATGTCAATGTCACCAGCTAAAGTAAACAGTACTTTACCCGCTCTAACTAAATCAAAATTCATGACAAAATTAGAAGCAGAGAAAGCTGTTAAAACAGAGAGATGTAAGTATTTGGCTAAAGGCAGAAATTATACTGCCCCGATCGGGTTGACTGTTAATGGTGATTTGAGATATGGAGCTAAAGGGATAGATGAATGGGTTGAATTGGATGGAGGAAATGCGTATGTACTTAGCAATTACAAATGGGTTATAGTGGATCAAAATGGATCCACTCAGCTCCATATAGAATTCGATACTATGTTGTGTGAATAAGTGAAACCATGGATATATGTTAAGCTTTGAAAGAAAAACAAGAAGGAATAGCCCAACACTAATTAATAAACATTCATTCTTCTAATTGGCTATAAACTATTGTTGACGAAACGGAAAGCCTATACCTATTGGGAAACGACTTTCTTTATTCGTTTTACGAAGGATGGGATTGGGTGAGAATCAATTTTGGGCTGTTATTTCAGCTCTTTTTTATGCGACATACTCTTTCTAGACCTTGCTGTCGCTTCCTTTAGTGGAACATTGATTCTCAGAATTGCCAATGAAAAAATCAATACCATCTATCTAAATGAACATACCACACTTATACCTTGGCTTGAAAAGGATAAAGCCTTTGTTTCTCTGTACTCTGACTTATCTACAGGTTAAACCTACGGATTCTAATGTTTTAGCGACGGAAAAATCAGAAATTTGACTGGCATTATTAAATTGAAAAGTGCAGACGAGAAATAGCGCCTTAAACGCCAAGCAAGTCTTTAGTGAATAATGACCTACTAGCGCTGTATTGCGCTATAAACTAGCATTTACCAAGCATAAAACGCATTCGCAAAATGCATCTATTACTAAACTCAAGGAAAAATATGAGATCACTTCAACTCCTTATTATTTGCATGCTTTTGCTGCCAATGACGAGCCATGCCCAAAAGAGAAAGAATAAATCTTCGGAATCTGCCATACCCATTATAGACTCTTTATTTCATGGTATGAAATGGCGGAATATTGGTCCGTTCAGAGGGGGTAGAAGTGTTGCGTCTACTGGAGTAATAGGACAGCCTCATACATACTATATGGGCTCTACAGGCGGTGGTGTTTTTAAAACTACAGACGACGGAATACGATGGGAAAATATCTCAGACTCGTTTTTCAAAACAGGATCTGTAGGTGCGATTGCCACTTCTGAAAGCAATACCAATATGGTAGTGGTTGGCATGGGCGAACATGCTGCACGTGGCGTTATGTCTTCCATGGGCGATGGTGTATACAAATCGATGGACGCTGGAAAAACATGGACGCATATAGGACTGGAAAAAACCCGTCATATCTCAGATGTTGTCATCCACCCAACAAACCCAGATATCATTTATGTAACCGCCCAAGGAGCGCAATATGCTCCGTCTAAAGAGCGCGGTATTTATAGAACGCTGGATGGCGGAAATACCTGGGAGAATATATTGTCTGTAAATGAGACCACTGGAGCTTCGTCTTTGTCTATGGATATGCGCAATCCGCGTATTTTATATGCTTCCATGTGGCATCATCGTCGCTACCCCTGGTTTATGGAATCGGGTGGTGAAAGTTCAGGACTGTATAAGTCTGAGGATGGCGGAGATAGTTGGAAAAAAATGAAGGCGGGATTGCCAATAACATTCGGTAAATCAGGCATTTCTGTTTCTCGGGCCAATCCAAATCGTGTTTTTGCTGTGATTGAAGCGGAAGGAGAAAAAGGGGGCGTTTACCGTTCAGATGATGCTGGAAAAACGTGGAGCCATATAAACGGCGATCGCGTGAATATTGCACGGTCTTGGTACTATATGGAGATTTTTGCTGATCCACAAAATGAGAATGTGGTCTATGTTTTGAATGCACCCATGATGAAATCGATTGATGGGGGAAAAAGCTTTTCTGCTATTCCCGTTCCCCACGGAGACAACCATCATTTATGGATCAATCCAAACGACAATACCAATCTAATAAACTCCAATGACGGCGGCGCCAATATTTCCTTCAATGGAGGAGAGAGTTGGAGCACCCAACAGAATCAGGCTACTGCTCAATTTTACCGTGTGATAACCGATAATTTGGTGCCGTATAATGTATATGGTGGTCAGCAAGATAATTCTGCCATTGGCATTGCCAGCCGAACAAATGATGGAGGAATAGATTGGAAGGATTGGTATTCTGTGGCGGGTGGTGAAAGTGCTTTTATTGCTTTTGATCCCAATAATCCAGAGACAATTTATGGTGGCTCCTATCAAGGACATATTAGCACTTGGACAAAAACATCGAGGGAATACAAATCAATCAAAGAGTACCCAGAACTAGGATTGGGTATTGCACCCAAAGACGCTAAATATCGGTATAATTGGAACGCCCCTATTATAAGTTCACCGCACAATAGAGCTACTATTTATCATGCGGCTAATGTTGTTTTTAAAACAACAGACGGTGGAATAAGTTGGACAACCATAAGTCCAGACCTTACAAAGAACGAAACCGAGAAACACGGCAAAGGCGGGGGGCCCATTACCAATGAAGCGGCTGGGGGAGAAAATTACAATACGCTTACTGCCTTAGTAGAGTCGGAACAGGAAGAAGGGGTGCTCTATGCAGGGAGTGATGACGGCTTAGTTCATATCACAAAAAACGGGGGTCAAACGTGGGAGAATATTACACCCAATGGGTTGGAAGATGGAATTGTAAATAGCATTGACATCTCTGCGCATAATCCCGCTACAGCCTATGTGGCGGTCATGCGATACAAATCAATGGACTTGAACTCCCATGTTTATAAGACAAGTGACTATGGTCAAACGTGGAAGAAAATTGTAAACGGACTGGATGATCCAAACGGATTTGTGCGGGTTGTTAGAGCGGATAAAAAGAGAGAGGGATTATTGTATGCGGGTACTGAGACTGGCTTATATGTCTCAAACGATGATGGTGCCTTTTGGCAGCGTTTAAAATTGAATTTGCCAGTGGTGCCTATTAATGATCTAATCATTCAAGACAATGATTTGGTTGCTGCGACATCCGGTCGTGGGTTCTGGATTTTAGATGATTTGGCAGTGCTGCAATTGATGGGTTCTGAGAATAAGGCCATTGAACTGTTCCAACCCAAAGCAAGCTATCGCATTTTTGGCGGGACCTCTCAAGCCATTGGCCAAGGTCAAAATCCAACAAGTGGGGTAACTTTCGATTATTATTTAAATGAGGCGGCAGATTCTATAGATTTAAAATTGGAGGTTCTACAGAATTCAAAGGTGATCAGAACCTATACGAATAAGAAACAAAAAGGGTTTAAATCGTGGCCTGGAGGACCATCAAGTCCAGAAATCTTGTCTTCAAAAAAAGGCTATAATCGCTTTACTTGGGGTTTTACGAGAGAGGCATTGCCTGCTATAGATGCCATTTTTGTTCTAGGCGATCTATCAGGCTCTAGCGTTGCTCCGGGCAATTATACCTTGCGCTTAATAGCAGAAGAAGATACGGTTGAAACAGGCATAGAGATTCTTCCAAATCCTGCCGTTCGTTCAAATCCTCAGGATTTTATAGAACAACAAGCAATGCTTGAAACCATTGAAAATACAATTAGAGATATGCATGAGTCTGTAATCCAAATGCGGTCTGCCAAAACGCAGATTGATACGTATGCAATGCTTTTAAAAGAGGATGAGAACGCTGCTCCTCTGATAGAAAAAGGAGAAGCTTTATTGCAGCGTATTCATAGTTGGGAAGGAAATTTAATTCAAGCCGATCAAAAAACCTTTCAAGATGTAGTTAATTTCAAAAGCATGCTAAACGCACAATTTTTTCAGCTGAAAATGTATGTAGACGCAGCAGACCCAACAATTACGAAGGGTGCTAAAGAACGATTGAGCGATTTAATAATAGAGTGGCAAGTATATAAAGATGAGCGAGATGCTATTATAGATACGGAAATGCAAGACTATAATGCCTTGCACAAATCGCTAGATATACCGGCGCTTATTATCGATGCTAAAAAATAGACTTATCGATTGAGTTCTTTCGTGAAATCGTAGGAAAAGATATTGTTGAAAATGTGAATGCACTGCAATTGCGAAAAAATTATAGTTTTCCTTGCGGATAGCACGCCTTTTAATCCACGCCATGGGCAGCAATACCTATGAATTCATGAAGAAATTAAAATCGATGAAGAACTGGACCTCCAATTTTTCATCGTTGGTTTTGCTGTTTATTGCAAGTCATAATATGCTAGCGTAGGAGTGTGAGCGGGTGTCTGAACCATTTACAAACGAGAAACTGGTGAAGTATGACTTCATGAGAGAAACGGTTGTTTACGAGCACAAAGGAGGAAAGAACTTTATTTCTGTGAAGCTAAACCTCGATGGTGTAATTAATAGGGCATTCGATGAGGGAACGCCTTTTTTGCTTAAAACGAAAATGGTGGTCAATCGTATTAGTAGTCAAAAGTGCATTCCCTTTAGTTAAGTCAAGTCAAGTCAATGGATCGCCTGTGATCAGTTCGGTGGTCTTTATTTGCGAACTGAATAATGAAGCGCTGGCTGACTTAAAGGAATCAATAGGTGGCCTTGATCCGGTATGCGGATGGAAAAGGGTATCAGTATGACTTACCAATCAGTAAAAAAGTGGGTAAAGGGTTTAAAGAAGGACTGCCTTCATACTGAATTAAAAGTAGGGAGTCGCATTGCCTGGGTAAGTAAATAACGCACCCTGAAAGCTAAGCAGCGGGTGCATATGTGTCTTTTTATTTCAGGTTGGGGTTATGAGGGGGGTAGGCAATTGTTTCTGTTTTGCATTTGCTAGATACCTAAGATGATACCAGTTTGAGCAATGCTTAAATTGGCCAGTGTATTTCCATTGTTTTGGTATTCCGCTCTTTCAATTTGTTGTGAGCATAGAAAATGAATGGGTAACTCTACGCCTTTAACTGAAAGCTATATTTTGCACCAAGCTAGACCGCGCATTATCTCGTAGAGATCGAGTTAATTTTCAGAAGGGCGTGTGCTTGCGATTGGCATGAAAATTTAAAGAGAAAGAACCGAAAAAGTATAGAACGAATGGAACAGAATGACAAGGCAAATTCCTATAGGAAACTATTAAACAGATTACAAGAAGATTCGTGGGAATTGGAATTGTTGATTTCTGGTTTTGCCATATTTGGTTTGTTTTATGCACTTGACCCGATAGCGCATAAGATGCAGGTGGCTCAATTTGACAACAACAATGTTTTTGTTTTTATTCTCGTCATTATTCATTTCTCGGTACAGATATTAATTTTCAATCTGTTGTTGCATGTTTTATTGCGGGGCTTATGGATCGGAAGCTTGGGTATGCGTTATGTGTTTGGAGAAATTGACTTTGACAAACTCAATTATGGTGAACAGTTCACTAGCTACCTAAAGAGGAAGGTGGGTTCTTTTGACGACTATATTAGGAAACTTGAGAATATATGCAGCATTATTTTTGCCATTAGCTTTCTGCTTGTTTTTTATATTTTTTCATTCTTTATTATTGGTTTTATTTTAATAGGATTGAATAGCGAAGCTCCTGACTGGATGATTGTTATTCTCCGAATTGTTTCTACTTTGTTTGCCTTTGGTGTTCTTCTGACTTTTTTCGACTTCGTAACGCAGGGATTATTGAAGAAGAATAAATGGACTGCGAAAATCTATTTTCCATTTTATTGGACTTTTAGCATTCTGACCTTGTCTTTTCTTTACAGACCATTGGTTTATAATCTATTAGATAATAAGCATGGGAGGCGAATTAGTTTCGTTTTGATTCCCTTCTACATTTTAATTTACATCGTTTTTCATTTGGGATTTCAAAAATCGAATTTTATAACACCTGCTTCAACGAAGGTATCGAACAGTAAGGTCGCGAATGGAAGTAATTATGAAGATGAAATAGAAAAGAATAAAAATATATTCATTGGTGAATTTGCCATTCAATCTAAAGTGATTACTCAGCCCTTTTTAAAGATAATGGTACCATTGAATGATAGAATTGAAGATTCCTTAGTAGCATTCAATCCAAATTTAAAACCGAGTACAGATAAACGGGGTCTGTTTTTTAAATCACAGATTTCATTTGTCAGGAATCAAATAGACTACGACGGTTTTTGCAATGCGTATTTGAATGCTTTTGAAAAAATGTATACGTTTAAGATAGATTCAATAGCATATATAACTCAATTTGCTATATCGAATGTAAATAATGAGTTAGGCTTTGAATCTTATATTGGAATACAAGATTTGTCTGAAGGGAAACATATCATTGAATTTCTTAGCTCAAAATACAATGATACAGATACGCTGGTAAGTATTCGAAAAGTACCCTTTTGGTATTATAAGAATTAATATTCTGTGTGACGCTAAATGGATAAACAAGGATTGCCATTGCGCAGAATTGCAACCATGAGAAAGTGAATGCGGCAGTCGTTTGTCAGTGCAAAGTCCCGTCAAGATTGTTGAGAATATGAGCTGAAATGTTCTCCGATTAAGATCTGTACTTTCCACCTATAAGTAGAAGGCAGACAATGCATTACTTGGAGACTTAAAGGGATGGTTATTAGCTGAGCAGGATTACCTAGGAAGAATGGGTAGAGTTGAACTTCTAGGGACTATATCTAGATCTGTTTGTAGACTCTTTGATCTGGATAGAATTGGTTTTTGATCGTATTATTCATTGATAAAAAGAATTTATTCAAGCATAATTACGGAGCTTTGAAAGCTGGATACCAAGGCGGAGGGAAATGTACAATAAGATCCTTTCGCTATTTTCACATTGCCCATTTTCTGAAATAAACACAAAAGCTTAGATTTATCCAATAAGAGCGGCTGGCAGGAAGATTGTCACCAATGGTGCTGTGAGGCTTGGGATAAAATTCCCCTTGCCTTCTTGATTACAATAAGGTTGTGCTTTAGCTTAGGAATTAGAAGTATACGTAGTAATAGAATAGAGATAATAAATGCTTTTTAACTCAATAGATTTCGCGCTATTTCTACCTATAGTATTTTTATTGTATTGGTTCGTTGCAAATAAAAACCTGAAATTTCAAAACTCATTAATAGTTGTTGCAAGCTATTTATTCTACGGCTGGTGGGATTGGCGGTTTCTATCACTAATCTTATTTAGTACAATAATTGACTATTCAGTTGGAATTCGATTATCAAAAGAAGAAAATAAATCAAAAAGAAAAGTGCTATTATGGATAAGTATTTTAGCTAATCTTGGATTTTTAGGGTTTTTCAAGTATTACAATTTCTTTCTCGACAACTTTGTTAGTTCATTTTCATTTGTTGGAGCAGAAATCAATGCGAATTCATTGAATATAATTTTACCCGTTGGGATAAGTTTCTATACTTTCCAAACTCTCAGTTATACCATTGATGTTTATAAAAAGAAACTTGAACCAACAAAAGACTTTATTGCATTTACTGCATTTGTCAGTTTTTTTCCTCAATTAGTCGCCGGTCCAATTGAAAGAGCAACGAATCTACTTCCTCAGTTCTATAAAAAAAGAACGTTTGATTATAGTAAAGCAGTGGATGGATTAAGACAAATTTTATGGGGATTATTCAAAAAAATAGTCATCGCAGATAATTCAGCACAAATTGCAAATGAGATTTTTAATAATTCGGCAGATTATTCTGGTAGCACATTAGTTTTAGGGGCAATCTTCTTTGCGTTTCAGATTTATGGTGACTTCTCTGGATATTCTGATATAGCTATAGGTACATCAAGGCTATTTGGCTTTAACCTAAAACAGAATTTTGCTTTTCCCTATTTCTCAAGAGATATTGCTGAATTTTGGAGAAGGTGGCATATTTCACTTTCAACTTGGTTTAGAGATTATTTATATATCCCATTGGGCGGTAGTCGTGGAGGAACTTGGATGAAAGTTAGAAATACATTTATAATATTTATTGTTAGTGGGTTTTGGCATGGGGCCAATTGGACTTTTATTGTCTGGGGTGCGCTGAATGCCTTGTATTTCCTCCCCTTACTTTTACTAAATAGGAATAGGACAAATACAAATACGGTTGCTCAGGATAATTATTTACCAACGCTCAAAGAGTTTTTCCAAATCGCAATTACATTCAGTTTAACTGTTTTTGCCTGGATATTTTTTAGAGCAGAAAATATTGGACATGCTATGAATTATTTAGCCACTATTTTCTCAAAATCCTTGCTGACATTCCCTCATTTTCCTCAAATGGAATTGGCATTTAGCACCCTTATTTTAATAGTCGTATTTATTGTTATTGAATGGTTGGGACGTGATAAAAAATATGCGATTGAAAATAGTATTGCTATAGAGAATAAATATTTGCGATACAGTTTGTATTTCGGTATTGCTATTACGATTATGCTTATGGGAAACTTCAATGAAAATCAATTCATCTACTTTCAATTTTAGCATGAAAGAATTTATAATTAAAACATCGATACCTTCCATTTTTATCTTAATACTTCTTGTTTCTGTTAACTATTGGGGTGATAGCGCAAAAATATTTCATCCTAATTATGAAAATAAAATTGCTGAGATTATCTTTAATAATAGTCATGCCACAAACATTTCAAACTTTAATGAAAGAATATTGCAAAAGGAGTTGATACAGAAGCTAATTAGCAGTCCAGATATTGTCATCCTCGGGTCAAGTCGAACAATGCTTATAAATAGCACATATTATGAGAATAAAAAAGTAATTAATAGCAGCGTATCTGGCGCAAGCATTCAAGACCTTATTGCTATATTCCAAATGTATAGCACGAAAAATAGGCTGCCAAAAAAGATAATTTTGGGTGTCGATCCTTGGCTATTTAATGAAAATAATGGTCAAATAAGATGGCAGTCCTTAAGAAAAGAGTATGCTAGTTTTGAAAATCAAAAAATAGAAGAGAATGATGACCTTCTAAATAATAAGGTGAAACAATTATTTTCACTTTCTTATTTTCAGGCATCGTTTATAAATTTGCCCGCTGTAATTGTTGGAAAGTCAGATCCAATTGCTACAGAAGAGATATATAATCATAGTAACACAATACTTGTTGATGCGTCTTTGTCATACAGCAAAAAATATAGAGAAGCTTCGAATGAAGAAGTAAATAGCGCGGCACGGATCTATAGCTCTGGTGGCATCTATTCTATTGAGAATTTCAAGAATATATCACCTCAAATATTTAGTGAATTTGAACAGTTGTGTATTGAAATATTGAAGAATGACATTGAGCTGTCTTTTTTTCTTGCACCTTATCATCCCATAGTGTATAAAAAGATTGAGCAGGAATATCATATAGTATTAGAAACAGAAAATAAGCTTAGAGAATTTTCGAAAAAACGGAATATTGAATGTTTAGGCTCTTTCAATCCTGCAACCTATGGAATTGAGAGTGCGGGTTTTTATGATGGTATGCACAGTAAAGAAAATACAATTAAGAAAATATTGAAAGTAGAAACGCGGAATAATGCATATAAGTCATTGGGCCATTGGTAGCTAAATGACTGTTTATCAAGTCGAATAGACAAAGGTTAAAACTGAAAGTTAGGTAATCGAGAATTGCTAAGGTCGAATATTACAAACTGTCAGACTGAGCAAAGACTAAATAGGATAAATGAAAAATGGGTTGGAATATACTCAAGTGGAAGGGATCGTATTATGTCTTATAAACCTGTGCAATAGGCAGATAGTGGAACATCCGATATCGGAATGATTGAGCATCAGTTGAGCATAATTTGTCAAGGGAAAAGCTGAGTTACGAAGAACCTGAACCCTTTGGGTAGATCTGTTTATAGACCTGAATCCATTTGCAGATTTTGTTTTACCTATACGTGCTGTGGACAGTTAATTCAGCATAGGAAGGGGAAGTTGCTTACCACTTCTTTATCAGAAAGGCAAATTTTGAGGTAGCCTAATTTGTGTATTTCTTTCAAGGGAATAATTGCAATCATTCGTGTCCGACTGAAATACGGCCCCCTTATTTTAGTCTGAGATTAATGTTTCAGGATAGGATTACTAAGTGAGTATTTAGGCAACCTGTCCTATTTTTTTTATTGATTTGTTCTAGATATCGAGCATCCAACCAAAGCTTAAACCAAGCTGGAAATACTTAAATTGCTTCTTCGTGTTCTGGATTAATACACTCTCACTGTTTGACGCTTTCTCTGTATACTTGATTCATTCTTCCACCATTTTGTTCTTGTTGTAAGGCTATAAACGGATCCAACTTTTCAAGCGGTTAAGAACACTTCCTCGCTTTCGCTACTTTTGGATTATTAGTATAATGGTTTATTCGAAACCCTATGTTTAGCATATACCAACCTAAAGTAAGCTAGCATACCATTCATGGAACGTTAGCGAAATAATATGGATAGCAAATGAATTTAAATAAAGATTTTACGACTCAAACTATTCAACTTACTCCTGATTATGAAGGAGAAGAAATTGCTGTACTAATTTCTTCAAACTTTAATGTAGGGAATAGAAAAAGTGTATTGTACTTACATGGCTATATAGATTATTTCTTTCATGCGCATGTAGGAGAAAAATGCATTGAGAATGGTTTTGACTTTTATGCTCTAGATCTTCGAAAATATGGCAGATCGATTTTAGAAAATCAGCATCCAAACTATTGCAAAGACATTGAAGAATATTTTGAGGAAATATCGATTGCAATTACTAGGATTCAAAAGACAAGTAGCTCAATATTCCTCTTAGCTCATTCTACAGGAGGCTTAATAGCAAGTAGTTATATGAATAACGGCAAGGAAAGAAGTCGTATTGACGGCTTGATTTTAAACTCTCCTTTTTTGGATTTCAATCAAACTAGATTCGAAAAGTTGATTAGTTATTTTTTTGCAAATATTGTTTCAAAAATATCCTCTTATTCAAAAATTAATGGTGCTCTGTCTTCTGCCTATGCTCAAAGTATTCATAAAGATTTTTATGGCGAATGGGATTTTAACCAAGACTGGAAACCATTGAATGGGTTTCCAACCTACTTTAAATGGGTAGTAGCGATTGCAAAGGCTCAAAAAAAATTGGAGAAATCAAAAATAACAGTGCCCATTTTGGTCATGCATTCTTCTGATTCTATTAAAATCAATACTTTTTCAAAAGAAGCAATGTCTAAAGACATTGTATTAAATATTGAAGACATAAAAAGAGTTGGAATAAATCTTGGTGATCGAGTAACCTTACTGGAAATTGAAAATGCACAGCATGACATCTTTTTATCTACAAAAGCGGTCAGAGAAGTAGCTTTTGATAAAATGTTCTCTTGGCTATCGGAAATTGAGTTCAAAAAATAAGTCCACCAAAAGTCAAAGCGTATGCACAATTTTCTTTCGCACTAGTATGGGTTTTTTTAAGGAAGGTGAAACCATACTTTTCTATTTTTAGTTTGTTCTCGGATTTGAGTATTGTATTAAAGCCTATAATGAGTCGCTTAACGGTGAAAGGTGAAAGGTGAATTTGCAGTCGGCTTATGTTGTGTATTCATACTCTTTCGAGTTTTCTCTACATAGTTCAAAATGTTTTGAGATTGCAGCCCAAATCCATCTTAAGCTTCCATTTTCTGAATTACTTATTTCACTTAGATTCACCCTTTCAAATGGTCGTGAACTCTTTTTGATTGAAAAAAAATAGGTTTCATACCAGAACTTCCTTTGTGCTTTGGTACTCTTGCTTTTGTACTGTTTACTTTGGCTAGGGCTCTTGGATATTCATCAATCTAGGCTACCGCTATACTGGTTCATTGTTCACAGAGTATTCCAATACATTGTGCTTTGAGCGTGCAGCCTTTGAACTGAGCGGGTATTGTGAGATGGAGATTGTCTTGGGTAATCGCTTTTCTAGAATGTTGCTCTAAATCACCCGATGGCAACTTCAGTTTAGGTTGGATAATAAAGGCATTGGAATCCACTCGTACCGATGGAATGGCTTGATTATCTCGGCGAATCATTCCATTTCCTATACGATTGGGCGATATATTTTCAAGTTATAGATAGAATGAAAATGTCGTCGGATGGCAAAGTTTGTCAACCACTTAAATTAGGACTTCATAGCAAAGCCTCCTCGATGAAATAATCTAAAAATAACAGAATATCCTTGGTGTTGTAAAATGATTCATAAGCCTTAGATCGCACGTACTATTCTCCAAATACTGCGCTAATATGAACTTCATGAATATTTCGAGGTTTCGAGGCTTCTTTCAACATGATCATAATATGAGCATGGAATTTGCCGAAACAGCCATAATCTAAAGAAGACTTCGACCTGCTGTAGATTCTTCTTCAAGCAGACAATCACTCAATTGTAAAAATTGAAATTGAGCGATTTATGGTATATATTTCTTTGCATAATACAAGATACCTCGCCATCTGCTATTCTTGCTTTCACCAATTTTGGATGATTATCACCAAGCGGAAACAGCTGTGAATCCTAGAAATAGTAGTCGCTTATAGGGCTTAATTATTCAGAGCCGAACCATGGCGACAATTTATAGATTCAAAATTTGTTCAAGAAGAGACAAATAAACAAGGGGTTTTATTATGATATTAAGAATGCTCGTACGCTTATCTGCTTTTGCTACAATTTTACTTTTTTTTAATTGTTCAAAGGATGTAGAAGGGGCTGACGATAATAGTGTTGATGCAGCCTTAGCAGAGTATTGTATCCAAAGCTTCGCACGTCCTAATTTGCCTTCTACTTGGCAACCATGGCAGTGGAATGGCTACACTAAATTTCCATCTCTGTATTTCGCAGCAGAACCTGAGGGTAATTTCAGTTCGTCCCAAATGGAAAAAATAAGTAAACATAGTTTAGCAATTATTGAATTTAGAATGGGACAGTTTGTAGAAGAATTTACAACAGGACTTTGGGCTGGAGGTGATTTAGCAGGATTAATGGAACAACAAGTTATACAGTTTAAAACGGCATACCCCAACGGACCACCAATGTTAGTATATAGAAGCGGAATGTGGGCTGGCTCTATGTATGAAAAACAATGGCAATCACTTCAAAACCAAGACTTTTTCATACAAAATGATAGGCATTGCGCTGGATTTATAAGTTACCCAAGAGATGTGGATGAATCTGGTTTTATAACAGATTTAAAATATTGCAGATGGGATTTCAGGAAATGTGCTGCCAGAGAAGAATATAAATCATTGATAGGCTTTGCGGCACTGGAAAATACAGATGGGGTGTTTTTTGACAATGTTCAAAGCGTAGCCTGTGACGAGTCCAATAATTATAGTTCTATGACTTACGAATCGCGTAAATCATTTATGAATGCCCAATTAGAAATGTATGCGGAATCTTTTTCAGAATTAGTGAATAACAATAAATACCCTATACTTTCTAGCACCAATGGATTCACATCCATTGGTGCGCAGGTACCTTGGGAAAACGATTGCCCTGAGTCAGAAGAGGCAATTCTAGCAGCCTTAGATGGAATTCCTTTTGCACGAAACAATGAATTTTGGATGTGGAACTTAGGAGAAACGGCCGCAAAGCAAATTCGAAACTCGCTAGAAGAAACCCGAAATGGTATTCCAATAATTGTTCATATGCCGTATTTTCCGAACCACGGGGGCTGTTTAGAGGGCTGCATAAAATTAGATGGTTCTTCTAAAACTTTTACCAAAAGTGCGTTTTTAGAATTCGGAATTGCTGCCTTTCTAGTGAGTATGGGCGAAGGAAGTTATTTTGGGTTTTCAGATATGCAAAACGATCCGGAATTAGGTGGTTGGGGTGATATTAGTTGGGAATATGAACCGCAATACGATACTGTGGTTACAGGAAGTCCGATTGGTGCAGTTCAGATTTCTAACAATGGGATGACTTTTACTAGAACCTTCGAAAATGGAACCGTTTGGGTAAATTGTGCGGATGGAACATATGGAATTAGTCTTTGATAAAAACGGTTGCCATTGCGGATACCTATTGCACTATCCCTTAAAAATTTGAGAGCTAGTTTAGAAAGAGTTCTACTATTCTTAATCGGTTACAAACAATAGATTACTAATGGTTTACCAGCTTAAACTGGCTAAGGATGACCGAGAATAATAGTGGTTTATATCCATCGTTAGTTTCTTTAAATCAACTTTTTATTATGCGATTAAAATTTATTTATCTTTTAATTCTCCTCGTTTTTGTATGCCCAAAGGGGTATTCTCAAGAAAACATTTGGCCCGGCATACCAGGTATGAATGAAGGTGGTATTGTGTTAATAGACCAACGGTCATTTATTGGTGTAATAGGTGCTGCCGCTCTATCCTATGGACTAGCTGAATTTATCTTTAAGGATGATGATAATTTGAATTACTACCAAGTAAGAGGAGGTGTTTTTGGCACAAATGGTGGAACGCTTATAATGGAGAATTTTGGAATTGAAAAAAGGGTGTCACCTTGGTTTGGTTTAGCTCTAGAAGTAAATAACCAACAATGGATATATGAGGAGAAAAATGGGGCTGGAATAGGCTTTAACACCTATTATAGATGGCATCTTTTTGGCAGAAAGAAAATCAGTCCCTTTATTGAATATGGCGCGGGCTTCTTCTATGGATTTAGCGAATTCCCGCCGAACGGGACTAATTTCACCTTTAATCTGACCACCCAATTGGGTGCGGAATATACATTTGAAAAGAAAAATAAGTTGCGACTAAGCTATGGTCATCTTCATCAATCCAATAATGAATTATTAGATCCTAATCCGGGTGAAGATGGAAATGGTTTTAATGTTACATACTTATGGTTTTGGAAATAATGCAGAGACTAAAAAATGAATTGCAAAAACGATGGCTGATTCACAACCCATAAATAGTTGATGTTGAGATTTTTCTCTGATTGGATAAATACTTTTTTCTATTTTGTTTTTTGGTGTGCTATTATTTGAGCTTAGGATGAGAGACTAAAATGAATTGTTCGATCTGAAAATTGTATTTACACCATTATCGACCTGAATCGGTTCTTAACCGCTTGGGTGAAATTTTTATAGGGATGCGAAAAATGCACATGGCAGATGGCAGTATGCCAAGGAAATAGCTCATTGAAAGCTGAAACTAAAAAGAATAGAATATCCTGGGGTAGAATACCGATGATTCATGCGTCTTTGATATCTTCTATTTATTCTCCAAAGAGATCTATTCAATATTTCCATAAAAACCTCATAATCTTGGTATTTCGGGTCGGAATTGTTAAAATATAGGATAGCGATCTGGATAAGAATAGAAAACCAAAATTTGACTTAAGTCAATGATAGATTACTTTTCTCGCGTACGCTCAATGAGCTGGTAATGAGCAAAAAACCGCTCTACATTGATTCTTCACCCTAACATATTACAACATACTACGCCTTCTGCTTCACCCGTTTTCGCTACTTTTGGATAATCAATAAGGAGCTGCATTGGTTAGGGTGAATATGAAACCATAGTACTCTATCGCAACTCTACGTTTCAAATCCCAATTATTGTTATAAGTCATTGTGAAAAAGAGAAATAAGGATAAATAATGAGTTGTAAAAATTGTAAATCTGAATTGGACACGCTAAATAATTTTTGTAGCGAATGCGGCGCTAAAGTGGTCAGAGAGAGAATAACTATAAAAAGTATAATACAAAATATACTTTTTGCATTGGGATGGGACAGTAATTTTTTTGTTACTCTAAGACATTTATTGTACAAACCTCATGTGGTCTTCAAGGAATATGCTAATGGAACAAGGAAAAAATACGCCGATCCATTTACCTTTTTTGCTATAAGCTTGGCTATTTCATTATTTACTTTTAATCAATATTCTGAGAAGTTTATTGAAATGTCTACTGCGACCAATATGCAACAGCTTGAAACGATGGATAATGAATCATTATCGGTTGACAAAAACGAGAGTAAAGGTTTAAAATTGCTAGGGTTTGATAGTCAAGAAGAATTTAGTATCGCCATCATGGAGTTTCAGTTGAAATATTATAATATTATTTCATTTCTTTATTTACCACTATTCACGTTAATTGCATTTCTTGTTTTTAGGAAACCATATAATTACGGCGAACATTTAGTATTTAATACTTATATATCCAGTATAACAACATTTATAGGCGTACTTCTATTTGTATTTAGTCTTTTTACTGGAATCAATATACTTTTATACGCAACTTTCGTCACGTTCTTTTACTATTCGTTTGTATATAAAAAATTATACGAACTTTCTTTAGGGAAATTAATACTGAAGATATTAAAATTCGTATTTATTCTACTTTTATTCGTGATTGTTTTCGCCGTTATTGGTTTTATTGTAGCAATGATAGTTTCCAAAATATAATTGGATTGTACTGATAGTCATTCTGTGAAATTAAGATTAGAGAATAGGAACGAAATACGAAAGGACTTGGGTTATCAATATGACGACGCGACCAACTCTCTTTTCGGACTAATTACGCTCATATTCATAAGGTTACACATCATTAAATAAAGTAAAATGATTCGAAAAGTATTTAAATGGTTATTTAGAATTCTAAGCGGAATTGTATTGCTTTCCGCATTGTTATTTGGTGGATTTCATCTATGGGAATACTCAACAGGAGGTAAGTATATAAAGTATTTATCCGAGAATAGTGAGACTATACCTTTGGATTCAAATTTTACGTATGATTCAATAGGAAAGGATATTGAAAAAATGCAAGTGATATTGGTGGGCGAGATTCATGGATTTAAGGAGCCTGCAAAATTTGATGTTGACTTCTTTAAATTCCTTCATGAGAATCACAATGTTGATCATTATATAGCTGAAGTTGATTTTGTGCAAGCAAGTCTACTCAATGATTTTCTTAGAAATGGAGATGAGAATATTCTTAAAGAGATATTAAGAAAATGGGTAGTCGTACAAGGACGTAACAACAAAGATTATTTTAATAAATATCTGGAGCTGCATCGATACTATCGACAACTGCCTGAGAATAATAAATTTGAGTTTATTGGAATAGACAGATTGCAAGATGGTGATCTGCTTAGGATTTATTTGGAAAATCTTTTTCCAAATAAAACTGCTGAAACCAAAGATGTCCTCGAGAATAAATCTACTGGTGATTTAATTGATGAACTCAATATATTATATAGTGATGTTCCAGATACATTGTTCATCCTATCGCACTTAGATTCCAACGTGCTGTATATTGAAGACAAGCAAAATAGGGAAGAGGTTATGTTTCAGAACTTTAAGAATATTTACAATGCATATAATCTTGAAAATCAGAAGTTATATGGCTATTTTGGTTTGTATCACGTATTTAAATATAGGGTAAACGGCAAACATCCCTTGGCTTCTAAAATTAGACAATCAGATTTGGGTCTTGAAGATAAAATACTGTCAATCAATATTATGATGAATGATAGCTATATGGTAATGCCAAGTAGCCAGTTACCTGAATTTATGAGCGATGGGGCAGCATATACTAGAATACCTGTTTCTGCCGATAATATGCTCTTTGCCTACATAGTTGGGGTGAAAGATTTCAAGAGAATGACCCCAGAACACCAAAAGTCTTTAATAAAAATGGACGGCAAAGACAGTCCATACGCTAATTCGGTAAGATTGAATAAGACGATCCAATTGCTTCCAGTGACAGATATATTCGAAATTACAGATAAAGGAAAGCCCTATGTACAATACACTGTTTTTATGAGGAACTCAGATTGGGCAGAACCGATGGAATAAATAATGAGTGCACATCAACTCAGAATTGGATTTGAGTATTGTTGTATTTCCTATAAAAGATATGTGTTCTTAAATTGTGTGTTTGCGGTATGATCGACTTGTTTTCACATATCCAACTGTGGTTGTTCCATAAACTTAGTATCCTTTTTAAGAGTGATAGTCATTGACTCAGTATGTATTCATTATTGGTTTTGGGTAGCCTGCGACCTTAAATTTCGCCAAGCCTTGAATAGCTTGACGGTTCTTTTCATCATCGGTTATTTTCACAAATAAATGATTGTAAATATCTTACGGGAATATCTCAGTCTATGGATTTCTGATCATCAGTGCGACACTAAAGGCTAGTGGCGAGAAAGGCAGATCAAGAACAGACTTAATTCCATTGTAGATTTTTCTGCAGTATGTGATCACTCAATTGGAAATGAATGGAAAGTAGCCCTGCACAGGTCTTCTTCTCCAACATATAGCATGATGTTAGGCCTTCTGCTTCACTTGCTTTCGTTACTTTTGGATCAGTAAAAAAGTGGTGTAATAAGAACGGTGGCCAAAATACCTGCGTATCGAACCTCAGAGGTTTATTCTTTTTAACGCAGTGTAATATGTCATTATAGAAAAGGGGAATACTTTATATAATCAAACAAAATGAAAGGACTGAGACGCATAATCGAGAAAACGCCTATTTTGGGAAGTATAGCCAACTATATTCTCAATAAGACGAAGGGGTCTTCCAATTTCACAACGTCTGGTGAGTACTGGGAAAATAGATATCAATCGAAGGGGAATTCTGGTGCTGGTTCATATGATCTTTTAGCAGAGTTCAAGGCTGATATTCTGAATGATTTTGTAGAAAAAAAGAATATTGAAACGGTAATAGAATTTGGCAGTGGCGATGGGAATCAGTTAAAGTATTTCAATTTTAAATCGTATATCGGATTTGACATCAGCGAAACAATAGTAGCAGCCTGTCGGAATTTATACAAATCAGATGCAACAAAACGATTTGAGGTTTTGACGGCATACAATCAGGAAAAGGCGGATTTGGTATTGAGTCTTGACGTTATTTATCATTTAGTTGAAGATTCCACCTTTTTTGCCTACATGGAGAAGTTGTTTCAGTCTTCAAAGAAATATGTAATAATCTATTCTTCAAATGATGAATTTGAGAATAAGAATTTTGCTGCACATGTAAGACATAGAAAGTTTACGAACTGGATTGAAAAAAACGCAACGAACTTTAAATTAGTGGAACATATCCCCAATAAATATCGTGCTAATAGTAGTAATGATATATCCTCTTTTGTCGATTTTTTCATCTTTGAGATTCAGGATTAATTCAAAAGAATAGAACAAAAGATATGCGTATTATAGTCGAAAATAAAAAATAATTCAGTGTTTCACCTGGCTTGAATTTTTCTTGCGCTTTGATATTCAGAGGGAGAAAATCGCCCAGTTTACGCATGGGATGGACCGTATATTCTTTGAAGTATTAAAATAGGTCCTCTTATCTTAATATATTTAATTGCAACGTTTTCGATCTACTTACTCCTAAAAGCAAAGGGGTTTTCAATAATCTAGAAATGCTTTTTGAGTATGTAAGCCAAGTGAATGGCTAATGTCTATTTTTTATATGTAAAGCGCTCTGCGTGTTTTACCGCTAGGTTGGCACTTGACACAGCCTTAATATTTAGAGTATAGAACTTTGGTTAATCATAAGCTTTTTTCAAAAGCTGCTTATCAGAGCATGAACTCGACCTCGGTCATTTCAATTGCAAGAAGTGCAAATTTTACCAGCATTGGCTTTTTGTGTCTTATTGAGATAAGGTAGTCTTTAAACAGACATACTTTGAAGTAACTAGCTTATTTACTGTAGAATAAAAAAAGCAAATGCGTTTTATACATTCTGAGAAACAGAATCATATTGTTTCGTCTTTAATTATTTTATAGTGCTTTATTCATTTTCCGTCCATAGCAATATAGATGCGAAATGAATAGGAGACTAAGTAGTACAATAGGATACACGTTCTTTCTTTTACTCTTTCTAGGAAGCACTGTTGAAAGGTTAGAGGCACAGTATTACCCTCATAGTAATGAGATTGATTTTTTATTAGACCATATTTTTTCTGTATTAGGCTAAAAACTGGTCCAACTATTCAAGCGGTTAAGAACAAATGGAGTCCCTATAAAATGGAGCGGGATGCTCTTTTTGAATAAAACATAACGAACAAAAGCGTAGTAAGAACAAAAATGTTTAATCCTCCTTATTAATGAGTGCCTTTTGAATTCATTGGTCATTGAAGAGAATTAAGTTTAGGATGAAAAAGTAAAGCTATCTCGCCAAGATATCTGAATTTTAATTTCGAAATAAACTACTTTCACGGCCACAAAAGCAAGAAAGGGAGGTGCGGTTTATGAATTTAAAAACTGAATTCCACAAAGATTCGATTTTTAATACCGTTCAAATTTTGAGAGCATTTGAAATGATAGGAGAAAGACAAGCGCAAGTAAGACAGGAAGTTATGGAAACCATAGAAAAATCTATGGACGAGTTATTGGAGAAATATTTGCGTCCCATAGAGTCAAATTGGCAACCTTCAGACTTTTTACCAGATCCAACCAATCCTGATTTTAAGGATCAAATAGACGAAATACAAGCGCTAGCTAGGGAGATGGACTATGATTTATTTACAGTTCTTGTGGGCGATACAATAACAGAAGAAGCATTGCCATCGTATGAGTCTTGGTTGATGGGTGTGCAAGGTGTAAACCAAGAGAGCCAAAGAGGGTGGAGTAAATGGGTAAGGTCATGGACCGCAGAAGAGAACAGACACGGAGACTTATTAAATAAATATCTCTATTTATCTGGACGTGTTAATATGCGTGAATTTGAAATTTCTACGCAGTATTTAATTAGCGATGGTGTTGATATCAAAACAGGATCAGATCCGTATAGAAACTTTGTGTACACAAGTTTTCAAGAAATGGCCACCAATATTTCCCACAGAAGAGTAGCCAGTTTATCTAAAAAAACAGGCAATACATTGTTGGCTAAGATGTGCGGTGTTATTGCTGCAGATGAGGCCAGACACGCTAGTGCATATAAAGAGTTTGTCAGTCGTATGTTTGAGTTGGATACCAGTGAAATGATGTTGGCATTTGAAGATATGATGAAAAAGAAAATCATAATGCCTGCATTGCATTTACGTGAATCGGGAATGGGTAAGGGCGATTTATGGACGCGTTTTAGCGATTCAGCTCAACGTTGTTCCGTTTATACTACACAAGATTATATAGATATTCTTTCGTCACTTTTAAAAGAATGGAAGATTGAAGATATAACGGGCTTAAACGAAAAAGCGGAAAAAGCAAGAGAGTATCTTTTAAAGCTGCCCATGCGATTAACCCGAATTGCCGATAGAATTAAAGTGCCCGAATTTGAGCATGGATTTAAATGGATTTCTTTATAATAGTTCAGTAATAAATCCCAATAAGAAATTCCAATTGATTCGTATCAAATTGGAATTTTCAGTATTGCAATAACAATAGGGGCATTGTTGAGAAACAGCAATTTACCCAGCCGGCTGTGAATAAGTTGGATTTCCGTCTGACTGAATATTCATGTTGAATTTAGTAAAATTAGGATGCAGTGTTTGCGTGCTTCGATTTAACAGCTTCCTTAGGTTCGATTCACTGAAGCTCATTTATTGTCTATCGGTTGATGAAAGTTTTTTTTGGTCTCAAGAAAGCGCTCCATTTTGATCATTCCATTTCTTTTTCGTAAGGTGTATTCACCTGCTTTTTCTAATGGTTACTCAAGTTTTAGAGCAATTGAGCATTTGCCCAATGGGCTTTAAAATTCTGTGCTTTTAAATTGCATGCTTGCTATATTTAGTGGGTGTAAAGTGTAGATGAATTCTACGGATATAATTCTTTCTAATTGTTGCCATAGTATAAAAGAGAATGGAAAACCTAAACGATATTTTAAGTCTTGACTCCGATACAAAAATCAAGCAGTTTAGAAAAGGAGAGATTCTTCAAAGAGAGGGTGAAAATAACTTTAAAGCTTTCTTCGTGAAAAAAGGATTGTTAAGGAGTTATACGATTGATGATAAGGGAAAAGAACACATTTTTATGTTTGCCCCAGAAGGTTGGATGATTGCTGATATTGAGTCTCAAGAATTCAATCAGCCCACTAAGCTTTTCATGGATTGCATTGAAGATTCAGATGTAATTGCTATAGATAGAAGTCTATTTGGGAAGTTAGAATTGACGAAAGATCAATTGCATAAAAATCTAAATCTTATGTCTCGGCGCATTGCTGTATTGCAAAGGAGAGTGCTTATGTTGATGAGCGCGACAGCGAAAGACCGCTACGAATTGTTCTTAGAAACATATCCTGAATTACCGAACAGAGTCACTCAAAGAATGATTGCTTCTTATCTGGGAATAACCCCTCAAGCTCTGAGTACCATAAGAGGAGAAATGGCCCGAAAAGAATAACTGCCATTATCACTTTGTTAATCTACATGAATGCACAGGATTCTTATGGAAGCTACTTTTGAACCAATCTAATTTTACAAACCTAAATATGGAGAAAGGACGAGCAGCAGACAAAGCACCTCAAATGGAACAATTGGAAGAAGGTAAAACATACGCCTGGTGCGCTTGTGGGAATTCAGAAAACCAACCTTGGTGCAATGGGGCACATAAAGGAAGTGCGTTTGTGCCTTCCGTATTTAAAGCCGAAGAAGCTAAAACAGCCGCCATGTGTATGTGCAGACAAACCAGCAAACCACCTTTTTGCGACGGGTCGCATATGAGTCGATAAATAAATGATTCTAAACTCCTTCAACAATGAAAAATACTCAGAATAATAGTTGGCCCGTTCTACCGTTCCCTGAAATGCAGGAAACTCTTGAAACACTACATCAGTGGATTCAGATTGTGGGTAAAATCCGACTGAGAACTATGCCGTGGCAAAACCATTCTTGGCATACTGCGCTTTACGTTACTGCACATGGTTTTTCTACTCATGGAATACCCTATAACGGACGTGTTTTTCAAATAGACTTTGATTTTAGACAGCATAAACTTCTTATTCAATGTTCAAATACCGATACTTTGATTATGGAATTGGTTCCAAGAACAGTTGCTGATTTTTATGAAGAGATATTTCAGAAATTATCAAGTATTGGAATCGATGTGAAAATTCATTCAAGTCCCAATGAAATGGATCCTGCCACTCCTTTTGCTGAAAATACAATGAACAAATCCTATGATCCAGCTGCAGCAAATGCACTTTGGCAAGCTATGCTGAAGGTCAATGGTGTGTTTCATGCGTTTAGAACAGAATTCATAGGCAAGGCAAGTCCAGTACATCTTTTTTGGGGAGCATTTGATTTAGCTGTAACGCGGTTTTCAGGGAATTCCGCTCCTCTTCACAAAGGAGGTGTACCAAATATGCCTTTAGATGTTATGCAGGAAGCGTATTCGCAGGAGGTAAGTAGTGCTGGCTTCTGGCCTGGTTCTAAAGATTCTCCTATGGCTGTTTTTTATGCCTATGGATATCCCGGAGAAGCGAGTTTTGGTGAGCAAAAAGTGCTTCCTGCAGAAGCCTTTTACAGCCCCGAAATGGGAGAGTTTTTCTTGAAGTATGAAGATGTACAAAATCCAGAAAAGACCTTGTACGACTTTTTGCAAACAACCTATGAAGCGGCCGTCAATACTGCAAATTGGGATAGAGATAAACTAGAAAAGCATCTTTGATTAAACCAATCAAAGAACTTAAAAAAGGAAAAGGCGGGCTATGCGTATGCCAATGATAGAGGCAATAATCTACTCTATTATGAAGGTTTATATAGCAGCGTTTAACCAGCATTATCTACTTAATACAACAATATGAAATCGATACAAAACATCCTGATTGCGGGATCCATCATGGTATTGTCTGGATTTACAGTGCAACAATCCGTTCAATGGGAAATCTCAAATGACTATTCTATTGAATTTTCTGCAACAAAGGCAGAGGGGATATTCAAAACCTTAAAAGGAGAGGTTCAATTTGATGCGCAAGATTTGGCAGCATCCAAGTTCAACTTTATAATTGAAGTAAACTCTATAAATACAGGCAATGGGATAAAGAACAAACATGCCAAAAGTGATAAATGGTTCGATGCAGAGAAGTATCCAAACATTGAATTTAAATCCAATGCATTCTCTAAAACGGAAGAGGCTTATTCCGTTAGAGGTAAAATGAAAATGCATGGAATTGAAAAAGAAGTTCACATCCCATTTACCTATGAGAACAATGTCTTTGCTGCGCGTTTTTCTCTCAATCGATTGGATTATAAAGTGGGAACGATGGAAGGTTCTTCAAAGAAAGTGTCGAATGAGATTAAACTTGAAGTTTCTATTCCTGTAACAAAAAATTAATTTCATGAGACATCATATAATGCATGGAATCACCGCTGGTATTTTATCTGCCCTAGCGGGAGTAGTTTATCTATACGTTTATCAAGAGGCTATGTACTTAGATTTCAACAAAGTGATAAACATGGGTTCAATAGCTGGAGCATCCATTTTTGCGTGCATGCTTATGGCTCTTGGGTACGCTTTGTTAGAACGACGAAAGAAATCCAGTTTAAAAGCTTGGCTGAACATGGCTATTGTTCTCTTGAGCTTCCTTAGTATTCTTGGGCCGCTTAGTGTCACTTTGCCTTTAGATGTTGAATCTCCTGAACTATTCCCCGGTTTGGCAATACCTATGCACTTCTTTCCAGCAATGCTATTTTTTGGACTGTCGCCATTTTTCATAAAAAATATACATCATGCGCAATCGAACAATTAAAAAAATTATTCACTCTCAAAAGGTAAATATGGGTGGCATTCATTTGCAGCAACCTTTACCAGATAGAACAGTGGATCAAATAGACCCATTTATTCTCATTCATCATGGTTCGCTCCCTGTGAAACAAGGAAAACAACGAAGTGAATCGGGTGTTGGTCCTCATCCTCATAGAGGGTTTTCGCCCGTAACTTTTGTTTTTAAGGGAGGTGTTCAACATCAAGACTCTTTGGGAAATAATGAAGTGGTTACTGAGGGTGGAACGCAATGGATTCATTCAGGAAAGGGTATCATTCATAGTGAAAGACCCAGTAAAGAAATGGTGGAAAAGGGAGGCGAAAATGAAATCATACAGTTTTGGGTGAATACACCGGCCAAACACAAAATGGAGACGCCGTACTATTTACCATTATCGGCAGATAAAACACCCTCAACACATAAAGACAAAGCAATTATATATGTTGTAGCTGGTGAATTTGAAGGTGTTATGGGTCCTGCAAAAACATATAGTCCACAAACCTTATTGAGACTTGAAACAAAAACTGGAGCAGATTTCTCTCTTGAAATACCTAAAAACTACAACGCACTTATTTACCTTCTTGATGGTGAGTTAGAGTCAAACGGGCAAACAGCAAAGGAAAAAGATATGCTTTGGTTCAACAATGACGGTGAAGAAATAGCTATAAAAGTGAATAAGGACAGCCGATTCATTGTGCTCTCGGGAGAACCAATCGGAGAATCAGTTGCCACTTACGGACCTTTTGTGATGAATACTGAAGATGAAGTTCAACAGGCAATTTCTGATTATCAAAACGGTAGAATGGGTCATTTAGAAGAAACCTTTGACTAAGCTTCAGCCATAGAATGAAGAAGCTTTAATTTTAATCGTAATTCAATTTAACGCCCGACTATTTTTTATTTTACACAATCGACTCTTATATCATTTATTATAAGTCACTCAGTTTCTACTTCCATCTAATCTAAATGTCCTCAGGCCTAATGGTGCCATTGTTAAAGAGAGAAGCAAACGATTCGATCCGTTTCTAGTTGAAATGAAAAGAATAAAAGGAGAATATCATTTTATTTTGAGTAAAAGTGCGAGTGGACTGCTTCCATGCTCACTAAAATCACTATTTCCCTAGCCATATAGCTCTTGTAATTATTACCTTCCACCCTTCAATAAATTAAATAGGTATGATTAAATCGAAAGTGTCTGCTGTCTTTATATTGTCTCTTTTGCTATTCTCTTTTTCAGATGTGAATGTTGGTGTTCCAGCTTCCAAGTCTGGATATATATATAAAGTTAAATTGAACGTAGATGAGCATTTAATGGAGCGTGCTCTGGTTAAAGACATTGACAATTCTATTTATTATTCACCCATAGTTAGGAGTAGAGCTATAGTTGGTTATGAGGTCTTATTCATTGATGAGCTTGAGGAAGGCTGGTTACAAAGAAATGATCTTGATACGGAAGAGAATGGTCCTGTTTATGAAATGCTGAATACGAATGAAACAAATGAAGTTTTAGAAAAATTCTGCAAGAAAATTGAATCCAATATAGATACAGATACGGTAGGTTATTTAAAGGGAACCAATGGATCCAAATTATCTAGTATGTTAGGGAACATAGGGAGCAATGCCATTGGTAAAAACAAACTCTCATTCTCCTTACCAAGCAAGAAATTAAGAAAAGTTAAAGAAGTTGTAGACGAGTATTATACAATTGAGATGGATTTTATCTACGGTGGAGCAACGGATTACACCATTGTAATGAATGAGCAAACAGAAGAGCCATCCATTAAATTTAAAATTGAAGTCTCAATTACCGCCACTAATAAAAAAGGAGATGAACTTTGGGAAAAGGAAAAAGAAATAATAGATTTTACAAGTGCTTTTCTTGAAGCCGATATTTTGGAAGATGATAAGGGTGAATTCTTTAAAGTTATAAGAGCCCCAAGAATTTTTCATCAGTATACTCAAGAACCCATTGGTGACTACCTATCGTTATCTAAAAAGGAATTTGAACGGTGTATGCTTGTTGCGCTGGATCAAACCTTGAGTGAATAATATTTAAAAGAGATAAACAAATGCGTTTAAAATCAAAGTCTTTGATTGTACTATTCTTGCTTGCATTTACCTTTTCGTGTAGCAAAGAGAGTGAGCCAACAATTAGCAATCCACCTATTGAGCTGCCAGCAAGCATTCAATTAAATAGTATCCCTGAGGGAACATTTGCAATGGGAGGAACCACCAATATGGGAGATGCTCCAACGGTAAGTGTTAGTATATCAGCATTTCAAATTTCAGAAAAAGAAATTACGAATCAACAATACATAGACTTTTTAAACAGTGCTTATCAAGATGGATGGATTGTAGTTTCTTCTCAATCGACGTCTGATCCCTGCGGAATGTATATTGAAAACATGATTATTGGAGCAGGGGATGCTCCAAATGCTGGGGAGATATTTTTACAGTTAGGAGAAACGGGTGGATGTACGAGTGATGGAGAAGAGGAGCATATTGACAATAAGAGTTGGATTTCATTCAATAGTTCAAGTAGCACCTTTGAACTTCTAGATGCTACAAAAGCAAATTGGCCTGTGAACTGGGTAAAATGGTTTGGAGCATTTGCATTTGCAGATTATTATGGTGTCAGTTTACCAACCGAAGCACAATGGGAATATTCTGCAAGGGGAGGGCTACAACTGGACTATCCAACGGATGATGGAACGCTATCCGCGTCAAAAGCAAACTATAATGGCGATATTCCTGGCGTTTATAATCCAGATGGACATTCAATAGAAGTGGGTTCTTATTCTCCAAATCCGTATGGCCTGTATGATATGGGAGGTAATGTTTGGGAATGGTGCCAAGACTACTATAGCGATTCATTCTATGCCGATGGAAGTATAGATCCGCTCAACACAACAGCAGGAACAGATTCAAAAAAGATTAGGCGAGGAGGCTCTTGGAATTACCATTCGCAAACACTCTTAACTTTTGCAAGAGCTTCTGATTTTCGGAATAGAGGAAATAACCATTTTGGATTTAGAATTGCTAAAAACTAAAATAGGAGGGCATAGGGAGTATAGCAAATCATAGCATTCTACCGAATGGGACAATTGATGGATAATCTCGCATACTGCCTTAGACACTACTTTCCATATTGGAGGAATCGACTCTGAATTCTGGAAGTATAAAGTGACTCATTTATATCTAGAGATAGAACGCTGCAGACTTATATCGCATCCTTTTTAAATTAAAATCAAGCGCCATCATTTGATAATGAATGCCCTAAAGAAAGGGTGGGTGGAAGCTCCTGAGCACTTTTGTTGTTCTCTTTAAAGAGTCTTCACTCTAGTGTCTTTAGGTTTTCTTCGTACAGATTATGAACAGCAAGGCAGGCGACTCTATCTTTTTTCTTTCCTTTTATTTAGGACCATCACCATGGTATTCGCTCATCTTGAATTATTGAAAACCAAACCTTCAATATGAAGTATAGAGCATAATTAGGGTTCAGTTTAAGTTTCTACAGATCCAACTTGAATCCGCGACGGCCGTTTAACATTCGATTAAGCCAAATACGTATAAATAGAACGCCCTGATGAAATGAGTGGTCGCATGGGAGCAAGAGAACAAGCTTTTGATAGAAGGAAGAACTCCGTTCATGCCATTCAACATGCTGCTTATTCAAGAGATTATATCGATGGCAAAAGAGAACTTCTGCTCGAATGGATTCCACTCCTATTAAAGTATTATAATGTGCTGTTTTTTGTATAGTAAATTTTTTAAATGGGTATCAAAAACAACTAGTAGACTGTTAAAGGCGCTAACTGAAATCTATTCGGATCATATTTCAGGACACCTAAAATAGCTCGTCTATAAATGATTAACCTTTTTTGAATTCTACATATCATTAAAAACAGTACTAAGAGGAGTATTCATTTTTATTTACCAAGGAAGCAAAAGAAGACAAATACAGTTAGGCTCTAGTGTACACTAAATTATCAATCAGTAATTGGAAGTTCAAATCTCAAGATCGAAACTAAAAATTAAGATTTCTAAAAAGTTCGAAACAAACCCTCTTTTAAATATTGAGTCGAATTCAATAAAAAGATACATGACATTAAGATAAGAACGATCTTTCAGTTTTCATTTTAGATTAAAAATCCCTGTGCAAAATCCCTGCATACATGTTGGTTAAATTTGTTTTGAAAATGAAAAAAAATGAATACAGCAGAGTAAACAGGCAACTTTAATCATAGTACTATAACTAATAAATAGCGTTATTTTGAATTTCTTTGATCACAGCTTAAAAAACATGTTTTATGATTTTTAGAACAGTTAAAGTTTTAATAAACACCTCGTATGCCTGAAGAAAATGTCTACGATGCAAACTTTACTGCTGGAGGACTCCTTCACCATGAGTTTATAGCTCTTGAAAAAGTCATTCTTGGTAATGCATTTGAAGAAGCTTTAAAACTCGAAGAATCTCAAAATCAATTTGTAGGCATAAAAACAATAGCGGCTAGAAAAAGAGTTTTGGCCGAAGTAAAAAGAAGAGTGTTGCATGTGCCAGAAGCTTTCTGGAATCAGTTTTACCAATGGAGTGAAAAGGAGCAAAAGCTAGCTCTTTTATACGTTTGTCTGAAAACGTACAGGCTCGTTTTTGACATTCATTGGGAAGTGAGTTTAAATAAATTTAAAACAGGAAGCGCTCTTGATGCATACAGTGTTTCTATGTTTCTAGATGAGTTGGCAAGTAAAGATGATTATGTTGCCCATTGGTCTAGCTCTACAATGTATAAATTAAATGTGCAATACAGAAAAGCTTTGAAAGATTCGGGACTTCTTACAAAAGCTATCCTCCGTAAACCTTTAGGTATACCTGAATCTTTTTGGACTTTTTTTAAAACTATTGATGAATCTTGGTGGATGGAAGCCTGTTTTGTCCCAAATAATATAGAATGACAATAACCGAACTATACAAGCAATTAGAAAATAAAGATTTTCAAGATCACCAAACTGGAAATCTCTTTTTCCCAGCCTATATGTATACCTATGATCCAGAAAAGGAATATGAAATTGATGCCGAGATTATGGATATAAAGCATCGCTTACATAGACCTAGCAATTATTTGGATGTAATGATACTTGACATTTTCGAAGAATTTGTGAATTACTTAAAGCACGAGAAATTTGGCCCAAACTCTAAGTTCGATTATTACATAACGCATGAAGGGTCAAAGCCTGATGCCGTAAATAAAGCATTGGTCCAAGATGCGTACGGCTCTCGCTTTCTTAATTTTTTAAATCACAAAATAGAAACTCATTTAAATGAGTCCAAAAATCACGAAGTCGCTTTTGTATTTGTAAAAGGATTTGGTCAATCCTACCCTTATATCCGTGCAAGCCGCTTCATGAATAATTTTGAAAAATTTATTAAAGGGTATAAGCTCATTTTGTTTTACCCTGGAAAAGCAAAAGATTACTACAGTCTATTTGGATTGTTAAAAGACGAAAACCTTTATAGGGCCATAAAATTAATAAACGAGTAAGATGTTATTAAAAGAAATTTTTGATCGCGACATTTACCGCGATATAAACCCTGCAGTTGTTGTAAGCGACAGTAAGAAGATAACCATTGAAGCTGAGATTCAAGAGTATGTTTTCACAGACGAACTGATAGAAAAATTGTTCGTCATGCTAGATACCGTTTTAAATAAAAAATCTGGTAAAACAGGTATTTGGATAAATGGATATTACGGATCTGGTAAATCTCACTTTATAAAATACGTGCATTATCTTCTCAATAAAGCGACATCTGAAGTCGCTTTTGCAGCACTTCAAAAAGGTGTAGAAGGGTATGATAACATGAAACCTGGTGCGAATGATGAGATTACAATTGGCAGACTCAAACTCTTACAAAAACGTATAGCTTCTTCTCATTGCGATGATATCATGTTTAATGTTGAAGATGAAACAGATGATGGCAGCGAAGAAAGGTTGACTCGTATTTTCTTAAACATGTTTAACAAGTTTAGAGGATACAACCCAAATGATATTCCTTTGGCTATTCTCTTAGAAAAACCACTTGACCAACAAGGCCTTTTAGATGAGTTTAAACAAAAGATAAATTCTGAAATTGGTTTCAATTGGGATACAGATGCAGCTCAAGTAGCCTCGTTCCAATTGCAAGATGTCTTAGAGATAGCCAAATCTGTTTATCCTAGTTTAGATATAGTTTCTCTTCATGGCAAATTAGCCAACCCAGAAGCATTTCATGTAGGCATTAAGTCTGTACTCATTCCTGAATTACAGAGCTTCATTAAAGATAAAGACAAAGAATACCGATTACTTTTCTTAGTCGATGAAATCTCTCAATACGTTGGATCTAACAAAGAGATTCTCTTAAACTTTCAGAATATTATAGAACGTGTTAGCCATGATTGCAATAACCAAGTTTGGATTGCGTGTACTGCTCAGCAAACGCTCGATGAAGTATCTATGGGTGCAGATGGGGTTACTGATGTAAACGATGAATTTGGAAAGATTTTAGGTCGATTCGATACGCGTATTTCTTTGCAGAGTAACGATGCTTCTTACATTACCCAAAGAAGGGTTTTGGATAAAAATAGCCAAGGAATTTCTGTGCTTAATGAGATGTATGACAAAAACAAAGATTACATCGAGAATCAGTTTAAAATCAGTCATGAACTTTACAAAGGCTATCAGAATGAAGATGAGTTTGTAATTGGATACCCTTTTATTCCGTATCAATTTAAGCTCATTGCACATGTTTTTGAAGCATTCCAACAGTTGCGTTATGTAATTAAAGAAGTAAAAGACAATGAACGTTCTGTATTGGGTATTACTCATTTTACTGCTAAACAATATGCAGAAAAAGAAGTGGGTGGCTTTATGCCTTTCGATGCGTTCTACAATCAGCAGTTTCATACCAACTTAACCAACAGGGGTTCTAAGGCGGTGCAAAACGGTCTGGAAATTACTTACGTAAAAACCAATCCATTTGCCGAACGAGTGGTTAAAGTATTGTTCATGATTTCCAATTTATTGGAAAACCAAAGGCAAACTTTCCCCTCTAACATAGATAACCTCACGGTTCTGTTGATGGATAAGTTGGATCAAAACAAAATGCAACTTCAAAAAGAAATTAAAGAAGTTTTAAATAAACTCATAGAAGAAAGCATTATTCGAGAAGACAAGGGAAGCTATTTCTTCTTTAACGAAGATGAAATGGATGTCCAAAATCTCATTAAAAGTCAAGCCATTGGTCTAGATGACAAATGGGGAACTTTTGATGAAGACTTCTTCCGTCCTTTGGTTAAACTGAATAGAAAAGTGACTTTTGGTCAAAATGATTTTAATGTTGGTTACAATATCGAATCCAAAGAAATCTTTAGAAAAGGAGATTTTAATTTAACCGTTTTACTAACGGACAAAACGTCTCTACACCAAAAAGCCTTAGACAGTAATAAGAAAGATTTGGTTATTGGTGTAAACGAATGGTTTAACGAAGACGATGGACTGCGCAAAGATTTTGACTGGTACTGTAAAACGAATAAATACTTCATTAATAGCGGAGGAACAACTGGTGAACGGTCAAAAACAAATGAGAATTTTAAAATTAGAAACAGCCAGCTAAAAGACCGTATTGAGCAAAGAATAAAACATAAGATCTCTGAAACCCGATTTATTTCTCAACAGACCGTTTTAGAGAGTAACCAAATTAATGGAAGCTCAGCTCCAGATAGACTAAATAATCTTATTGAAAAGCACCTGGAAGGGATTTACAAAAACCATAAACTAAGCCAAGAATACGCGCGTAACACAAACGAATTAAAACAGTCTGCGTCAGACAATCAGGTATTAGCATCTATTTTAACGCCTGCTGAAATTTTAGTAAATGATTTTATTTCACAAAATAGCAACCAGATTACCGTTTACGATCTTATTCAGCATTTTGATAAAGAACCTTTCGGTTGGCGCCATGAAGCGTTGATTGATTTACTGGTTCATTTAGTGAAAAAGAAAAAACGCGAGTTTAAGTACAAAGGGAACGAGCGATACCCAATCGTTGACTTTGTAAACAAAGCAATATCTACTTCGGAGCGTATGTCTTGCGAAGTGGTTACTGGAGAAGATATAGACCAGACAATTTTAGATAATACGGTAAAAGCATATAAACACATATTTAATGAACCGCTCACCCCATCAAATGATGGTACGGATCAATTTGAATTATTGCTTTCCGCAATTGAAAAAATAAGAGACCGATACACTCCGCTTGAAAAGGAGTTTTACGGTAAATACCCTTTCGGTAAGGCTTTTCAAGCTGCCATGCAACAAACAGCATCTTGGACAAGCATAAGAGATCCAAAAAAGTTGTTTGCTGATTTTATACATGGACAGCTGATGTATAAGGAACTCTTTGACATGGCTAAAGGCTTAGAAGATTTTACGAATCGTGCGATACCAGATTATGATAATCTGAAAGATTTCTTTAACTCTAATCAAGAAAACTTTAGTGAGCTTGATTTAGAAAATCAACAAAAGGCAGATGAAATTAAAGCTTTTCTTAAGAGTGATAATCCAACCAAAAGTTTCAGGCATGCGCGAAAGGCGAAAGATGAATTAGAAAATGCGTTGAAAACGATGATCGCTAACTTAAAGAAAGATGTTGAAAAAGTCTATGTAGGCATTTTTGTTGAATTAGAAGCTGAAGCGGATAAGCGCAAAGTGCCTCGCAAAGCTTTTTCTGAAAGAGAATATACGCTCGAGGGTATTCAGAATTCAACTTCCATTAACAGCTTAAAACGGAGGGAACTTATAGCTACCAATTTTAAATCAGAAGAACTTCGGAAAATTGTGGCCGCTACTCTTCAAGCAGAAGGTGGTGCCTTACAAGAGTCTGAGACCTATTTAGTTTCGAGAAAAGCTGTTACCATCTCTAATGAAGATGACTTGGATAAGTACTTAGATACAGTGCGCAAAGACATGCTGCAAATTTTGAAAAGTAACAGAACCATCATCCTAAAGTAAACGTTCATGACCACCAAAACATTTGCACAAGAAGCACGAACGTTATTACGCGAAGGTGTTACCAAAAAACTTCTCTTTTGGGGTTTTAGTGAAAAAGGCGAAATACTAGAAGAGCCACAAAAAATATCTGGGGGTTACCTTTTACGTGGCGAACCTTATGACGATCCTAATGTGCCTGTATTATGGTCTGCCTTAAAAAGTGCCATTGCAAAAAAAGGCATTGAAGTCGTGATTGAAGAAGCGGCTTACACTTGGTTTAACCGAATGATGGCCATTAAGATTTTAGCCAAAAACGGGTACGAAGAAGCACAGCTAAGCTATGTGGAGGGCATGCAGCACACCCCTGTTATGTTGCAACGTGCACGCCAAGGCAATTACCCTTTTTTAGACACCAAAGAGCAAGACCGTTTAAAGAAGATTATTAGTGATTACAACAAAGACCAAGAGGCTTTTGCTTTATTGCTCTCTGGTTATTGTCACAGCCACAACACCTTAAACCGTGTGTTTGGTCAATTAGATGACTACACAGAAATACTTCTGCCCGACAATATGTTGCAAGACAGAGGGTTTTTGCATTTACTCAATACCACTGATGCCATTAGCGATGAAGACTACCAAAAAGTAGAACTCATTGGTTGGTTATACCAGTTCTATATTTCAGAACGAAAAGACGAAGTATTTGCCTCGTTTAAAAAGAATAAAAAGGCAGAAGCCAAAGACATTCCTGCCGCTACTCAAATCTTTACACCCAACTGGATTGTAAAGTACATGGTAGAAAACACAGCAGGTAAAATCTGGCTCGACAAACACCCAGACTCTGCGCTCAAGCCGAACATGAAATACCTTGTAGAAAACTCCTCCTCTTCTGAAGGGGAGGTGCCGAAGGCGGAGGGGTTGATTAGCAATGTTGAAGAACTCACCTTAATTGACCCAGCCTGTGGTTCAGGCCATATATTGGTAGAAGGTTTTGACCTAATCTACCAGATGTATATGGAAGAATATTACAGCCCTGAAGAAGCTGTAGAATCCATTCTAAAAAACAACTTGTTTGGATTAGATATTGACGACCGTGCTGCACAACTGTCCAACTTTGCTGTTTTACTGAAAGCTGCCAAAGTATACCCTGATGTGTGGACCAAAGATTGGTTGCCACAAGTCTATGCCATGCCTGAAGCGAAAGATTTTAGCCAGCAAGAACTCAAAGACTTTTTGGGTACTGAGAGTGAATACTATTTGGAAGAACTGGACGATGCCCTGCGCTTGATGAAACAGGCTAAGAATCTGGGTTCGGTGATGAAGCTAAAACTAAGCGAAGAAGCCCAAACATACATTGCTCAACGTTTTGAAGAACTAAAAACCACTACTTACCGCGACTTTAATGTAGAAGCCGTTTACCAAAGCATACAAACCTATATTCCTGTTTTGCTACTGCTGACCAAGAAATATACTTCTGTAGTGGCTAACCCACCGTATATGGGACAGAAGAACATGAATGCGGATTTGAAAAAGTATATCACATCTTGGTATCCTGAGAATAAATCTGACTTGTTTTCAGTCTTCATCGAAAAAATGTTGGACATAGCTATAATTAAAGGAAGGATAGGTGTGCTTACTATGGAATCATGGATGTTTCTTTCATCATATAAACATCTAAGAGATCAAATTTTAGATAATACAATAATAAGTTTAGCACATTTTGGATGGCACGTAATTGGTATCGCTTTTGGTACTTGTTCAACAATAATTCTAAAAGATAAGAAAAAGCTAATTTCTGAGTTTTCACACACAACTATTAAAGATATAGATGCAACAACTAATGCACCTACATATTTTCCCGTAAAAAACAATAAATTTCAAAGAATTGAACAAGATTTTTTTGATGAAATCCCTGGTAGAAGAATAGGTTATTGGTTAGGGAAAGGATTTATAAAGGCCTTTAAGGAAGAGGCTTTGTCAAAAAAATATGGAGCTAAATCAGGAGTACTAACTGGTAAAGATGCACTATTTGTTAGGAATTGGAGCGAAGTGGATTATTGTTCAATTGGATTTGGGCTAATAAATCATGAGCAAATGATTCATGAAAACCCTACTTGGGTGCCAATTACCAATGGTGGTGCTTATAGAAAATGGTATGGAAATCTCATCAATATTACATTATTGAAGAATAATGGAGAGAAAATTAAAACATTAGAAGGAAATAATCATAGGTTAAGAAATCCTGCATTCTACTTTAGGGAGGGAATAAACTGGACTTTGTTTTCTTCCAGCAAATTTTGTGTCCGCACATCACCAGAATCAATATTATTCGGCAATGGTAGTAGAACTTTTTTCCCTTCAACAAATGACAGCGATTATTTACTCGCTTTATTTAATACTAAAGTTGTAGAATTTATTTTAAATCTATATAACCCAACCAATAATGCTGTAAATGAAGATATTGAAACTGTGCCAATTGTCTATTCTGACAAGAATAGGGGTTTGGTGAATTCTTATTCTAACAGTTCTTTAAAAATTTCACAAATTGACTGGAACTATAGAGAAGCCTCTTGGGATTTTGAGCAATCGCCTTTGCTAAATGATACTCTATCTTTAGAACAAGCCTATCAATCTTGGCAAGAAGAAGTTACCCAAGACTTCTTTCAACTTCATGCCAATGAAGAAGAGCTCAACCGCATTTTTATAGACATCTATGGTTTACAAGACGAGCTTACACCTGAGGTTTCTTTAAAAGATATTACCATTCTGCAAGAGGAGTTGTCGAAAAAAGACATGGTAGCCCTAGAAGAAACATTTAGAGCTCATGGCAAAGAGGCCATTGCTTTACCCATAGACCGCAGTGAGGTCATCAATCAGTTTATCTCTTATGCTATTGGTTTGTTTATGGGCCGTTACCGTTTAGATAAGCCGGGTTTAAATATTGCACATCCTAATCCTTCGTTAGAAGAATTGGCCAGCTATACACACAATGGTGGCCAGGTCATAATAGATGAAGATGCCATTCTTCCATTAATGGGTTCCAACTGTAAGTTCCCTGATGATGCTTTGCATCAAATCCACGGTTTACTCGATACCCTTTGGGGACATGATACCCGCACCGAGAACATTAACTTCATTCAAGAGTGCTTAGACAAAGACCTGGAGAAATTCTTGGTAAAAGACTTTTATATATCTCACTGTAGCATGTACAAGAAAAAGCCCATCTACTGGTTGTTCAGCTCTAAGAAAGGTGCCTTCCAAGTATTGGTGTATATGCACAGAATGAATGCCTTTACAGCAGAAAAGATCCGTGCCAATTATTTATTAGAGCATATTAAGAATCTGCACTCTGAAGAAACTATGTTGGCCAGCAATGAGAGTAACCTCAGCACACAGGAAGCCCGCAAGCTGGAGCAAATTCGCAAAGACATTGATGAGTGCGAAGAGTACGATATGGAACTGAAAAACGTAGCCGATCAACAAATTCAGTTTGATTTGGATGACGGTGTTACAGCCAATTACCAATTGTTTGAAAGCGTAGTGGTTAAGATTAAGTAAGATGCTAAAAGATAAAATACACGATTACTTTCAACGCTACTCTCACTTACGTGTCCTCTTCTTTTTCGATGCCGAAGAAGAATACCGCGAAGAAGTGGAGCAATTGGAGTTAGGCGACATCCACAAAGCAGAATACGGCAACAATGCTTTTACCTTAAAGTGGCAATTACTCAGTGAATTAAAAGACCAAAAGGTATTTCTCTATTTGCCCATAGCGCAGCCAGCTTCGCAAGAAGACTTTCACAAATTTCCACTCATGGGAATGCTTATCGCCAACAAGGCTTTGCAGTTAGACGATGCAGGGGGTTTTATGGAGCAATACGCTTTACAGCGTCACCAGAAGTCTCTCGTGTCCAAATACATGAAAGAGCTGAAATATGCAGGAGTACAGGAAGTCTGTCAACCCATTTTAACAGCAGGTAATTTTCAGGAACCAGCTTTGCAACGCGGTTTGGTTTCCGCCTTTTTTAAGTTTAGGCAAATAGAAAGCTGGGGGTTACTTGCAGCTAAATTCTTAAGCCTTTCTTCTGCCCAAGGGGAAAAGGAATTGCAACGCGTCAGCAAAAAAATTAAAGATCTAGGCTTTGAGGATGAAGTCTGCCAGCATTTGCAGAAAGTCATTGGCTTGCCCATTGCCTCGTTATCGCAAGCCCATTTGCGCAATCTGGCAAGAGCTGTGCTTTACAATAAACTCACACAGGGTGTGGAATTAAAGAAAGCACAAGATCCCTACGCAGAACTAAAGGTAAGTGACAGTGGTCAGATTACTCAACTGAACCAAATGCTGCACGAAGTAGAACGCAGCCCCTTGCAAAAGGATTTTACAACCTTGATGCATAATCTGAGCGATGACATAAAAGGTGCTACACTTATTGATGTATATGGCGAAGAAACAGAGTTCGCTGAATACAACAGCGAAATGATTTGGGCCATCATTCAACATATTCAATCACAAATTGCCGAAGCACCAAAGAACTTCATTAAGCGCATAGAAGGCATTAGCCTGCAAAGCAATATTCGTGAAAACGTGCGCCACCTTATGGTTTACTTGGTGCAAGTCGCCAAAGTGCAACACTACATTCAAGAAAATGGCAGCTACATTTTAGACCGCCCCGAAGAATATGTGCAGCATTATACGCAAAACGGCTATAAGGTAGATAGTGCCTACCGTAAAGCAATAAACGCCTATAAGGGGGTAGACCTGGCAGAAGTGTCTGAACAGATACAGCTTGAAAACATTCATGGTGAGCTAAATGCCGTTTATGAAAAACACACTGATCAACTCAACCGCGAGTGGTTGAAATGCTTAGATCATTTTCAATTCAATTATAAGGAGATCAACATTCCTAAACAATACGATTTCTACAAAACCGAAATAGAAACTACCGATCAAAAAGTAGTGGTCATTATTTCAGATGCCTTGCGCTATGAAGCCGCGCAAGAGCTGCTTTCAGAAATGCACGGCGACACCAAAAACACAGCAGAAATGCGCTATATGCTGGCATCCATCCCTTCAAAAACCAATGTGGGTATGAGTCAATTGTTGCCAGGAGAAAAACAATTTAACGGTGGTGAAATTACAGCGGGTGGAATCAGTACTTCAGGAACGGGGAACCGTCAGGATATTTTATTGAAAGCCAAAGAAGAATCTATGGCTATACAGTATGCTGATCTTGAAGGTCTAACATCAAATCAAAGACGCGAATTGTTCAAAAACCAAGTTGTTTATGTCTATCATGATGTGATAGATGCGACAGGAGATAAGCGAGCTTCAGAAAGAAGAACCTTTGATGCGGTAGAAGACACTGTTGACGAAATTAAGCGTTTTGTAAAAAGTTTACATGCTTCCATGAATATAGCAAAGGTTTTAATAACAGCGGACCACGGCTTCGTTTATAATGACCGCGAAATTGACGAAAAAGATAAGGAAGACCTGAAAGGAATTGAGCTTTCCAAAGATGGAAAAGGAAAAGATCTAAGAGGGAATAGATACTTTATGACCCCTAGCAAGGCAGAAAGAGACTTGAGTTTCTCTTTCCCGTTAGCAGCAACGACTACTTTTAACGAAGATGTCTATGTAAATGTCCCATTGTCTGTGAATCGGTATAAAATATCAGGTGGTGTAGGTCATCAATTTGCACATGGCGGTGGTTCACTCCAAGAATTGGTTGTTCCCTTAATCGAGAGTTCGCGTCAACGTTTGGAGGTCACGAAAAAGGTGAAACCCATGTTGATTAATGCTAGCCGCTTGCGTATTGTATCTAATATTCTAAAAGTGAACATTCTACAGGAAGCAGAAGTTGGTCGTTTGGAAAAGGAACGTACCATTTTGGTAGGTTTATTCAAAGACAGCCAGTTGATGAGTAATCAAGAATCCATAGATTTAAACTTTACCTCAGAATCGCCCAGCGATCGTATGGTAAGAACAGAATTGGTGTTGGCACCAGAAGCAGCCACTGAGTCGTTTTTGAAGCTCAAAATATTTGATAAAGAAGATACGCTTAACCCAATTATTGAAGTGCGCGTGCAGAATAATACATTGATACAACCAGACTTCTAATGACATTAAAAGAAAAAATACTCGCCAATTTTGAAGGGAAGGTCGTTCGTAAAGATTTAACCGCTCTCGTAAAAGGAAACAACCCGGTACCAGCTTATGTACTCGAGTATTTGCTCGGTCAATATTGTGCAATAGACGATGAAGAGATTATTAACGCTGGTGTAGAGAAAGTCCGTACAGTAATCAAAGACAACTATGTGCATCGTTCAGATGCCGAAATAGTAAAGCACAAGATCAGATCTGCTGGCAGTCATAAGATCATTGATAAAATTACGGTAAGCTTGAATGATCGTGCTAATATTTACGAGGCTGAGTTCGCCAATCTGGGCTTAAAGCATGTCCCCATTTCAGATACTATGGTTACGGAAAACCAAAAGCTTCTAAGTGGTGGAGGCGTTTGGAGTATTCTAACCATGGGGTATTCGCATGCAGATGATACTGACATGCGTTGGGTAATTGTTGACCTCAAGCCCATTCAAGTCGCCAATGTAGAACTTGACGAGTACATTGATTTAAGGAAGAATTTTACTGCTGAAGAATGGATGGATTTATTGATGCATTCGATTGGTTTAAACCCAGAATATTTCAGCAAAAGAGATAAATTCATTCAGCTTTCTCGTTTGATTACTCATGTAGAAAACAACTACAATTTCATTGAGCTTGGCCCCAAGGGCACAGGTAAATCGCACATCTTCTCTGAACTATCTCCTCATGGTGTTTTGGTTTCTGGCGGTGACGTTTCAAAGGCTCGTTTGTTCGTTAACAATACGGGCAACAAAATAGGATTGGTAGGTTACTGGGATGTAGTTGCTCTTGATGAATTTGAGCAAGAAAAAGGCAGTAAGCGAACCGATGGTGATTTGGTCAAAATCATGCAGAACTTCATGGCTAACCAGAGCTTTAACCGCGGTAATGAAACCTATCAAGCAACCGCTTCATTGGCGTTTGTTGGAAATACAAAACACAATGTGCCTTATATGCTGAAGCATTCACATTTGTTTGAGTCTATTCCTGAAGGATATATTAAAGGTGCATTCTTAGATCGTATGCACATGTACATTCCTGGTTGGGAAGTACGTATTTTAAAGTCATCTGTGTTTTCTACCGAATATGGTTTTATCGTAGATTATTTAGCCGAACTCTTAAGAGAGCTTCGCAAGGCAGATTACTCGTCTTTACTAGATGGTAAAATCACTTTGGATGGTTCACTCACAACGAGAGATAAAACTGCGATTCGTAAATCCTTTTCAGGATTAGCCAAGATTATTTATCCACACAAAGAGATGAGCGAAGCAGAATTACTAGAAGTCTTAGACTTTGCGGTTGAAGGAAGAAAAAGGGTAAAAGATCAGCTCTATATAGTTGACGAGACATTTAGGTCAGAGGTCGTAGATTTTAAATACACTGTTTTATCTAGTGGTGAAGAAGTTACACCGGAGACACTTGAGAATTTAAATTACAGAGCTGCTATAGAGGTACAAGTAGAGGCTGAAAATGAAGAAACAGAAGAAGTTTCATCTAAGCCTGTTTTAAAGCTGGAGCCACATCAGGTCGTTTTAAAAGATAACCAAACAGGGGTTTCCTATAAAAAGCTATTTGCAGATTACCTCAAGGGTGCGGGATACATTACCATTCAAGATCCGTATATCCGAATGCCTTATCAATTTAAGAATCTCATGGAATTTTGCCTCATGCTGGCGAATTTAAAAAGTCCTGAAAGTGAAATTAATTTAGAGGTTGTTTCATGGAATGATGAGGAACACATGGCTGATTCGGTAGCATATTTTGAAGAGTTCCAAACGGAAATGTTGGAGATTGGTATACATCTAACCTACCGTATGGAAAAACACCATGATAGATTCATCGCTTCAGACAACGGTTGGAAAATTTCTATGGGTCGAGGCCTTGATGTATTTGAAAAAATAGAAGGTCGCTTCAACGTAGCGGATATAGATCAAACCCGAAGAAAATGCAAGGCATGTGAGATGACTTTTTTGAGGATATAATGTTTGTTAGGCTTTTTAGAAAGATTTTCAGAGCCTTTGTGTTTCAACAAAGAACAAAGAGCCTTCTAAATTAAAGAAGCGATCATTTTGAACTTTTTTTCTGGAACAATATTCTATTTAAAAATGAGCCGTGCTTTAGCCATTTATATTAAAATTTGCCACTTACTTTACTCATTGCATCTGTCTTTAGATATGCTTTTAGAAGTGATCCACACAACTGTTAGTATTATGAATACTATTCTTCAGTTTCATAAATCACCACTGCTTCGGTATAATTTTCAGATCCGTAACTAGGGTATGTATTAAATTTATATCCTTCTGCTTTTAACGCATGCTCATTTGTCTTTATCTGACTGTAAGAATTAAAAAAACTCCTAAAACTACGGGTCATACCTAGAACGGAGATAAATCCAGAAATAGCGTTTCTATGCAATTGCTTCGTCATTTCTTTTTCTCAATTAACGAGAATGTGCCAAACTTTATCGCATGCAATGCAGGTTCTTCTATTCTCCTCAACTTCGATGGCTTAATCCTCAGTAAGAAATTCTTGGTCTAATTCAAGAGCCTTCACATTTTGAATAGCATTTCCAGCAATTCCTTTTATAGCCCCATGCATGTCAATGGTGTTTATCTGCACCTTCTCAATTTGCTTTTCGCGCTTTTTCCACAATCTGCGCATGGCATTTTTTTCACTCTCGAGGTCGTCATGCATTTGTCTAAACCCTTCTACAATAGCCTCTATTTGCATTCTAAATTCGTTACTCGTCAAGAAGTGGTAGAGCATCTCCATCTTATCGCCTTTGTTTTCTTGAGTCGCTAGAACATCGCTTATACGTATTACTGATTGCCGCAGCACTTGGGAAAGACCTTTAAACTCGGCAAAAGTACATATGTAAATTCCGTCTTTCATGCCCATTCGCTCCATATCTGCAGGCATTGTTTCCGTAACCAGTACTCCAATATCAGCGCCCTTTTCTCGCATATCTTGTTTAAATTTCTCAATCCAAGCGTTCGAGAAATTCTTTGTGCGCTTAGATTCATAGTAAATAGTACCGCAATTTTGATTTATTCTGGTGTTTACTGTTTGTATACAGTCACCACCCATAGCACCTTTTTTAATCTCACCAATGCTATCAAGCGGAAAGGATTGTGCTAAAAACTCTTCGATAGCCAATTCCTGAACTTCACCTTGCATTTGCATAGAGCCTTGCTCTTGCTTGCGCTTCATTTCCTCCGTCAGCTTCTTTTGAGCATCAAGTTTCATTTGAAGTTCCTTAAACTGTAATTCTGATTCTTCTTTTACTTGAGCTCGTATCTTATTTTGTTCCTCCGAAAGTTTAGCTGAATGTTGCTTTTCCATTTTGGCTTCAATTTCAGATTGCATTTCTGTCTTTTCTCTTTTAAGGCGCTCAATCTCTGCAGTCGCTTTATTCAAGTCCTTCAGTTTAGAAGACTTTTCTTCTAACTCCTTCTTCATCGCGTCTAACTGATCTGCCGTTTCTTCAGCAGCTTGTTTTTTCAGTTTAACCTCCAACAACTTCTTCTCATTTCGCAGTTGTGCTGACACTTTTTCTTCCACTTGGCTTTGAAGATCTAACTTTTGCTTTTTTATTGCAACTTCACTTTCCTTAATGGCCAAATGCTGCTTTTCAAGCAATCTTTCCTTTTCAGAAAACTGGCTCGTCATCTCTTTTCTTATTCGCTCTTCAGCTGTATGTGTTAGCACTTCATCAACATTAACGAGCTCGTGACAATGTGGGCACTCTATAGTATTTGCTTTCATGCTAATATGATTTATTGATTATAAATTGATGTTTAAGTTTTTCCCTTTAGCGTCTTTTATTCGCCAAAACTTTCGCTTATTTTCATGTGCCTGAACTCCCAGGGAGATCGCATATGCAATAAACTTTTCGTCAATGGTATCATTTGAAAAAGGGCGTCCAATAATTCCTGAAATCACAGGGTTTGTATCTCGGCCGTCCTTTTCTTCATTCTCCCAATGGTTAGGCATGGAATTATTCTTGTAGCCGATAAAGCGACTCGGAGAAAAATGGTTTTCTCCATTTACTTTATAAACGCAAATAGTTTTTCCCCTTCGTACGAGACCCTTCGCAAACTGTACTTCTTCTTCATTACTTGAGGATAGATAATTTTCTAAAGTGAAAATGTTTTCAATTAATTCCTCTTGGTTACCTACAAAATCCATCGACTACGTTTTAAATTATTTAGCAAACATAGAATGCATCTGTGCAACCATTCCGCATAGATTAGTAATTCTGAAGTGATCCTTTTAATCGGTTCATGACTCTATCTCTCAAATGCAACGGCTTTAATACTTCTACACCTTCTCCAAAAGATAGTAGAATTGATTCTAATTCATAGTTGCAAACGACTTTGATTCGGATAATAATACTTCCATCCACGTTCATCTTTGGGGGTTTTTGTGATTCATGTATTGGCTTTGTTGTAATATATGGAGCTTGACTTTTTGAAAACCACAATTCTATTTCTTCAGGCACATTGACACCTGCAGAAGGACCAATCATATTGCTAAAAAAGTCTTCCCAGTCAATATTCACGTCATGGTATTCTTTTGAAGTCTCTTGCAGGGTTTCTATTCTATCCAAAGCAAGGTTCATAGTGTCCAGATTAAACTCTTCATTGTATCCAAAAACAAACCATCGATTATTGTATTGTTTCAGGAAAGCCGGATGGAAATGGAAATCAAAGGCATCTTTAGTATACGGTTTATAAGTAACCTTTAATACCCGCCTATTAACAATTGCATTGAATAAAGGGGTAATGTTTTTATATCCTATATAATCTATGTTGGATTCGTATGACATAACTTTCTGAGAGCTCTGTATTCCAAACTGATCTTTTAAAAGAGCAGAGACCTCGGCCATCCATTCAAAACCTGGAGCTCCATCAAATCGCTGAAGGACTGCTAGGGCATTTTGCAATTGGTCTAATTCAGATGGTTTTAATGGACTTTTGTTTATTGAAAATCCAATATCGCCATATCTATAGCATCCCTCTTTTCCCATAGGAAAAAGAACTTCTATTGGTGCATTAAACCCAGAATCCTTTTTCATAAAACTAATATCAGATCTCAATTGTCGCATCTGAATACCCGTTGAGGCGGGATTGTCTTCGAATAATGCATTATTCACTTCTTCTAAAAGATCTTTTATGGTAAAATATCGCGCAGTATTTTTTAGGCACTTGTCTAAGGCTATATATCTTAAAGTTGCATTTTTATTTGTAGGCATGTATTCAAAACTTTAAAAGTCTGATTTGAATATAATGATATGATAGAAGAGATTTAAAAGCTAGCCAGAATTATTTGGCCAATAGATTCTGATAAATAAAACGCTCTGTTTGCATTATAATTAAACCATATTAAATCCATTTAATTTCTTAGAAAAAGTAACGTAATCCTGCACTGAACCTGCCACGCTCTTAGCACCTAGCGTATCTAAACGAACTGGGCTGATCAAATTTTTATTCATAGTCTCCTCCAAGAAAAATGGGCGTATAATCTGTAAAAGCTTTGAACCTAACAACCCTACGTTAAACCTTGAGCGGATTCTGCAAATGAAATGAAGAGAATACTTCTAGCTAGGAAAAAATTGATTGTCATTCCCTTTCTACTTTATTAGAAAATTGAAGAAACATCTATCAGATTCCATATTCAGCAATGGTTGCCATTGCTTATCGATCTCAATACTTGTCATTATCTCACCCATGGCCAGTCTAAATCGAGATCAAAGAGCCTTAATTTAATTATATAAGCCTGCGCATGCCTAATTTCACGTATCTTATTGATATATAAATCGCTGTATATTAATATAATACAGTTCGCTAAGGAGTTTATTAATCAAGCGTTATGCAAGGCTCATTTCAAGAAATTGCGTGAAGAGAGTGGTATCTGCTGTCGCAGGTGCCAATCTACCAATCTCCATTAGCTGAAGGAGTATGATTGCTGGAAATGTCGAGCTAGTTGTGGCTAGACTTCTTTTAGAAGTGGGTACTCTTTTAGAGTTTTAAAGCTTCCTTATCAGTATTGATTTTATACCTTAGACATAATGAGTAGCACCAAAAAGAGTGTCTCCACTTTAGAGATGCAGCGACAACTAGGTCATGCGCTACGAGCCTACTTGGCAGATGATGCATAAGATTAGGCGCATGATGGGTAGGAGAGATATCGAGTACTCTTTGAAAGGATTACTTGAATTGGATGATGCGTATATTACTATTTACGGCAAGGACAAAGACAATGATTCATACGATAATCAGGGCAATAAGCGAGGTAGAGGCAGTGAACGAAAGCGCAGTATTGTAGTGATGGCTAAGACGGAGCTTGGCAGAGACAATGGAAATAAACTCAGAAAGTCTACCGCCTTGAAATAGGTTCGTATGGTAGTGGTTGAAAACATGTCAGCTCAAAACATTGACAAGTCTACCCGAGCAATTCACTCCGATGCAGTGGTAATCACAGACAACCACAAATCCTTTAATATGATAAACAAAAGAATGGCTCAACACCATGCCTTCACTTTACCTGGGGAGCGCTCTGGAATTGCTCTACCATGGGTACATAACATGATCGCAAATCTAAAAAGAGATCTATTAGGCAATCATCACTCATTAAAAGACAATTGGCTTGAGAGTTACCTCGATGCGTTTTGTTACAAGGTTAATTGACGTTACTTCGGGTTCCGAAATTTGATAGGACATTGATTGCAGCTATTCAAGTACCTTGGTGTAGCTGAATTACGCATACAGAAATTCAAGAAAAATAGTAATTGTCCGTCTCCTGCTTGCATATATGCATTAAAAAGCAAAAGAATGTTCAGTGTGCTTTTTCTGAAACGCGCTCATGGACGGTTTAAAGTCAGCTCATCTTTCTTTTGGAGGATAGAAATAAAAAATTATTACTCAAGATTGAGTTTCGGATTCTGTTGACAATAAACTTGAAGAAAAAATTCGATTTGAATTGGTTTGGATGCGAATGTAGAAATACAGGATTTCATGGAATTAAATTAGGGGGAATGAAATTTTGAGGTTGAATTGGGAATCAGAAATGGAATACTTGCCATTAAGATGTCCGGATCAAAAAATACGGTTGATTTCATTATTTTTTATTTAGTTTTAAAAAAACTTATTAATCAATAACTGAAATAATATATGGCATCCTACTCTCTAAGCGAAATTAACAGAATTGTAAAAGGTGAAATAATAGGTGATACGGACCAGGAAATTGAAGGTCCGGAGGAAATACAAAAAGCAAGCAGCAATCAAATTACATTCATTGGAAGTAAGAAATATGCAAAATTTTGGCAGGCTTCTAATGCCTGTATTGCCCTTGTTAGTGATGCAATAAATTTTGAGCCAGGTGAAAATCGCGCCTTTATAAAGGTGAAAAATGTGGATTTAGCTATGGCTGAAATTCTGGATCTTTTTAATCCACCCGTACCTGTTTTTGATATAGATATTCATCCAACTGCCGTTATACATGAAACGGCAAAAATAGGCAGTGGCTGTAAGATTGGCGCAAATTGCTACATAGGAAAAGATGTTGAATTGGGAAGCAATGTCATTTTATATCCAAATGTCTGCGTATTTGATGAAACCACTATAGGTGATAGCACGATTGTTTGGTCTGGGACCATTATTCGTGAACGCTGTATTATTGGGAGTCACTGTATTTTTCATACGAATGTCAGTATTGGAGCCGATGGATTTGGGTATAGGCCAAGCGACGATGGCAAGGGACTAGTGAAAATACCGCAGATAGGTAATGTAATAATTGGGCACTACGTTGAAATTGGTGCGAATTCGTGTGTTGATAGAGCGAAATTCAGTTCTACAATTGTGGGTGATGGATGTAAAATTGACAACCTAGTACAAATTGCACATAACTGTGTTATGGGTCGTTCTTGTATTATGGCAGGGCATAGCGGACTTGCAGGCTCTGTTACCTTAGGTGATGGGGTAATTATTGGAGGGAGCGCTTCAATTAAGGACCATACCACCTTACATTCTGGTTCTATTATTGGCGCTGGATCTGGAGTTATGAATGATGTAGAAGCGGGGAAAACGGTTCTAGGTTATCCGGCACAAGATGCTAGAGACATGTTAAAAGAATGGGTCGCTATAAGAAGGTTGATAAAGAATAAATAGGATAATTAATTTCGAAATTAATGGGTTTTATCCAAGTTCACTCTATGTGCAATTTCGGACCATTGATGTTGTCAAATAATTCTAATTCTGAAAGAAGTTCTATTTTGAATACCCTTTTTCGAGAATAGCGGGTTTTATGTATCCAATAGAGTAGTAAACCATAATTAAGTGGGAAAGCCATAAACTGATTGATTTATATCTTTCCCATTTCACAAATGGAAATCAATACACACATACTAGAATTGTATCCAATTGCAACTGCGATTGATTGGACTGTTTTGAAGGAGGGCTGTAAATAGTAGAAATTTTATTAAAGCCCAAATCACTTATATTTAACTCTATCCAGGAGAGATGGTATTTCATTCGACAAAATGATCTCAATTTTCATAAGTCTGACTCATCGGAGAAAAGCAAACCAGCAGGTCAATGCAAGAATAGGATGTTTTCCTTTATTTAAGATTAGTTGTTCAGATTTAAGGTCTAATTCTGATTACGCATAAAATTCATTTTTGATTGGGCAGTAATCACCACATTTGCTGCTTTATTCGAGTTTTCCACAAAACAGTAGTAGCATGATAAAACATTCACTCAAAGACGATCTGATATACCTATCTATCGCTAATTTGGATTTTTCATATCGAATTCCAATCCAAAAGATGGGCAATACAATTGATTGGAAGATAGGAGAAAAAGGGTCGGAAGGTATTGTTGTTAAGGGCGTTTCAATATGGACACTTCAATTGTTCACCAAAAAAACGACTGAAAACAAATATGTCAGAGAGTTTGAATTAATTGTGAAGGAACACTGTCCTGACAATACTATTAATTGGGAAGCCACCCAACTGGCAGTGAATATTCAGAATCAATACAATTGGTTAGTAGCAACCAATAAAACAGATAAGAAAAAATTGAACAATAGCGAGATTATTTCAAATCTAAAAAAGAAATTCAACCTAGATTGAACAGGCAAAATTATGGATTGCAGCCCTTCTGTATTCTGTACTTCATATAATAAGCTGTATACTTTAGAAATCATTTTTAATTCTTTCACATCCCATGGAATCATCTGAGCTAAAGAAAATTATTCAAGGCATTCCCAAAGCAGAACTTCATCTGCATATCGAAGGGAGTTTTGAACCTGAACTGATGTTCGAAATTTCCCAAAGAAATAATATTGCCTTGGCGTATGATTCCATTGAATCATTAAAGCAGGCGTATAAATTTAATAACCTTCAGGAATTTTTAGACATCTATTATGCAGGCGCTCAAGTACTGATTCATGAACGAGATTTCTACGACTTGACTTGGGCTTATCTGAGTAAAATTCACAGTCAGAACGTAGTCCATGTCGAGGTGTTCTTCGATCCTCAGACGCATACAGATAGAGGGATTGGATTTGATGTTGTTATTAACGGCATTCATAAGGCGCTTGAAAAGGCTAAACAGGAATTAAATATTTCGTATAAACTTATCATGTCCTATTTGCGGCATTTAAGCGAGGAGGAGGCATTTAAAACGCTTGAATCGTCTCTTCCATTCAAGCATTGGATAGATGGAGTGGGCTTAGACTCATCTGAGAAGGGAAATCCACCTAGCAAGTTTGTCAAGGTGTTTGAAGCGTCTGCAAATCACGGTTATAAATTAGTAGCTCATGCTGGGGAAGAAGGTCCAGCAGACTATATCTGGGAAGCCCTCGACCTTTTGAAAGTCGTTCGAGTAGACCATGGAAATCGCTGTTTAGATGACGAAGCCTTAGTTGAACGATTCATTGAGCAGAACATCCCCTTAACCTTATGTCCGTTGAGTAATGTAGCACTCAAAGTCATTCAAAAAATGGAAGACCATCCCGTTGTGAAAATGCTCAATAGAGGGCTTTTGGCGAGCATTCATTCTGATGATCCCGCGTATTTTGGCGGCTATATGAATGAAAATTATTTTGAAACGGCTAAAGCACTCGACTTAAATAAAGATCAATTAATGCAATTGACAATCAATTCTTTCGAAGCAAGTTGGTTGAGTTCTGAAGTTAAAGAACAACACATTTCTCAAGTAAAAAGCTATTTCAATTCTATTAACTCTTCGCCGGAATAACAAATTGATAGTATAGAATTTTTCATGGGATGGTGAGCGTTGGTTTTGTCATCAAAAATTTATTAAACGTTTTGTGATGCTTCGTGTTTATTACACTAGTAGAACTTTGGTTGACTCTTTATTTGGAATCATTCATACTCTTAACAGGAATACGAACTGAATGTGAAGCTATTGAACAAGATTTCTTCTTAGGTATATCTTTAAGAAAGAATGAACTTCTTTAATCGGAGCTATACCGCTTTATAGGCCCCGACATTTTTACTATTTATAGAAATAATCACATTTAAATTTCAATAATGAAAAAGCATTCATCACTCCTCTTTTTGGCTTTATTTTTTTTATTTCAAAGCGCAAAAGCCCAATCTACGTTGGACTCAAATCAATTAAAGAAGGAATTCTCTAGCATAGAAGAAGCGCTAGAAAATCCCGAGAAAGTGTATCGCCTCGACTTAAGCAATCAAAACGTACAATTAGAAGATAGTCTTTGGTCAAAATTTACCAATCTGCAGTATCTAAGTTTAAAAAACGATAAGCTTAAGCAAATACCCTCAGGTATTGGTTATCTAAAAAACCTTCAAGTACTTGATTTGAGTGGCAATGACTTTAAAGTATTGCCATCCACTTTTAGCAACCTAACCAATTTGCAAGAGTTGTTTTTGAATGATGACAAAAACCTCAAACTAGAAAAAAACATTCCGATTCTTAGCGCGCTGCCAAAGCTAAAATCCCTTCACATAGAAAACGATGGTTTGAAATCATTGCCCAAAGACTTTTATAGACTAAGTCATCTAGAGTCATTGTTCCTGAATAATAATAAATTCAAGCAAATACCAACAGAGCTAAAAGGAATGAAAAATCTAGAGTATCTAGATTTCCATGAAAATAATTTCAACTTTCCGGCACAAGATGCTATACCAAACCAAGGTTTTGGATTTGAAATTAAGTTCTAAAGTATACGAAATATAAAACTTGGGGTGCTGTGTTAAATCAATGACTATTTGTCTTTTTAGATGTGCGTTTTATATTTCAGCGGTTATTCAAACCTAATTTCATCAAACTCACTCAACTCCGAATAGCGCATATCTTAATCTGAAAAATCACTCACAAACTTTCCAATTTTGTTAATAGGGTTTAAGTCTTTTATATAGCGGGAAATGAACACTGAAAAGACATAGTTTCACGATGGTATGTATGCTATATTTGTGTTTTGACCCCTGTAAAACAGGAGTATTCTTTTAAATTTCATTTTTAAATCAATGGTTATTTATTAAAAAAACCTGAATTGTATTCATACAATCATTTTTATTTCGATTCTGATTTTGTCCTATTGCAAGCAGCTATTTTGGAGATAACCAGAAAATTAGCCAACTACAGTCTACGCATCCTAAAAAAATAAGAATGGCGAATGTTACCCACTTAGATGAATCCGTTTTTAAGTTCCTGAAGACCTTGGAGGAAAATAACAATCGCGATTGGTTTGCGCAAAACAAACCTACCTATCTAGCAGCAAATGAACACTTCAAAGCCTTGGCCCAAGGGATAAATGAAGGCATGCAAAAGCAAGATAACATTGAGAAAATAAAATTGTATCGCATCTACCGTGATGTGCGTTTTTCGAAAAACAAGGACCCCTATAAAAACAGTTTCTCTGGGGGATTTAGTCGTGCAACGAAGGCATTAAGGGGAGGGTATTATTTCCACTTACAGCCAGGCGGTAACTCTATGGTGGGTGGTGGATTTTGGCAACCCAATGCCTCGGATCTACAAAGAATTCGCGAAGAAATTGCGGCTGACTCGACTCCACTCCAAGAGATTATTAGCTCCGTTAGTTTCAAAAAACACTTTGGGGAATTAGGTGGCCAACAATTAAAGACGAACCCTAGGGGTTACCCAAAAGATCATCCAGCCATTAATTTATTGCGCTATAAATCTTTTGTAGTAACGAAATATTTCACAGATGAAGAAGTTCAGGCTGCTGGTTTTGCAAACGAGGTATTAAAACAATTCAAAGCGACACGCCCTTTCTTTGATTATATGAGCGAAGTACTGACCACAAGCAGCAATGGCGTTTCGTTGATTGATTAATACCAAACCTTCATAACAAATAAGGAACCTTACTAAGCGAAGCAATCCATAAACACCTTCTAAAATCATTGCCATAGCGAGTAATTTTTACATGCCAAGATTTAAAATCGTACGATTGCATATGGTGAAACAACTCCAATCAATAGTGCTTCTTTTCACAATAGGATTAACAATGCTCTCATGTCAAGTCATCTGTAGAGCGCAAGTATTCGATGGTATGCATTGCGAACTTGATAAACCAAGTTCCCTTAAAATTTGTAGTATGGCATTTCAGCAAGGAAAAAAAATCACTTTTCTCCTTTAGAATGTGGGCAGATTTCAAATACAACAGCTTATTACTACCTAAAGCAGCTAGATAAAATAGTTCAGACAATACATTTGGATGCTGATGCTTCGAGAGGGTTTAACTTGATTGGATTTGAAATTATTGAGCAAGCCTTTTTAATTCCACTTAATTCGAAATGCAGCTCGGCTGCCTTGGTTTTCAATAAACCAGGTCGTATATCTACATTGGTTTAATAATGACTTGCCACAGATTGGAGTAGACTTCCATTTTCCACATCTAAATTCGAAAGACTTTTGTCTTTAAGGCTGTTTTATTGGTGTTTGAATAAATAAATTGGATATTAAGGCCTTATGCATGGATTGAAAAAAATGCATCAAAATCAGAGGATAAATTATGATTAAAATATCTTTTAAGAATCCGTACTTGGTGCTTGTATTTGCCATTGTTGTTGCATTGCTAGCGGGAGTTCTCATTCCAAGGATGCCGGTAGACATCCTTCCTCAATTCAAAAAATCCGCTATGCAGATTATAACCCTATATCCGGGTATGCCTGCTGAAGTTGTTGAAAAGGACATCACAAGTCGTATGGAGCGTTGGACGGGCCAATCACCGGGAATTGAAAAACAACTTTCCAAAAGTATAATGGGGGTGAGCGTTGTAACCAATTTCTATGGTGAAGACATTGCCCCAGCAGAAGCAATGGCAAATTCATCCTCTTATGCGGTGAGTGATATGTACTATCAGCCACCAGGAACAATGCCTCCCATGATTCAGCCATTTGACCCTACAGCTTCCAAACCATTGATGCTGCTTACCGTAAGTAGTGATGTAAAAAATGGCAAGGAATTATACGATGTCGCATACTTAAATCTACGTCAAATGCTAAGTGGGGTGGAAGGTATTGTTGCTCCTGCCGCTTATGGTGGTTCATTGAGAATGATCTACGTATACGTAGATCCTGATAAAATGGAAGCAATGGGAATTTCCCAAACCCAGGTAATGGAAGCCATCCAAAAAAACACCACCATGATTCCTTCCGGAGTGGCGAATATTGGCAAAGTGAATTACGGTGTGGATGCCAAAGGGCTGATCATTGATGTAAAAGATTTTGATGACATTGTTATTACCTATAAAAATGGCAATCCTATCTACATAAAGGACATTGGACAAACAAAAGATGCCAGTGCCATACAAACGAATATTGCACGTGTAGACGGAAAAGAACAGGTTTATTTACCCATTTTCAAAAGACCCGGAGCAAATACGATCTCCTCAGTAGAAGCGGTCAAAAAAGCCCTGCCGGGCTTGAAAGAACGGATGCCGGATGATGTAAATCTCAATGTTATTTTCGATCAATCATCTTATGTGCGCAATTCCATTTCAGGTTTGCAAAATGCAGGTTTGGGCGGTTTAATTCTGGTTGTTATTGTATTAACTCTCTTCCTTGGAAATTTCAGGTCATCGCTTATTGTCGCCATCAGTTTGCCATTGTCCGTGCTGTTTGCCTTCATTGTTCTGTACATCACAGGGCAGGCCATTAACAGTATTACATTGGGCGGATTGGCGCTGGTGTTGGGGCTTTTGGTCGATAACTCCATTGTGGTCTTGGAGAATATTGACCGACACCTGAAAATGGGAAAAGATTCGTTTTCTGCGGCTAAAGATGCTGCGCTAGAAGTTGCCAATCCTGTTTTGGCTTCTACCTTGGTAATTATGGTTGTGTTTTTTCCTGTGCTATTTCTAACAGGGATTACCAAATTTCTTTTTTCACCCTTGGCAATCACAGTAGCAGGTTCAATGATTGGATCCTACATTTTTGCTTTAACGCTGATTCCCATAATGGCGGCGTTTTTCTTTAAAAACAATTTGCCAAACTCAGATAATAAACCCAAGAAAAATGCGCTCGGATTTTTCCAACGATTCATTGATAGATTGGGTGTGAAGTATCAAAACAGTCTTTCAAAAACGTTGGAATTCCGTTGGCCGATTTTAGGAATTGCAATTTTGCTTTTGATGGCCTCTTTGTTTTTACTGAAAAACTCGGGTTATGAATTGTTTCCACAATCCGATGTTGGACAAATGGAAATCACGGTGCGCATGGAATCGGGAACTCGATTGGAAGATGCCAATAAAACCATTGCCGAAATGGAACAAGTCATCCGGAAAGAAACGGGAGATGATTTGGAACAGCTTGTTGCAAATATTGGTGTTTTTTACGATTTACCTGCGGCATATACCCCCAATTCTGGAACACAAGATGCCTTTATAGGAGTGCAGTTAAAGGAGACGCATGAAACAAGCACCTTTGAATATGCCTCTCGGCTAAGGAAAGAACTACATGAGAAATTTCCGGGTATTGAATTGAGTTTCAATACGGGAGGAATAATAACGGCAGCACTGAATGAAGGAAAGCCTGCTCCTATTGATGTTCAGGTGAAGGGAAACGATCTGAAAGTACTTCGGGAAATCTCCGAAAAAATACGTGATACCATTGCTACGATTTCATCAACCCGCGATGTACGTGTATTGCAGCGCATTGACCAGCCTTCCAAGAATATTGACATTGATAGAATTAAAGCAGCCGAATTGGGAATAGAACCTGTAGAAGCTATTAAGAATATGGTTTCTGCTTTAAATTCATCGGTTACCTTTCAAAAAGCATTTTGGATAGATGAACGAAATGGAAACCATTATTATGTGGGTGTAACCTATCCGGAAAGTGCTATCGACAATCGCTTTGTCTTAGAGAATGTTGGGGTAAATAGTTCGATTTCCGAGAAAACCATTCCGTTTCGGAATTTCTCAAAAATAACAGATGGCACAAATCCAGTGGAAATCAATCACCACAATCTGACAAGAGCATTTAATATCTATGCCAACGTAGAAGGAAAAGATATTGGAAGGGTCTCAGATGAAATTCAAAGTATTATAAATGGAATGGAACTTCCGCCAGGATATGAAGTCAATTTTGAAGGGGAAGTCGCCATAATTAAAGAATCATTTGGCGGGCTTGGATTGGGATTGGTTTTGGCAGTGATTTTATCATTCTTGATTATTACTCCATTATTTCGCTCGTTCAGAAAACCACTCATCATCGTCTTGGCTTTCCCTTTCGGACTGATTGGTGTTGGTTTTTTGATGTGGTCTACGGGAACCTATCTAAGCATTCAATCTATAATGGGAATTATTATGATGCTCGGTATTTCTGTTTCTTACGGAAATATATTGGTAGACAGAATCAATGCGCTAATGGCAGAGGGCAGGAGAAAGCAAGCGGCCATTGTTGAAGGATCCTCTGACCGATTTCGTCCAGTATTGATGACAGCCTCTACTACTATTTTGGGATTGCTGCCTACAGCGTTGGCAACAAATCCAGGTTCGGAAGCAAATGTTCCCTTAGCCATTGCAGTAATCGGCGGAACATTTATGGCAACCATCATAACCCTTTACATCATCCCCATTTTTTATTCACTCATCGCAAAAACAGAAAAATATTGAAAACTTTAATAGACATAAAATCAAAAGCAGTTTTTGCCGTGTTTTTTTCGATTCTCATGTCCTGTAATAATCAGGAAAAGAAACCCGAACAAACAGATACCGAGGATAAAATTCAGAAAGTAGAAGTTGTAAAACCCGAACAACGTTCTTTTACTGCCGAGGTACTAATAACAGGAACCGCTCTACCCAATCAAATCGTAAGCATTTATGCAATGGAAGGCGGAATGCTAATGCAAATACGAAAGGATATTGGCGATAAAGTAAGACAGGGAGAAACGATTGCGGTTTTAGAAAACCCTGCTTTGCAGCAACAACTGCTCAAATGGCAGGCAGAAATGAAAGCCAAAAAGACCAATTATGAACGCTTGAACGCTGTATATAAAAAAACACCTGAGTTAACCAATATTCAAATGGTAGAAAATGCAGAAGCGGAATACCTTTCTGCAAAAGCCAATTTCAATGCTGCCAATAGCCGTATCGGATTTTTGACAATTAAAGCTCCGTTTTCAGGAATTACTACCAAGCGCTTTGTAGACAAAGGTGCAATGATTCAAAGCGGATTAAATCAAAGCAATCCGCAAGCATTATTTGAGCTACAAGAAATTAATCCCATCCGTTTGACCATCCCTGTTCCTGAATCGGATGTGGTTGGAATTAAAACGGGAATGCTTGTTAAAGTGACTTTTCCCGAATTATCGGGAACGGTTTTTTCAGCTAAAGTGAGCCGTCTTTCGAATGCCCTTGATCCTATATCTAAAACAATGCAAGTTGAAATTGATTTGGAAAATCCAGACGGTATAATTATATCAGGAATGTATGCGAAAGTATTATTGCAAATCAGTAGTCGTGAAAATATCCAGTCATTGCCCGTAATTGCTAAGATTAGTCATAAAAATGAAGATTACATACTTGCTGTGGAAGAGGGTAAAGTAAAAAGAATTCCAGTAAAAATAGGCTTGTCCAATCGAGATTACTTCGAAATATTGAATGACGAAATCACTTCTGAAACGCTGGTGATAGTGCAAGGAAAAGGGTTGGTGAAACAAGGACAGATTGTAGAAGGCATTCAGAAAAATGGACAATGAGCAATGGGTAAATGAAAAAAGAAATGGGCAATAATTGAGACTTTTCTAAAGAATTATGATTGCTGTAAATTTTAAGAAATCAAAGTGTATTAAAACGCTAGAGTTTTAGATATGGAAAATTATAACATCAGCAAATCCCTTTCTAAGGAAGAATGTTGCTCTCTAACAGATCAAATAAGAAGGTCTTCTAGAAGTGCGTATATAAATAGGGAAGAGGCCCATCGAAAAGAGAGTGTTTAGTGCATTTTGTATCTAAGGTTTCTGATGCAAAGAATTTCAATCCAGATTTTGGATTGATTTCGCCTTGAAAGCTAGTGGCATCCATTTGCAACTCAAAAGTGAATGGATTGAAAAAAAGGAAGAAGGGAGATTGATTTATCACATGATAAATAATCCTGAAAAACATTGAAATATGAAAAGTTTAAATACCAATTGGTATCAGAAAATAAGTGTGAGACGATGGGCAATAGACAATGGGGGATTTTCAAAGGGCAATGTGCTGCGAATTTTCTATTGCCTACTTCTAATTGTCAGTTGCAATGGGTTAAAAGCGCAAGACACTATTCCAATCAATTTAGAAAAAATATTGGAATTGGGAGGAGCGGATAACTTAACCATCAAGGAATATAAAGAACAACAACAACTATCATTGGCTGAATGGACAAAAGCCAAAGAATGGTGGTTGCCCGAAATGTATGCCGGGGTGCAAACGCATCAGCTTGGGGGTGCAGCAATGAATGCAGATGGTCGCTTTTTCTTAGATGTTAACCGGCAAAACCTATGGAGCGGTTTGGGACTAAATGCAAAATGGAATTTTGCGAATGGTATTTATGATACAAAAGCAGCAAAGCTCAGAAATCAGTCAAGACAGTATCTGACACTTGCAGAACGGAATCAGCAATTACTGCGAATGATATATGCGTATTACGAGCTGATGACTGCACAACTCAATTATTATGCGTATCAAAATTTGGTCATTCAATCGGATAGCATTGCACAGCAAATACAAGTTCAATTAGAAGTTGGCTTGCTTTATGAATCCGAATTACTATTGGCAAAGAGCAATAAAAACCATTTAAAAATAGAAATGTTCAATGCTAGAAAAGCATATAACAATGCATCGGCAACGCTTAAGAAATTGCTCAATATTGAGCAAAATACCAAATTGGTAAGTACGGACGAATCTTTGTTGCCTTTGGATTTTACAGCCGAATTGCAAGCCGTACCCGATTCAGTTTACCTCAACCGTTCTGAACTAAAGGCCAATGAATTACAATTGAAATCAATTGAAATGGAAGGGAAGAAATACACTGTAGGGTTATTATTTCCTGAACTAGTTGTGGGTACCTATGGTTCTTATTTTGGACAAATAAGCGGAGATGTTTCTCCCATGTTTCCACTTCAATATTCTGACAATCAGCAACTATATCCAACTGGTGCATTGAATGTTTCGTTGATGTGGAAAATCCCATTGGGAGCATTGACTTATCAAGGCGACAAGAAAATATATGGCAGCAAAATTCGACTGAATGAGATTGCAGCCGAAAAGTTTAAATCGGAAATCAATGAAGAGATTGCCCATGCAAAATCTGATTTGCAATTGGGCAAAGAACAAATTGAAGTAGCCAAAGAAGCATTAGAATTTACTACAGAAGCATTGAACCAAAGCATGAAAAGACAGATAGTTGGAACAGCAAAACCTTTTGAAGTATTTCAGGCTCAACAGTTTTTTTTGCAAGCGCAATTGGATTATTTGGAAGCCGTGAGCGATTTTAACAAAGCACAGTATGCTTTAAAGGTTGCAAAAGGTGAAACACTTTAAAGCGAGAGAATCAAGAGATTTTTTTTCTTTAATAACGATTACGCGTCCAGATTGTGGATATAAAAAGAAGAAATATTGCAGATAGTCGCATCTAGATACTTTTCTGAATTTCAGTATTTTTAAAAATAATAAAAACCTAATCCGATAAAAGCAGTTTTCTTCTTGCTGCTCAATACTACATTGGAAATAATTTATAAGTTGCTCTTTAAAGGTTTTATCAGCAAATAAAGTATACGATACTCATCCTTTTAATCGCTCTTTGCTATTCTCATTGTGGACTTATTGGAGTGGTTAAACATCGGATAGTTTAAGATTGAAAAACATTCTATTATTGAAGGCGTATACTTTAAACCAAAGCGAACTGTCTTTGCTTTTTAGAGGATATCAGGATGTTATTGCACGCTTACTTTTTAATGCGAACCTTTTTCACTAAATCCCTTGAAGGCAGTTCTGGACAGCTACTGTCTCCAGTCGCCACCATTTCTATTTGAGTTAGAAGTTCTTTTATTCTAAGTGATATGGCATTTAAGGGTTCTCTTGCAGGGTGTTCATTGCTTGCCCAAGATCTTCCATATTCCAACCAATAGGCTTCCACCGCTCCATTGTAGTCTTCTTGGAGCTGGTTGATTGGTATTGCCTCGGTATTAGAGAAATCTATACGTTCGCTATAGCTGATCGAAGTAACCCCTTCGTTAAATTCCGCAAATGATTGATGCAAGTTGACACTGGGCCACCTCAATTGTAGTGCACCTTCTTTGGGTCGGTATACGGCAGTATAAATGGTTCCAAAGCCTTTGCTGTATTTGCGATTGAATAGGGGTGCTTTAAGGAATGAATTGGCAATTTGATCGGATGTACAGCCTTCTTTTGCCAGCATATCGTGAAGATAAAGCTCGCGCTCTATGGTTTTTGTGAAGGCGGCATGTTCTGGCCAATCTACCTTTCCCTGATGATTGGTAGAAGCGCTTAGATTGGTGAGAAGAGGAGCGGAATCGGGTGCTACTTGAATCAGACTATGTTCGCCGAGCTTGTTCATAAGCATAATATTATAGCTCATATGAGAGGGAATGCGCTGCAAAGCCTGAATAGCTTCGTCTAGGCTAGCGCAAAATTCCAGCACATAGCGAAGTATGAAAGGAATTCCAAATCCATCTCCCACCACCTTTCTGCCACCAAAGGTGAGTGATACGACCAAGCCATCTTCGTTCATTCCGTCTACGACACCGATAAGAGAGTCGCCCATAGCGATAACCTCTCGACCATTCCATGCAGAGTGCAATAAGGTGCCTTCGCTCAGTTTTGGATCAAAATCGTAATTCCGCACTAATTGCGCTTCTTTCTCAATTACTATTTGCGCGCAACCGCTTATATATTGCGGGGGTCTATAACCTGTTAGGAAGCGGTGCGCAACCGGATCAGGGCCTGCTAATTTGCACAATGCCAAATAGGTAGGATAAAACTCAGGCATGTGTTTTTTCAACTGAGCCCTGCAGGTTTTCAAATCTGGACCATAGGCTTTCGATTCGCGCAAATACCATATTCGATAAGCCGGCCAATGCTTTTGAAAAAGCTTTTGCCATTTCTTTCCAGCTTCCTTTTCTGAAATGGAATGTAAGTTGAGATTCATGCGAAAAAACTGGATAAACGTTCTATATCGGCCTTCCTTATTGACCTATTTTACATAAATAGTTTTTCGGTTGATGAATTCCATCATTCCGTCTTTTGAGAGCTCACGTCCGTAGCCAGAAAGCTTGGTTCCTCCAAAGGGCAAGCGTGGATCACTCTTCACTAATTCATTTATAAAGTAGGCCCCATCACTGACCTTATGAGCCATAGAAAGCGCTTTATCCACATTGCTTGTGCATACGGTTACACCTAAACCATAGCGTGATAATTCAGCTAATGCAAAAGCTTCATCGATGTCTTTTGCCCTGATCATTGCTGCCAATGGGCCAAAAGTTTCTTCTTTAAAAGCGGGCATATCTCGAGTGACATTCCCTAAAACGGTTGGCTCATGAAAACAGTCTTTTTGGTTTCCACCGATTAAAAGTGCAGCACCCATTTCAATAGATTTTTTTACTTGAGCCTGCAATTGATCGGCAAGGTCTCTTCTGGCCATCGGACCTATTTGGGTTTCTTCTTGCAGCGGATCTCCAGCATTCAACGCTTTAACTCCAGCCACAAATTTTTCTACGAAGACATCGTATACTCTTTCGAGTAGGATAAATCGCTTTGCAGCAATACAGCTTTGCCCACAGTTGAGCATTCGAGCTACGAGTGCTGTTTTTACAGCAGCATCAATATCGGCATCTTCCCAAACGATAAAGGCATTGTTTCCACCCAATTCAAGAAGAGATTTTTTCAAGTATTTACCCGAAAGGGCAGCTACTGCAGATCCTGCTCGCTCACTTCCCGTTAAGGTAATCGCTCGGACTGAATCGTGTCTAATAATTTGCTCGGTGACTTTGTGATGTACAATGAGGTTTTGAAATACGTTTTCAGGAAATCCAGCCTTAGTAAAAACATCTTCGATCATCTCAGCACTTCCAAAAACATTGGGTGCATGTTTAAGCAGACCTACATTCCCAGCGATTAGGGTAGGGGCTGCAAAACGGAATACTTGCCAGAAAGGAAAGTTCCAGGGCATTACGGCAAATACAGCACCGATTGGGTCGTGTCGTACGAAACTCTTCTTTGCCTCAGTTTCGATTACTTCTTCCGCAAGAAAAATCGCTGCATTATCGGCGTAATAATCGCATACCCATGCACATTTGGTAACCTCCGAACGCGATTCAACAATGGGTTTGCCCATCTCAAGGCTAATCATTCTGGCGTAATCATTTAGCCCGTCGCGCAAAACTTGCCCTGCTTTTTTCATGAGCCTAGATCGCACCTCAAGAGAGACTACTCGCCAAGAGGCAAAGGCTTCTCCAGCCAAGTCTAATTTGCTTTTTAACTGCAGTTCAGTAAGTGCATCATAAGCGCCTACTTCGCTACCGTTGTGCGGATTTATACTTTTAAATTGCATACGTAGAATTCAGTTTAATTACTTGTATAGCTTTATACTTACACAGTTCACTACCTAGTTCAAGCAGAGAAAAGCGCATTGAATAGAGCATACATCAAACAAGACTATTTCATCAAATTGGTACTCAATACCTCAGGAACTCTTTTGTCTTCGACTAGGGTAGAAGCATACTGTCCTTGTATGGCTTTGATCCATTGTTTAGCGCGGGCGTTGAGCTGAAACGAATCCGTCATCATCCTTCCTCTTGTCACCAAGATTCCCATATCTGCACCTTCGTAGAGGTAATCACCAACCTTGGTAATACGCAAGAAGAATGCTTCGTTCTCTGTTTCTACAGCCCTTCTGTGGGTATCCATCCTGTCAAATTGGATATGCCCATTATCATACATTTTCCAAATCCCCGATTTTGGAGCATCTCCCACATACTCTATTGTATCGGCCGTATGCTTAATGATAAGCTGACTCCAGCTGTCCACGTTTTCCTGATTGGTCCATCGGTCGTTGAGTTCCTTTACATCTAATTCATAATCGACATTCATCCATTCCAAAATATGGAAGATGAAAAGCGGTGCATCTGCCAAGGCAAATACCGCATGATTGGTAATGGAACTGGCACCTGTAACCCGTGGATTTAGTTCACCAAGGTAAATCTCGCCATTGTCTTGATCTATTAAATAGTCGAGTTCAAAATAACCTTTATAGCCTTCCTTGAGTAGCTGATCTCCAAAGAGACGGGTGTATTTGCGCGCTTTTTCTCTTAGTTCGGGAGTGAATGCACCAGGGTAAATCTCATTTCCACACCAGCCGCCTTTGTAAGGAGTAAGTTCTTTGAAACCTACCAATTCTGTCATAAGCGGGGCGACAATGGTTCCATGCTTGGTTACACAAGCCTCGATGGCTGAGCCCTTGCAATTGATCCGCTTCATGATCTTTACTTCTTTCTCCTGCTCAATTTCTCCTGCGTATTTTGCATATTCCTGCTTATTTGAAATGAAGAAGGTAGTATGCCCTGAATCGCCAAAAGGAGTTTGAATTACGAGGTCGCTTCCAAGTTTGTTGGACACTTTCTGAAGGTGTGCATAATTTAAAACCTTAGATAAAACATAAGGTACGCATGGTACTTTGGCTTTCTCGGCAAGTCGATTGGTGTTTACTTTATTGTCTAAGAAGGTGCGCATCTTGGCGGAAGGAAACATAATTTCCAGTCCTTGCTTCTTAGCCAATTTCTCTGTTTCTTCATCAAACATAAGGAACATAGCTTTTCCTGCTTTCTTTCCCTTCGCCCTTGTTTTGAGGTAGTCTTGCACTTCGGGGTGCATTAATAGGTAGTTGTTGATGTCTTCTATACACGTAAACTCATCGTGCGGAATTTCTTCTTTTGGTGAAAATACGTTCGGATGTAGTCCGTCAAAACACTCGATATAACTGATGAACTTAAAACTTTTTATCCACTCATCTGCGCCGAGTAAATTGAAATTGGTAGCGCTGATGAAATAAATGGGGACATCATTCTTATAGAAATACCTACGTATATCTGCTACTCCTTTGAGTTTTATTGGTAAAGGTTTACTGTCAGGCTTGCGCTTAATTGCGGTAGATCCTTTCTTGACTGGGTTCTTTGCAAGCTTTTTAGAAGCTGTATTAGCAGTAGATGGCTGAGAAGCAGCCGTTTTTTGAGCTTCTGCACTTATAGGCGTAGCGCTTGATGAAGTGGACTTTTTAGATTCAGTCTCTTTTACTCCATTTGTATCTAAAGCCTTCTTACTATTTGTCATTGAATTTTATTTTGGTTAGAATCAGCCGCTAATTTTTTTTAGAATCCCCCGGTCGGCCGATGGCTCCAATGGAAGTCGTTGTCATTTGTCTATCTAATACACTTTGCTTGAACACCCGCAACCCTAAGTCTGCTCGGTAACCATGAATCTCAGAGACATCTAGCGCAAGCATAAATTGTATGATTTCTTTCGTCACTACTTGACCTGGAACCATTACTGGAAAGCCCGGTGGATATGGTATTACGAATGATGATGCGACGAGTACTATTCCCTTCGACAATGCATCTAGACATTCACTTAGGTGGATATAGGTATAGTTGTCTTCATTGTATGTGAGAAAAAAGGCTTCTCTCAGGTTTCCTCCTGGAATGCCCGGTACGGCTTGAAAGGAGTGGTGGAAATGGCTAAAGTCCGGAAGAGGGGGTACCTCATGCGTTAGAGAATGGATTTTTTTTGCATGGATCTCTTGCTCACGCTTATCAAGAGCCATGAAGCTATTGTCGAGCATTTCAGAGATCTTCAGAAGGGCATTAATCAAATAAGTGATACTCCCTCTGCTCGTTCCAATATTGGTCATGAATAGGACGGTATTCCTCGAAGTTTTATTGATCTGAATATTGAATTGATCCATCAAGAACGTATTCTTAAAGGTGTCTCCATCCACCCCAGTGCGGCCAATGTGTAGGGTTACTTTGGTTGGATCTAGTACAAATTCATCTTCATCCCAAGCGGTTTCCATACGATTCCAGCCTGTATTCTTAGTGTAATATTCTACCAATTCCGTCTGCCGGTATTTCGACGGGATAAAATCTTTTACGGTAAGCACATCGAAATATTTGTTCAATGCAGGGTCGTCATTGATTTTTGCACGCAGCGACATGGCGAGTTCAATCCCGCGCTCTACGAGCTCATATCCTTCAAACTGCACCTGTCTCCTTCCCACATCCAATGAAGCGAGCATCTGATAATTGGGAGATGTAGAAGTATGCGTCATATAGGCCTCCAGGAAAGTGGTCTGACTTTTTCTCTGAAAATCTTGGTCCCAAATATGGATCATAGATCCTTGTCGGAAACTACTTAAAGTCTTATGTGTGCTTTGGGTAGAATACACCCGAATACGCACCTTATCTGGATCGGGCATTTTGGGAAGCTCATTTTCCGTCAATGACTTCATATGGGTTTCGTATTCTTTTCTGTATTCCTGCGTACGGTATTTTTTCTCGAGCTTTTTGGCCACGAACATAGCGGTACGTTTCTTAAAAGTATAGGTAAAACCAGCAAACGCAAACCACGCTTCATCCCAAAGGAATACCATATCCGGCTTAATGGCCAATACTTCCTCCATCATGCGCTCCACATTGTACACCATTCCGTCGAAAGTGCAATTGGTAAGCAGCAACATTTTAACCTTATTCAGTCTTCCGCTCTCACGAAGAAGCACGAGTTTCTTAATAATCTCAGTCCGCGGAACGGCTCCGTACATAGAGAATTTCTCAATAGGGTAGGAGTCAAGATAAACAGGGAAAGCACCGGATAGAACGAGTCCATAGTGATGCGACTTATGGCAATCGCGGTCAATGAGAACCACATCTTCTGGAGATACAATGGCCTGCATCACAATTTTATTGGCTGTAGATGTGCCGTTGGTTACAAGGAATGTATGCTGCGATCCGTAGGCATCGCGGCACATCTCTTGGGCCTTCTTCAATGGTCCAGTGGGCTGAAGCAATGAGTCTAATCCTCCCGTTGTAGCTGAAGTTTCAGCCAGGAAAAGATTGCGACCATAGAAATCTCCGAAATCTCGGATCCAGCGGGATTTAAAAACGGAACCACCTCTTGAGATTGGCATGGCATGAAATACGCCAGTAGGCTTTTGGCTGTATTCCATTAATGCTGTGAAGAAGGGTGTTTCATAGCGTTCTGCAATACCACGTAAGATACTAAGATGTATTTCTTGGAAGTCTTCTTTTCTATAAAATATTCTCCGGAAGGTTTTGATTGTGCTGTCTTTAAGATCGGCTAGCACCGTATCGGTGACATAATATGTATCAATCTCCGGTCTGAACTGTTTTATGACCTTTCCGAGCAAAGGACCTAAGTCTTCCTCTTTTCTATTGGCCGGACCCAAATCCAATGCATGTTGAATATAAGGTCTTATCAGTGGATCTATTTCTTCTCCCCCAAAAGAAGGAGCATACCTGACAACAACCGACTGGATATTGGTATTGAAAAGCAAGGTGATCAAAGCATCTTGAAAAGAGCGTTGCACTACGAGACCGTACCTGAACTTATCATTTTCTGTTCGCAAGTTCGCCGCTTTCCTTCGGAGCGCTTTTTCTTCTGTTTCAGAAATATCCTCCACTAGGAGAACCTCAAAATAATTTTGTTTTACATTCTCAGACCTTTCCACTATTTCATGATGTTCATTGTCATCATGATCTGAGTTCAATTCTCCTGATCCACGGAAACTATCACTAATGAGCTCACGCCTTATGTCTATGATTGTATTCGTCATAGATACAAATTCGTGTCGTGAGAAGGATTCCTTCAGAGCCATAAACCTGCGCATTCCAGGAAAAGCGAAATGGTGTTCGATATTTTGCAATTGGCCAATGAGGATTTTACAATTCTCCAAATAGGCTTTGCCTGGGTTTAAATTCTCTTTGGCATCGGCAAGACTAACGGCAGCAGATCGAAGCTTGTTCCAAAGGTCCATACGGAGCTGCCCGATATTATAATAAGGTGCGTTTACTATTTTTTTATTTTGCATATTTATTTTGAGTGCAGTGCTAATTTATTTCCCTCCGTATCGATGAAAATAGCAAAGTAACCTGACTCTTCGCTAATGAATGTTTTCGGCATGATTACGCGGCCACCAGCTTCTTCTACTCTAGAAAGGATGGCTTCGAGATCCTCGCCCCCATTGAGATATATCAAAGGGCCACTTTGTCCAGGAACGGATCCTGGCCCTTGAACTACGGATCCTCCAATCCCTCCATTCGATGGGAAAATCGCCATAGAATGGGTAGCCGTAATTACCCTTTCCATTTTTATATCATAAATATGATCAAAGAAGGCCACCGCTTTGTCAAAGTTTAAGGCTGGTATCTCGAACCAACCTACAAAGTCCTTTAGTTTTGGTGCTGTTTTACTTTTCCTTCCCGTTGTTGATCCCATAAAGAGTATCGATTTTAAGTTTTTATTTAATAATCAGGCACTGAATGTTAAATTAAAAGTATCTAATATATAGATATTCTAATTTATTCTTTGCCGCGAAGGCCTAGCACGGTGCACTTAATAGCTTCCACCCAGCGGATCCGGCTTCACCATTTGGTATTCTTCCAATTTGAGATCAGCAAGGCTTTCTGTCCGTTGTGGCTTAATTAGTGGTCCTAAGGATTCTAGATAAGTCAGATCTGCTCCCTCTTGGTAGACTTTAAATTCCCCAATATGATCTCTGAAACTTTTCAGTGGTTGTCCTAAACGCAAAACACCCATTTCGCGGCTTCTCTTTACCCTTTCAAGATCCAATTCTAGTGGAAATATTTCTTCGTTTCCACCTGCTTCATAGAGCACACGACCGTCTGGACCGCAGACAATCGACCGTCCACTTCCGCCGGTGTCAAGTCCGTTTACATCGAAAAAATAGCATTGGTTAATAGCTGCCATGGCTCTGACAATAGACAGTTCAATTTCTCTGTCTATAGTTCCAGTCATGGTAGGGTGCAATATGACTTCAGCACCCATTACGGTTAAAGTACGCACAGTTTCAGGAAACCACATATCGTAACAGACCGAGACCCCGAAACGGCCAACTTCTGGTACGTCAAATACACAGTATTCGCTTCCGGGTGTTACACCCACTTCATAAGGATAAAAGGGAAACATTTTGCTGTACCGTTTTATTACTTCTCCTTGTGGATTGATTACCGAAGCAGTATTAAATACATTTCCTGCTCTCTCTTCGAAAATGGAGCCCGGTAGAAGCCAGATACCATAGCTTTTGGCTAAGGCCTGCATCTCTGCTTCGAAATGGTTCGGGATGGGTTGTGCGGTTTTGATGAGAGGTCCATACGGACACAATTCGCTGAATACAATCATATCTACCCAGGGATAGAGATTCATGGTAATGTTGATTTTTAGCTTCATCATTTCCACATTGGGAACGATGGCAGATACATTCATCTGTATACCTGCTATTGCAAATGGCTTCATAAAGAGTTTTCGATCGACTGTATGATGGCTGTTTCGAGTATGTCGAGTCCTCTGTCTAACAGTTCGTCAGAAATGACAAGTGGCGATAATATACGGATAATATTCTTATCGATTCCGGCACTAATAATTATTAATCCATTGTTAGAGCAATGCTGTACTATTTCAGCGCACAGCTTTGAATCCGGTTGATCTGGGTCGTTGTGTTTAACAAATTCGATTCCGATCATAGCCCCGAGTCCACGAACATCGCCAATACTCTTTTGCTTTTGCTGCAAAGAGTGCAATCGGTGGTTTATTCTATCGGCAATATGGCTGGCACGGGTATTTAAATCCTGATCTTCCATAAACTTAATAGTGGCTAAGGAGGCAGCACAGCATACGGGGCTACCTATATAGGTACCGCCAATGCTGCCTGGTGCTGCGGCATCCATCACTTTTGCTCTTCCAACAACGGCCGCGATAGGCATACCCGAACCCATAGATTTTGCATAGGTACTCAAGTCAGGTGTTACGCCATAATGTTGCCAGGCAGCCCAATGACCGGTTCTACAAAAACCGCTTTGCACTTCATCAATGATGAGCATAATACCATACTTATCGCAATGATTGCGCAGGCCTTCGAGGTAACGTTTGGGAACAGGATTGAACCCCCCCTCGCCTTGTACTGCTTCAATTATGATGGCTGCAACGGTATTGGGGTCAATCAAATTGTGCGTGCTCATTTCTAATTGGTCCAGCTCTTGGTCTATGAAGGCTTCGTAATCCATGCCCTTACCGTATAAGTAAAAGTTAGGGAAGCGCAAACGGTACACTTCAGGAGCAAAAGGACCACAACCGATTTTATAGCCAATCTTGCTAGTTAAGGTCATTGCCATCATGGTCCGACCATGGTAGGCTTCAGAAAAACCTAAAATGGCAGGTCTTCCTGTTGCTTGACGCGCTATTTTTATTGCGTTTTCTACTGCCTCGGCACCCGTGCTCACTAACATTGCTTTTGTTTCATCGCCATGGGGCAAAATCTCAATAAGCTTTTCGCATAAGTCAACATAGGGCTCATACGAAACCACATTAAAACTAGTATGGAGATATTTAGCCGCTTGTTCTTGTATTGCTTTCACTACCGGTTCTGGACTATGTCCTGCATTGACAACACCGATACCTCCAGCAAAATCGATCAATTCACGTCCGTCAAGATCTGTTATGATGGCACCTTTGGCATCTCGTACTGTGGCGGTATTAAATACGCCAACCCCATTGGCTACCACTTTCTTTCTCCTTTCAAGGAGTTCTACTGATTTACTCTTTTTAGCAATCATCATTTCAGCATGTTCAATTAATATAATTCAAAAAAAGACACTTCTAATATCCATCAAATCTTGATGGATCTCGGCGCCAAATTTAAGACGTCAGTTTGGCTATAAGGCCCGTATCCATTCGTTTGTTGAGGTGATAGTGCCCCTCATGTCGCAGACGATAAATCTAATGTTATTTCGTTCTCAGGAATTTCTCTGAAAAATATTTTTTTAGCCCAGTTTTTATATGAATTCAATGCCCAAGCTTCCTTGAATAGAGTCACTAGATCAATGTGAATTCGAGTAGAAAGGTATTGAATAGCACTTTACTCAAAAAATATAAAGTAGATTTTTGGCATCATTCATTTTTGACAGTGTACGCGCATTAGCTTCCAACTGAATGGCCGTTTTGAAATGGATGGATAGCTAAGTTATTTTGGCTCAAACGAAACCAATGCATTCCTTGCATTTAAGAATAAATAGAACCGTCTTTAAGCTGCATTATAGAATCGTACCGATTGGGATAGATTGTATTTCTTTCGGTTACCAGACGTTTATTCAAAATATGTTGTGATTCCAACTCCTTCTTATGTAGAACTATTTTAGACTGAGATTATGCTTCTTTCGATACCCTATGAATTAGTATAAGAAAAGGGAATTTTTGTGAAGAACCCCATTGCTAAATACTGGGAATGAAATTTTAAAAATAGTCCTTCTATCCTTTGTTCTAATTCTTTTTACACGCCGAATTTTTGCTGAACGAATGGAAGTGAGGATCGATAATATTCCACACCTTTTTTTTGGTTTATGTTCCTTCGATTGTTCTCTTTCTGCTTTTTTATAAGTATGCCATCAGCAAGAAATACAAGCTTTTAACTCTCATCTATATATTGAGTAATTATCTTGAGTCTATTTGCTTTTAATACTTGGATAAATACAATTGCTTATATATTTTACGATTAGACAATATTCTTTTAGATGTCTTCAAACCCAATATGAGGAATGAGATAGGCATAATAGTCGTAAGTCTTATAGGACTTGTTTTACTTGGATATATTGTATGTAAAAATTTAAAAAAGTGAAAGAAAAAAAGCCGTAATTAAATGAATGCTCATTTTTATTTTGGAAAAGAAAATATATCATATTCTATTATCCATTTATATAAACGGTATAAAAGCATTCATTGTTAAATATTTATATAAATTATTACAAATATCCTTTTGCTTTCTCCACTATTGTTTATCCTTGTTTTCAAGTTGTTTTAAATTGAATATTGAGAAGAAGCTGAGGTTGAGCAATACAGAACGGTTCTTTATACTTCTACTGTATTTTATGTAGTTCTTGTTATCCGATTTTAATGTGTGTGATGAAGCCCTTTCATATGATTTCATTCCATTCTCGGACTGTATTTTCTAGGTGTTCTCTGAAGAGTTTCTACTCAAACTTAAATACAGTATCAAATGCAGTCTAGAAAAAAATGGTGTTTTGAAGGCTAATGGTCTGTCTTCAAATCAATTGTAATCGGTAGATTTCACTATTCCGCATAAATGTATATTTCCAAATATAGAATCAGTTTTCTCAAAATTGCTTGTGTGGCAAAAAGAGGTGCTCGTGAGGATGAAAAGAGCGAAATAGGACATAAGAACCTTAATAGGGAAGATCAAAATGGTGCAAGGAAAAATCAATTTCATGGAAGGAAACTTCCACCAGATGAGAGGGAACATCTATTTCGTGGAAAAGATCATCTAGAAGTTGCGGGGGAATATCCACCCGTTCCCAGAGCACTTCACGGAGACTAATGAGACTTTCCAAATTTTTGTGTTTGAATCTTGAAGGGCCTCCAATCCAAAACATATTTATTTTGGCTATTGTGTTTGGAAGCATAACTATTATTCTAAAGAAAAAGTTAGAAATCGCCGAGTGAAGAGTATATTCGCAGAAGCTGTTTTAAAATGAATTCTAGATTAAAATAAGACCGATATTATCTTGATCAATAATGCTGAATTTTGTTTCGATTATTTTGGAAATAAAAGAGTTTCAAAGAAGGGTTGACAATAGTAATTGGGGATGTATTCACTCATGAAATCGGACCACAGCTTAGAGAGAATAGAGTTAAATTTAGCGCGAAACTTTTCTTTAAAATGCACTTATTCTTGTTCAATAATTAGGCTCTTTTTCTGGGGCCAATAGTTTCTATCATGCATAGTCTTAAAGTTTGTATTCTCTTTTCTTTGGTATTGATCTTCAACTCTTTTTTAGGCGCACAGATTGTGAATAGGCCAGCACCTAGAGAACTTTTTGCGTATGAATTTGAAGCGATTGACAGCAGCTTTAATGGGCAATACATTACGGTTCCTTTTTTATTGCGCTCTTCGATAAATGATCCGGGTTTCGTATCTCCCACGCCCATGATTATTGACAAAGATGGCTATCTGGTTTTATTCATGCCAACAGAAAATGCGATCAATAGCCTATTTAGGTATTGGCCGGACTTAAAAAAATTCTCGCTGTACAGTATGCAGACTACGAGTAGCCAGTATGTGGTATATGATAGCCTTTTAAATCCGCTCGTTACTTTGACAAACAGCCAAGGAATTGATCTAGATTGGCATGAGTTTGACTTACTTTCAAACGGAAATTATTTGATCGCAGGTACCAAATACGATACGATCGATTTGAGTTTGGATACCATAATGGGAAATCTTGGAAATCCAAGGACACCTATAGTAGGCTTTGTTGTTGAGGAATTTGATTCAAATGGGAATCTCCTAATACAATGGAATAGCAATGACCACATCGATCCATTGGAGTTTATTGAAAACTATCCGTACGACCCGAATAAGTTTGATTATTGCCATGGAAATGCAATAGAACTGACGGCAGACGGAAACTATTTAATTTCATTTAGACACTTAGATGCCATCTATAAAGTAAGTCGAAGTTCTGGTAATGTTATTTGGAAATTAGGGGGTAAATCGAGCTCTTTCACCTTTGCAAACGATTATGGTTTTAGTGGACAACACGATATGAGAGAATTGCCAAATGGCGACATTTCTCTTTTCGACAATGGAAATTCGGGAATTATTCCCAAAAAATCGCGGGCAGTCATCTATTCTTTAGACACCAATAATTATACGGCAACACTGCAATGGTCGTTCAATAATTTTCCGAATCAGTATTCTATTGCCATGGGCAATCACCATATTACCCCCAGTATGTATCACTTGGTTAATTACGGAATGTCTTTTAGGCCCGACCCTAATATGACTTTGGTAGATCATTCGAAAAATAAAATTGCACAGTTCTATTTTCGAGATTCAGTGACCGCTTACCGCTCGTTTATCATTGAAATTCCTTTGTCATTTCCTCGGCCCGTCGTGAATTGTGAAGTGATAGGTAATCAAACTCAATTAAGCGTTCAAGGGAATTATGGTACATATGTATGGTCAAATGGAGATACAAGCTCGAGTATTATTGTCTCGAATCCAGGGGAATATCAAGTTTGGGTAAACCATGGAATTGCAATGCTGGGTTCATTGCCAATAAAAATTGACAATCCCGCAAATGGCTGCAATACTATTTCCATTGACGAATTAGAAAAGAGCGAAACCCCTGAAATAATTGGAATTTTCGACTTGATGGGAAGAAAAGTTTTCAGTCGGAAACCGAACCAAGCCTACATCCTATATTATGCTGATGGCAGTTTCGAGCGTGTATTAACTCTTGAATAATAATGCAATTAGGCTTTGAATTCTTAAATCCTAGCATAGCTAAATCGGGAAAGGGAAAAACAAGAATCCTTCCGCTTGAATGGAGGATAATTGAGAGAAGGCGAACCAAGAGAATGCGCAACGCGTGAAACAGAACACGCAACGCATGAAAGAGAGCAGCACGCTCGTGACAGACAACTTCCTACTAAAAGAATTCAATATTTAATATAGTAACGAATCAGAATGCGTCGGGCTTAAGTAAAAAGCTAAGACAAGCCTTTATCGTGATACAGAACTTTAACGGCCAAAGGGATGGATACCCGCTTTTGCATAGATGGAGATCGCATCTAATTTAAAAATGAAAAGTGGCCAGGACATAAGTAAAAAGGAATAAATTCCCTACTATTAGGTGAATATATCCCGCTATATTTGTAAGATATGTGCAATTTATTTCACATATCCCTACTTTGGCAGCAATAAGCGATCTGCCTTAACAAAAAGGAAATGATAAATTTAAAAGACTTTATAGAAAACTCACCTGACTCAATTTCAATCCATGATGAGAACCTTAATCTTTTAGAAATCAATGAGGCGGGTCTGCAGCTATTGAAAATGAACCGTCAGCAAAGCATTGGTAAGAATATAAGAACACTTTCCCCGGGCATTGAACGAACTGGCCGCTTGAAGGAATACAAAACAGTCATAAGGAGCGGCAAGCCTTTTATGAGCGAGGATTTAAGCCAATCTAAAAAGTTTGGAAAAAAACAATTTAGCGTGCGGGCTTTTATGACAATAAAAGGCCTGGCAATAGTTACTCGTGACATCACAAAATTAAAAAGAACAGAGCAGCAACTACTCAAAACGAACCAACGATTGGAAGAGCTTGACTATATAGCGGCTCATGATATGAAAGCACCGCTCACCAACCTTCAGTCACTGGTTCAGTCTATTCGCGAATCAGATGGCATAAAAGATGAATGTTCGTTGCTATTCGATAATATAGTTACCTCTATTGAAAGAATGCGCAATACCGTTTACACTTTGAATGATGTTATTGCGATACAGGAATCTCATCTTCCCAATGATGAACATCTCAATTTTAGAGATGTATTTAATACCGTAAAAGATAGCCTATCAACCCAAATCAGGCTAGCAAAGGTGAAAATTCGGGCAGACTTCACTGAAGCGCCTGATATTGACTATCCACTGTTTCATCTTCAAAGCATTTTACAAAACCTACTCACCAATTCTATCAAATTCAGACAAGCTAATAAAGAGACACTTATCAAAATAAAGACACTGGAGAAAGATGGGGGCTTGTATCTTGTTATTAACGACAATGGCCTTGGTATGGACTTGAATCGTTCAAGGGACAATATATTTAAGCTGTTCAAACGAATGCACACCCATGTTGCTGGCAATGGAGTTGGATTGTACATTGTCAATTCAGTTGTAGAATCACATGGAGGAACCATTGAGGTGACCAGCGAAATAAACAAAGGCGCAACATTCAAAATATATTTCGGGAATGAATGAGACAAACATATTATTAGTTGACGATGACTATATCATGAATTTCATATCAGAAAAAATATTGAGAGATGGGCTTCAGCAATATTACAGTGGTCACCGATGGCAAACAAGAATCCTTCCGCTTGAATGGAGGATAATTGAGAGAAGGCTAACCAAGAGAATGCGCAACGTATGAAACAGAACACGCAACGCATGAAAGAGAGCAGCACGCTCGTGACAGAGAACTTCCTACTAAAAGAATTCAATATTTAATATAGTAACGAATCAGAATGCGTCGGGCTTAAGTAAAAAGCTAAGACAAGCCTTTATCGTGATACAGAATTTTAACGGCCAAAGGGATGGATACCCGCTTTTGCATAGATGGAGATCGTATCTAATTTAAAAATGAAAGTGGCCAGGATATAAGTAAGAAGGAATAAATTCCCTACTATTAGGTGAATATCTCCCGCTATATTTGTAAGATATGTGCAATTTATTTCACATATTCCTACTTTAGCAGAAATAAGCCATCTGCGTGAACAAAATTGACTATCCATTGTTTCGCCTTCAGAGCCTTTAAAAAAACTACTCACCAATTCTATCAAATACAGACAACCTAATAAAAAGCTACTGACCAAAATAAAGACACTGGAGAGAGAGAGGGGCTTGTTTCTTGTTATTAACGACAATGGCCTTGGAATGGACTTGAATCGTTCAAGGGACAATAAATTTAAGCTGTTCAAACAGATGCACACCCATGTTGCTGGCAATGGAGTAGGATTGCACATTGTCAATTCACTTGTAGAATCACATGGAGGAAGCATTGAGGTGACCAGCGAAATAAACAAAGGCACAGCATTCAAAATATATTTCAGAAATGAATAAGACAAACATATTATTAGTTGACGATGACTATATCGTGAATTTCATATCAGAAAAAATATTGAGAGGCATGGGCTTCAGCAATATTACAGTGGTCACCGATGGCAAACAAGCGTTAGATAGTCTAAAAAAAGAGAACTATCCTAGCTTGGTGTTCTTAGACATCAATATGCCCATTATGGATGGTTTTTCTTTTCTTACCCAAGCAATAAAAGAGCATTTGGGCATGCAGATGAACGTGGTAATACTTACATCATCCAATCGCCAAAGTGACAAGGATCAGGCAAGTCAATTTAGCAATGTGATAGATTATATAGAAAAACCACTAAATGAAGATAAAGTGCGACAAATACTGGAAAAAGTAAACAAGAATTCCGGCTACTAATAACGAAGCATTCGTTCTACCGATAGGCCAATAATGAATGCTTTGTTGATGTATTTTTGGGCATCATTTTGCTCTATTGGGAAAATGATTTTCTGGCTTTGATTTAGAAAGGCGAAGATTGGATACGAATCTATGTTGGGCTGTTATTGCAGCCTTTTTTGTGCGGTATTCTTTTTCCATGGTCTTGTTTGCTATTTGCGGCAATTTGGATTTAAATTCTGGTTTTTAGGCATAGGAAGGCCCAACCGCTTAATCTGTTTGGCACCTTAAAGCGGCAATGGTGTTTTACGCATATGCTGATACGTGGCAAAGAGCATGTTTTGGGTCAGGTATATTTATGCTTTAGCATGTATAATTTACTGCGGGCTTTAAAATACTAGGACCAGAATTTTTGTTTGCTAGGCTAAAGCGCCTAGACGTTTATTTATCTGCTCAATACGAACTGTTTTTAGCTTTTTTAAGAGCAAAAAATATAAAGGCTTATTCTGGCATTTTTCTCAGGAATCCTTATTTTAGTTCGCGCTCAATCCCCTCAGGCTTTACAGCACTTAACGTAATTTTTAAATAGAGGTTTTTGCTTGGACTCCCGTTTGTGGCAATTAAAAAATGAATAGAACACTATCAAAATAGAATTATAAAATGAAAAAAATGAATTTAACAATATGGATGCTTTTAACATTATTTTCCTCTTGTCAAAAAGATGGAAATGTAAATGAATCAACAAATGAAATAGAAATTATGTATGTAATGCCTGAAGAAAGTGAAACTCATGAAGGCACTTGGCTTCAATGGCCACATCATTATCAATATGGAATGGTTTACAGAAATAGTTTGGATGCAACTTGGGTTTCAATGACAAAAGAATTGGTGTCTAGTGAAAACGTTCATATAATTGCCTATAACCAAATGGAAAAAAATAGAATTATTTCATTATTAAATGCTCAAAATATACCCTTAACAAATGTTGATTTCAAAGTGTATAAAACGGATGATACTTGGATAAGGGATAATGGACCTATATATGTAAGAGATAGGAATGGAAATTTACTTATTGAAGATTGGGGGTTTAATGGATGGGGAAATAAAACGGATGCTTTAACGGGTCTATTAATTCAATCGGATAATTGCAACAAAATCCCTTCAAAAATTGCATCTGACCAAGGAAGAACGAAAATTGACCTTACTTCTGAAATGATAAATGAAGGTGGAAGTGTAGAAATTGACGGAAAAGGAACATTAATGGCCTGTAAAAGCTCGATACTGAATAGTAACAGAAATCAGGGAATGACACAAGAACAAGCCGAGAACATATTTAAAAAGTATTTGGGAGTAACAAATTTTGTATGGCTTGATGGGCAAGCAGGAATTGAAATAACCGACCAGCATATTGATGGGTTTGCGAGATTTGGCAATTCTAATACAATTGTGACAATGGAGCAAAATGATTTATTGAACTATGATGTTCAACAATCTGATATTGATAAACTGTATGCAGCTAAAGACAAAAATGGAACATCCTATACTTTTCTTAAAGTGCCGTTAACACAAAACAATGTCACAACTACAAACGGAACTAATTTAGGATACAAAGGCTCATATGTAAACTATTATGTTTCTAACACTAAAATATTAGTTCCAAACTATAACGATACAAATGATGCTTCTGCAAATGCTATAATCCAAGCATTATATTCATCGAGAACTGTAGTTGGGATTGATGTAAGAAATTTATATGAAAATGGTGGAATGATTCATTGTGTAACTCAACAACAACCAGTGGAATAACACAAAAAGTGTTTTTAACTACTTAAATAGTTGGACTGATTTTCAAGCTTTTTTACATTTTCAGTTCACTAGCATTCATGCCACCTTAGTGGTGGCGCCACGTGTAAAAAGTCACTTTTGTTGCGCTCTATTCACGTTGAAGCGTCTCTACCTCTTTGCTTAAATCAAACTCCTTTGAAATCTTGGTGCTCAGGAACGGAGTGAATGTGCTCTTTCTCATATTACCGTTCCTGAAACTAGAAAATCATATTTTAAACGGCTCTAGTTTTGGAGAAGCGTATACCACCTAAAGATGCTTTTGTAAAAAGCAATGGTATTGGGCGTTTAGGAAAATTCAATCCAAGAGATTGGTAGGTACGAATAGAAGAAGTGAACGCTTCGACTCCGCTCAGGGTATATGTCATTGAAACATTAATGAGGTGCCCATGAAAAAACGAGGTAGGCAGAGAAGTAACAACTTCCACTAAAAAGCTATAAAGTATGATACGAAGAGAAAAGCAATATTAGCGATAATGTTGATTGCAGAGAGTTCCTTAATCCACAGTTGAACTGCATCTTATATTGTAACCCATAGGCGAACTACACCCTGTGTCCGCGCAAAAAAGCAATAGGACTTATTTACTCCAGTTTTGAGGGAAGAGAGTGCGGGTATTGCGCGGTCTTAAGGTGTTTGATTTTTTCTAATAATTCTTGGTTCCAAGCCTTGAGATTTAGACCGTTGATGCGGTTTTCCAATTGAGCATTTGTTTATATATGGAAGTTTGGTGTACAAACGGGTCCAGTTTTTAAGCGGAAAGCGCAATTACCAGCGCAATTACCAGCGCAATTTCAACGGACATTCCAACGGTTTAAACCGCAAAGGAGCAGCGAAGCTTAACACTCTTAACTTTCTCATTTCTAAGTGCTAATTCACCATTCGAATGTCAGGGGCAGCAAGCTCATTATAGAAGTCAGCTGAAAACAAAAAAAGGCCATTTTATCCCGAAGAAGATCGAGCTTAACTGGGCTAGCAACAATGACGAAAAAACTAAAAAGAAAAATTAAAACGGAGGACTTTAAAACCTAAGTTTCCTTTTTGTGTTGTTTCCTAAGAATTAATGAATTAGGAATAGCGATATGTCTACACTAAAGGAAATAGTACCTTTCTTATTCAATGCACTTCTTTCGGAGAATACCCGCGATAGAACTGAGAAAATTATTCTCAAAGTAGCACTAATCAGTTTTTTCATCCATTTGGCTATTATTTATTTGATGAAATTGGATTTTTTAGATATTTCGTCAAATTCTGAATTGCTTAAAAACCCCATCTCAGCGGTTTACACACCTTTTTCTTTTATTCTCATTTATGAGGTTTACCTTTTAATCTATTATTTACCCAAGTCGTTTACAACCTATATAACCAAACAGTATGAAATTATAACACTGATTATTATCCGCAAATTATTTAAAGATTTATCTGCTTTAGAACTTTCTGCAGACTGGTTTGAGATAAAAGGCGACTTGCAATTCACCTATGATTTAGTTGCTTCACTTTTGCTTTTTTATTTAATATACCTATTTCAAAAGCAAGGCAAACGCATAGCCATCCAACAGCCAATAACGAAGCCAATCATTGAAAAATTCGTCGAAAAGAAAAGAATAATAGCGATTTTTTTGGTTCCGCTTTTTTTTGGCATGGCCTTATACACATTCATAGACTGGACAGCAGGGATTTCTATATCGCCGAATAAACTACCTGAATTTGAGAGTTTAAACAATTTATTCTTCGATGAATTCTTTACAATCCTCATTTTGGTGGATGTTGTATTGCTCTTGATTTCTTTTTTCTATACAGATCAATTCCACAAAATTATCCGAAACTCCGGATTTGTTATTTCAACCATATTAATTCGGATGTCTTTTGGGGTAAGTGGTCTCATTAGTACCATCTTAATTGTTGTAGCGGTACTTTTTGGATTAGCGATCATTTCAATCCATCACAAATATGAAAAAAGTTCTTTGCTTAATAAGGATGGCTAATTTCATTTTCTTCTGCGCGCCTACCATTCTCTTCTTCCTATTAAAGGATATTTAGGAAGTAGTAATGAAATTTGTCCATGGCATCTGGGGCAATACCCTCATGCTGTTAGCAGAATGGAATCTTCAGTTTTTGTTGGAAAATTAATTAAGAGTCAAGCAAGATTTGAGTTACTTCAAGTGGACTGTGAATTTAACTATTGAGAATAGCGTGAAGATTAAGTCCAAATGCAAGGGTGAAGTAGATATTTCCTTTGGGAGCGTGAAAAAAGTGTACTAATGAAGGAGCTCAATAATATCCAAACTAAAAGATTGGATGTAGACAAAGATCCGGTATGTAAATCGTTGAAATTATTATTGGAGATAGCGAATGGGAAGATTTTAAGATTATAAAAAATAGCATTCGTTGAGAAATAACTCAACTGCGTTTCAACGCAGCTGAGTTAAAATATGAGATGGCGAAAAGACAGAACAGACCATTGAAAAGGTCTACCTAGAAATTGGCAATATGCACAGACACCCTAATTTTTGGAAAAAAATTAGATCGCAGTCAAGGGATAAATAAAATTCGAAAGGAAAATATCAATCCAAATACATCAGTACTTTTTATTGATTTTGCTCGTTCCTTCAAAAGAATGAAATGCATTAAGTGTTGAATAAGTTTCTTAATACAGAATCATTTACACTAAATCTTATTTCTTTTTGAATTGCTTATTAATCATTTTCTTTTTCCACTCTTCCCCAAAGAATTCAAAAACATTAAGGGAATAAACTCCCAATATAACTCCCCAAGAAATTAGGATCCATAAAAAAACGATCCAATGTTCCGCATCATTAAGGGCAATAATAAATGGAACTACTAAGCTCAGAATTGCAATTGCAAGGAGTTTATAAAATCCTTTGAAATTTTGAATGTACTCTTCTTCTTTTCTAAGCTGCTCTAATTCTTCTGTTTTATTCGAATCAGAAATAGTAGTTTCAAAAACAGCAGCTAATGATTTCAAGGATTCTAAACCTGCATTTTCTCCATTTTCAATTCTTTGAATAGTCCTTATGCTCAATCCACTCATTTCAGCAAGTTGATCTTGTGACCAATGTCGTTCCAATCTCATTTCTTTAATGTCTCTTAAATTCATTGTGTTGTGATTCATCTTTCAGAGTTTTATCGTATTCGTTTGCAAAGCTACATATCGGCTTTTCCATGAACTTGAAATGGATAGGACAGAGATATGACAGTAATCCGACAGCAGGCTGACTCTACTATTCAAAGGGATAAGGCGGCACGGCAATAGTATCAGAATCTCAACTGCCTTCAATTCTTGGATGTGAATTGTCTAAAGATAGCCTCAGAATAACCTTCTTTTCACAATCTATGAAAATGCCATAATTTGCACTTCATATTCCGTTTTATTAGAGGCTATCTCAAAAAAAAAGAGTTGAGATTCAATAGAACCTTCTCAGTGAAGACTGCTTTTATTCTTCATTAAATTCTCGATGTTTTTAATGGTAGATAGATTTGCGGGAATGAATACCACTGATTTTATCCAATCCCGTCTTTGATAAAAGAGTCAGGCTAAGGCTTGGTACATGGGATGGCTTTTGTACTTTTCATGGAAGTAGTTTCTTCGGCTTCACGTTCTTCCTTCTCATTAAGATAATGAAGGTACTAGAGATAGATGAAATGAAAAGTGGTAGAATAAATTTTGATTGGGGCAATTGTGAATGCTCCAGAAGTAATATGTCAGAAAAAGGAGATAGTTGGAATGATACTCATTGAAACAGATCGATTGATCATACGGAATTTAAGAGAATTGGATTCAGCTGATTATTACGATATGATGGGGAATTTTAATGTTATGCGTTTGATTCCTAGAGAAGTGATGACAAGAGAAGAAAGTGACAAGCACTTAAAGAATCTCATAGATACCGATCAAGTAGTTTCAGAAAAAAATGTTTTTGGAATTGAAATAAGAGGAAAAGATGAATTCATAGGAATATGTGCTTTTCTGAAAAACAATGAGAAGGAGGATGAGATAGGGTGTCGCTTAAGGGAAAAGTTCTGGAGCCAAGGATATGGAACGGAAGTAACCAAAGGGTTAATCTCTTACGGATTTGAAGAGCTAAAAATGGAAAAAATAACTGCAGATGTGGATGCTAGAAATTTGAATTCTATACATACTTTGCGAAAATTCATGAATCCAACTAAAGAATTTTTTAATGAAAAAGATAATTGCATGGATAGACGATTCGAATTATTGAAAATAGACTGGTTACAACAAAATATGTGAATTCAATTTATGATTCACAGATTGGGGCAAATAGAATTTACTCGAATATATAATATAGTGCAGGATTGCCCGAGTTGAATAGTAGAAGGACGAGAATAAAAAAAGGGATGGCATATTGCCATCCCTTTCAATAAAACAACTACTGAGTGCCGTATTTACTGAGCAGGATAGATTTTATTCCAGTCTTTGGCCATATCAATAATCACCCAATTCTTTGCAATAGCTTCATCCCAACCTTTGTCGAGTCTTCCTATTGAAGAGGTGCGATCATATGCATATTCTCTTATAGAATCAGTATGGTGGACATAGACCGCCATTCTTTTGCCTTCGCCCGAAGTGGTATACTGCATCATAGGTAAATCGCCATCGGAGTTTCCGAAAGCAATGATGGGTCGCTTACCTATATGCTGATAGATACCTACTGGCTTACCTTCTTTATCGTCAATAAAGTCGAGATCGGCCTTTTTGACAATAACACCTTTTCCATCTCTCAATTCGAAAACGGCTTTAACGGAACTGCCTATTACTTGTTCAGCAGGTATTCCATACACTTCTTCTGCCCAAGGGCGCATAAAGTCTATTCCACCGCCAGAAACTATAAAAGTTTTGAAATTATTTGCTCTGAGATAGTCGAGTACTTCGAGCATAGGCTGAAATACCATTTCATTGTATTTCAATCCAGTTTGCGGATGTTTGGCGGTATCGATCCACGCAACTACTTTTTCGGAGAAAGCCTCCCCAGTCAATTCAGAATGGGTGCGCATCACCAATTCAAGTATACCCTTTTCTCCAAATGACAGCAGGGTAGGGAAGTCGCCTTCTACTGCCGCCTTCATGACAGGTATATCCATCCATTCAGGATGGCTGGGAGATAATTCTTTTGCACAGTCTAGAGCAAATTGCAACTGAAAGTAGTATGGTTTTTCGGTCCAAAGACAACCATCGTTGTCAAAGACGGCAATACGGTCTCCAATGGGAACAAAGTCAGCGCTACCTTCTGTGGTTACAGCCTTTACAAATTGTACAATAGACTCTTTGGCTGTATTGTCACTCCAAGATGGAAGATGAACAACGGTTTCTTCTGCTACTACATTTACTGTAGTAGGATCTTCTTGTGGTTGGCTACAGGCCATGAAAAGGGCACTGAAGGCAATTATAGATTTTTTCATTTTTAAGTATAAAAAAAGCCACCCGATAGAGGGTCGATTTCAATTATCAGGCCTTGAAATCTTTTTTTCAAATTCATATTTCCTACAAAGGCTTAAGTGAACGAAAGTAATGATAATCAAAAAAGAATGGCTGCTTTAGCTGAAACACTTATGAAATGTAGCTAGGCAATGTGGATAAGAAAATCGAGTGTTATCTGTATTTCTGGAGGAAGGGTAAACTGACAAGAAATAGGTGTGAAAGCGCGATGGTCTTAGCGCTCTTTTGAACGAATAGAAAGTTGGAAGCAAAAACGATCTCCTTCGACATCTGCCCTCATCTAATAGAGAGCAGATGGTTGTAAGTGGAATAAGGAATCAAATAAGTTCAATGCATTAATGCAGAGAGCTCAGTAAAATTTTTGTATTCAAGATGGCCTCTTTCTGTATCATTTGAATAATATATAAACCATTGGACCATGCCCTCGTATCAATTGTAATCTCTTTACCTGGGCTTTGATCATTAAAGTAAAACTCTTTGCCTTGTGCATTTAGAATGCGCAATTTATAATTGCCATAGGATAGATGTGTTTGAATTTGAATACGGCCATCTCCTATAGAAATTGTCCGATTCTCTCGCTTCCATTCTATACTGTTTAGAGCGCTGGCGTTTCCACCATTATCTAGCCAATCTACCCCTGCATTGGTTACCGTAGAATCTACTGGAACGGGATTCACAATAATAGTGGCGGTATCTCCCGCAGCGATTCCTTCATTCAGAGTAAGGTTAAGTGCAAAATCCTTTATTATTATTCTTGTTTTTGAAACTACATCCATCCGAATCCAACCATAGAGAAATCCTCCTGGTTTTTCAATTCGAACAGGCAGGAATTTATCAACTGTTCCGGGTATCCAATCTCCTCGTGTTGTGTGGCCCGCATCGTAATAATATAGCTCGCCGCTACTTCCCCATAAAGCATTGGTTTGTGAACTTATATTATTGGCATTAATAGAATCTCCTTGGTTGAATTTTTGTCCTTCCCAGAATGGGGTCGTTACTAGAACTTTGTCGATGGTTTGGTCTAAGCCCTTCATCTTAAAATAATTTGCGCTTCTAAAATAATAGGATGTAAAAACGCTGCCGTAGCTGGTTGTATACGTATTGAACCAACTAGAGAGAAAAAAGGAGGCATACAGCCCAAAGTCATTTGTACCGTCACTGTCTAGATCCATATTAAATTGATGAAAGAAGACCACATCAATTATTTCGTCTGGGACAAGATTGGTATAATGAATTTGAGCTTCGGAAGGCAGGCCTGCTAATACAGCGGCTGCCGTAGCCGAATATTTTGAAAGACGAGTAGCTAAATGGTTTGAATTCATGGCAGAATCATCTAATAATGCTCAAGGTACAAAAAACACAAGATCTAAATTATGGCGAGTAGTGCTTATGAGGGCCCTTAAAAAGAGACTGTGTTCGGCCTATTGCAATTCGTCATGAACTACCTTTGGCTCATGAAAGTATGGGCAGATTCACCAGAATTGCTAAAGCAAGTTGAGAGAGGGGAGTGGTTGCCTTTAATGGAAGCCTTCTATACCATTCAGGGAGAAGGATTTCATACGGGAAAAGCCTCGTATTTTATTCGCATTGGTGGATGCGATGTGGGTTGTCATTGGTGCGATGTAAAGGAGAGTTGGAATCCTAAATTGCATCCAGTAACCGAAGTAGGAGGAATAGCAAAGGAAGCGGCCCAGTACTCTGATACCATTGTAGTAACAGGGGGTGAACCACTTACATGGAATATGGATCCGCTTACATCTTCACTGAAATCGCAAGGACTAAAAGTGCATCTAGAGACCAGCGCAGCCTATCCATTCTCTGGCAATTGGGATTGGGTTTGTCTTTCTCCTAAAAAAACAGCTCCACCCGTAGAAGAAGCATATGACTTGGCTCATGAGCTAAAGGTGGTCGTATACAATAGCAACGATTTAAAATGGGCAGAAGAGCATGCTTCTAAGGTAAATAAAGACTGTGTTTTGTTCTTACAGCCCGAATGGAGTAAGCGAGAAAGTATCATGCCTGAAATTTCGGAATACATTTTGAAGAACCCTAAATGGAGGGTTTCCCTTCAAACACATAAATACTTAGGAATACCTTGAAGTCGATCTATATTCTCCTTTGCCTTTTTTCTCTAAGCTACTTAAGCACTGAGGCACAAAATAAGAAAGCTATAAAGTGGTACAATGAGGCAAGACGTTCTATGAGCGAGAAAGAGTACGATCGTGCCTTAGAACTATTGGATAAATCGATGAAAAAGGATCCATCTTTCGGCGATGCGCCCATGCTTGCAGGAGAAATATGGTATGAGAGAAAAGACATCACAAAGGCAAATGAATATTTCGAAAGGGCTTTCGAGGCATCCAAAGCCGCACCCTTAGCCTTTCGCATTGGTATGCTCAATTTCAAAGCTGGATTATATGAAAGAGCGGAAAAATACCTTCGTTTCTATATAGATGATCCAAAGGCAAGACAGGCGTATATCAAGGAGGCAAATAAAACCATCCGAAATTGTCAGTTTGCTCAAAAAGCAATAGCCAATCCTGTAGAATTTGATCCAATTAACCTTGGGCCCTTTGTGAATACTGAAGCGATGGAATACTTTCCTTCCATTTCAGGAGACGGTACTTTCCTAGTATTAACCTATAGAGACATAGAAGGAAAGAAGAAGGATGAAGATTTTTATTCTACCACAAGAACTCCAGCCGGATGGGATAAGGCAAGACCGCTCAGAGGTAGATTGAATTCTAGGGATAATGAAGGAGCACAAACCGTCTCTGCAGATGGCCTTCAACTCATATTTACTGGTTGTAACAGATTGGATGGCGCCGGCAGTTGCGATCTTTATTATTCAGTGCGACTGCTAAATGGAACGTGGTCTCCACCAATCAATATGGGAGATAGCATCAATTCTTTTCATTGGGAAACACAGCCGAGTCTTTCGCCCAATGGCAAGATGCTGTACTTTGTTAGAGGAAAAAAGAGTTCTGATGGCTCCTCCGATATTTATTATAGTGAGAGAAAGGATAAGCATTGGACGAAGGCAAGAAAGTTAGAGGGACCCATAAACACACCCGGCAAAGAGTGTACTCCGTTTATACATTTTGACAATCGAACACTCTATTTCGCATCAGACGGACATGAAGGTATGGGCGAATTGGACCTTTATGTGTCGTACAAACAAGAAGATGGCAGTTGGGGAAAACCTAAAAATTTGGGTTACCCCATGAATGCCATCGGTGATCAATTGGGAATGGTTGTGAGTTTAGATGGAAAAACAGCCTATTATTCTACCGACATGGAAGGCGGTTTTGGTCTAATGGATATTTATTACTTTGAATTACAAGAAGATGTAAGAGCAACACCTTCTGCTTATATAGAAGGTAGAGTGACAGACAAAGAAGATGGAAGTCCAATTAAAGCGAATTTGGTGCTTATCAATCTTGAAACAGATGAAGATTATTTAGGTTGGGAAACCGATGAGAATGGATACTTTTTTTCTGTTCTGCCGGGCGATCAGAATTACGCATTGAGCATTCAGAAAGAGTCGTATTTATTTCATTCAGAGAGTTTCCAATTAGAAGGGAATTCTAAAGAACAAGCGTATCAAAAAGACATTCAGCTTCAGAAAATAGGCTCGGGTAGTGTGGTTCGGTTAAACAATGTCTTCTTTGAAACAGCCTCGTTTAGCCTAAGACCTGAATCGAATAAGGAACTTAATATTTTATTGAGCCTCATAGAGACCAATCCAGATTTACGTTTTTCTATAGAAGGACATACAGATAATATTGGAGAAGAAGGGAAGAATCAAACACTATCTGTAAATAGAGCGAATGCAGTGGTAAACTATTTAGTAGAAAGAGGGGTGAGTAAAAAACAATTGGTTTGGAAAGGCTTTGGAGAAAGTCAACCTATTGCAGACAATGACACAGAGGAAGGGCGACAGTTAAATAGAAGAACGGAAGTTCGAATTTTGTAAACCAGTCAAGCTGATTATACAATTAGACTTCTATTGCCGTTTTAAATCGCTTGAAATCAGTTGCAGCGCGTCGTTCTTTTAATTAGCAGCGTTATTGTTAAAGTGATTTCTAAGTGAAACGCGCTGAATTTTTACTAAACTCTTGTAAATAAGGCAAGCACATCACTCAGATTTAAAAAATATAATTGAAAAAGAGCTGAGCACCAATGGCTTTGCTACTGGATAGAATTAGACCTTGGGCATTAAAAAGATGCAATCCTATTTGCCAATAGCGGGTTTCATAATTCGTCCTCATGCCGACTCCAAAACCGGTGAATCCTCCATAGCTGAGGTCGGGAGATAAGGTCCAGCGATTAAAACCCCAAGTTGAGTTTACTCTAAATAGTGGTTGAAAACCAGGAGTGTATACGTATTCAATTAAAGCTTCAGATGACTTAAGCCTACCAAGATTTTTGTGTTTATAGAGTGCATTTGCCTTTAAGTTAAAAGGGGTTAGGGCAATAAAAGACCCTCCCTCTTTAGTAAGAAGAGCGTCTTCTAAATCTTGTTGGGTATCATCGAACAAGGAACCGCTAACGTCTAAGACATTAGGAATGAGTTCGCCACTGTATCGAAAACTTGTATCAGCCTCTATCGTATAACTGGCATTGTTCCAGAATATAATTCCAAAGTCACGTAATTCTAAGCCAAAGCTTAATTGGTCATTGAACAAATGGTTTACCGAACCACCGGTTCCAATACCCATTCCTTTGATAGGATTTAGCGTGTCTGCGCTTTTATACGTGTATTGCGTGTTCAGGTCTAGATAAGATCCGCTTTCTTCAGTGTATAAGGTTCCACGTTCTAAATTCAAGTCTTGAAATTGAGTGCCAAAGAGTGCTGATAAACCATATGACCAACTCCAACTCTTTCGTTCTTCGATGAGTCGAAAGCCAATGGAGAGAAAGTCTTGTCTTTGATATTTGGTTGGAGCGAGGTCTAGAACTTCACTGGCATACGGAGAGTTTCCGTTCAGAATTAACTTAAGTACATCTCTTTTAGAAGCAATACCCAGTACGCTGTTATACGAAAGGTTAATTTCAAAACCCTTTGCCCAACTGCTGTATACACTATCATTTAATTGACGGTAGGCCAGTTCGAATGATTGTCTACTTCCTAAACGAAGCTTCTCTGCAGAGCCATCAATGATTTCATTTTTAAACGCTGGACTGAGAAAGCTAGATCGGTTAAAATCGCGATAGTTTTGAACAGTAAATGAATTAGATCCAATATCAGATAGTAAAGAAGTACGAATATTACTCTTTACTCGTACACTGTCTCCCCATTGCGCATTTATAAAATTGGAGCATCCCAACAAAGTGAAAACAAAAAGAAAAACCCTCAATTTACTCGGTATTTAAAGTCTCCAATCAGTTGAAGGTCTGTTCCATAGTGATCGTATAGTTTAATCCTTTCCGGTTGATTGGGGGTAGAGTACTTGCCGTTAAAGACAAAGCGATTTGCCTTTTTTAACTGCTCTATATTGGAAGGCGTTAATTGAAATTCTATCCTAGAAACAGTTTCTCCATCTACCATATTTAAACTATTCAAAGGAGCAGATTTAATGAGTTGAGGTAAAACAAGTGTGTCTAATGACTGACCCGATGAATCGATTGCTATTAGAACTATTTGAGCATCTAGTGGCATTCTATTGTTGGCCACCAGCGTAAATACACCTTCGATCAAATTATTTTCAGGATCAATATCTGCATATGAAAAACTAGAAGTATCACTCAAACTCAATTTGTCTAACGACAGTTGAAGCGGGATTTCAAGATTCAACCAAGCCTCTAAAGGTTGATCTCTATAGGCAAATCCATTTGGGTCTGCAATTCCATTTGGATTTAAAATCAGTTCTAAATCATACAGTAGTTCATCCGGTAGGAGCTCAAAAAGTTCATCAAGATTGCTGTTTGTTTCGTCTACACTCCAACTAGAAATACTGGGAATGGCCAAAGAGAGTGCGGCATCATCTGTTGCAGGCAAAACACCTAAATTCTGACCAAGAAGAGTCCAATTTAAATTGGCAGTTGTATTATTTATTGAGTTTCTAGTTCGGACATTTGAGAGCTTGAACTGCATTTGAGCTCCCATTGGATTGATGAGTTCCATTTCAAGACGAGCCACTTCTAGATCAAAGCTTCCTCCTTGAACGTCTTCAAATAGATAAAGCGGAATCGTCTCATCCTCTACTAATTGGGTGTCTCTTCCAAGCCAACCTTCTACTTTGTAAGGCATAAGTCCCTGAATCCCAGTTGTTAAATAAACACTATCCTCCAGCGAAATAAAGGCCATATTACCGGTTGAATCTATACGTGCTAGGAGTTGTGCATAAAAGGTGTTTGTAACGGTAGAGATGTTATTTATTCCATGAAGATTCACCGTAAATCCTTTAATGTCTCTCGAAGAGTTCAATAGAGAAGTACCGCCAGGTGGAGCGGGGGGCAATGTCTCGGATAGAATCAGAACTTGTCCATTGTTTGTAGCAGAAGGAATCGAATAATCGAGATATACGGCTTCATCTACGGTAGAAATAGCTTGCATATAGAGAATGCCTGTATCAACCACAATAGACGTAAGCTCCAATCCATTTTGAAAAAGCACTTCTTCGGTATAATCGATTAGGTTTTGAGCTGGAAAGATTGCGGTTGCCTCAAAGGGTTTTAAATCGCGGACCACAACATTAAAGACCAGCTTATCCGTAGTATCAATTGCCACTGCATTTCCATTGCTTCCTGGAGACTCCAAATTATTTACACGAGCAACTAGACTTCCATCCAATTGCGTATAATTATTCAATTGAACCGAATCTTTTACGGATCCATTTGCGGGAATCAAAGGAATATTGCCACTTATGACAATAGAGCCTCCTATTTTATTTTCAAGGCTATAATTGAAGTTCACTAAATCAATGGGAAGTCCATTTTCAATGGTAATTACCATCCAACCGTCTAATAATACCATACTTTGAAATAGATCACTTGCATCTACATCGTATTGAAATCCACCTGTGGCGGCAATGGGTGGAAGAGGAAGATTATTTCCGTTATTGATAATAATTAAGTTGCCAAGGGCACCCTGACCTGCCGCTATTTGTCCTAATGAAATAGAATGTTGCACTCTGCGAGTGCCTAAGTCTAAGGTTTGAAGCTTCGCTGTATTCTCAAAGGTTGTAGAGAAGGGTTCAACCAGATCATCTAGACGGAATTCAAATACTTTTTGTCTTCTAACAAGAGAGTAAAGCCCGTCAGAGTCGCTTGACAATAAGGTGTCGCCAGTAATATCAGACAGATCGAGCGTTGATTGAACGATGGGAGTAAGAACATCAACATCCCAACTCTTTTCGGCTATATCAGGTGAACACTGGACAAAAAAGAATAGAATGAAAATAGAATACGCAATTCTTTTCATTGCATAAAGATGATAATTAAGGATGGAAACTTTCAATAGAATGCAAAAATACCAATGTTAAAGTGCTCAGACTTGTGCTAAAAGTATTAACATTTATACTTAAGTTGTTAAATTGCAGCATCAAACCATCTTATGAGGAACTCTTTAAAAATAGCCCTGTTCTTATTTGTGGGTCTTAGTTCATGCGTAAATGACTTAGACTTTGATAAGCTTCAAGAGCTTAATGCAGGGCCCAACTTGGCTATTCCGATTTTAACAACCACGATTCGTTTGACAGACTTTGTCAATCAGGATTCTATTTTAACTGAAGACCCAGATGGGTTTTTGAGATTTATACATAGGCAGGATTCTATCTTTTATTTAGATGCAAGTGAATTGGTTGATATTCCCAATCAACCCTTGGCAGAAAACGTTTCCTTGATTTCAGGTTTCCCTGCTGTTAGCACAGATCTGAGCTTGAATAGCATCGGAGGAATGAATCTGTCTACAATAAATTTGCAAAGTGCAGCATTCAATTGGTATTTCGAAAATCCTACCAACGATTCTGCATCCGTTCGCATTTCTTTTGGCAATGCCACTATTAATGGAGCTCCTTTTGAATTTACCATTCAGTCTGCTGGGCAGGGAAGGATTGAAGGCTTGGATTTTTATTCCCAATTGGATTTTGACCTTTCTCAAAGCGCAGATCCTACAGCACCCCCGTACAACAATCTCAATTTAAAACTGGAGCTAATAACGCCTGCAGGCGTTGCACCCGGAACACCGTACAATTTCGGAATGAGTCTAGATAGTGTTCGGTTCGATGAGGTGGAAGGATATTTTGGCCAGAGAGTAGTAAATTTTCTAGCGAATAGTTTCAATCTTGATATGGGGGGTATAGGCGACTTTACTTCTGGGTTCACTTTAACAGACCCAAGAATGACCTTGGAAATTAAAAATGGAATGGGCGTTTCAATGGGCACAAGCCTTGGTTTTGATGGGGTAAACGAAAACGGAGATATTTTTCAATTGACGATGCCCAGTTTTGAAATCATTCAACCGACTTCGCCAGGCACAATTGCTACGAGTTCCTTAACATTAGACAAACAAAATTCTAATCTGGTGTCTTTTTTAGATGGCTTGCCAACGACTATGATAATCTCGGGAGGGATAACCCTCAACCCAAATAATACGGGAGGAACAACCAACTTTATTTCAGCATCGGATCGCTTCTTTGGAAATTTGGAAATCGACCTTCCCTTAGAAATAAAAACATCACGATTGACCTTCGATGATATATTGGAAGTGGATTTGTTTGAAAATGAAGATGCTGTTGAATTTTTTGAATTGGACATTGTTTCGCAGAATGGCTTTCCCATCGATGTAGAATTGGTGCTGTTTTTCCTTGATTTACAGGGTCAACCAACAGACAGTTTGTTTTTCCCATTCGCTCAGGCAGCGCCCGTAGACGGCAATGGAAGGGTAACTTCAACTCGAAACACCAATGCGACCATAACCTTCGATCAAGAGAGAATTAGAAGAATGATTCGTTCTAAACGTTGGAAGCTTCAAGGTAGATTGGCAACAACAGACAATGGTGCAGTGCCCGTTAAGTTTTATTCTGATTATGAGTTGAGTGTACAGATAGGGGCAAGAACACGCGTAATTGTAACAGAATTATGAGGGGTTTAAAAATACAATTTGCGATAGTAGGATTGCTCATATCCTCTATTGGTGCATATGCTCAGGCACCGCTTAGTTTATATGGAATGAAAAAAATTCCACAGAGTTCACTTTTAAATCCTGCTCATAGGTCGGAGGCTAATTTCTTTATAGGTATTCCCTTGCTGAGTAGTATTGGGCTACAATTTCACAATAGTGGATTTGCCTTAGAAGAATTGATTGGCAAGGAGGTGGAAGACCCGAACGATGCAATTAGAGAAATTGCAGCAGGTCTTGATAATGATGATATTCTCCACTTCAATCTTCGGACAGAATTGCTTTTTCTTGGTTTCAATATGGGGGATAATGGATTCTTAACTTTTGGTGCTGACTTAAATCAGTTAATAAACTTTAACTACCCATCGGACTTAGTTCGCTTTGCATTTCCATCTCAAGAAGACTTCGAGTCTACCGATATTGATTTAAGCGGAACCCGCTACGAAGTATTGGCTTATTCTCAGGTTCACTTAGGCTATCAGCACAGTTTGCTAGATAATAAGTTGAGTGTTGGAGGTAGGGTGAAGTTCAATAATGTATACGGAAATATATACGTTGAAAAACTAGATGCCGTGGTAGATGGTCAGACGGATCGTATGCTCGTCAGTACAGATATTTTAATCCGTACTGCTGGAATTGCTCCTTTTGAAGATGGAGTAGACTTTACATCAGGACAGTTGTTTGGCGGAAATACAGGATTTACTTTTGATCTGGGAGCCAGCTATAGTATTAGCCCAAAGTTAGAGGTGATGGCAAGTGTTTTAGATTTGGGTACCATTAATTTCACCAAAGATTTAAGAGATAGAAAAAGTAAAGGTTCCTATGAGTTTACTGGACTTGAATTCAATGCGGTAGATGGCGAAACAAATGATCAAACTATTGGAGATCAAATCGATTCGGTATTTAATTTTACGGAAGTAGATGGAAATGCATATAGCCGAGCACTAACAAATAGATACTTTATAGGTGCTTCGTATTCTTTGTCGAAAAGTCATTCGTTTCAAGGAACATATAACTTAAACCGTTGGGATGGATTGAGTTTCCACAATGCAAGTTTAGGTTATGTAGGAGACTATGGTAAAGGGTTTCAACTAATGCTAAATTGGAACATGATTAATAGCACGTATATGAATTTTGGAGGAGGATTTGGTCTTGATATGGGTGCATTTCAATGGTATCTCTTAAGTGATAATTTCTATGGAATGATTTCACCGGGCGCAGCTCAAACCGTTGGCTTTAGGACTGGATTTAACTTGAAATTTGGAAGAGATAGAATGAAAGAACGCAAGATGGAAGGCATTGTAGTTCCGCAAACTATTCCTACCAATACTTCGGAAACAAAATGAACAACCATCAATAACACCTAAATCAATCAATATGAAAAAAGTACTTGCCATAGCTGCCTTAGCAGGCTTAATTAGTTTAAGCTGCGAAGACGAAAACTTGAGCGATATTCTCAACGGTAATTCAGGAACGGTTGCCACGGCCTATATGGAGGTTGAAGGCATTTTTATAAATGCCTATACCAGAATTGAAACCGCAATGAGAAATCCAACCTTAATAACAACAGGAATGGCAACCATTGATGGTGCCATGGTAACTTTTGCCCAAGACACTCTCACCATCGATTTCGGTGAAGTAAATGTGTTGGTTTCAGACGGATCGCAGAGAAGAGGTAAAATTTCAGCATATGCTCCGATTGCCTTCCTTGCTGCGCCAAACGCTGAAATGACAGTGACAACGAGCGATTTCTATGTGGATAATAGAAAAGTTGAACTCTTTTTTGAAGCAAAGAACCTAGGTTCTGTTGGAGCTTCTCAGATTTTTGATGTAGATACACTGGACTTAATTGTTGCCAATGGCGATTATATGCTCAGAGGTACCAAACGATTTGCATGGGCAACGGGTTTTCCTACTCTCAATGATCAAAGCGATGATACATACCGTATTTCTGGTAGAAGTATGTTTGAAAGTCCTACCGATACCTTAACGATATCAGCTCAATTTTCTAATTCAGATCCTTTACTATATAGCTATTCTTGTCAGTATGAGGTAGAAAGCGGAACCATTGATATGGATATCATCAAAGAAGTTACTACTCAAGCAACAATCGATCTTATTGCGGAAGATGGGTGTAATAATTTAATGAGATTTACAAATAATGGAATAACACTTACGCTTCCATTTGCAGGTTTCTAAAGAAGGCTAAACGGTGTTTTAAAACCCGCTAGTTTTCTCAGAGAAACTAGCGGGTTTTGTATTTTTCACCCCACCATAATCTAAGCTGTTTGAGAATGCTTTGTTCTTTTGGATTATCTGCGGCATCGTAGATGATAGAGCCCTCTAATCCATCTGGGAGATATTCTTGGGCTTTAAAATGCCCCGTATAACTATGTGGATAGACATATCCTTTTCCGTGACCAATACTCTTCAATAAGCGGTTAGCTGCATTTCTGAGTGGAAGAGGCACTTCTTTTCTGCCTGTACTTTTAACTATTTCCAACGCCTTGTCTATTGCCAAGTATGCTGAATTACTCTTCGCTGAAGTCGCTAAATAGAGAGCACATTGACTAAGAATAATTCTACCCTCTGGCATACCTATTTTTTCAATGGCATCAAAGCAAGCATTGGCTATCAAAAGCGCATTTGGATTTGCTAAGCCAATATCTTCCGAGGCAGAAATTAGCATTCTGCGCGCAATGAATTTAGGGTCTTCTCCACCTTCAATCATACGTGCCAGCCAATAGACACTAGCCTGTGGATCGCTGCCACGAATAGATTTAATAAAGGCAGAGACTATATCGTAATGCTGATCTCCCTTTCTATCGTAAAGAATAGGATTGGCTTCTAGAAGAGATTCTAAATTGGGTTCAATAATTTTTGAGCCGTCTTCTTGTCTGCTTGCCAACATTTCAACAATGTTTAATAAGCGTCTTGCATCTCCATCCGCCACTCGAATAATGGGATCCCAATTATTAATAACCCACTCATTTTTTGATAAATGCACATCTGTAACGAGCGCATTCCTTCCTATTTTAATTAGCTCTTCATCTCTTAAAGGTTGAAGCACAAATACTTGACACCTAGAAAGAAGTGCGGGTATTACTTCAAAACCAGGATTTTCTGTTGTAGCGCCAAATAGGGTAATAATACCGGCCTCTACAGCGGCCAATAGAGAATCTTGCTGCGATTTAGAGAAACGATGAATTTCATCAATGAATAGAATTGGCTTTCCTTTCTGAAATAGCGTTCGATTTTCTGCTTTGGAAATTGCTTCTCGGACATCCTTTACACCAGAATGAATGGCGCTTAGCGCATGAAAATCACGTCCGCTTTCTTTGGCTATTAATCGCGCCAAAGTGGTTTTGCCTACGCCCGGAGGTCCCCATAGTATCAAAGAAGGCAAGGCTCCATTTTTGAGCATAGGACCGAGTAGTCCATTTTCTGAAATTAGATGTTCTTGCCCAACATATTGGCTCAACATCTTAGGGCGGCATCGTTCTGCTAAGGGAGGAAGACTATTCACAAGGCGTCAAATATCTCATTATATTACCGACTAATGGAAAAAGATCAAACTGAAAATAATTTAGATTATATAATCTATCCCTTTTTTTTAATGCTCAGCATGTGGGCTATTTTTTGGTACGATGATCAGTACCTTATGGATTGGTTTACGCATGGACTTTATCCAAGAACTTTCAGTGGATTGCAGGGGATTATTTTTGGATCATTTTTACATGGAAGCACAGAACATTTGGTAAACAACTCATTAGCCGTTCTATTTCTGAGTTCAGCGCTTTTCTATTTCTATCATAAGCTAGCGTTTTCTATTGTCTTTTGGTCGCTTACACTGCCTTTTTTACTCACCTGGTTTTATGGCAGACCTTCTTTTCACATTGGAGCAAGTGCCTACATTTATGCCATTGCAGCCTTCCTCTTTTTTAGTGGGATTTGGAGGAGAAATCGCTACTTGGCTTCTCTCTCTCTTCTGGTTGTTTTTTTATATGGAAGTTTAATTTGGGGCCTATTTCCGATGAAGGAAGGTATAAGTTGGGAGGCCCATTTATCTGGAGGTATAGTTGGATTGATATTGAGTTTTTTCTACAGAAAGAAAGGACCGCAGTCTACTAGTTATGTTTGGCCTGAGGAAGGGGATGAAGAGTCTATTGAAATTGAAGTGGTTGACTGGGAGGAGATTACGGCAGATGACACTCCCAAAATGAATATTGTTTATCATTATAAAAATGAGAATTCATAGATCTTAGACTATGAAAATTATAAAGAAGTATTGAATATGGAAATGTCTAAGAAGAAGCCTCAGTACAAGCTGACTAAATGTCTTGAAAGCTATTTAGAAAAATACAATAAATACGCCGAATTGCCTATTTCATATGCCGATTTGACATCCTACTCAGATAGTCTCGTAGTAATCGATTCTGAGGGAAGAGATACGCTTTGGAGAAGTGTGATTTATTCAAATGTGTTGCAAGACGAGGTTCAAAGGGCATTACTGGATATTTATGCTCTTCTTAAAACAGATGGAGATTCTTCCTTTACAAAGCATCTAGCCATAAGTAATATTGATTATTGTCTTTTCGGAAATTCAAATCCATTTAGAATTCGAGTTATCAATCTTCTCAATGATAATCACGACTACTATTACATTAAGAAAACCGATGCGAGCCGAGTGTGTGGCTTGGAACTAGAGGATATATTGAGTCCGAATAAGGTGAGTTATATCGTTCAAGGAAATACAATGATAGAAGAACATATTGCCGGAATTCCAGGAGATGTGTTTATGAATAAATACACTTTGGGCCCAAATTTTTCAAAAATTAGGATGGCTAAAGAGTTTGTTAAATTTAATGAGCGTTGTTTTTCCATCTTATTGGGCGATATGCGCTCCTATAATTATGTGATTGACGTAACGCCGGATTTTGATATGGAACAATACCGTGTTCGTCCAATTGATTTTGATCAGCTCATTTATGAAGGAAGAAAAAATCACTATCGGCCTCAATTTTACAAGGAGAATAAAGAAGTGGTTCAATTCTGTATGGACACATTGAGTCCTGAAACAGTAGACCAGTATCAAACTGAAGAACGCACCTTAATTAGAAAAAGGTATATCGTAAATAAGCCTAGAGTAGAGGGTTTGCTTAATTGTATGGCCACCATGCCGTTTTCTACAAAAGAAAAAATCGCGACTTTATGCAAAGACTTAAACGAATTCCATACAACGGAAAAATTTAAAGGACTAGACTCTATGGGAAAAGTGCTGAGAATACATCTTCATAAAATGATAGATCGGACTCAGCACCAAAAATATTTAGGTAAAACGTCTTTTAAATAAGTACTTATTTAGCGGCAGCTAATATGTCCTTCACATCTGGACGCTTCTTGTATTCTGTGTCGTAGTGAACGTATTGTATTACTCCATTCTGATCAATAAGAAAAGTTGCCGGAACTGGCAGCATTGGTTCCTCTGTGCCATGATCCTTGGCCAGATCAATATCCTTTAAAGAAAGTTTAGAGACCATTTTGGTTGGAACGAGATACTCTAATTGAAAAGCTTTCATGATTTCATAGCCTTCATCTGAAATGAACTGAAAATTCGATTCCGATTTTTCCATCATAGCATCTATAGATTCTCCACTTTCTGGAGAAACCGCTATTATCTGAATTCCCTTCGAATTGAATTCATCTTCAGATTCTGATAATTTAGATAGGTATTTGGTGCAATAGGGACACCATTCACCTCTATAGAAAACAAGAAGTATAGAGCCTTTAGTGAGTACATCACTTAAAGATTGACTTTCACCCTCGGAGAGCGTAAAGGAAAAAGTGGGGGCTACGTCTCCAACCTGAATTTTCGAGGTTTTTTCTTGGGAGAAAAGAAAACCACTCATTAATAAAGCAATAGCAAGAATTAAATTTTTCATAAATTGTATTTTAGATTTTTGGAAGTGTAAACTTCATTCCTTTTCATTAATATCAATGTCGTCCTCCTTACCTTCGAACTTTAATACTCTATGAATTTCAAGGCATTTACTTTTCTTGTCCTTTTGTTTTTCGTTGGCAATGTTCTCAAAGCCCAGTCTGCTTCTTTTGTTGTTCAGTTAAAGGAGAATTTTGAGGTCCCAAAAGAACAATATTTTTATGGGGGTTATATAGAAATTAGAATTGGCGAAGATTGGATAGTTGGATCCATTACAAAGGCAGATAGTTTTTCGCTTACCATCAGAAAAGAGCGTATACCTATAGATGAAATAGAGGCGGTTCGAATTCGAAGTAATACTTTAAATCTATTCGGAAGTGCCTTGCAAGCGGGCGGAACCTTATATCTTGGTGTTGTATCAGCGAACAGTCTCATTAATGATGAAAGACCGGTCTTAAGAAACGGAGAATTAATTGGAGGTACGGCAGCGGTAGGAATGGGATTTTTACTGAAGCGCTTATCGTATAAAGACATTGAATTGAAGAATGGCTGGAGATTGAATGTAATTCTCTTTGAACCATAAAAAAAGCCTTTCATCGCAAGATGAAAGGCTTTTTTCTAAAGGATGCAATCTAAAGACCAGCCATCTTGAATCTAGAATTCAATTTAGATTGAACTTCTGCAAGACTATATGATTTAGACATATCAAAAAGAGCAGTTGTGCCTTCCTCTGTATATACTTCTGCAAAAGCTTTGTTGTCTATTTCTACGAATCCAACGAGAGGCTTAAGACCCTCGGTAGTTTCGAGACTCCATACTTTTCTTTTGGCATTAAAAACATAGGCTTCGCTGATACTGCCATCCATCGCCTTAATGTCGAAACGATTTTGACTAGCGGTAATTTCATAGTCCACTCCTGCAATGCTGTGTATTTCTGTTTCTGATTCTCCGGCTTGCATTGCCATTGGATTGTCTCCAGTCCAAAATTCAATAAGGTTGAATATCACTACATCGCCAAAGACAAACACGCCATATACAGGAATAATGTTTAGGCCATAAAACACCAATGTATTCACGAACTTATTGTCGCTAACGCTATCATTCCAATTATAGAGTTTCTGTGTAATGCTGAAACTTCCAAAACAAGAGCTGGAAGAAATAGCGATGGTTATCGCCAAGGCAAAGCCTAAAATACGTCTCATAGAAAAAGGTTTAAATTTTATCTAAAGTAAAGAAAGACTATGAGAAACAACAACAGTGAAATGCTTTTTGCATTCATTATTTCTGCCCATGCTGTTTCGCTATTTTTGTGCTATCAAAATGAATGTATAGAATACGATGTTCGATAATCTAAGTGATAAGTTGCAAGGTGCTTTTCAGATTCTGAAAGGACACGGAAAAATAACGGAAATTAATATTGCAGAATCACTAAAGGAAGTGCGGAGGGCACTGGTAGATGCCGACGTTAGTTTTAAAGTGGCGAAGGATTTCACACAAAGAGTTAAAGACAAGGCATTAGGAGAAAAAGTGCTTACATCTCTCCAGCCAGGACAGCTCATGGTAAAGATTGTTCGAGATGAAATGGCACAACTCATGGGCGGAGATGCCGTAGAGTTGAATATCAAAGACAATCCTTCTATTATTTTAATTGCTGGCTTACAAGGATCAGGTAAAACCACCTTCAGCGGAAAGCTGGCTTCCTACCTGAAAAGAAAGAAAAGCAAAAACCCCTTATTGGTTGCTTGCGATGTATACCGTCCTGCGGCCATTCAACAGCTGAAAGTCTTAGGAGAACAGATAGGAGTAGAGGTATTTTATCAGGAGGACAGCAAAGATCCAGTATCCATTGCTAAGTCGGCGGTTAAGTATGCCCATGAAAATGGATTTAATACTGTAATTGTTGATACGGCAGGTCGCTTGGCTGTCGATACGGAGATGATGGATGAAATTGGTCGTATTCACAAGGCCATTACTCCTTCAGAGACCTTATTTGTAGTTGACTCTATGACGGGTCAGGATGCTGTAAATACAGCGAAAGCTTTCAATGAAGTTTTGAATTACGATGGTGTAATTCTCACCAAACTCGATGGAGATACAAGGGGTGGTGCTGCGCTTACTATACGCTCTATAGTAGATAAGCCGATTAAGTTTGTTGGAACGGGAGAGAAAATGGATGCTCTCGATATTTTCTATCCGAATAGAATGGCCGACCGAATTCTCGGTATGGGCGATGTTGTATCTCTTGTTGAAAAAGCTCAAGAGCAATTCAATGAAGAAGAAGCGAGGAAGGTTCAAAAGAAGATTGCCCAAAATAAGTTTGGTTTTGATGATTTTTTAAATCAAATCCAACAAATCAAGAAAATGGGAAATATGAAGGATCTCATGGGTATGATTCCTGGAATGGGTAAGGCGCTAAAGGGGGTAGATATTGATGACAATTCTTTCACACCCATAGAAGCCATGATTCACTCTATGACTCCCCATGAAAGAGAGAATCCGAATGTGATTTCGGGTAGTAGAAGAAAACGAATTGCCATGGGTTCTGGAACAAGTGTTCCTGAAGTCAATAGGCTTTTGAAGCAATTCGAAGACATGAATAAGGTAATGAAGACCATGCAAGGTGGAGGAGGTAGAGCTCTTTCTCAAGCAATGAAGCGCAAATAAAATATGGAGATTATTAGTGGTATTGCGCTTTCTCGCGTAATTAAAGAGGAAATAAAGCAAGAGGTCTCTGGTTTTTTGGAAAAAGGAATAAGAAAGCCAAAGCTTGTTGCTGTTTTGGTAGGTTCAGATGGTCCCAGTCAGACGTATGTAAATGCCAAGGTAAAAGATTGTCTGCAGGTAGGATTTGAAAGCGAAGCTATAAGACTAGATGAAAGTACTTCAGAGAAAGACCTTCTTGAGTGCGTTAATCGGTTAAACGCAGATTCCTTAGTAGATGGATTTATTGTTCAATTGCCGCTTCCAAAAGCAATTGATGAAACAAAAGTCTTAATGGCAATTGATCCTTCTAAAGATGTAGATGGATTCCATCCTGTGAATATTGGAAATATGGCTTTAGGCCTTCCAGGTTTTGTTCCTGCTACACCGGCAGGGGTATTGGAAATGCTTAGGAGAAGTGGCATTGAAACTTCAGGAAAGCACTGTGTTATTATTGGTAGAAGTAAAATTGTTGGAATGCCGTTGAGTATTCTTTTGGCAAGAAATGCAAATCCCGGTAATTGCACTGTAACCTTAACCCATTCAAGAACAAAAAATTTGGATGAGATCTGCAGAGCGGCAGACATCTTGATCGCTGCTTTGGGCAAACCGGGTTTTATTAAGGCAGACATGGTAAAAGAAGGAGCTGTAATAATCGATGTTGGCATTAGTCGAGTAGAAACAGATACCAATGAAAAAGGCTATCTCATTCAAGGAGATGTAGATTTTAACTCAGTTTCTCAAAAGGCTAGGTTTATTAGTCCTGTTCCTGGAGGAGTAGGGCCAATGACGCGTAGCTCCCTGCTGACAAACACATTGAAAGCATACAAACGCAGTTTTAAACTCGATTAAACAGATTACCCAATGAGCGCAATTCTATTGTTTTTTTCAATTGGAGGGGGAGAGATCCTAATAATATTGCTCATCGTTCTCTTGTTCTTTGGTTCCAGTCGTATTCCGGAATTGGCTAGAGGATTGGGCAAAGGCATCAAAGAGATTCGACATGCTACCGATTCATTGAAAGAAGAAATAACACGTTCTGCTGATATTGATGATTCTTCAATTAAGGATATTAAAGATCAAGTAGACAAAGGTCGTAAGGCAATGAAGGAGGCTGATGGTGCGATTAAAAGAGGCTTAAAACTCTAAGATTGGATTATCTGTACATTGTCTTAGGTGTAGTTCTCTTGGTTGTTGGAGCTGAGTCGCTGGTCAGAGGTGCTAGTGATATTGCCCTTCGATTTAAGATATCACCTATGGTGGTGGGCCTAACCGTTGTAAGCTTTGGAACTTCTGCACCTGAATTATTGGTTAGCCTAGAAGCGGCACTAAATGGCCATCCCGATGTCGCTATTGGGAATGTGGTCGGAAGTAACCTCAGTAATATCGGACTTATACTAGGCTTAACGGCTTTGTTTTTTGGGGTCAGGATCTCTAGAAAAACGCTTAAGACAGATTATGTTGTCTTACTCGCTCTTTCATTTTTATATTTTGGGTTACTGGCCTGGAATCAGAATACAGATTTCTTAGATGGATTGCTGCTCTTCTCTTTATTGCTAGCGTACATCACTTGGCTCATTTTAAAGAACCGAAAAGACAATAGAATTAAAGCAAAAGAAGGGCATGTGCATGCTGAGCCGAATTATTCAGGCTTGGTTTCTTTTCTCTTCTTTATTGTGGGTCTAGTGGGTTTGCGTTTTGGTGCTTCATTTCTTGTAGATGGCTCGGTGAATTTGGCCGAATCATTTGGTGTTTCAGATCGTGTTATTTCTTTAACTATTGTATCTATTGGAACCAGCTTGCCTGAATTAGCTGCATCTCTCGTTTCTGCTTTTAAAGGACAAAAAGAAATTTCGCTGGGAAACATAATTGGCTCAAATATCTTCAATATAGGATGTGTAATTGGAGTAAGCTCCATGATTATTCCTCTTCAACCTGATTCGTCAGAAGTATTGTCTTGGGATATGCCCTTAATGCTATTATTCACTTTAGCTATTCCATTACTTATGTTACTAAGAAGAAAAATGAATTTCCATATTTTAGAAGGAGGGCTTCTATTTGTGGGGTATATAGTGTATATTATTCATCTTTTTTAGATTGACCCCCTAAATTATAGGGGGGTACTTGATAATAGAGTAGTTTTTTTAGTCAGAAAGATATATTTTTGCTAAAAATTAGTCTAAATGCCGAATATTCGTTTTCAAAGTCTAGAAGCTGTCTCTAGAAGAAAGTCAAATGAATTCATTGTGCCCGCAGGAGGCGTTCCTTCCTATTATGGCAGACATGTATTCAATCAAAAAGCAATGCAATCTTGGTTAAGTGCAGAAGCCTATAAGTCGGTTATGTCAGCCACTCAGAGTGGAACTAAGATTGAGCGCTCAATGGCCGATCAGATTGCATCTGCAATGAAGGCTTGGTCGAATACCTTAGGAGCAACGCATTATACCCACTGGTTTCAACCTTTAACAGGTGCCACAGCAGAAAAACACGATAGTTTCTTCGAGCCTTCTTCAGGAGGCCAGGCTATAGAGCGTTTCGATGGAGGAATGCTGGTTCAGCAGGAACCAGATGCATCTTCCTTTCCCAATGGCGGAATCCGGAATACCTTCGAAGCAAGAGGATATACTGCTTGGGATCCTACCTCTCCAGCCTTTGTAATGGGAAAGACTCTTTGTATTCCTTCTGTTTTTGTTTCATATACAGGTGAAGCTCTTGACTATAAGACTCCTTTACTAAGAGCATTAAATTCTATCGACTTAGCGTCTACTTCTGTTTGTCAATATTTCGATAAGAATGTTAAGAAGGTCATTTCTACTCTCGGTTGGGAGCAAGAGTATTTTTTGGTCGACAGTGCCATGTTTAATGCAAGACCCGACTTAATGATGACTGGAAGAACATTATTAGGTCATGCTCCTGCCAAAGGTCAACAGTTGGATGATCACTATTTTGGATCTATTCCAGAACGTATTATAATGTATATGAGAGAGCTAGAGTACGAAGCACACCTCTTGGGTATTCCTCTTAAAACAAGACATAATGAAGTGGCCCCAGGCCAATATGAAATGGCACCTCTTTACGAAGAGGCCAATTTAGCAGTAGATCATAACTCCCTTATTATGGATGTTATGGAGAAAGTGGCGCGCCGTCACGGTTTCAGAGTGCTCTTGCATGAGAAGCCTTTCGCAGGGGTAAACGGAAGTGGAAAACACAACAACTGGTCTCTTGCAACAGACACTGGAGTAAACTTGCTTAGCCCAGGTAAGAATCCAAAAAGCAATTTGCAATTCTTGACCTTCTTTATCAATATTATAAAGGCCGTACATACCCATGATGACTTGCTTCGCTCATGCATTGCCACAGCAAGCAACGATCATAGGCTTGGAGCGAATGAAGCACCTCCAGCTATTATATCTGTTTTCATAGGTACTCAGCTTTCTCAGGTTTTAGACGAACTAGAGAAAATTGAAGGAGGAAAGCTTTCAGCAGAACAGAAAACGGAGCTCAAACTCAATGTAGTAGGTAAAATTCCAGAGATTTTACTCGATAATACCGATCGCAACCGGACTTCACCTTTTGCTTTTACAGGCAATAAGTTTGAATTCAGAGCGGTGGGATCAACAGCAAACTGTGCTGGTCCGATGACTATTTTGAATGCTATTCTTGCCGATCAATTGATGGAGTTTAAGAAAGAGGTCGATGCTCTCATTCAGAATAAGATGAAGAAAGACGATGCCATCTTCAATGTATTGAAGGAGTATATCAAATCGTCTAAAGTAATTCGTTTCGAAGGAGATGGATACAGCAAGGAATGGGAAGATGAAGCGGCTGCAAGAGGATTGAACAATGTGAAAACAACGCCACGTGCTCTTGATTTCTTTGTTTCTGACTCCGCATTAAGTCTGTTTAGTCGCTTGGGTATAATGAATGAGAAGGAGATGCATGCACGCCATGAGATCATGCTAGAGAATTATCAGAAAAAGATACAGATTGAGTCGAGAGTGTTGGGAGATATGTCGGGAAACCACATTGTTCCTACCGCATTGAGATATCAAAGTCTTTTAATGCAGAATCTACAAGGCATGAATCAAGTATTTGATGAAAATACCTTCAGTCGTTTGGCCAAAGTTCCTAAAGCAATGGTTGAAGAGATTGCAGCGCGTACTTCTGTCATAATAGAAAGCCGAGATGCAATGATTGAAGAACGTAAAAAGGCAAATAAAATGGAGGATATGCGCGAACGCGCAATCGTTTACTGCGAGAAAGTTTTACCCTATTTCGATGCCATTCGCTACCAAGCTGATAAATTGGAGATGCTTATTGACGATGAAGTATGGACTCTGCCTAAATACAGAGAGATGTTGTTTATGAAGTAATTAGAATTTGTAATTTCATTAAAAGCCCCTAATTAGGGGCTTTTTCTTTATTATTCATGGGTTTATAGCTTCGCTTCTAACTAAAGTTCTATTTTAGCACGTTATAGGACCAAACACCTGTTAAAGCATGCGTAAAGGAAGTTTTCTCTTTATTCTCAGCCTCGCGTTGGCTCTTCAAGCGCCATTGTTGGCTCAGAGGGACCCCAAGCCTGAAGAACAACAAACGGAAAGTAAAAAGAGGGTAAAAGAGAAAAAAGTACAGGAAGAGTTATCTGACGAAGATTCTACCGATCCTGTTAAAGAAGAAAAAAAAGTAAAAGCTACGATAAAAGCACAAGAATACTTCGATGCGAAGGAATACTCTTTGGCTATTGATGTGCTTAAAAAGGCTTTCAGCAAAGAAAAGAGTAGGGAGAAGAAAACCGAAATAGCCTTTATGATGGGAGAATGCTATCGCTATCTTCTCAATTACAAACAAGCCGCCTCACAATACAAAAGAGCCGTTAAATTAGGATATGGTGCTGAAGCACAATACCAAAAGGCTCAAATGGTTAAGTCACAAGGCGAATACGAAGATGCCATACTTGAGTTCGAGGCTCTAAAAGCAATGAGCCCTGGAGATAAAAGAGCGGAACAAGGTATAGAGACGTGTCGTCTTGCTGCAGAATGGAAGAGCAGTCCAAGTAGATATATTGTTGAGCCCGCAGAAGAACTAAATACCCGCGATAGAGATATGACTCCTCTTTATTCTGGTCGCCCAGGTACCTACGATGAGATTCTGATGGTCTCTTCTCGAGAGGGAGCAACTGGAAATAAAGAAGATGGTTGGACAGGTGAGTCTTTTATGGATATCTGGATGTCCGCTAAAGAGCGAAAGTCAGGAGGAAAGAGAAGTAGAAGAAGAAGAGGTAAGTCCTCTGAGGTTGATTACGTTAAGTTCTCTACGCCCGTTCCTTTAGATCCTATTGTTAATAGTAAAGACCACGAAGGAACTATGGCTTTTGATAGCCGTAGAAAAGAATTATACATTACCCGTTGTAGAGTAGAGAAGTATGTTTCCTTAGGATGCGCCATCTATACCACCAAAAAAAGAGGTCAAACTTGGGAAGAGCCTGAATTGGTTGTTCTCACAGAAGACAGCACCAGAAGTGTTGGACACCCCTCTCTTTCTGCCGACGATAAGATCCTTTATTTCGCTGGAAACCTAGAAGGTGCAGTTGAAGGAAGTAAGGACTTATGGATGACTACTTTCGATCGCAGAGCGAAGAAGTGGAAGCCAGCTACCAATCTGGGTAAGATTGTAAATACAGCGGGAGATGAACTTTTCCCTTTTATACACGATGATGGATACTTGTATTTCGCATCCAATGGTCTACCAGGAATGGGAGGCCTAGATATCTTTAGAGTGAAGGTAAGAGAAGACGGTATGCCTGAAGGTGAGGTGGAGAATATGAAATATCCCATCAATACTGAATTTGAAGACTTTGGAATTATCCTAGAGGGTGGAAGTGCGCAAAAAGGATTTATTACATCCAATCGGAATGCGAAAAGTGGAGATGATATTTATTCCATCTTCGAGGTTCCATTGAATTTCCAACTCGAAGGAGTTATTTCAAGTACAAAAGACGGAAAGCCCATTCCACAAGTTACGGTTCGATTGGATGGCTCAGACGGAACTTCTATTGTTGCCAACACAGATGGGAACGGTAGATATGTTTTTGAAAGGGATAAGCTAAACGGGAATACCAATTATAGAATCAGTTTTGAAAAGAAGAAATTCTTGAACGGCTTTAGCGATGCTACGACGGTGGGAGTTCCATTTGATGCCTTCGAATACAATTCGACGGATCGTTTTTTCTTGAATACGCTTAAAGTGAACAAGGGCTTAGAACCGATAGAAATACCTATTGTACTTCCAAACGTTCTCTTCGACCTTGCTAAATGGGATCTAAGAACGGAAGCAATGGTTTCCCTTGATTCTGTGGTCGCTATTCTAAATAATAACCCCAATGTGGTTATTGAATTGAGGTCGCATACAGACTATTCTGATACAGATGAGCGAAATAAGGTTCTTTCACAGAATAGAGCAGATACCTGTGTGAAATACATCATATCGAAAGGTATTGCTTCAGACCGATTGGTTGCTGTGGGTAAAGGTGAAGACGAACCCTTTGCCATTTCAGAAGGCTATAAGGGATTTGGTGCAGAGGAGTTTTCTGCTGGAATAGTACTTACGGAGTCTTATATTAGAAAGCTTTCAGGTGCAAAGCAGACTACAGCCAATCAGATTAATAGAAGAACAGACTTCAAAGTACTTCGCGATGACTATATTCCAAATAAGCCAACAGTTACTGTTATTGATGGCAAAGTTGTAGAAGAGAACGAAGAAGCTGCTCGTCCGAAAGGAGAATTCTATGTGCTGGCAAGTGCAAGAGAGAGCTTCGGTGTAGTTGCACGTAAGACGGGAATTTCAGTTCGAGATCTCAAATTGTTGAATGGAGGTCTTAGAGGAGTTAGAACCTTCGAGGGATTGGAATTAAAAATTACTCCAAACGGAGATTACGATGAGTACGATGATACGCACTACAGAGTTTTGAAAGAAAAATCATTTAAAGAAATAGCCAAGAAGCTTGATTTGGATAAAGGCGATTTGGAAGATCTAAATCCAGATTTAAAGAGCAAGAGTCTTGTTCCAGGTAGAACGATTCTAATAAAATAAACTCACCGCTTGCAAATGGTGATAGCCCTAGAACTTAATCTAGGGCTTTTTTATTTCTAAGCTTTTTATTCCAAGCGTATCCATCCACAGCGGCTATTGTATTTTTGTCCTATTATGTCAAGTCAACGCTATTCAGAGAGAGGAGTTTCGGCTCAAAAAGAAGATGTTCACAAAGCCATTGCCTCTTTAGACAAAGGTTTGTTTCCGAAAGCATTCTGTAAGATCGTCCCCGATTATCTAACCGGTAGCGAAGACCATTGTATTGTTATGCACGCAGATGGTGCTGGAACAAAATCGTCTTTGGCCTATATGTATTGGAAAGAAACAGGCGATCTATCTGTTTGGAAGGGCATTGCACAAGACGCTTTAGTAATGAATCTAGACGACTTACTCTGCGTAGGCGCCAATGGGCCTATTCTTTTGAGCTCTACTATTGGTAGAAATAAACACCTTATTCCTGGAGAGGTAATTCAAGCATTGATTGAAGGTACCCAAGAGCTTGTAGATGAGCTGAGAAAGTGGGGAATGGAAATCCATCTTACCGGAGGTGAAACCGCAGACTTGGGAGACCTCGTTCGTACGGTTGTGGTAGACAGCACTGTTACCGCACGTATGCTCAGAGCCGAAGTAATAGACAATGCAAATATTAAAGCCGGAAATGTAATCGTAGGATTGAGTAGCTACGGACAATCGACTTACGAAGAGGAGTACAATGGCGGTATGGGTAGCAATGGATTGACCAGTGCAAGGCATGATGTCTTTCATCAATATCTAGCGGAAAAATACCCTGAGAGTTACGATGCTCAGATTCCAAAAGACTTGGTGTATAGTGGAGGAATGCAGTTAACCGATGCCGTAGAAGGGAGCCCCTTAGATGCTGGTAAATTGGTTTTATCTCCCACCCGAACCTATGCGCCTATATTAAATGAGATCTTAAAGAGGTATAGAAAAGAGATAGATGGATTGGTACACTGCAGCGGTGGAGCCCAAACCAAGGTCTTGCACTTTGTAGATCAATTGCACATTATAAAAGACAACTTCTTCGATATCCCTCCTTTATTTAAAATGATACAAGCGCAATCGAAAACCGATTGGAAAGAAATGTATCAGGTTTTTAATATGGGACATCGAATGGAGATTTATTGCTCCGAAACTGTTGCACAAGAGTGCATAGAAATCAGCAAGCGCTTTAACATTGAGGCCAAAATAGTAGGAAGGGTAGAAGCATCCGTCCAAAAGAAATTGAGCCTCATTACCCCCAATGGGAATTATACTTATTCATAATGGCCGAAACGGATCATTTATTAGAACGCCTCGAATCATTGAATCAGCGATTCAATGAAGTCAATGACTTAATTGTTCAACCCGACGTAATAGCCGACCGGAAGCGCTATATTCAGTTGAATAGAGAGTATAAGGAGTTGAAGGACATTGCAGATGCTACAGAAGAATACGTTCTTCTGAAAGCTTCTATTGCCGAAGCCAGTCAGATGCTTTATGAGGAGAAAGACCAAGAGCTGCGAGATATGGCCCGCGAAGAACTAGAACGTTCTGAGCAGGCTTCGAATGTATTGGTTGAGAAGATTAAGCAAATGCTACTGCCTAAAGATCCTGAGGATGCACGAAATGCAGTCTTTGAAATTAGAGCAGGAACAGGAGGCGATGAAGCTGCCCTTTTTGCAGGAGACCTTGCCCGTATGTACCAACGATACTGCGAGAACCGCGGATGGAAACCATTGGTTGTAGATTCAAGTGAGGGTACCTCAGGTGGTTTTAAGGAAATAATAATGGAAGTACAGGGCGAAGGAGCCTTCGGTATTCTGAAATTTGAATCGGGAGTGCATCGCGTTCAACGTGTGCCCGATACCGAAACCCAAGGAAGAGTGCATACTTCGGCTGCTACAGTTGCTGTTATGCCCGAAGCCGATGAAGTGGATATTGACATCCATCCATCTGAAATTGAGTGGCAGACATCCAGATCGAGTGGAGCAGGGGGTCAGAATGTAAACAAGGTTGAAACCAAGGTTCAACTTACCCACAAACCCAGTGGGATTGTAATTATATGTCAGGTAGAGCGTTCGCAGTTGGGGAATAAAGCACGGGCTATGACCATGTTGAGAACCCGATTGTACGAGCGTGAACTCAATAAGAAATTGGCGAAAGAATCGGCTATGCGAAAGACGTTGGTCTCCTCAGGCGACCGTTCGGCTAAGATTAGAACGTATAATTATCCACAAGGAAGGGTTACCGACCACAGAATTGGCTATACCGTATACAATCTGACCGATGTCTTAAATGGAGAGGTACAATCGTTTATAGATGAATTGCATATTGCTGAGAATGCCCAGCGTCTGAAAGAAGGAAGCGAGGCTTAATGCGAAGAGAAGAACTCATACAGCAGATACAAGCGAAAAAGTCGATGCTTTGTGTTGGCTTAGATCCAGTGCGTTCTAAGATGCCCAAGGCTTTTCAGGAGTCGGAAGATGGCATCTTTGATTTCTGTAAGTCTATTATTGATGCCGTTGCTTCCTACACCATTGCCATAAAACCCAATTTGGCATTCTTTGAAGTAGAGGGAATAGAGGGCTGGAAGGCCTTTAAAAAGGTCAGTGATTATCTAAATGAATACTATCCGGAGCTCTTGCTCATAGCAGATGCGAAAAGAGGAGACATCGGAAACACCTCTATGGCTTATGCCAAGGCATTTTTTGAAACCTATAATTGCGATGCCCTTACGGTAGCACCCTATATGGGCTCGGATTCTATTAAACCCTTTCTCGAATATCCAGATCGCTGGACGATTGTGTTGGGATTGACGAGCAATACGGGGGCAGCAGACTTTGAGATGAAAAAGTTAGAAGGCGGAATGCCCTTATATAAAGAGGTAATTAGCCAAGTAGCAAGCTGGGGAGGGCCAGACCAACTCATGTTTGTTACCGGAGCCACCCAATCGGCTTATTTATTGGAACTGCGCGAAATGCTTCCTGAATATTTCTTTCTTGTTCCGGGCGTAGGAGCACAAGGCGGAAGCGTGGAAGCGGTTTGCAAAGCGGCGGCTACTCCTTTTGGTGGATTGCTCATAAACGCATCGCGCAGTATACTGTATGCATCCTCTGGCAATGACTTCGATCTGGCAGCAGCAGCAGAGGCGGCTTCCCTTCAAAATAAAATGGCGGGTTTTTTATAAAAAGAAGGTCCTTTCCTTCCAATCTTTCCAACCCTCGCAAACTACCAGACGTTAAAAGGGCGGATAGTAAAACAATTCAGTATACATTGCGCTTGTTCATTCACTAAATATTAATCCATGAGAAGAGTTTTTACACTTATTACGGCCTTATTTACTTTAAGTGCCCTTGGCCAAACATGGCAACCCATTGCAGATCTACCCACTGGTAGACACCACCCAATAGGCTGGGGAATTGATGGAAAAGGCTATGTAATTACAGGTACCAATTCGTTTGGTCAGCCAACAAAAGACTTTTATGAATACGATCCCATAGCAGATACGTGGACAACCCTTACTCCATTTCCAGGAACAGCAAGAAGCTTTGGTATTGGAGCCGTTTATGAAGGAATGGGCTATATGGGCTTCGGTTCAGGCAGCTTTTCAGATCTAAACGACTTATGGAGATACGATCCTACAATCGATCAGTGGGTTCAATTGGCTAGCTGTCCTTGCTCAGGAAGACGGCACCCTGCCTTTGTAGCCTTAGACGATAAGATTTTTGTAGGCTTAGGCGATGATCCAAGTGGAAACTTAAACGATTGGTGGGTATACGATATGACTGCCGATTCTTGGACTCAATTGGCAAACCTTCCTGGCAATCCTCGTCACCATCCGTATCAGTTTAATGCAGGCAACTTTGTATTTACAGGAATGGGGCATGGCGGATCGGTTATATACAAAGATTGGTATCGTTTCGATCCTGTTGCAAATGCATGGTCAGCTATGGGGTATTTCCCAGGCGAGGCGCGTGTTGCAGGTACTCAATTTGATTTCAACGGCTATGGATATGTATTGAGTGGAGATGGCGACAACCACAATACGATGCCAACGGGAGAAATGTGGAGATACGATCATTCAGATGATAGCTGGTTGCAGTTTCCTGCCCACCCAGGGGTGAGTCGATGGGCTCCTGGATCTATGGTGATAGACAATTCAGTATACTTCTTTGGAGGAACCAATCGTCAGACCTCGCAGAATCCGGTAGACTCATACAAATTTGATTTGGCTCAAGCCAGCGTTGGAATCGATGAGAAAAACCTAGATCGTTTCCGTTTTTATCCCAATCCAACGAGTGAAGCCATTCGCTGGTCTATCGAAGTAGCGGTTGATAATATTCAGATACTCAATTCGCTTGGAATGATAGTATACCAAGGCGCAACAGAAACCAATCAATTGAATGTGTCTTTCTTAAAGCAAGGCGTATATATTATTGAGGTTCGATTGAAAGATGGAAGTGTACAAACATCTAGAATGATGATACAGAACTAGAATAAAGCATGCGTCTTTGCAGGCGCACTATTTTTTTATTTTTTTTGACTTAAGCCCCTTCGGGGGCTTTTTTTATGTACCCTAAAAGGCTTTATAAAAAGGACTAAGGTGGATTGGCGTCTTCGATTGAAGCTTTTGATTAGAGAATGAACAGCATGTATTTTCACACCACCTTAATCAATACCGCCTAAGGTTTATTTAAAACGTTGCCCACAGTACGAAAAATGAAAATCGAAACTAAAATATAATTCCTTTTCTTGACTTTAAATTTACTTTCCTGCAAAGGAATTATACAAGAAACAGAAACTAAAAAGCCAGCGACTGAATTTGATTTTTCAGGAATGATAAAAAACCCTTTTCCAAAATCGATGGGGTTTATAAATGATTACGGACAAGTCTTTACAGAATCGCAACGGACAGAATTATTAAAAATCCTGTATGATTACGATATTGAAACGACAAGACAAATTGGGCTAGTAACTATTGACAGTATAAAACCGTACAACGATATCCAAAAGTATGCAACGGATCTAGGACAAACTTGGGGAGTTTGAACTGCAGAAAAAAATAATGGATTGATAATAGTAGTTTGTAATCCTTACAGACAAATTGGAATTGCAACTGGAACTGGAACCGCACTGATTTTGACTGATGAAATTTGTAAAAAAGTAATGGACGAAAAAATAATACCTGAATTTAAAAACAGAAAATTTATAGCGGAATTAAAAAAGGAGTGTTTGATTTAATAGAAAAGTGGAAATAAGTACTACTGCCAATAAATCAGCATTCGTTCTGCCGATAGGCCAAGAATGAATGCTGAGTTAACGCATCAGGGGCGCCAATTGGCTCTTATAAGAAAAACAATTTTCTGGCTTTGATGCAGAAAGGAAGGGATTGGATATGAATCTATGCTGGGCTATTATTTCAGCCTTTTTTTATGCGGAATTCTTTTTCTATGCTCCTGCTTGCTCGCTATTTTCTGAATTTTCGTTTTAAACTCTCCTTTTTAGGCATTTGTAAGCTCCCCCAAAAATTAGTACAGTTTAAAAGAAGAATTTCTAATTTTAAACTGTACTATGAAAAAGAGCCAATTTCTGCCCACACACTTTGAAGATTGTTAAAGAAATTCGAAATGCAGGGCTAGTTTCAAGGCGACATGCATGTTTTAGCGCTTCTCACTTTTCTTGATGCGAAGGATGTAAAATAGGGAAGGAATTAAATAGAGTGTTAAGATTGTCGACGTAATCATACCTCCGATAGTTACAATTGCCATTGGAGACCTATACTCAGCACCGGCATCTCCAAGGCCAAGCGCATTGGGAAGCATACCAACAATAATTGCTACGGTAGTCATGATAACCGTTTTCATTTTAGTTTTACCAGCCAATAGGGTTGCCTCTTTTAGCTTCATTTTTTGATCATTAATGAGTTGTTCTGTATAATCATGAATCAGAATATCATCGTTGACCACAAGCCCAAGTAAGGTTACAATAGCCATAAGAGACATGATATTCATCGTCTGACCACCTAAGAACATGAATACAAAAACACCAATCATGGCCATGGGTACGGTGGTGAAAATGATGATCGGATGCAAAAAGTTTTCAAGCAAAGAGGCCAAGAGCATGTACATAAGTAAAAGGGCAATGACAAAGGTGATAATCATATCATCTAGCGTATCGTCCAGTTCTTGTACATTTCCTGCCCATTTGAATGAAACTCCAGAAGGAAGCTTAAGCTGGTTTAGAGCGGTTTCTATGCTCTTCCTAGCATCGCCGCTCAGAACACCAGGCACAAGGTTTGCAGAAAATTGAACGGTCTTCGCTTTATCCAGATGCAGGATTTGCGACTGAGATTTTCGGTAGGACACATCAACCAATTGTCCAATAGTAAAAACACCTGCAGGGGTAAACAAGGGCAGAGCTTCAATTTTGCTGACAGAATTCACTTGATCATCCTGGTAACTTATTAGCACGTCATAGCCAATACCCTTCTCTTTCAAAACGGTAGCTTTTACGCCTGAGATCGCTGATCGAACAGTAGAAGCAATTTCAAAAGGACTTATCCCGAGCTCAGCTATTAGCCTTTGGTGGGGCTTCAGCTCAATCACAGGATTTCCCTCACGTGCACTTGACTCATAGTTGAGTAGACCTTCTATTCCACTCATTACATTTAAGACCAATTGGTTTGCTTCGATTAACTTTTTCTGGTCTGTTGCTTGTAAAGTAAATTGAATAGGTGCTCCGTCTTCAGAGCTGATTGCTGATACTACCGGGATAATTTCAGGTATTTCCATTAGCTCATTAGTAAGAATCTGAGCAAACTCTTGGTTTGAAATATCTCTGGTCTCCTTAGGAAAAAGCTTAATTGTTGCATTAGTGAAATTCGTACCAACGGTAGTGCTGTTTTTAGAACCAAGCTCGCTTACCATTAATTTAACTTCTTTGTGCTTAGTAACTTTATCTTCGACAAGCTGCAATAGCTCCTCATTGCGACTAATCGAAGTGCCAGGCGGCATCTCCAACTCTAATTGCACAATTCCATTGTCTTCCTGAGGTTCAAATTCAAAGCCTATTTTAGGCAGCAGCCCCATACTAAGTAAGAAGAATATAAACATTACAACGAACAGAATAATCGGGTTTCTTTTGTTCGACATGAGGCGGGCCAATGATTTTTCGTATCCATTTTCTAGCCAACTGAAAAACTGCATCATCCCCCTTGATAGTTTAGAGGGTTTATTCTCCTTCTTTAATAACACACTCGCCAGCATTGGAGTAAGCATAAATGATACGATGAGAGAGAATACTGTGGCTGCCGAAATCGTTAGCGCATATTCTTTAAAAAAAGCGCCCGTGATAGAGCTCATGCTCGCGATTGGTAAAAAAATAACGAGGTTAGTACCGGTAGAGGCAATTACTGCCATCATTACCTCTCTCGTGCCCTTTATCGAGGCCTCCTTAATCGCCATCCCTCCTTCCCTGAGCCTAACGATGTTCTCAATTACTACGATTGAGTTTGAAATCAAGGCACCAATAGCAACCGAGAAACTCATTAAGGTCATCATATTTAATGAACCATCAAAATGGCGAATCGCAATGAAGGTGCCAATCAGAGATACCGGCACTGAAACGCTAACGATGAGTGTGGTCCTGATGTCGTGAAGGAAAAAGAAGAGTATTATTCCCGTGAATAAGATTCCCAAGGCAACGTTGTTGAGTGCATCATCTACCGCACTCTCTACATAAATTGAGGAGTCAAAAGGAACCACAATTTTAATCCCTTCTGGCAGTTCCTTTTGTAACTCCGTAATTAATTCTTTTACTTCTCTGGCCACTTCTACGGCATTGGCATTTGAATTTTTCATCACCCCAATGCCAATAATATTAGTATATCTTATATTATTAGCTACATCATTAAAAATAGCCTTAGACTTTACATCACTAATGGTGTCTAGTACTTTAGCTATATCAGCAAGTTGGTAAACACCAATGGGCGTGGATATGTGCGCCTCCTTAATCTGGCTAAGGGAATTGAATTCATTTGTGGTTTCCAGTGAAAATTGACGGTGTTGATTGACAAAATCACCGGCAGAGAGTTTGGTATTTATCGCATTGAGATTGTTCGATAGGTCGGATGGATTCATTTGAACATCATACATCGTCTTTTTATCCAGTAGAACCCGTATCTCCCGCTCTTCTCCACCTCTGAGAACTACTTTTGAAACACCTTCAATCTTTGATAATCGAGTTTTTATTATTCTATCCGTTAAATCAAATAATTCGCTACTGTTCCCCTCACCAAGTACCACCAGCTCAATAACGGGTGAGTCCTTTAAATCAAAAGTCAGAACCAATGGTCGATCCGATTCTTTTGGTAAAAAAGGAATGACTTGATCAAGCTTGTTTTTTACATCCATCAATGCTTCATTGGGATCTTTTCCCTGATCAAATTGCACGATGACCAATGATGAGTTGGCCATTGAATACGATTGAAGAAGTTTTAAGCCACTAAGGGTTGATAATTCATTTTCAATTTGTTCTGTTATTTCAGTTTCAATCTCTTCTGGTGTAGCTCCAAAATGTTCTGTGGAAATAGCTAACACAGGCAGATTTAGAGCGGGCATTAAGTTAACAGATAGCTTATTGTAGGACAGTAAACCAAAGAATATAAGCCCCAGAAAGAGCATCGTTGTAGTTACCGGTCGATTAACGGAAAATTCTGTGATCTTCATTTTGGATTCTTTTCAGTAATGATTTTAATGGAGGTACCGCTAGTTATTTTTTCAATGCCAGCAACGATAAGCCTATCGCCCTTCTGGATACCCTGCTCTACAATAATCCCCAGCCCAACCCTTTCACCCAAAATCACTTCTTTGCTTTTTGCGATTTCCTTCTCAGCCAAGTAAACCATGCCTTTCTGACCATTTTGCTTTACAGATTCCTGAGGGATGATAATTATTCCATTCAGGGTGGAATGAATAACATGCACTTCTATAGTTTGGCCAGCCGCCGTTAAAGCTCTAGGCTCATTAAGGGACGCTAGTATGCGGAATGCTCTGCGCGCCTCATCCATCTGTATGGCTTTCTGAACCACTTTCCCTGTTATCGTCTTTCCCCCTTCTCGGATACTAATTTTGGAATCTAGCCTTATGCTGGCAATATCCTTTGCAGGCACAAAAAACTCGACCTGTACCTCATTTCGTTTGGCCATCGAAAAAACAGTTGAGCCAGGGCTTATTTCTTCCCCTTCCGTGACAAAAACCTCAGTAATCACGCCACTAAATGGGGCCGTAATTAAGTTCATCTGTTTTACTTGATCTATTGCTTTCTCCTGAATACCCAATTGCGTTTCCAGCTCCTCAACTGAAAGTTTAGCCACGGCACCTTTAAGGTGTAGTATTTTTTGTCTTTGATAATTCGTTTTGAGCTCATCATATGACAATTGCAACTGTGCAATCTCAAGATCATGATTAACTGGTGGAAAGGAGATGAGTGATTGGCCTTTTATTACCTGCTTTCCAGGAGTTAGCTCTAGTGCCGCTACTCTTCCGCTCATTTCTGCAACATAGGTCATACTTTGACCAAACCTGAGCTTGCCAAAATAAGACTTGGAAAGCTGTATATCCCGTGGTTCAATTTCTATCGCCTTCACAGAAATTGGCTTGTCACCTTTAAATGCGCCAGTACTGTTTTGTTCGTTGCTATCCCCACAAGCACCAATAACAATTGTTACTAGGCAGAATAGACTTGTTTTAATTCCCTTCATTTCTTTGATTAATTATTTGAGTTGATTATTGCTTCGATTTCGGAATTGGCAATCCTTAAATCGAGATGAGCGTTTATTAGATTCAGTTTCGCTCTAGTCAGGTTTATGCGTAGTTCCTTATTTTCAAGAGGAGACAGAATACCTAGCTTAGTTCTTTCTTCTGCTATCTCAAGCTCTTTTTCGCTTAAACGAATCGCCTCCTTTTCGCTTTCTATTAACTGCAAGGCCAATTCCTGACTGAGCTCTGCATTCTTCAAGTCTTTCAATAAATTGAGTCTTAGTAGCTCAATCTGAAGGTTCGCATTTGCATGATTTATTCTCGACTTTTCAATTTGTGCCTTATTATATCCACCAGTAAAAAGAGGGATTTGTAGGCTTAGCAAACCATACCAAAGCTGATTGTCATTTTCAAATCGAAAAGTATTATCCTGTGCATTGAGGTTATAGCCAACATTAGCCTTAAGCACTGGAGCTCGGGCTGATTTACTAGCCCTAATCTGTTCTTCTGCAATACTTAGCGCTTCATTCGCAGCTTGAATCTTTATGTTTTTATTGATGCTAGCCTCAAATGAATTGTGAGCCCCGCTTTTTTCAAGTTCTATTGTACCAAACAAGGTGAGATCTTCTACAGGCTCAAGGCCAATAAGTACCTTTAGCTCATTCAGATTTGATTCATAAGAACTTTCAGCCGAGGCCAATACAGGCAAAGTTCTCTTATAGTACAATTCGGTTTGTTGCACCTCTAAGGCGCTGATAACATCTTGTTCAAAAAGGTCTTCCATTTGCTGCCATTGCTCCCTCGCCAGATCTCTGTTTTTCTTCAAAATGACCAAGCTCTCTCTCAAAAAAAGTGCCTGCCAGAACAATTGTGATCCTTGAGTTAATAGTTCTTGTGTAGTTTGCTCAAGAGATAAATCACTTAAATTCCTTGCCAATTTGGCTATTCTCACTTGAGCTCTTGCCGCAGGGTCATATAGAGTCTGCTGGGCCACGAAGTTTATATTAACACTATTATTGAAATTGGTTCTGAACTTTGTCTGACCGAAATCGGGATCATTAATAAAAAGAAAGTTCTTTGTGAAATCTCGTTGATAACTAGATTCTATAACAGCAGAAGGTATCAGCGATGCTTTGGCAGAACGAATGTCTAATATTGAACTCTGTCTTTGATTAATACTCTGTTTGATTGTGATATTCTTTTCCTTCAAAATGGAAAGGTATCCTTCCAAATCAATCCCTTGGCCATTGGCTAAACATGGTATCGCTGATACGAGGATAGCTATAAAAATTGTCTGTTTGATTTGCTTCACTTCACTTTTATTTTTTGCAAATCTTAGATATAGGACATTCAAAAACTTCCTTCCTTATAATACCGGACAATTAAATGCTCGCAGGCTTGTCCTACATTATCGGGAGCTATTGAAATTACCCTATGTTTTGGCGAGTTTATAAGAGATTACTCCCTTGACAATCTGTTTGGCCATATTTGAAATAAATAACATAAACTGGCATAAAACGGGTTCTACTTTCAATTTTTTGTTCTTGTCATGATTTTTGGATGGAATCACTTTGAACTTCAATAAATAGAAGTGGACTATGAAAGCGGCATCTTAATACTTTTTAAAACCAGCAGATTCATCTAAGCTTTTACTCGGAAGTTCGTGCAGAACTATTGCCCTGAGTTCGATTATTATTGGGGCATCACCTTCTATTGGTATTGATTTTCGATTAAAAAGTTGAGGCAATAGCTGGCCATTGCAAAACAGTTTTAGGAAGAAAAGGGTTAACTGTGAGCGTAAAGCTTTTCATTTTTCGTTAAACACCTAGCCTCTAATGATTTATGAAAATAGGATTCTTCAGAGAATAACCCAACTCAGGTTATTTGTAAACGTGTCTAGGTATGCCTTAGAATTTTTTTTATCTGTAGGATGGAAATTTTAAGTGTTTTTCCTTTATTAAGTTCAGTTTTCGGACTCGTATTAATCGGTTTTGTTCTACTTAATAAATCGGGTCTAGGGAAAAATAAAAAGATAAGATATGTGCTGTCTTCCTTGCTATTTATATATGTCATTACCTCGATAGACTATTATCTCACCATCACTGGTCAAATAAGTTCCACTTATTCTGGAACAACATACCTCTTCTATCATTTCACAGGTTTGTTGTTCTACTATTTCATTACCCTATATACCAACTCTGAAATAGTTCTAAAGAAATGGCTACCAGTAGTAATTGTCTATACCCTACTCAGAATTTTAGTATTTCTCCCCTTTGATCACTATCAAAATCTACAAGATTTTGTTGCAGCATTGGAAACATCAAGTTATGGTTTACTAGTGCTGGTGGAATATATCTTGGTTAGTTCAATCAATGTTGGACTTATGCTTATGGCCTATAGGAAACTGAAAAAGGCTCCATTAATGATTGAGTTAAATTCAGACGAAGCAATGAATTATCAATGGATTAAAGTTATTGTATTTGCAATTATCGTATTGCAAGTAGTGGTCTTTTCAACTACGATTCTTGGAAGTTTCGACCTTTCGAATTTCAACTATTATCTTCAATTTGAAACATTTATCTATTCGGCATTCTTCATCCTGTTCACATTCTCGGTCATGCATTTTCCCGTATTTGCTTATTCTGGAAATTTTGAAGATCTATCCGATACTGCTAGACAGAAATATGCGAAATCTTCATTATCGGATTCTCTAAGGCTTTTTGAGCGAATAAGAGCCATTGTCAGTGAGGAGAAACTTTATTTAGAATTCGATTTAAAATTGAATTCCCTCTCTGGAAAATTAGATTATTCAATTCATCATATATCTCAAGCTATCAATCAAAATGCACAAATGAGTTTCAGTGATTTCATCAACAGCTTCAGAATTGAAAAAGCAAAAGAAAAACTCACAGAACCTCAGCCAGCAACAATCTTTGCGATTTATTTAGATGTGGGCTTTAATAGCAAAGCTGCTTTTTATACTGCTTTCAAAAAACACGCACAAATGACTCCCACCGAATTCAAAAAAAAGCACAAGACAGCATAGTAGCGTAACTACCTCAAAACAAGCCTTTTAAATACCTAAAAGTGTCTTCCCTATAAATGAAGACACTTTTTTTGTCTGATATTATAGGGAGAATGAATATAGCATGCTCCCAAAATACATTTGTATAGTTGGCTTGCGAAAATCCCATGTCTGCGACAAAACTCAGGGCAAGTTAAACGAGATGATTCCCATTCTGCTACTATACACGCTTTTTGAACTGAACTAAGCTGCAATCTAGCACTTGCGCTCAATTGTGCATTCTTGATTAATTCTTCTACCCTTTTGTTCTTGTTGTAAGGCTACAAACGGGTCCAACTATTCAAGCGGTTAAGAACATGCCGAACCACAATGCGTTTAAATTTCTGAATTCCCTTGCTAGATGTATAGAAAGCAATCTGAAAAGGCAGGAAACGCCCAAAGGTGTCCTGCCGACGAATAATTTCTAAGGCATCGTTGAGTTTTATAGGTTGTTTTTTGTCAGCCATCAAGCTAATCCCTGGCAGGTTGCTCTTCATCAGAACCTACTTTCGTTTTTCTTGACGTTGCAAAAATAATAGCCCAAATATTCAACTTTATATTTTATAAAAAGGAACAACAACCAATTTGTCCATTACACCTTTATCAATAAAAAATCCCTGTTCTTTCTTTATCTCATCAAGGTGACTGCTCCTCTTTGTGACTGTAATACACCATCCTTATCAGGATAGGCAGCCACCCAAAAATAGACACCACCGGCTTGCTCGGCTCCGTTTTTCCCCGTGCCGTCCCAGGCTATTTCGTTGTTTTTGGCTTGATAAACGATACCACCCCATCTGTTGAATATTTTGAAATCCAAATCTTCTACCAATACCTGTGCTACCGCGTGAAAAACATCGTTTAGTCCATCGCCATTTGGGGTGAATACATTGGGTATTTCTAATATAACCCGACATGACTTAGGCTTAATTTCTACAGTGTCTCCGTATGTACAACCCTCTTCTGTAATCAGCAACCAATACGATCCAGGTTCTGTCACTGTAAAGGTGGGGTCGGTAGACCCATCTTGCCAATAATATGTTGCATTTGGCACAGTTGCATCTAAGAAATAAGGAAGGAGGTGGTCACAAATCGCGGTATCGGGTCCTAAATTAAAAGTAGGTCTGATATTTTCGGTAATTTCTATCGTATCTGTGTCTGTGCAATTACCTACTGTCAGCGTAACCCAATAAATCCCAGGATTATTTACCGTGAATATTCCAGAATCACTTTGGTCACTCCATAAGTAAGAAGCGCCCGGATAAATAGCATTTAAAAGAATAGCATCTACATAGCAATAGTTAGAATCTTTTCCAAGATTCACCAATTCTTGAGGATGATAATTTACTTCGATACTGTCATTAGAGACGCAGCCATTCACTGATACTTGAACTCTATATTTTCCAGCTTGTGTGACCATAAAAGTAGAATCAACACTTTGATCTTGCCAGAGATATGTTGCATTGGGGTAGTGAGCATTTAGCAAAAGCTGTTCTCCAAAACATAAGGTTGTATCCTCATCTAAGGTTATTATCGGTCCTTGTTTCGTATCAATATAAATATGCCCAACAGAATCTGGACAGATTGTTGGACTCCCGGCTATAGTGTAGATGTATTTCCCTGGCAGAGACTGTGATGGATTAAACGTTCCAAGCGATGCATTGCCCAATGTAGAAGGTCCGCTCCACAAACCTGTGTTACCAAAGGGCAGAGATAAAGAGTCTAATAGGTTGAAATTCGGTATCTGACTGCAAATAAATAGAGTGTCACTTTCATATGGAGAATCCTTGCACAAGGACAATTCCAAGTCATCCATGGCCAAATCATTATTTCCGACTCCTCCTGTGTAAACCAATTGAAATCGTATGGTAGACGTTGTAGCTGAAAAAGAAGCCGAGGTCCATTGTACCCATGAGCTGGTGCTATTGGTTTGCGCAGATGTAACCAAAATAGTATTGTTAGCGTCTCGTATTCTTAAAGTGTAATTGCTTGTTCCATTGTTGATTTCGTTAAACCAGGCCGATATTTTATAGGTCTGATTTGGACATACATTGTACGGTCTATCGTAAATGAGAGTATTTGGAGACACTCCATTAATAAAGTTCATATAAAGATAGCGTGTTCCTGTATGGGCGGGCTTGTAGGACTTGGGTGTTGTGTGATACACCACGCCTGTTTGCAAATGTGGAATAGTCGTATTGTACTCAAAGCTATCGAAACTTACAGATTGATATGTGCATTGTGCATTGGCCGTGTTATACAGCAAGAAAAGAGCCGTCAGGCATAAAAACACATTCTTCATTTAACTTGGCATTTTTTCAATGTAATCATATCGAATGTATCAAACTATTTATAATAAGAAAAGCAATTCATTTAAAAAAATCATAATTCACTAAACTTCAATAACCTATGGCGGAACTTAGGTGAATGTATAAAAAGCAAAGATTCTGAATTTGGTGTCCGAGACTTTTTTTTAAAGAAGCCTATTTTATATTTTTGGTCTGACAGCAGTCATGAATGTGCATCCATTGAGGGAATGTCGAATGAAAGAAGGAGTGATTAAAAGACAAGCGATATTCAAGGGTCAGGGCATTTTTACGGGGAGAAGGCAATTCAAGCTAAGATTTTCTTAAATCATATCTTGCTCCTAAAGGGAAATACTATTGGAAAAACAATTTTTTGAAAAATAATCCAGGAACAGCATAGCATTACTCTAATATCAGAGCAACGCTTGCAACTTTGCCTTCTATAGAAAAGCTCTAGATTAATTTGTCCAGCAAATGATTGAAAACTGGAGTTTCAGGAAATGCTTACTCTGCTAGTGTCTGTGATTATTTTATACGTGATCACTGGATTAGATTTTAGTTGAAGTTAATAATCTAGTACTTTTAATCAAATTGAAAAAGCTTCCGACCAACGGAAGGAGCCGTTGAATAATGGCTAAAAAATTATAGCGACCCTGCAGGACAGCAAGGCTTTTTAGCCTTGTATTTGCAATAATTGCGATCACAGAATAAAAGCCAATTTCAAAGTTATTCCTTTTATTGAATGATCCATGACCGCTATTTTTCTATGAGGAAAGCGATTTTCTGGCTTTGATTTAGGAAGAAGAGGATAGAGCAAGAATTAATAATGGGCTATTATTGTGGCCCTTTTTTATGCGGTATTCTTTTTCGAGATTCTAGCTTGGTTGCCAATTGCGGCATTTTGATTCTAAATTCTTGTTTTGGCCATGGCAGGCCCATATCGACATAGCTATTTTTTTAAGTTGTCTATAAACGGTCTTTTATTCTCCAATAGTAATTGCCGGTTCTATAGAGCCCTCCTGCATCAAAATTAAAATGGTGAGTAGTTTACCCGATTTACAGCGGGAGCATTGGCGATGTAAAAGCGGTTGTTGAGGGAATAGGGAAGCTGTTCGTATTTAATTGGAGTTGATCGTTTATGTGGAAAGGCATCTTATAGATGGACAATCTCTAGGACATCTTTACATTTTGCAGATCTTTTTTGTCGCTTCGCGTTTGTTGAGAATTCAAAAATGCAAAGCGGCTAAAGTCTGAGGTAGGACGGGATCTCCTTACTCATCGCCTTTAAGGGTGTAGATCCTACTATATTTAGACTGTATGTGAGCGGTTGCATATATATCCATAATTTGCATTTATAAAATAAAGAATATGAGACCATTAGATATTGGGATCATAGCATTTTTATCCATCTAAAGTCTTTCATTTCCCCCATGAGTCTGGCTTTTGGAAAACAAACACATGAAGAAAATCAACTATTTGGCACTGGTAATGGCCATTATTGTTTCTATAAGTGCATCTGGCCAATCCAAACTAGACTCATTACTTGCAGAATTGCCAAATGCGCAGGGGGATACCAATCACGTGTTATTGTTAACAACACTGGCAAGGAACTACGCCAAAATTAACACAGAGCAAGGTCTTTTTTATGGAAAGACTGCATTTTTATTGGCAGAAGAAATTAACTGGGGGAAAGGGTCTGCTCTGGCAGAGCAAATGATCGGATATAATCACTCAAAAGCTGAAAGGATTGATACCGCCATATATTATTACTCTAAGTCAACTGAACAAGCTGAGGCATTGGGACTTATTGAGATTGAAGCTCGAAATATGTATGCTATAGGTGTGGCTTTTATGGATATCCAGGAATACGATAAGGCTATAGAAAAATATACCAAAGCATTATCCATGTATCAAAAAATGGGTAAAGTTAAAATTATGACCTCAGTCTTGAGAAAGATAGCCTGGGTGCAATTGGAAATGAATCACTACAATAAGGCCCTTGACGCTTATGAGGAACTTGAAAAGCTTTGCGAGGAAGAGGAACTCCCGAATAAATTAGTTTATGCATATAGCGGATTAAGTGATGTTTACATGGATCTGTCCAATCACCCCAAAGCGCTAGAATATGCCTTAAAGACACGAGAAATATATGAGGATCTGGGGGACAAAGCTGGCGTAGCAAATGAAGAAAGCAGTATTGGAGTTATTTATCAAGAACAAGAATACTACAATGAAGCACTAGAGCACTATAACATAGCTCTTGTCTTGAACAAAGAACTTGAAGATTATTATTCCATTGCTTTAGGATTAAACAATCTAGGCTCTGTATACCATTTCATGGAGGACTATGACCAAGCCCTTAGCTATTACGAACTTGCTTTTAAACAATTCGAATTGGCCGAAGATCCCGAAGGAAGCGCTCTTTCTATCTACAATATGGGTGGAATCCATAAAAGGAAGAGATCTTATAAAAAGGCGTTTGAACACTACAAAAGAGCCCGTGATCTCTTTGTCGAATTTGGAGATTTGAAAAAATCGGCTATTTCAGATGGAGAGATCGGTAGCGTATATTTAGAGATTGTGAACGAAGAGGATCCTCAATTACTCAAAATGTTTTCAATTAAGTCTGCCCAAAGAGCTCTAATAATAGCTTTAAATTATACAGACAGTTCAGTCAAGCTGCTTAGGATTGAAAATGAAATTCAGAATCTCAGATATTATTTAGAACAGAAAAGTACCATAGAAGCAGCATTGGGTGATAACAAGGGTGCGCTTAAAAGTTTTAAAGAATACGCCCTACTAAACGACAGCATCTTTAACCTTGAAAAGGACAAGAAATTGGTACAAGCCGAGCTTCAGTTTGCTTTTGCAAAACGAGAAGGCCAATTGGAAAAACAACTTGAGCAAGATGCGATTTTGGCTGAGATAGAGATCAAGCGTCAACGCACTATTCGGAATTATTCATTGATGGGGGGAGCAAGCATTCTGTTCTTTGCTGTTGTCTTATTTCTCCAACGGAACAGGGTGAGAAAAGAGAAGGCCAATGTGGAGTTAGAAAAAGCAAGAAGCGAAGACTTGCTTTTGAATATCCTCCCAGAACAGGTTGCAGAAGAATTAAAGCAAAAGGGTCATGCAGACGCCAAACTCATCGACCATGTCTCAGTACTATTCACAGACTTCAAGGGCTTCACAGCAATGGCTGAAACTTTAAGCCCCAAGGAACTGGTGGAAGATTTGAACGTTTGCTTTTCGGCCTTCGACCGGATCATGACAAAATATGGAATAGAGAAAATAAAAACCATAGGTGACGCATACATGGCGGCTGGTGGCTTACCTACTCCAAACGATACCCATGCGATGGATGTTATCCAAGCCACACTCGAAATGCGTGACTTTGTGGAAGCTGGCAAAGCGAAGAAGATCAAGGCTAGTCTCCCATATTTTGAAATTAGAATTGGTATACATACGGGCCCAGTTGTAGCGGGTATCGTTGGCCTAAAGAAATTTCAATACGATATCTGGGGTGACACAGTAAACACAGCAAGCCGAATGGAATCTTCAGGGGAAGTTGGATATGTGAACATCAGTGAAACGACTTATAAGCTTGTGAAAGAAAATCCTGATTTCACTTTTGAAAACAGAGGGAAAATTGATGCGAAAGGCAAGGGGAAGATGGAGATGTACTTTGTTTCAAAGGCTTAAATGGCAAAAGAAAACGTCATACAGCGTTTGAACAAACAGCATTTAAACACCAATTGGCCAAACCTTATACTCATTAAGACAGTACAAATCGTATGCAAATCCGTTGTACCGATTAAAAAAACCAAACTGTAGAATTATCGGATTTCATTATTTAAGCATTTGCTTAAATACGAAATAAACGTAACTTTGAGTTATGGAAAATAATTCGTGTATAAGACAACAGGCAGATATTGAACAAATAAACCGTTGCAAAGACACGGTTTCTGAATTGCATGAATCATTTGATTATTTAGCGAATGGACTGTCATTAGTGGGAAACAGCGTAAGACTTAAAATACTTTATCTACTCTTTGAAGAACAAAGACTGTGCGTTTGTGATTTAAGCGATATTCTTGGAATGAACATTTCCGCCATTTCTCAACACTTGCGGAAAATGAAAGACAGAAATCTATTGGAAACCAATAGAGAAGCCCAAACAATTTTTTATTCATTGACAGCTGAATATTCAACATTACTAAATCCGTTTTTTGAGATACTGGATAAAAACAAAATATTGGAGACGGCATGAAAAGTGAAAGCAAATTAATCGGAGCAGGATTATTGACAGCAATTACAGCTTCATTATGTTGTATTACACCAATCTTAGCTCTTGTGGCAGGAACGAGTGGAGTAGCTTCAATGTTCTCTTGGATTGAGCCATTTAGACCCTACTTACTTGGACTGACATTTTTGGTGCTTGGATTTGCTTGGTATCAAAAACTAAAAACCAAGAAGGAAATTGACTGCGAATGTGAAACAGACGAAAAGCCCAAATTTTTACAAACAAAAATGTTCTTAGGAATTGCAAGCGTATTTGCAATTATAATGATGGCTTTCCCATACTATTCAGGGATTTTTTATTCCAATACAGAACAGCAAATAATCGCAATTGATAAATCGGATATGAAGACAACTGAATTTATCATCAGTGGAATGACGTGTACAAGTTGTGAAGAACACCTTAATCATGAAGTTAATAAACTCAACGGGATTGTAAACTCAAGAGCGTCTTATGAAAATGGAAACGCAATTATAGAATTTGATAGAAACAAAACCAATGAAATGGAAATTGTGAAAGCGATTAACTCAACAGGCTACGAAGTGACGGAGAAAAAAGAAAACGAATGGAAATCCAATTAAAATCTGAAATTACTTGCCCAAATTGTGGACATAAAAAGGTAGAAGAAATGCCAATAAATGCCTGTCAGTTCTTTTATGAATGTGAGAACTGCAAAACAGTTCTTAAACCAAATGAAGGAGATTGCTGCGTTTATTGCTCCTATGGAACAATACCTTGTCCACCAATTCAAGAAAATAAATCTTGCTGCTAAAGAATATTAAAACGACGCAGAACAAAAATAGAAATCATTGAAAATGGTTTTTAGACGGACTGACGTTGGGGGAAATTGAAAATAAAAGGATAGTATAAAATATTCGCAATTGTTTTACTTCTTCAAAGTATATCGGGGAAGGCTTGAGACTGTTTCCCAACCCTAAAACATGACGCATTAATCGAGTCTAGCTTAAAATACTATTCGACTATTTATGTTCGGGAAATCGCGAATAAACATAATGAGTTTTGGATTGTAATTAAAGAAGTGTTTAATGGTAAATTGAAAACTGGTCAAGTTTTAAAAGCTGGTTTTGAAGGAAACAGTTGTAGTCACGCTTTTGGGCAAGAAGGATTTGGTATGTTTTATGGATTAGTTGAGGAAAAAGTATTTTATGCTCGTATTTTCAGTCCATCTAGAACGTTCGAAAGCCCCTATTTATATTTTCCTCCACCACCTCTTATGCCTGACTCACAACCTGACCCAAAACAAGAAAAGGAAGAATTCATGGAATATAAAAAGTCAGAAAAGAAAAGACTTCAGTATGAAATTGAACAATTGTGAATCAAAAAAATGCCAACAATCGCTAAAATTATAATCATACCAAGTTAAGCGTTTAAAGCTTTTTAGCGTAACCTTAGGCGTTAGTAAATCAAACCATTCAATTATGAGCATAAGAAATAGATATAAAGGGCTTTTTATTGGAATTATAGTATCTACTAGCCAAATACTTATAGGTCAAGAAAAGCTCCAAATCCAAATGGAAACAATCATTGATACGATTCCGTTTGAGCTAACTAGCCACAATAACATATCGATAGAAGCCGTATTTGGGAGTATAGACACTCTTAATTTGATGTTTCACACAGCAGCTAGTTCAGTTAACCTAACAACAAAAGCAACAAAAAAAACGAAGAGTATTCATTGGAACGAACAAATGGATATAGGCAGTTGGGGAGGAAGAGCTGATTCAAGATATAGTAAAAATAATTCTATAGAAATAGGTAGATTAAATTGGGATAGTGTTGCGGTATGGGAAGTCAAAAACTCGGGCCCAACAACAGATGGTAAATTTGGACATAATTTATTTGAAGGATATTTCATTGAGATTGATTTTGATAAAGACGTAGTGATACTTCATGAATTACTACCAAGCAAAGCAGAGGGATATTTAAAAATGCATGTGCTTTTTGAAAACAATGAGCTTTTTGTTCAAGGAACAAGCACGATAGAGGGAGTAGAGTATGAAAATCAATTTCTTATTCACACTGGATATGGAGGAACGCTTTTGTTTGATGATAAATTTGCAGCCGAAAGCAAAATAGCAGAACGAATAGAAATAATAGAAGAAAAGGAATTAAAAGACTCGTTTGGGAATGTGTTAAAAATTCAAAAGGGGTTATTACCCAAATTTACGATTGGAAATATAGAATTATCAGACGTGCCTGTTGGTTTTTTTGAAGGGAAAATAGGTCGACAACATAAGAGTGTTATAGGTGGAGATTTATTGAAAAGGTTTAATATCATTATATCTGCTAATAGAGAATTTATCTACTTAAAGTCAAATCAATTAAGAAATATAGCTTACACTCAATTTTGAAAAATAAAAACGAGCACCGAACAATGTGTATAAAATCAGAGCAGCCTACGGGATGCTACGACTCTCATAATAAACGTTATATACAAGCAATAGAAACAGCATGAATAGAATACAATATATAGAAAATGAGATTTCCGAGTTAAGAAATCAATTGCAGAATCATAAACTGTATGAAAATCTAAAGAATATAGAGGACATTAAAGTTTTTATGGAGAATCACGTATTTGCTGTTTGGGACTTTATGTCACTTTTAAAATCCCTTCAAATAGAACTGACAAATGTTCAAATACCTTGGGTACCATCTAAAAATCCAACACTTTCGAGATTCATAAATGAAATCGTTCACGGAGAAGAAAGTGACATTAATGAATTAGGAGAACCTAAAAGTCATTTTGAAATGTATTTAGATGCAATGAGACAAGTAAAGGCAAATACAACTGAGATTAATAATTTCATAAGTCTTCTTGAATCGGACAATACATTTGAATATTCATTGAATGAAATTAATATTGATATAAGAGTAGCTGATTTTGTGAAATTTTCATTCTCAATTATTGAATTAAATAAACCTCACCTTATTGCTTCTGCTTTTACATTTGGAAGAGAAGATGTTATTCCTGATATGTTTATTGAAATTTTGAAAAATTCTGATTCTGGAAACAAGTCATATAACAAATTGACCTATTATCTTGAAAGACATATAGAATTAGATGGAGATGAACACGGACCACTATCTCTTAAAATGATTTCAGAACTTTGTGGGAATGACGACCAGAAGTGGAATGAAACACTAACAGTAGCAAAGCAATCATTAGAGAAAAGAATGAGTCTTTGGGATTCAATTAATGACTTAATTCAAAATAAAAAGCGAGTACAGAGCGCTGTTTATAGCAAATAAGGCAAGTCAAACCAGATGATTCCCATTCTTCTTCTGTCTTCTGAAACGGGAGGTTCTTCAATTATAAATCCTATTTTTTATCGCTCATACCTTCCGAAGATTCCGATTCCCCTTTTTTTCTTTTAAGTGATTTCATCAACGCTCTAGCTGGCTTTAATAAGGTGTTGTCTGTAAAGACGTTCCCACCTGGCAATGGATGCGCTATGCCGTTGTATTTTATAATCTCGTTACAATATTGCCTAAGTTCTATTTGTTCACCCTTAGCAAGGGAGCTAAAATGTTCAGGCTGACTATTGCAGCGAACAAGGATCTTCGCTAATTCTATGTCTGGTGTCAAAATATATTGGGTTTGTAATAGATTTGAAATGTATTCAATTCTCAAAGAATAAAACATTCTTCTTATTAAAGGAATGATTTCCAATACTTTTTAAAGCCTAATAGAGTAAGGTCGGATTCATATATGAATAGCGCATTCTTCCAGAAGAACAACAGAACTCTATATGTATTTGGTTAGTAAATGTTTAAAGCCATTTAGAACCAATTAGATTCGTAGACCTACAGCCTAAAGATGTAGGTAGCAGTACACATATTAGTAAGTTGTAGGTCATTTTAATTTGGCTCTTTTAATGCAATATGCAATATGAGAACATTTGAAATCGCCTTAGTCTCCATATTATCTCTATACTTTGTAGTTCTTTTTCTAAAAAAATAAAAGCATCTAGCTTGGTTTAAATGGATTCCAACTTTCGTCTTTCTTGTTGCAACTATGCAAATAGTTTTAGAAGGAATGCGCTGGCAAATGTATATCGAGTATGCACTGACTGGGATAATTGCATTGTGAAGTAATCCCCATCTTTAAGGCAATATTTTCATTTTCTTAGTTGTATTACGCGGCCATTTTGGGTTTAAAATAGCATTGGTTTGGAGGCATACTTCCAATTTCAGTATGTATTCTTTCTGTATTGTAAAAGTGCACGTACTTTTTCACTTATTGATATAGATCTAAACCTCCGCTTGGCGGGTTAAGATATTTTTTTTGTTTGAGTGACCTCCAAAATCGTTCGATGCAGACATTGTCTAATGCCCTTCCTTTTCCATCCATTGATATCTTGATTTCATGTTCTTTAAGTGCGTTAATGTATAAATCACTTGTGTACTGGGAGCCTTATCAGAGTTATGTATTTCAGGCTTAGCATGCGCTCTTATAGTGTAGTCAAGAAGTTCTTTATATCATTCTTTTGTCATTGTGTTCGAAATACTCGAGCCAAGTATTTTTCGGCTGTGCACGTCGATTATAGCTGCCATATACATAAAGCCACGGAACATTGGGATATAAGTGATGTCTATCTGCCAGACCTGATTTGGATCCGTAATGTTAAGCTTGCGCAGCAAGTATGGATAGATATACGTTTGTGGGATCTCGCTTTGTAATCTAAGACAATAGGAGTGGAAGACAAAAATTTAAAAGCCTGCATTTGTGGGCTTTTTTTTGAGATGGGGCAGAGGGCAGAAAGGGAGAGCGATGGCGGATAGAGGAGGAAGGGCGTGCCCCGTCTGTATGTTGATTGGATGTAATGGAGTATTCTTTCTTTATATTTATACTATAATTCCTTCAATATATTCTATTATGCAATTTGCTCACACTGCTTTTTTTAAGATGTTAGTGTCCTTTTTAGGGCCAAATATCAATGCTGTTCAATGGGTAGCAGAGGTGCTGGATTGCTCTGAGACCAGTGCTTGGCGCAAGATGAATGGCGATAGAGGATTGCAGATTTCGGAAATGTTGTTGCTCTGTGCTGCAGAACCCAAACTGGCGATTGAGGCGGCAGAGCTCTTTCCTTGGCATCAGTTAAAAGTGATTCAGATCCGCAGCTTTATCAACGAAGAGGAGTTTCATGCGTATTTGTTGGCGATCGAAAAAATGCTCCATGAAGCCGCGTTGCATTCCGATTTCCGATTGCGCTATATGGCGCGTGACTTACCGCTCTTTTACTTCCTTGGCAATGCGACGCTTCTCAAACATAAATTTCGGCTCTGGACTTCCAATGGGAATGCCTCTAGCGGTATTCTATCTTCTCGTACGATTGAGTTGGCTCAAGGCTTATTTAAGCGCTATATGGAAATACCCACGGAAGAAATCTGGTTTGAGGATGCTTTTGGGATGCAATACAAGCAATTGGAAATCTTTGAACAGGCTGGTGAATTACATCCGAATGAAGCCGAAGAGATGGGAGCGTATTATAAAAGCTTGGAAATACAGCAGGCGCATTGGATAAAGACCCAGAAGAAGCCAGAAGGAGGGGAGCTCTTAGCAGCCTTCTGTCCGGTGGCGCTGACGAATAATGGGGCCTTGCTGCACAGCCATGGGAAAGAGCAGCTACTGGGCAGTATCATGAGCGTGCAGTATTTCTACTCTCACAATCCAGGCCTTATCCATCAGTTCAACAGCCTATGGACGAAGCATCTGTCGTGGTGCCTCGTGCGACCAGAGGAATTGCTTTACAGAGATAAGCGCTATAAGGAAGAATATTTGTCTGCACAAAAAGCGAAGGATTGAAAGGTGGAGCTGCGATTATAAGCGCATGCGCGTCAACGATTATGGTTTGCGCTCGGCATGTCATGGATGCACGCCTGATTTGCAAAGGTGGAGCTCCAGCACCAAATATATGAGGTGATCTTTCTCAGGCTTGGCAAATTTCTCTCATGACATGCCAATCTTCTCTCAAAGCATGACGATTGATTGTGAGTGGATGGCAAATTGCCATTATGATATGGCGACGAGCGCTGATGCTATGCCGAACTTTTCACAAAGGTGTAGGTCAAGACATGAGCGCATGACGACCGACTCTGCGGAGCTGGTTTACATCCATCAATAGAAGAATGATACGCCTGATGGACACAAATCCATGGCTGAGGAGCCGATCGACCCACTATTTTGCTTGATGGACACGTCAGAGGGCTTGAGTTTCGTTGGCGAGACCTTGAGTTTCGTTGACGAGACCTTGATTTACACGGCCGAGAGGATGATGTACATCACCGAGACATTAATGGACAGGTCTGAGGGGATGAGGAAACGTCTGTTGGGATGAGCTAAATGGATGAGATCATCTGATGCACGAGCGATTTGTTGAGCTCCATGAATGGGATCTTGACGTATACAAATGATTTGTTGTGACACATCGCCAAGATCTTGAGGGACACAGCATAGAGGATGAGCTACATCGCCAAGACCTTGATGGACTCGGCCGAGAGGATGAGCTATATAGCCGAGACCTTGAAGGACACGGCCAAGGGGATGAGTTACATCGCCGAGATCTTGATGGATACGGCCAAGGGGATGAGCTCTACCCATGATATCATAAGGTACAAGAGCAATTTGTTGAGCTCCAAGGATGAGATCTGGGCCCAGACGAGGGATTTGTTGACTTAGATCGATGAAATCTTGATGTATAATTTGCTTTTTAATGCGTATAAGTAATAGATTATTAATGGTTTACAGATATTTATTGCCAAAATGGCAAAAATGGAAGGAAGATTTTACCAAAATGGCAACACCTATTCTCCACTCTTTTTAGTGCTTTGACCCAGTCTTTCGGCCGAAAGCAATTCATTAAATGTTTAACTAATAAATTCAAATAGAATGAATTCCAGACAAAGAAACAAACAGTATATGCTTCGCAATCTGCTCCACTTTCTCGATGAGAATAAATCGAAGTGGGAAAACGAAGCGCTGATAAGTACACAGATCGATGAGATTTATCGATTGAAGGCTGAACTAGACAAAGCCATCAGCTTAGAAGAGCAATTATCGATGCCATTTTCAGGTATACGCAATGATGAAAGGGAAGATTTCAATCGGGTATTTTCTCAGCTATCAGGCATATTGCACAGTATGTATTTAACGGCAGGAAGAAAGGACAAAGCCTATCTCATCGGTTTGTCTCCTAGAGAGCTCATGCGTGATTCTTTGGAGAAAGTAGCGGCTAAATCTAGCAATATATCTGCTGCATCAGAGGACTTCAAAGCTGAATTGGAAGCGGAAGCGAGTTTCAAAGTGGTGTATGACTCTGCCATGGAATGGAATGCTCGATTTCAAGAGAATATGATCTTGCCCGCTGTGCGCAGAAAGAAACGCAAGCAGACATTGGAGAATATAGATGAGCTGCAAAATGAAATTCTCGCCTTTCTCAAGGCTCATCTCGATATGAATATGCGCATTTTCAATACGACGGAACCGAATTTTCACAATGCGTATCTCAACTTTCGAAAAGTTCAAAGCAGCAAAAGCAGCGGAGAAAGTACCGTTGATCAAGGAGGAGGTGAAACGCCTCCTATAGATGAAGGGGAGGGGCTTGTGAATGCGTCAGGTGAATCTACCGGGCTAAGTTCTTCCGAAGGCGATTCAGAAGGATCTGAGGCAGCCTAATATATGTTCCACTGGGGGGCGGTGAAGATGCTGCCCCCCTTTTTTATTCTTAATCCAATGAAACATTATTTCAATACATCCGAATTGTGCATCATGCCCACAGCCATTCCTCAAGAGGTAGCAGACAAGCTGTGGAAGTACCACCTACTTCCTATGAACCGCGTGCGAGCGCAATTGGGATTCCCCATTACGGCCTCTCAGCAAAGTGGCTACCGACCGGTGGCTTGGGAGCTAAGTCAAGGACGAAATGGCAAGAGTCAGCATTGTTTTCATGGTCTCGGTGCTGTGGACTGGACCACGCCAGGAAGAACCGACTTGTTGGACGCGCTTCAAAGCTTGATTCTCGAACGGACCGACTATAGCCGAATAACGCGCTATGCGACCTTCATCCACTGCGACTATCGCCCACTCCCAAATGGCAGCCGCCGCTTGTATGCGAGTGGGAAAGACAGCAAATGGAAGCTGGTCAGGGAGTTGTAAGGCTCTGACATGGCCCGCAAGAAGTGAGCACCAATGCTTACTCTTTTTATTAGAAATTTTATTGACCGCCCCTTGGGGCGGTTTTTTTGTTTGATACTTTTGGGAGAGGAGTGCCTTTGTTTTTAGAGGAAGAAGCTTTCACAGCTACATAGCAGACTCGGTGAGAGAAACATCTCTGGACTCTAATGAGTTTCAAGGCGTAGTGGTTGATGGAGAACGGGTAGCTAGGGATGGGCTTCCGCTTTGGAGTTTTTTTTTGTATTCAGCTGATATCAGTACTTTAGCTGTGGCTAGAAGGAGTTAGCCATTCCAAATAACAAGTATGGAAACAAAATTCTTTAATCTACTGTTCGAATTCAATTCAATTCCTAAACCCAAAAGAAGAAGAACTTTTCTCGAAATATCAGGGTATCCGCACTATGAAAATGTCTGTAGTAACATCTTGAAGTTCTACTTAGAGCCAAACAATGAACATGGATTGAAGGATCTTGTCATAAATTCTATTGTAAAACAAGTTAACAAAGACTTTCAACTTGATTCGAGCCATGAAGGCATAGAAGTACATAGAGAATACCAGACATCACAAGGAAAGAGAATTGACTTATTGGTTACAACAAACAAATGGGTTATTGGGATAGAGAACAAGATATTTCATCATTTACACAATGATCTTGAAGATTATCGCAAGACCATTGACTCACTTTGCGTGAATAGCAGAACAGCCATTCGCATAGTTTTGTCCTTGAATAAGTTGAGTATTGAAGATTTGGAAAAAGTTGAATCCAAAGAATTTGAAAGCATTACTTACGAACAAGTCTTTGAAAATATTAAGGACAAAATTGGTAACTACTTAATTAACGCAAATAGTCATTATGTTAGTCATTTAACTGACTTCATTACTTCTCTTGAAAATCTAAAACCAAAGAATATGGAGAATAAAAAACTTGGGACTTTCTTTAATACACATTCAGATACAATCGAGAAACTGATAGAGGAGTATGGCAGATATCGCAAGGATGTTCTTGGGAAAGTGAAGGATCTAGATAATTTGTTGTCAGAAGAAGAATTTGCTCCATTAGCAAAGGTTAAGGATTATTACGAAAAACCGGACTTTGCTGTATTCTTCTATTCTTATGAGATCGGTTCTAAGTGTAGTTTGGGTATTGACACTGTGATCAATATCAAAGGCTGGAGTATTGAAATCTTTAGCCGAGGCGATCAATCATCAGTTTTAGATCTTCGGAAGATGCTTAAGGAACAAAGCATAATTCCAAATGAATTGGACAGCTACAAAATCAAGGGAAGTAGAATAATCTATCATGAATTTGAAACAGACAGTGATATTGAAGTTGTAAAAGATAAACTTGTTGAATTAGTTAAGAAAATTGAGGCCTACAAAGCACAAATTGAAAAGTGAGAACGGCAAATAAGAGCTGACATGCTCGACTGTAGGGCGGAAACAAACCCGACGCCAATTCATCAACAGGATTTCTAAGTCTTCTTTTAATTTGAACTTCCAACCAACGCCTGACCGCGTCCGCTAAATGCAACTCGACAGACTGCGCAAAAACCTAACAGCATTGTTGACAAGCCAACGTCTGTTTTTCTATTGATTTTGTCTGTTTGTTATCCTTAAAAGGAACACACAGCCCAGATAATGCATCACATAGATTTTGAGGTAGGTCGTATCAGCTTTCCATGATGGCTCTTGAAGAGATGGTTTGCGCTCGTCTATTAAATTGTACCAAGGGTGCCTGGTCAATATGGAAGTCTGGTGGCTATTGAAAGGATTAAGACGGAGGTTAGGCAAATTCTGCCTGAATTTATTGAACTGTACAAACCTCAGACATATCTATTCAACGGAGATGGAAACATGAAATATTCAAGTAGTTCAGTGTGATAAAAACTTTTATGAACTTGCTCAACGAGCTGGAAAAAACCAAAGAGTGAATCCACATATGCTGCGTCATTCTTTTGCCGCGCAGCTGCTTGAAACTGGACTAAGTGCTAGGTATGAGTAAGAATTATTGGGTCATAGCAAACTAGAAACAAGAATGATTTACGCCCAATTGATTCGAGATCTTTTAAGAAAAGTAGAAAACCCAGTGCATCGCATAGTTCACAACGAAGAAAATTGAACAATTCACATTAGTCGTTTGCTTCGAGTTTTGTGTTCATTGTTGTGAGCACTTTTGGCATTTCTTCAAACGAAATTGGTTTTACCACGAACGTATGTTTTATGGTTCATTGGCAATAATCAAATGGTATTATGGCTTATTGAAGTTTTTCAATGAATTTTTACGATTTTTTAGTGTTTTGCTTGTTTCTATTAATAAATTGAGCCTCAGTTCAGAAATATGGGTTAATAGGTAACAATGAAAATACATGAAGTCAATTTTCCGAGCATTGAACTGATGGTTTATTGAAATACGCTGAGTATGAAGTTCAACGAAGACAGTCGGGTTAAAATTCCAACCATATTGCATTTAATGCGGTTGGGTTATAGGTACTTGTCATTAAAAGGGGCCAAGTGGGATGAGTCTACCAACATCTTTACAGATATATTTAACGAGAGTATTCAGCGTCTCAATCATGAGTTGGATGCAGCTGAAATAGATCGTTTCTACGATGAAGTTTCTTTGAGCCTAGAGAATGAAGATTTAGGAAAAGCCTTCTATGAAAAGTTGATTGAACGATCAGGAAAAAGGCTGATTGACTTTGAAGACTTCGACAACAACAGTTTTCATGTGGTTACAGAGTTGCCTTATCAGAAAGATGACGACAATTTTAGACCTGATATTATTCTGTTGATTAATGGAATGCCTTTGGTGTTTATTGAGGTGAAGAAACCGAACAATCTAGACGGTATTCAGGCGGAACATAAGCGTATTCAAACACGTTTTAGAAACAAGAAGTTTAGAAAGTTTGTCAACATCACTCAGCTCATGGTGTTCTCCAATAACATGGAATACGATGATACAGAGTTAACTCCACTGCAAGGCGCCTTTTACGCTTCATCTTCTTACCGTAATCCAATTTTTAATTACTTCAGAGAAGAAGAGAACCTTAATCTGGACGAGCTTCTAAACCAAGTAAGTGATCAAGAGGAAACCAGGGTATTAAAAGACAATAACTTATTGGGCATTAAGAACTCACCAGAGTTTTTATCCAATAAAAACCCAAATACGCCAACCAACAGAATTAGCACTTCTCTTTTTCAGAAAGATAGACTGGCCTTTGTGTTACAATACGCGATCACTTATGTAAAGGAAAAAAGCGGATTAGAGAAACACATTATGCGTTATCCGCAGATGTTTGCCACCAAAGCAATTGAGAACAAGCTGCAGGCTGGCATAAAAAAGGGCATTATTTGGCATACGCAAGGCAGTGGTAAAACGGCTTTGGCCTTTTACAACGTAAAACACCTAACCGACTACTTTCAGAAAAAAGGTGTGGTGCCTAAGTTTTACTTTATTGTAGACCGTTTGGATTTGCTAATTCAAGCTGGGCGAGAGTTTAAAGCGCGTGGGCTTGTGGTACACAATGTAAATTCTAAAGATGAATTTGCCAGAGAGATTAAATCTACGAGTGTTATTCATAACAGTTTAGGTAAGCCGGAAATTACGGTTGTGAATATTCAGAAGTTTGAAGATGACCCAAATGTGGTACGCAACACAGACTACAAACTGAATGTACAGCGTGTCTTCTTTTTAGATGAAGTACATAGAAGCTATAACCCCAAAGGGAGTTTTTTAGCTAACCTGAACGAAGCAGATCCTAACTCAATTAAAATTGGATTAACGGGAACTCCTTTGCTGGGAGATGATTACAATTCTAAGTCGCTGTTTGGAGACTACATTCATAAATACTATTACAACTCTTCTATAAAAGATGGCTATACGCTGCGCTTGATCCGAGAGGAAATTGAAACGCAGTACAAGCTGGAGATGAAAAAAGCACTGGAGGAAATTGACATTCTGAAAGGTGATGGCAACAAGAGAAAGGTTTACGCACATGCCAAGTTTGTAGAGCCCATGCTCAAGTACATTATAGAAGATTTTGAAAAAGCTAGAATTGCCATGAACGACAATTCTATTGGCGGAATGGTGGTTTGCGATTCTTCGGATCAAGCCAAGATGATGTATGAAATTTTTCAATCTAATTATGCAACTCACGAAAGTGAATTGCCCATGGCGGCTGAAGAAATGGCGAGTTATGGTGAAAAGAAAAGACGAGAGAGTAAGGTTACCGAAGCGGCTTTAATTCTTCATGACATTGGCAATAAAGATCAGCGCAAAGCATGGGTTGAAGACTTTAAGGAAGGCAAGATAGATTTCCTTTTTGTGTACAATATGCTTTTAACGGGTTTCGATGCTAAGCGACTGAAAAAACTCTACATCGGACGTGTCATTAAATCGCATAACCTATTACAGACTTTAACGCGTGTAAATAGAACATATAAAGACTTTAGATACGGATACGTGGTTGATTTTGCTGACATCCAAAAAGAATTTAACAAGACTAATAAAGCCTATTTTAAAGAGCTGCAATCTGAGCTGGGCGATGAAATGCAGCATTATTCAGACCTCTTTAAATCTTCCGATGAAATAGACGCAGAGATTCGAGAAATAAAAGAAGTGCTTTTCCATTTCGACACGAAAAATGCCGAAAACTTTTCGCAGCAAATTACCCGAATAGAAGACCGAAAAGAAATGTTGAAGATTACCAAGGCATTGAACAATGCGAAGGATCTGTACAACCTTATTCGCTTGTCTGGTAATTATGAAATGCTGGAAAAGCTCGATTTTAAAAAGCTGACAGTTCTATCGCGCGAAGCCAACAACCACCTGGCTTTAATAAACACCAAGGAAGCCCTAGAGAATAATGTAGACACTAGCAATCTGCTTAATGTAGCCTTAGAAGATGTAATTTTTGCTTTCACGAAAGTGAACGAAGAAGAAATGGTATTGGCCGATTCTTTAAAAGACATTTTGCAAAGAACACGAGAACAACTAGGCGGTAATTTCGATACGAAAGACCCTGAGTTCATTTCTTTAAAAGAAGAACTAGAGCGACTCTTTAAAAAGAAGAAACTAAACGAAGTGACCAAAGAGGAAATGGAGCGTAACATTGCTGAGCTTCAGAAAATTTACGACAAAGCCAAAGAGCTAGAACGCAAAAACCTTTTACTGCGTGCGAAGTACGACAATGACGAAAAATATGCGCGACTGCATAAACGCTTGATGGAGAAAGATCCGTTAACGGAAAGCGAGAGTAAGTTGTTTGAAGCCTTGCATGGACTAAAGCAAGCTGTAGACAACGAAATTGAAAAGAACAGCAAGATGCTAGAAAACGAAAGTTTTGTAGAAAAGATGATTGTACGCCTCGTGGTAGATCAATTTAAAAACAAACAACACATCCCCATAGATTTAGCCAATGCCAAGCGTATTAACGGAATGGTTGTAAAGGAGTATATGAACGAGTTTTATGGCCGAATGGCTTAGGAATTGGCAATTACGAATGGAGAATTAGGAATTACGAATGGAGGATTACGAATTAGGAATTGGGAATTCGAGTTGAAATGAAGCAAAATATTATTCAGGATAAAACATACGCGTTTGCAATAAAGGTGGTGAACACTACCAAAATATTGCAAAATGAAAAGCGTGAATTTGTTTTGAGTAAACAACTTTTGCGTTCTGGCACTTCTATAGGGGCAAATATTGAAGAAGCCATTGGAGGGCAAAGCAGAAAGGATTTTTATGCTAAACTGACCATTGCATACAAGGAAGCACGCGAAACGAAATATTGGATCCGATTACTTACAGATACCGATTATTTAGAAGAAAAATTGAGCACCTCGCTTTTAGAGGATATTGAAGAAATTTTAAGAATTATAGGTAGCATTCAAAAAACGATGAAAAATTCGTAATTGAAAATAGCCCATTGAAAATTAGTAACTGAAAATTCGTAATTGAAAATTCCTAATTGAAAATTGATTATATGACTGCAACAGTAGAATTTGAAACCCAAACGAAAGCACTGATAGATGGATTAAAATCTGTGTGTGCCAATTACGGTTTGGGAAATGACGGAAACGAGTTTAAGATTATTACACAGGTATTTCTGTACAAGTTCTTAAACGACAAGTTTGTACACGAAGTTAAAAGCATAGACCCAAAAGTGGCAGCAGCCGAAGATTGGGAAGCTGTGCTGCGTGGTTACAGTGCAGACGATTACGAAATGCTCATGCTTCAATTGAGTGAGAGCACTGCACAGATAAAACCAGATCAGTTTATATCTAGCTTGTTTGAACGCCAGAACGAACCCAAGTTTGCCGAGGTTTTTGACAACACCTTATTAGATATTGCTAAAGAAAATAGCGACATCTTCTCTGTGATTACAGCAGAAGGAGAAAAGATTGTACTCTTTGAAAACATCAGTAAATATGTAACCGATAAGCGCGATGAATTTTGCAAGGCCATTGTAAACAAACTAGTGAATTTTAGCTTTGAGCGCATCTTTGACGAGAAGTTCGATTTTTTTGCCACCATTTTTGAATACCTCATAAAAGATTACAACACCAACAGTGGCGGTAAGTATGCCGAGTATTTTACACCACATGCTGTTTCTAAAATAATGGCGCGTTGCTTGGTGCATGGCGAAGTAAGCAATGTAACCTGTTACGACCCATCAGCAGGTTCGGGTACCTTGTTAATGAATTTAGCGCACCAAATTGGTGAAGACAAATGTTCTATCTACTCGCAAGACATTTCGCAAAAGTCATCTAACCTGTTGCGATTAAACTTGATCTTAAACAACCTGGTGCATTCTATACCCAATATTGTAAAGGGAAACACCATTTTAGAGCCGTTTCATAAAGAAGAAGACGGGACTTTAGAAAAGTTTGACTACATCGTTTCTAACCCTCCGTTTAAGTTAGACTTCTCTGATTTTAGTGCCGATTTAGATAGCAAAGAAAACCACGAACGCTTTTTTGCAGGTATACCCAAAATACCCGCCAAGAAAAAAGAAAGCATGGCCATTTACTTGATGTTTTTACAACACATCATGTTCTCCTTAAAAGAAACAGGTAAAGCCGCTATAGTAGTACCCACAGGTTTTATTACGGCACAAAGCGGAATAGATAAAAAGATACGCCAAAAGATGGTAGACGAAAAGATGTTGGCAGGTGTAGTAAGTATGCCTAGTAACATTTTTGCTACGACAGGCACCAACGTTTCCGTGATTTTCTTGGATAGAGAAAACACGGGCGATGTGGTGTTGATTGACGCTTCTAATTTGGGAACCAGCGTAAAAGAAGGGAAGAATCAAAAAACGCTGCTTTCGCATGAAGAGGAAGAAAAAATTATAGAATCCTTTAATGCTAAAAAAGCCGAAGACGATTTCTCCGTAGTGGTGAACTATGACGACATTAAAGCCAAGAACTACTCTTTAAGTGCTGGACAATATTTTGAAGTAAAGATTGAGTATGTTGATATTACGAATGACGAATTTGAAGAAAAACTGAAGGGTTTTGAAGATAATTTGAGCTCCCTTTTTAATGAATCAAAAGAATTAGAAAAAGACATTCAAGCAAATCTAAAGTCATTGAACTATGAATGACTGGAAGCCCATATTACTAGGTAGCTATTTAGACACTATCACCGATTATCATGCAAATGGCGCATACGAAAAGCTAAAAGAAAACATTACGCTCAAGTATGAAGAAGATTATGCAGTAATGATACGGACCTTGAATTTTGAATCTAATGACTTTAAGAGCAAGTTGATCTATTTAAATGAGAGGGAATATGATTATCTGCAAAAGTCTAAAGTTCAGCCATTCGATATTATCATGAATAAAATAGCTAATCCTGGGTCGGTTTATTTGATGCCTGACCTCAAAAGGCCCGTTTCATTAGCTATGAATTTGTTCTTGATAAGGTTTAACAATCAAATAGACCAGCAGTTTATTTATTATCTCATGAAATTAAATGAGGATTATATAAAGAGATTTGCTAATGGAACAACAACCAAGTCAATAACAAAAGATGCCGTAAGAGGATTAAAATTCAAAGTTCCTGAATTACCTATTCAGGCGAGAATTTCTTCTGTTCTAGTGAATCTAGACGCCAAAATAGAACTCAACACTAAAATTAATGCAGAGTTAGAGGCCATGGCCAAACTCATTTACGATTATTGGTTTGTGCAGTTTGATTTCCCAGATGCCAATGGTAAACCCTATAAATCTTCGGGTGGTAATATGGTTTATAACGAAGAATTGAAAAGAGAAATTCCTGAGGGGTGGGAAATGAAAGAGCTAGGGGAAATATTAAATACAGAATTAGGTGGCACTCCTTCAACTAAGATTGAAGAATATTGGAATGGAAGAATCCCATGGCTCAATTCCGGTGAAATTGCAAACTTTCCAATTATCGAATCTGAAGAAACTGTTAGCGAATCCGGGATTGCTAATTCAGCGACAGCTTTGATGCCAAAAAATACGTGTGTTTTATCCATTACCAGGCATTTGAGACCTTCCATTTTAGGAGTTGATGCTTGTGCTAACCAGTCAGTAGTTGGCATATATGAATCGGCAGACTTAAAATCGTCCTACATCTATCCTTTTCTAGTGAATGAAATACCAAGATTGATGACATTGAGAACGGGTGCACAACAGCCACATATAAATAAAAAGACTGTTGATGAATCATTAATTATCAATCCGCACAAAGATGTGCTAGCCTCTTATTATAAAAAGACAAATCCAGTCTATGAGAATATTGTGGTCCTAGCAAAAGAAAACCAAAAACTCTCAGAGCTCAGAGATTGGTTGTTACCCATGTTAATGAATGGGCAGGTAAGGGTTGGGGAAACGAAGGAGGCTGTTAAAAATGGATAATATTAAAGAGAGATATATTTCCAGTTATCTACCATTAGTTGAGTCCTTTGTCAAGGACCTCGATGCTGAGCAATACGCTAACATTCCAGAGCTTTTCTTACCTCTTTTTGGAAAGAACTTTGAACACTCAAAAGCAAAAATTGCATTTGTTGGCAGGGATACATTGAGATGGGGCAGCATGGTTGAGTTCATAAAACATGGACAAGACAACCCGAAAGAGGCATTATTTAGAAACTTAGGAGAGTTTCAGCATTTAGATTTCAAAGGATGGATGCACAACTCTGGTCGAAATTATTGGGGTTTTATTTATAGAGTGTTAAGCCAAATTCATGGGGTAAGTAACTGGAAAGATTTACCAAATGGAAAACGAGATGATGTATTAGACCAAATGGCCTGGGGTAATACTCATGCATTAGAAAATTTTGGTGCGACTCCTAAGAATGAAGGAGCCTCAAGACAGCACTATGACGAACTAAATAAAAGATCAATTCCATTTAAGAGCTTTAGGCACCTATATAAAGTGCTTGAGCCTGATTTGGTTATTTTGATGAACTGGCGTGCCAGCGAAGCAAGAGTTGCAGCTGGAGATACAAATTGCCAAGCCACAGAAATCGAAAAGCATATTTGGTACTACTTTTTCCCAGAAGCAAATCGCCACGTCATTCAAGTCCCTCATCCTACCTATATAGCTCGAAGCGGTAAATATGATTTTGATGATTTCGCCAAAAAGGTTGCTCAAATCGCCAAGGACAAATTAAATGGATAAGAAAAGCGACAATATCCCAACGCATAGAAATTGGTTGCTGCCGGTGTTAATGAATGGGCAGGTAAGGGTTGATGAGGCTACGGAACAAATGAATCCGAGCATTTAAAAGCCCCTTATGATAGAACCAACAAAATCGGCCTTTTATTCAAAGGAAAATCTAGAGAAAGTAACCTATGCAATCCGGGAGACCAGAGTTGTCATGGATCATTATGGTCGCCAGTTTAATGGCACAAAGCCAAGTAAACGAATTAGAGCCTTAGTTGATCTCTTTAATAGGATGGCTAACAACCTTGATGGGGTCGAGATTCTTTTGGACCATCCACAAATCACCTATCCCTATATACCTTTTCAAGCTATAAACACTCTTTTGCGGCCTGTGCTACACGATGTTTTTGTTGCTTTTTATATTGGTTCAATAAAAAATGAAGACCATGCGGAAACAGAATTGGACATTTTGAACCTTGATTTATATACTGCGCTTACTACAATAAAGAACGAGTTTAAAGAGTACAAGGAGTTTGATTCTAGCTTATTTGACAGGATTACAAGTGAGTTCATTGAAAGTAATCCAGAACTATTTCAAGATAGAGAAAAAAGGAATGCAAAATCACTTCGACCCGAAGGGCATGTTCTTGGCAATGGTAAAATTGTAGTTTCTAATGTTTTAAAAGTTCTAAAGCATACAGACTTAATGCAGTTGAAAGAATTGTATGCGATGTATCGCCTATTATCCCAATATGAACACTACAGTCCTTGGTTTCAAAAGAGCTTTGCCTATAAGGACGACTTTGAATTTGGCACTATTGTACAAACGATGTATTCAGCCATTTATGCAATTGTTCTCATTGGTGGTGCGATTAGTATGGATGACAAGGGCATGTATTCTTTATTGAGAAGGGCTGAGGAATTAAAAGGAATAATCCAATGATTAGCCAAAACTCACCAAGCGCCGAGATTTGTTGTTACCGATGTTAATGAATGTGCAGGTTAGGGTTAATGAAACAGAGGAGGCGGTAAATGACTAAAAAATTTATAATACTTGTTGGTAATGTGGGTACTGGGAAGACTACTTATTGTAAAGAGCATTTTTCAGAAGACTTTGAAATTGTTAGACCAGATGATTGGCCTCTTATGTCAGAGCTAGAAAGACATGTTAAGTTTAATAAACGTATGATGCAATTGACAGGCGAAGGCAAAAACATTGTTTTAGATGGAGTAAATCCAATTGCAAAAGAGCGCAAGAAAATACTTCGTTTCGCTGATGAAAGAACTTATAAAAAAATTGCTATTGACTTTGGCTCTGGAGATGAAGAAACTTTACAAAGAAGAATTGAAGCTTCTCCTCAGATCCCTAAAGATCAATGGAGGGACTGGCACAACATAAACAAATCTGATTATCAGAAACCTAATAGTAAAGAAGGATTTGACGAAATAATTACGATATGAGAGAACAACAAAAACTCTCAATCCTTAGAGATTCGCTTATGCCATTGTTGATGAATGGGCAGGTGAGGGTTGGAGATACAAAGGAGGCTGTTGAAAATGGCTAGACAAAACAAAAACTTTGTATGGGCAATAGCAGTCTTAATAATTGTAATCGCGATTGTATTCTATATAGTCTCGTTAGGAAATTATAAAGGCAACTATTTTAGAAATCAATCTAATGAGCTCAAAGAGTCTTTAGAAAAAGCAAGAGTTAGACACAGAAAACTTGAGGCTCTAATCAATAAGAAACTTAATCTAAAAAGGAAGCTACTTAAAAGGTTTAAATGGGCATATTTCAGTGTGCGGTGCATACTAGTTGGTTTATGGGGTACTTCTCTCTTGGTACTCTTTAAATTAGGTTTGGTTACAAACCTTGGTGATGCCCTCAATTACTCCAATGCGTTTGTACTCATTCTAATAACCGCTAACTTTATAACTTTTGGAAGTATTACAAATCTAAATGCTTTTCTAAACGCCCTTAATACTAGGGTTGAAAACTGGGTTTATGGCAAGTATGTTTCATTAGATGAAAAAATTGAAGTGGACAATAGTAAACTTGAAGAGACAAAGAATAGTATTGAGGGTATTCAGTAAGAAATGAAAATTAATGAAGAGACACCTCTAATTGAATAAAATCAAAAACTTTTAGAGCTCAAAGAGTGGTTGTTGCCCATGTTAATGAATGGGCAGGTAAGGGTTGGAGATACAAAATAGATTATGGATTCGAGAATTAAAGCCATTTACAAGGGCATAGAAGAGCATAGCAGTTTTTTTGAAGAAAGAAAAGGGCACTTAGCAAGAGAATTAAAAAGCTCTAAAAATTTCGTTTGCACGCCAGATTTAAAACATTGGACGTTTATTAAAAGTGTGGGTTACGATGGCGGTTACCACTATCATGGTGGGGTAGCCAAAAAGCACATGGAGAAATTGGGTTTTGTCAATGTATACGGACTTTCATCTGTTGAAGTGAAAGAAAAAATGGAATCTGCTTTTAGTGATTGGGCAGAACGAATAGATGAAAATTGGCTGGTAAATAAACTAGAAAGAAGAGCAGAGTATAAGAAACCCATAGAGCTCTATTTGCACAAATCGCTTATTGATGGATTGCTTGCAAGCTCAAGTCTAGCAGAAAATAATAGCCAAAAAGAATTTGAGGAGGGTTTTAAAAAGGAAATAACCCATGAGGTAGCTCATCGAGATAGTAAGCTGGTCTCGGAGGCAAAAAAGAAATACGGAACTAGCTGTTTTGTTTGTGATTTCAATTTTGGAGAGGTGTATGGCACGCATGGCGAAGCTTTTATTGAGATTCACCATTTGTTTGCAATTTCAGAAGGCGAAAGAGTTTCTAAAGTAGAAGATGTCCGTCCGGTCTGTGCCAACTGCCATAAAATGCTTCATAGATGTGAAAAGTTGTTGTCAATAGAAGAATTAAAAAAAATAATGCATAAATGATTTCAAAACTTGCAGAGCTCATGGGTTGGTTGTTACCTATGTTAATGAATGGGCGGGTAAGGGTTGGAGAAAATTAGAAGTTCTATGGCTAAAGAATTCATAATACTTGTGGGAAATGTGGGTACTGGGAAGACAACGGAAAGCAAAAAGTTAGCGGACCAAGGATATGCTGTTGTTAGAATTGACGATTTACGTCATTTAACCCTGAGTGGCCGTAATAAAAATTACAACGGAGCATTAGACAGACTTACCAAAGAAGGAGTTGATATTGTAGTGGATGGGAAAAATCATACTAAAATAAGTAGAGCTCGGATACTGGGGTTTACTACTAGAGTTGAGGGCTATCATTTAATTGCCATGGATTTTGGTCCTGGTAATGATGAATCACTTCAAAGAAGGTTGAATGAACCAAGAATGGATTCAGAAGAGGAGATTCGACAAGCCCATAATGAAACTCAATTGAAGTATGAGCCGCCAACGTTGGAGGAAGGGTTTAATAAAATAACACCAAAATGATACCGCAAGTCTCAGAGCTCAGAGATTGGTTGTTACCTATTTTAATGAATGCATTGTTGTCGGATATGGGGCGGCCATTTTGCTTCTATGGAGAAAGCGATTTTCAGGATTTGATTTAGTGTGAAGAAGATTGGGTAAGAATCTATGTTGGGCTTCTAATGCAGCCATTTTTTAAGCGGTAGCCTTTGATCATACTCTTGCTATTTGCATCATTTTGGTTTTAGACCCTTGTTTGTAGTCATCGGAAGTCCATACCGTTTTAGCCGTGTGAAGCTGTTTTACCAAACTTGATTTTTTGAATAGAATGGGCTTGTTTAATTCAAATTACAAGCTGTATCGCTTTATATTTATACTGTAATAAAACAACAACGGTTTTTGGACGGACTGACGTTCGGTTGCAATTTAAATTAATCGATGAAAAAGAAAATAATAAAGGAAATAGTATTTCTGACTTTGACCTTAATAATTTCTAGCCTTGTAACTATTGGCTTTGGACTTTATGAAAAATTAAGGAATGAAAAAATCGAAAACAATCTTACATCTCTTCATGCAACGAAAACAAAAAAAGACTCCCTTTTAGCCAATGCGCCACCGTTCGCACTGTTATACTTTGAATTAAAGAATAAGAATATTTATAAGAAAGACTTCGATGATTTTAATATTGACTTTGGAAATCTATCTTTTGAAAACCCAAATGATTCTAAGGAGAAAATCAGTTTCTTATACAATTTGACTAAGAACAATTCAATTCAACATGAAAGTTTAGAAGATTTTGGAAATGAGTATTATCCAAAGCATAATGTTATAGAAATATTGATGAGTATTGAAAGCTTCGGCTTAAAGGACAGGACCAGTTATATTAAGCATTTGAATGAAAATCCAGAAGCTGTTAAGCAAATGTATAGGGAAAGTGTTCTGGAAGGCTATAAACATTCATTTGAAAATTTTGAATACCTCCTTGACATCCGAGAAAAGCCAAATAACCTCGACCCAAATGAAATAATTAAAATCAGGCAAAGTCAAAAAGAGATCAACTCTGAAATCGACAAGTCTGAACAACAAAAAGTTGCCTATGAGACAAAGTTCACAATTGGAATACTCTTATTGATTTTCTTTGTAGTATTTAGATATTCAGTGCTCTTGTTTAAATGGACAAATAATGAATTAAAGAAATAAAAACTGCAACCAATAACTAAGCATTCCTTCTGTCAATAGGTCAAGAATCAATGTTTTGTTGATCGATCTGGGGCGGCCATATTGATACTATGTGAAAACGATTTTCAGATTTCGATTAAGGAAGGAGAGGATGTAGGGGAAGGAGAGGATTGGGTAAGAATCTGTTTTGGGCTGGTTTTCTCATTTAATACTGGATGCAGTTCTGCAGGCAGCGAATCAATAGTAGACCGACTGAGCGTTTCTCTCCGGACAGGATTGGATTTGGGAAGTGTTTTTTGGATCTCAAAGACTTCTTTCAAAAGCTTCTTTCTATTAAAAAAGCTTTCCCCCTGAGAAAGGATCTGTACTAAAGGGCTAGATCCCTTTAGAGATTGAAGTATGGAAAGCCCAATGCTGTATTCCGGATTGGGCGAAGAAAAGTATTCTGAAATGTCCATAGAGCAAATGTCAGCGGACAAAGTGGGTGGATAAAGGACTTATGAATTGTAAAGTGTAAAGAGCTCAGTTTGTCTTTGTGAAGTCTTTCCAATAGGTCAATAGTTCTTTTTGACTTTCTTGTAATCATTTTGCTAATTTCAAGATCTTCATACTTAAAATATGAACGTTGACGATTAGAACGAAACGGTAACTAAAAAATTAAAACTGCACTTTACTTTCAGCCTTTATATTTATACAAAATACAAAGAATGTCAGTTTTTACCTTCCGTAAGGGTTTTGCTATACATTCATCAAATTTAGGTTCGTAATTCAAATTGTTTCCGTTGTCAAATACATTCTCACTTATGCATTTCTGGAGTTTATCAGCACTGTCAAGCACATTCTCGTACAAATTCTTGTCAATAGCTAGCAATGTGTCAATGAATTTTGTTCTTAGTTTAACAAATTCGACAGCACCAAGCTCAATTGTATCTGCCTTTTGATTATTGGTAAGTCCTTGACCCTTCAATTCGCATAGAGTTGATTCTAATCTTTCAAAAAAGTTGTAAAAGTGTATTAGGTTGTGGTCTAGAATTAAAGATTTGAGCAAACCTAAGTTTCTGGCTTGATCCTTATCTATTTTGCCTTGATCATTAGTTTTAATGAACATACGCCAGACTAAAACTGTATTAAACATTGCAATTAGGATCATTGCAATATCACCAATTTTCTCAAGTATAGTCGAGCCTCCTTCTAATATAATATGGTCACAACACAAAATCATCCAATTGCAGTTTTATCTCTTAATATTCGCTCAATTGCTTCATTTAGAGGTTTTTCATACTTATACTTGCCTAATGATTGAAATATGAATCTATTCAAAAAACTTTCCTTCCCCAATTTTATAACAACATCCAAAAAAAGTTCTTCAAAGAATGAAGGGATAATGGAATAAACATTATCAGGAATAATTATAGTAACAGTATTATATTCATTTTCAAGCCTGTTTATGTCACTCGAAATACGTGCCTTCCTTCCTAAGTCTCTCCCTGTGAAAACCTTAGATCCTGGAGTTCTGTGATCCTCTAGGTTTATTACATTTTTATGACTCAATTTCATGTTCAAAATCATCTTCGTTAAACAAAATTTTCGCGCTTATCATTGTGCCAGGAAAGTCTTCCTTCATGAATTTTACATAATTCTCATCAGGTGCTTCATTAATGTTTCCTGAATCGTTAAATGTCATAACTTGAAATTTTTGACCATTATCATCGTGCTTATTTATTATTTCGTATCGACCATCAAAAATAATACTCGTGTTTCCTGATAGAATAGCCATTTGCGATATGTCATCTGCTGCTTGAGATCCCTTAATATTAAAAAAACTTTCAATAAATCGAATAGATCCATGACCTCTTTTTTTATACATATTTTTCGACACTGATGTTACTCCTTCTTGGAGGGAATATAGAGTCCAGAGTGTTTCTTCTTCAAATTTTTTCCGATAAAAGAGCTTTCGTTCAGTATAATTTTTTGAAAGTTGCTCCATTCTTTTTACGATTTCTTTATTTGGGCAATCAGGATCTTTAAATTTAGAATAAATATTGTCTCCAAAATTTAAAATAGCTAACCTAAAAACGCCAAAATGAGCCTCTATGTTATTAGTTTCCTGAAAATATCCTATGGAAAATCTCTTTTGATTGGACGAATGTTCTTCAGCATTAATTAATATCTCACTTATAACTGTACATAAATCATCTAATTTTTCAGAGGTCAAGAATTTGTCCATTCGTTGCAAACAATCTAAGACGTAGTCAACCAAAGTAGTCGTATCAATGTCTTTTTGCCTTGATGGCTTTGTTGAATCTAAGGTTAATGGCCTTTCATAAACGCATAGATTATACGGAATAATGTCTGGAAAATCTCGCTTATCACCCTTGAGTACGGCAGGTGAACCTACAGAAAATAGCATTTTAAGCACATCTTCATTATTCACATTTCGCCCTCCAATATTTTTCACCTTAGGTATAGTTTTCTTGTGTCTGCGACATTTTGAGTAAAATGATAATATGTCCAATTGAATTATATCGAGAAGAACTTGAGCACCTAAATCAACCCTTTCACATAAAGAGTAATCCATCAAAATATTATCATGGGTTTGAAAAAGTAAAGCTCCGAACACTTCTTTAATGAACTTGTAGCTAGGTTCTGGATTTTCAACAATTGAAAAAATTGTCGGAACTAAAAATTTTCCGTCAGCATTTTGTGCCGCTTTTAATAAATTGTCTGTACTAAATTGAGATTTTTCCTTCCTTATAATATTAATTATGTTACGAGGCATCCATTGCTGAATGAGATTCTCCAATGAAAAGTCTCCATTCAATTCTATTTCGACTTTTCGATGTGTTCTATTATTTTGTTGTGCGTGTTTTTGCTTATGTATTCTTCGTTTTTTTTGTTTGAGTCGACTTTTAAGCCCTCTCCGTTGCTTTTTATTTGCCCTGATTGTTGATTTTAGAATTTCTTGATTCAAGTCGTTATCTATAATTTAACAACCTCAGATAATTCTATAAGGTTGACTATTGGCTATGGTTTTCTTATTTAGTAATTTTTCGAACGTTTAACAAGGAAGATATACTTGATATACTCATAACCAGTACAAATATTCCTTTGAGGTCATTCATATTTTACTCATCTAAAATGATCTTATAAAGAAAATAAAAGGGCTCATCCTGCACAATGCTTTCATTTGTCTTAGAAGCTAAGTCTCTCCTGAGGCGTTGTAGCCCTGCCAAGATAATAATAATTAGAATAAAAGCTTACAATTTGACTCAAAGACCAAAAGAAACCCCGCTTTTGCGGGTGCTCTTTGTGGTGTTAAGCTTTTACACTTCTTCTTTGCGGGTGGCTTGGGCTATAATGGCCATTTTTAGCTGAGGCTGTTTTCCTGCTTGAGCTAATTCTTTGGTGTCTGCAAGGGGTTCGCTTATTACCTATACTCTTTGTTTCACATAGAATGCGTGGGTTTTGCCGTATTGCGATTTCTTTAGAACCGCATCATCATCGAATAAATTCGAATCGTGGAGAATCATTTTTTGAATAATCATCATATGACTCAATGGCCAAAACATCAATCCATAATAGAATGAACAAAGAATATCGATTTTACATTATTCGCAAAAAGACAGATAAAGGCGCACATAAGATAGGGTGGGTGCAGCGCTGCTTAGAAATGTATAAAATTGTGGCCCTACAGCGGGGATTTCCTTCCACCTATACGCCAAGAAAGAAGCTTTTGAGCATTCTGCAAAGCTTTTGAATAATACATTTCTGAAAGAGAAGTTGGATAGGAACAAATTGAAATCATCGGGTACTCAGCATTCACGGATTAAAGCTTTTATCAAACCTACTTTTAGTCCTAGTTCACTGAGGTCGTGCGAATGAGATATCGGCATTCTGATTCGTAGAAATATTTGGCCGTACTTGTAGTATTCAAAAATGAAACCCTATTGGAACAGAACGAGAAAAAATCACGCAGACAATTTTTACGAAATACTGCATTGGCAGGCTTGTCGCTTGGTTTGTTGCCAAGCATTGGACAAGCTGCTGCAATCGAGTCTGCAAAAAGTACTGCTGCTTGCGACCCAACAACGCTCGATTATTATGGACAAGGTCCTTTCTATACAGCGAATGCACCAAGTATTAGCAATAATCAACTCGCTTCATCAAGCGAAACCGGTACACGACTGATCATAAGCGGTATTGTGCAAACGCTCGATTGCACTGCAATAATTCCGAATACAGTTATAGATGTCTGGCAGGCAAATGATGCCGGAGCATACGACAATAGTGGTTTTAATCTTCGAGGAATAACGCAATCAAATGCGCAAGGGTTTTATTCGTTTGAAACTATTCTACCTGGGAAATATTTGAATGGCGCTTTATATCGACCGAGCCATATTCATTTTAAAATAACGCCGCCTTCTTTTCCAACTCTAATTACCCAACTTTATTTTCAAGGCGATACCGATATTCCTGCAGATGCGGCTGCTTCGATTACATCGGGAACATATGATGCCAGCAATAGAATTATTCCAATTGTTCTAAATGGGCAGGGAATATATGAAGGCACTTGGGATATCGCACTGGATGGAAATGGAACTATCGGAATAGCAGATGTTCATTTGGAAAAGGGGATTATCTACTCCGTATCGCCGAATCCGTTTACAGATGAAATTGAAATAAGCTACGGGGTATTTCAAGCGTATAAGGTCAGCATTCAAATATTCGATATGCAGGGTTCGCTCATAGCAGTGCTTGATGAGCAAGATCTAGAACCTGAGAAATACAAGGCCATATGGAAGCCAGACCACATTATAGCAGCAGGAGCTTATTTCGTGGCTTTAAAATTAAACGACTTTCAAGCTCACTATCAAAAAATCGTGAAGCTGTAATGGATTTTCATAAGAACACAAATCACGGATTCAAAGAGAATTCTGGATTTGTGTTTAGAGATCTAATCTCCTATTAGTAGAGCAATTATTTACGCTTACTCAAAGCCTACCAATAGAAATGTACTGAACGAAGAAAAACAAAAATAGGGATTTGGCTAAACTCACATTAGTACTATGTGGAAATGAATTAAAAGGTGTTTTACACTAGATGTTATGCATCATTAAGACTATGAAAATTACCGATGACAAAAATTTTTAGAAAAATAAGGCAGAATTTACTCACTGAAAATAAATTGAGTAAATACTTTCTGTATGCCGTTGGTGAAATTGTTCTTGTGGTCATCGGCATTCTTATAGCCTTGCAACTAAATCTGTACCGGGAAAATCAAAAAAACGAAAAAGTAGAGATTGGTTACCTCAAAGGCATTCTCAGTGAGTTAGATCAAGATATTTATCACTTAGACGGTTTGTTGATTAAAGATTCGTTGCAATTGAACTCCTATACCCTATTACTTAGAGCTTTTACTGAAAATGGAATTAAAACCAATCCTTCTTTCATCAAAGCAATTGGTCTATCTAATACGTATCATGCTTTTGATGGCAACAACATCGTCTTCGACGACATGAAGTTTTCTGGAAAAATAAATTATATCAAATCCGACTTACTCCGGTTCTCCATACTTAAGTACTATAGAAAAAGCGAAAAGATTGTACAATCTCAAAATAGATCTGCCAATGGGCAAATAAGAGAGTTGGCATCCGAAGCATTCTTGACTAATATAGATTTGAATTCATTAATTGAACGGTTCATGTTTCCTGCACATTTGAGTGCAGAACTTGATGAATTAGATCTTAGCTTTTTTGATAAGGATATAAAAGACATGGAAGTCAAGAAATTCGCTAATAGTATTTCCACGATGAAAGCGATCGTTCAGAGAAATAGTTCTGAAAATAAAAACCTCCTTCACAGTTCAAAAGAATTGAAAGTAAAGATCATCGAATATTTGACTTCAAAAGGGATAGAAATCAGGAACGAGGTTCCTAAGGAAATTCTGTAAGCCATTCAGGATGGAAATACAGATGTTTTAGAAAAATCAATATCGCAGGAGTTTTTAAACAACTGCTTCTATATGGAACGAGAGTCTAGAAATTATTTAGTTCACAGTATAACATATAAATCACTTAAGTCACTTCAGTTTTTTGTAGAAAAGGGCGCCAATATTGAAGGAGTCTGTGAGAATAAAACGCCATTGATGTATGCTATTAAATACGGAGAATTGGAATTGGTAAAATACATTAGTAGAAAAGGGTGCGGATTTAAAAGCTTCCAATCACGGAAAACCACCCTTGTACTATGCAACATCATATAAACATCCTGAAATTGAAGAGTATTTAATTGAAAAATTAGATTTATATCAATAGGCGAGTGATCGCTAAAAATCAGAACCAGAACAACTTAAACGGTTTACGCTTTCGAGCGCGGCCTTGGCTAGAATGAGCAGAATGAAAGAAATAGTCAACCTATTAGAAGAACTATTGGTCTGAAATTTCTGGTGGATGATATATAGTTCCTCAATTGTAAACGTACTAACCGAAGCCTTGAAGTAGGCAGAAGAAACTAGATGCCAGAAAAATATCAAAATAAATTTCGTATTGCCTCTGTCCGACTACAAAGCTGGGATTACAGATGGAATGCGGCCTATTTTGTAACCATTTGCACCCGAAATCGGGAACATTTTTTTGGCAAAATAAACGATGGAAAAATGCAATTATCGGGCGTAGGTATTATTGCAGATATCATGTGGCACGAAATTAAAAAATCATGCGCAATACGTATCATTGGGTTCGTTTGTGGTGATGCCCAACCATATACATGGCATTATTGTGATTGAAAACCCTCTGGTTGAAAACGCAAATCCTGATAATCCTGTTGGGGATTCTGTTTTGCATATTGATGGTGGTTCCGTTGGGGATAACGTTTCGAATAACGTTGGTGGTTCCGTTGGGGAAAACGTTTCGAATATTGTTGATGGTTCGGTTGGGGAAAACGTTTCGAATAACGTTGGTGGTTCCGTTGGGGAAAACGTTTCGAATATCGTTGGTGGTTCCGTTGGGGGAAACGTTTCGAATATCGTTGGTGGTTCCGTTGGGGAAAACGTTTCGAATAACGTAGAGACAAGGCATGCCTTGTCTCTACAACCGCAACCGCAACCGCAACCGCAACCGCAACCACAACCACAACCACAACCGCAACCACAACCACAACCACAACCGCAATTACAACCGCAACCACAATCCCAACCAACCCCTGGGCAAACACGATTTCAAAACCAGGGTAGAAATTCCATTTCATCCATTATAGGTTCATATAAATCTGCCGTAACCAGACACGCCAACCGATTGGGAATTGAATTTGGTTGGCAAACCCGTTTTCACGACCATATCATTAGAAACGAGGACGAATACAATAGAATAGCCAATTACATAGACAACAATCCTCGCAATTGGGCTGAGGATAAATTCTATATAAATGATTCAAAACATTAGAAATAGAGCTAGATGCAGTTATTAGAACATTTCAAGTAACCGTGCATTAAAAAAATGCCGAAGAGCTGAAAGGCTTGATTCTTCAATTGGCCGTATAAGGGAAATTGACTAAGAAATGGCGAGAGGAGAACTCGGATGTAGAACCTATTTCTGTTTTATTGGAGAAGGTTTTAGTCGAAAAGGCACAATTAGTCGAGAATAAGAAAAGAAAAAGAACTTCCAATAATTAAAGAAGATGGAATTCCTTTTCAAATTCAGAAAAATTGGAAATGGTGTTGGCTACAAGAATATTTAGATGTAAGAGACAGGGCACATGATACACCTAAATATATTGATGAGGGAATACCTTTAGTAATAAGAAAAAACTTGATCTTTCTAAAATTAAATTTATTTTTGAGCAAGATCATTTAGAAATAGCTAAAAGGTGGAAAGTAGAAAGAGATGATATTTTATTCGAAATGATTGGCTCAATAGGCAATACCGTTATTGTAGATTTTGAACCAAATTTCAGTTTACTTCTTTTAATATTATTTGGCGATTGTGGAAGTCTAGAGTAAAAAAGAGAATACTCTTTTTGGTAGATAGAAACGCCTTAATGGCCTTGTGTGATTACCTAGAAAAGGAATAAAACAAAACACCCACCACCTAAAAACACTAATACAGAGTTGTTTAAGGGAGGTTTTTGAGGAGTGAGAAAGAACTAAAAAGCAAAATGAATAAAATGACTGGGATAATAATTATGGTGCTAGGGGCTTTAATATTTATAGCGGGTGCCTTTGTCTATAAGTCTGCTCAGAAACCGGAATTACAAGTCGATTATAACGGGCAAATGAGTCACATGATAGACTTGGCTATTGCGGATGGTGTTTTGACTAATCGCGAGGAAGAAAAGATAATAGCCCTTGCTCAAGAAAGCAATATGGATGCTACTGCTTTGATTAAAGACGCGAAAATTAGAATTGAAAATAGTGAGGAAGATTCTGAAACAGAAATCATAAACCACATCAAGAAAAGTGGCGATGACTTTGAGAAGTTGGTGGTGAAAAAATTCACCCGAGAATATTTCAAAGTACTAGAATGGGCAGGAGACAAATACGTAGATGGTATTTATGCAGACACCACACTGCATCCAGATTTACTTATGCAATTACAGCTAAAAAGTAGTAAGGTTCTATTTTATGTAGAATGCAAGTGGCGCAATGGTTTTAAAGGAGAGTCCGTTCAATTCGCAAGAAAAGATCAGTTTGAACGCTACCAACAATTTGAAAAAGAAAAAGACATTCCTGTGTTTATCGCGTTGGGTATTGGAGGCAAAGCGAATAAACCAGAGGCCATGTATGCATTTCCCCTCCGTCTCATTTCATCAAATTCAATTACTAAAAAAGAGCTTATGAAATACGAGAAGGATCTCAGTAAGAACTTCTACTATGTCGCCAAAACAAAAATTTTGAAATAAGAAATAGAACAAAATACCCACCACCTAGAGCAGCTTATGCTAAGTTGTTTGCGGGAGGTTTTTGAGGTGTAATATTTTAAATATGCCAGAAAAGGAGAGAAGACAAGATGAGATATCTAGAGAAATGTTTGCAGAATCAGAAGCTAATTGGCAACCATATTATGAAATTAGAGATGAGTTGCTAGGAAGGCATGAATGGGTTAAATATCTATTGGAAGGTGGTGGCGAATCCTTATCTGGGTTTGATCCCAAAATTGATTTTGCAAAAATTGAAATGAACATGCGATCGTCAGGTGTAATTACGGCTTCTACTCCCTATCACAAACGAGTGGAAGTTAAAAGGTTTGTTCACTTTACGAGTTTTCAAGTGTTTAAAGAAATCATGAACAGTGGGGTAATAAGGCTTTATAACCCCCATTTCGGAAACGATCCAAATGAGGTGTTGTTTGGCTCTAAAGAACGGTATAACACTGACGTAGATTCTGAAAAGAATCTTAAGAATCTCTTTATTCTATCTATGAATGAAGAAGAAGCTAAAGAAGATTTAACCATGTGGAAACTATATGGTCATGCTGGCGCTGGCGTTGGTCTTGTTCTTGAATTTGAAAACCCAGTGGAAGAATGGAGAAACTGGTACTTTGGGAAAGTTTTATATGGAAATAACCAGGCTCTTGAAAAACTAGATACATTTCATAAGGATTATAAAGAGGTTCAAGCCAAAATGGGACCATCTCCGCTTTTAGATATTGATATTGTACCAATTTACGCATTTCATAAATCTGGACTTTTTCATTCAGAAAATGAAGTGAGATTACTGTACTACAAAAAATCTATCGAAGGTAGGCATGAGTACAACAAGCCCGCTTTTCCTGAAGGAGTTGAAATTAAAAAGACATTAAACGCTGAATTAAAAGACACATATTATTTAGAGTATCCGGTATACTGGAAACAAGGAGAAGATTTAAAATTTCTAAGCGAATATATAAGTGGTCCAAGAATTAGAATCAAAGAAGTGATTTTGGGTCATAAGTTTAAACCTGAGGATGCCGAAATGTTTGAAACCTGGTGCTCCGATTTAATGAATAATGAGTATGGTATTGATAGGCATAAAAGAAGAATAGCAAGTCCAATTGTAAGTATTTCACCTTTGCATAAGTATTTTAAGAAATAGAACAAACACCCTCCACCTAGAGCAATTCAATCAAAGTTGTTTGCGGGAGGTTTTTAAAAGCTAAGGTCATGAAAAACAAAATATTTATTAGTCATGCAAGTGAAGATGTTGATGTTGTTGAGTCATTTGTAGATAAACTTCTTAAACTTGGTTGCGATATTTCCTCAAGCAGAATATTCTGTAGCAGTATGACTGGTCATGGAGTAGAAGGTGGACAATATATCCCAAGTAGGATAAGAAAAGAAATTCATGAATCTGGAATAGTTTTTCTATTTATATCTAAGTCATACAAGAAAAGTGAAGTCTGTTTAAATGAGCTTGGAGCAGCTTGGGTAACTTTAGAAGAAAAAAATGTTATTCCAATTCTCTTACCAAATGTAGAGTTCAAAGAAATTGGTTTTTTTAAAGAAAATCACTTAGGAATAAAGCTCGATAATGATGTTTCTTTAAAACAACTCATTCATGAGAAAAAGGAGGCTTTAAATCCTGATTACAATCCTAATATACTTCATAAACAAGTTGAAGAGTTTTGTAAGAGTTTGAACAAGGACTTGAGTAAAGTTCAAGAAGGAGTTAGAACCAAATATTCCGAAGAGCAACTCGAATACATTGAATGTTTTGACAAAAGTTTATATCCATTTCATGAAATATTTATGAAGAGTATTCCTCATCTTGGTGATGATGTACATCATATAACTGATAGCGTTATCCAAGATAGAATACTATCTAAAATCAATGAATATCAATGGAATACTAATCTTTGGTATAGAATGGCTAATGGAGATATGCACACTCCTGATGTTACTAAGATTGAATCTGGGAATTGGATTATTGACATTGATGGAAGGGGACGTGAAATCAATATTGAAGATATGTGGATAAGTATGGAGTTAGAGAATCAGTATGATTTTATTTTAGTTAAATGTGCACAGCAACCACCTTACAAAATTGATTCGAATGTAGGTGGCGAGGGCTATCGAGTTGGCATACTACATGATGGGAGGATAATAAGTGAAAATGAACATGGTAATGGCTATTCTCAATTTGAAGGAGATGTTGTTAATAATTATCAAGTTGGTGTTAAATCAAGGTTTAGAGATAAAAAGTCTCATTGGATATTTTTTAGTACTAGATTCCATAAAGTTGGATATAACTTTACGAAAGTAGAAGAACTTTGTGATAAACTAGATAGAGGTCTTATTGAAGTTTCTGCTGAAAATTTAAGAAGTTTTCAATTGTCATTAGAAAATCACCCAACTGTAATAGCCCATAGATAGAAGAGATAAATAATTGTAATTTAAATTAGAATGAGAAAGAGAAGGGCTGAAGTATGCGTTTTAGGGATTATGTCTAGTACGAAAAACTACTAGGAACAGGAAATTTGAGAAATGCAAGTTATATCTGGATTAATATCTAGTAATAGCTGTAGCATTAACATCACCAGCTTAGTTGCTGACTGATATAATGCCCTGATTGTCATCTGTTTAATCATGTTATTTATATGGTTTAGCAAAGATACAACAAGTATTTACCCACCTTGAAACGGAGCGATGTTTCGGCATCATAAGAGCATGCATACTTCATGTGTAATTACATAAAAGCACTGCTTCGTAGGTAACTTCTCTTCTCATTCTTTTTAAGAACGAAAATGCCAAAGAAAAAAGACTGGTTTAAACTTAAAAGGTATCCCCATCTTGACAAACAAATCAAAGAGCGAGATAGAGTTAGGTTTGAGGGATATATCAAAAACCCAGATAAAATTTCTAAACACTCTTTTCTTCCATTTATTCACAAAACAAAAAAAGTTAGGAAGTTCAGAAAAGAATATTCTGACGCAGATGGTAGCGTAATTGAAACAAATGGAAAGGCATTGCGTAAATCTGGCTCTAAGCTAAGGGAGTTGTATTATGCCTCCCATCTAGATTCATTAATCTATAGCTATTATTCAAAACTACTTTCTGATCGATACGAAGAAAAAATAAAGTTAAACGGTCTTGATGATGTTGTATTGGCCTATAGGAGTATCTCAAAAAACATTGATAATCCCAAAGGGTCCAATAAGTGCAATATTGATTTTGCTAATGATGTATTCCGATACATATCTAATTACCCAAGTGATCATTTCGTAGCAATAACCTTTGATATTAGAGGGTTTTTCGATGAATTGAATCACAAGATATTAAATCAATTGTGGTGCGATCTACTAGGCACAGAGAAAATGGGAAAAGATCATTTTAATGTATTCAAAAGTTTAACAAGATTCTCATTTGTTGACATAGTTGATCTATTTATGCTATTTCAGAATAAAATTATTGTTCAAGATCCAGACTCTCAGGGAAAATTAAGGGAATCTCGAAATAAACGAGTTTCCAAAATTAAGTTCCTGAAAAAAGAAAATGCGATTGCCTTTTGCTCGAAAAAAGATTTTTTAAGGAATAAATCGAAACTGGTTCGAAATAAGAAGTATATCAAGAATGATAAAGGAGAATTAGCTTTAAGAGATTTTGGAATACCTCAAGGAACACCAATAAGCTCTGTATTAGCAAATGCTTATATGATCAACTTTGACATTGAGTTAAATTCGTTTTTAAAATCTAAGAATGGTATTTATAGACGGTATTCTGATGACATGATTATTGTTTGTCCATTAGTAGATACACAAGATGTTATTAATGAGTTTCACGAACAAATTAAGGCGGTAAAGCTAAAAATTCAAGATAGTAAGACTCAAAAGTTTCATTTTTTAAGAGATGGCGAAGATTTAAATTGTGCTCAAGAGTTCAAGAATGGATTGTTGAATCAGAATAAGCAGTTGTCTTATTTGGGGTTCAATTTTGATGGCAATTTCACTTATTTAAAACCTGGAGGGCTATCTGGGTATTATAGAAAAATGAAGAGAGCAGTAGCTCGATCTAAAAAGTTTTCAAAGGCACCAGGCTCCAATGAAGGAGAGGTATTTAAACGAAGAATTTTGGATAAACATTCTTATAAGGGTTCTTTTAGAAAAAGGACTTGGCTTTATAGTGAAAAGAAGAAAGGGTTTGTGAAATCTGAAAAATTCAATTTGGGAAACTATCTAACATATTCCAGAAAAGCTGAAGGAATTATGATGAACAACAAAATTAGAAGTCAGACAAAGAAGCACTGGTTTAAGTTGAACAAGGAGTTGAAAAAATAGAATAAACAAAACAATTGAATCATTATGAGCATATCAAGTCTTTTAAGTATTTACAGTTCAGCCAATATTTAATGCTACTGGAGTTTATAGAAGACAAACCTTTTCAAGTTCATATTTATGGTCATTCTTGTGGCGTATAAGACCGAACTCTGCTAAATACAATTTTTGAGAATGAGAATTGTATTTCTATCAAAACCTTTTATCATAAGCGGGCTAAAGGAGATGATTTTGAACAAAAGAGCTTTGTAATTTCGAGACATTTTAAACCAAAAGCGGCCTTACGTGGCAAGGTTGTGAATAAAGAATATTGCGAACCTATGGCGCAGCCCTTGAAAAACTGAATTATGATGTTAATTAGAATTACTCACCACCTAGAGCAGCTTATGCAAAGTTGTTTATTCAATAATTGACCACTATAAAGTTTGATTAAGAAAGCGAAAACCGCAGCATGCAAGGCATTCGGAAAAAACGCGCGAAGCGCATAGATAATTGATTGTGAATATCAAAGACTTATAAGGTTCCATTAAAAGCATTGCCAGTATTGCAATTCAGATTGCGAAGGCTTAGGAGTTGCAGAATTGAAAAATCATATGATCTTTCAATTCTGCAAGACGCCATAGAAGAAATTATCCTGTAAGTTAGCATAGGATGTAATTTTGGAGTTACAACCAAATAGAACATTCCCTCTTTCATTTTGAAAGAGATGAATAATACCAAATAGCATATGACCAATAATGACGTACTAAGACGTATCCGATATCTTTTCGACTTTAGTGATTTTAGAATGATAGCGCTTTTTAAATTGGTCAATCACGATGTCGAGAAAACAGAGGTGATTGCTTGGTTGAAGAAAGATGACGATCCTGAATTAATGGAAATTTCAGATAAAGAGCTAGCCCTTTTCCTAAATGGATTAATCATTCATAAGCGGGGAAAAAGAGAGGGTCCACAGCCGGAAGCGGAAAATCGTTTGAGCAATAATTTGATTCTTAAGAAACTGAAAATTGCATTGGATTTAAAAACAGATGACATATTGGATCTATTCGCCTCCATTAATAAAAAAATAGGCAAGCATGAGTTGAGTGCCTTCTTTCGTAATCCAGATCATAAATCATATCGGCCGTTTATGGATCAATACTTGAGAAATTTCCTCTATGCTGTGCAAGTGCAGTTCGATAGTAGAATCGGCACACCTTCCACAGATAATCCAGACCTATGAATTGGATTTCATTCAATGAAGTCAAAGCCTTTAGCTTAGCAATTCAGAATAGATTCATTATTCATACGGAGCAATTGCCCATTTTATGGGCCTACGAATTTGTATGTAATCTCGAAGAAAAGGCATTTCCACCGCCTATACAAATACAGTCTAAAAGAGGGCGTTAGCTGATCGCCTTTGCACGTATATAAGTCTATGAAAAGATGTATACTTCTTATTAGCAGAGCATTATATTCATCACTATTGGGACAAAACTTTACTGCTGATGTGGCAGATTCTGTATGCGAATGCCTTGGGGATAAAATAATGATTTCCGAAAATGAACACTTTAATGAGAAGCTCAGCAATTGGATCATCTGATTTTCTGGAAAGGATAGCGCACAGCTTAAAAATAGTATAGATACCAATAGCTTTACCTCTTTGGGTTCGGACTTTTATAAAGATGGCAACATAATTTATTTGCATTATTCCGTTTGCAATGAGGGAATACACACCCTCTTTTCTGCAGATACCAGCTCATTTAAGGTCTTGGGTTGGTATGCCCTGTATAAATCGAAGGTATACTACTATAATAGAGGACTTTTAGAGGCAGATTCTTCGAACGTTAATATATTTGAGAATCACGCTTAAACGGCAAGAGATAAAGATGGATTCTTTTCGTTTGGAGCTCAGATAAGTGCGGAGGAGTTAAGAACTAGGATGGGTGAAGACGTATTTGAGGAATTAGGCAATGATGCAAGAGCAGAATGAAATCTCCGTTTATATGCTAATAAAAGAACCGATATGAAAAACAGAATAAGTGCAGTATTCATTGGATTGCTATTATTTAGTTGCGCTCAGAAAACAGTTAAAGAAGAGCGATTGGAGCCAACGATTGAATTGAATGAAGAATTGCTTGTCGAGCTTCAAAGAATGGTAGAAGTAGATCAAATAGCCGCATATATTCCTCAAGGGAAGTATGTGGAATATTCCAAAGAAGAGTGGCGTTCATTCAAAGACAGCGTCTTTACAATCCATCAAAAAAGGCTTGAAGAAATTTTCAAGGAATATGGATTCCTAGGTTTTGATTTAGTGGGAGAGCAAGGCTCCTCTAACTTTTGGTTGATGGTTCAACATTCAGATCACAATCCGGATTTCCAAAAGCAGGTTTTGGAAAAAATGAAAATTGAAGTGGATGAAGGGAATGCCAAGGCAAGTAATTATGGATTTCTGGTAGATCGAGTACGATTGAATTTAGGCGGGAAGCAGCTGTATGGAACTCAAGTAGAGTTTAATGTAGAAACCGCAGAAGTTTTCCCAAAGAGTTTAGAGGATAGTCTGCATGTAAACGAAAGAAGAGCCTCCATAGGACTTCAACCTATTGAAGAATATCTGAATCAAATGCTCGAAATGCATTTCGAAATGAATAAAGAGCGTTATCTAGCCATCGGAATTTCCGAACCTCAATTCTATGAAATAGTGGAATGAGCTCTCGCTTTCTGATTTTTCTCTGGAATTGCTCATTCCTTTCAATGCTTTACTTATACCAATTAAGGAATGATTGAAGGCATTTTGAAAGCAATTAAATCGGATTGGGGTTTCTTGAAAAATTCGATCTGTAACGCTTCCATTGTATCGTGTATTTAGGTTTATTTACAAATTGAATATATAATACCATTTTAATGAGCGTATATAATCGGCTTTTGCTATTGCCTATGTTGGCATTATTCTCTTTGGCATGCAATGAGAAAAAAGGCTTTACATCGGAAGACTACTTTGAAATGACCAGCAAGAGCATTTCGAAATCCTTTAAAAAAGCACTTGACAATCCTGCAGCTATCTCCTCTTTGAACCTCAGTAAGAATGAAATCACTGAAATTCCGAAGGAATTGGATGGGCGATTTGTAAATCTCATTCAACTTACACTCAGAGAGAATGCCATAGAAGAAGTTCCTTCGGCCATCGGAAATATTACCAAGCTTAGATCATTGCATTTGGGGAAGAACAAATTGAAAACAATTCCGGCATTCATTGGCAAGCTCCGCGAGATGTCAAATCTCACCTTAGAACTAAATGAAATCAGTGCACTGCCCGATGTAGCTTTTCGCTTTGATCCGCTTTCTACTTTAGATCTGAGATGGAATAAGCTTGAATATTTGCCGGCTTCGTTCGCCAAGTCGAGCATTGCTCAACTCTTTCTTTCGGGAAATCCAATCAAAGAACTTCCAATAAATATAGGAGAGCTAAAAGGATTGAAAGTCCTTTGGTTAGCCGATTCTGAAATTTCTGAAGTACCTGAATCCTTTTTTCAATTGCATAAACTGAATTGGTTGGATGTTCGAGGAACTCAACTAACAGAAGAGCAATTAATGGAGATTAAAGAAAAATTGCCCAACTGTAAGATCCAATCGGATTTTGAGATAGATAAGTAGCTGGATAGAAAAGGAGAACCGATTTGAAATAAATAAGGATAAATGGAAAAGATTACGAGCTCATTAGAAGAGCAAAGAAGTGCTTTTTCGAAAAGGAAATTTCTCGCAACACCTTTGGCCGGAATCATTGTTTGGCTGATTATTGGTATTGCAGGATTAGTACTTCCACTTAAAGAAATAGTGTGGGTTTTATTTATTGGAACAGGAAGCATAGTCTACCTAGGTCTATTTATTTCAAAATTTACAGGCGAAAACTTTATGGAAAAGAACAAGGCAAAGAATGCATTTGATACTCTTTTCTTTATCGCTGTCGGTCAATCCGTATTGGTTTATTCTATTGCCATTCCTTTTTTTATGTCGGATGCTTCATCCCTTCCTCTAACGGTCGGTATTCTTACGGGTTTAATGTGGCTACCCTTTTCATGGATCATTCAGCATTGGGTAGGATTTTTTCACACGACTGTCCGAACCCTTAGTATTCTTATCCTTTGGTATGCCTTTCCAGAGAGCCGCTTTGTTGCCATACCCTTCGCCATTGTCATTATTCACCTCATTACAATTCAAATTTTTATCAGCAGAAGGAAGAAACTGAAAACATAAATAATCAACCGATAAGCTATTATCTAGAAATGGAGGATTCTGTTCGGAAGGAAAAAGCTTCGACTTTTAAAAACAAAGACGATAAGTGGCTTAAGGACCAGGTATATAACGGAAATATGAATAGTCACTGGGCTTGGTATCATATAATGGAGCATGAAGCAAATCATATGGGTCAAATCCGTCTTATTATTTAAAGAATACAGTCCATTCATTCAAACGCTTGGGGGAAGTGATGGCCATCCTTTTCAAGGGTTCAGTATTCATTATTGAAAGGAAGTCGGAATAGAAAAGCGGTGCTATTGTTTTTTACGTAGAACAAGAATAAAGTAATCGCCCATAGAACGTAGCAGGAATGCAGACTTAATTCTTTCCTCGAGTTGAATGAGTCTCTTTAAAATACGAGGGTAGGGAAGGAAACGATCTCTGAGGAATTCTGGAGGAACGGCGAGACAAAGAGCCTCTAGCGCTTCCGTCTGAAAATGCGGAAGTTGTTTTTGAATATAAGAAGGTGAATAGTAATGCGTTTGAAAATACTCTCCTTCGATATGCGCAAGCGTTCCACCTTTCTTCTTTCTTCTGAAAGCAAGTTTGAAATCAAGCTTTAGCGCAAAGAGCCATTCCCAGAGGCAGTTTGAAGGCATAATAGTTAAACAAAGAATGCCATTGGGTTTTAAAAGTCGATCGCATTCTTTTAGAACAATATCTAAATGAGGCGTGCAATTTAATCCACCAAAATTGCTGAAAATGGCATCATAGGAGCCTTCCAGTTTGTTTAGGTCTAGAAAGCTCAGGCTTTTGGTTTTAATCTGCTCCGAATAATTTGACTTCGAAATCTTTGCTTTCTGAGCATCTAGCATTCCCGCACTAATATCGGTTGAAAGTACTGTATGGCCTTGAGAAGCAAGCCAAAGCACATCTTCGCCTGTGCCTGAATTGAGTTCTAATAGGGAGCTCTTTTCTTGAAGGTATTGGGAAAGTAATCTTCGAACTCTTCTTCTTTTATATTGAATGATTGGACTAGGAGAATAGAATGCATCGAAAATGACACTCTGATTTGAAAAGGCTTTAACAGCCTTTCTATTTTCTTCTTGCTTCATTTTATATTTACCGCAAGGAGATGCTTATCCAACCTTCTTTTTTCGATCAAACGAAAGAAACTGTGGTAAATAGATTTCCCCAATTCTACCAATTTGAAATCTGAACGGAAGAGTGTCCAAGCCGCCCTTGAACGGAATCGGCGGTGTAGAAGTCGATGTAAGGTTTTATAAAACTCAGCTGAAAATTCAGCGTCGTACATCATCAATAATTCATCGCTGTCTGTCCAGTTTGCTCTATCGACCAATTGGTCTCGAACCTTTTCATAAAAGACGGTGCCGGGTAGTGGATAGGAAACGGAAACGCCAATATCGTAGGGTCTCAGGTTTTCCACCATACTTAAGGTTGCCTGTATATCCTCCCATTTTTCTCCCACATAACCAAATTGTAAAAAGAAGCAAGGCTTAATTCCGTATTGTTTCATTAAACCGGTTCCATCTTCAATTTGCTTGACGCTTGTGCCCTTATCCATGGCATCGAGTATTTTCTGAGAACCACTTTCGGCCCCAATCCATACCTCTTCGCATCCCGCTTTGGAGAGTGCTTCTACTGTATTCTCTTTAATAAGTAGATCTGCTCTGCTCTGAATTTTGAATGGAGTTCTTAGGTTTTTTTCAGTAAGAAGCCGGCTAAATTCTTGAACCCAATTGGGTTTTAATCCAAAAATATCATCGCAAAACCAAATGTGATCGAAGCTGAATAAAGACTTCATATAAGACATTAAGTCTGAAATGTATTCTGGAGAATGGCTATTGTATCGATTGCCATAAATGGGCTTTGCACACCAATTGCATTTAAAAGGACATCCTCGAGTGGTGGCAATATTGATTGAAAAATACCCATGCTTGCTCCAAGCCTTTTTATATGGATCAATATTGAGGAGATCCCAGGCAGGGAATTCCAATGCGTCTAAACCATTCTTAACTGGACGAGGGGCAGTACGAACGATTTCTGAATTAGAATAAAAGGCAATTCCTTTGACTGCCAGAAGTGCATCTTTTTGGACCAGTTCGACCAGCGTTTGTTCCCCTTCTCCAAAGAGAATAACATCGGCTCCTTTATCTAAATAATTCTGAAAATGATCGGTACTATCGCTTCCCGATATCCAAACCTTGGCACCGTATTGCTTCGATAATTCAATCATTTTAAAGGAAGCCTCTCGCATATTGGTCAAGCACATCTTTGTTAGATAGTTGAAACCATCTTCGTAAATGACAACAACATCGGGCTGTATTTTAGAGAGAACTTCCGCGAAATGACTTGGATCGGATTCAAATTGAACATCGTGAAAATGCAGTTCTTCTACTTCCTTTCTCAATGCCGAAGCTGCGTATAGCGTTCCTAAAGGTGGATAGGGTTTTTGTGCCTTAAACTGCTTAGGATCTAAGGGCAAATGGTAATTATGAGTAATGAGTATACGCATTAATCGAGCTGAAGCTTTGTATAAATTTCTGTTTGACGTTTTTTCATAGAATTGAACACATGCTCTTGAAAATCATTTGGATGATGCTTGCTCACGTTTCTTTTGCTGCGCATGCTGCGTTCAAATTTCTTTTTGCCAAAAGATCTAAACTTCAATTGAAAGTAATGGTCTGTTATGCGCATACAAAGGAGATCAATCCAATCGCCTACCTTATTGTTTAATATGCTTTCGATGCCCTTTTTATACCAAGGAAAGTGCATATTAACATTGGAAACGGCTATGGGGTTCTCAAAGTCTTTGTAGAATTTTGATGTCCAATTATTGGCATCCCTGAAAGCATCTATACCTTTTTCATTGAAAAGCGGCAGAAGAGTTACAATTTCGGTAGCGGTGAAAATATCTCTTTCTTTCAGCTTGAGATTTTCTTCTGAAATGAAATAATTTACACAGAAGTACTTTTGAGAATTGAGCAGAAATACTTTCTTGTATAAAATCAATGCCATTCTGGCAATCCACAATCGATTGTGTTTGGTTACGATGAAATAATCGATGTCGCCCTTTTCATGAATCACTCCTTTGCTCAAGGAGCCTGAAATGGCCAAGGCACGAACAAAGGGAAAAGAGCTGATTAGTTTCCCGTATTGGTGGCTCTTCTTTAGAAATGGCTTTGCCCATTCTTCTTTTTGATGGCGTAACTGTACTTGCTCCTCAACATTTTCACTTAAGCTATAAAGAGAGGCGTGCTCAAAGCAAATCGAGTACTCCATTAAATGATCTAGAACTGTTTTCACTTCGGTTTCCGACCGTTGCTCGCTTAAGAGGTTTACGAGTTCTTTGAGAGTCAGTGGATGTTTAAAGGCCTCGAAATAAACCAATTTCTCTATTATGAGATGAAAAAGAGGGGTCTCGTTAAAAGGCTTTTTATATGTTTCTGTGGCTAATCTCATTTCGAAGCAGAAATTTCGATGATAGGAAAAGTTGTTCTATTGGGATTGAATACCCTGAATAATGCGCTTGACGTTGAAACTCGAATATTGGGATTAAATCCGAGATCCTCCAAACTAAAATGATAATAATAGGCACTCATTTCTTCACTTCCCTGACTTTGGTAATAGAGAAGACTTCGCTTTCTTGCGGCTTCTTTTTCTTTTTTGGAATAGAAGGGTGTATCGCAAATAAAAACACTTTCTAGCTGAGGCATGATAGTAAATAAACGATCAAATAGTTCCTTTGGTGAGTGGAAGTATTGCAAAGCTGCACTAATAATGACTGCTTTGTATTCTTTTTGAGGTTTCCAATCAAAAATACTGGCAAGTATAAAATCTAGATTTTCTCTTTGAAAAACTCTTTTGGCTTGATTTAACTCCTTTAAATTGATGTCCATTCCTGTAGTATTGAATCCTAGTTTGGCCATTGCGTTTGACATCCAACCATTTCCACATCCTAAATCAAGAATACAAGAATCTCGTTTAAAATCCTTCTTTAGAATACGACTTAACTTCTTCAGGCTGTCTGCTCTTTGTTCCCATTCGGATTGAAGTACTGAATCTAGCGTATCTGCACTTGGGAGTGATCGAACTTGTTCGTCGTTCAGCAGCCTTCCTTCTTTATTCCTCAGATGTAAATAAATCGAAGAAAAGGCATCGAAATCAGAATGGTTCAATTTAGAATCAGTCATGCTTTGGAGAGTCTGTAGCTCGAACAGAATAAAACAGAAGTCCTCCACAAGTGGTCCAATAGGCAATGCTAAAGGCTGCATTGCCGAGGTAATTGTTGAAGAGACTATGGATAGTATACGTTAAGAGACTAATGTACATAACCAAACTAAGTTTCTTTTCGTTCAATGTGAGTGCAGAATTCCAAATTTTAAAAAAGGAAAATAAGAAAATGAACTGAAGCCCCATCCAAGTTATAAACCCAATCCAACCAGATTCAGATAAGAGTAGCAAGTATTCTGAATGGGCAGAACCTCCTCTGCCGAGAATGGTATTAAATGGATTTGTAACACTTATGTAGGTCATTTCAGACTCTCGCTGATACACCAAATACTGAAATGGAAAAGTAGCCGGTCCAAATCCGGTTAGAGGCTTGTCCATGCCCATTCTGAGTGCACAGCGCCAGCGGTTTAATCGTTCTATATTACTTACATCACTATTTACATTTGTTACCGAAAGGGCTTGATCTTGAAGGCTTCCATCTGTTTCACTACTCGAATAGGGATTGATGAGGAAGGTGTTTTCGATGGATTTACTATTGAACCACAACATGGTGAGTGCGGCTATACCGATAAGAAATAGGTGTTTGGCTTTACCTCCAAAATAGATGAAACCGATAAAGAGGCCAGAAACAATAATAGACAGCCAAGCAGCGCGACTACTGGAAATAAATAGGCTAACTAAAAGTAAAACACCAATAGCTGAGATTAAATAATTCTTGTTGGACTTAGGATTATAGATTGGCCAGAGTAGCAATGGAAATACAAAAAGTGCTATGCTAGCTGAGTAAATGGTATGATCTTTAAAAAAGGGCTGCGCAATTAAAGGAGCTGCACCTGGATTGAAGTGATAAGGCAGGAGTGTATAAATGGAGTAAAGGCCAAAGAAGAGAAGCGGTAGAATGCTGAGTAAGTAAAGGTGTCTAAAATCGAAATTATATTTCTTCAATAGGAGGATGCTTCCACCTACAGCTCCCACCAGAAACACGGTATTTACCAAGGTATATTTAAATGAAATAGTAGGCATGCTAGAGGTAATACTGCTAGCCATCCAAATAAATAGCAACAGCAGGAGTCCAATAGAAATAGGTTGTTTTATGATTTGTATAAGAAATTCTTTTTCTCGGTAGAATTCAAAAAGCACCATTATAAAAAGAATAGCTGCGAGGGGTTCAGTTGGTAAAGTAATTTGACTTCCACCATAAATAGGAAAGTCGAGGCCAAAGAGGATAAAAGCAAAAAGGACTAGAAAAACGGATTTAATCTGTTTAAATCTTTGAAGAAGAAAGCTCACGCAAACACCTAAGAGGAGCAACATAGCAAGAGTGCTATGCTGGCCTAAAGCGAAGAGTAGAACAAGAGGAGTGATGAAAGCCAAGAAGAGCTCGAGACCTTTCAGCCGTTTCATTTTTAGAATAAATTCAGACAAGTTGAACTTTTCTTATGACCAAATAGACTGCAGTACTCAAGCAGGCGGCAATCAATGCTGTAATACCTTTTTTGGGAAAGATGGGTTTGCTTTGTGGAATGGCTGTACTTACCACATAACTTCTTGGTACTTCTGCCTGTTGGAGATCGTTTAATTCTTCCCAACGCCATTTCAGTCCAAGATATCGATCTAGTTCAGATCGGTACTGCAATTCATAATGGGTAAAGCGACTGCTTTTTCGTTCTTCACCGTAATTCCAGACGCTTTCACCTGCTATCCGCAAAGACTCTAGGCTGTCAGACATCTGCTCAACTATAACTTGCATGGCTATAAAAGATTGATACGCAGACTTAGAAGCATTTAGAATATTCTCTCTTACCACTTTGTTCTTGTGGTGATCAGCCAATTCTACCAGTCGGTTTGCCATGTTGGCGGCCATTTCCGCTTGTTCGTCTTGAACTGAAATAACGATACTCTTATTGATCGTTCGATCGAATTGAATTCTAGATTTATATTCTTTCTGAAGTTTTTCTAGCCAAAAAGAGGAGAGGGTATCGATATCATAGCGTTTAATGAGGTCGAATTCTTTGATCAGTTCTTGCTTAACCGATTCGGATTGAATCATTTCCAACTGTTCTCCAACTTCCTTATCACCACCAAATCGGATTCCAGCACCTATAAGATGAATGTTTGCATGTGTATTGGGAGGAAAAAAGACACAGCTGCTTTCGTAGAGCGGCGTGAAAGCCACTGAGCTAATAAGATAGGTGACGAGACCGCTTGCCATAAATAGAAGTAAAGCAGTGCGAAATGTGGTGATGGATTTCAAATATCAGTTTTAGATTATCATATCGTATGGCAAATGTGACTATAATTCAATCAATTTTAGTCACCACTAGCCGTGAAAGTAAGTCATACTCGCTTGGCGGAGCTGTTATTCATAGTTATTCTTAGCATTTATCTTCTTGATATTCTTTCTGTATAAACCAAGCATTGGATTGCTGCTATGCTTGTCTTTTAAAACGATAGAAAGAAAGAATAGGAAATTTGTGTTTTTAGAAAGGATAGGAATTGAAAAAACGCCCTTCCAAAAGGAGGGCGTTCCATAAACAAAACATACAATTCCTACTCGCTAAATTCCTTTCAAGTAAATATCAAAATTCACCACTAGGTTTCCCATGGTGTTTTCCATAATAATGGGTAAGATTCTATTTTCGGCGAATTTCTTTTTTGCCCAAGGATCTTTGTCAATATGCGGGTCTCCTTTGAAGTAAAGTTGAGAGATGAGCTCATTTTGACCTTTGACACTCACTCTGAAGTGGATGTGTGCAGGCCTAAATTGGCCGCCGTTTAAATATTTTCCGGGAAGCAGAGTCTCGAAGGAGTAAAAGCCATTTTCGTCGGTATTCCATTGAGCTCTATACTGAAAGTCGCCTGATGTATTATCGTACTCTCCTTTATTGCTGCAATGCCAGATTTCTACTTTTGCATTTTGTAGCGGAGTGCTGGAGTCTGAACCATATACCTTTCCTTTAATCAGAATTTGTTGGCCCTTCATGTTTTTGTCGATGAGCTTGTTTCTCAAAGGTGCATTTTCTCTGCAAAAAGGCCCGAGAATATCATTGGTTGTTTCACAATCTCCTGTGAATTCTTCTTCATTCTTAGAAACGAATCCAAAAGTAGAAAGAGCAAAAGCACTCAAAACGGTGGTTTTGAGAAAGTCTTTTCTGTTTACAATAGGAGTTGTTTTGGAACGATTTCTAAAAGTCGTTCCAAATAAGCTTTTTCTAATTTAACGCGAATAAATCAATTCATTTCTACTAGGTACCGTAATGATAGATGCAGACTGTACATTTGATTCAATGTCTCAGCTGAAGCTCTTATTCTCAAAGTTCTTCCCTTTTTCGCTTATCACAATCATGTTAAGACGAAATATTCCTTTGATAGGAATTTGGGTGGTTTTAATGCTCACGGTAACAGGAAATATTTTTACGCGATTTGGCGTTGAATATCTTTTTCTCACTCCTGAGTATTTAGATGAAGTTGGGCCCTTTTCTTTCTTTCTTTTAGGTGTTTTTTCTGGTCTATTTGTAATGGCATTTCATATTTCTACGTATATATTTCACAGTCTGCGGTTTCCATTCTTAGCCACCCTTCATAGACCATTCTATAGTTTTGCTATTAATAATTCTCTTTTGCCCGTCGTATTTTACCTGATCTATACCTTTAATATTGCTCTGTTTCTTGACTCGGATGGGTATAGCATTTTTCAGATATTCTCATATATTTCGATGCTTCTTCTGGGGGTCATTTTTATAATTGCAATCATTTTTTCCTATTTCTTCTCTACCCTAAAATCGATTTCTCCGCCTGTCATTTTCAAAAAAAGGCAAAACACACTGGCATCCTTTTTTGGAAAATTCGATGAAAAGTATTTGTCTGATTTAAATCACGAGCGAGTATATGCCTATTTAAAAAGTCCATTTAAAATTAGATTGGCTAGAAGTGCCAGACATTACTCCAATGATTTATTGTTTCAGACTATTCATAGTCATCACTTTAGCGCTGTTCTTTTTCTTATGGGTTTGATATTCCTTATTCTTTTCTTGGGTTATTTTTCCACACAAAGAGTATTGGTATTACCTGCAGCGGCTTCTGGATTTCTACTTCTTTCATTGGGCTTACTGCTTTACAGTCTTTTATATTCTTGGTTTAAATCTTGGAATTTAGTCTTTCTGATTTCCGCCTTCTTTATTCTTAATCAATTCCATTTTCTAAGGTCTTTTCATCCGGCGTTTGGCATGGATTACAATAGAGAAGCCGTAGAATATTCAGAGAAAACATTGTTGTCAATAAATAGACAGGAGATAATCGATGCGGATATTGAGCAAATGGAAGCGGTCTTGAATAAATGGAAAGAAAGAACTGGAGAAGCGCGACCTTCTTTGATGTTATTGAATGCCAGCGGAGGCGGTTTAAGGAGTGCCGTTTTTACTTATGAACTATGTAAACAGTTGGATAGTTTATCAAACGGTTCATTCTCAAGGCATTGCTTTTTAGTAAGTGGAGCAAGTGGAGGAATGCTGGGAGCAACCTATTATCAACATGCTTATGGTAACAGATGGGAGGAGGACACCAATAGAAATGATCGACTTCAATTGGGTCGAGATAATATTGCGAAGGATCTGCTTAATCCAACCATGTTTCAGTTTGCATTGTCTGATGTCTTTATTCGATGGAGGAAGGTCGAAGTAGGCGGAAGGAAGTATACAATGGATAGAGGGTATTCTTTTGATCAAAAACTACTTACGAACACAAATCACCTTCTTTCGGGTAATTTATTTGACCGCGAGCAAAGAGAGCAAAGCGCTGAATTGCCGATCACTTTATTGTCTCCTACTTTGGTGAATGATGGAAGAAGACTGATGATGTGCGCTAGTCCGATCTCTTTTCTAGGTAGTTCGCTTCAATATCCCTCTAAGGTTGAAGAATTAGATGGAGTTGAGTTTGGAAGGATGTTTGAAAATCATGGAGCCCGGAATGTGCCTCTGGTAACTGCACTGAGGATGAGCGCAACTTTTCCGTACATCACTCCGCTTGTTCAATTGCCTTCTAATCCTGTTTTGGATATAATTGATGCAGGAGTTAGGGACAATGATGGGTTTGAAATCTCCATTCGTTTTTTAGATAAATTGACACCTTGGATCGAGAAGAACTGCTCCTCCGTATTAATCCTTAGATTTAGGGGCGATAGACCCGAAGGCGTTGCAGTAGAACCCAATGATGCTGGAGTATTTGGACAGTGGTTGAGACCCGTTGATGGGGTCGTAAAATCGTTTTCAAACTTTCAAACCTTTAGCAAGGTTGAATTAAAGAATAGGGTGAAAGAGTGCTTTCCTATTCAACCTGTTTTTAAGGATTACTATTTACTAACCAAAAGAGATGAAGTTTCATTGAGTTGGCACCTAACTCGTGAGGAGAAAAGCCATATTATAAATGAAGTTAGAAAGATTGGAATTCATTCCGCTGAATTGGATTTTCTTTCTCAATTGCACTAGAAAAAAGTATGAGTTCCCTTTTAAGAAGCTCATACCATTCATTTTTCTAGCTGTTTGAACAAGTTGTTGCTCCTGCAGAAAGTTGAATTTTCAGTCCGGTTTTCTTTATTTCGGAAAATCCACCCTCGACATTCACTAGTCCAGTATATCCTCTTGATTTTAGCATACTTGCGGCAATAACAGAGCGATACCCGCCTGCGCAGTGAATGAATGTTTTAACCCCTCCCATAGGGAATGAAGCAATTTCTTGATTAAGACTATTTAAAGGCAGCAGCTGTGCATTCTCCAAATGCCCAATGGCATATTCTGTTTCTTTTCGAACATCGACCACTTTTAATCCACCTTCATTAAAGAGTTTCTCAAAGCGTATTGCGGAAATGTTTTCGATGCTATCTATTTCAAATTGAGCGTTCTTCCAGCTTTGAAATCCACCTTTTAGAAATCCGATGGTATTGTCGTGGCCCACTCTTGATAGTCGTGTAATAACTTCTTTTTCTCTGCCTTCTTCTGCAATGATGAGTATTTCTTGCTTAATATCTGGAATGAGCGTTCCAACCCAAGGGGCAAATGCCCCATCAATTCCAATAAAAATAGAATTGGGAATAAATCCTTTCGCAAATTCATTTGGATCACGTGTATCTAAGATAAGAGCTGAAGTAGCATTGGCTGCTGCCTCAAATTCAGCTGGATTTAATCCAACCAAACCGCGTTTCATTACAGTATCGAAAGAATCGTAACCCGTTTTATTCATCCCCACATTCAGTGGAAAATAAGGAGGAGGAGGAAGAAGTCCATTTGTTACTTCCTTTATGAACTCTTCGCGATTCATATCGGCTCGAAGCGCATAATTGTTCTTTTTCTGATTGCCAAGTGAGTCCCAGGTTTCTTTGCTCATATTTTTTCCGCAAGCAGAACCTGCACCATGCGCAGGATATACGATCACATCATCCGGAAGAGTCATTACTTTTTCTCTTAGACTATCGAAAAGATGGGAAGCTAAATCTTCTTTGGTCAAATCAGATTTCGCGGCTAAATCGGGTCTACCTACATCGCCAATAAAAAGAGTATCTCCCGTGAAAATCGCATGTTCTTTTCCATTCTCATCAAAAAGCAGATAGGTTGTAGACTCCATGGTATGCCCAGGCGTATGCAAGACCTTAATACGAAGATCACCGAGAATAAGCTCTTCCCCATCTTTGGCAATATGCGCAGAGAAGGTGGGCGAAGCATTTGGGCCAAATACAATACTTGCGCCTGTTTTTGAAGCAAGATCTACGTGACCTGAGACGAAGTCGGCATGAAAATGTGTTTCAAGGACGTATTTGATTTTGGCCTTATTCTTTTTGGCCTTATCAATGTACTCTTTTGTTTCACGAAGCGGATCTATTACCAGAGCTTCTCCATTTGATTCTATATAATAAGCACCTTGTGCAAGACAGCCGGTATAAATTTGTTCTAAAATCATTCTACACTCATTTTATAATTCTTTGCAAAGTTGCAATATGTGTGAAATAGCTATTGTGATTTTAATCACAACTCGCAGAAAAATTGAGTTTTGCCACCTAATTAATGCTTGTTACTGATTTTGTATTGTCATCTGGAAGTCGATCTATTATGTAATTGTATGGATCTATTCCGACCGCACCCGGCTTTTCTTTTACAGTGAAACGATAGGTATTTTCTTCCTGACTTATTTTCATTCTTTTATAGATCAAAGCCTTACCTAGTAGCTCTCCATCTGACTCGCCAAATACCGCAATGTCTACATAGTCTGAAATATCTACAGCTGTTTCACCACCAAGAGAGTCGGCTTGAACCTTTTCACTGAGGGTTGTAAACAATACTTCGTAATTGGCACCCTTAGAAACCACGTATACAGAATCTACTCTATTGGAGAAAAGAGTAATGTTTTCAAATAAATCGCTTATGATATATTGAAGACTATCGGGTGTAACAGACCTAAATGCATCAACGGCATCTTTGGATGTTGCATAGGGAGGTTCTTTGTAAGCAAATTGATTGATAAGGCTCTTTAAAGCTTGATTTACGTTTTCTTCTCCAATCATCTCTTTGAGATAATACATAACCAAACTGCCTTTGGGGTAATGAATATAGCCTTGGCTTTCAACCTTCATTAAGGGGCGTTCGGCTTCCCTTTCTGAGCTTCTTCCGCTAAGGTATCTATCGCTTTCATACTTTAGGAACTTCTTCATCTTATCCCTTCCGTATTCCTCTTCCATAACCATGAGAGCACTGTATTGAGCAAAGCTTTCACTCATCATTTCAGAGCCCTGCATAGAAGCTCCAACCAATTGATGCGCCCACCATTGGTGGCCCATTTCATGCGCAACCACATAGAATGCCATATCAATTTTATCTTCCTCCATATCGCGCAAATCATAGATGAATCCTATGCCTTCGCTATAGGGCATTGTTCCTGCAAAAGCCTGAGCAAAACTCGAATAGCGTGGAAACTCAATTATTCTAGCTTGCTTTTGATAATAGGGTCCAAACTCACGAGTATAATAAGCAAGCGACTTTTTAAGACTGCTTTTCATGTTTTCCACATTGTAGCTATGTTCTGGAATATGGTAGATTTCTATATCGATACCATTCCATTTTTCGCGCTCTACTTCGTAGCGTGCAGACATAAAAGAGAAGAAATTTAGAGCTTTGTGATCGAGTTCATATTCAAAGAACCTTCTGTCTCCTACGGTATATTCTTTCTTAAGACTTCCAGGTGCAATGGCAATCTGATCTAAATCGGTGCTGAATTTTGCTTTCATGCTAACCCAATCTGCATCGATGTAGTTTTTCATTCTTGCCAATGTATCGCTTGGGTCAAAAGGATGCATCCGATTTTTTGCTGGAAGCTCTTTCTTTTTCCTTTTATTCTTGTCTGAAATCTCATAACCAGATTGGTAACCTAGATTGGGAAGCAGATTTGAATTATTGAAGAAGCTACCATTTTGAGTTACCTGAGTAAGGCTTACTTCATTTTCAAATCCACGACTAATCACATAATTATGAACAGTGATTAGAATAGAATCTCCATTTTGTAATGGAGAATTAAGTGTGAAAATGCGATATCCCAACCTTCGGTCTCTTAGTGTTTGCTCTCCATTTTCTACCTCAATGACCAAGCTATCTGAAAAACCACCATCTGTAAAGTGGAGTTCTGAAATGGTCTCGCCACTTCGGTTGTATGCATAACACAGAATATGCGCATCTAGATTTCGATCTTTCGGAAATAAATTCAAATCGTACTCTAAATGATAATAAGAGATAGTGGGTAGATTCTCGTATTTCTTATAGGTTAATTCATAGTCCAGCTGCTTCTGTTCTGATGTTTTTCTTGTATCGTAGTCGTTGATTATCTGAGTGTTGTAAAATACAAATGCAGCAGTTAATACAAAAAGGAGTATTACTATTACAAACGAAGTACGAACGGACTTTAAACGCATTGAGAAATCATTCCAACGTTTTCTTCCTTTTTCTCTTCCGCGCAAATAGAATCCATAAGCAAAGTAGAGTAGCACAACGCAGAACAATGTCCAGTACAAATTGAACCAGAAATTACCTATTAAGAAAGGTCCATAGCCATTCATATCGCTGTATGTGAAAGAAGGGTTCCCTCCAAATTGCAGCATATTACTGTTGATTTCTAAAACTCCCCAAATGAATGAGTTGAGTATTAAGAAAAGAACAAATACAAAGTAGGCTAGGTATTTATTATTTAATATGTAATGAAAGAAAATAGCAAGAATAGCCAAGTGTATAAAATTGAAAAGATCTAAGACCATAACAGACATTAGATACACTCCAGGTTTTATATCGTAGAAGCCATTTATTAATTGAGTACAAATGCCCACCACTATTGTAGAGGCAAGAATCAAGGCCACAGCACTAATAAGCGCCGAGACTTTTGCAATTAAGTATAGGCCAGATGAGTAAGGAGTTGCATCCTTAATTTCATCGATATGCACATCTCGATCTCTAAAGACCAGAACACCTGAATAAAAAATAATGATGGCAATGAGAAAGAGATAAAAACCTCCTTGAATTTGGTCGATGATACTGTAGGTAACCGGATAGGTTTCAACTCCATAGCCTTGCGAGAAAAAGTACAATCCAACCAAGAGATTAATGGTACCAATTGCAATGAGAATCAGAAAGGTGGGGTTTCGGATGATCGATCGTAGTTCAAACGAAAAAATAGATTTGAAGGTGGCCCAAGAATTATTTCCAGGCTGGATGGTATACTTTGGTTTTTCGGTGATACTAGGAGTAATGCTTTCAAGCTCTTGGACTTGACTTTCGCTCTTTTTCTTAGACTTTCTAGATGAACGCAGGGTAAAACTAAAGCGCGTATAGGTGAGCGTTAAAATCAATAATCCAACTCCAGACCATATTAAACGATTGGTCAATAAGTATCCGCTGATTGGAATGGGGCCTAGATTGTTTTCTTCTACCGTGCGGTATTTGCCAACAATACTTGAAGCATTTTCTCCAAAGGGATCCATCATACTTGCCCAGAACTGATTGTCAATATCTGCTGATAAGCCCCCTGCAATGGATAAGAAAACGAGTAGAAGCATAGCACCAATCCACGAAACGATCGCAGATCTAAAAATCATTGAAAGCGAATAGAGAAGAACTCCTCCGAGAAGCATATTGGGCAATGCAAATCCCAGAAAACCAGAAAGGTGTCCAGATAAAATAATCTCGCTGTATCGATCAGAAGTGGCCCAAGGCATCATTGGGCCTGCAATTGCGCCTATTGTCACACCAAGAAGGGGAATCAAAGAAGCAACGTATGCGCCAAAAAACTTTCCGAAGAAATACGAAGCTTTATTAATAGGCTTTGTAAATATTAGCCCATCCATTTTATTGTCAAAATCGCGCATTGCGGTGCCGTTCATAAAAGCAGTTGCAATGAGTAATCCCAATACAGACATAGCTCCGTATAAAGATTGGATAACCGATGGGGCATTTTTATTTACACTGCCAACACCTCCACCGATACTTACGTTTTCGGAAGATGTAGCTCCAATAACAAGGAGTGTTATAATACTGAGTAGAATATAGGGTAGGGGACTTCGAAGCCATGCCCGCAATTCATATTTAAAGAAAGTAAACATGTGGTTGTGGGTTTAGATTAGTCCATTGAGTTTGGCAAAGAATACGCTCTCTAGATTTTCGTCTGACTTAATAAATCCATTCATTGGATTGTCTTCAGAAAATACATTAATCATGGGAAGTCCAGCTACACGCTTATTGGATATAATCTGGTATTTCTCTTGGTATTCAGTTAATTCGGTTTTTGATATGCGCTTTTCCCAAACTTTATTTCGAACAAGTTCAATAGCTTGATCCGTTGTGCCATTGAACAAAACCTCGCCCTTATCCATTATGGCCATATGACTGCATAATTCTCGAACATCTTGAACGATATGGGTGGAAAGGATTACGATAACCTCTTCGCCAATTTCACTCAGGATATTGTAAAAGCGGTTTCTCTCACCTGGATCCAAACCTGCTGTTGGTTCATCTACAATAACTAATTTGGGACTACCGATTAGACATTGTGCAATACCAAACCGCTGGCGCATTCCACCTGAAAAACTCGCCACACTTTTCTTTCTGTGTTCAAATAGATTGACCTTCTGAAGTAGAAATTCCATTAATTCTTTTCGTTCCGACTTATTCTTCAATCCTTTTAGAAGACATAAATGGTCGAGTAATTCTTCTGCTGAAACTCTTGGGTATACACCAAACTCTTGAGGTAAATAGCCAAGATTCTGCCTCAAGCTGTGTTTGTCTGTAAGAATATCAATTTCCCCTAGAAAGGCGGTGCCGGAATCGGGCTCTTGGAGGCTTGCTAGCGTTCTCATGAGAGAAGATTTCCCTGCGCCATTTGGTCCAAGTAAACCGAACATGCCTGGCTTAATAGTCAGATTTACTTGCTTTAGAGCATGAACCCCATTGGGATATTTCTTCTCCAGGTTTTCTATTTTCAGTTCCATAGGTTTGAATAATTGACAACTCGAAAGGTATCATAATTAGCATATGACTTCCAACATACTTAACAGTACGTTAGAGTTGTCCCCAAAATTAGAATGCATTACTCCTTTACATTGGAATAATGTAGCGATGTGCATGGAGGTGTTTCGCGATAAAAAGAGCGTTGAAAAAGACTAGAAGTGCAGAATAGGCTTAAAAAGAGAAGGCTTTTAATAAAAAAGGGCAGATGAACATATCACACCGCTACGACCAGCTACCCTTGCTTCATTCCTGACCTGGGGGATTCACCAGGAGCTGGTTGTATGCCATCTACCCAAGGGCAAATATACTTTTTTCATTGGGCTAAGTTGTACTACCTTTCGACTTTATATCTAAAAATAAACCCAACGATTATGGAAGAAGGATTGGCAAGCAAATACGGTTTGAAATTTGGAGGTTATGCAGCTGCTTTTACAGTCACTTATGGCATTTTAGGATACCTTATTGGTGTAGAAATGTATGCTCAGGGGTGGTTGGGCATTTTAGTTGCGGCAATTACCATTGGAATATTGGTAGTGGGCGTTTTGCAGGCTAGAAAGGAGACTACTTTAGAAAATGGCTTTTCGTTTAAAACTTCATTTTCAACTTTTATAATAGCTTCACTTGTGCCCATAGTTGCTGGTATAGCATTTAATATCCTATTGTTTCATGTTATTGATCCTGATTTTGCAACGTTGGTAGAGGAGGCTTTAATTAAATCTACTGTTGGCACGATGGAAAAGTTTGGTGTTCCACAAGCAAGTATTGATGAGACGGTAGATGAAATGTTACAGGAAAGCCGGTTTTCAATTAAGAATCAATTAATGGGACTACCTATGGGTTTGATTTTTTATGCGATTGTAGGCCTTATTGTTGCGGCAGCGACAAAGCGCAAACCCTCTTTTTTTAACGAATAGAAGATTCACCTTGGATTTATCTGTTGTAATTCCCCTCTATAATGAGGAGGAATCGCTTGCTGAGTTATATGATTGGATTGATCGAGTAACTACCGAAAATTCAATCTCAAGAGAGATCATCTTTATTGATGATGGCTCTACTGATTTGTCTTGGAAAGTTGTGACCGAACTCAGCCAAAAAGACCCGAATACGAAGGGAATACGGTTTAGAAGAAATCACGGCAAATCGGCAGCCCTCAATGTTGGATTTAAAGAGACAAGAGGCAAGGTTGTTATTACTATGGATGCAGATCTGCAGGATAGCCCTGATGAGATTCCGTCTTTAATGGCCATGATTACCGAAGAAGGAAACGACTTAGTTTCTGGCTGGAAGAAAAAGCGCTACGATCCCATCACTAAAACAGTACCTACCAAATTGTTTAATTGGGCGGCAAGAAAAGTTTCAGGAATATATCTACACGATTTCAATTGCGGATTGAAAGCCTATTCTCAAGATGTGGTTCACAATATTGAAGTGCAAGGAGAAATGCATAGATATATTCCAATTCTTGCTAAGAATGCTGGTTTTAGCAAGATTACAGAGAAAGAAGTTCAACATCGAAAGAGAAAATTTGGAATCACAAAATTTGGTTGGGAGCGATTTGTAAATGGCTATCTCGATCTCATAACCTTGAGTTTCGTTTCCCGCTTTGCAAAAAGACCCATGCATTTTTTCGGACTGTATGGAAGCTTCGTTTTTATCCTTGGATTTTTCTCCGCACTTGGTATAGGAATACTGAAATTATATAGGCTAAAAACAGGAATGAGTACTATTCTCGTTACTGATAATCCTTGGTTTTATATTTCTTTAAGTTGCATGATGATTGGTACCATACTCTTTGTGACGGGTTTCTTAGCCGAATTAATTGTCCGAACTTCAAGCAAAAAAGAGCAATATACCATTTCGGAAAAGTTAAACTTGAATGCCCAATAAGCCCAAGTTTAGTTTAATATCACCCGTATTTGGGAGGCCAGAGGAAGTGGAAGAATTTCTTCAAAGCCTACTAAAATTAAATCATTCTTCCTTTGAAGTCATCTTAGGTGATGGCACTCCTCAAGATGCACTTAGAGATTTACGAACTTCGTATCAAAAGAATGGACGATTTAGTTTAAAGTGGATTTACGAACCCTTTTTGCCCGTAAGCGATGCGCGAAATAAAGCTGCTCAAGTGGCTGACGGTGCTTACTTTATATTTTTAGATTCAGACTGCATAATTCCTTCCAATTACTTAAATGAAATCGATTCTTTCTTAGAAAAGAATCCTTTGGATTTGTTTGGAGGTCTGGATGCTGCATCTGTAGATTTCACTCCGCTTCAAAAAGCGATCTCTTTTTCAATGACAAGTTTTATCACGACGGGTGGTATAAGAGGAGGAAAGAAAACAGTAACTACCTATCATCCGCGTGGATTTAATATGGGTATTAAAAAAGAGGCTTTCGAACAAGTCTCAGGCTATGATGAATCTTTGAAATGCGGAGAGGATGTAGATCTGAGTATTCGCCTTCAAAAAGAAGGGTATCGCTCTGGACTGATTCCCAAGGCTTTTGTTTATCACAAAAGAAGAACATCCTTAAAAAAATACTTTAATCAAGTATTTCGATTTGGTGCTGCGCGCATTGATTTGGCAAAAAGACATAAGGGACAACTTAAGGCGACTCATTTGTTTCCACTCTTTTTTTTAGTAGGAACGATATTCAGTATTATAAGTATACCTCTGTTTCCTTTTCTCATTGATCTTCTTTTTATCTATATGCTGGCCATTTTTGCCTTGGCATTTGCAGAGACTAAAAGCCTTGTTGTAAGTAGCTTAAGTATTGTTACCAGTTTTACTATGTTCTTTGGCTACGGTTGGGGAATGCTAAAGAATGGATTATCTAACTTAATCCGTAAAAAAAGCATCTCCCTTTGAGGGTTTCTTTCGGGTTTCCGACAATAACCGTCTCTTTAAGGCCTGTGCCTTAGCTCTTTCACTCAATCCAGACATCGATTCTTCTGCCAACTCTAAATGCGTTTCAGAGAGTTCATATTTCTTTGAGATAAGAGATAATTCCATTAAGACGATTTGTTTTTTGAATTCATCTTTTTTCTTCGTTTGGATTTCTTTCATGGTGAAATCATAAAACATAGAAAGAGCGGTTGTATCGTATCTATAATTCAAAATCCAGGTATTCAATTGAGTAAATACGGACGCTTCACTTTTTGTAGTATCTATTTCATTCAGCCAATCTGAAGCGCTCTTTCTTGCCCTATCCCACTGTTGATTTTCCATTTGATACAGTAGTTTGGTAGTCGCGCCAGTAGGCAATTCGATTTCTCCCACTCTAAACGGACAGATAAAATCAATGATGTAATTCAACTTAACCGAGTCGAGATTAATTATGGCTGATTGCAGGTTTTGAAGATAGGATTCCTGAATTGCCAAATTGGTTGGGAAGTTTGGGTTTTGTTCTTCAAATAAGGTGGTATTTGCTAGGATATAGGGTATGAAGGGAAGATCTACATCCAATCCGAATTCAAAAAAACGACCCGTTAAACTTGAGTCAGAATTAAAATCTGGGAATACATCGTAAAGCAAGGACTCTCCAACTTCCACTCGGATTGAATCAAGACGGTTTAATTCAAGAATTTCCAAATAGGCTTTTTTACCATTCGTAGTTAATGTCTTGAGGCTATAAGATTTGCCAAATTTTTCGAAGTTATTTATTCGGCTTGCTGCAGAAAGTGAATGCGCTCGAATAGCTTCTTCCTTCAGCATTCCTTCATTTAATTGAACCGCATATTCATTTGGAGCAAACCACAATAAACTCGGATAAATTTCAATTCCATATTTTTCTATTAAGTACTTTCCAATGCGTGAGTTTCCCTCTATTTCGGCTAAAAGAAAATATATGGAGAGGTATTGTACTAATTCTCTATTGGCCAAACGTCTTGAAAACGACTTGCATTCATCTACTGAAGAAGAACAGATTACGAGCAAAATTCCTTTTTGAGACTGTTCCGATAAGGATTGAATAGTCTTTAAATCATCCACATTATCCACTCGAAAATAATCCCGTTGCCCAAATCCCACCTTAAAAGAGAGGAGAGCAATTGTTATTATCGTCAATTGAAAAAAGCGCATAGAACTCGTTTATTAGAAGAGAATTGAATTAACAAAAAACCAAGTAAAATGTTGGATTATAATGGTGGTGTCTTTTCAAATAGACTTTTGCGATCCGTTGGCCTTTGATGGTGTCTCTCTTGAAATCCTTTTAATGTTTTTTCCTCATCCGGTATTTTATCCGGAGGGTATAATTTAGAGTCTGGCTTAATCAGAAAGGCGATTTTTGTAACCTCATTGTTTCTAAAGCGAATGAGAATATTTGAGCAGTCCGTTCGACTTAATCCCATTGCTGTACCGTTTTCTTCTCTTGCATAATAGGCTGTTTGTCCGTTGCCATAACTATGCATGTTCTTTAATTCATTCTTAAAAAACTTCCCTTTCATAACCTTACCCCGGATCTGATTGAATTGATCCAAAGTGTCATTGGAAAGAATGAATGCATTTCCAATCATTTTAATAGTGTCCAATGTATTATTTCGCATTTCAAGCAGCACAGTATCTCCTGTGAGTTGATTTTTTTCTGCCCAAAGGGCAGGGGAGTTGAATAGTCGAAAAGTACTATCAATAGAGGAGTAGGTGAGAGAATCGCATACACCTTGCATATCGGATCGGTAAATTCTTACCTCATTGTATATTTTAAGTATTTGATTTCCAGATGTGTCAGTATTAAAATAAATAGCATCTCCATGAATATGGAGTGTGTCGTCTTCTTGAAAAAAGGAATAAAGGGGTTCTCCTTTAACTTTAGCACTTTCAGGATACTCAACATACTCACCAAAATCGCCTCTAATCAAGGATTTATCTGCTGTATCTAGAATTGAAATTCTTCCAAATACTTGTCCAAAGCCCATCTGTTTCTCATAGTACATGCTATCTCCACTCAGACGTTTTGTTTTATTCCACAATACTGCATTTTCTTTGAACTGTGCAATGTCTATTTGAGTATTGTAAACTCCATTTTCACAATAAATAGTGCTCGAATCGGAAATGATCTTAGTGGGACCTTCAAATTTTGCGATTTTTGTTGAAGTAAAATATTGTAGCGTATCGGAAAACATATCATACCTAGGATTTTCAAGTACAACATTCTTATTAAATAAGAATGTCTTTGAAGCGGCATAATAGATTCCTATTAAGCTTGTAAGTGTATTTTCACCATTAATAATAACTCCGCCTGTTCTGTAAAGCGCTGTATTATTTGTTCGGTCGAAAATAAGTTTATCCGCAGTCAGCAACATACTCGGATCGCGCAAACGAACCTTTCCTATTACTTCAGCAATGCGTGTATCGCCATTGTACTCTAGATAGTCTCCATATAGATGAAGGGTGTCATCTTGAGAGATATGCACATTTGAAAAAGCTTTTAGGAAATTTTTATCTGCATATGACCACGCGGAGTCGCAATACATTGTTGCTCCATCATGAAAGAAGATAACATTACCAATCAATCGATTTTTAGGCTCTAATCCCTTCTTATAAAAGACTTTGTCTGCTTGTTTTATTTCAATTCTACTCTTCTTAGCCTGAGCTGATAAAGATGAATAAGAAAGCAAAGCGGCAATAATTCCTACTACTATTTTACGATATAGGAAGTGGGAAGTCATTCTATATGAATCGTCTGTTTCCTATCTGGTCCGACTGAAACAATAGAAATTTTAACACCGGTAGCTTTTTCTATGTATTCCACATAATTTTTAAAAGCTTTTGGAAGGGAATTATAGTCTGTTATAGATGTTAAATCTTCCTTCCATCCAGGTAAATAGGTATAAATAGGTTCAACAAGTTCTGGTTCTATTCTATAGGGAAGATGACTTATTTCAACTCCCTGATATTTATAGGCGGTACAAACACCAATTTGGTCAAGTATGCTGAGAACATCAGACTTCATCATAATCAATTCGGTAACTCCATTTATTTCAATGGCATAACGAAGGGCCGGCAAATCAAGCCAACCACAGCGTCTGGGTCTACCTGTAGTAGAGCCAAATTCCTTTCCTTCTTTCCGAATTTCTTCTCCCACCTCGTCAAAGAGTTCTGTTGGAAAAGGACCGCTTCCAACTCGAGTACAATAGGCTTTGAAAATTCCGAGAACCCGACCAATTCTATTTGGTGCAATTCCCAAACCAGTGCAGGCACCTGCGGCCGTTGTTGTGGAACTTGTTACGAAAGGGTAGGTACCAAAATCAATATCGAGTAATGAGCCTTGGGCACCTTCTGCTAAGATTGCAGCACCTTCTTTAAGTTGTTGATGAACAAAGTGTTCGCTATCAATTAGCTTTAAAGAAAGCAAGGCTTTTGCGCATTCCATCCACTTTTTCTCCTCTTCTTCCAAAGAAAATGGGAACTCATACTCTCCAAGTAACTTTAAGTGTTTATCTCTTAAGGCATGATATCTATCTTGAAAATCTGTTAACTCTAGGTCTCCTACTCTTAAGCCGTTCCGGCCTGTTTTGTCCATATAAGCAGGACCAATTCCTTTTAAGGTAGATCCGATTTTGTCTTTGCCTTTTGCATGTTCTGAGGCCGCATCTAATAATCTATGGGTTGGAAGAATTAAATGTGCTTTTCTCGAAATCAAGATCCGTTTAGACGCTTCGGGGTCCGTTTCTTTTAGACTGTCTAATTCTTTTTGGAAAATGACAGGATCAATGACGACTCCATTACCCACAACATTTAATGAATCTGGATGAAATATACCGGAAGGAATAGTGTGTAGGATATGCTTTCTTCCTTCAAATTCTAAAGTGTGCCCAGCATTTGGACCTCCCTGAAAGCGAGCAATTATAGCGTAGCCTTTAGTTAATACGTCTACAATTTTACCTTTTCCTTCATCTCCCCATTGGAGTCCAAGAAGGATGTCAACATTATTTACCTTGTTCACGAATATGTGTTATTGAGGGTAGCGTTGTCTTTCGATTCTTCAACATCTTCATTGGTTGCGTAGATGTAAAGAACATGACCTTTTACTTTTAATCCAAAGATCTCTTCTACCGAATTTTTAATTTGTTGTATGCGAGGATCACAAAACTCCAGAACTTCTCCTGTATTGGTTACTATAATGTGATCGTGCTGTTTATTATAATATGATTTCTCATAGAATGCTTGGTTCTGACCAAACTGATGTTTTCTAACGAGATCACTGGCTAGAAGCAAGTCAATAGTATTATATAGAGTGGCACGGCTAACTCTATAATTCTTGTCTTTCATGGTAACATATAGAGATTCTATATCAAAGTGTTCTACACTCTGATAAATCTCACGTAAAATAGCGTAGCGCTCAGAAGTCTTTCGCTGACCATTCTTTTCAAGAAAGTCGGTGAAAACTTTTTTTATATGTTCAAGTTGTTGCTCTTCCAATGTTGTTTGAAATCAAATGGTAAAAATAAGGCAATTGAACTCAAGCATTTTTTAAATGACGCTCAACACTCTTAATTCCATCAATTTTTTTAATCTCGTCAATAATGTTCTGGAGATGAACTCGGTTTCGGACTACTAGAGTAATAGAACCTTCAAATACACCGGCGGTACTATCTATATTAATGGAGCGAATATTAACGTCCAAATCGTTTGATATTAATTGAGTAATTCTATTTACAAGTCCAACGGTATCAATTCCTTTAATTACAATGTTGGAGGTAAATTCCACTACTTCTGAAGAAATCCAGCCGGCTTTAATTATGCGATTCCCATATCGTGATTGTAGAGCAATTGCATTTGGACAATCCTTTCTATGAACTTTAATTCCCTCACTTATAGTAACATAACCAAATACATCATCACCATCAATAGGGGTGCAACACGGACTGAGTTTATAGGGAAGGTCTTGTTCCTCACCGCCAAATACTAACTTACTGGGTGATTTAGTCTCATTCTTCAGAAGATTTTGAGGATGTTGCCCTTGCTTCTTGAAACGATTTCGAATGAAGCCTACAAAACCTCCACTTCTTTCCTTAACAAAGGATTTTAATAGTTGATTGTCAAGGAGTTGTAATCCAGCTTGATAGTACAGCTCTTGACTATCCTTTAACTTCAGGAAATTCATGAGTTGGGTTTCAACCTGGTCATTCAGCTTGATTTTTAGAAAATTAAGCTTTCGAGTTAAAATTTCTTTCCCGTATTCGGCAATTTGCTTTCGTTCCTCATTGAGAGAAGATTTTATTTTGCTTCGGGCTTTAGAGGTGACAACATAATTCAGCCATTCCTCTTTGGGTTTTTGGTTGGATGAAGTGATTATCTCAATTTGATCTCCGCTTTTCAATTTATAATTGAGCTGGACCATTTTTCCATTCACCTTGGCTCCCAATGTTCTGAGACCAATATCTGTATGTATTTCAAAAGAAAAATCGATACAACAAGCTCCTTTTGGAAGTGTTTTTATTTCGCCCTGTGGGGTGAAAACAAATATTTCATCGCTAAATAGGTTGAAACGAAAATCATCAATGAATTCTAAGGCTGACGAATTATTAGATTCTAAGGCTTCTCGAACCCGATTTATCCATAACTCAAAGCGACTATCAACATCGTCATCTCCTTTGTATTTCCAATGGCTAGCTAAGCCTTTTTCTGCTTGCTCATCCATTCTCTCTGAGCGAATTTGAACTTCCACCCAATGCCCGTCAGGGCCCATTACGGTTGTATGTAAAGACTCGTAACCTGTAGATTTTGGGGTTGAAATCCAGTCGCGCATACGATCTGGATTTGGACGGTAAAAGTCAGTTACAATGGAGAATGCTTTCCAACAAACTCCTTTTTCTCCGTCTAATGGTGTATCGATGATTATTCGAATGGCAAATTTATCGTAGATCTCATCAAAGCTTATACTTTGGTTGACCATCTTTTTTCGAATACTATAAATACTCTTAGCTCTTTCTTTTATAGAGAATTGAATGCCTTCTGACTGAAGAGGGGCATATAAGGGTGCACTGAACTTTTTAAGATAACGCAATTCATCTGCCTGAGCGGCTTTCATGCGCATGGAAATATCTCTATACACTTCAGGTTCAGTGTATTTTAGAGAAAGGTCTTCCAGTTCGGTTTTAATGTTATACAGTCCTAAACGATGGGCTAAGGGCGCATACAGATACAAAGTTTCGGAGGCAATTTTAACCTGTTTATGCACAGGCATGCTATCCATGGTTCGCATATTATGCAGGCGATCAGCAAGTTTGATGAGAATTACTCGCACATCATCTCCAATAGTTAGGAGCATTTTTCTAAAATTCTCAGCCTGTGCAGACGTATGATGATCAAAGACTCCAGAAATCTTGGTTAAACCATCAATAATCCGAGCGATTTTTTCTCCAAAGAGCCGATCGATGTCTTCTAGTCTATAGTCGCTGTCTTCCACTACATCATGTAGGAGGGAAGAAATAACAGATGTTGATCCCAGACCAATCTCGTCAACAACAATCATGGCCACTTCAAGAGGGTGCAAAATATAGGGTTCTCCTGACTTTCTTCTTATGTCAGAATGTGCATCTAAGGCTAGATTTAGTGCCTTGCGAATAGTAGCCAATTCTTGGGCAGTTGATCTATCGCGCAGCGAGCGGAGAATAGACCGATAACGAATACAAATTGCCTTATTATCTTTTTCAGAAATGGACTTAGACATTAGATTATAAATAGAATAGAATGAAAATGAGTATCTATCAATTCAGGATTTACGAAAGCAACTTCTGCCTTAAAAGAAACTCCAACTGATTATTTACAATCTCAAGTTCCTCCAAGAGACTTGCGTTTTGTTTTCTAAGACTGTAAAGTTCATAAGAATCATTAATTGCCTGCTTCACTTCATCGTGATTCCATGGTTTGGTTAAATATCTATAAACCTGTCCTTTATTGATGGCGTCGATAACGGCAGAAATATCTGCAAAACCCGTAAGCAGCAACCTCATGGAGCTTGAGTTTATTTTAATGACTTCCTGTAAAAACTCAATCCCAGACATATTGGGCATCCGCTGGTCTGTAACAATTACTTCGGGAATTTCTTTCACCACAATTTTTAGAGCTTCATTGCCACTAATGGCAGTGAATATTTCAAATTCCCTTCGAAATGCTGCTTTAAAGGCAGTGAGGTTATCACCCTCATCATCAACATATAAAACTTTGATTTTGTTTGCTTTAGAGTCCACAGTTCAAATGATTTTAGCACCAAAAATAAAGAATTAATCTGAATCAAATTGCTTCTTCGTGTTCCTATGCGGCTAGACTTAGTTCAATGGTCTACATTTGACAATCACTTAAGGAAGGAAAATGAATAACATGCTGTATTCTGAGCATGAAATTGTTTCTTGCGATAGGTTGCTATCCGAGAATGCAGTTCGCGATAATTTCGGGTCTTCTGTGGCCTATATCGATAATACAATGCTTCAATGGACAGAGTTTTTTAGGGTGCAAAATCCGAAACTCAAGCCAAACTCAATTGCATTTAATTTTGAGTTAAATAATTTCTTGTCTGAAAACAGACTTCCAACAATAGGCAATTGGATTTTTTATCCCTGGATCAATACTGTGGTCAGGGTATTGCCAAAATCAGAATTTAGGAAGGTACGATATTCTAGAAATAAAAATAAAATAACGGATTTAGAACAAAGTGATCTGCTGAATAAATCGGTTGGTATTATTGGACTATCTGTAGGACAAACAGTTGGAATTACCATGGCAATGGAGGGATCTTTTGGAAAGGTCAAAATTGCAGATTATGATGTGCTTGATTTAAGTAATATGAATCGCTTGAGAGCAGGAATACATCAAATTGGACTTCCAAAAACAACTTTATTGGCTCGTACAATTGTAGAGATGGATCCTTATACGGAAATTGAAATCTTTTCAGAAGGAATATCGGATCATAATCTCGACTTTTTCCTGAGCGGTCTAGACCTATTAGTCGAAGAGAGTGATTCATTCGAGATTAAAATTAAATCACGTAAAAAGGCAAGGGAAAAAGGAATACCTGTTATTATGGATACTAGCGATAGGGGTATGCTCGATATTGAACGATTTGACCTTGAGCCTGATAGACCTCTTTTTCATGGGCGGGTAAAAGAATTAGAATCCCTTGACTTAAGTACTATTGATCCACAAGTCAGAATGCAGATACTCATGCAATTAGTAGATTATCCCAATTTTTCTACTAGGCTAAAAGAGTCTTATGCTCTTGTAGGAACTGAGTTGGTAACATGGCCACAATTGGCTTCTGATGTTATGGCTGGCGGAGGACATGCCGCAGAAGCTGCACGCAAAATTTTATTGGGAATGCCGATGGCATCGGGTAGGTATTATGTGGAATTGGACAAAGTAAGAGATTGAAAAATGGTTACAATTCGTGCATTTAGAGCTATTGATGATCCCGCAGGATGTGAACGTTTTATTACAGGACATAAAAGAGTTTTGGAGGCGCATGGTGTTAAGAAAGTTACTTCATCGAATAACGAATGGGCAGAAAACCCTTCTGTCTTTGTCGTAAATGTTGAATCAGAGGATAAATCTAAAGTATATGGTGGAGCCCGTATTCATGCATCTGATTGTGTGAATGCACTGCCCATTGAAATGGCGACAGGCTACTTGGATAATAGAATTTATGAGCGCGTACATCAGCTGCGACCAAATGGAACGGGAGAATTATGCGGCCTATGGAATTCTATGGAGGTTGCAGGAATGGGTATAGGAAGTTTTTTTGCAACACGAGCTGCTACGGCAATAGCCGATCAATTGGGATTAACTTCTCTTTGGGGACTTTGTGCACCTTTCACAGTCCGTTGGGCAGAAAGATTAGGTAGCAGAATTCAATATGATATTGGGAATAAAGGCACCTTTTATTATCCGAAATTAGACTTGGTTGCCACGGTGGTTCTTTTAGAAGATTCTATCTCTCTGGAGACTGTGAGACCTTATGAAAGAGAGCAAATGTTTGACCTTCGTGCAAATCCCATCCAGATTAAACTTGAAGCTCCTCCGGGTAAAAGGAATCAAGTAGATATTAAGTATGAGCTGTCCATTGATTCTGCAAATCCAGAAGAATTTATCTTCAAACCCAATTTGGTACGCAAGCCGTATTTGTTTGAAAAGGTGTTGGACACACATCATTTACCAGAATTTTAAACATATTGAGAGAGAATGCTGTTTATTTCGTTTTACCTTTAGCGTAACACTGCTTTTACCCCCTGAGCAGATGTGCTAATATTTAAAGATTTAAGGACAGAATATATGCGCAGAGCCCATAGTGGATTGCGGTTTCAAAAGTTTACGGGTAAGGACTTAAGTCCATTTGAAGAGATGTTAAAGCTCTTTAAGGAGCTACTACTGCATACAGCTGGGGATGTAGATGAAGCAGTAGATTGGCTAAGGGAGTTGGATAAAGAATATTCTTTGTCGAAACCCGACTATACCGTAGACGATTTTATAGAAGACTTATTTAAGAAGAGATTCTTACAAGAAGCGGTACCCTCATCTGATCCAAATTCCAAGAGGATTATGACTGCTAAAATGGAACAGTATATTCGAAAGTCTGCGTTGGAGCAAATTTTTGGCCAACTGAAGAAAAGTGGCGGCGGGAATCATAAAACCAAATATTCAGGAAGTGGAGAGGAGATTTCAGATGGCCTAAAGTCCTATTCTTTTGGTGATCCATTAGATTCAGTTTCCATGACTGATTCGTTACGCAATGCTCAGATTAACAGTGGTTTTGGAGATTTGCAAATTACGGAGCGCGATTTATTAGTCCATGAGAAATTCCAAAGTGCCAATATGGCCACGGTCTTAATGATTGACCTTTCTCATAGTATGATTCTGTATGGCGAGGATCGAATTACTCCGGCAAAAAGAGTGGCTCTCGCCTTAGCAGAATTAGTTAAAACACGTTATCCAAAAGACACATTGGATATCATCGCTTTTGGAAATGACGCTTGGCCCATTAGCCTAGAAGAGTTGCCTTATTTACAGGTAGGGCCCTATCATACTAATACGGTTGCAGGATTGGATTTAGCTGCAGAGATATTGCGTAAAAAAAGAACACCCAATCGTCAGATATTTATGATTACAGATGGGAAACCGAGCTGTCTTAAAGAAGCAGATGGTTCTTATTATAAGAATAGCGTTGGTTTAGACGATTATATTGTTGGCAAATGCATAAATAGGGCAGCAGCCCTGAAAAAAGCCAATATTCCGGTTATTACTTTCATGATTGCCTCTGATCATTGGCTCCAAGACTTCGTAGAGAAGTTTACACAAGCGAATAAGGGAAAGGCATTTTATACAGGATTAAAAGGCCTAGGAGAATGGGTTTTGAAAGATTACGAAAAGAATAGAAAAAATAAGTTGTAATGGCTGATAAGACCAAACATCCCAAGACAATAGGAGATCTAAAGAAAACCGATTATTCATCAAAGTCTATAAAAGATGAATTAAGAGATAATCTTTTAGTGGCATTAAAGTCAAAAAGGAATGTATTTCAAGGTGTTCATGGATATGAAAATAGTGTAATTCCTGATCTTGAAAGAGCTATTCTTTCAAAACACAATATCAACCTTCTAGGACTTCGAGGGCAAGCAAAAACACGTTTAGCTCGCCTTATGATGGAGTTATTGGACGAGTATATACCCTATTTAGTGGGAACAGAACTCAACGAAGATCCTTTAAATCCTATTAGTAAAGAAGGGAAGCGGATAGTGGAGGAATTAGGTGATAAGGCAGAAATAGCCTGGCTTCATAGGTCTGAACGATATTTCGAAAAACTGGCAACACCGGATGTAAGCGTAGCAGATTTAATAGGCGATGTAGATCCAATTAAAGCCGCCAACCTCAAACTAAATTATTCGGATGAGAGAGTTATACATTTTGGTATGGTTCCCAGAGCGCATCGCTCCCTCTTTGTAATAAATGAATTACCCGATTTACAGGCTCGAATTCAGGTAGCTCTTTTTAATATTCTGCAAGAAGGGGATATTCAGATACGTGGATTTAAACTGCGTTTGCCCATTGATGTTCAGTTCATTTTTACTGCAAACCCAGAAGATTATACAAATAGAGGTTCTATTGTTACACCTTTAAAGGACAGAATTGGTAGCCAGATTATTACGCACTATCCTGAAGAATTAGAAACTGCTTTAACGATAACACGTCAAGAAGCTAAAATTTCCAAAGCTCAAAGAGAAACAATTAGCTTACCCAATGCCGCTGCTCGACTCCTTGAACAAATAAGTTTTGAGGCTCGAAAAAGTGAGTGGGTAGATGCGAAGAGTGGCGTAAGTGCTCGATTAAGTGTAAGCGCGATGGAGAATTTATTCAGTGCCGCCGAAAGAAGAATGCTCTTGAATAGAGAGGAGCGGACAGAGATTCGATTGACTGATTTTATTGGAATTATACCGAGTATTATTGGAAAGGTAGAGTTGGTATATGAAGGAGAACAAGAAGGTGCTACCTCCGTAGCTGAAAATCTTATCGGAAGTGCCATTAAAAATAAACTAACAGATTATCTGCCGTCTTTAGATAAAATTAAGAACAGCAGCGTTGACAATCCGTATCAAGGACTAATGAATTGGTTTTCTGAAGGAAACAAGATAGACTTGCTGTATGATATGAGTGATGAGGGGTTTACAGAAGCAGTGGCTTCTTGTAAGCCTTTAATTCAATTGATAGCAAATGCTAGAAATATAGAAAAAGTAGATGCCTACTTTGTGATGGAGATGGTTTTGTGGGGAATGTCAGAATATGCTAAGATCAATCGCGATAAGCTTATAAATGGAATGCAGTTTTCAGATTTATTTGGCGCCTATATTGGCGGCATTACAAATGAATAAGATTCTATTTTCTAAATGAATACGTTAAAAAAGCCCTGCCTAGGCGGGGCTTTTCTAAATCTGTTATAGATTATTCGATAACATAAACTACACCAAGATTGATTGGTATATAGCTAAAGTCAGTAGACACATCATTATCAGAATCATAATCTTTAATATCTACATTAAGAAGAGTGTAACCTATGTTCAAGTCAATACCTAAAGCATCACTAAACATATATGTAGCACCTACTTTTGGAGTAATACCGAATCCAGACTCGCTTGCATCATCTGCTCCATCGGAAGAAATAGTCAAAAGATTCATACCTACACCTAGACCAGCGTAGAAATTAAAAGTCTCGCCTGGCATAAAGTGATAGTTAGCTTGTAGTTGGATGGGAATCATAGTGAGGGCTGGATACTCAACATCTACTGTAAATGGGCCTATATCTACAGACTCCGTTTTTCCTGAGAAAGAAAGAAATCCAATGCTTAGACCTACTCCTATGTTTTCTGTTAGCATGTACTCACCAGAGATACCACCACCGATACCAAATCCATTATTATCAGAGAAAGAGTATTCTCCATCTTCCATTGAACCAGAACCAATTGGCATACCTGTCATAATACCTGCACCAATTCTAATTTGTGCATTTGCACTGAATGCCAAAGACAAAGCAATGGCCGCTGCGAAGAATTTCTTCATAATTTAATTTGTTTGGTTTTTTCGCCTACTCTTTTGCGCTTTTCGGCCTCCGCGTTATTTTTAATTCTAGGCGAAGATAGGAACATAAAAATTCCGACAAATTGATATTGGTCAGAATGTATTTAATGGTAAAATCCAATAGAGTTAGTTAAGACATTGTTCTTTGAGAAAAATCATATCTAGGAGGAATGATGGGAGAGCTGCTGTATCAACCATGAAGCTTTATGCGACTTCATTTTGCCCAGATAATTAAAATGCCTTTGAAAATGAGTTTTCTAATTTTGATTCAACACAGACTGAAGCACAAGTAAAGCATCTATTGATGCTTTATAGTTAACGTCTGATTTCAAAATTCTAAACGATAATACTGTTGAACATAAAAGAAGGATAGATTCAAATCCTTCAAATCAGAAAATTGTACGACGTATGGCTATTTTAAATTCAAGGTGATACTATGTTTATGAGCCTTTCTGAAGAGAGCCCTTCCCATATCCTATTGATTTCGTTGAATGCTAATTTAAAAAGCATTATTAATGGGAGTCAGGCTTTGTTTACTCTCATTATTTGGAAAAATAAGGCAAAGAAAAAGCCCCGCGAAAGCGGGGCTTTTTCTAAATCTAGTATAGATTACTCGATAACATAAACTATACCAAGATTGATTGGTATATAGCTAAAGTCAGAAGACTCTTCAGCATCTTCATCCCCATATGCTAATGTTGAATTAAGAATAGTATAACCCACGTTTAAATCAATACCAATGACATCGCTGAACATATAAGTTGCACCTACTCTAGGAGTAAACGCTACTCCGTTGCCCGATATATCAATTTCTTCACCGAAAAAAACCCTACTAGAATTTACTAAACTAAAGCCAACACCAATTCCTGCATAGAAATTGAAATCCTCTCCCGGCATAAAATAATAGTTTCCGAATAATTGGATAGGAATTATAGTTAAAGCATTTTGCTCAATTAAGTCCGGCTCATCTTCAATATTCGATGAGAAAGACAAAAAGCCTACGCTTAGACCAGCACCAATATTATCTGTTATCATGTATTCACCAGAAATACCACCACCAATACCAAAGCCAAAACCAAGATCTGAATCAGAGAAAGAAAATTCTCCATCCTCAACTGAACCAGAACCAATTGGAAGACCGGTCATAAGGCCTGCACCAATTCTAATTTGTGCACTTGCACTGAATGCCAAAGACAAAGCAACGGCAGCTGCGAAGAATTTCTTCATAATTTAATTTGTTCGGTTTTTTTGCCTGCTCTTTTGAGCTTTTCGGCCTCCGCGTTATTTTTAATTCTAGGCGAAGATAGGAACATAAAAATTCCGATAAATTGATATTTGTCAGAATGTATTTAATGGTAAAATCCAATAGAGTTAGTTAAGACAGTGTTCTTTAAGAAAAATTATATCTAGGAGGAATGATGGGAGAGCTGCTGTATCAACCATGAAGCTTTATGAGACTTCATTTTGCCCAGATAATTAAAATGCCTTTGAAAATGAGTTTTCCAATTTTGATTCAACACAGACTGAAGCACAAGTAAAGCATCTATTGATGCTTTATAGTTAACGTCTGATTTCAAAATTCTAAACGATAATACTGTTGAACATAAAAGAAGGATAGATTCAAATCCTTC